>Ga0210006_1000009_pt1 | contig 186764 bp, 154 predicted proteins | sample CryGey02umfilter_2_FD_185452 | JGI IMG/M metagenome (GOLD analysis project Ga0210006, IMG submission 185452) | Groundwater microbial communities from aquifer in Utah, USA - Crystal Geyser 4/10/14 0.2 um filter (SPAdes) (version 3) | ecosystem: Environmental > Aquatic > Deep subsurface >... | reverse complement strand
CCCGCGTTCCACCGGCTAGTGCAACACTCGTAGCGTGAGAAGGTCACGCCGTAAGCTGCGTTCTTCGTGTACCGTAACACGAGGGAAACGACATGGCTTACAAGCGCATTACGGCGGATGAACGTGAGCACATCTATCGCTGGCGTCGAGAGTGTTGCAAGCAGAGTGAGATCGCCCGACGGTTGGGGCGGAATCCCGGCAGCATCAGCCGCGAGCTGGCGCGCAACACGGGGCTGAAAGGCTACCGGCCCAAGCAGGCGCACGAGAAGGCGCAGGCCCAGACCAAGCGAGCGGGCCCGCGGCGCTTCACAGATGAGGTGCGAACCGATGCCGAGGCGCGGCTTAAAGAGGGCTGGACGCCGGCGATCATCAGTGGCCGAGCGCGGCTTGAGGGACGGCCGTGGGTGTGCGCAGAAACGATCTACAAGCACATCTACACCGATGCCAAAGCCGGCGGGAGGCTGTGGAAGAACCTTCCCCGCGCCAAGCGCAAGCGGAAACGGCGCTGCCCCCGTCAAGATGGCCGCGGGCGCGGACAAATCCCAAACCAGCGTAGGATCGACACCCGTCCAGCTGAGGTGGAGACGCGCTTGACCATCGGGCATTGGGAAGGCGACCTGATCAACGGGGCCAACGGCACGGGGAATCTGGCCACGGAGGTGGAACGCTGCACACGATTTACCCTGGTCGGGTACACGAAGACCAAGGAGGCGACCGAGGTCAGGCGGAAGATGTGCGCCTTATTTAAGACCCTGCCGCCAAAGGCGCGACGCAGTACCACGCTCGACAACGGCAAGGAGTTCGCCCAGCACGAAGATCTGGGGCGGGATGCCGGCATAGACGTGTTCTTCGCCCATCCCTACCATTCGTGGGAGCGGGGCACCAACGAGAACACCAATGGCCTGATCCGCAGGCTCCATCCCAAGAAATCGTCCTTCGCTGATATCGGGGAACTGGAGCTCAAGCGCATCGACACGTTTCTCAACGACCGCCCCCGCAAGTGTCTTGGCTGGTCGACGCCCCGGGAGAAGATGGCCGTCTTCCTTGGCTACACCCCGTGAGTAACGGGGCGACAGCGCGCGTGTAGAACCCGCCTCGGCTCGAAATTTATGCGGCGGACGGGACGGCAACGGCCACGGCCTCCAACGGCAACGACATTTCTCTGGATTGGGCCTAACGGCAACGGCTAAGATTACGGCAAGGAAGACGGACCAAAACGAAGACGACGGCTTGCGTCAAGTGTTGCAATAGCTACTGGATGTCGGGGATGAAAAACCTCGTGAAAAAAGGGAAAAATCGGATTGCCGTAGAACCACATGTTTTTGACGATCCAGGGAGCCACGCACGCAACCGCAGCCGCACTGCCGATGAGGATTTGCTTGCGCGATAATCCTTGAAGCATGCATACAATGACGAAGACGCCGAGGAGCGGCCAGAACGTATACTTCGCGGCCATCGCGAAGCCGATAAATGATCCGCTCAATGCGATCCATCGGGTTTGTTTTGTCGGCTCGATTCGCTGCGCGATGGAAAATGCGGAAACGGCGCACAAAACCCATAGGGTCGCGCCTCCTTCGATCCCGCATCGGTAGAGGTGATCGCCGATCATCGGAGTCGAAAGGAAGATCAAGGCGCCCAACCACCCGTACTTTCGCCATCCGCCTCGCGTCGCGATGCCGAGCATCGCGATGACCGAAACGAAACCGGTGGACCAATGCAGCAGGCGAGCAAGTGTCTCATTTCCCCAAAACAAGGCCCAGCCGTAGACCATCTCCATCTGCATGGGAATTCCCGAATAGAGCAGATAGGGGGTGGGCTTAAAGCCCCCCTCCAGCCAGTAGAATTTTGGAAGTCGGAGATGGTATACGAGCGCGTCGAAAAAAATTTCGGGAGCGAGGGCATAAAATGCGTAGAGACCCAAGAGACCGAAAACGAACCAGGCCAGCCCGAGCTCGAGGACATCAGGCTTGGGTCCCAATTGATGATCACGGCGCGCACCGATGAGCACATCCCGGTTCCCGGCAATCGCAATTGCAAGAAGCGCCAGGCTCGTGCAATAGGCTGGACCGTCGGACATCATGCCGATCGCTCCCAATAGAAACAAAGAACTTCCCACGACCCCCAATCCTATCCCGTAGCTTAATGCTAGAGCTTCAAGAGGGTTTAGCTCGCCGTCGGAGCCGACGAGGCGCAGGCCGGCTCGCCCGACACCCGCAGAAATTGTCATGAAAAGAGCCAGTTGGCTCAAATGCCACAAATGCCCGAATAGGACGTTCCACCGCATTTGCCATACCGGCGGAAATGTCTCAACCCATAGGAGAAGGTTCCAGTAGGGGATCCGTTCAGGATTCCAATAGCCCCATAGGACTGCTCCCCCCCACAACATGAAGGTGCCGACCACCCAAACCAATGGCCGGCTTGGCGGTCGTGTTGGGGTAGGATGCGTTTGTTGAGCTTTGGTTCGCCGAGTCTTTTTCAAGTCAAGTTAATCCCATAAGATTCCCGAGTATCCGATATTTCAGGGTAACGAAATTTCAGGATTGACGCCACGCCTAGCGATTGGCTTCTGGTCGGCGCGAGGCGCTGGAATTCAAGGAGTCGGAGGAATCTTGATGTCAGGGTGAAACTTATCGCCTTCGGCCATCAGTTTCAAAAGTTTCACCCTGGGACCAGGCTCGATAGGAGGCGCTCGAAACAGTCAACGAGAAACGACGAGATGACCGGGAACCAAATCGCGCCCTCAATCGTATTCCCGGGTACGACATGGGAAAAAACTTGGCTAAGGAACCGCTCGAACGGCGGATATTCCTCATACGCGACCATCGGGTCATGCTGGACTCCGACCTCGCTCAGTTGTACGGGGTCAAAACCTCCGAACTCAATAAGGCCGTTAGCCGCAACAAAGAGCGTTTCCCACAGGACTTTATGTTTAAGCTCTCGTCCGAGGAAGCCGCCAACTTGAGATTCCAATCTGGAATCTCAAGCTGGGGCGGCCGCAGATACCTGCCGAACGCGTTCACGGAACAGGGCGTGGCCATGCTCTCCGGCGTTCTCCGCAGCAAGCGGGCGGTTCGAGCGAATGTCGCCATCATGCGAACCTTCATCAAACTCCGCCAGATGCTGTCGACAAATAAGGATTTAGCCGCAAGGCTCGATGAGTTGGGGCGGAAGTCTCAGACTCACGATGTGCAAATTCGCAGCATATTTCAGGCGATCCAAGAGATACTCGACCCGCCCGAGAGGCCCAAGCATCGGATCGGATTCCGTGTCGAAGACGGCTAGCGCTTACCAAAACCACTGACCCTGCACGAAGCCGATGTTCCCGCGCCGCCCGAATTCGCTGTTGCGCCCGCCGCCGAAGCGCTGCCAACCGGCGCTTAGATGAAGCTCCCCCACCGGGTTATAGGAAACCGAAGGCGCGAAGAATTGACTCCCGTCGTCGGCGTTGAAGAGGGCGTACAATTCCCCCTTCACCAGCGGGTGGAACTCCTTGGTGATCCCGGTCCCCAGATAGTGCCGCGCGACCGACACCTCCCGTCCCGTCGCCAATTGCGCGAAGTCGTAACGGGCCGGGTCCCCTCGCCCCTTTCCATTATAAAGGTACTCCGCGACGATCCATGCGTCCTTAAACGGCGTCCAGAACGGGTCGGCGGAAAAGGTGTACTCATAGCCCGCCATGCCGCGAAAGAACATGTCGGCGATTTTCAAATCAACGACGCTCCATTCGCCGTGGAAGTTGCCGCCGGCCAAATCCGACGACCACGCCCCGCCGGCCATCCAACTCCCGGTCGACGCCGCGACATGGCCGCCCATCAACGAGAGATCGGTTTTGTCGAAATTGCCGCGAACCCGGGCGAGAAAATCCGACTCTTTCCACCTATCGGCCAGCGTGTAGGCAGCCTCGATCTGTCCCAGCGCGCCCAACGCGCGGCTCGCGTGCAACGAGTCCACCCCACGGCGCTCCTCCCGCTCAAGGGAGGTCGGTTGGTAGGGATTGAGCACGTCGACCGGGTTCCAGAGTTTTCCGGTGCCCCAGGCGATGCGCTGGCGGCCGAAACGCAGCCGCATTCCCGCGCCGCGCGCCTCGATCCAGCCGCGGTACAGCCGGTGCCGGTACAAACCGTCGGTGCCCGAGGAAATGTTTTGTTCCAGATCGAAATGCCCCGGCGGTTCGGCGAGGCCGAATTTGCGGTATTCCAAGGAGCGGAGGTAGGAACCGGTGAACAGCTCGTGGTCGTAATCGACGCGCGCGCGAACGGGGCCTTGCGACGCCTCCAGTTCGACCCGGGCGCGCGTCGTGTTTTTGCGGTACGGTTTTCGATTCAGCGAGGAACGACCCGTCTCGTAAAGATTCTTGAACTGCCCGGACGCCGAAAACTCCGCCGCGTTCGCCGCGGCCGGCAGCAGCAGCAGCGCGAGCAGAAGCGCCGGGCTCACGCTTACTGCTGAAGCTTCCCGTCGAGGATTTCGACCACGCGGCGCGCCCGTTCGAGCACGCGGGGATCGTGGCTGGAGAACAGGAAGGTGACGCCGTGTTCCTGGTTGAGCCGCGCCATCAGTTCCAAGAGGCTCTCGGCGGTCTTTGAATCCAAATTCGCGGTCGGCTCGTCGGCCAGGACCACCATCGGACGGTGGACGATCGAGCGGGCGACGGCGACGCGCTGCTGCTGGCCGCCGGAAAGCAGGTCGGGACGCCGGTCGGCCTGGGCTTCGAGTCCGACCCACTTCAGCGCCTCCATCGCGCGCTCGCGGCGTTCGGCGCCGGGAACCCCCTGCAGCGCCAGCACGTACTCGACGTTCTCGAACGCGGTCAGCACCGGAATCAGGTTGTAGGCTTGAAACACGAAGCCCAAGGACAGCAGCCGGAAATCGGCGAGTTGATTCTCGCTAAGCGTGGAGACGTGGCGGCCCTCGTAAAGCACCTCGCCTTTAGTCGGGGAGTCGAGCGTCCCGATGATGTTGAGCAAGGTCGACTTCCCGGAACCGGAGGGTCCGGCGATCGCCGTGAACTCGCCCCGAGCGAAGTCCAGGGACACGGACTTGAGCGCGGTGACCGCCAGCGCGCCGTCGTAAATCTTCGTGACCGACTTGACCTTGATCAGGGGGTCGGCGGGGGTCATTTCGAAAGCATCCTAGCAAACCGCCGGGAGCGGATGCCGTGCGCGAACACGCAGAGCAACCCCGCCGATCCGAGAAGACCCACCTCCGGCCAGAAACCGATCGAGAACATACCGGCTTGGAAGCGAACCATGACGGCGGCACTCCCAATCAAGAAAACGCCGGGAATCCCCGGACGGTCGAAGAACTGCTGAACCAGCGACAGAGCCGCCGCGTGAATGAGGATCGCGACGGCGTGCATACCACTCTGATAGGCCGACAAGCCGGTTTCCGAACTATTCGCCCAATGAAGCAGGAAGCCGTACGATCCGAGCAGCACGGCGAATGAAATTATCGCGAGAATTCGGGCGGCACGGACGATGCGGACGCCCGCGAAATAGCAAATAGCGATCGTCAGCAGCATTTCGCGCGCGGCGTGTTCCTCGACCTCCGACGGCTCGACCGGGTCGGAAAGCATTTCCCGCAGCAAGCTCCGAACTCCCCTCGATAGGCTGCCCAGACAGCGTTCGCGCAATCTCGGCTCCGCCGTCCTCAGAGCGGCCGCGATCTCTGGGGTCGTCATCTCCCGAAGAATCTGATGGAGATCGTGATCCGGACGATAAGAAAGCTTGTCGAGGTGCCGCGCTTGTGCGAGGACCTCGAAAACTCCGTCGCGCGAGGTCGACTTCAACCCATCGGCCATCAAGTTCACGGTTGGCGAGTCCTCGACGACCCAAATGCGGCCCTTGAGTTTGGGGAACTTTTCCAGGCAATAGCGGGCCCGATCGCAGGACGCCGCTCCCAGATCGAAAAAATGGAGATCGCCGGAACCGCCGGCGAGTTTTGATTCGGTTTTATTTTCTCCATCGGAATCGATGCGGATAGAAACGACATGATCCCCGGCTTTCCCGATTCGAAGGACGATTTCCTCGGCGGACCGATCCTCGACCCAAGCGTAGTAGGTGACCCGGATCAAACGTGCCTCAGCGCGTCCGAGACGACCAATCGTCCGCCCCGCAAAGCGGGGCCGACCGCCGCCGCGACGCAGACTCCGAACAGGCCGAGCGCCGACCACAGATGCATCGGCCATTGGGCCTTCATGTAAATCACGTCGTCGAACGGCATGAAGTAGGACATCGCCTTTCCCAACGGCAGCGCGAGACCCACCTTCCCGAAAAATCCGATCGCGCAGGCCCCCAGCCCCAGTCCCCCTACCACGCCGATCAGGCCCAAGATGACGGACTCGGCAAACAGAAGCCGGTACAGCGCCCCGGGACGGGCCCCGATCGCCCGCAGCACGCCGAATTCGCGGATGCGCTCGAAGAACGACATCGAGATCGTGTTCAGAATCCCCAGGCCCACGATCGCAAAGATCACGATTAGAATCACGACGAGCAATGCGTCCTGGAATTTCTTGATGCCGACGATCTCGGAGCCGACGTCGCGGTAGCTGAGCACCTTCGCGCCGCCGCCGCCGATCGCCGCGCCGCGCTCGCGGGCGAAACCCTCGGCCCGTCTCGGATCGGACAGCCGCGCGACCAGGTGGCTGACGGCCCCCGGCCGGCCCCGGATGCGCTGGGCCGCCTCAAGGCGGACGTACACGATCTGGCCGTCGTAGGCGGTCGAATTCGTCTTGAACACGCCCGACAGCCGGAACAGCTCCGAGTTCATGCCACCGTCCCCGCCGCGGCTTTGCGCCATCACGACCAAGCGCTCCCCGAGACGGGCGTCGAGGTCGCGCGCCAACTGCGCCCCGATCACGATCCCGCGCGGATCCTCGTCGAGATACTTCCCTTGGCTCATGTAATCGGGAATGATCGAAAGCTTCTTTTCCGCCTCGGGTTCGACGCCGGCGACGAGGACTCCGCGCGAGGCCGCCGCCGAGTAGACGAGACCGGTGTAGAGGATGCGCGCGCCCGCGGCCTTCACCTCCGGGTCGGCCTCGAGCCGGTCCCGCCACGGCAGCTGCGAAGACAGGAGCGTCTCCGGCAGCTTCGTGTCGACGACGCCCTCCGCCTGCACCTGGACGTGGCCCAGCATCACGCCGGTCGCCTTCTCGATCATCTGGAGCTGAAAGGAGCGCAGCAGGCTTTGGCCGAACATCACCGCCGCGAGACCCGCCGCGATGGTCCCTGCGGTCAGCGCGGTGCGCCGTCCGTTGCGCAGCAGGTTGCGCCACGCGTAGACCCAGAGAATCATACGTGCCGCAGCGCCTCCACCGGCTGCAGCTTCGAGGCCTTGATCGCCGGGGGCAGGCCGGAGAGGACGCTCGTCAAAAACACCGCCGTGAGCGCGACCGCGTGCTTCCCCCAATCGAAGCGCAGATACAGCACCGAGTCGAACGGCATGAAAAATCCGACCGCGTCGCCGATCGGAAGTTCCAGACCCGAGGCGCGATAGTGCAGAATCAGCGCCGCCGCGATCGCGCAGCCGAGCGCGGCGCCCAGCGCGCCGAGCATCGCCGACTCCGCCAGAATCAAGGCCCGGATCGTCGAGGGGCGCGCGCCGACCGCCATGAGCACGCCGAATTCCCGCACGCGCTCGAACATCGCCATCAACAGCGTGTTCAGGATGCCCAGCGCCACGATCGCGAAGATGACGAAGAGGATGATCGAGAGCAGGGCGTCCTGGTAGTCCCGGATGCCGACGAGCTCCGGATCGACCTCCTCCCAGGTAACCACCTCGAGTTCGGGCCGGTTCAGCGCGGCGGTCAACGCCCGCTTGAGCGTCCCGATTTCATCGTGATTCTCGAGCTTCATCACGAAATCGTTCACCTGGTCGTCGACCGCGAGCAGGCGCTGCGCCGCCTCGATGCGCACGTAGGCAATCGACGCGTCGAAGGTGTGGCTGCCCGAATCGAAGATCCCGACGACGCGCAGCAGCTCCGCGCCCAGGCTTCCGTCCACGGCCGACGACATGATGACGATCTCGTCCCCGACGCCGATTTCCAACTGCGCGGCGAGCTTGCGCCCCAAATAGATGCCGTCGGGTTCGTCGCCGAGGAACTCCCCCTTCGAGAGATACGAGTGCATCGTCATGACTTCTTTTTCCCGTTCGGGTTCCACGCCGACCACCAGAATGCCGGCGGACTCCGTTTTCGAGGACGCCAAACCCGTCGCGATGATGCGCCGCTCGAAGGCCGCCACCCCCGGCAGGTCCCGAATCGCCCGTTCGACGGAATCGGGATCATCGATCCACTTGTCCGGGAACTTGTAGTCGTCGACGCCCTTCCCGACGACCTGCAGATGCCCGACGTAGACGCCGGTGGCCTTGTCGACCAATTGAGTTTGGATCGTCGTGACCAGGCTCTGACCGAAGAGCAGGGCCGCCAACCCGGCGCCGATCGAGGAAACGGTAATCGCCGTGCGGCGGCCGTTGCGCCAAACGTTGCGCCACGCGAGCCGCCACAACGGCGCCAAAATCATTTTTGGACCCGGCTCAGGCTGAAGAAGGAGTCTTCGAGCGGGAAGTCGAACTCGAGTTCGTGATACTCCAGAATCGTCCGTCGGCCCTTTTTACGCGTGGGTTCGCAGACCAGGCGCGACGGGACGCGCTTTCCCCCGAGCGTCTTGATCTCCGAGAGCGTGATCGTCCGGATCAATTCCCCGCGCTCGTTGAAATCCATCTCCTTCAGTCCGACGACCCATCCGTCCGGATACACGCCGGCGGTGAACAGGATTTTTCCCCAGACGACCGGCGCGTCCGGCTTAGGAAGGGCCTCGAATTCGTAGGTGTCGTACGGGCTTCCAGGGGTTTTTTTCAAAAGCCGATGGTCGTAGTCCTTCACGATCGAGTCCGCCTTAACGATATCCTCATAGGTAAAATCGGAGCCCTGCCACGAGGAGTGCATCATCGTGGGAGGAACCTTCAGGAGACGCTCGACGCGGGGCATCCACATCCACATCTCGCCCCCCCGGCGCAGCGTCGTCGTTCCCTTTTCTTTGGCGGGTTTATGAATGACGATGAAGGCCATCTTGCGGCCCTTGTTCCACGCCTCGACGGTGAGTTGACGCTCCCACTTGGGAGTCACAACCGTCATCGTCAGGTTCGCGTGACTGGAATCGCCGCGCAGGGATTTGTTCGCCCGGTCGACGATCTCGTGCGGCGTAAGGCCTTTCGGCAGCGTGTCGGCGCGAACGGATCCGGCAGACAGCAGAAGACTCAGGGTGATCAAAATTCTCACGAGCGCCTCCGGTTCGCCGCCGCCTCAACCGCGAGCAGCGCGGCGGCGATTGTTCCCGAGGGGTCGGCCTTGCCGCGTCCCGCGATCTCGAACGCCGTCCCGTGGCCGGGAGAGGTTCGTACGATCGGAGAGCCAAGAGTCCAATTCACGATCGAATACCCGGCAGCGACCTTCATCGGAATCAACGCCTGATCGTGGTACGCGGCGATCACGGCGTCGAAGCGGCCGTCCCGGTGGGATTTCCACAAAGCGTCCGCGGGATAGGGCCCCGCCAACCCCAAGCTCGCGGCGGCCGGAGTGAGGACGCGCGCCTCTTCGGTTCCGATCAAACCCCCGTCTCCGGCGTGAGGATTCAGAGCGCACAAAGCGATCTCGGGACGCGCGACGCCCAGCGCGCGGAGTCCCTCGCGTGCAAGCGCCGCGGCCTCGGCCAGCGCGGCGTGAGTCAGTCTTCGCGCGACCCGGGCGTGCGGAATGTGCCGCGTCGCCAGCACCGCGCGCATCCCTCCGCCGACGAGCATCATGGCGATCCGCTTTGATCCGGTCTCCCGCTGGATGAGTTGGGTATGGTCCAACGGGCCGGCCCCCGCGAGTGCCCAGGATTCTTTGGAGATGGGGGCCGTCACCACTGCGTCGATCACGCCCCGAATCGCCATTCGGACGGACACGAGTACGGCGCGGTAGGAAACCTCCCCACCGGCGGCGCTGGGACCGCGGACACGGGAGGAGAAGGATATTCCGGGATCCAGCAGAGGACAGAGCGAAGGCCGCCATCCCGCGCGCTCAAACACGGCCCGGGGGCCGACGGCAAGCGCCTTCATGGCCCGCCTCACATGCGAGTTCCGGATCGCCTTCACCGCCACCTCGGGACCAATACCGGCCGGATCCCCGCAGGTAAAAGCGACGAGCGGAGGCATCAAGACCCCGTTACTCTTTCGGAAGGCGCCGTTCGAGAGTCGCCTTGGCGCGGAGTACCTTGACGAACTCCTGCAAGGATTCCTGATACTGCAGGTTGAACAGGAATTCTTTGACGCCCATTTTAATGCGTTCGAAATTCATCGCCTGTTTGGCCTTCTTCTCCTGGATGAAGAGAAGGTGATACCCGAATTCCGTTTCGATCGGTTCAGAAACGTCGCCGACCCCGAGCTTGAAGGCAGCGTCCTCGAAATCCTTGGGCATCATCTCGCGTAGAATCCAGCCGAGATCGCCGCCGCGGGGAGCGCTTTCGAGATCGTCGGATTCCTTTTGGGCGGTCTCGAAGAAATCGGCGCCCTTATCCAGCTTTCCCTTCACTTCCTTCGCTTCCGCGAGCGCCTTGTTTTTTACGACCATCGACGCGGCGGGCGGCAGTTTGAAAAGGATGTGCGAAACCCGCACGCGCTCCGCGAAATTCTGCTTGAGCCGAAGCCCGAACTCGAGGTACGCCTGCGCCGTTATCGGATCCATCCCCTTGAGCACCGAGGTGTCGTTGTCGATGATGAACTTCAACCGCTCGTAGGCTTCCCCCGCAGCGGCGTCGGTCGGAGGCTTGAGCTTCCCCTGCACTTCCTGCTCGACGACCTTTCGGATCGCCAACTGCCGTCGAATCCGCTCGTTGAATTGCGCGAGCGTAAGGCCTTCCCCGTCGAGTTCGGCCTGAAACGCCTCGTCGACTTCCTTATCCGAACGGCGCTCACCGGTCTCGGTCGCCCGAAAGCTTCGTTCCTTCACCTCGAGAATCCCCTTATCGAGTTCCCGGTCGCGGATTTTCACCTTAAGTTCGTCGGCCTTTTGCGCGAGGAGTTCGTCGTCGATCATCTGCTCAAGCACCTTGCTGCGGATCTGATCGACGGTCTCGGGATCGTTGACGATTTGGGGCAGATTCCGGCGATAGTTATCGATGACCGACAACAGGTTCTTCTTAAACTCGGAAAGAAGCAGCGGCTTGCCGTTGACCTTCGCAACGACGTCTTCGAGAACTTTCGCACCGCTCGCGGCCGGCACGGACAGAACGAGTACCGCCAAGATAAATTTATTTAAACTGCGCATCGATGACCTCCACGCGATGGCGAACCTGAAGGGATTGGAGGTGGGCGTCCAATCGGCCCCTCTCCACGATCTCCCGCACCCGTTCCTTCACGCTGGCGAATTCTGTTTTTCTTTGTTTTTCCTTCAGAACCACATGATAGCCGAAAGAACTGCGCAACGGTCCTGCGATCTCTCCTACGGCCATCTTGAAAACGACTTCCAATTCCGGAATGATCTCGCCGCGCAGCGCCGGGGACATCCTGCCTCCCTCGGGGGCGGTATCGGCGTCCAAGGAGTTCTTCTTGGCCAGTTCGGCGAACGAAACCCCGGACCGGGCTTGCTTAAGAACGGCCTCCGCCTCCGAGGGCGTGGCGAGAAGAATATGGCGAACCTCGACTTCGTTCGGATTCTTTCGGTGATAATCCTGGAGTTCGTCGTCGCGTACCCGCAGCACGCCGTCGGTGCTCAGGTGCTCGATCCACATCCGCGCGAGCAGATGCTCCCGGGCGTCCCGAATCTTGGCTTCCTCTTCGCGCCGAAGACGGTTCATCTGCTCCTGAAATTCGGGCTGACGCTCGATCCCGTCGGCGCGTGCCGCCTCCTGAATCAGCTTTTCACGGATTAAAACGTCGAGGAACTGACGTCGCCCCAAAGGCGTCAGCACGTAGCTCTGGTAATTCGTCCCGACCTCGGCGAGCTTCTCCCGAAATTCGCTTTGCGTAATCGTCGAATTTCCGACCCGGGCGACGATCTCCTCGGATTCCATCACGCGACAGGCGGAAGCCCCCGCGAACAGGCAAAGAGCAACGGCTATTAAGGTAAAGCGCTCCATCGGCAACATTCTACCTATTTTGTCCGGGGAGGGAATTCACACCCAAGCCCCGCTCAAAGCCGCTTTCCGACGCCGCGAAGGCCCTCGAGAAAATCGAGAATCCACGCGATCGGATCGCGCCGGGTCAACGAAACTCGCATCCCGTCCCCTTCGGGGGAGGCGACGAATTCCATCTTTTCTTTATAGACCCCCATCCAACGCGTGATCGCATCCATGGGAACCGCCGCGTCCGACCGGAAATAAATCTCGACGCGGGATTCCCGCTGGACCACCGACCGGATGCCCCGCTCAGTCGCGCGAGCTCGAATATGCAGGAGTTGAAACAGGTTCGCCACAGGGGCCGGCAACGGCCCCGAAAGATCGATCAACTCCGCTCGCAGCCCGTCGATATCGGCGTCCTCGGTCGCGAGAATTCTCTTATAGAAGCGGATTCTCTCCAAATCCCCGGGAAGGAAATCCTCGGGGATGTAGGCCGGAATAGAAACGTCCACATGCGCGGGCTTGCGCTCCTCCTTCGATTTCTTCCCGGTCATCTTTCGAATTTCGTCTTCAAGGAGTTCCGCGTAAAATTCAACGCCGACCGCGTTCAAATAGCCGTGCTGCTTCGAGCCCAACAGGTCCCCCGTTCCGCGAATCTCGAGGTCGCGCATCGCCAACGCCAGCCCCGAACCGAGTTCCCCGAATTCCCGCATCGCCTCCAGCCGCTTGCGCGCGTCTTCCGAAAGCGACCGAAACGACTTGGCGTCTCCCGGATAGTACAAGTAGCAGTACGCGCGGCGGCGCTCGCGTCCGATGCGCCCGCGTAGTTGGTAAAGCTGGGACAGGCCGAAGTCCTGAGCGTTTTCGATTAAAAGCGTGTTCACCGACGGGATATCCAGCCCGGATTCGATGATCGTCGACGCGACCAAAACATCGAATTTCCGCTCGAAGAATTCCCACATCGCCGTTTCGAGACGTTCAGCCTTCATCTGCCCATGCGCCATCACAATCCGGACCCCTGGGAGCAGTTCCTGAAGGCGGCCTACCACTTGCGGCAGCGATCTCACCCGGTTGTGGACGTAGAACACCTGGCCGCCCCGGGCGAGTTCGGCTTCGACAGCCGCCTTCACGTGTCCTTCCCCGTACGGAAGGACCTCGGTGAGGATCGGCTGCCGTCCCGTCGGAGCACTTTGGATCAGCGAAATTTCCCGCAATCCCGAAAGGCCTTGGTGCAGTGTGCGGGGGATCGGCGTCGCGGAAAGGGTCAGGCAATCGACCCGCAGCCTCAGCTGCTTGACCTTCTCTTTGTGCTCCACGCCGAAACGATGTTCCTCGTCGACGATCACCAGCCCGAGATCCCGGAAGGTGACGTCCTTGGACAACAACCGATGCGTGCCGACGATCACGTCGATCTTCCCCGCCGCGAGATCGACGAGGATTTCCTTCTGCTGCTTCGCGCTCTGGAAGCGCGACAGCATCTCTACGCGCACCGGATAATCGGCGAAACGGCTTTTGAAGGTTCGGGCGTGCTGATCGGCGAGGATCGTCGTCGGCACCAGCACCGCCGTCTGCTTGAGACCCGACGCGCACTTAAGCGCCGCGCGCATCGCGACCTCGGTTTTTCCGAATCCGACGTCACCGACCACAAGCCGGTCCATCGGATGCGGAGCCTCCATGTCGGTTTTGACCGCGATGATCGCCTTGCGCTGATCGGGGGTCTCCTCGAAAGGAAACGATTCGGCGAACTCCGCTTCCATGTGGGAATCCGGAGGAAACGCGTTGCCCGGTTTGGCGCGGCGCGCCGCGGCTGCCTTCAACAACTCCTCAGCCATTTCCCGCACGCCTTCACGCACGCGCGTCTTCACCTGTTCCCAGGTGCGCGTATCCAGCGAAGAGAGTCGCGCGCGCTGACCGTCGGCCGCCCCGTATTTCTGCACCTTTCGAAATTCATCAAGGGGAACGAAGAGACGGTCCCCGCCGCGGAATTCAAGCTTCAAGCAATCGAAGACGCCGGTCGCTTCGCCTTGGGCTTCAGACTGCGGCCCTCCGGAAACCGTGACGGCCTCCAGACCGTTGTAGCGGGCGATCCCGAAATCCTCATGAACCACATAGTCCCCGGTCTTCAACTCCCGCCAGCGCACCCGCACCGCGCCGTCGACGACCGGCTTCAACTGTCTCGATCGCCGGTAGGAACGGCCGAAAATCTCGGCGGAGGTCGCCACCGCCAGTTTGGACGGCCCGTGAACGAACCCGTGACGCAGCGGCCCGACCCGAAATTCCACGGAAACCCCGAAGAGGCGTTCCTCGAAAATCTCACGCAGCCGTTCGCTTTCCCCCGCATTGAGCGAGTAGAGAACGGTCCGAAATCCTTGATCCCGCCATTGCCGTACGCGTTCCGCCACCCGGTCCAGATCCAAGCCGGCCGGGGCCCCGGGGGACGCGCCGAAATTCTCCGCGTCACCCCCTCCCGGCGAAACGGCCCAGGCCAAAGCGGGTGATCCAGGGAGTTCCACGCCCGTCTCGTGCAGCCACACCGCGTCCTGTGAAAGACGCTCGGCGAGTGTCGCCTCCCCGGCCTTTTGAAACGCCGGAACAACCACTGCCTCCTCGAGGAGCGCGGACTTCGTCGTTTGCGTCGAGGCGTCGAACTCCTTGAGCGTCGCGATCTCATCGCCGTCGAAGAGCGCCCTCAGGGGACGCGCCGGTTCGAACGGATAGAAATCCACCACGGCGCCGCGCGCCGCGTATTCGCCGGGGCTCTCGACGAAATCCGCCCGCTGATACCCCAAACGGTCCAACGATTCCAGAAGCGCGGCGCGCGGCGTAGCGGTTCCGGGACGAAGAACCAGTCGGCTGCGGGCGTATTCCTCCTTTTCGGGGGCCGCGGAAAGAAGGCTCGACTCGGTCGCCAGGACCAAACGCGCGCCGGCGTGCAGACGTTCGAAGGAGGCAAGACGCGTTTGCGGATCGTCGCCGAATAACGCCGCCGAACCCCCAACGGCGTCTTCGAAAAGTTCGGCAAGCGCGGCGATCGCGTCGGCGACATCTTCGAGCGCTTCCTCGCTCTCACGCACTAAGACGAGGCGGGTTCTGCGTTCATCGGCGAAAGGCGCCTGGAGCGACCGGGGACCGCGCCCGGCCAACGTCGATAGGGCGAGATAGGCCCAGGCCCCCGGATTGGGAACGCCGGAAAGGACCTTCAACGCTAGTGGTCCCGGAAGGGTCGCTCAACCGACCGCTCAGACGGCGGGCGGTGCGGAAGGCCCGTGAGGCGGGAGGCGAGCGTCTCGATCAAGTCCGCGATCGCGGCGGGCTCCCGGGGGCAATCCAGTTTCTCGCGAATCGGACTTTTTCCGGCGGCATCGGACCAAAACGCCCAAACACGCACGCGGTCGTCTTCGGCCCGCGCCAAAACGCCTAAGGGAGTCGCGCATCCGCCTCCGACCCGCTCCAGCACAGCGCGCTCGAGTTCGACTTCCAGACGCGTGGTCGCATCGTCGAGCGCGGCGACGAGGTCCCGGGCCTCGCCGCTGTCGCGCGTCTCAACGGCCAGTGCCCCTTGTCCCGGAGCGGGGACGACGAGATCTGCGCTCAGGCGTCGGCGCTTCACCGTTCCCATGCCGAGCCGTTTGAGTCCGGCCTCGGCCAGCATCAGCCCCTCGGCTTCCCCCTTGCGCAATTTTCGCAGACGGGTGTCCACGTTTCCCCGGATCGGAACGAAGCGCAGATCGGGCCGAGCCTCCTTCAACTGCAGCTGGCGCCGCAGCGACGCGGTCGCGACCACCGCGCCCTGAGGCAGATCTTCGATGCCGCTCCCCGAACTGCGGCCGATGAACGCATCGCGCGGGTCTTCCCGTTTGGGGAACGCCGCGATCGCCAGGCCCCCGGGCGTTTGCGCCGGAAGATCCTTCGAGGAGTGGACCGCGAGGTCCACGCTGCCGTCGAGCAGCGCCGTTTCGATTTCCTTGACGAACATCGCCTTGACGTTCGGGGCGTCGGGGGATCCGTCTTCAGCGCCGGCGCCCGGCTCGGCGCGTTTTCCCTCGTTGATCTCGGCGCTGAACCGATCCCCGCTGGTCTTGATAATGACGAGTTCGACTTTCAAACCGGGGTGGCGTTCCATCAAGCGATCCGCGAACCATCCGGACTGCGTCGTCGCAAGCGCGGATCCCCGCGTTCCGAGCCTCAGTTGCATACCGCGACCACCTTAGGTGCTGGTTTTAAATGCGAATGCCTCAGACTGATTTCGGGACCGACGCGCAGGGACTCGAGCCAGGCGCCAAAATTATCCGTCTCGCGAACGATGATGCTGCGCGCCGCCTCGATTTCTCCACGGCGGCGCGACGCATTTTCATCCGCGATCGCCCGAAGATCCTCGATCCGGTACAAGTAGACGCCGTTGATCTTATCGACGTCCGGGGAAACGTCGCGCGGCATCGCGATGTCGATGAGAAACAGCGACCGGCCGCCGCGCTGAGCCAACGCCCGCTTCACGACTTCCGCGCTCAACACGGGGCGGGACGCGCCGGTCGAACTCACGACGATATCGGCCTTGGCGAGCAGAGAAGGGAAGGCCTCCCAGCGAACCGGGTCGGCCTTCAGCTTCGCCGCAAGGTCCCTGGCCCGCTCCCACGTACGATTGGAGATATGCAAAGAGGACACCTTAGAACTGATCAGGTGGCGAGCCGTCTTCTCGGCGGTTTCACCGGCGCCGAGAACCAGGACATCGCTGCCGGCCAACGATCCGAAGATCCGCTTCGCGAGCTCGACGGCCACCGAAGCGACCGACAGTTGCCCCATGCTGATATGAGTCGAACTCCGCACCGCTTTACCAACGAGGAGCGCGCGCTGAAACAGAACATTCGTCCGCTTGGAAGTCGCCGCGGAGGCGTGCGCCGACTCGTAGGCCTTCTTGATCTGGCTGAGAATCTCGCATTCCCCAAGAACCAGGGAATCCAATCCCGACGCGACGGAAAACAGATGGGCGACGGCCTCCGATCCGGTACGCAAGTAGCGATGTGCGCCGACCGCGACCCCGGAAAGCTTCTCGAGCGCTTTGGAAAGGTGCTCTCCCCAGTGCTCTCTCGGCCCGTTTCCGACCGCGTACACCTCGAAACGATTGCAGGTCGAGAGCACGACCGCTTCCTTCCAGCCCGCGACCAGCAAAGATTCGCGCACACAGGCCGCTCCGAGGGCGGCAAACGTCTCCCGGATTTCCACCGGAGCGCTGCGATGATTGATTCCGAATAGAGCGACGGACACGGGAGGACCTGACGGGAATATTCTACCACATCTGCGCAAATCCGGCATATCCGGAAAGGCATAAAATTTCAGTATAATCCGTTATCGTGAAACAGTCCTACCGTCTAAAATGGATCGAGATCGATCTAAGCGCGATCGCCGCAAATATCGACCGAGTCCGCAAAGCGCTGCAGCCCGGAACGCGGTTTATGGCGGTGGTGAAAGCCGACGCGTACGGCCACGGCGCGGTCGAAGTCGGCGCGCGCGCGCTGGCGTCCGGAGCGGACTGCCTGGGCGTACTGACCGTCGAAGAGGCGCTCTACTTGAGAGAGCACGGCATCGCGGGGAAAATTGTGGTGCTCGCGCCCCCCTCACCGGTCGAAGCGGCCGCCGCCGTCCGCTCCCGCGCCGAAATTACGATCGATTCGGAAGCCCTCGCCAACGCGCTCAATCGTGCGGCGAAAAGCCCGATCCTCGTCCACCTCGATTTGGATTTTGGACTTGGACGCTGGGGGCTCGCCCCGGCGCGCGCGATCTCGTTTCTGGAAACTCTTGCTCGCAGAAAAAAACTCGTCTGCTCCGGAATTTCAGCTCATTTGGACTACCTCCCCGGAAAGAACGCGGTCGAAGCTGAGGAGAAACTCGATCGCTTCGACCGCCTCGCCGGGGCGGCCGCCAAACGCTTCCCCGGACTGATCCGCCATTGCGCGAACAGCTCGATTCTGCTCGATTTTCCGCATCGGCAGTTCGACATGGTTCGAGTGGGGAATTTGCTCTACGGAGTGAATCCGACTACCCGCCCCATCCCGCTAAAAAACCCGTTCGCGTTCAAGGCTCGCGTGAGTTCGATCCGGACCGTACGCAAAGGAGAGCCCATCGGATACGCCAGCGAATACCTCGCCCCGAGGGCGATGCGCGTAGCATCCTTACCCGTCGGATACTCAGACGGCCTGACAATGGAACCCGCCGAGCGCTTCATCGGTTTCGGGCGGGGATTTCACTACTGGGGGATGCTCGGCGGAAAGCGCGTCCCGTTCGTCGGCCGTTGCGGCATCGCGCACGTCCTCGTCGACGTCGCCGCCGCCCCCCGCGCGAAGATCGGAGATGTCGTCACTTTGCCGATCCGCCGAACCGCCGCCAGCCCCCGACTCCCCCGTCTCTACATATAGGTGTCAGGCGTTGACTTTGGTGACTTCGTCTGAGACGAGTCACCAAAGTCAACGCCTGACACCGAAAATTAGCGGAGCGCGCCGCGGGCTTCTTTCCAGAGGGCGCTCAGGGAATCGGATAGCGCGCCATGTTTCCGGGCGCCTTCCTTGGAAATCTCACGGCAAAGCCGGGACTTTTCGCCCTCGATTCCCTTCAGCGTTTTCCACAGCGATTTGTTTTCCTTTTCCAGATCCTTGATCCGGCCCTTGTCGGCTCGGCTTTTCTTGAATTTGAGCGTATTGATTTCGGCGGCGTTTTCCTGAATTTTCTTTTTCGCCCCTTCTTCCTTCTCCATCACGACCTTGAGACGATTCGACGCGGAGCGCGCGAAGGCTTTCCACTCCTTCCAGGCGTTCTCGTACCCGTCGCCGACGCGCGACAAATGCTCGGTGCAGCCCTGCATCGGTTCCGCAGTCTCCGTTTGCGGGGTGCAAACGGACATGGGCGCCGCCGCAGGAACGGCCGGATCCTCCGCCGCAACAAAGGTCCCCGAACCCGAAATAAGCAATATCAGAATTGCGCTTTTCATAATTCCCCCTGAAGTAACGAAAGTAAAGAAAGTGTGGGGCCTGTCCCCATATCAAAAAAGGGTGTAGATAAAGGGGGCGACGGCGGAGGTTTCGGTGAAGAGAAGAAGGGCGCCGAAGAGCATGAGGACGAGGATGATCGGCGCGAGCCAGTAGCGCTTGCGCGTTTTCATGAACGCCCAAAGCTCTCCCATCATTTCCATCTTCGCCATAGAAACCTCTCTTAAAATTGCCGCTCGAGCCGCGCCGAATCCGCAGGCTCCGTCTCTTTCCAGTAGCTGTCGCGTTCGGGCTCGATCGCCCGATCCAACAGGTCGATTCCGCGCAGACGCATCCACAAAGCCGCCGGCGTGAAAACCCCGTAATACAAAATCGCCATGATCACGAAAGTGTTCACCGCGGCGATCACGCTCGCGACCCGGATCCAAACCTGGAACACCGGATGGATTCCTCGCGGCCAAACAAGCCCGAGCAAGGCCGAGAGCGCCCCGCACCCCCAAAGAGTCGGCCAGGCCGCGCCGCTTTTGCGCCAGGAGAGCAAACCGAAGAAGGCCAACAAACCGCCGAGCACCCACGCGAATACGCGCAGGTCCTTTTCCGTGGGATTGGCGAATTTCCGGATATCCATCAGTCTAGCGCGAACTCCTCTTTCCATCCTTCGTCCGCTTCGAGCGCCGGCTGTGCCTTTTTGTCGAGCAGGAAGCTGCCAAGCACGAGAAAATCCATCTGTGTACGCGTAAAACAAGTATACGCCTCTTCCGGACGGCAGACGATGGGTTCGCCGCGAACGTTGAACGAGGTGTTCACGAGCACCGGGCAGCCCGTGCGCGCCTTGAACGACTCCAGCACCGCCCGGAGCGGGTGATCCTCCCCGACGGAAACGGTTTGAACCCGCGCAGAGTAGTCCACGTGAGTGATCGCGGGGACCTCACTGCGCGCTCGATTGAGGCGCTCGATGCCCCAGAGTTTCGCGTCCGCTGCGGCTTCCGGCAGGCGCTTGGCTTCGCGCACCGGAGCCGCCAACAGCATGTAGGGGCTTTCGCAATCCATCTCGAACCATTCTGCGGCGTCTTCGCGCAGAACCGCGGGCGCAAACGGGCGAAACGATTCCCGGAACTTGATCTTCAAATTCATCTTCGACTGCATCTCAGGATTGCGCGGGTCGCCGAGGATGCTGCGCGCGCCCAGCGCACGGGGGCCGAACTCCATCCGCCCCTGAAACCAGCCGACCACGGCGCCCGAGTCGAGAAACTCGGCGACCCGGTCGGGCATTTCCGCGGACGAGAGCCGTTCGTGCGGGATTTCGCGCTCGTCGAGGAACCGGGACAATGCGTCGTCGGAATACGCGGGGCCCAGCAACGACGAGCGCTGGCTGTCGTGCGCCCCGTCGGTCTTCCTCGGATTTTCCAGGTACCCGTGCCAGAGATAGGCCGCCGCGCCGAGCGCGCCGCCCGCGTCCCCGGCGGCCGGCTGGATCCAAATCCGATCCGCGATCTTCTCGCGCAGAATACGACCGTTTCCGACGCAGTTAAGCGCGACCCCGCCGGCGAGACAAAGGTTCTTGGAGCCGGCCACTGCGCAGGCGTGGCGCGCCATGCGCGTCATGATCTCTTCGCAGACTTCCTGAACGGAGCGCGCCAAATCCATTTCGCGCTGCCCGAGCTTTGACTCCGGCGCGCGCGGCGGCCCGCCGAACAACGCGTCGAAGCGTCCGTTGGTCATCGTCAAACCCGAGACGAAGTCGAAATACTCCATGTTCAGTTTAAACGACCCGTCGGGTTTCAGGTCGAGAAGATGCTCGTAGATCAGGCTCGCGAATTTAGGCTCGCCGTAAGGCGCCAGGCCCATCACCTTGTACTCGCCGGAGTTCACCTTGAAGCCGGTGTAGTAGGTAAACGCCGAGTAGAGCAGGCCGAGCGAGTGCGGGAAGAGCAATTCACGCAAAAGCCGAACCGAGCCGCCTTCCCCTACGCCGATGCTGCTCGTCGCCCACTCGCCGACGCCGTCCATCGTCAGGACGGCCGCCTTCTCGAACGGCGACGGGTAGAAGGCCGCGGCCGCGTGGCTAAGATGGTGTTCGGTGAACAGGATCTTTCCTTCATAGCCGAGGAGATTCCCCCGGATATGATCCTTCGTCCACAGTTTTTCCTTGATCCACAGCGGCATCGCTTGGCGGAAAGAACGGAAGCCCGAAGGCGCGGTCGCGAAATAGGACTGGAGCAGCCGCTCAAAGGTCAAAAGCGGCTTGTCGTAAAAGCCCACAAGTTCCAGGTCCTTGGCTTCGATCCCCGCCTCCTGGAGACAGTAGGCGACGGCTTGGGAAGGAAAGCGCGCGTCGTGTTTTTTGCGCGTGAAGCGCTCTTCCTGCGCAGCGGCGAGAATTTCCCCGTCGCGGATCAAACACGCGGCGCTGTCGTGATAATAAGCGGAAATGCCGAGAATGTGCCGCGCCATCGCGGCTTCATTATAAAACTTTAGTCGGAGGCCCTTTCGGGAAGCCGGAACCAGGACCTCATGCGGGCGCCGCACAAAAGCGCTCCCGCGAGCAGGTTCACCGAGGCGACTGCGCCCAGGATCACCGCCAAGCGAGTCCACGGCTCCCCCGCGAGCATGCGCTCGGCGATGAAGCGCTGCGCGACGGTCGCCCACGTAATCGCTCCGAATCCGCAAAACACCCACGCAGCGATTCTGGCCCACGGAGCTCGAAAGAAGACGATCGCGGGAAATAGGAGCGAGGCCATCGCTAAAAAGAAATTCCCCCAACGCAGGAAATGCGCGGAGAGCAGCAGGCCGCAAAAGAACAATAAAAACAAACGAGCCGCGGTTCCCATGAGCTAAATTTTACGAATTGAAGTCGGAAGCGGGAAGGCCCGGCTCAGACGGGCTGAAATATCACGCCTCGGCTCCCGTCGCAAACGCAGCGCCGACTCGGGCGCGGCTTTTCGACGTCCGCCGGCGGCAGCGGCGGTGCGATCAGGCGGCCCCACAAATCCGCGACGTCTTCGTTGACGATGGCATCGGCGTCCAGGATGTCTTCCTTGCGCCGTGAGAGGCTGTCTTCGACCACGCCTTTAAGCCCGTCGAGGTCGTAGAGATACACGCCCTCCACCTCGGACGCGGCGGGATCGACGTTGCGCGGAAGCCCTAGATCGATCATGAAGGAAAATTGGTTTTGCCGGCGCTTCGCCGCCGCGCGCGCTGCGGCGGCGTCGACCAGATGAGCGTCGACCGAAGTGGAGAAGATCGCGATCCCCGCCTCATGCAGACGATCAAGCCCTTCCTGAATCGGCATAAACTCCGCGCCGAGCGATTGCGCGAGCGCGCGTCCCCGTTCTTCGCTCCGGTTGCAGACGACGACTCGGCGGATGCCTTTGGCCGCCAAATGCCGCACCGAAGTTTCCGCCATCGTGCCGGCGCCGAAAACAAAAACGGACTGATCCCGGACGTCGGTAAAAATCTTTTGAGCGAGCACCGCGGCGGCGCCGCCGATCGAAGAAATACCGCCGACGATCCGCGTCTCGTTGCGCACGCGGCGGCCGGTGTTCATCGCGCGTTGAAAAGCCATATGGCAGGAGCGTGAAGCGGAGCCCTCTTTGCACGCGTTCTGATAGGCGGTCTTCACTTGACCCAGGATCTGGGTTTCCCCCATCACCCAGGAATCGAGACCCGACGTGACTGAGACCAGATGCCTGAGGGCGTCACGATCATGGTGAACGAAGATCCCCCCGATTCCTTTCGCGCCGACGTTGGCGCAGAACCACTCCAAGAGCCGCGAACAGCCGTCGTCGCTCATACGGCCGTACACCTCGAAGCGGCTGCAGGTCGAGAGAACGACGACGTCGCCGCTTGCGCAGACTTCGCCGATCTTCCGGTTGATTTCGCCGACCGTACCCGCCGCCGCGGCCAAGGACTCGCGGAGCGCGACCCCGGTTTTCTTATGACTGACGCCGATTACGGTGAACTCTCTGGACATCGCCAATCTGTTATGTAGCAACGCTATTTCCGATATCCCGATTTCGGAAACACTTTAAATTTAAACGCTTTTCATAAATTACCAACAGGCGAAATCGCCCTCCCCTGCGCGATTTCGCACATCATGCGGCTTAGGGGACCAGAACGCCTTTCTCCATCAGAACCGGGTAGTTGTATCCGGACCCGAAATCCTGATCGACGACCACCGGACCGTGAAAGGTCACGACCGAGCCGTTTTCCGGAACCTCCTGCGTCGTGACCAGCAAGTCATTGTCCCCGTTCTTTGCGCTGCCGGTGCCGTCCTGCAGGTGGACCCAATTTCTATCCATGATGCCTTCGGAAACCTTGACGACCGTTCCGCGAACCGACGCCGGCTTTCCGGCCAAGTCCTTCTTCATCTTGAAGATCTCGGCGACGGTGCGGGCATCGGGACCCTTCGCCTTTTCGACCTTCACGGGAGCCTTCTGTGTCGATTTTCCGTGCATCGTCGAAGGAACGGTTCCCCCCGCCAAGCCGTTGGAGAAGACGATGGTTTTGAAGGTCCGCTTCAGGGTTTTGCTCTTGAAATTCTTCATGTCCATCCCGGCGTAAATCTCGACCGTCTTATCTTTTTCGACTTCGCTCTTGGGAATGGCGGCCCAGACGGAGTCCTTGCCCTGCTCGATGCGCAAATAGGTATAGGAACCCGCTTGAATGACCTCAAGCGCCTTGCCCTTGATCGTCTTCGCCGCGGGCGCGGCCGCCTTCCCCGCGCCCGGGAAAGCCGAAACGGAAACGTTCGCGAAGAAGATGAGGGAAGCGACGATTGCGAGGGTAGATTTCATGACTCTCCGGTGAGGGGGGCGGTGCCTTCCCGCCGCGCCTTCATTAGAGCAACATTTTATCCAGCCTTAAAGAAACCCTTACAACGCTCGCGTCAAAGAAAAACTCAAATGGGAAACCGAGGAGGACGACTGCAGAGACGAGTGTAAAAATGTAAGCGAAAGCGTTGTTTTTCCTAATGCGTAAAACGCCCCGAAACCTGATTTGTACTGCCGCCCATCGGCGACGCTCACATGAGCGTTCAGATGCAGCCCCCAGAGAAAACGGTAATTCGCGCCCCCGCGAATGTTCCTCGATGCGTACACCGCCCCCGTTTCCGTCTTGGTCGTGCTGAAGTTGAAGCCTCCGTCGGTGCGAAGCCGCGCGATCGGGGTCGCGGAAGCTGACACATTGAATTGATCATTGACCGAACGCCCCGAAGCGGAAGAGCCTCGGCGCTCGGTGCGCGTGTAGCGAAACGAAGACTCGCCGACTCCCGATTGACGGTTTCCGCCGAATTCGCAGCGCCGCGTTCTTTGGCGATCTCCCCCGCCGCCGCTGATCGCCTGGGAACCGCTGGTTTGAAAATCGGCGAACACCTCCAACGGAGGCCGGGGCTTCAACGTCAATCGGGAACCGAAAGAATCGCTGAAGGTCGCGACGCCCGTCGGCCCCCGAGTGATCCGCCCGTCGGCGTTGGCGCTGGTCCCGACCCGCCCGTCGGCGAAGCGCAGTTGAACGCCCGGCGCGGCGCCCAACGAACGGCTGGAGCCGAAACTCGAGCGGGTCACGTTCCCGTTCACGCTGTTGGAAAAAGTCCCGTTGCGAAGAGGACGATTGCTGGCCATGCGAAAGTCGTGATACACCGCCGTTTGCCGGAACAACAAGTCGCGCTGCGCGTCGTTCGAGTAGCTGAGGACGTGCTTCCAATGCTTCGTTTGAATGTCCCGGCCGCGCAAACCGATGCGGTTCGAAACGGATTTCTGAGTGGCGACCCCGTCATTCGACAGACGGTTGTAGTTCGAATTGATGGAAAATGATTGAAGCCCGAGCGGCTTGATCTCGTTGCGGCTGTAATCCAGAGAACCGCGCCGGGTCCCCAGCAGCGGCGCCGGCGAAAGACTGAGACGGTCATCGGTCCTGCGCTCATCCTCGGAGAATTTCAGACGGACGCGGCCGATTCGATGCGAGATCGTGTCCGTCCGAAGATGGAGTTTCTGATCGGTCGGAATAGGACCGTTGAGATCCCGCACCGTGTTGAATTGACGAGAAACGCTAAGACTCGGCAGCTTCCATAACGTCAGTCCCGAAGTAAATCCCCAGCCGTCATCGGAGACGGTATGCCCGGGCGCCCCTCCGCTGCCGCTGAATTTCGTGCTCCGGACCGAGAAGTTCGGATCGAACACGAAGTACCTGCGCACCGAAGGATGGAAGAGCTGGGCGGAGGCGTTATAGGCGAAGATCCGCTGTCTGGGCGAATCCACGCTGACCGACGCGTCGACGTTGGCTCCATCGGAATATTCCACACCGGAATCGAACGAGCCGACGGCGCGGTTCAGAAGCAGTCCGCCCAGATCCAGATTATAACCGTGAAACAGCGAGGAATCGGTGCGGCGCTCCGAGGGGTTGCGCACGGCGATGTTGTCGTATCGGAACCGCATGAGACCGGAACGCCTGAGGGCGAAGGCCCGGGCGCACGGAGTCGCGAGAATCAGCGCCGCGGCCGTGATGATGCGGCTCAATCTCGTCATTGTTCCTACGGATCGTATCCACCCGCGTTTGTGCCGTGCTTGCCGTGGCAGCCCGCCGCGTCGGAGTAGCAGCTCAGCCTGCCGTAGGAATTGGGACCGTTCGCCTTCTTAAATCCCTTCAGTACCAGCTTGTCGTAAGGCCCGGGACCGTTGTAGTTGTACGGCGCAGGCTCACCCGCGTATCCGATCAGACGCCCGCGCCGTGCGCCGTGCGGATTGACAACGTGGCACACGACGCACTGCATTCCCTTCCCATCAAAGGTTTCACCGCCATGCTCTTCATGCGCTTCATTCAACATGTTGCCGCTGCTCTTCATCGCGTGACAATTCACGCAGAACAGGTCGCTCGACCAGTTGCTCGCGTCCTGCTTAATATCGCGCAGCGTCCATAACGCGCCGAAAGCGTTCTTAGGCCAAAACCTTCGGGGCCCCTTCAGTAAAGACTGGGACGCGGACCCGTGCGGACCGGCGGGATCGCCCGCGACATCCGACGCGTGACAATCGGAACAGGTCATGGTCTGATGCCCCGGTCCCGATGCGGCGTTCCACGGAGCCGACATCTGCCCGACCGCCAACGCTTTCGGGGATGCGCTTCCCGCCTGATCGTTCGCGGCGTTTAGCACCGGATGGGCGGAACGGTTGTTCGGATTAAACTCAACGCTTTGATCCGTCGAACCGGCCGGGGGCACCGACCCGAACGCGTAGTAGGAGTGGCATTTAAAGCAAAGTTGGTATTCCTTGTAGTTGGCCGTGTCGGCGAAATCCTGACGCACGAAGGAGGTCGCCGCCTGCCAGGCGTTGGGGGCGCCGTAGACGGGTTCGACGCCCCAACCGCCCAAGAGCGCGGCGCCGATCTTGTTTCCCGGAGAGGCGTGAACCCCGGTTCCGGCCTGGTGCGGATTGTGGCAGTCCCAGCATTCCGCGTGACGCCGGCTCGGTCCGAAATTCGAGGCATCCCGCTCGGGGTTCACGTGCACGCCCGTTTTTGATTCCGTGGGATGGCGCGAGGCTTTCCGGTACGCGTTTTTGATATCCTTCGCCCCGATCAGACTCGGGGAGCCGTGGCAGGTAAAGCAGGTATTTTCCTCGACGTCGCGCAGGATATACGCCTGTGCGGAGGACGCCCCGTGGACGCGATGACACCCGAGGCAGGAGCGCTCCCCGACCGTCGTTTGAGCGCCCCCGGATGGTGCATAAACCGCATTCGAGATCCGGTGGGCGCTGGAATTGAAATTCGTTTTCTGATGGCAGGACGTGCACAGCGCGGCATTCTCGTTGGACTTGACCAGAAATTTTCCGTAAGTGTTGTCGTGCGGTTCATGGCAGGATACGCATTCGACCCGGTTCGTCGGCCCGTAGACCTTGACCGGATCTCCCTCCGGCGGTAGCTGGATCTCGGGATCCGTGCCCGGAGCCGTCGGGGGTCCCGCCCCGGGCTTGACGTCATAGAGCACCGGGTGGTCGTTGCTGAGATCGGCGCCGATCACGAAGGATTCCCCCATCGCTCCGGTCATCTGAAGGGAATTCGGGGCGATATTGAACAAACTGCCCAGAGCCGTGACGCCGTCGTGACAGGAGAGACAGAGCTTGGTCTTGGATACGTTCAAGTCCGACATCGTCGGCGACTTGATCCCCAAATAGTTGTTCAGGTAATTCGACGAATAGAAGGTGAACTGAACCTCCGAATCAGAGCGGTTCCACAACGGCGAAAGCGCCGCCGGGCGATGCGCCGCGTGGCAAAAAAGACAGGAGATGCGGTTTTCGGTCGCCTTCGGACCCGTACTCGCGCTCCCCGCCGAAAGATCGTGCTTCGAGTTGATGACCGACAGCGCGCGCAGCGGAACGGCTCCGGCGAGCAGAAGTACGGCGATCAGAATTTTTTTGTTCATGGCGCGCCCTCTTTCAGGTATTGGAAAACCTGAACCCGTGCGTTGTAGCTGTCGGCGACATAGACCCGGTCCCGGGCGTCGACGGAAATCCCCCCGGGCATGCTGAACTCCCCGGGACGGCCGCCGGCGCGGCCGACGAACAGCAAAAGCCGGCTTGACTCATCGAAAATCTGGAAGGCGTCGAACGCCGCGTCCGCAAGGTACACGTGACCCTCGGAGTCGCGGGCCACGCCGCGCGGCCGGGCCAAATATCCGGGCCGGTTTCCGTTGCTTCCCAACTCGCCGCGAAAGTCCCCGCCGCCGCCGAACCACTGCACCCGGAAGTTCCCGGAATCGTTGACCCACAACTGATCCGCAGCGCGGTCGTACCACAGATAGGTCGGAAAGTTGAATTCGCCGGCGGCGGTTCCGCGGCTGCCGAAGGCATAAAGGAACACCCCTTCCAGCCCGAAGACGGCGATCCGATGATTCTCCACGTCGCTGACAAAGACCGCCCGGTCCGATACGGCCAGCGCGGCCGGCCGGCCCATCCCCTGCGGATCTCCCTCCAGCTCCCCGATGATTTTTCCCTCGCCATCGAGGATAAAAACCGTGCGCAACGAGGAATCCAAGACGAATAGACGCCCGTCGGGAGCCGCCGCGACGCTGACCGGACTGCGCAGTCGCTCCCGGTCGGAACGCGGCCACCACTCCCCTTCACCGTCGCCCTCGCGATAGCGCAGCACGCCGTGCGCGCCGGGATCCGCGACAAAGACGGTCCCGTTTGCGGCGAACACGCCGGTGGGCTGCACGAGCCGGTCTTGCGCGACCTGTCCGGCTTCATCGAGACCGATCAATTTGCGCATCACCGCGCCGAACCAGCCGGCGGCCGCGATTTTGGGCCCCTCGATCGCTTGGACGAAGCGCAGCCGCGCCCGCTCGGGCGCCGGAGGCCATTGCGGCGAGGGGACCGGAACCGCGGCCGCCGCGGTGAACACCGCGGCGAGAGCGATGAGCGCGAGTTTCCGCTTCATCGCTTCCCCCCGTCGATGAGAACCTGCCGCAGGTTCTCGTCTTTGAGCGCTTCCTTCAGTATCTTTCTCATCCGCCATGCCGTCGCCAAACGCACCTTTAGCCTCACGGAGAGATCCGAACAGGTGGGCTTACCCTCTGCCACCATCTTCGCCGCCTCGGCCCAGGTACCGAGAGTAAGATGGGAGCGCGCCAACGCCGTTCCCGTCAGGTCGGTGAACGTTCGCCCGCAGCCCGCGCAGCGCAGCTTGCGTCGCCCCGCGCCGCGCGAGTGAACCGAGCATTCCCGGTTCCCGCAGCGGGGACAGCGCAATCCGTCCTTCCACCGCAGGGTCTGCAGCCGTTCGAGAAGCTCTGTTTCGCGGTCGGGCGTGTTCATCGTTCAATCCAAAGCGAACATCTCAAAGCGTAAAATCCTTCTCAAAAAGATCCCCGGTTCCCCGGGGATCTCTTTTGCAAAGTTACTTCGTGTTGTGGCAGTTCAAGCAGACGGTGCTGTTTCCGCCGGCATCGCCGTTGCGGACCAGTTTCGGCGCCGTCGTGTGATGCATGGTGTGGCAGGTGCCGCAGCCGATGTAGTACTTCATGCTGCCGTCGGCCTGCTCGACCTTGTCGTTGAACTCCATGACGGTCATGTCGGTCGACGCGTTTACGGAGCGCACCCGGCCGATGTTGTGGTTCTCGCTCAGATCCACGCCGAAGTTCGCCCGTCCCGCCGCCATCGTCACGCCGTTGGCGATCGCCGAAACGCCGTCGTGACAAGAAAGACATTTGCCCGAGGTGGCGTTCACGAAGCCCGCCGCGGTGATGTAGCTGCTGCCGTCTTCTACGTTGAGAAGATGAACGGAGCCGTGCGACTGAACGGCCCACGCGTTCTCCGCGGCCGGGTTTTGCCGGCCCCAGAGGGCCTCCATCTTCGCCGGCCTGTGCATCTCGTGGCAGGTCGAGCAGAGGTTCAGCGCGGGCGAGGTCTGCCCGTTCGCGCCGAGATAGGTGTTTACGAAGTCATGCGCCGAGCCCTGGATCGGGACGCCGGCGTACGGAACATACGCGTTCGCTTGTCCCACGAACATCAAGCTCGCGACGATCAGTCCAAGCCCTAATTTGATTTGTTTCATGTTTGGTACTTCTCCCTGGTTTAGTAGTCGGCGACGGATCGCCTGTCCTACTAACGGCAACGGAATTTCCTGGTTTTTTCCGTCGGGAGAACGCGTTTACGCGTTCTTTGGGAGACAGTGTGCGATATCGCGCACTCCATCGCGCGAATGCGCTATTTCTTTTCGTCCGGATAGGTGATGTATTGAAACATCTGGATGCGGCGGTTTTTCGTGTCTGCGATGTAGATGACATCGTCTTGGTCGATGAAGATGTCCGAGGGGAGGGCCAGTCCGGAACGCCCGCCGCCCGGGTCGCCGTACCAGACCAGAAGCTGCCCTTCGCGATTGAATATCTGAACCCGATGGAAGAGGCCGTCCACGACATGAATGTACCCGTCGGAGTCGGTCGCCATCCCCCGCGGCCGGCCGAGATACCCGGGATTATTCCCCTGCTCCCCGAAGCCGGAGATCGCCGCGCCGGTAGAGGTAAAGAGGTGAACGCGGGCGACCAAGGGATCATTGACGAATATGGTTCCGTTCTCATCCACCCATAAATTGACCGGATTGGGCAGCGCCAGAAAATCTTTCTTCGCGTGGCGGGCCATATCTCCGACGTACTTCCCTTCTTTGGAAAAGAGCACGAGCCGCCGGTTCCCCTTGTCGACCAAGAGGAGCTTCCCTTCGGGAGTCAGAGCGATTCCGGCGGGACGGTTCAACCCCGCCGCTTCGCCGCCGGTAGCCTTCGCCTTCCACAACAGCTTCCCGTCCGGGGAATACGCCTTAAGCGACTGGTCTCCGGAATCGGTGACATACATCCGCCCGTCGGCGTCCACCGCGACGTTCGCCGGGTTGACCAGCCGCCCATCCCCGCCCTCCCCGACATGCTTGATTTCCGAAGTCTCCAAGTCCAAAATCGTCAGTCGTCCGTCGCCGGTATCGGTGACATAGATCTTTTTTCCCAGCACGGCGATTCCGTACGGGACGGAAAAAATAGGCAGATCGGTATCCCCGCCGGAAAGCGCGGAGAACAGCTTTGCGAAGAATCCTTTTTTCTTCACTCCGGTCAGATCGGACTTCTTGCGAATGGAGCGTATATGCCGGATGCGCGGGCGGGCCGGCGCTCCCGGGTATACGATCGGGCCGGTTGAAGCATCAACGGTCTCGGCGGCGGCCGGAAACGAGGCGGGGAACAATCCGGCTCCGATGGACATCGCGAACACTAGAAGAACGGGGTTCATTTTTTGTGGCACTCCTTGCACATGACGAAGAAATCCCCCCGAGTCAACTTCGGGAACTTGCCGGCGTGCGGCTCATGACAAGACGCGCAGTCGAAGGGTTTTCCTTCACGGCGCGGATCCGACACCGACTCCTTCGCCGTCGGATGGCGAGTAATCGGATGGTTGTTTTTGAGCCAGGATTCGTGACAATTGAAGCAGATCGAGTCCAGCGAAGCTCGAATCAACGATGAACGCACGCTGACATGAGGGTTATGGCATGTGGTGCAGCCGCCGCCCGCTACGGGCGCGTGAACGGCGCCTTCAGCTTCCAAATTCCGGAAATTCGAATGGCAGATAAAGCAGGTTTCCTCCGGAGTCGACTTCAACACGGCCTTCCCGTCGGCTTTCGTCTCGGCGTGGCACATATCGCAGGAGCGGGAGCCGAACGGTACATGCTCCTTGGCCTCGACCATCAGCTTTGGCTTTTGGGACGCGTGCGGATTATGACAGGCCGTACACGCCCCTTCGAACACGGAAACCCCCCCATGGGATTTCTTGATCGCGTCATCCGTCGTGTCGTGGCAGTTCGAGCAAAGCTCGTTGACGGGCGCAGACAACAACGGAGGATTCTCCGAGGCGTGTGGAACATGACAGGCGTCGCAATCCATTTCCTTAAAGACGTAGTGAACGACCGCCTTCTTTAGATCGGCGTCGCGCTCCGCGTGGCAGGAAAGGCAGAGCGGTTTTTTCTCCAGGACCCGCTTCGACGGATCCTTCGGATCGGCGTGGCATTTCGAGCACTCCCCCGATTTCGCAGGGGCGTGAGCGCCCGCTTTTTCCGAATATTCCTTCGCCTTGGCGGGGTTCGCTTCCGCGAACGCGTCCGTTTTGGACTTCTTTAGGCCGCTGAAAAATCCCGCGGACGCGTCTCCCGCCGGTACGCTCGCCAATAGTATCGCCCCTAAAATCATCCCGCACCCGGATTTCACGCGCTGAAAAGATGTCATTTGCTCCTTTCTCCTCTTCAGAACCGGGCAACGGTTTTGCCGCTAGTACCGCGACCGTCGGCGCTCGAGCGAAGCGACGGCGTCGAGCAGCAGCTGCTCGACGGGAGCGTAGTCGTCGGTCAGAATCGGCATGTCGGCGCCGATTTCCCCCGTCCACACATGGTTGAGATAGCGCTGGAATTCGGGATCCTCGCTGGAAAACGACAGCGGGGTTTGCGACTTAGACGCGACGAGAATAAGGCTTTGCCACAGTTCCGGACGTTTCGGGTCCGAAACCGGAAGAACATGAACCTGCGGAAAAACTCTCTTAAACGTGGCAACCTGCGCCCGAAAAAATTTCCCCGTGTCGCCGTCGATCGACGACACCATATTCAGAAGCAGGATACCGTCTTCTTCGAGCGCTTCCTCGTACAGACGGACCGCTTCGAGCGTCGCCAACTGGAAAGGGGGAGTAAAGGTCGAGAGGAACGCGTCCACGATCAGCGCGTCGTAACGGCGATGCGGACGACCTAGAAAGGTTCGCGCGTCCTCGTGAAATTCTAAAGCCCGTACTTTTCGACGCGGCGGCGGAGCGCGTCGCGGCTGATGCCCAACACCTGGGCGGCCTTCTGCTGGTTGTTGTTCGTCTTCTTCAGCGCACGACGGATCATCTCGACCTCGATTTCTTCCAGCGGTCGGATCGCCTCCTCCGTCGATGAATCCACGCCGTTCGCCGCGCGGAATGGGGTCGCTTCGACCAGGGGAGGCGGCGCCGCCGCTGAGAAGGCGGAAGAGACCGCTTTTCCGACCCCGGTCGGCCGGAACTCCGTTTCCCCTAAAATCATCATCTTCTCCAACGCGTTGCGCAGTTCCCGCACGTTCCCCGGCCATGGATATTCGAGCATCGCCCGGCGAGTCTCCTCGGGCAGCCGCAGCTTTTCCCTGCGCAGGTCGCTGCTGATGCTCTCCAGGAGCAGCTCGATCAAGGGTGAGATATCCGCCTTTCGTTCGCGGAGCGGAAGCAGGTGAATCATGAGAACGTTGATGCGATAATACAGATCCTCCCGGAAAGTCCCCTCCCGGATGCCTTTCTCGAGATCCGCGTTGGTCGCCGCGATGATTCGGACGTCGACGGTAATGTCTTCCCGCCCGCCGACGCGCTTGAAGGTTTTGTCCTCTAGCACGCGGAGCATCTTGACCTGAAGGCTCATCGGCATATGTCCGATCTCGTTTAAGAAAACCGTGCCGCCCGAGGCCGTCTCAAACAGACCCTTCTTGCGTTCACTCGCCCCGGTAAACGCTCCCTTCTCGGTGCCGAACAACTCGCTTTCGAGCAGCAGTTCCGGAATCGACCCGCAGCTGATTTCCATAAAAGGCTCGGAAGCCCGCGTCCCCTCGTAGTGAATCGCGCGCGCCATGCGGTCCTTGCCGACCCCGCTTTCCCCCAGAATGAGTACGGTGCCGTGAGGCGACGCCGCGATTTTCCGCGCCGTTTCCACGGCCTCCTGCATCGACGGACTCTCGTGGACGAGGGACTCGAAGCTGTAGCGGCGCCGCCGCTTTTGATGCGCGCCCTCGAGCCGCGTTCTGAGCGCGGCCGTTTCCAGCACGCGCTTGATCGTGATTTTCAAAGCCGACAGCTGCAGCGGTTTCGATATGAAGTCCGCGGCGCCCTCCCGCATCACTTCGACGACGGTATCGACATCGGCGAAACCGGTCATCAACACGATCGGCACATCGGGGTAGCCGCGCGCGACCTTCTTTAGAAGATCCAAACCGCTTTCTCCCTGCAGCCGCAGGTCCGTCAGGATCAAGTCGGGAATTTCCTTTTCGATCAACCGCAGCGCGTCGACGACGCCGTCCGCGGACCGCGTCTTATACCCGGATTTTCCGAGATCCTGCGCGACGGACCAGCGGATGAGCTCCTCATCGTCGACGATCAGGATTGACGCGCTCATTCCTGGGAGCCCTCCGCGCCGGGTCCTCCGTCGCACGGCAGCGTAAAGAATACCGTCGTTCCCGAACCGGGAACGCTTTCGAGCGTTAAGACGCCCCCGTGCGCCATAATGATTTGCCGGGAAAGCGAGAGCCCCAATCCGCTTCCCTTTTCGCGGGTCGAATAGAAAGGCTTAAAGATGTTTTCGAGTTCAGCCGGTTTGATCCCATTTCCCGTATCGCCGATCTCGACGCGAATCATATCGTTGAGCACGCCTGCGGAGACCGTCAGGGTTCCGCCGTCCGGCATGGCCTGAGCCGCGTTCAAAGCAAGATTGAGAAACGACTGTTCTATCTGTCCCGCGTCGCCGCGGACTTCGGGCAGCGACTCGGGGACATCGACGCGCAATTCGATCTTTTGCGCCTTCAAGCGGGGAAGTAAAAGCGGCAGCACCCGCTGGATGGGTTCGTGAATTTTAAACGCTCGGACCACCGTTTCCGGCATGCGCGCATAGCGCAGGAAGCTCGACATCGTCTTATCCATCCGATCCAATTGCCCGAGAATTTTCTCCAGGATGCCGCGCTTCGCCGAGCCCGGCTCTTCCTGAGCGATGAAGACTTGAATCGTCGACCCGATGCCGGTCAAGGGATTGCGAACCTCATGGGCGAGATGGGCCGCCAACTCGCCCAAGGTCGCGAGACGGTCCATGTGCGCGATGTCGGCACGGTGAAGCTCGACGATCCGCTTGCGGTCTCGCTCGATGTCGCACACCATCGAGTTGAAGTAGGCGAAAATCCGTCTAAATTCCCGTGAATGCGCGACAGGAAGGCGCGTGTCCAGTTTTCCCCGGCGGACCGCGTCCATCCCGTCTAGGATTTGGCGCATCGGACGGCGCACCATTCTCAGAACGACGATGTATACCGATAGAATCAAGCACAGAAAGCCGACGATCACCATCGCCGCGCGCGCGGCGTTGATCCGAAGAATCGCGTCGCGTACCCCCGTCGTACGCGTCGTCAGGCGTACGCGCCCCAGAATTTGCTTCTGGGCGCCGTGACAACGGACGCAGGAAGGATTCGAACGGATCGGGATTTCCGTCGTATTCACGCCGTCCGGCTCGCTCGACGCCGTTTTCTTTCGCGGCGAACTCCCAGCTTCCCGAAATCCCGTCGTGTCGACAATCCGCCCTTGCGCATCGAGCAGCTGCGCGCTCTCGATCGCCCTGTTCTTGCGCAATTCGATCAGAAGCTCATCGATGTGTTCGCGATTCGAATGCACCATCGATTCTTCAATCGCACCGGCGACCAAGGGCTCCAGGATCTCGAGCGTATCCTTTTCGAGCGCCTCGATCTGCGAACGCGTCGCACGGATATCATAGATATGGAACGCGATAAACACCGGGACATTGCACGCAAGCAGCAGGAGCAGGAGCTGGCTCGAAAGCCGCAGATTCGACCAAATCGGGCTTCCTGTGTCTGCACCGCGGCGGACGGGTAGATGTGTCATGCGAGGTTCGCTGATTCCTTGAAAGCAACAACTCTGCCACCGTTTCGAGAGAAATTTCCGGCGCCCCTTCACGCCGGACGCTTTCATCTGATACTCTTTCCTTCCCCATGAATGGAATCGACAAGAAGATCGCCATCGGAGGCGCGCTGCTTCTCGCCGCCGGAATCGCAATCGGAGTTTCGCTGACTCGCGACGGGGGATCAGAGAAGGCAATTCCGATCTACGCCGGGGTCGGGGCTTCGCTTCCGGTCGCGCAGGTTCCGGCGATGCCTCCGGCGAAGGACCCCCTTCACGCCCCTGCCGCGACCGATCCTGCGGAGCTGGCTGCCGCCGGTGATCACGCCTTCGAAAACGGCCGCTACCCCGAGGCGATCGCGTACTATGAAAAGGCCGTCGCGCTGGACCCAAAGGACGGCGACAGCTGGAACGATTTAGGACTCGCGCGCCACTACACGGGAAAATCCGAAGAGGCGGTCGCCGCGCTGCGTAAAGCCGTCGTCGCTTCCCCGAGCCTCCAGCGGGCCTGGCTCAGCTTGGGGTTTGTGCTCCGCTCGATGGGAAGACGAACTCAATCCGAAGAGGCGCTGACGAAGGCCGCCGCTCTGGATCCGAAATCGGACGTGGGAACCGAAGCCTCGCGGCTGCTGTCGACGCCGCCGTCCTCGCCGAACTAGACTCTCAGAAACCGACGTTCGACATGCTCTCGAGCTCTGCGTCGCTGGGCAGCTCCGGGAGCCCGTCGTCGAGGAGTTGATCCTCGGGAAGCGACGGATCCGCGCCTTCGTCTACCGGCAGCTCATCGTCCTCGAGGAACGCGCGGCGCATCTCTCCCGAAACCGAGAAGTCGGGCTTCAGCTCGATTTCCTCGGAGTGATCGAAGGGGCAATATCGGGTAGGCTCGCTCCCCTCGATAAAGGCCTGAAGCGCCTGCTTGGGGCAGGTCGGCAGCGCGAGCTGTCCGGTGACTTCATCCACCTTGACGAACTTGATTCCCTCCGGAACCGGGAAATCGCGTTTGGGGAAATCGGTGAGGATGCGCTTCATGATCTCCGTCCACCACGGCGCGAGAGTCCCCCCCGACGACAGCCTTTCTCCCAAGGTCGTGTCGTCGTCGTAGCCCATCCAAGCGACGGCGAGCAAATCCGGCGTATATCCGACGAACCAGAGGTCGCGGTTGTCGTTGGTGGTGCCGGTCTTCGCGGCGAGCGGACGCCTCAGCACCGAGGCGCGCCGCGCGGTGCCGCCGGTGACGACGACCTTCAGCAGATGCGTCATGAGATACGCGAGCTGCGGGGAAATCGCCTCCTGTTCGCGAGGGACGTGCCGGTAGCGGACCTTTCCGCGCGCGTCCTCGATGCGCAGCACCGAATACGGATTCACGTGGATGCCCCCGTTGGCGAAGGTCTCGAACGCGTTGGCCAATTCCAGCGGGCTCACGGCCGAGGACCCGAGACCCAGCGAGAGCACCGGGGCCAGACGCGACCGGATTCCGACCTTGTGCGCGAGTTCAACCACGCGCGGCGGACCGATGTGCTCGATCAAGCGAACCGAACTCACGTTGCGCGACAGCGCCAAGGCCTTGCGCAGCGTAATGACGCCTTTGAACTTCCCGTCGTAGTTCTGCGGGACCCACACTCGAAAATCATTGGAGCCGGCGAAGACCGAGGTAGCGAGATTGATCTCGTATTGGTCGGTCGCTCCTTCCAGAAGGCGCCAATCGCGCCCATCGTAGTAATACGCGAGAGGACTGTCGTTGACCAAGGACATCGCCGTCATCCCGCTGTTGAGCGCCGTCGCCCAGACGAAGGGCTTAAAGGTGGACCCCGGCTGGCGACGGGCCTGAATGACCCGGTTGAAATCCGCGCGTCCGCCTCCGGAGCGCCCGCCGATCATCGCGCGGATGGCGCCCGTCTTTACGTCGAGAACCAGAAATACGCCTTGAATCGCCGCCGGAGGCATAGTGGAAACGGTCGGGGGCTCGATGCCCGCCTCAATCTCCTCGTTGAGCGCCTTTTCCCATTCAGACTTCGCCTTCTCATCGAACGCCGCAAGCGCCTTCTCCATCTCCTCTTCCGCGATGCGCTGCATCCCAAGGTCGAGCGTCGTCTGAATATTCAGACCACCGCGCCAAAGCGTGTCGTAGCCGAACTGAGGCTCCAGGCGCCGCCGGATGTATTCGACGAAGTACGGCGCCTGCAGCCCCGTCATCACGGGCCGCTGTAGAGGAAGCGGCGTCTCGAGCGCCTGCTTCTCCTCTTCGGGTTTGATGTAGCCCTCTTCGACCATGCGGCGAAGCACCAGACTCCGGCGCTTGGCCGCGGCCTTCGGGTGCCGGAACGGCGAGTAGCCGCCCGGGTACTTGATCATGCCCGCAAGCATCGCGCACTCCGGCAAGGACAGTTCTTGAACCTTCTTTCCGAAGTAGATGTGAGCAGCCGCCTGCACCCCGTAGGCGCCGTGGCCGAAGTAGATCTGGTTCAGATAAAACTGAAGAATCTCCTCCTTGCTGAGATTGCGCTCCATCTGGATCGCAAGAAGCACTTCCTTGATCTTGCGGACGATCTTGCGTTCGGGGCTCAAAAAAATGAGCTTCGCAAGCTGCTGGGTCAGCGTCGACCCCCCCTGCACGACGCGGCCCGCGATAAGGTTGGCGACGAACGAACGCAAAATTCCCCGCGGGGAAACCCCCCAATGCTCGAAAAAGCGCGAATCCTCGATCGCGAGCACCGCGTTTTGAAGATCGACGGGAATTTCCGAAAGGGACAAGAGCGCCCGCTTTTCGATCGAAAGTTCGGCGATCTGATCGCCGTTGAGATCGAAGAGGCGGGTGGTCAGCGAAGGTTCGTATTCCTCGAACTTGTGGTACGAGGGCATCTCCTTCAGGAAACGCCGGACTCCCCAACCTCCGGCGGCGGAGAGGAGGAAACACAAAACCAAAAAGGGGTAGAAACGAATTCTCGTCACAGACTCTCCGAATGGCGCATTTTACATTTTTGCTAGACTGATGCGATGAAATTCGACGTCGTCATCGTCGGCGGCGGCATCACCGGCGCGGGACTCGCCCGCGACTGCGCCCTACGCGGACTCAAGACGCTCGTTCTCGACAAAGCCCTTCCCGGCCGGGCGACGACGGCGGCGTCCTCCCACCTGATTCACGGAGGACTCCGCTACCTTCTATACGACCGATTGACCACGCATACTACAGCCTGGGACGCGGGAAACATCATTCGCGTCGCCCCCGACCTCGTCACCCGGCTTCCGATCCTATGGCCCGTCTACAAATCCCATCTGCACGGCATCGAAACCGTCGAAACCCTGCTCGAGGCCTACGACGGTTTCCAACGGATGAAGGGAGGCCTGAGCCATCTGCGCCTGGGGCCCTCCGCCGTCGGTGAACTGCTGCCCGCAATCGCGACGGGAGGCCTGGTCGGCGCGCTCAGTTTCGACGAATGGTGGGTGGACGCGGTCGGCTTGGTGGAGAAAAACCTCGAGGCGGCCCGCCGTGACGGCGCCGAGCTTCGCACCGGGACGGAAGTCGTCGAACTTCTTCGCGGACCGGGAGGGAAGGTCCGGGGGGTACGAACCCGCCGGGAAGACGCTCTTGAGGAAATTGAAGCGGACATCGTCGTCAACGCCGCCGGGCCGTGGGTGGACCGCGTCGCCGCTCTCGCCGGCGTGTCGATCCCCCTGCGGCTGCGCAAGGGAACGCATCTGGTTTACGACAAACCGTTGACCCCCATCGGGCTCCTCCTCGAAGCCGTCGATGGGAAACGGCACATATTCGTACTGCCCCACGCGGGAGGCACCTTGGTGGGACCGACCGATCTCGAGCATACCGGCACTCCCGAAACGCTGCGCTCGGACGAAGACGAATGCCGCTATCTCGTCGATTCGGTCCGCCGATACCTGCCGGATTTCCCGGAAAACTATTCCTCGACCCGTGTCGGCGCACGTCCCATCCTGGGGCAGGCGGTCGCGGAAAAACTCCTGTCCCGGGAATATCAGGTTCTCAACCACGCCGAACGGGACGGCGTGGACGGCTTCGTCAGCATCGCCGGCGGAAAGATGTCCGATTTCAGGCTTATGGCCAAGGATACCGTAGACGAGGTCTGCCGGAAACTCGGGCGGGGCGACGATTGCGCGTCCCATCGCATCCGGCTTGACGGACAGCCCGTCACCTCGATTCCGCATTTCGAGCGCCCATGGCGGCCGCTGAAGAAGTTTCTACGCCACCACCCCCGCCTGCGGGAACTTCACGCGTTGGCTTACCTCGGCGCGGGTTTTGGAACCCATGTTCTGCGCCGCCTGGCGGGGGGCGGTGCGGTCTCCGACGCCGCCGCCTTTCGAGAACACTACGGCGCGTAAGCGCGATCTTGGGATCAGTCGCGGGTGATGCGAAGACGCGCCCGTTCGCGGCGGCGGTCGAGCGCGAGCAGCAGCAATCTCTCGACAAGGCGGGGAAAGGACAATCCGGAGGCGGCCCAGAGCTTCGGATACATGCTGATCGAAGTGAAGCCGGGGATCGTATTCACCTCGTTAAACCATATCTTGCCGGTGTTCTTATCGAGAAAAAAGTCCACGCGGGCAAGCCCGTCCAATCCGAGCGCCTCGAACGCCAACAAGGCCATCGTTCGGATTTCGGCCGAAACGGCTTCCGGCACTTCCGCGGGGATCAGCAGCGCCGCGCCGTCCGAATCCTCGTACTTGGCCTCGTAGGAATAGAACTCCGCGTTCGGGCGGACCTCCCCGACTTCGGACGCGCGGGCGCGGCAAGTGCGCCCGAGTACCGCGCATTCGAGCTCCCTGGCGGCGACGCCCCGTTCGACGAGCACCTTGGAGTCGAAGCGAAAGGCGCGCTTGACCGCCGCCGAGAGCTCGGAACGCCTTTTCACCTTGTAGACGCCGACCGCTGAACCCAATCGCGCGGGCTTGACGAACAGCGGCAGCGGAAGCTCCCGCGTCTTCCAAAGTTCCGAGGGGCCGTTGAGCACCGCGTACGGCAGAACCGGAAGTCCGGCGTCCCGGGCCACCCGCTTGGCGAGGTCTTTATCCATACCGAGCGACGATCCCAGGGCGTCGCTGCCGACATAGGCGACGCCGAACAAATCGAGCATCCCCTGAAGCGTCCCGTCTTCACCGTAGGGTCCGTGCAAAACAGGGAAACACGCGTCGAACGCCAAGCGGCGCGATCCGACGATCAGTCTCCCGTCAAAATCCAGACGGGCGGGCACGCGTTTGAAGCGGTATCGCCCGGGCTTCGCCTCGGCGAATCGCGCCGGCGCGGATTGGAAGAACCAATGACCCGCCGGATCGATCCAAACCAGCAGCGCCTTCCAACCCTTAGGAAGATTTCGCAGCACCGCGGCGGAGGAAACGAGCGACACTTCCCGCTCGGCGGACCGTCCGCCGCAGAGGATCAACGCCGTTCGGAAATTTTTAATAGACGCCACGGGCCCGGTACCAAAGGGTTCCGTCCATGCGCTTGCGCGTCGAGTCGACGAACACGATAACCTGTCGATCGTTGTGCGCGTAGCCCCAGCCGCCTTTATCGTCGATCGCGGCGCCGTTGATCTCCCCGTCGATGATGACCGAAGCATCGTAGTAGGAAACCTCGGAAGTGTTCTTATAGCCTTTCAGACCCAACTCCACCGCCGGGATTTCCGCGAGGAAGTCGGGAACGAGTTCGTTGAGCGTCTTGGGAATGCGGTGGTGCCGCTGGACGAAATCGTTCAAACTCCGTTCGATGGCCGCCAACGAGGAGAGCGTATGGCTTTCGAGCGTGCGGCGGTCGGACTCCATCACCTGCTGGGAGGAGTCCCTGTTAAGCCCGGCGTCGAAGTAGTGCATGCTGCAGCCCGCCGATGCCGCGGCGAGAACGATTCCGATGACCCGCTTCATCCCAATACCTCCTCGATGGTTCCACCCCCGAGCACCGTCTCGTCTTGATAAAAGACCGCGCTCTGCCCCGGGGTCACCGCATTCGCGGGCGCCGCGAGAGACACCAGCGCTTCGGGGCCGTTCTCTTCCACCTGCGCCTCATGCAAATCTCCGCGATGGCGAATCCGCACCCGGCAGGACCGAGGAAGCGCCCCGCTGATCTTGGACAACCGGCCGACGCGAAACCGCGTTGAAGACGCTTCTTCCAGACTGCCGACGACCAACGTATTGGACGGGCCGTCGAGCTTCGTCACGTAATACGGAGTCCCGCCGGAGAGCCCCAACCCCTTTCGCTGGCCGACGGTATAATTGGGAAGGCCCTCATGCGTGCCGAGCCTGCGCCCGGACGCGTCACGGATGTCACCGGGCTTGAAAGCCTCGTCGCCGGCCCGCGAGCGGACGAAACCCCGGTAGTCCTTTCCGGGGACAAAGCAAATCTCCTGGCTCTCGGCTTTGTCGGCGGTCCGCAGTCCCAGCGCGCGGGCCTTCTCGCGCACCTGCGGCTTGCGCATTTCCCCCAGCGGGAATGAAACGCGCTCGAGTTCGCCGCGGGTCAAGCTGTGCAAAAAATAGCTCTGATCCTTCGCCTCATCCACGGCCCTCAACAGACGAACCCCGTTGGGACCTTCTTCCAGGCGCGCGTAATGGCCGGTCGCGACCTTTGGGGCGTCATAGGCCTCGGCCAAACGCAGAAGCGCTCCGAATTTCACGGAACGGTTGCACTCGACGCAGGGGTTGGGAGTGCGTTGCTTGACGTAGTCTTCGACGAAGCGGTCGACGACGCTGCGCTCGAATACCTCGTCGAAATTCAGGACGTAGTGGCGGATCCCAAGGCGTTCGGCGACGCGCCGGGCATCCCCGATGTCCTCGGGGGAGCCGCAACAGCCGAATCCCGTCGGGGAACCCGGCAGGAGCTTCATCGTCACCCCGATCGCCTCGTGACCGGCTTCGGCGACGAGAGCCGCCGCGACGGAAGAATCGACCCCGCCGCTCATCGCTACAACGACGCGTGCCATTCCTATATTGTAGCCGATTGGCGAAGCTTCCCGAGGACCTTCTTGAGGGAAGCCAGGAACCGCTCGACGTCCTCTTCAGTCGTTCCCCAACCGAGAGAAACGCGCAGCGCCCCTTTCCCCCATTCGTCCGGGACGCGCATCGCCTTGAGAACATGGGACAATTCCGTCGCGCCCGAATGACAGGCCGGGCCGCTGGAGACGCAGATCCCGTCGAGATCCAAACCCACGACGAGCTGGTGTCCGTCGATCCCCTGGAAGCACAGATGAGCGGTTCCCGGAAGCCGAAGGGCCGGATTCCCGGTTCGACGCACGCCGTCCAGGGACAGCGCCCCGGCCTCGAGCCGGTCGCGCAGGGCCGCGAGCGACGCCGCGTGGGCGTCCAGATCCTTTCGGGCGAGTTCGGCCGCGACGCCCAATCCGACGATGGACGCGGTATTCTCGGTCCCCCCCCGGCGACTGCTTTCCTGTTTACCCGCGATCAACTGCGCTAAGCGGACGCCCTTGCGGACGAACAAGCCCCCGACGCCTTTCGGGGCGTTGATCTTATGCCCCGAAAAGGCGAGCATGTCGACGCCGAGCGCGCGAACGTCCACGGGAATCTTTCCGACTCCTTGGACCGCGTCCGTGTGGAAAAGCACGCCGCGCGCGCGGCAGATCGCCGCGATCTCGGCGACCGGCTGGATCGTCCCGATTTCGTTGTTGGCGGTCATCACCGTCACCAACGAGGTCCGCTCCGAAATCGCCCCGGAAACCGACTCGGGAGAGACGAGGGCGTTTTCGTCGACCCCGAGGGTGGTGATTTCAAATCCACGCGCCGCCAGTTCCCGGCAGGTCCCGGAGACGGCGAAATGCTCGATCGCCGTCGTCACGACATGGCTGCGCTTCCCCGCGGACTCGTTGAACCCCGCCTGAGCCGCCCCGTAAACGGCCATGACGTCCGACTCGGAGCCGCAGGAGGTGAAAACGATTTCCGAAGCGTCGGCGTTGATGAGCGCGGCGACCCGTTCGCGCGCCTCCTCAATCGCCTTCCGACTGCCCTGCCCTAGCGCGTGCGCACTGTTGGGATTGCCGAACCCCTCCCGCAGATGCGGGAGCATCGCCTCGACGACCTCCGGCCGAACCGGCGTCGTCGCGTTATGGTCCAGGTAGACGGCCCGCGTCACGGTCCGAAGCCGAAGCCCTTGAAGAGATCGTCCTCTCCGGTCTTCTTTTCGTCGGGTTTTTCGACGGGGGCTTTCGCGCCCGGCAGGGCCCGTCCGGGGGCGCGTTTGCCGCTTTCCACCGGCTGCACGATGACCTTGCGGACTCCCTCGGAGAACACGAGCAGGCCGTTGCGCTGATCGAAATAGAGCCGGAACGGGCTCTCGTCCATCTGCGGCTTATAGGCCTTTCCGAGATTCTGAAGTTCCTGCTCCCATCCCGGGTTGTAGGTCAGCTTGCCTTGGATGTCGATCTGGTTCTTGAGAATCGGAAGGCTGAAGCGGATTCGGTAGATGCCGTTGGAATCGCTGACGCCCGCATCGAACGACGAGGTTTGAAACGCCGCCTCCCCCTTGGCGACGAATTTCTGTTCGCCTTTCGCGACCGCGCGAACGACGACGCCCTGGACCGGATTATCCTCGTAATCGGTGATGATGCCCTGAATGTATCCCTCGAGGAACAGGGACTTTTTCGGCATCGAGACGAAGAGCATCTCCTTGGCGCCGGTCAAACGATCGGTGATGTTCACCTGAACGACGCGGCCTTCCGCGAAATCCTGGAGAACGATCTTCTTCTTCGTGCCGCGCATCTGCATGCCGCCGCAGCCCGTCAACAACGCAGCGGCCAGAACGGCGGCCGGAAAACTCCGGAGATCGCGTTTCATGAGGCCTTGCCCTCCTTCGTCGGCGCCTCGGGCGCGGGCCCGTCACGGGCCTTCGTGGTGTCCCTGCAGTGGGTATTCTTGGAAAGAGCCGTGTTCTTAATGAAAAAGACCACCCGCCGATTTCGCCGGCGGTTCACCGGGGAATCGTTCGCCGCGATCGGTTGATGCTCGCCGAAACCGATCGCGCCCATGCACGAGGGAGGAAATCCCTTGCGATCAATGAGGTATTCGGTCACCATCGTCGCGCGCGCGGTGGAGAGTTCCCAGTTTCCCCAGAAAAAGTCGTTCTTGATGGGAACGTCGTCGGTGTGCCCTTCCACGATCAGCGGCCGTCCCCGCAGGACCATGTCGCGCAGAATCGGCGCGACGCGATCCAGCAGCGAGGTCATTTTCGGCGTCAGATCGGCGTAGCCGCTCTCGAAATAGGGAACCCGGCCGTATTCCTCGAGCGTGATCCGCATTCCATCCTTCTCCATCTTCACGTCGCCGGCGATGCCCTCATCCTCCATCATCTTTTCGGCTTCCTTCTTCGCCTTCTGAGCGGCCGGATCGAGGGCGGCGGAAAGGGCGTACAAAATGACGAAAAACGCCACGAGTTCCGTCATCAAATCCGAGTACGGCCACAACCATGCGGGCGCCGGGTGGCCGGACTTCGACACGCGGCCGTCGTTTTCGGGAATGTACCCCTTGGGGACTTTAAGAGACATGGAACGTTCCCGTTATCCCTCTCCGGGAGGAGTCTCGGCCGGCGACTCCGCCTCCGCCGGGACTTCACCACCCTCTCCCTCGACCGCCTCGTCGCCTGTACGCACCTTCGCGCGTTCGGAGGGGCCCAGATAGGCCTTGAGGTTCGATTCGACCACGCTCGGGGCCGCTCCGCTCTGCAGAAGCAGAATGCCGCGAATCGCGATTTCCTTGACGAAAAGTTCTTCGTCGGAACGGCGCTTCAATTTTCCGGCCATCGGGACGAAGATCAGGTAGCCGGACCCCATGCCGTAAAAAGCCGCCGCGAGACAAAGCGCCATGCGCCGCGGAACCGCAGACACATCCTCGATGGAATTGAGCATCAGGATCATGCCGAGCACGGTTCCGACGATGCCGAACACGGGGGCGTACATGCCGAGCGCGTGGAGAACCTCTCCGCCGACGCTGTGGCGTTCCTTAATGAATCCGATCTCCGTATCCAGCATGTTGCGGATGAACTCCTGGTCGGCGCCGTCGATGACCAATTGAATTCCGCGCTTTACAAAATCATCCTCGAGCGCGTCGGTGTCCGCCTGCAGGGCCAAAAACCCCTCCTGCTTGGCCTTCCTTGACAGCTTGACGAAAATCCCGACGATCTTCGCGGAATCCTCCGGCGCTTCGAAAAGGGCCTTCCGAATGACCTTGCCGACGCCGACGACCTGCTTCAAAGGGAAATTAACGAGCGTCGCGCAGAAGGTACCGCCCATGACGATCAGCAAGGCTTCCAGGTTCGCAAAGGGAACGAACCCCGCCCAACCTTCGCTGTGGAGAATGGTAACGAACGCCATTCCCAGGAAGGCGATGATGCCCATGACTGTGGCGATATCCATGACTCTCCTTGCTCAGACGGGACTCGGATTCAATCCCGATCGAAACCCGAAATGGGATTAACGACCTTGCGGTCCGCGTTCACTTTCCTGCGGTACTCTATAACCTTTTCCGTAATTTCGTCCACGGACTCCCTAACGTTATAACGGTTGTTCGTCGCGAGCGCCACCACGGTACTGTTGGGGGCCCCCTCGATCGTTTCGATGATCTCGGCGTTGATGGTGAACTTGGTTCCGTTGAGTTTGGTCAGTGCGATCAAGCGCTCCCTCCCGGCGGCTGCGGCGGCTTGGGTTTTCCGCCGAACAGCCCCTTCATCCGATCTGCCAAAGATTCCCCCGCCCCGGACTCAGGCTCCGGCATCGGAGGCGGCTCCGGCGGCCGCGACTGCGCCTCGCGCTGCGCCAAATCCGTCTTCCGCTTCCAAACCTCGCGCTGCTTCGCGTGCTCGGCTTCCAACTGCACGACGCTGTCCTGAAGCCGCTGCGCTTCCCGGCGCAGATCCTCGCGGGCGCGCTCCCCGTCCTCAATCTGGACCCTCAGCGCGTCGATCTGCCGCTGAAGCTCCACGGCGCGCGCCTCCGCCGCCGCTTTCTGCTGCTCTAGAGATCCGCGCTCTCCGGTCACCATCTCGACCCTACGGGAGGCTTCCGCGATGCGCATCTGCGCTTCCGAGGCCGTCTTATCGAGAATTTTGCTATTTTCCCGTTCGATCGCCAAGGCCTTTTCGACCTCCAATTTTTCCCGGGCGGCTTGTACCTTATAATCCTCCGCCTGGGAGGCGCGGGCGCGAAGCTGCTCGACTTCGGATCGCGCGCCCGCAAGTTCCGTTTCCTTGCTCAACAGTTTCTCTTTCCAATCGTTCTCCTTTCGCTCGCCCTCTCCGGACTTCCGCTCGATTTCGCTCTCCAGCTTGCGGCGCATTTCCGAGAGATCCGCTTGAACCCGTCGGGACCTCTCGGCGAGTTCCTGCTCCATCTGTGCGCGGATCGCCCGCTCGCGTTCGGCCAATTCAGCGTTCGCCTCGTTGCGGAGCTGAGCCTGGAGCTTCACGATCCGGTCTTGAATCTCTTCCTGCGCCCGAACTTTCAGCTTCATCTTTTCCGCCTCGAAGCGCTGGCGCGTATTCGTTTCCGCCTCACGGCGAATCTCGACTTCCCGCTCCTGCCACTTGCGCTGAAGCACCAAAAACTCCGCCTTATAGCGCTCGTTGACGCGCTGCACCTCGTCCTTAAGCTTGGCCGATTCGGCGGCCTGCATCCGCAGAGACGCGACCTGTTTTTCCAGGGCGCTGCCCACCGCGCGCATCCGCTGGAGCGCGGCTCCCGCGACCTCCGCCTGGGCCTGCGCCTTCTTCAACTGCCGTCCCAGCTCATCGCGGAGACTTTCGGTCTTGGCTTCGTGCTGAGCCTGGAGGTGCTTGATTTCCGTCTCGTATTCGGTTCGAACGCGCTTCGCGATGCCCGCAACGTCCGACTGCAGCCGCTCGTTGTCGGCCAGAAGACGCTCCTCCCGCTCCTTCGACGACTGCCGGGCCGAGCTCATGTCCCGGTCGTACTTCTCCTGGAGCATGCGGGCCTGATCCCGCGCGCGATCGGCCTCGGCCTTCACTTGGAAGTACTCGCGCTCGCGGTCCATCGCGCCGCGCATCCGGGCTTCGAGTTCCAAGACCCGTCCCTTCGCGCTCTCGGCCGTTTCCTTAAGCCGCTCGTGCGCGTCCGAGAGACGCTCATGCTCACGTTCCAGTTCGGCCAGACGGGCCTTCGCCTCGACCGCCTTGCGAAGTTCGTCGTCTTTCTGGTTTTGAATCCTGGCCCAATGCGCCTTCTCTTCAAGCCAGCGGCGCTCCATTTCCTGAATCCGCATCGTGAAATGGGTTTCGATCTCCTTGTCCTCGGTCTCGGCCTTATTGACCTGGCCCTTGAGGGTGGTGACCCACGTCTCCCGCTCCTGAACGAGACGATTTTCGAGCTCCTGAATTTTCGACTCCAGCTTCAGACGGGTTTCTTCCTGCTCGGAATCCCGCTTCTGCCGGCGCAGCCGCTCCTGAATCTCCTGAATGGAATTCTCGACGCGCGCCGCGACGGTCTTCTCCTCCTGGGCCCGCAGGGACATGCGCAGCACCTTCTCGCGCTCATCCTGCAGCTTGCGTTCCAACTCCGCCACCCGGTCGAACTCCGGGTCCCGGCGCGCGGGCGGCTCCGGAGGCCGCTGGGGCGGCCGCGCCGGAGGGCGCGGTTCCTCGAGGACCGGAGCGGCGGCCGCGGGCTCCGGAGCGCGAGGCGCCGGCGGCGCCTGCGGGGGAGGCCCGGGGGGCCGCGCGAGGCCCGGAGGCGGTCCCACGGGCTGACTGCGCTGTGCGCCCGGAGGCGGCGGGAAGCCGCCCCCGCCGAGCGGCGGCGGTGGAAATTTCGGATTATTGTCGGGAGGCTGCTCAGTCATGGATGTTCCTCACTTCCCCGCGGCGGCGCCTACGAGGCCCCCATCTGTGTTTTGAAGCTGTCCACCCAGGCCTGGAGCTGCGGGTCCGGGTTGGACTGAAGATACCGCTCGTAGTACATCACCGATTCGCTCTGACGCCCCATCTGATAAAGCGATTGCCCGAGATATTGGTAGGCGTCCCACAACTCCGGATCGTGTTCGATGGCCTGACGGAAACTCGCGACGGCCTCATCGAGATTCCCCGCCTGCTGCGCGGTCGTGCCGGCTTCGAACATGCGCTTCGCCTTTTCCGGATCCACCGGAACGGAGGCCGGCGCCGCCGCCTGCGGCGCGGGAGCCGCTTCCGGACCGGGCGCCGACAATTGGCTGAGGCGCTTGCCGCGAACCGACTCGCTCGCGATGATCTGATGAAACCCGCCGCTCGACCCGCCGGACTGCGCGAGGTTGATCTTCCCCTCTTTATTGAAGCGCTTAATCTGCTCCATGATCTCGGCGCGCGATTCGTCGACCATGTTTTGGCTGACGTTCTTCTGATACTCCATCGATTCCTTCAACAGGCTCGCGGCGCCCGCGGACATGTTGCTGAAGAATTTATTCACCACCTCCGGGGAGCAGCCATGCAGCGCTTTCGACATCGTTTCGGTCTTGAGCTCCCGTACGATGACCTGCATGTCGCGGTCGTCGAATGCGGCGATGTCGTCGAAAAGCAGGATCGAACGGCGCACATGCTCGTACACGTTGGGCTTTTCGTTCTGAAGCGATTCGAGGATGTTCTGGCGCGTCTGCGCGTCCGCTTCCTCGAGCATCTGGATCAGACGTTCGACCCCGCCGACCACGTAATCGATGTTCTGCTTCACGTCCTCATCGATGGCGAGAATCTGCTCCTTGGTGACCTGCCTCACCTTCAGCGCCTCCATGGCGACCTTGGCCTGGAGTTCCACCGGGAGCGACGCGAGCACTTCCCGCGCGTATTCCTGCTTCAAGTAGCTGAGCACCACCGCGATCAGCCACGGCTCCTCGCTTCGCAACTGGAACAAATTCGCCAGGCGATTGAGGTTTTCCTCGTTGATGAAGGTGAATACCTCGAGCTTTTCCATCTCGTCCTCCAGATTCGCGTCCAAGGGCTTCACGGGAATGATCGGCGGCGGCGGCGGGAGCGGCGGCGGCGGCTCCGGCGATTTTCGGCCGACCATCAGGTCGATGTAGCTTTTAATCTCGTCTTCCCCGTCGCCCTCGCGGTCGTCGTCCGGCGGCTCGATGTTCGACTCCACGTTGACTTCGGCGGCAGGTTTCGCCATCAGCGCCTCGGTGTAGCGGCGCAGGAACTTCGCGAAGGGCCCGAACAAAAACGACAGGAGTAAAAACAACAGCAGCGCGTACAGGAGCGGGATGTACACCTTCGGATCCATCAACTGCCCAAGAAAGCTGTCCCGGGGGCTGACATGATAGTTGGCCTTGCGGAAAACGACGTCGTCGGGCTTGATCTTGAACGCGGTCATCGCCTCGACGACCAAGGACCGGATCTCATCGAGTTTTTTCTGCGCGATCTGCGCGTCGTGCAGAATCACCACCTGGAAGCGCTTGAACACGACCTGCTGGGAGAAGACCTCCTCCTGCTCGATGCGCGACTGCTGGGCCGCCTGGGTCTGGGCCGCCTCGGCGGCGCGGGGTTGTTCCTTGTCGGTGATGTTCTTGGGCTTCGGAACCCCGGGCAGTACGAAATCGGTCTTTAACGCGTCGCTCTGCCCCATCTTGATCTTGTTTTTCTCGGCCGAACCCGCGCCGGCGCGCAGGTTTTCGCGGCGGGAGGCCTTCACATCGAGTTCGACGTCCACGAACGCCGAAGCCTTTCCCGGCCCCAGGACGCGATCGAGGATCTCGGATTGGATTCTCTTTTCGGATTCCCGGATGACGGCGTCACGGCGCTCGATAAGCGTCAGATTCGGCGGCTCCACGCCGGAATTGACCTGCCCGAGGAGCAGGTCCGGAAGAGCCGCGAAGGCGGCGAGAAGCAATATCGCGATGACGCGCATTTTCATTTCGCCAAGACGCCGCCCTCCCCCCAAGCACGTTGTGGGAGCGGCGGCGCATTTACCCTATTAGTGTTAGGGAATCGTGTTAAATTTTCAATACAGCGCCGGCCTAAATTTTTTCGAGAAGCGAAGAAACGGAGCGGTTTTCGGGCTCGATTTCAAGCGCCCGGGCCCAGGACGCCTTCGCCCGGGGGAGGTCCTTCATCAGAAACAGCGCCGACCCCCGCAGCTGCAGGGCCGTCGCGTTCGAGGGCTCTATGCGCAAAACCTTGTCGGCGGTCCCCACGGCGGCCTCATAGCGGCCCGCCCGGATCTCCAACCAGGATTCGCGGAGCATCGCGTCGACGTTTCTAAAATCATCCGGGACGACGGCGGGTCTCCGACCGGCGGGGGCCTCATCCCGCCGGCCGGAAAGACCCGCCATGGGCAGCAGCACAGCCGTCGCCAGCACCGCGGCCCAAAATCCCGCATAGAGTCTGTTTCGGGAGGCTTTCCAAGAGGGTTTAATCGTTTCCATCATCTCATCACTTATGGGGCCGGCTGCAGCTGCTTCAGGAACTCCCCGACGACCTTGTTCTTGGGATCGATTTCCAGAACCCGCTGCCACACCGCTTTCGCCTTTTCCTTCTCTTCCATCAGATAGAACGCCGAGCCCATGATTTCCAACGCGGTAATGTTGGCCGGCTCGAGGTCGAGAACGTCCTGCATCCGGCGGATCGCGAGATCGTATTTTCCGTCGTAGATCGCCTGGCGGCCGTCGTAAAGCTTCTGATCGACGAAGGTGAAGGCTTCGACGCCCTCCACCTTGCGGGAGATCTCGAGGTTGGCTTCCTTTTCGACCAGGTTCAAGAGGCTCAGCAGCTTCTCGTCCTTCGGGTTCTTGTTGTACGCGTAGCGCAAGGCGTTGACCGAACTGCGCAGATCCCGCCCGTCGACATAGGTGATGACGCCTTTGCGGACATAGGTCTGGAATTCCTCGCCGCCGGTCGCCTGAGGCACGAAGGAAATGACCGTCGCCAGGCGGGCGACCATCTTCTTGACCTGAGAGTTGTGCGGAGAGGCGTCGAGAGCCTGGTTCAGGCGAACCGTCGCCAACTGGAAATCGCCTTCGCGGAACGCTTCGAAACCCTGCTGGATCAGCAGCTTGATCTGATCCTCGGAGCGGTCGTCGCGGCTGCGGCCGAACTTATAGGAAACCGAAAGGCGCGTCGAGGAACCCAGCGCGTGGATGCCCTGCGCCATGTCCAACTGCAGACGGCGGAAGCGGAAGCCGAAGCCGAAGTCGGTCTCTTGGATCTCGGGAGCCGCCAGGATGCCGAAGCGAAAGGCGAACCAGCGCGCCGCCCAGTACTCGCCGCCGAAGCGCCAGTTAAGATCCGCCGCCTGCGACTTCTGGACGTCGAAACCGAGATTGAGCCGCTCCTTGAAGATCGAAAGGCTGTTGCCCAGCTTCACGATGACCGGAAATTTGTCGTCGGTGTCGCCGCTCGCGCGGCTGAACACGTTCTGGATTCCCAGCGCCAGCTTATGCACCGGAGACATCTGCCGCATCGCGGCGATGTCCAAAGACAGGAACGAATCTGAGGAGGAGTCGAGTTGGCGCGTCACCTGCTTCATCGACAAACCGAACGAGGTCGTCTCGGTCGCCTGGCGGCCCCAGGAGAAGGCGATCGCGCGCTTCTGGTCGGCGAAGGTCCCGTTGGTGTTGATGCTGGTCGGCTCGCCCGTGGCGGGGTTGAAGGTCGCGTCGACCTTTTCAAAACCCGCGGAGGTCAGCTGCGTGATGCCCAGCGCGAAGGTTCCCTTCGTCGCCGTGGGATGGGCGTAGGCCAGAAAATTGTACTGGGTGTCGGCGAACAGCGTAGCCTGCATCGTGGTGAATTCCTTGCGCTGCAGCTGCGCGAGACCGGCCGGGTTCCAGTAGGCCGCGGTCGCGTCGTCGGCGATCGCGTAGAACGCGCCGCCCATGCCGAGGGCTCGAGCGCCGACGCCGTACTGCAAAAACGCGCCGGCCTGACCGCCGCTCTCCTTAGCCTCGGCCGGAACCGAGCTTAAAACGACGCAAAGGGCTAAAAAGCACGAAACTCCCGCGCGGATCTGCGCGAGAATGGTCGAACCTTTGGGGGCGTCCCCCCTAGCGATCGCTTGGGCCATTGTTCGGTAGCCTAACCAACCCGCAGACGCGGGTCTCTGGGCTTTGCGCCCCCGGCTTGCGCCGGGTTTGCCTTTATCGCCCGTTTCAGAAGACGACGAGGGCGCCTGCCCTTCTAAACTTCACCCCGTACTTCTTTGGCGCCCCCCGACTGAATCGGGAGTACTACAAGGCTAGTATAGCCGCCAAGCTTGACTTGTCAAGGGGAGAAAAGCGATTAAGAAACCAAGAGATATTTCAAAGTGTTTCTTTTTAATTTCGCCGATTGCGAATTTTCGACGACAAAACTAGGTCCTAATAGCCCCGTCGATCGCCGGCACAGCGGGGCATCCGCCCCGCTAGGCCGACGGTCCTAATAGCCCCGTCGATCGCCGGCACAGCGGGGCATCCGCCCCGCTAGACGCTGCCGAGCCCGGGCGCCTCGGAGCGGGCGGCGCTTCTCGCCGGCGGCGTTCGATGCGGATAAGTCAGCGTGAACCCCAGCGCCCGAATCTTCGCGGTATCCAACGCGCCGGGGCAATCCTCGTCGCAAAGATGGAAGATATCGCCGACCGACCCGGAGCGGTCACTCACGAAATGTGCCGCCCGAGCCGCGTCGAGCGCGTGAACGGCCGGTCCCTTCGGCCTCTCCCGCGCCCCGCCGTAAACCGGCGCCAAGCGCAAAACGACGACCGGCAGCTTCGCGGTGCGTTCGAAGTCCAACGCCAGTTCCTCGCGCGCCGCCATCGTCTTGTGGAAATCGTCCCGCGGATCGAGAAAGTCGTCTTCCCGGAACGGGCCCCGCTTGAAGGTCCCGTACACCCCCGCCGCGCTGCGGACGACGATGGATTCCAAGCTTTCTTTAAAGGGGAGGGAAGCCCGCAGCAAATTCCGCGTGCCGATGACGTTCGCGTTGTAGTGATCGACGAAGGTAGCCCCAGGGTCGGAGATCTCGGCGAGGTGGTAGCAGCGGCTTGCCCCGTCGAATAGCTTCGCCAAAGTCGAGGGACGCAGGAGATCGGATTCCACGAACTCCGCGCGCGGGTTGAGCGCACTGCGGTCGGCGTCGGGCAAATCCGTCGCGCGGACGGAAAACCCCTGGTCAAGCAGGAAGGCGATCAGGTCCTCGCCCATCACGCCGCAGGCTCCGGTGACAAGAGCTCGTCTCATCGACTTAGAGTGTAAGGCCGGGAGCGATCCCCCGCAAGGGGATCCCCCTCCAAGTTTCCATAGTTTGGGACTGGAGTTGTGATGCTGTTCGGGCTTCGGAGTCTGGAGGGAACCATAGTCCTCTCCCGCTCGTATGTACTTTATAGGCGATCGCCTATAAAGAAATAAGGCATGGGAAACCTCCATAGACCTCCGCTGCGTCCGCTTTTGCGACAGCGAAAGCCGCGAAGGCCGATCTCCTGGTGCTCGATAAATCGAATATTCGGAGAAGTGTAATAAAATACGGTATTATTTACATCTCGCGCGAGATGTAAAAAGCACTTGTTTTCTAATGCTTTTTGAAAAAATCCGATTCAGCTTTGGACTGGACACCCCTTTTTCAGCCCCTTCTTGAAACTCGTTTTGCAGGAACTGCCGCTACCTTTGACGCTTCGGGTTTGGTTCGTTCAAAATCCGAAACATCGGCCCTTCAGGCCGAAACCAATGCGTTGGGTCCGTCGTTGAAACTGGGGAAACTTGGAGGATCCCTAATGGATGACGCCGATCTTGCGGATCGAAGTGGAGGTTCCCAAAGACGACCCGACCTTGATGCGGGCGATGTAGCCGCCCTTCGCGACGAAGCGGCCCATACCGTTCTTGCCGTCCCATTCGACGAAGTTCGGCCCGAGCTTCGCGCCCTGCTGCCCGGGCTGGAAGGACATCGTCTTAACCACGTAGCCCAGGAGATCGTAGATCACGATCTCGACATCCGCGTCCGCCCCGAGCGTATAGGTGATCACCGTGCGCCCCTCCGGCCCGCCCTTGCGCGTATCGAACGGGTTGGGGTAGTTCGACACGGCTGAGATCACTTCCTGGGTCACCGATGTCGCGACCGCCGAGGACTCCGCGGTCCAGTTCGACCTGAGGCCGGCGTTGTTGTAGGCGCGCACGCGGTAGGTCAGGAACTTGCCGGGCCGGCGCTCGCTTTCCCACGGGTTCACCGAGGCGTTGCCGACGTTGTAGCTGTTGTTGACGACGCCGCCGACCTTCACGGCCGGCACGAGCCCCAGCGTGCGCCAGACGGGATCGGTGCCCGCGCGCTCCTGAATCTCGTAGGCCATCACGCCCGACTGCAGATCGGCGCCGATGTCCCAGCTCACGACGAAGGTGCCGCCGGACGCCTTCCCCGGCGGGACCTGCGGCACGACCGCCGCCGGCGGAGCGGGAGCCGTGGTATCCACGCGGTACATGACCAACGGGCGGCCTTTCTCGGAGGGAATCCAGCCCGAGGGCGACGCGCCCGGAGGGCTCGTGTAGGCCCGCACCGAGACCAAGGCCGCTTGGTCGCTAATCAACTCACCGGGGAAGTGGACCTTCGGCAGCGACCCCGCGCAGCCGCGGCCGGTGTTCTGCGGGCACTGCTGCTGGGTCACCTCGTTGGCGTTCTGGTCGACGACGAACTCGGTATTTGAAACGCGACGGACTCCCATCAACTCCGAGCCGACGATCAAGAGGCCGCGCTGGAAGAATTCCCCGGCATTGGCGACGAAGACGCTCTTGCCGCTGACCGTCATGGGTTCGGTCAACTTGGTCACCTTCGTAACCGGCAGCGCGAGGCCTTTCACCGCCGCCGAGGTGATGCTACCCTCGAAGCCCTGCCAGTCCTTGATCGAGGTGACGTCGGCGAAATGGCGGCCGACGGCGATTTGGTAGCCGGTGATCGACGCGGTCGAGGACGGAACCGGCCAGCTGATGTTGATCTTCGTGCTGTCGGGGTTCCACGCGAGCAGCGCCAGGCCCTGGTCGGAAACGGGCTCGGGCTGCCCGTTCTCGTTGACGATGAAGTAGATCGGGTTGCCTTGTCCGTCGTCGGTGACGATGTCCGGCGTGCCGTCCATGTTGATGTCGAGGTCCAAGATCGAGTCGCCGTTGACGTCCATCGAGGGGATGTCGGTTCCGGTCATGCTGACCATGTTGAACAGGCCGTTGCCGAGGAAGTCGATGTTGTCGGGCTCGCCGTCCCCGTTGATGTCGATCAGCGGCTGGAACTGAGACGCGTCAAACGACGCCGCGGCGACCCCCATCGCGCCCTTTACCGACTTAAGGGCCAAAGTCTTGCCGACTTGCGAACCCGATCCCTCCGTGGGGAAGGCGGGGCCCTGTATCCACCGGCTCTCGTCGGGGATCGGCAACCCGGTCGCCGTCGAAATCACAACGTTGCCCGAAGAGTCGAGCACCGCGAAGGCCGGGAAGCCGTTCGGGGCGATCGTAATCGGCGGGATCTTGCTTGAAAGGACGATGATCGCCGTCGAGATCCTCACTTGTGCCGAACGTGCCGGGAACTGCGCGCTATTTGTCTCGGCGGAGGTGGCGGTCAATTCGTTCCCGTTGGGTCCGATGATGTCCTCGAACACTTCGAGCGAGAAGCCGATATCGTGCTGGACCGTATTGTTTCCAGCGCCGTCGGTCGTGGATAAGTCCACCGCGAAGAAGAGATCGACGGTATTGGTCGTCACGGTCAGGTACGGAATCCCGTCCACCGAGAGGTCGACGAGAGCGACGCCGTTGGTGAACAAGGCCGAGCCGCCGGGGAAGGTGCTGTGCTTGACCTTGCCGATCAACTTGTCGGTATTCGGAGTGAAGGCTCCGTTTCCGTCGTCGATCCACACCGAGAGGGACTCTGCGTCCCCTTGGCCGACCGCCGATCCGGTTTTTCCGGTTCCGAGCTGCGTCAATTGGAGTTGGGCCACGCGCACAAAATCGGAGTTCACCGACATCGTGACCTGTTCGAGCGGAACGTTGCGCTGGCCGCCGATCGAGGCGGCCGGCGCGATATTGCGGGCCTCAAGGATCAGCTGCAGCGGGGAAATGAAGACCTTCGCCCCCTCGAACGGATAGGCGACGACCGAGTCGCCCTTTTCCTTGGACTTCGTCACGTCCTTATAGATCAGCCCGGTGGTGTCGTTGGGCGCGCTGACGCCGACCCAGGATTTGTCGAGAATCTTGATCGCCAACTGATCGTTTTTCACGGCGGTCGCGCCGATGTTGTAGGTGACGAAGAAGACGCCCGCCGCCGGCGTGATCGTCTGCGGCACCGCGAGTTCGACGACGGTCTGAACGTCGTTGTCGTTGTTTTGATTAAACAAGTCCACCTTGCGGATCGCAGTTCCCAACGCGAGATCCAAAGTCGGCGTGGGACCGTCGCCGAACCGGTCTCCGCGGCTGATGATCGTCACCGTCGGATAGGTCGTTCCCTGAATCAGCGCGGCGCCGTAGCCGCCGCTGAAGCTCATCAACTCGGCACCGCCGGCGTAGAGCCGGCCCTGCCCGCTGACCGGGAAGCCGGTCGTCGATCCCAGCACCATCGTAAACGGCGCGGTCTGAGTCGAGACGATCGGCTGCTGCACGAAGGTGTTCGCCTCCGTCACGTTCACGTCGGGAGCATCGAGGATATCGTTCTGGTTGATGTCGCTCCAAATATTGATGAAGCCCACGTTCGTGTTCCGACCCGCGGTGAAGCCCTCGTCGTTGGACGCCCCGCCGCGCTCGACGCGCAGCTTCAGCCAGCGCGCCGTTCCGATGTCGGTCGCAAGGTTCATCCGCAGGAACTCGACCTTCGACTGCGCCTGTCCGACCTCGCTGCGTCCGGTATTAAAGATCACGTCGTTGACGCCGAGCGTCACGGCCGAGGGAACCTCGTTCATGATGACCTGCGGGTTCGTCTGAAACGACGGGCTCGAGAAGCTCACCGAGTGCGGCACCTCCACCTTGATGTAGCCCGTCGAGCCGATGGAAAGCCCGTGCGTCGCCCCGACGCCCGCGAATTGCGAGAAATCGTAGGTGACGAAGTAGTTCGTGGGCGTCGTCGAGACCGTCACCGGGGCCTTGAAGACGATGTTCTTGGCGCCGGTTTCGAAGGTCTCGTTTCCGACCGAGATCATATTGACGAAGTTGCCCAGCGAGTCCGTCGACCGGTCCGCCTCGGTGAAGGCGGCGTCCCCGTTGCCGTCCTGCCAGACCCGCAGCAAAGACACGTCGATATCCAATGAGGTCGTCGAGCCGATGCGGTCGAAATTGAGCTGCTCCCAGCGCACCGTATTCACATCCGTTTGCGCGCGAATCTTCACCATCGGCACGAACTGCTCGTTCTGCACCGCCGAGTTCGGCGAAAAACGCGACATCGTCAGCGTCAGCGTATTGATGGTCGGCACGATCGGCGAGGCGGGGCTTTGAATCGAATCGACGACCTGAGTGAGATGGCCGGCGCCCACCGGGCCGAGTTGGAAGTCCAGCGGCTGCGGGTTGTAGCGGCCGACGATCACATTGGCCGGCGAGAGCTGCTCGTGCGAGAAGCGCGACGCCTTGTCGATGTCGAACGAGACGAAGAAGGTGGCGGTTGACTGCGACACCAAGGTGTAGTCCGCGCCGATCAACAGCGGGTCGTTGATGTCGATCAGCACGAGACCGTTGGAGATCACGCCCTCGCCGAGCAGCGCGTCGACGAGATTGAGCCCCGCGTCCGAACCCTCCCCGGCCGTCCGGTGGAACTCGGGCGCGCCTGCGGGCTCAAGCGACTTCCACAGCTTCACCTTGGCGATGTCGCCGTCGTTGACGTTCATTCCCGGAGGGATCTCGAAGCTCAGCGTCGTTCGCTCCCACTGGACCTGGAACGCGCTGGACCAGGCCTCGATCTTCATCACCGCGCTGTTGAGCGATCCCTGGCGGATCTGCGGCGCGACGACGGCGCCGACGGAATGCGGTTGAGGCGCGGTGTCCAGCATGCCGCGGCGGACGTTGACGAGCGCGTCCTGCCCCAGCACCTGGCCGACCCCCTCGTAGCTGATGATCTCCTCGTCGATCGTCATGTAGGTCGTCGGGCCGCCGAGAGGGAGACCCGCCGTCGAGGTGACGATCCAATACGGTTCCACCACGCCCGAAGCCGTCGCCGCGATGACCGAGAAATTCAAGAGCGGCGCCGCGAAGGTTCCGGAACTCGACGAGAACATCGGAGTCGTCTTCATGAACATCGTCTGCTGCGAGGGGATCAACTGGCGCAGCTTGCCGCCGAACGGCAGCGACGAAGCGGTATCGTAGCGGTCCGGCAGCGACAGTGAATTCGCGCCCGGTTCATCGACCGTCGGATTGTTCTGAGGGAACGAGGTGTCGAGCAAGGTCGCGCCGAGAGTCCGCGGCGCCTGCGTGACCGGGTCGTTGGTGACGGCGTTCGCGGAGATCAGATAGGCGATGAAGAAGCGCTGCGGCTGACTCGCGGCCGCGACGGTCTTGATGCTCGTCGGAGTCGAAAGATCCAAACGCACCAGACTCGGGTTGCCCGAGTTGCCGTACACGCCGCTGCCGAGCATCTCGTCGGTCCCCTGCTGGAACAGGCCGTCGTTGTTCGCGTCGCGCCAGAGCGAGACCCGTTCGATGTCGTTCACGTGCGCGCCGACCGCCGCCGAGGTTCCCGTCGCCTGCACCAGCACCCAGCGCCATTGAGTGTCGGCGACATCGGAATACATCTCGAAGGCCAGCACCGCGCTCGTCGATTTCTGCTGCAGGAACGGCCCGAGATCCTGGTCGTCGACGGTATTGGTCGTAATCACGACGACCTTGTCGGCGTAAGGCGAGACGTTCTTGACCACCGACAGCGTCTTGCCGTCGACGGTGATCGGCGGCGGCATGCCGACACCGACCGTCGACATGGACTTGGGCTCTTGGATCAGGAAATAGAAGGTATTGGGAATCAGGATGCCCAGGTTCGCCTCATCGGAGACCGTGGCCAGCGGGTTCACGTCGAAGGCGACGAAGTAGTCCCCGCCGAAGGTGTCGAGCGTCTGCCCCCCGCCCAAGCCCAAAAGCGGGATGCGCGCCGGCCCGGAAATCACCGTTCCCGTCGTGAACGTGATCTGCTGCGTCCCCTCTTGGGCGCGCAGACAGTTCTTCCACACATTCGAAGAGAAGTCCACGTCCGAACAGAGCATCACCTCCTTGCCGGACTCGTCGATCTGATCATCGGCGAAGACCAGGCGCTGCGGGACGATCGGGAACGGATCGTCGTCGGGGATGTAGGCGGCGATGTTGTCGACGAACACGTCGATCGGCGACGGCGCGGTGGAGTTGATCGACACCGCCAATTTCGCGGTCGGGAATTTATGGATCAACCCGGAGAGCGGCGAAACGACCTGGTCGGTGGCGGGTTCGAGCAGGCCGTTGTCGTTGACGTCGGCCCAGATCTTGATATCCGAAACGTCGGAGGCCTTGTTGCGAACGACGACCGCGCCTCCCTGCTGCGACGAATGGAACCAGCGGTCCATCTTGAGACCGCTCCACAGCGCCGACCCCGAGACCGTCTTCATGGACAGCTTCATGACCGGGGCGTTCTTGTCCGCCTGGGTGATGGAACCCGCGACCGACGCGGTGAACTCCTGAGGAAGACAATTGTTGCCCGGCAGCGGACAGCCCTGGGCGTTCACGGCTTCGATCAAAGCCAGATCGGCGGTCGCGCGTACGCGCGAGAGCGTGGAGACGATCGCCGTGAACGGCTGCACGTCGCCGTTGCCGGCCAGCGGAATGACGCTGGCGGCGCCGGCGACCTGCAGTCCGTGGAACTTCTCGGGAGTCGCGCCGGGCGCGTAGGAGAGCACCACGTAGTAGGTGATCGTCGACGCCGACACCGTTCTCTGCGCCTCGTTGAACGGATCGGTCAAACGGATATCCAGCTGCAGCGAGGCTCTGCGGTTCTGGAAAGTCACCGGGCTGAGCGGGTTGGTGATTTCGGTATCGGTCAGCGGCTGGAACGATCCGTTTCCGGAGAACGGATCGCCCTCGGCCGAACTCTCGACGAACAGCCGCACCGAGTTGATGTCGCTGTCGGCGCCGTCGCCGTTGTGATCGACGACGATCGAGCCGACGGTCCCGACGAAGTCGTCGGTCCACATGTCCAGCTTTAGGTAGCCGACCATGCTCGCGCCCTGGTCCACGTAGGAATAGCTCGACAGCGGGAGCGGGTTGCCCAAATCGTCGGTCGCCCGCCACCAGGAACCGATGCTCTCACCGACCACATTGATCTTCGCGGCCTGACGTTCCACCGGCGAGGTCGCGGTTTGGATCGCGAAATTGTTCGACGCAACGCCCACCTGGCTGTTCGTGGAAAGGCGCACGAACGACGGGCCCGGCAGCCGGAGTCCCAGGCTCGACGGCAGCTCCGAATCGGCGTAGCCGGTCGAATCCATCCGCAGCGTGAGGAAGAAATTCTTCGCGACCGTTTCGATCACCGTTCGGGTCGAGTCGACCACGTTCAGCGGAGTCTGGCCGAAGATCGGATCGCCGAAGGCCCATTCCACGCCGTCGAGCGTCGCGCTGCCGAGGAAGACGTCGAACGCGGTGTCGAAGCCGCCGTCTCCGTCCTCATCGTACCACAGGCCCAATTCGCTCACGTGGTTCGGATCGAGCAGGCCCGTGCGCTGCACCCGCAGCCCGCCGAGTTCCGCGGTGAGGAAGGTCGCGCTCGACGGCAGAACGCGTGCGGTGAGACGCATCATCTGCACCGGCGGATCGCCGACGTTTCCGTCGCCTTGGCGGATCGTCGGCCGAGTCTGGCCGACCGCCAACTTCGCCGGGACCACAAGCCCGTCGGGACCTTTCTCGGGGGCCATATCCGTCGGAAAGAAGACGACGCCGGCGATAAAGACGTCCCCGTCGGAATTGGTCGACGGGGTGAAGGTCGTGTCGTTGTAGGAGCGGCCCGCGTCGCTGGTAAAGCCGTAGACCGTCGGCATGTTTTGCGCGGTCGCCCAGATCTTCAGCGATTCCACGATCGAATCGACGACCTGCAGCCCGGTAAAGATGCCGGGGGACGCGTCCGCGGCGCCCTTGAACCAATAGGCGTTGGGCACCGTGGTGCTGTCGGTCAGATCGTCGAGCGCGACCGTGCTCGTCGACCCCGAGGTCGCGAACTGCACCAGACCCTCGAAATACTGTCCGTTGATCGGGTGCCCGCGCGCGATGTTCCCGAACTTATCCCGCAGGACGACGCCGAGCAGTTCCCCACCGACCGAGCGGCCGATCGCGCCGGGGACGTTCACCTTCAGAGGAGAGCCGGCGGAGAACGGATGATGGATCGTAATGAAGTCCGCCGGGGCCGGGGTGATAACCTGATCCTGGGTCTCCACGGAGCCGCCGCTGTTGATGCCGGTCATCGAGACGCCGTCCTGCCGGACAATCGCCACTTGAAGCGTCGTCGTGCCGACCTTCGTGTCCCAGATGTAGGCCCGCGCCTTGCTCGTAAACGGCGGAATGCTGATCGCGAGCGCCGGATCCGAGGGCCCGATGCGGTCCCAGGTTCCCGGGTCGATGGGCTTGTTCGGATCGAAGCCCCCGAAGGTCGTCGGGGAGTTCTGCGAATTAAACAGCGCGGTATGGAACGCCCAACTCGACGAGGTCAGGTTGCCGAACTGATCGACGAGTTCGATGTCGATGTAGGATTCGGTCGGGAGACCGGTCGCGGTGCTGTACTGAATCGTCGTTCCCGCCACCAAGTAGCGGATCGGACTCGAAAACCGCATCGATACCGGCGGGCCGGGGATCACGGTATAGGTCGCGACCGAGGGATTCCATGAGCGGTCCTGGATCTCCTCGACGGTAACCTCCCAGGTCGTCGGACCCACCAAGGTATCGATGAGATAGAAGGTCGTCGTGTGCTCGCCGGCCTGCATCCGCAGCACCCCGGTCGAGGCGATAAACGAAGTCGGGTCCGGGCTCGAGAACTGAAGCGCGCCCAACGAGTTCGAGAACGCCTCGAACGCGACGTAAGAGGAAGACGCGTCTTCCTGTCCGCTCTGGATCGGCGACGGATTACCGAACCGGTCCTGGACCTGGGCCAGCACAGGCACGCTCGTCGTGCCCGCCAGCAACACTCCCCCGCTCGCCAGGGGTTCGACCGCGATACGGGTAATGTTGTCGGGGAGCACCTTCACGTACTGCGCCGACGAGATCAGCACGTTCGCGATGTCGCGAATTCCGATTACCGGCCCCGTCGAGAAGCCGCCCGGATACACCCAACTGCCCGGATAATCATCGGACGCGTGCGTGTCGAGGTAGAAGAAGGTCGCCTCGTATTGGAGCGCCGGGATCGTCGCGGACGTGATCTCGGTGGTAAACAGGGGCGGAATACCCGCGGCGATTTCACTTGAAGCCGAGAACGAGAACCCGTCGAACACCGCCGAACCTTGCCGCGATAACGTCGAAATCGCGACCGTCACGGGCGCGGTCGCCACGACCGGGTTGTCGAACAGGTCGCGGGTTTGAATCTGGTAGGAGCGCAGGGTCACGCCGCCCACGTCGTATACCTTTCCAGCCAACTGCTTGTTCGGCTGGTTTCCGAACCCGAGCCGCAGCAGCGGCTGCGGATCCATCTGCATCTGCAGCGTCACCGAAGCAACGCTGACGTCGCTCGGATTGAGCGAAAGCGTCCAATAACCGGGGCGGCCTCCGTAGAAGGTGTTCGAAGCCGGGGAGACCCCCGAGTACGAGGCCATCTTCGAGCGGAAACGGAAGCCCGCCTGAGTCAAACCGTCGGAAATCGACAACGAGTTGACGAAGTTAAACGGCGAATTCGGCTCCATAAAGCCGAAGTCGCCCGAGGTCGTAAACGGAGTCCCTGACCGGAAACCGGAATTTTGATGGACGTTGATCTGAGACGCCGGCAAAGAGAGAACCACATCGGTCTGCCCCTGATCAGTCAGGTTGCCGAAATCGTCAAGACGCTGGATGATGAAGTTGCCGCCCCCGGCCGGAACGTCGGTAACCGGCGCGACCGGCGTGCTTGACAGGAACACCAACCGGCTCGGCTTTCCGCCGATCGTCAGCAAAGTTCCCGAAAGGTTGCGCTGGTTGAGAATGTAGGGCGTCAAATCAGCGGGAGCCGAAGCGGTCGCGATCCAAATACGCGCCGAGTTTCCAGCGGTGCTTCCGACCTTGTAACCCAGCGGGAAGTTTACGTTGTCCGGATCGCCGTTTTGACCGATCCGTCCCTTGTCATCGGTGAACACCGTCGTGGACGGACCCACGTCCACCCAGCCGCCTCCCGGGTCGTACACGAAAATGCCCGGCACCCCGGCAACATCGACGATCTCCATCTCGACCGGGGAACTCGAGACGACGGGGTTGTTGTACGCGTCGGAAAGCTGACCGGTGATCTCCTGAACGCCGGGGCTCAGAATCGACCCCGCCCGGACGTTCACGATCTGACTCGTCGGCCCCGGAGCGACGTTCACCGCGCCCGGATTTCCGGGGATGATGTCGATCAGGGGCCGGGTCGAGAAGCCCGGACGCTCGGTCGTCACCAGTGCGTCGTCCTTCTGGGCCGCCTTGATCCAGCGCAAGCCGGCTTTCTTGAGCTTAAAAGCGCTCGGAAGAATCTTCACGCCAAAATCGCCTTCCCCGTAGGAGAACTCGAACGGGCTGAACTCGGGATCCTGCGGCGGGAGGTAAATCTCGGCCGTGAGATTGACCGTACTCACATAGATGTTCGGCCCGGTCGAGAGCAGGTTGTGGAATTGGTCGTGCGCCGTCAGCACCACCGAGATCCCGGATCCCGCCGCCGCGCTTGAGGGCACCCCTTCGAAATGCAAATGATGCTCCGGACCGGGGTAGACGCTGAAATCCGCCGACGCCGAAGAACTAAAATAAACCGCAGACGCGGAAGTCGTTTGCGCGACGACCGTGTATGTGGACAACGCGGCAATCGGCACGACCGAGTAGATCCAGGACCCCAATTGCAGCGCGTTCGGGGCGGGCGGAGTCGCGATCGGGTCGCCGGCGAGGATCAACTCCACCTCGGGCATCGTCGCGATCGGGTTCGTGTCCTGGGCGCCGAGCGTGCGCTCGGTCGCAACGTTGTAGTACGAGTCGACCAGGTACACCGAGGCCTGGAACGCGGTCTGCGGCACGGTCATCGTAAACGGAGCGGGAGTCCCGTTCTTGCCGGGCCGCTGCCCTCCGGTCAGCGATTTACAGACGACGAGGTTGTCGCATTGTCCCTGCACCAAGGTCTCGCCGGCGAGCAAAACATGGAATTTCGTCGCCGTGGAGGCGAAAACCTTGATCGGAGGGCTGACGGCGGCCGGCGTCTGCACGGAACAGATTTGAGTTCCGGGCAGGTTGCCGGTACAAATCTCATCGACCCCCTGAGCCTGCACGCCCGCGGAAATAAGCACGCCGGCCGACTTCGTGACCAAGGCGAGACTCACCGCGCGGCTTCCGGAAGAGAGAGGCGCCGTAGCGGAGTCGATGTCGAACTCATCGCCGGTGTTGACGAAAACGCTCGGCCCCGATGAGATCTCGGTCGTCACGTTGTTGTAAAGGTCGACGAGGTTGACCGTCACTTGAAACGGAACGCCCGCCGTGCGCGTGCTGGCCGTACCGGTCTTGCCGCCCGCCGGATAGACCCCCAGACCGCCGACGTTCACCTGTCCAGGCGCCAAGAGCTGTATGCCGACGGGTTCGTTGTGATGCACCGTGAAGGTCGACGAGAACGGCGAATCCTGGATACCCGAGGAGAAGAAGTCCTCGGCGATCACCTGATGCCAGGTCGCCGCGGCGACCAAGGACGCCTGGATCGGCGGTACCGTATAGCCCACCGACGTGTCGATCGCCTTCGTATCCGAAACGATGGTAAACGGATAGCCGGATGGGATTTTCAGCCCCGCGGTCGCCGCGCGGCCGACGACCATGTTGTTGAACTGGTCCATGATGCCGACGGTGACGAGAAACGGAACGCCCGCCTTGAGACTGTCGAGGGGAATTCCGGTTTTACCGCTGTTCGAGCCCGGATCGAAGGACTCGCCCGGCACGATCGCCAGCAGATTCTTCGGCGCGCCGGCCAGCACGTTGACCACGCTGCTCGTGTCCTTGGCCACCGTCGGGCCCCACGGCGGCGAGGGGAACAGCATCTCGGCGCGGACCTCGTTAAGCTGGGCGCGCTTGAAGACGACGTCCACGGTCGCCTGCCCGAGCACGGTCAGCGTCGACGGGGCCACCGTCGCGAACGGATCGGTCGGCACGATTTGAATCTGCTGGCTGGCGCCGGGCGTAAGGTTCCAGAACGCATCGGTCAGCTGCACGGTCAAGGTCATCGTCGATCCGGCGTTCTGGTCGGCGACCGTTCCCGTTCGGCCGTTGCTCGTGGAACCCGCCACCGCGAATTCATCAGGCAGAAGCACCCGCAGCCGGGTCGGGTTGTTGGCGACCTGGGTAAAGGTCGAAGAGGCGTAGCCGGCCAGCAGCGGGGAGGCGCCGCTTTGATCGGTGACGAAGAAGCTATGAATCCCGGCCGTGCGCAAAGTCACCGACGCCACCGAGACGCCGTCGGCCATCGTCAGCGTCCAGGAGGATTGCGCGAAGCCGTCCGAGGATGTCAAGCGAATGCCCGTCTTGTTCACGTTCGGCGTCAGGTTGAAGCCCGGGTCCACGGCGATCACGCGAACCGTGATCAACTCTCCCGCGGTCCTGGTCGTCGGATTGCCGATAACGCCGACGCCGTCCTTCTGCTGCTGGCCGTTGAGCACGACGACCATCTGCGACGGCGTGGACGGGTACACGTTGAACGGCGTCGACTCCGAGGCCAGATAAGGATCCCCGGTAGCCGTCGAGGCGGTGATCGTCCAGCCCGTCGTCGTCGCCTGGGTGACCAAGAACGCATTCGCGACCGTCAACTGGCCGTTGACCGTCGTCGAGGAGGCGACGATCGTGTTCAAGCGGTTGTTCGGATCGGTCGAGGTCAACTTGAAAGTCGAGTTGAAGCCGGGCGCCACCCGGTTGAAGAACTGATCGACCAGGTTGACGGTGACGGTGAAGGTCGACCCCGCGAGTTGAGAAATCGCCGACTGCGTCGAGCGGCCGAGCTGCACCGTGTCGCCGGGCTTCGCCGTCTCCGTCGGGACGAGAATCTGGAAGCGGGACGGGGGACCGGGGTTCACCACAAGACCGCCGACCGTGTAAGAGGAAACGGGAGTGCCGTCGATGGTGGACACCGAGATCGACCAAGGGCCGCCGATCGGATCCACGACCGTGTTCGTGCGGAAGGACAGATTGATGGTCCGGCTGCCGCCGAAAATAGTCTGATTCGCCGGCGGCGCGGCATGCGGATCGGTAAACGCAAACTGAACCGAGGGTTCGACGCAGTCGGGCGCCGGCGGGCCGACCGGGTACTCCGAGCAGAGCACCGGGTTAAACCAAGCGTCCGTGACATAGACCTCGACCGGATAATCGTGGCCGACCGTCGTCGAGATCACCGCCCCGGTCATGCCGGTCGGGGAGCCCTTATCCAGGCTCGTGCCGGGGCCGAGAATCAACAGCTTCGACGGCTCGTTCGGAATCACCGGAAGCACGGTGGAGGTCGAAGAGGAAACGTTCGGGTTCGCCGCCGGCACGACCCAGACCGTCGATCCGCCGCCGAGCGCGCTGGCCGAAGCCAAGGTCACCCAGAACGTGCTCTCGCCGTCGGATTCCAAAACGGTGTCGGCGGGCAAAGACGCGTACGGGTCGTCGGAGAAGAAGCGCAGCGTGATCGGAACTCCGGCCGCGATCGGATTGAAATTCGCGTCGCTCAGGCGCACCGTGACCGAGAAACTGGAACCCGCGACCGTGACGGCCGGGGAGCCCGCGCGGCCGAGCGCCCCGACATTGCCCGGATCCGGCGTCTCGCCGAACACCAACAGCGACAGCCGCGAACCGGCGACGGTAAAGACGCTGGAGGTGCTCGACGCCACGCCCGGACGCGAAGCCCCTGCCGTCCGCGCCCCGACCGTCACCGGCGTGAACAGGAAGGAGGTCACGCCGGACTGCAGCGTGACCGTCGGCTCCGGGACCACCGCGGCGGAATCGTCGGTGTACATGAAGACGGGCAAATTCGTATTCGTCGTGTTCCACTGATTATCCACCGCGCGTACGGTAAAGCGGAACGGCGCCCCGGCGGGAACCGTCGTCGACGCGTCCACCGTGCGGCCGCCGACGACTCCGGTGTCGTAGGGGGGTTTGCCGGGGGTATAAGACTCTCCGGGAATCAGCGAAAGCAGCTTCACGAAGGTGTTCGGGACCGTTGAGAGACTCCCTACCGTGTGGGTCGAGAGCTTCGGACTGATCCCGTCGAGATCGATCGCGCCGATCGAGAAGGTCGCCGCGGTGCGCGGCGTGAACGAAACCGCCGCCTCGCCGGCCACCATCGGCGTCGCGATCGGCGTCGACGCGTAGACGTCCGAGGACTCCAAGCCGATCAGGCGTCCGTCGTTGGTCAGGTTCCAGAACGCATCGGTCGCGCGAACGGTGGCCAAGAACGACTGGCCCGCCGTGAAGGTGTCGATCGTCCCGGTCTTGCCCGAGATCGAACCCTCCGCGGCGAATTCGGTGGGCAGAATCAACTGCATGCGGTTCGAGGGACCCGGATCGACCGAGAGGCTTCCGATCGTATCGGCCGCGTAGGTCGCCCCGTTGTCTTGAGCCGTGATCGACTGCAAAGGCAGGCCCGCGGGCACGTCGGTGCGAGTGGCGGGCACGAACGAGAACGTCTTCCGCCCGTTGATCAGGCTTTGGTCCAGCGGATTGAGGCCGCGGGCGAAGATGTTCGCGTCCGAAAAGTTGATGTGGACGTTCGGGAAGACGACCTCGCCGATAAAGGAGGTCGGCCCGTACACCACGTTGTTGTAGACGTCGACCAGATTCACCGCGACGAAGAACGAGGCGCCGGCGGTCAGTGTATCCGGAATTCCGGTATACCCGAGCGTCGAACCGGGATCCTCGTCAAGTCCCGGGACCAAAAGCTGCAGCGACCACGCGCCGGATAGCTGCCGGGCGGGACTGATCGAGGTCATCGTCGAATTCTGCACGAACGGAGAGGTGTTCGTCTTCGCGGTGATGAAGGTGGTCGTCGACGCCTCGCGGAAAACGAGATCGAACGAGGTCGACCCCGTCGTCAGCGTCTTCGTGGATCCGAACCCGTCGGCGTACGGCGTCTGCGCCTCCAGCCACACCTGCGGCTGCTGGTTCTGCCACGGTTCATACGGGTTGAAGAATTCGTCGCTCGCGTACGCGGTCGCCGTAAAGGTCGAGCCGGCTTCCTGCTCGGTCGGAATCGCCCCCGTCTTTCCGGTCGAAGCGCCGGGATCCAGTGTTTCTCCCGGGAGCCGCAGGAGGACGTTCTTGGTGACCGAGTTCGCGTTCGCCTGGACGGCGATCGACTGGGAATTCCAGGTCCCCAGCGTCCCGGCGCCGGAAATCGAAATCGTCGTCTCGGGCGTCGTTCCCGGAACGGCCGCGGCCCCGCGCTTGGACTGGAGGATCACCGGCACCGACATCACGCCGCTCCCCCACGCGCCCGCCGAAAGCGGCGCGGCGTTCGGATCGTCATGGGTGATCGCAACCCCGCCCGGCGCGCTGGCGGTGATGACGTTGAAATATTCGTCCGTGACGCGCAGCGTCGCGAAGAAGGCCGCTCCCGCCGTGCTGACCTGCACCGTTCCCTGCCGTCCGGTCGTTGTTCCGGGACGGTAGGTCTGGCCCGGCAAAGTGAGCAGCATCCGGTCCACCGGAGCGGGCGTCACCGAGATATTGCCCGTCGAACCGGAGATCGCGGCGTTGTCCACCTGCTCGACGCGGATGGAGCGGGTACCCGACATGCGCAGACGCACCGTGAAATCGCGCGCGCCGTTGTCGGCCGCTTGGAAGGTGTAGTCCGAGGGGAAGGTGACTCCGTCGTTGGATTCCGGCGCAGAGGCGTCCAGCGAGAGGAACTTGATCGTGCCCGCGTAGTCGGCCGCGGTGACGCCCAAGTCGTCGAGCGCCGTCACCCGCACGCTGAACGGGTCGTTGGCGGTAAACGGATCAGGATCGAGCACTTCGACGCGGAAACTCTCGGCCGGCGCCGCGACCTTGAACTTGTAGGTCGGGATGCCGGGATCGGTCGGGGGGGTTAGGTTTTTCGCCCGGTCGCGCGCGCGGACGCGGACGAAGTAAATCTTACCGCGCGGCCACGGCGTGCCGCCGGCGCCCAAACCCGTGTAAGTCCAATCGTAGGTCACCGGGTCGTAAGTGGTCGCGGTGTTCCAGCGGCAGTTCGCGGGAACTCCGGGCGCCGTGCAGATCACGTTCGTGCTGTCGTCCGGGACGAACGCGGATCCGTTCCAGAACAAATCGCCGGGCGCAGGCACCGTCTTCAGGAAGGAATCCGTCTGGCGAATCGTGAAGAGAACATCGGTCGGGAGCGCGATCGAGGACTGGGTCAGCGCCTCGCCCGGCAGCCCGATCGGGGTACGGTCCTGCGCCTTGCCGACCAAGCCGACGGTATCGAACTCCGTTTCGCCGTCGCCGTTGATCGAGTTCGTTCCGACGCCGGCGTTCGGCGTGCTGTTGTCGACGATGAAGGTCGTCATCGCCTTCGCCAGCGACTCGCGGTTGCCCACCGCGTCCTCGCCGATCATGCGAAGCTCGTAGGCGTGGCCGTCGATGAAGGTCGTCAACGGCACGCCGATGCTCTTGGACCACGCGTTGCCGATCAAGGTCGCCGGCGACGGAAGCGGTTCGGCGTTGAAGCTGAAGGTCGAGCCGACCGCGTCGAACCATTGCCCGGTGACCGTATCGCGCATGTTGTAGGTCACCCCCGCCGGGCCGGCGGGGGAGTCCAACGCCGTGCCGCCGAGGGCGCCGAGATCGGTCGGCCGGTAGAAGCCCCCGGCCGCCGGGGTTCCGACGCTCGTCACCGGCGGCGTGTTGTCGAAGGTAAACAGCACCGTCGAGATGTTCACTTCGAAGTTGTTCGCCTTGTCGATCGCCTGGACGTTGATCGTATAGCTCGATCCGGTGAGAAGATTCGAATCCGCCGGGAGGTTCTCCACCGTGCTGATGTTCCATTCATAGGCCGGAGCCGCGCCGGCGACATTGACCGGCTGGGCGAACCCGCAGGTCGAATCACCGAAGTTGCCCAGCCAGTCCCAGCACTGGGAATCCGAGACCCGCTGGATGCGGAAATTGACCACGCTGATCTGCGGCGCGATCTTCCCGCCGATCTGCGGCGCGTTTCCGTCGGTCGCAGTTCCGTAAATCGCCCCGAGCGTGCTGATGGTCGAATAGTGGACGATCGAGGTCGATACGGAAATCGGCTGCACGTCGTCCCAGACGAAGGTCGCGGTCGAATAGACGAGCACGTTGCCCGCGGCGTCGGTGGCGCGCGACTCGATGCGGTAGCGCTGATTGCCGAAGGCGCTGAACGCCGGCAAAGTCGACGCGACCCACGAGAAGGCGCCCGAGACGGTCGCCGAGTCGTCGGAGACGATCCAAACCGAGCCCGCCTGGAACAGGTTCGTCCCGTTGTTCCAGTATTCCCCGTTCTGCTTCGCGATCCGGTATTCGACGCTGCGGACGTTGAAGTTGTCGCTCGCGGTCCCGGTGCTTTGCGCCAAGCCGCCGCATTTGAGCGGACCGCAGTATTTGAACGGATCCGAACTCACCGCGATGTCGTTGTCGGGCCCCAGAATCGCGATCGTCGGCGGCACCGCGTCGAAGGTAAAGGTCGTCCCGGTCTTCAGCGTCGATTGAACGTTCGCCGCGTTGTCCGTTGCGCGCGATTGGATCTCGTAGACGGTCCCCGTCGTCATCTTGTCGGGCGTGGGAAGCTGCGCCGACTTGCTGAACTCGTCGGGGTCGGGGATCGTGTCCAAAGTGGTCTGGATCCAGAAGGGGCTGTCCGCGTTGAAGCCCGTCGCCCCGTCCCAGAACCTAAACGGCGGGTTCGTCGTGTCCTGGACGCGCACCTCCACGAAATTGGTTCTCGCCGCGTTGATCTTGGCGCCCTCGGAGTCCTCGGCCGTTCCGGACACCACGGCCAACTGGTTAAGGAAGAAGCCGACCGAGTTCGCGTTGAGCGGGTTCACCGCGCGAGCCGGCCGGGTCAGATCGGCCGTCGGTTCGGTGGTGTCGAAGATGAATTCCGTGTCGTTGCCCTGATAGACGACGGAGCTGGCGCCCTCGGACTTGACGCTGATCACATAGCGGAAGTTATCCTGGAAGTTGAAGGTATTCGAAGAGAAGCTCCAGGTGAAGTTCTGTCCGTCCCCGGTATCGGTCAAGCCCACGGTGTAGTACTGCGGGCTCAGCAAGGTGTAGGTCGAACCGTCCCAATAGGCGCCGGTTTTCTCGCGGATCGAGATCGACGCGACCCGCACCCCGAAGGTGTCGGACGCGGTTCCCGAGATCGCCGCGACCGTGTTATAGTCGTTCAACAGCGCCGGGAAGACCACCGCCACCGACGATTCCGAAGTCTCGAAACTGAAATCGATCTGCGAGGCGATCGCCTGCTGGTTCGGCGTCGGCAAAGCCCCGTCCGCCGCCTTCACCCGCACCCGGTAGGTCGTGTCGTCCTTAAAGACCGGCAGGCCGCCCGCGATCGACCAGGTGTACTGGTTGCCTCCGGTCGGCGTCAAAGTGTCGACCGGCCAGAACGCTTCTGCGGTAAGCGTAAAGGTGCTGCCGCCGTCCCAATACGCGCCGACGTTCGGCCAGATCTCTTGGATGGAAACGGTCATGCTCGACACGCCCGGGATGCCGCCCCCCGGATCCTGATCGCCGGCCGTCCCCGCGAGCTGTGCGATCGAAGACAACACCTGCCCGTCGAGCGGCACGGTGATGTCGGAATCCGGGGCCAGTTTATCCCAAACGAAGGTGAAATCGCGGCCGGTATCGACATTGCCCAAGCCCAATTCCTCGACATTGCCGGCCTGGTTCGTCGAAATGCTGACGACATGATAGCGCAGGCCCGGCGTCAGGAACGGCTCGGTCAGACCCGCGTACTGCCAGTTGCAGTTCTGCGCGTCGCATTTCTCGACGAAATTCCACACCGGATCGTTTTGCGCCTGGAACGCGGCGCCGTTCCACCAGGCGGTGGATCCGCCGGTCAAACGCCCGATCGCGACGCTGATCGTCGTGATGTTCGCCTGGAAGTCGACGCCGGTACCGCTGATCGTCGGCAGCACCGACAGGGCCGGACTGCTCGGATGGACGATGAAGGTTTCCGGAAGCTCCGTGGTGAATCCGAAGGTCGACGCCGAAATCTGCGAGACATTGCCCGCCTTGTCCACCGAGCGCGAGTGGATCGAGTAGCTCTGGCCGTTGGTGAAGAAGTCCGGACCGAACGGCCCGGTCGTCCAATTGGCGAGCCCGCTCGCGTTGAACCACGCGCCCGCATCGGTGTCCGAGAGCGAGTAGCGGATCGCCTCCGGAATCGAGTAGTCTCCGGGCGCCCAGAACAGCGCGAACTGCGCGCTGTAGATGCGCACCTGCACCCGGTCGAGCAGCACGTTGTCCTGCGCGGTTCCGGTGAGGCTGCTCAAATGCGAGATCGTCAGCCCCGTCTGCGCCGGAGGCTCGTTGATGCGCACGCTCGGCGGATCGGGGTCGTAGACGAAGGTGAAGGTGCTGACCGGGTCGCTCACGTTCTTGGCGTAATCCTTCGCCCGCGCGTTGAGAGAATACTCCTCGCCCGAGACCAGCTGCGACTCGATCGTCGTGCTGTCGTAGGTCCAATTCGCCGTCGACAGCTCGACCCCGACGGCGGCGCCGAACCAGCCCGAGCCGTCGACGGCGTGATCGACGTCAAGGACGGTGAAGTCCCCGCCGTCCCACCAGCGCGGCAGGCCGACGTTGCGCCGCACCGCGATCTCGACGATTTCCGTTCCGGAATCCGAGCCGCTGCCCTCGGATCCGTCGAGCGGGTCGTTCGCCGTGCCGACTAAGGAGGGAATCGCGGCGACATAAGCCTGATTCGGAATCCCAATGTAGGGAATCGGCCGGACGGAATCCCAGTTGAAGTCCTCGGTCACGATCGAAGAGGTGTTCCCGACCACGTCGAACGCGCGGACGTCGACGGTCATCTTCTGATTGTCGTTCCACGCCGTCGGCGTCGAGACCGCCGGGGGGGTCGTCCACGACCAGGTCGTCGTTCCGGACATCGTCACCCAGGTCGTGTTCGGCGCCACCCAATTCGTTCCGTCCCAGTACAGCCCGTCGAAGCTCCGCTTTATCCGAACCTCGACGGCGCTCGGACGCGCGGTCGGATAGCCCGCCGGGTACGGCGTATCCGAGGCGCTGCCCCCCATCGGGTCCACCGGGTTTCCGAAGTTCTGACTGCCGACCGTTTCGGCGGGACTGTAGTATTTGCGCCCCGCCTGGTTGACCGCCGCGCTCGGCGGCCGCGACCAAAGCGGCACCGGCGGCGTGTTGTCGATGTAGATCGACGTCGTCGAACCCGCCACCTCCACGTTGCCGGCGTCGTCGCCTGAGAAGGCGTAGATCCGGAATTCGTGGCCGAGGGTCGAGCCGTCGTTGAGCTGAGGGATCACCGAGGAGTCGAAGGTCCAGCCGGTATTCGTCGCGCCGGGAGAGCCCAGCACCGCCGGAACGTCATCGTAGGCCGTCGTGAAGGTCGAAGGCACCACGCCGTCGTTCCAGTAGTAGGTCGTTCCGGCCGCGACATGGCTGATGACCAGCTTCACGCTGCTGATGCCGGCGAAATCGTCGGCCGCCGTACCGGCGATCGAAGCCAGCGCCTTTCGCGGCGTATGGTCGAGCGGCGAAGTGATCCCTGCGGACGGCAGCACCTCGTCGAAGCGGAAGTTGCTGAACAGAAGCGGCTGGGACGGCGCCTCGTTGGGCGAGGGGACGGCGTCATCGAGCGCCCGCACGCCGATCACATACTGCTTGCCGGACACCCATTTCGTCTGAAGGTTTCCTTGGTCGTACACCCAGGACCCCGACGACGGGCCCAATTGCGTCCAGCCGATCGACCGCGGTTCGAACCAGGCGTCGGTCTCATTGCACAGCGCGCAAACCGAGGTGAAGGTGCTCTTGTCGTAATAGTAGGTCGTCCCGGCCTCGACGTACTTGATCAGCACCTTCACGTTGAGTTCGCTGGAAACCCCGGCGTTGAAGCCCGCGTTCGGGTCGATGACCTTGCCCGCCAAATTAAAGCGCAGATTCGTCGAAAAGCCGTCGGACGGGGGATTGGTCATCGTGATGATCGGCGTCGACAGGTCCAGGTAGAAGGAGACCGACGAGTTGTTCAGCGCGTACTGGGTTTGGTTCTGCTGGTTGCCCGCCTTGTCGCGCGCCTCCGCGTACACGGTATAGAAATGCCGGTCTTCGAAAGTCGGCAGGTTCAGCAGTTCCCAATCATTCCCGGTCAAAACCGTCGTCGTCGGGATCAACTGGTCGCCCCAGGTGGTTCCGTTCGCGTACCGCACGAACGGGGCGCCGTTCGTCCCGTGATCCTTGATCACCAACAGAACGTCCTGAATCTGCCCGGGACCCGCTTCCACAAAGGTTCCGGAGACGGCGATGGCCGTATAGGTGCTGCCCGCAAACAGCGAGGTGATCGTCGCGGTCGGGACCTGGGTGTCGTAGATGAAGTTGACCGTCCCGCTGGGAAGTTCGGTGTTCCCGGAGGCGGCCCCGATCGCCTGGTCGATGCCGCGGACGTCGAGCGTGTAGCTCTCGCCGTTGGACCAGACCATCGAGGAGACCGCCGCGGTAAACGCCCATTCGTCGGCCCCGCCGTTGTAGACCGCAGTCGAAAACACCGGCGCGCCGAACCAGTTGCCGAGAAGCTCGTTCCAGTATTTTCCGTCGGAGCGCTGAAGGCGAATTTCCGCGCCGGCGGGATCTTTGATTCCGGCCGATACCTGTCCGATCGTCGGATCGACGACCGAGCCCGTCAGGGTCGGGGGCGTCGAGAGGAACGCGCCGTTGTTGGGAAAGCCGATCGTGCTGAGCGGCGAGGAACGATCCACCTGGTAATTGACCGCCGTCGCGAAGTTGGGCGCGGCGACCTCCGGAATCCCCGCGACGTTGTAGCCGCGAATCGAAAGCGTGAAGGTCGTGTTGTTGACCGCCGGCGGGATCACGTCCCCGCCGCCCGGATAGGTCCACAGGTTGAGGCTCGGGTAGACGGTGCGCACCGCGGTCGAAACGTCGACGAGACAATCGACCCAGCCGCCGCTGCCCAACCCGGAATCTCCCCCCCAGCACTCTCCTGTGTCCTGACGCTTGACCTGCACCTCCACCTTCACGGTCTCGTTGTTCGCGCTTCCGTTGAACAGCGTCAAATCGTTGTACTGATCGTTGAGCGGCGCGCTGATCGTCGTGACGGCCGGCGGAGGGCGGAAGCGCCAGCGAAAGCGCGCGATCTCGCCCGCGCCTTGGAATTTCGTCTGTCGCGTGCCGACTTTGTCGGTCGCGCGGACGGTCACGATGTAAAAGCAGTCCACACCCAGATTTGAGTCGAGGTTCGTCGAGGTGAAGGTCCATTGGTCCAGCGACTGATTATAGACGGCGGGATTCCAAACGGGACCGACCGGCCCCCAGGACCCCCCGCCCTCCCACCAATGCAAGTTGAGGTGACAGCCTCCAGGACCGGTGTCCCCCTCGATGCTGACGTCCACCGCGCTGATTCCCGAGGACGAGGCGTTCACGACGACATCGGCGGCCGTTCCGGAGATCGTAAGAAGGCTCGTCACGAGATCGCCGTCGGGAACGGCGGGAACCGTGATCGCCGCGACCGGTTCCTGAACGTCGACAACGACGCGGACCTGGTCGGTCTGCCCCGACGACGGAAACGATCCGCGGTTTCCGGCATTGTCGACCGCGCGCACGCGCAGCAAGTACTCGCGGCCGTCGGCGCAGGTCGTAATCAGGCCGCAGGAATCGCCGTGGGTCCAATCGGCCGGCATGCCGCTGAAGGTCCACGTCGAGGTGATTGTCGCTCGTGAAGACACCGCGGCCGCGGTCCAGTTCTCTCCGTCCCAGTAAGCGTTGCCGCCCGGGATGGAGTGCGGCCCCGCGGAGATGTCCTCAATCTGCACATCGACCACGCTGACGCTCGAAACGACATTCCCGCCCGCGAAGGTTTCCGCGAAGGTGCCCGTGGTGATCTGCAGGCCGTTGGTGCTGACATAGACGACCCCGTTGCTCACGCCGGTGAAGTTCGCCACCGGCGTCGACTTGTCGACGATAAACGACACCGTCGTCACCGAGACCTCGGTGTTCGCCAGGAGGTCTTTCGCACGCGTCACGACGCGGTATTCGTAGCCGTCGGCGAAGGCCGCCTCGCCCAAGGACTGCGCTTCGCTCTGGAAGTTGACGATGGACTGGGCCGCCCCGATGGGCGTCGTCGGAAGGTTGAAGCCGGGGTCCGTCAAATCGGCGAAGGCGGAACCGTTCCAGTACCTGGCGACTCCCGCGTTATTGAGCCGGATCGCCTTCAGCTTGATTTCCAATATCCCGGCGCCGGGAGTCGGATTGAGCGATTGGTCGTCGGCGGTGCCGCGGATCGGCGTCAGTCCTCCTTGATAGAAGCCCCCGGTCACCGGGTAGGTCGTTTCCGACACCGGTGGGAAGAAATCGACCTGAACATCGCTGCCCCCGCCGACCGGAGCGACGCCGGTTCCCCGATTCTGGTTGCCGGCCGCGTCGACGCCGCGCAGGTAGAAGGTGTAGGTCTTCGGGTCGGAGATGCCGGCGAAGAACGCGGAAAGATTCGCGTCGACGAAGCTCCAACTCGTCTGGTGAACCGCGGCCGCGCGCCACGAAGTCCCGGCGGCGTAGGAGTTGAAGGCCGAGCCGTCCCAGAAGTTTCCCAACGGCTCCTGAATCGCGACCTGAATCAACGCGACCCCCGACTCGGTCGGCGGAATCGGCTCGTCGAACGGCCCGGAGACCGAGGAGAACGCGACGACGTATTGGGCGTCGTAGGGCGCGCTGACCGTCGTCGTCGGCGCTTCCGCGTCGTAGGTGAAGGTAAACGTCTGCTCCGGGAACTCGATGTTGAGCGCCTCATCGATCGCGCGCAGGCGCACGGTATAGTCGATCCCGTGCTGCCAGCCGGGGATCGACTCTCCGGGAGGGTTCGACGGCGGGTACAGCCAGTCGGCCGGCACCAAGGTGTTCGTCGACACCGTGCGCCAAGTGACCGCGGGATTGAACACGGCGCCGTTCCAGAAATCCCCCGCTTCGTTTTGCACCTGCAGTTCGACGCGCAGCAGGCCGGAATCTGTCTCGGAACCCGGCAGATTCACCCAGTCACGAGCCGTTCCCTGAAGGACCGCCGGCTGGCCCGCGGGGTAGAAGGCCTGGTTCGGGACCGCGATCGTGCTCGAGGGCTTGTTGACATCATAGACGAAATCGCGTTGAATCGTCGACCCCGACTGGTTGCCGGCAAAATCGAACGCGCGCACGTAAACTCGGTAGGTTTTGTTGTCCTCCCAGGCCGCCGCGTTCGTCGTCCACGGGTTGGTGTCGGTCGCGATCGCGTAGCTTGAAACACCCACGACCCAGTTCGAGGTGCCGACCTGCCAGAAGGACCCGTCATTGATGTTTTCGAGCTGGACCTCGACGCGCTGCACGCCGGCCGGCAGGTCGGACGCGCCGCCGCGGAGCTGCGCCAGCGGGCGAACCGTTGAATAGTTGTCGTACGGGGCCGCCATCGGCGTCGTGATCGAAACACTCGGACCGATGCGGTCCAGCGTCACGAAGGTCGTCGCGGCGGCCGAAAGGTTGCCCGCGCGGTCGCGCACCTGAAGCGAGATGCCGTACAGCGTTCCATCGTTCTCGATAACCGTCGGGGCGTTCTGACCGAGCAAGGTGCCCGGATACTGCCAGTTCACCTGGCCGGGGGACCCGGGGACGTCCACGGGGAGGTCGGTCGGTGTGAGCGACCACGCGGTTCCGTTCCAGTACGCCTGATTCGGCGCGGTCCCGGTCGTCACCCGCAGGAAATACTGGGACGGCCCGGCCAAATCCGCGTTCGCGGTTCCCGCGATCACATCGAGATTCTGAATGAACTCCCCGTTGCCGACGCTCGTGATCTCGCTCGTCGGCTTCGTCCGGTCGACGATGAACTCGACCTCGTTGACCGTCGGCGTGAACACGGAGGTCAAATTTCCGACGATGCTTTCGTTGGCGTCGCGCGCCTTGTCCAAGCCGCGCGTTTTGATCCGGTAGACCTTGTCGGAGACCCAGTCCACGGCGTCAAAGAAGAAGCGCCACGAATCGGTGCTCCCCGAGAAGTCCGCGAACCATTCGGCGGTTTCCGTCGTGTCCGAGGAGAACTTTGTGCCTCCGGGCTGAATCACGCCGGTGTAGTAATAGGTGTCGCCCGCGAACAGGTAGGAAATCACGATCTCGATGCGCTCCAGGGCGTCGGAATCCGGATACAATCCGCTTTCCGGATCCGAGGCGGTACCCAGCAGCGCGGCGCCGCCCGCTAAATCGATGTCGCGATACGCCTGCCCCTCCACCGGCTTCGTGATCACCACCTGGGGCGCGCCGTTGTCGACCTTGATCGTCTTCGACGAGGCGGGAACCGCGAACAGCCCTTGCGTGTTGCCGGCGTTGTCGACGCCCCGTGCGGTGATCACGTACGATTTTCCGCTGGTCAGCGCTCCGGAAAGATTCGGATGCGAGTAGGTCCAGGGGTTGAGCCCCGTCGCGGCATTGAACTTCGGACAGCCGAGGAAGGATCCGGTCGCGTCCGACCAACAGCTCCCGAACACCTCGTCGCGGATCTCGACCTCGACCCGGTTCAAATCGGATTTGGCCACGCCGAACACGCCCGTGGGGTCCAACGAGGTCCCGGAGATTTGGGACAGGTTCAAGTAAACCAAGCCCGAGGAAGGCTGGACGAGATAGCCCGTCGGCGGGCTGGTGTCGAACACAAAGGTGTACTCGGCCATCGAGGCGTCGTCGTTGCCCGCTTTATCCGACGCGTGCGCGGTAAGCGTATAGTCGATGCCGTCCAGCAACGCCGGCCCGATCAAGGTCGTCGAGCTGAAGGTGAAGGTCGGCGGGTTGCCCGCGGAGCTGAACGCCCCGGCGCCGAACTCCTTAAACAGCGCCTGGAACGAACCGGCCGCCGGGTCCCAATAATCCCCGGTGGAATTGTCCTTGAAGTTGAACTTGATGTTCCCGATCGCGACCGTCGGCGGCTTCGGCGTGTTCGGGTCCGTCGCGGTGCCGATGAGGGCCGGCAAGGAGTTCAAGCACGCGTCGGCGCCGGCGCAGGACGCCGTCGGGGGCTGGGTGATCTGGCCGACCGGAGCGGTGTTGTCGACGATAACCCGGCGCGTGTACACGGGGCCCGGCTGGGCGGCGGCGTTGATCGGCGTGACCGTAATCAGGTACGACGAGTTGTTGACCGTGTACGGCGCCGCGAGACTCTTGCTCCAGGTCTGCGGTCCGCCGTCCACGACGTTCACCGGCGTGTAGGTCGACGGATCGTTCACCCACTTCGCGTCCGGATCGTACCAGTAGCTCGTCGGCTCCCTCAGACGCTTGACCTGGATCTGGACGCCGTGCCCGCCGACGGTGCGCATGTTCGAGCCGGTGCCCTGGAGGGTCAGGATCGACGACGTGTTCGACTTGTAGTTCAGATCGTCCGGGGACCCCGGCTGCGTCATCACGACGACCGCTTCCGGGGTCTCCAGGTTGAACTCGATGTCCTTCACCAAATGCTGGGCTTCCTGGTTGCCCGCCTGGTCGACGCCGGCCGCGATCACCGTAAAGGTCGACTTGTTGTCCCACGCGACGCCGGAAGTGTCGAAGGTCCACGCGCAGGTCTCGCCGGCGTCGCAGACGGTGTCGTCGTTGCCGTCGATGCCCGCGAGTTCCGCCCCGATGATCCCGCCGGCCACCCAGGCCGGGTTCGCGTCCCAAATCGCGCCGGTCCAATACTTATTGACGTTGCAGGCTCCATCCGGGTCAGCGCACTCGGTCTCCTTAATCAGCAGTTCGATATGGTCCAACCAGCCCGGAGCGTCGTCTTTCGCCGTTCCGTAAATCCCGGCGATCCCGCCGATGTTGCCGACCGGCGCCGTCGCCAGAGACACCGGCGCGCTGATGTCGTAGGTGAAGGTGACCGTCGTGACGGTGACGACCTCCTGGTTGCCCGCGCGGTCGCGCACCGCCGAGGAGACCTCGTATTGGCGCGGCGAGGTCAGATCCGCGGCGAGAAACGGCAGCGTCCAGACGCCGCTCGACGCGCCGACGAAGTTCGCGTCCAGCCAAACCGGCGACGCGCTGTTGAATCCGTTCCCGTCCCAGTAGTTGTTCACGCCGAAGATTTCGCGCAGCGTCACCGCCACGCTCGAGGCCGCGATGCCCGCCTCGTACTCGCGCGCGCCCGCCGTGCAAAGCCCCTGGTTGAAGGTGCAGAATTCGTCGTCCGCCGTTCCGGTGATCTGAGTCAGCGACGCGCTCGCGTAGCCTCCGGGCGTCGGAGACGTCGTTTTCGACGCGGGCGTCGTCAGGTCGACGACGAAGCTGGAAACCGAATTCGGCGATTCGGGATTGCCGGCCGCGTCCCTCGCGCGGGTGTGGATTTCGTAGCGCATGCCGTCTCGCCACAGCGCGGGCTCGTTGAAGAAAAACGACCACTCGGGGGAGGCGAACGCCGTCGTGCGCAACGGCGGATTCGGTTCTCCCGCGACCCAAGAAGACAAATCGCGCCATGCGGCCGTCACCCCGGCGCCGCAGCCCGAACAGCGGAGATTCAACAGGACCTGGCTCACCGGTGAACCGCTCGTGACGAGTTCGTCCACGTCGGTGTGCGCCGTCCCGGAAATCGTCGCGAGCGCCCCCACGTTCGAGGGGAACGAACTCGGCAAAGGAGAGGTGAGCACGGAATACGGCGCCGAGTTGTCGTACGTGAACGAAACAGCCGGCGTCGCGCTGTCGCCCTCGAGGTTGTTTCCGATGTCCACGAGGGTCGGCGAGGTCGAGATATTTAAGGCCACGTCGGTCGCACGCTTCCAAATCACGTAAGTGACGTTGTCCGACAGATTCGGAAACGCCTTGTTCCATTCGGTCGTTCCATTGACGGTCACCCAGTTGGTGTTCGAGTCGAACGCGTCGCCGACGCCGGTCCAGGTGTTGCCGACGGGGTTCTTCAGCAGGATCTCGACCGTTTGGACGCCGGACGCGCCGGTGGCCGAGTCGTCGGCCGTTCCGGCCAGCGCCTCGAGTCCCGCGAGGTTGTACGAGGCGCCCGCGATCGGGAATGTCGAATTCACCACCGCCGGCGCATCGTCATAAACGAAGGTATAGCCCTCGCCTCCGAGCGGCGCGGAGTCATCGATATTCGTCGCGTTGTCCTTGGGCCGCGCGACGACCTGATAATTCTTGCCGGCCACGTAACGGCCCGTCGAGAAGGCGACCTTCCAGCAGTAATTCTCGGTGCCGTTTTGGCAGCGCACCGGATCGTCCTGCGTGAGCGCCGCGAGTCTCCAGGCGTCGCCGTTAACGTCCGTGTCGGCGACGTTGAACCCGCCGTCGGTCGTAAAGTTCCACCACTGATCCGCGCCCACGTCCCTCACGGCGACCCGCACCTCCTTGAGCCCGGAAAGGCCGCTCACGCCCGCGTCGCGCGAGGTTCCCGACAGAGTCGTCAAAATGGCGTTATGGAACGTCGTGTTCGGCTTCTCGATCGCCGCCGTCGGCATCGCGTCGTCATAGAGGAAGTTCTGCTTCACGACGCCCGTGTCGTCGGAGTTCACCACCGCCCCAAACGCGTTGCCGGAGTGGTCGTAGATGCGCAGGAACACGTTATAGGAAACGCCGTTTTGATACGCGGCGGCGAGATTCGCATCGTTGTAGGTCCACGGATTGGCGGTCACGGCCTTCGACGACCAGTGGATGGCCAACTGCGGTCCCACGCTGAACGCCCCGGCGCCGTAATCCCACCACTTCGCGCCGGACCCCGAACCCGAGGAGATTGCCACCCAAATTTCGTCAAGCCCCGACTGCACGCCCCCAGGTTCGGCCGCGGTTCCCGACAGGGCCGTCAACTGCCGCGTCGAGGCGCCCGCGTTCGAGTACGGGGGCGGATTCGGCGCCGGCAGCGGACCGGGAGGACGCGTGATCCCTCCGGAGGGAGTCTGATCATCGTAGCGAAACTGCAGATCCCCGTTCACGGGGGCCGGTCTCTCGTTGCCCGCGGTGTCGAAGGCCCGGATGAACAGCCGGTAATCCTCTCCGGTCAGGAAAGCGCCGTCTAAATCGTCGTAGCTCCAGAGGATGTCGCCCGGCGCTGGACTGAAGGTCGCCGTCGAATAATGCTCGTTGAGCGCGGTCCACGAAGACCCCGTCCAATCCTCGTCGGCGCCTCCCGCGATGCGCTGAACGCGGAGTTCGACGCGCGACAACCCCGCGAGATCCCCGTTCGCCGTTCCGGAAATCTCGGTCAGGGAGGCCAAATAACCGGTCGCCGGCGCCTGCAGCGAGACGCTCGGCGGCGTGTCGTCGACGACGAAGGTGCGGATGTCCGTCCCGATTTGACTCGGAACCTCTTTATTGCCGGTCGCGGTTCCGTTTCCGAGGAAGGTTTCGTCTTCGGCCCGCGCTTCGAGACGATATTGAGTATCGGTTCCCAGCCAGGTGATCGGAGTGTCGTAGGACCACGGCGTGAACGCCACCGCGCCGCTGTCGAAGTAGCCGTTGTTGGCCAAGGTGCCCGAGGACCAAATCTGCGGACCCGGCTCCCAGTAATAGGTATCGTCGGCGACAAGATGTCCGACGCGCAATTCGACCCTCCGGACCGGCGAATTCCACGGCGCGCCCGGATCGACGACGCTGCCGGCGATGGGGTTGCCGACGCCGCTGATGTTCGCGCTCTTATACGCCTGCTGATGGGCCGGAAACGCCAAGAAGGTTTCGGGCGCCGCGCTGTCGAACAGGAAGGTGAACGATGAGACGTTGTCGGTATAGGAAACGTCCTGATTTGTCGCCGCGTCGATAGCGCGAACCAGAAGCGTATAGTGCGTGTTGGCCAATGCCAGAGCGGAATTGAGGCTCGCGTCCGTGTAGGTCCAGTTCGCGCTCGCATCCGAGGAGGTCTCGATCCAGAACGGGCAGTTCCGGTTGAACGATCCCGTGCCCGGGTTGTAGCACTGGTTCTTGCCGAGGCTGCGCAAAGAGACGCTCGTATGGAACATGGAAAAGTCATCGGACGCGGTACCGGTCAGCGCGCTCAGGGAATTAATCGGCGCGTTCAGTGTCGGGCGGATGATGCCCGCGGCGGGGGAATCGAGATCCCAAGTGAAGCCGAAGCCGGCCGTGTTGGGGTTCTTCGCGGCGTCCTCGGCCCGGATTTCAACGGTATAGCTCTCGTTGTTGGTGAACGCGGTGCCGTCGGCGATCTTCGCGTGGTCGTATTTGTATTGGGTCCCAGAAACGAAAACCGCCGGCAAGCAGGTGTCGTCGGTGTCCGCGGCGAAGCAGGTTTTCCCGGTCGGGGCGATGAAATTCCCGGCGACGCCGTCGAATACCGCGCTGTCTCCGATGCGGACGATGCGGAAGAACACCGTCTTGCTCTGTCCCTCGCCGACGCCGAGCGAATCGGTGTTGTCGGCCGCCGTTCCCGACAGCGCGGAAAGTTTATTAAGGAAAGGCGCCGCAGGACGGGTCACCGCGAGCGTCGGCGGCGCATCGTCCACATAGAATTCCACGGGACCCTTCGCCGGGGCCTCGGGACCGGGCGTTGCGCGTTCCTCGATCTGGAATTTTCGGAGCGCTCCGTTGAGAGTCCAATTCGACGCCGGGGCCATCGTGAAGTCCCAGTTGTCGTCCACCCCGATGCCGTTGTCGACGAAGTTGATCGCGATGAAGTCGTTGAAGGTGTCCGAACTGATCCACGCCCCCCCGTTCCACACGAGATTCGGTTCCACGGTGATGTCCTTTACGCGCGCCTCGGCCCCGGTGGTCGGGTCGTTGGCGGTACCGCTGAGCGACGCCGCACCCGGCGAGAAATGCGGTTTGCCCGCCGCGGGCTTGACGATCTCTGAACGCGGAGTCGGCGCGGTGAAGGTGAACGAATGGCGGGCGCTGTTCGCCGCCGGCGCGGCTGGAATCGCCTCGAGGTTCAAACCGACATCCTCGGCGATGACGACCACGTGGTAGGTCTGCCCCGACACGAAGGTCGGCGTCGACTCCCCGGTGGTGAACCAATTCACAGGTGTTGAGTTGTCGGTGGACGCCTGGACCCAGTAGGTGGCGTCGAGACTCGGCAACGGCGGCTTATTGTCCCCGGGGTTCGCAAGCGTAAAATCCTGCGCCGCCTGACTCCACCATTTGTTGGAGCCCTGGTGGTAATAGGCGGCGTAGACGGTCTCCACCCCCGCGGATCCGGCGTCGAGCGAGGTCCCGGAAATGAACGGCAACGAGTCCGGGCTGGTCGCATTCGGAGGCGTGAGGATCTTCGTCGTCGGCGGACTAAAATCCGCGGTGAAGGAATTCGTCGTGATCACGATCTGCGAGTTGCCGGCCCGGTCGAAGTTTACCCGCGCGGACACTCTATAGTTCTGCGTGTCGGTCAGCGCGTACGACGCCAATGCGTATGTCCACGCACCGCTCGAGGCCCCGACGAAGGTCCCGGTCGACCAAATCGGAGCGACTTGATCGACCCACGAGTTCCCGTCCCACCAGCAGTTGTTGACCGTGGGAAGCGTCGGGCAGTTGCCGCTAAGCTTCTCCACCGAAACGGTGACGCTCGACGCTTCGATCCCCGCCTGGAAGTCGCGCGCGCCCGCCACGCACAGCCCCGGATTGAACGCGCAGAAACGGTCGTCCGCCGTGCCGGCGATCATGACGGTGCCTGCGCCGGCGGATCCCAAATGCGCGGGGAACACGGTCTTCGCTTCGGGACGCGTCAGGTCCACGACGAAGGTTCCGACCGCTTCGGGAACCTCAAGGTTCAGCGCCTGATCGCGGCCGCGCGTGTACGCCTTGTACTGATAGCCGTCGTCGTAGGTCACCGAGAATCCGACGCTCCAACTCGGAGCGGATACCGCCGCGCCAAACAGCGGCGCAGGCTCCGCCCCGGCGCCCCAAACCGAACCGTTCCACCACCCGGGAACGGCGCCCGGCGCGCAGCCCGAGCACCAGAGGTTCGCGAGCAACTGATCGATCGGGCTCGCGTTCGCGGAATCCGCCGGATCCGACCAGACCGTTCCCGAGATCGTGGCAAGCGATGCAAGGTCGTTGATGAAGGCGCCGTTCGCCGGCTCGATCACTTCCGATACCGGCAGGGAATCGTCAAAAGTAAAGCTCAGGGCCGGGGTGACCCCGTCGGGATATTTGTTCGCGTCGAGATGCGAGGAGTGATCCGGAGACGGATAGGCCGGGTGCGTCGAGGTGTTCACCGCGTTGTCGGTCGTGCGCAGCCACACGACATAAGGGGTATTGTCGTTGAGCGTCGGCCAATTGATGCTCCATTGATCCGTGCCGCCGACCGTCACCCAGTTGTCGTATCCTCCCGGCGGGGCGTCGAAATCGGCGGCAAGGCCGGTCCAGTAGCTGCCCAAGGTATCGTTTTTGAGCAGGATCTGAACCTGGGCGTTGCCCGAATTTCCGGTTCCGGAATCGTCGGCGGTCCCGGCAAGCGCGCTCAGACCCGCCAGGTTGTAGGCCCCTCCCAGAGCAGGGAAGGTCGCCACGATAACCGCCGGCGTATTGTCGTAAATGAAGGTTTTTCCCTCGCCGCCGCCGGGGGCGCCGTCGTCGGTATTCGTCGCCGTATCCTCGGCCCGCGCGACGACCTGGTAGCTCAATCCCTCGACGTAGCGGCCGACCGGGAACGAAATCGACCAGCAGAAGTTCTGCGTTCCCCCCTGGCAGCGAACCGGATCGTTTTGCACTAGAGACGCCTCGGTCCACCCGTCGCCGGTGATCGCCGGCGGGTCGATGACGTTGTATCCGTTGTTGAGCGTGAAATTCCACCACTTGCCCGCGCCGATATCGCGGACCGCGATCCGGACCTTGCTGACGCCGGAAGGCCCGGCGCCCGGGTCTCTCGCGGTACCCGACAGCGTCGCGAGGCCGGCGTTGTGCGACGCGACGGACGGGGCCTCTATCCCGAGGGTCGGGATCACGTCGTCATAGAGGAACGGTTCCGAGATCGCGCCCGCGCTGTTGAAGTTCAAAACGTCCCCGATCGAGTTCCCCGCCCCGTCTAAGACCCGCATGAAGACCGTATAGACATTGCCGTTTGCGAGGAGGTTCGTCATCGCGGGCTCGTTCCACGACCACGGGCTGCCGTTGACGACGGTCGTCGCCCAGTGGATCGCGAGTTGCGGGCCGACGCTGAACTGCGCCGTGATCGTGCTGTACCACATCGCCCCCGAGCCGGATCCCGAAGCGATCGCGACCCAGGTCTGAGAAATACCCGACGGCAATCCGCCCGGCTCGGTCGCGGTGCCCGAGATTATTGTCAACTGCCGCGTCGAGGCGAGCGCGTTCGAATACGGGGGCGGGCTGAGCGCGATGCTCGGGTCCGGGGGGCGGGTCAGCGCGGCGGTCGGCGGGGCGTCATCGAGGCGGAAGGTGAAGTCCCCCCCGGCCGGAGCGATGCGCTGGTTCCCGGAAAGGTCCGTAACGCGGAGGTAGAGCCGATAATCCTGCGCGTTCTGGAAGGCGCCGGCCAAATCGTCGTAGGTCCACGGGATGTTCCCGCTTCCCGGCGTGAACGCCGCGGTCGAGTAGTGAATGTTCAGCGCGGTCCACGAGGAGCCGGTCCAATCCTCGTCGGCCCCTCCGCCGACGCGACGGATGCGCAGTTCGATCCGGTCCAATCCTGAGAGGTCTCCGTTCGCCGTTCCGGCGATCAGCGTCAGCGCGGGGAGGTACCCGGTCGTCGGCGCGGTCAACGCGACCGTCGGCAGGCTGTCGTCCACCACGAAGCTCCGGACGTCCACGCCCGCCGTCTGGGGAACGCCGACGTTGCCCGAGGCCGTGCCGTCGGCGAGGTAGCTGTCGTCCTCCGCCCGCGACTCGACGGTGTAGAGCCGGTCCGAGGCCGTCCAGGCGACGGGCACGTCGTAGTCCCAGGAGATCGACCCCGCCCCCAAGGGGTCCGCGCCGGTGTCGAAATAGCCGCCGTTGGCCAGGGTCCCCGAGGACCAAAGCTGCGGCCCAGGCAGCCAGTAATAGGTGTCGTCGCCCGCGAGGAAGTAGCCGATCCGCAGCTCGACACGGCGCAGGCCGGCGCCCCAAGGCAGGTTCACCTCGTCCGCAGACCCCGCGATCGGGTTGGCGATGCCTCCGACGGCGCTGCTCTTGTAGCCCCCCCCGTCGGCAGGGAAGGTCATCGCGGTCGTGGGCGACTTGTCGTCGAAGAGGAAGGTCCGCGAGGCCGCGCCCGCGAAGAAGACCGCGTCCTCGTTGCCCGCGGCGTCGATTGACCGGGCGAGCAAGGTGTAGTGCGTGTTCGCGAGGCTCAGGGCCGAGTTCAGTCCGGCGTGCGTGAAGGACCACTGCTGCCGCAAGGCTGTGACCGGGCTCGAGGAGGTGCCGAGCCAATAGGGGCAGGCCTTGTTGAATGAGCCGGTGCCGGGGTTGAAGCACTTGTCCTTGGGGATGGACCGCAGTGAGACGCTCGTCGCGTAGATCGAGAAGTCGTCGTCGGCCGTCCCGGTCAGCGTCGAAAGGGAGTTGATCGCCCCGATACCGCTCGGCTCGTCGATCTGGGCGGCCGGGGCGTCCAAGTCCCAGGTGAAGCTGCGCGAGGCGGTGAAGGCGTTGCCGGCCTTGTCCTTGACGACGAGCTCGACCACGTAGAGCTGATCGTTGACGAACGCCGTCCCGTCCGCGAACTTGGCGTGCGTCGCCGAGTACGAGCCGCCGCCGCCCGCCGCGACCGCGCAGGTGGCGTCGGTCCCCGAGATGCAGTTCACCGCCGTCGAGACGAACTGACCCAGCGTGAAGTCCCAATACCAGCCGTCGGAGTTGCGCTTCACTCTGAAGTAGACGCCTTTCTGGGAGCTCGGCTCCGGATCGGCGTTGTCGGTCGCCGTGCCCGAGAGCATCGGCAACTGCCTGTGGTAGCTCCGGTCCGGGAGGGTGATCCCGGCCTGCGGGACGACGTCGTCGACGAAGAACTCGACGGACTGCGCCGGGCTCTCGGTCGGCGTGCCCAGCGCCCGGGCCTCGAGGCGGAACTTGCGGAACGTCCCGTTCTCGATCCAGTCCGCCGCGCCGATCCTCGTGTATTGCCAGGTGTCGTCGTTCGGCGTCGCGGTGTCCGTGTACTCGGCCGCGTTGAAGCCGTTGAAGGCCGTGGTCGACTTCCAGGAGCCCGCCAGCGGGAACAAGGTCCGGTCCCACGCGAGATGCGTCCCGCCCGTGATGTCCTTGATGCGGAGCTCCTCGCCCGTCGCGACGTCGTTGGCCGTGCCGGTCAGGCTCACCGCGGCCGATTGGAAGTGGTCCCCCGACTGGGGGAGGATGATCCCCGAGCGCGGGATCGGCGCGATGAACTGGAAGCGGATGCGGCTCGTGTCGGCGGCGGGCGTCGCGGGTCGCGCCTCGCGGTTGAGTCCCTTGTCCGCGGCGGCCACGAGCACATGGTAGAAGCTGTCCGACACGAACGTGGGGGTCGAAGCTCCCGTAGCGCTCCAGTTTACCGGAGTGAGATTATTGGTGCTCGCCTCGACCCAATAGTCCGACGACCCGTCGGGCTCGTCGGGAGGGGTTTGGCTGACAGGATTGGCGAGACTGAACGTCTTCGCCGACTTGCTCCACCATTGGTCGAGCGTCTCGCTGTAGTAGGCGACGTAGACGCTCGAGATGCCCGCAGCGCCGACGTCCTGAGCGGTACCGAGTATGGTCGCGATCGACTCCTTGGTCGAGTTGTGAGCGGGATCGGTGACGACGGAAGCCGGCGGGGAGAAGTCCGCCGAGAACGTGTTCGTCGTAAAGACGAGCTGCCGGTCGCCGGCCCGGTCGCGGAACACGCGAGAGGATATCCGGTACGTCGCCAAGTCGGAGAGCGCTCCCGCCGGGAGGAAATAGCTGAACGTGCCGCTCGAGTCTCCGACGTAGGTCGCCGTCGACCAGGCCGGGGAACCGCTCGTGTCGGCGAAAGACAGGCCGTTCCAGTAGAAGCCGTCCAAGACGCGCTCGAGCGCGATCGCGACGCTGGAGGCGTTCACGACGGAGGCCTCGATCCCGCTCTGGTGGTCTCGGCCGCCGGCGCCGGGGCAGGAGCCGGCGACGATCGCGCAGTACCGGTCGTCGGCGGTACCCTGGATCGCGATGGCTCCGGCGCCCGCGAATCCCCCGGTGCCCGGGAATGAGACTTTCGAGGTCGGCGAGGTGAAGTCGACGACGAAGGTGCTCGTAGAGGAGATCGCTCCCGTGAGGTTATTCCCCGCGTTGTCCCTGGCGAAGGCGATGACGTCGTAGCGGTAGCCGTTCTGGACGGCCGAGGCCGAGAGCGGCTTGCTCCACGAGTCGGTTCCCGTAACGCCGAAGTTGTCGTTCGCCGTCGCGGTCCAGTTGTTCGAGACGAAGTGCCAATACGAGCCGTCCGATCGGCCGAGCTTCATGCGGACCTCGAGGATCCCGCTCGGCTCCACGCCCGCGTCGTCCGCGGTCCCGGCGATCGTCTCGAGCCCGCCGGGGAGGGACTCGCCGGCGAGCGGGATCGTCGTGTCGGTGAGCGGGTCCGTCGCGTCGAAGGTGAAGGTGTGGGCTGGAGAGCCGCCCGCGTTCTGGTTCGCGTCGAGCTCGACCGTGGACGGCGTCCCGGACTGGTTGCCGGCGTTGTCGGTGACGCGGATCCAGGCCGAGAACTTGTGATTGTTGACCGGCAACAGGGAGGGCAGCACGATGCTCCACGAAGTCTGCCAGACGGCGGCGTCGATCCAATGGGACTCGTCGTACTTGGAGGCCGAGTCATCCCAGTCGGCGATGCTGCCGCCGTAGGTCCCGAGCCAGGTCGCGTTGAACGAGCCCCGCGCCTTGAGCAGCACCTCGACCTGGGCCACGCCGGAGGGCTCCGTGTCGCCGGGGTTGTCGCCCAGGTTCGGGTCCGGGTCCGTGAAGGCGCCCGAGAGCTGGGTGAGGCTGTTCGTGCTCAGGTCCGCGGAGGGGACCGAGATCCCGCCGCTCGGCGTCCCGAGGTCGTAGCGGAACTCGCGGTTCGTGATCGTGGTGTTCCCGGCCCGGTCCGCGATGCGGAACTCGACGGTATAGCGGACCCCGTCCTCGAACACCGTGTCGGCCTGTAGAGAGGCGTCGCTGTACTGGAAGTTCCCCCCGCCCTCCGGCGAAGCCGCCAGGAGTTCGGACGCGGACGTGACCCAGGCCGAGCCGTTCCAGCGCGTGCCCGTGTCCGAGGAAAGGAAAATCTGGAACTTGGCGGTCGCGAAGTCGAGCAGGCCCGGGCTAACGTCGGAGGCCGTCGCGGTCGTGAAGCGCACCTGCCCCGATCGCGCGCCCCCGGACGCGTCGGGGTTCGTCACCGAGGCGGAGGGGTTTTGGCCGTCCACCACGAACGTCCTCTGCGCGAACGGAGGAGTCTCCACGAGCGTGCCCTGGATGCCGCGGACCTCCAGCCGGAAGTCGTTCGTGCCCGCGGGCCAGATCCCCGTCAGGTCTTTCGACCACGAGAGGCTGTCCACGCCGTGGAAGCCGCAGGTCGCCTCGCCCGGCGTATAGTCGGTATCGCTGCAGCCGCCGAGCCACGTGGAGGTCGACTGCCAGCCGGGCCCGAGCCCCCACGTATAGACCTGGTCGGGCTGGGTCGTCACGTTCGTGATCCGGATCTGCACGGTCGTCCCGTTGGTCTGCGACCCGTTCACGGAGTTGAGCGCGGAGCCTCCCGCGATCGGATAGAAATTGCCGTCCGTCGCCGGGATCGCGATGTCCGACTCGGGCGGCGGCTGGCGGAACTCGAAGAAGATGAAGGTGCCCGCGCCCGAGGCGCCCGCCGCCTTGGCCAGCCCGCCGGCGGTGCGGTCCGCCGGGCTGCCGAGACCCGGGAACGGGCTCGTGTTCGAGGAGACGTCCACGCCGCGCGCGAAGATCTGGTAGGACTGGTTGTTGGAGAAGGTCGGGGTCGAGTCGCCCGTAAACGTCCAGTCGACGCCCGTCACCGCCGCGCTCGCGTAGGCGGCGGCCGGCGGCGCCGAGCCCACAAGGTTGAACTGCCCGGTCGCAGGATCCCACCACTGCTCGTTGCCCGTGCAGGGCGAGGCGCACGAGCCGTCCACGTGCCGGTACCAGACCCGCACCTCCTGGATGAGCCCCGGCGCCGGGTCCAGCGCCGTCCCGTCCACCGAGGAGATGCTCGTCGTGGGCGTCGCGTTCGGGATCGTGATCTTGACGACGGGGCTGCTCACGTCGTGGACCCAGGTGTTCGTGAAGAAGGCGGTCTGCACGTTGCCGGCCTTGTCGGTCGCCCTCGCGCGGAACCGGTAGGTCTCCCCGTTGACCAAGGTCCCGGCGATGAGCGGGTCGGGGAAGGTGGCGTTCGGATAGGTCCAGGTGAAGGTCCCGCTCTGCGGCGGTCCGAAGGCGCCGAAGTCCGCCTGCCAGGCGTTGCGCCAGACCGTGCCCGGGATGTCGCTGACCCAGTTCCCGCCGTCCCAGTGGAAGTTGTCGGACTGGCGCTCGAGCTGCGTCTCGACGAGGGTGATCTCGCCGGGAGAGGGCGAAGTGGGGCTCGGATCGCTGACGGTTCCCGAGACCGTGGGGAGCGAGTTGAGCCGGTCCCCCGCGGGATAGACCGGCTTGGCGACCGGCTTCTGCCCGTCGAAGAAGAACGTGGCCTTGACCGCGACGGTCTCCACGTTCGTCGCCGCGTCGTGGGAGAACGCGAAGACGTAGTAGCTGGTCCCGTCGTTTAGGTCCGCGTCCAGGAAGTTCGTGTCCTGGCTGAACGCGCCCCCCGCCGGGGTCTGGATGGCCTCCGAGAACGCGACCCAGTTGCCCGCGTAGTCCCAATAAAGGTTGTCGGTGGCGCGCTGGATCCGGACCCGCAGGTCGCTCACGCCCGAGAAACCCGGGTCGTCGTACGTGCCCTGGATCTGCTGGATCTCGGACGCCGACTTGAAGTGATCGGGGGACGCGGAGTCCGGGATCGTCACCTGCGTGATCGGGGCCTGGTTGTCGTAGCGGAACGTGCGCGTCGACCAGTTCGCCGTGTAGTTGGCCGCACGGTCCCGGGCGCGGTAGAACAGCTTGAAGCGTTTGCCGGAGTTGTACGTGACGCCGGTGAGCTCCCACGTGCTCGGATCGGTGGGCTGCCCGCCGGTCACGGTCATCGTCGCGGCGAACCAGGTCGTGTCGATGCCGGGGGTCGAGCTCCAAGCGCCCAAGCCCCCGCCCCCGTCGGGGTCCCAGTACTCGCCGGTGATGTCGTCCTTGAGCCGGTACTCGACGAGGTCGGCGCCCGAGGTGGGGTCCACGGCCGTGCCGGTCAGCACCGGCAGCGTGTTGATCGCGGAGCCCTCGGCCGGGCTCGCCGGGGACTCGAGCGTCGCGGTCGGCTCGTCCCCGGACGCGGGGCCGCCGTCGAACCGGAAGTAGCCGCTCGTCGCGGGCGCGAGCTGCGTGCCGTGCTTGTTGCCCGCGGCGTCCTCGGCGTAGACCAGCACCTGGTACCAGAAGCCGTTCTGGTAGGGGGTCGTCGAGACGTCGATCGACCAGCTCGCCAGGGCGACCGACGGGGCAAAAGTCAAGGTATGCCAGTCCCAGAGCGGCGTGCCGCCCTGCTCGACGATCTTGAGCTTGATGAAGCGCTTGCCGATGATCGTGTCGGCGACGTTGTCCTCGATCGTGCCGGTGATCGTCGGGAGCTGGTTCTTCCAGGGCGACCCGGCCGACTGCTCTCCCAACGGCAGCACCGGAGCCAGCAACGTCACCGTCGGCCGGCTGATGTCGTAGAAGAACTCGCGCTCGGTGGCCGAGGGCGCGTTCTCCTGGGAGAGGTCGTCGCTCGAGCGGAGCTGGACCCGGTATTTCTTGCCGTCCTCGAACGACGGCCAGGTCAACTCCACGTTGAGGACGTCGAAGCTCTTGGCCCCGTCGTTGTCGGGCTCGTTGAACGGGCTCTCGTTGAACTCGACCCAGCTCACGACTCCCGGGTTGCCCGTGTCCCACGCGGCGCCGGTCCAGTAGACGTCGTCGCCGGCCGAGCCGGTGCCGACCGTGTCGGCGGCGAAGAACCAGACGCGGTCGAGGCCGCTTCCGTTGAGGTCGATCGCCGTGCCGGCAATGGCGGAGAAGGAGTTGCTCTGGGAGGAGTTGGCCGCCGGCGCTACGAACGCGACCGAGGGAGGCACCTTGTCCACGGTGAAGATCGAGGGGTTGCCGGGCTGTCCGAAGCCGCGGTCCTCCGTCCTGCCGCGCACGTCGATCCGGTACTCGTGTCCGTCCTCCTGGTAGAGAGCCGTCCACCCGGTGTACTTCCAGGTCGCGTTGTCCGGATCGGGCGACGAGTTAAGCCAGGTCTCGGCCGGGCTCCAGCCGGCGCCGGTGAAGAACTTCCCGTCGTCGGGCCCATCGGGGTCCGTGACCAAGGTGAGCTTCACCTGGGCCGTGCCGGTCGAGACCGGCTTCTGAAGCGGATTATAGGAAGCCGTCCCATTGATCTGGGAGATGCCGGTCGTGTAGACGAGCGGCTCGACCGGGTTGGTGAGCTCGCCCGAGGGCACGGTGATGGTGCCGACGCCCACCTTGAGTCCCGAGCGCGCGTCGGGGTTCACCACCTCGAGGTCGAAGGGGCCCGGCGGGACGGTCTGGTCCACCGAGAAATGGACGCGGACCTTCGTGGCGTCGGCGATCCAGGTCACGCTCGTCACCGTCACCCCGCCAAGCGTCGCCCCTCCACGCTGGAAGGAGACGCCGGGCGTCTGGATGAAGCCCGTTCCCGAAAGCTCGATGTCGTAGGTGGTGTCGACCGAGGCGTCGACGATCCCGGCGCCCGCGCCGACCGTATCCGGAGTGATCGCGCTGACGGTCGGGTCGGGATTGCTCGAGGTGATGATCCGGTCGAAGACCACGTTACCCCCGACCGTGTACGCGACCGGTATCGGATCGGGGACCGTCACCATGCGGGGCATCGTAGGCCAGGAGTGGCCGGCGCCGGTCTTCCACGTCGTGTAGGTCCATCCCGCCGGGGAGTTGATGCTCGTCGAGCCGCGGGCGTATTTCAGGTCGCCGTTGGGCATGACGTACACGACGACGATCTCGTCGCTCGCGCCGTTCTCGAGGAAGGCGATCGCGGGATGCTTCACGGCGTTCGTTTCCGTGGCCGTCCCGCCGGCGTCGTCTATGAGGACGTTCTTGACGGGCCAGTTTCCGGCGGACGCGCGGCGCGCGTAAACGAGGTTTCCCAAGCCGTCCACGTAGGCGACGTGAACCACCGAGGAGTTCGGCTCGGAGACCATCGACACTCCGTAGCCCTCGGTATTGAAGTTGGTGTCCACGGTATTGAACTGCATCTCCTGCACCTCGTACGTGGCCCCGTTGTAGAGGTCGAAGAACCAGCGCGCGGAATCCTTATCGTCGCGGTAGGCGACGATCGTCTTCCACGTGCCTCCGTCGTTGACCGCGACGACGCCGGCGAACACCTGGGTCGGGTTCGGACTATCTTTATTGTTGTCGGCGCCACAGACGGTCGTGGCGCCGGAAAAGGTCCCCCCGGCGCTGGCGCCCGTCTGTCCGATGAACCCGAAGTAGTCCCGACCTTGTCTACAGTTGCCGCCGGACACCTCGCAGCTCCATCCGCCGGCCGCGTAGCTGATCGAGCCCGACTCGCTCGTGCCCAGCAGCGCGATCCCGCCGGACATCCCGGCCCGGTGCTGTCCGGGCCAGGAGTTCATGCTGCAGTTCAGGCCGCGCTCGAACAGGGAGCCCCAACTGATCGTCCCGTCCGGCTGCAGCGTGCCGCGCTTGAGGAAGAGCTTGTTGTAGGGGGTGCCCGGCGGGGAGATCGGGGGGTCCCCGTCGCCGACGAGGACGAACACGCGGCTGGTCACCTCGAGGTGATAGACGGAGCCCATCTCCCCCGGGTTTTGGCCTCCCGACTCGTCTTGGACCACTTCGGTCTCGGCCGTCGTGAAGTTCACGCCGTCGGGAGAGAAGCGGTAGACGAACTCGCTGCCGTTCGAGTAGAAGGCCCAGTAGCCGTAGCCCTTGTGATAGACGACCCGGCTGCCGTTGGAGAACCGGGTGTCTCCCGCGCTCACCGAAGCGGCGGCGCCCAGCGCCGCGCGCGGCAGCAGGCAGAGCAACGCCGGGAGCAGGGCCCCGGCGATCCAGCCCCCCCTCCGCCTCCGGCTCGATTCCCGCGTCCGGTGTTTCATCAAATCGCGGCGGCGCCTCTAGCGCATCCCGGCGCCTTGCCTCTCCTCGGCGATCCGCTCGAGCGCCCGGCGGATCGCCCGCTTCGCCCGCGGGTCCTTCTCGGACGCGCCGGCCGCGCGCAGCGCGGACTCGGCCTGAGCGCCGCCCATGCGGCCCAGCCCCTCGGCGGCCGCGGCCCGGACGGAAGGCCTCCCGTGCCGCAAAAGCGCCGCGCAGGAGCCGGCGGCCTCCCGGGCGCCCAGCCGCCCCAAAGCCGCGCAGGCTCCGGCCCGCTCCCTGGCGTCCGCCGAGGCGAGCCGCTCGGCGAGCCGCTCTCTCGCGCGCGCCCCGCCGATCCGTCCCAGGACCTGCACGCAGGCGCCGCTCACCCGGGAGTCCGCGTCGCCCAAGGCCGACAAGAGGGCCTCCTCGGCGGTCGTCCCGCCGAGATAACCGAGCGCCAGCGCAGCGGCCTGCCGCACGCTGGGCTCGGGATCGCTCCGAAGCGTCTCGGCCAGGGCCCCCTCGGCGCGCGGATCGCGCAGCAAGCCCAGACTGTCGGCGGCCTGCGCCCGGACGGCCGGGCTCGGATCGCGCAGAGCCTGGATCAGCTCCGGGACCGCGGCGCGGTCGCGGCGGGACCCGAGCTCCTCGGCCCGGGAGCGCCGCCGCGCGGCCTCCCGGTCGGTCGCCGAGGCGGCCCGGCCCACGGCGCGGGCGGACCGGGCGCCGGGACCCTTTCCCGGACCGGCCGGCGCGCCGAACGCGAGCGCCGGCCCCAGGGCTAGAGCGGCGAGGGCGGCGAGCAACCCTAGAACGGCGGGCGCCGCGGCGCCGCGGGCAGTTCCCGCGTCCCGGCGCACGCGCGTAAAAAAGTCTTTTCTATCAGCGTTCGGCATCATTTAGACCGGCCGGACCCGCCCGTGCCCCCTCAGGGGCGCGGTTCGTCACCAGGAAGCATCAAGGGAAACGCCGCTTCAGGTGTGACGCGCGTGTTGCGTTTTGGGTACGGTGTCCCGCCTCCACGGTACTGCGTAGGTCCTGCCCTTTCGGGCGCCCCCACCGACGGGGGCCGTACCAAGATTTAGACCGGCTTTGGTACGGGGTGTACCTGCGGAGGATCAAAGCAGAAGCGGGAGAACGCGGACGCGTCCGGGCGTGAGTGAGAATTGAAGGGGGTTGAGCGCGACGGCCGAAGTCGTGCGCGACGGCAGCGCGCTCACGCGCACCGCGAAAGAGAGCAGTTTAGGCGGCTTCGGGTCGAAGGTGGCGATCGCGAACGCGGCCTGACCGCGCTCGCGTCCCGGAGTGCGCAGCTTCGGCGCGAGTTCATCGAGGCGGTCGAGGTAGGCGAAGAGCGCGCGCAGGCCCGGAAGTTTCGAAAGCGACGCGGCGCGTTCGGATTCGGCGCGAACCCCGCTGCGGATTCCGCGCGCGAGTTCGGAGGGCGCGACCGGACGGTTCGCGGCGTCTCTCATCTCGAGACCGGAAAAACCGCGGACGACGGCAAGCGAGCCGGCGCGCGTGAAGGTTTCGTTTTCGGCGCGGGCGGGGAGCGCGAAGGCGAAAATAGAAACAGCCAGGAACCCCGCGAACGCAAGGACATGCCCGGCCCATCCGGTGACTCGACAGTTCCGGCTCAAAACTCCCCCCCCCAAAATAGAGCCCGACCTCGCCAACAATCTTACCCCTCTATCCCGAAGATTGCAAGCCGAGGCCGAGCCAGAACGAACAGTGACCGCTAAAGTGATTGTGTTCATCGTGTTCGGTGGCCGGGCGGCCCCGTGACCGGGGTCCTTGGCTTTGCGCCCCCGCCTTGCGGCGAGTTTGCCGTTATCGCTACGAGCGTCCGTCTTCGCTAGTATAGCCCGCGGACTTGATTTGTCAAGACCCACGCCCTTGACAGCGCAATCCCCTCACGGCTTCGGCCGCGGCTCGCGAACGACGCAGGCAGCGGCGATTTCTCCCCTGTACGCGGCCCAATAAAGCCTATTGATCTCATCGAGCCACCTCAAGCGAGTCGCCGCCGACCAAGAGGCAAACTGCCGCTGCGCTTTCGGCGAGTAAATCTGGAGGATGCTGCGATCAGGCTTCGAAAGCGGGTTCACCCGTTCTCCCTCTCCAACTTGCTTTCGAGAGCCTTCAGGTCTTCACGGTCCTGGGGACGTCCCGCCAAGCGCTTCAGTGTGATGAGATCCCGGAGCGAGACCAAGCTCACCGTGATGCCGTCCGCGTTCACGATCTTGCGCCGCGCGTAAGCTTCCTCGAACGGAATTCGCTCGACGACGAAGACGTCCACGAGTTCGTGTTGGCGCTCCTGGTGAAAAAGCGAAAAAACGAGCATCCCCTTTTCTTCGACCCACGAACGGCGCTTTTCCGGATCAGCGAAGTCTTCGAGCGGAACGGGAGGCTTCGGTAGATACCCTTGCGCCTTGACGACCGACAGAAAGCGCTCAACGTTTTCCCGCTCGAGATCGACGAAGATATCCAGGTCGCCCGTCGCCCGCACGAACCCGTGCAGCACGACCGCCACGCCACCGACGACGAGATAGCGAACGCGAGCCTCTTCAAGCGCCTCAAACGCGCCAGCGAAATACATACCCAAAGTATAACGTACGGGAATGTCTACGGCCAGCCTGAGACATTCTTCACAGGGCCGACGAACCGGCGCCTCTGCGGCGCCGTCGGGGCGGGTGACTGGCGTCCGCGAGCCCTATTGGACGGGGTACGGTCGCTGGGGGAAAATCTCATCCGCGAGCCTCGGGAGGGGCTCGTGCTGGGCTAGGCTTTGGTTTGGCGAGGGCGGCGGCACGGCGGACCGGGGCACGTACGGCGCTTGGGGTCTAACCGGTATCGAATCGAATCTGGATGCGCCGCTCTAGCAAGGCGCGAAGCCGGCCGGGATCTACGACGGTGTGCGTCAGTTCCGCCCACAGCATCTGCGAAAACACTTTCAGGCTGCCCATGGTTTCCCGAATGCGCCCCCGCAGTAAGTTCCCCTTTTCCATCAACTGGTCGAAGATGTGCGCGATCTGCAAGAGCACGTAGAAGCTCTTCATCGCCTTCGTGTCCAGGGAAAAGGCGTGCTCCAGTCCGTAGCCGCCGTTCTTTTGCGCGTTGAAGCCCTCGTTTTCAATCTTCCACCGTAGCCTCCCTCCGCGATTTCCGACCTCCACGACGCGCTTGGCGTCGAGCTCGATGTTGGTCGCCCACACGAAGCGCCGCTTCTCCCCCGCGGCGACCTCGGCGCATTCCAGCACGTGCAGCTTCCGCTCGTGCTCCGTCTCGACGCCGTTGATCCAGCGAAACGTTTGCCGCCGGTCCTTGCGCGTGAGCACAAAGCCTTCTGCTCGCAGTCCTGCTTTGACACATCGGGCCGTTCGTTCTCAATGAACTCGGTCGCAATCGAAAAGGCCATGCCGTTGCTCGTGACCAGCTTGGCCTCCAGGACGGGGTGGTAGTAGTAGAGGACTTTCCCGTCCTTGGTCCTCTTCAAGCAATGGGGGCAATGCCTCTCGGTGAAGCTCAGGCAGCCCGTGCCGTCGACGGCGATGAGGTAGTAGGTGTCCAGGAGGCGGAACCTCTCCAGGCAGCGGCCGCGCAGAAGCGCGCGCATCACGAGCGTGCGCAGGTCCTCGATGCCCGACACGACGACCCGTTCCAGCAGGTAGTTGAGCGTATCCCCGTGCGGCAGCGTGTCCGGGAAGGCGGTCTCGGCGTAGAAGACAGCGCCGATCTTCTGGAGGTTCTCAATGAACCCCCGGATCCCCAGCAGGTACTTGATGTTGCGCCGCGCGCCCGCCTTGACCAGAAACGACAGGATGCCCACCAGCAGCAAGTTCTCGATGGGATAGGTGATCCGCTCCGGGTTGCGCGGATCCCGAACCCGAGCCGGCGCGGGCAGGAAGTCCGGGGCGAAGTGCTGGATCGTCTTGACCAGCGCCTCGGGCAAGGGGATGCAACCCGAGGCTTCTACTTCACCTTCTTGTGCCGGCTCCAGGGACGAAGACGCTTTTTGCCGCTGCGAATCTCGACCTTCTCGCAACGACCCTTGCCGAGTTGCCGCAGAAGACGCTCCATTTCCTCGCTGAGCTTTACCCATTCGGCCATAGCGCGGGCGTATTCCCGCCAGCGGTCGGTCCGCCGGCGGAAATAGTCCAACTCATCCTTGCGGATATAGCGGTGCCAACTGCCTCGGGGGGTAGGGATGCCCAGGTAATGGCAAATGGCGTTCCCTCCCCTGAAGCGCCGCTGGATAATGGAGGCCTGGACCATGGGATGCGGCGCCAGGGCGATGTACTCCAGCGCGGTGCGCCGGGTCTTAATCGCACGGATTTTCCGTCGGATCTTGGCCAGTTGTAGCTTGGTCATGAGGTAGATGGTAGCTGATCCTATTACTATCCATAGTAATATTTTGGATAGTGATAAAACAAGCAAAAAGCGGCCTTGCGAAGAAACGGGGAGAGGGGCGTGGGGGCTGCTACGACGGTGGGGAGGTGCGAAAAAGCGGCTTATTCTTCAGGGCTGCCCTTGACAGCGCCACCCGCCGACGACGCCGCAGCGCAAACGCGTACTCGTCCGCGATTTCATCGAGCAGAACGGCGGAATTGAGCCGAGTGCTCAGCGAATCGCTGAGCCTCTTCCAGCCAAGCGAGCTTCTCGATAAAAGACAAGCGCGCCCGGCGGCGCAGTTGAGCCCGTTCGTGTCCGTCCCACCCGCGCTCCCATCCGCGCTCGCAATCAGCGCTCATCGGCTCCCTCCCGCAAGCGCTCCAAGGCGGCCAGGTCGGCGAGATCGCGGTCTCGGCCGGCCTCACGCTTCATCGCGAGAAGCCTTTGCAGGTCGACAAAGCGAGCCTCCACGCCGGGGGCGACCTCTTGAATCAACGCCGCCTCATGAGCGGGGGCGAATGGAAACGGAGCAACCGCGAAAATGTCGATCTCGGTAGCCTGGTGGGAAACGCTGTGCAGAGAAAACACTTTCATGCCCTTGTCTTCAATCCAGGATCGCCTGAGGGAGGCGTCGGCGAAATCCTGCAGAGCCACGGGGGCGCGCGGCTGATATCCCAGCGCCGAAAAAGCCTCCAGCGCCGAGCGCAGCGCGGCTTCGTCCTCGAGATCGAAGATCAGGTCGATGTCGGCCGTGAAGCGCAGATACCCGTGCGCGACGACGGCGAGACCTCCCGCGACGAGATAACGCGCGCTGGCGCCGTTCAGCGCCCGAAAGATCAACTCGATGCTGGAGCGCGTCATGCCCTCAGTATATCCCGCCGGGCGGGCTAAAGCCAGGCGCCGACGCGGGCAGCGACGCGGACGCGGACGCAAACGTGGACGCGGACGCAAACGCAGACGCGGGCGCCGACGCAGGCGTGGAGCAACAGGAGGGACCCGCTTCCAGGCAGGGCCCTCCAAGTTTCCCCAGCTTCAACGACGGACCCAACTCATTACGAGTTTCAAGAAGGGGCTGAAAAGGGGTGTCCAGTCCAAAGCTGAATCGGATTTTTTTAAAAAGCATTAGAAAACAAGCGCTTTTTGCATCTCGCGCGAGATGTAAATAATACCGTATTTTATTACACTTCTCCGAATATTCGATTTATCGAGCACCAGGAGATCGTCCTTCGCGGCTTTCGCTGTCGCAAAAGCGGACGCAGCGGAAGTCTATGGAGGTTTCCCATGCCTTATTTCTTTATAGGCGATCGCCTATAAAGTACATACAAGCGGGAGAGGACTATGGTTCCCTCCAGACTCCGAAGCCCATACAGCATCACAACTCCAGTCCCAAACTATGGAAACTTGGAACAAGGCCCCCTTGACGAAAGGGGTGTCGGGGGTTAGAATAAAATAGAATCTATATGAACGAATATGCATTCAACGGGAGAATTCGCGATGCCTAAAACAATTACCCTGCGGCTCGCCGATCGGGTCTATGAGACTTTTCGCAGCTACGCCGAGGCGGATAACCGTCCCATCTCCAATCTCATTGAGACCGCCGCCCTCAAACATCTTGAGGAGTGCTCGCTGATCTCGCCCTCCGAGATGCGCTCCATCTTGGCTGATGAATACCTGGTGGCGGGGTTGAAGAGCGGCTCGCGGGCGGCCCGTGGAAAAAAAGGCCGGTTCGTCGCCTAAACGCCGGTGAGGGGCTCCTATCGCATTTTCGCGACCTCTCATTTTCTCAAATGCCTGAGACGACTGGACCCCGCGATCCTGAGAAAGATTGAAGCCAAACTGAAATCCCAGGTATATCCCCAACTCAAGCGGGAACCTTATTTCGGCCCCAACATCAAAAAGCTCCGCGATTGGGAGCCTGCGGCGTGGCGCTACCGGATCGGCCTCTGGCGGGTCTTCTATGAGATTGACGAGCCCCGAAAGGTCGTCTCTTTGCTGACCTTTGATTGGCGCAAGGACGCTTACTAACAGCTTACATCCAGACCGCACGCGGGTCGCGCACGATGGTCTGCTCGCGGCTTTGCCCGACGGAGACGATCGAGACCGGCACGCCGAGACGCTTTTCGATCCAGAGGACATAGTCGCGCGCGCCCTTGGGCAGCTCCGAGAACTTCCGGCATTGGGACAAATCCCCGCTGAACCCGGGAAAGGATTCGTACAGCGGCTCCGCGTCGTAGATCAGGCTTCGCGAGGCCGGGTAGCGCGTCAACTTTTGACGGCCCAGCTTATACGCCGTGCAGACCTTCAGCGGGTGGACGCGAGAAAGCGTATCGAGCTTGGTGATCGCGATTTGCGTCGCACCCGACACTTGAAGCGCGGATCTCAGCTGTACTAAATCCAGCCAACCGACGCGGCGGGGCCGGCCGGTGGTCGTCCCGTACTCACGGCCCTCCGTGCGGATGTAGTCGCCGACCGTGCCGAACTGCTCGGTCGGAAACGGACCGCGGCCGACGCGCGTCGTGTACGCCTTGGTGATGCCGAGCACGCCGTCTAAGTGACGCACGCCGACGCCGGCCCCGGCCGCCACGCCGCCGGCGATCGTGTTGGACGAAGTGACGAACGGATAGGTCCCGAAATCCAGATCGAGCATCGCGCCTTGCCCGCCCTCAAAGAGCACCTTTTCCCCGCGCTCCAGCGCGGCGGCCAGCATCCCGGCCGTATCGGCGACGTAGGGTTTTAGAAAGCGGCGCAGGGTCTCGTAGTCCCTAAAGACCTCCTCTCGGATCTTCTTGATCGGTCGGGCCCGGGAAAGCTCCGCCTCGCGGACCTTGAGGTTCTTGTCGACAAGCTTGCGGAAGGTCGCCGGCTCCAGAAAATCGACGACGCGGATCCCCAGGCGGGCGACCTTGTCCTCGTAGCACGGCCCGATGCCCCGGCGCGTCGTTCCGATGCCGCGCCCGCCCTCTTCGCGCAGGGTGTCGAGCAGGATGTGATACGGAAGAATCACGTGAGCGAGCTCGCTGACGAACAGCCGCCCCTTGACCGACACGCCGCGCCGAACCAGCATGCGCACTTCCTCGCGCAGGGCTTTCGGGTCGACGACGACGCCGTTGCCGATCACGGCCCTCTTTCCCGGGACGAGAATCCCCGACGGGGCCAAATGCAAAGCGTATTTCTTTCCGCCGAAAACGACGGTATGGCCGGCGTTATTGCCCCCCTGGTAGCGAACAATCCAGCCGGCCTTGCGGCTGAGCAAATGAACGATCTTCCCCTTGCCCTCGTCGCCCCATTGAACGCCCACCACCGACAAAGTCTTCGAACTCACCCTAACCTCCGAAAATCTTTTTCCACCACGGCTGTCCGCCGGGCTTGCGCTCGACGCGCACCTTCAAATCGGGCGGCAGCGAAACGTCGCCGCATACCCCGGCGGAGAAACGCACGCGCACCAGCACCTCGCGCTCTCCCTGTTCGATCGCCTCGACCGGGGCCAAAAGCGGCGCAGCCCCATCGGGTCCCTTCGCCCCGAGCAGTTTCGCGAGGTAGCGCCCGATGTCCCGAGTGTCGCTGATCGAGACCGGGATATGATCGCCGGACGACAATTCGCCCGCGGGAACCCCCTCGGGATCCGCCTCGACGGCGATCTGCAGGATCAACGGTCCGGCGTTCTTCTCGGAAGCGCGGGAGCGACGCCCCGGTTTAACCGGCCCCTCGTGATCCCCGTCGCCTCGAGGGCGCACCTCCTGAAATTGCCCCATGTCCAACACGTCCTGTCTCACCTGCAGGTCCACGGAACCGCCGAGGCGCCGGGCGAGCAGACGTTCGAGCTCGTGGAATTCGCTTTCCTCGACGGGCTCCTCGCCGTAAAACCCGCGAGCTTCCTTGGAATCGAAGAGTTCCGCGAGCACCGCCTCCACTTCCTGGCTCAACGGCTGCAGCGAGCCCGCCCACAATCGGCACGCGTAGAGCCGGGCTTCGAAATCAAACCAATGCTGTTCGAGCTCGGTCGCATACACGGCCGGATTGTAGGAGATCACGGCGCGGGCGCGCAAAAGCCGTTTCTCGCGCAGGTTCAAGATCACGAGCCAAAGGCCGTACAGCGATTCCGATCGGGCGCAAAAGCGGCCCTTCAGGATCCCGATGTTTTGGAACAGCCGGGGGACGGCCTGCACCGCCGCCTGCAGGTCGTAGCCGCAAAGCTGCAGCGCGAGCTCCGCTTCGCCTCGATCGCAGCCGGTTTCCTCCATCAGAAGCACGGCCTTATCGCGCATCGGCTCGCGGTTCATGCGCCCTTCTGGCGGGGCGGCAGCCCCGCCGTGCCGGCGTTCTTAGGGCTCTCAGGACCGCCGGCCGACCGCGGATGACTTCGGCGGTAGACCTTGCGCAAACTCTCCAGCGAGGTATGCGTGTAAATCTGGGTGGTCGCGAGATTCTTATGCCCGAGCATCTCCTGCAGCGCCCGCAAGTCGCAGCCGCCGTCGAGCAAATGGGTCGCGAAGCTGTGCCGAAGGGCGTGCGGCGAGACCGATTTCAGAAGACCGGAGGATTTCGCCCAGCGTTTGACCACCCAAGCGACCCCCGCGTCGGTGAGCCTCCCCCCGCGTCCGTTGCGCCACAACGGGCGTCCCGAAACGGCCGCTGAAAACGACGGCCGCGCGCGCTGATACTCCCGCAGCGCCTTCAGAGCGCCGCCTCCGACGGGCACGATCCGCTCGCGTGAGCCCTTTCCGAACACCCGCGCCGTGCCGCCCATGAAATCGAGATCCGGGTCGTTGAGACGAGACAGTTCGGTGCGGCGCAGGCCGCTGGAATAGAGCAATTCCAGAATCGCCCGGTCGCGCAGGCGGACCCACTCGAGACCCCGTCCTTCGCACTCGAGCAAGCCGCGGACCTCGTTCTCCGACAGGAACCGAGGCAGCTTCTTTTCCGCTTTGGGAATCGGGAGATTGAGAAAGGGATCCCGCTGCAATTCGCCGGCCTCCCGAAGGAAGCGGCAGAAGGATCGCACCGCCGAAAGCTTGCGCAGCACGGACGCCCGGGAAAGTGCGCGCGACCCGAGATCCGCCAAGTACCCCCGGGCCTCTCGGCGCCCGAGCGCGCTTGGCGCGAGCGAGCGCGCAAAACAGAAGCACTCGAATTCAGCCAGGTCGCGCGTGTAGGCGCGCAGCGTATGCTCGGAAAAATTGCGCCGAGACCGCAGCGCCGTAAGAAAACGCTGGATCCGGAGCTTCACGCCTACTCTTTGGACGCTTCTTCGCGCGCCTGGCGGGGCGGCAGCCCCGCTGTGCCGGCGTTCTTAGGGCTATTAGGATCGCCGGCCAGCGCAGCCCTCTCGGCCGCCCGCTCTTTTTGCTTCACCTCTTCTTCGTCGAGGTATTTCTGAGCGTCGTCCTTGGAGAGCGGTTTGAGGTTGCGGCATTTCGGAAAGCCGGAGCAGGCGAGGAAATGTCCGCGCTTGCCCAGACGCATCCACATCGGGCTCTGGCACTTGTTGCAGGGCCGCGAAGTGATGATCGGACGCGAACCTTCGATCTTGCTGCCGTTCGCGTCCAGCGAGTAGGTGTTCTTGCAGTTCGGGTAGCCCAAGCAGGCGAGGAAGCGTCCCTTGCGCCCGGTCCGGATCACCATCGGCTTGTCGCAGAGATCGCAGACCTCCTCGGTCTTTTCCGGAACGACTTTTTGTCCGTCGGGATCGAGCTGAATCTTGCCGCGGCATTTCGGGAATCGAGAACACGAGAGATACTTTCCGAAACGACTCTCCCGAATCAGCATTTTATCCGAGCAGATCGGACAGGTCTCGGCGCTCTCCTGCGGTTCGACGCGGCAGTCCTCCATCTCATCCTGGGCCAGATCGAGGGCTTTCTTAAAGGGATCGAAGAAGCTCCCCACCACTTCCTGCCAGCGGTCCCTGCCCTCGGCGACGCCGTCGAGCTGCTCTTCGACCGCAGCCGTATAGCCGAGATCCATTTGCTCGGAGAAATGCTTGTTGAGCTGCTCGACGACCAAGATGCCCAGATCGCTGGGGGTCAGGCGTCGGTCCTTCAGGCCACGCCGCACATAGCCCCGATCGATGACGGTCTTGATCGTGGGCGCGTAGGTGGACGGGCGGCCGATGCCGTGCTTCTCAAGGGCGCGGATCAGGCTCGCTTCGTTGTAGAACGGAGGCGGGCTGGTCTGATGCCCCTCGGAAAGAAGCTCCTCGAGCTTCACCGAGTCCCCCTCGTGCAGTTCGGGCAGGCGGCGGTCCTTGGAGTCGCCTGAATTCTCCTCGTCCTCGGCCTTGTCCTCCTGCTTGTCTTGAAGCACCTTCAAGAAACCGTCGAATTTCAGCGTCCGGCCGGTCGCGTGAAACAGCGCGTCCCCGCTCTCGATATCGGCGGCGACCGTGTCGAAAACGGCTTCCTTCATCTGGCTCGCGACGAAGCGCTTCCAAATGAGGGAGTAAAGCTTGAACTGCTCCGGGGTCAAATGCTTTTTCAGCGATTCCGGCGTGCGCTTGACGCTCGTTGGTCGGATCGCTTCGTGCGCCTCCTGGGCGCCCTTCACCTTGCCGGTGTACACCGGGGATGTCTCGGGAAGATACTCCGTGCCGAATTCCTTGTCGATGAACTCGCGCGCTTCCTGCTGGGCGATCGTAGCGACGTTCACGGAGTCGGTTCTCATGTAGGTGATCAAACCGGCGGGATCGTCGGTGCCGGTGTCGACGCCTTCGTAGAGGCCCTGTGCGATGCGCATCGTGCGTTCGGCCGCGAAGCCGAGCTTCTGCGAACCCGCCTGCTGAAGGGTGCTCGTAATGAACGGGGGAGTCGGCCGGCGGCGGACTTCCTTACGTTCGACGGAAACGACCGTGAAGGCGCCGCTCTTCACCGCGTCCTCGACGGCCTTCAGCGACTCCTTCGATTGGAAGACGGTCGACTTCACGCGGTAGTCTTCCGAGAACAGCTTATGCGTCCGGGTCACCTCGATCTTCTCGCCCTTCCACTGCGTCAAGCGGGCCTCGAACTCGGGTTTAAGACCCGCCTTTTCGAACTTGGCGCCGAGCGTCCAATACTCGGAGGTCTCGAAAGCCTTGATCTCCTTATCCCGCTCTACGAGCAACCGCACCGCGACCGACTGGACGCGGCCGGCGGAAAGCCCACGGCGGATCTTGCGCCACAGCAACGGGGAAAGCTTGTAGCCCACCAGCCGGTCGATAACGCGACGGGCTTGCTGCGCATGGACCAGATGCATGTCCACTTCGCGCGGCTCTTCGAGCGCGGCCTGAATCGCCTGCGGCGTGATTTCGTGAAAAGTGATGCGGCGAAAACGATCCAACGGAACGCCGAGGATCTGTCCCAAATGCCACGCGATCGATTCCCCCTCGCGATCGTGGTCCGTCGCGAGGTAAACGAATTCGGACTTCTTGGCAAGCTTTTTGAGCTCGGGGAGAAGCTTCTTCGTGCGCGTGAGCAGTTGGTACGAAGGCTCGAACTCCTTGTCCTCATCGACGCCGAGCTTCTTTTCCGGAAGATCCCGAACGTGGCCGTACGAGCTGGCGACGGTATAGCCCCGCTTCAAGAAGCGGGAGATCGTCCGCTGCTTGGCGGGCGACTCGACGATGACCAAGGATCCGCTGACCTTTCCGGAGGAAGCCTTCGGTACGTCTTCGGACAAAGCCGCTTTGACGGTTTTCTTGGTAGTTTTCTTTGCGGCCTTTTTCTTGGTTTTTTTCTTAGCTGCGGGCATATCCCTGTCCGGCGACCGGTTCAATCAGACCCTTTCCTTCCATGTAAGAAAGCAAAGACAACAATCTAGGCAATTCGAATCCGGTTTCGCCGCTCAACTCCTCTATACTCAAATGATCGGAACCCAGTAAGTCTAGAACTTTCCGCTCGGCAAGAGTATCACCCTCTTCCTTATATGTCAAGGCGGGAGGATCCGGCCGCTCCCCCCGGTCTATCCCCAAAGCCTCCATAACCGAGTCGGCGTCACGCACCGGGCTGGCCCCGGCGCGCAACAGCCTGTACGAGGCCGCTCCGAGCGGACGGTCAACGGCCGCGGGAACAGCCATCACCTCCCGCCCCTGTTCGCCGGCCAAGCGAGCGGTGATCAGCGATCCGGATCGCTCGGCGCCTTCGACCACGACCACCCCGAGCGAAAGTCCGGAAACGATCGCATTGCGCATCGGAAACTGTTCCGGCCGCGGGCCCCGGTCCGGCTCGAATTGAGAAATCAAAGCGCCGCCGGAGACGAAGATGCGCTGCGCCAAAGCGGTGTGCTCGACCGGATAGATCCTGCGCAAACCGGAACCCAAGACCGCCCAGGTAATCCCACCGGCCTCGAGCGCCCCCTCGTGAGCCGCCGCGTCGATGCCGCGCGCGAGTCCGCTTACCACGACGATCCCCGCCCGCGCCAAACCCGCGGCGATGCTCCTGGCCATCCGCCGCCCGTAGGGGGACGGCTTGCGCGAACCCACGACGGCAACGGCGGGAAGTTCTGGGTTCAATGCCCCGGCGATCCAAAGCCACTCCGGCGCGCATTCCGCTTCGCGGAGTCGTTCGGGAATTTCAAGGGCGCTCGCCGGGATCCTGCGGATCAAAGCAGTTCCTCTCCGAAATCGTCTTTCCGGGAAGGAGCAAGGTTATGAGGCACGGACCGCGCAAAATATCCACGGCGGCCTTCCCGCGACAACAATCGGTCTACGCGCTCGAACGCGTCCTCCTCCTCAAGCAGGCGCTTCCATTCGGAGGGGATGCGCCCGGCGCCGACGATCAAGCGCGCGGGTTCGATCTTCAGCGCGACCGCCAGCCGTCGCAGCACTTCTTCTTCGGAAGGAGGATTGCGCTTGCCCGCGAGAACCTTGGAGAGAAACGAGGGATCAAGGTCCGTCTCCCGGCACAATTCCCGCAAACCCAGACCGCGCCGCTGCATGCCGTCCTTGACCATCGCCGCAAACGGCGCCCGTGCCGTCATGGGGTCAGTCCGGCTTTCCCTTCTCAGGGATCTCTTCGTACGCGTCGTCCAGATGGCCGTGAATCGCCCCGCCCCGCTCGAACTTGATGTGCTCCCAACGCTGATGAACGACGCCTTTCATCGCATGATCCGGGAAGTAGGTCAGATACTTGGCGTACATCTCCCGGGCCTCGTCGTATTTATTCTGTTCTCGGTAGGCTATTCCCGCCCGCGCGAGCGCCTTGGGGGCGTAATACGAAGTCGGGTGATTCAACAAAAGCTGGTCGAAGGCTTTTGTCGAACGAGGATAGTCTCCCCGCGCGTAATAGATGAGGCCGACATAATACTCGATCTGCTCCGAGCGGGGATTTCCCTCGTCCTTCGCGGCGACCGTCAGCATATCCTCGTAATCGTAATGATTGCGGACGTAGTAAACCCCTCCGATCAAGAGGGCGAGTGCGATCGTGTATTTGTTGATCATCGAGTCCCCTTACTCCGCCTTCAGGATGTCGTTGAGCTGGATGGAACCGCCCGACTTGACGACCATCGCCCGATACTCGCCGTCCTTGATCTTGCGAACCACTTCGATCTCACCGACCCGCTGCACGTAAATTCCCTTGGGATCCGGATCGTCCTCGCGAAGGGCGGACCACCGGTACACGGCTAACCGCGTTCTTCTGCGCACCGAAACGGCATTAGAAATCTGCACCCGGACGAGATCCCCGCTGGCCGTCATGCTTTCCTTCCCCTGGTAGTCGAGAACGCGCCCGTCGGGTGTCCAGCCCTTGGCCATCTTAAATCGCGGCATCGCCGCCGTCTGACCGGTCATCCCCTTCGGAAATTCAGTCGAGAGCGAATCACTGTCGGCGAGTTCCCCGGGAGGCGCCTTCGGGGCGAGTTCGACCACCGGCTCCGGCTCCGGCTCCGGAGTCCGAACCGGCTTCTTCACTTCCTGGTCGGTCACCATCACCGTCTTGCCGAGACCGGGGATCACGAAGACCTGGCCGGGATAGATCACATTGGGATCCTTAATCCGGTCGGTATTCGCCTCGTAGATTCTCGGCCAGAGCCAGGGGGTGTGGTAGAAGTATTCGGAAAGGTCCCAAAGCGTGTCGGCCTTCACCACCTCGTGATCGGCCCCCTCTTGAATCGTTTCTTGATGCGTCTCAACCACCGTTTCCTGCGCGAACGCGCCGGCGCACGCAAAAATCAGGATCGCGATGAATGCCTTCATAAAGCCTCCGCTTTAAATCCGTTCAGCCGCATACTCATTCTCCAAAATTGGCCGCTAAAATTACCACTTTCCCGGGGGTTCTCTCTCCTTATATGCCTTCCTTTGAGAAATAAATCAAGGTGACTGTGGTCGCGCTTCGCCTTACGGATCCGCATATCCGCGGTAAAACAGCGCCTCGGAGACGTGCGGGTCTTCGATGCTCGCGGAACCGGCAAGATCGGCGAGGGTCCGCGCGACTCGCAGAATCCGGTCGATGCCCCGCGCGGAGAGCTTACCCCCTTCAACGAACGATTCGATCAGCCGGAGGCTTCCCGCCCCGAGCGGGCAAAGCGTTCTCAATTCGGCGCTCGTGAGCCCGGCGTTCCCCCCGGGACGATTCAGGCGGGCGGACGACCGCGACCGCGCCGCGACCACGCGCTCCCGAACCGCCGCGGACGGCTCCCCCGCGGCGGGCGCATTCCAATCCTCAAAGGGAAGCGGGGCCAGCTCGATGCGCAGATCGAAGCGGTCCAGCATCGGACCCGAGACGCGATTGCGGTAGCGCCGCACCGAGGGCTCCGGACACACGCAGGGATTTTTCACCCTGCCGGCGCGGCCGCACGGACAAGGGTTCATCGCGGCGACCAAGGAGAAATCCGCCGGAAAGCGAATCGAATCCCGCACGCGCGTCACCGTCACGGAGTGATCCTCCAGCGGCTGCCGCAGCGCCTCCAGGGCGCCGCGCCGGAATTCCGGGAGCTCGTCTAAAAACAACACCCCGCGATGCGCCAGCACGATTTCGCCGGGACGACACGCCGGGCCTCCGCCGATCATCGAAAGCGTCGACGCCGTCGCGTGCGGCGCCCGAAACGGACGCTCGCGGGGAATTCCGTCGGACGGAGCGCGCAATCCGGCGACGGAATGAATCCGGGCGACCTCGAGCGCCTCGTCTCCCCCCAGCGGCGGAAGGATGCCCGGCAGACGCCGGGCGAGCATCGATTTCCCGGAGCCCGGAGGCCCGACCATCAGGAGGTTGTGCCCCCCCGCCGCGGAGATCTCGAGCGCGCGGCGCGCCAGCGCCTGGCCGCGTACATCCGAGAGATCGTACGCGCACGCGCTCCCAGGGCGTTCCGGCGGGGGAAGCTCATCGGACGGCAGGCGCCGCCGCGGGCGCTCCCGATCGCCCAGGAGGGCGGCCGCTTCGGTCAGCGATCCTACCCCGAACACGGGCAGGCCCGTCAGCGCCGCCTCCGCCGCGTTCGCCGACGGGACGAGAGCGGCCCGCATCCCGCACTCGCGGGCGGCCAAAGTCAGCGCGAGAGCCCCGCGCACGGGCCTAAGAGACCCGTCCAAGGCGAGCTCCCCGAACGCGCAAAACCCCGTCGACCAGGACTTCGCTTCGATTTGACCCGAGGCCGCCAGCACGCCGAGCGCGATCGGCAAATCCAGATGCGCGCCTTCCTTGCGCTGCTCGGCCGGGGCGAGATTGACGACGACGCGCTGATCCGGAAATTCGAAGCCGGCGTTTCGCACGGCGGAGACCACGCGCTCGCGGGCCTCCCGCACCGCACCGCCGGGGAGTCCCACGGTCGTGAAGCACGGGAGCCCGTTGCTGAGATCGGCCTCGACGCGGACGAGAAATCCGTCCACGCCGCGCACCGCGGCGGACCACAAGGTCGCGAGCATGCCCGCTAGTACGGGCGGGGACGCGATTTAGTTCCCTTAACCTGGATTCCGCAGCTGGACGTGAGGTTAATTGACCGGAACGATCCACTCCCGCAGTTCTTTGTCCCAGAAAGGCTTCGCACGACCGCCGCGACTGCCATCGTCGCCCCGCCGGCCTCCATCCGGCTCCGGAGGCTGGATGGAGGGGCTTGGCACCGGCGGGCGATGACGACGCGATATCCCGCGAAGGTCTTCAAGACGAATCAACGGGCGCGTCTCATATTCTAGGGGGGCGCGCGTGGGGACTTGTTCAACAAGCGCTTGGTAGCACTCTCCGGGATCGGGCTACGGTGAGAACGGCGCGGCCGTTGAAGAAGGTTATGCCGTGCAGGCTCTGTGACTCCATCTCGCTTTCCGGGCGGACGCCCCGTGAGGGCCCGCCGGTGATGGACGCCGTCGGTATACGTTCGATCTGGTAGGCGCTCATGGTGAGTTGCAGCGCGGCTTCGAGAGTGCGCCGCGCGCTGATCTCGAGATCGTGCATGTCTGTATAAGCTTTCTGCCATGCAAGCAGGTTCTGTTCGTATTCCTGGGCGCTCATCCGTCCCTTGCCCGCACGGCGAAATTTCTCTTCCTCGCGCAACGCATCGCGAAGCAGACCCTCTGTGTACCGGGCCGTCCGCCATTTTTTCTGGGCTTGAACACCTTCACGCGCCAACTCCAGAATCTTCTCTTTGACCTGCCGCGAAGGCGTGCAAGGGTTCCTGAACCCCGGACGACACGGGATTTTCTCAGCCGATGCCGCGCCCGGCAGCAGAAGCAGAAACACTAACGCCGCCCTCACGGCACGACCTCGAAGACGGCGACATTCGACTCGACGCGTCCGAATCCCTGCTTGTTATACCTCAGCAAGGACTCCGGATTGACGCCGTATTTGGCAGCGATTCGTTCGGCCTCCTCCACTGAAAAGTCCTCCTGCCCGATTTGGTCCCAAACAACCTTGAGCCGATAGGTCCCGATCTTCTCGAAGCGATAGCGAGTCGTAAACTCGCGAAAGCGCCCAGACAGCTCCGGCCTTTCCGGGAGCCCGCGCCGGCGGCGTTCAAGCGCTTCCTCGCGAGGGACGAAACGCCACGGGGCGGTTTCAACGGTCTCGCCGGGGTACAGAGTCAGGTGAAGCTCGCTATCGGCTGCTCCCTGCTCGGCGATGCGCTTAAGTTCGGCGTCGATGCGCTTTTCGCTCCAACCCTCTGGAAAAACCAGTTGGGTCCCGGCGCCGAAGGGGTCGCCGAGATCGGCGAAGAACGGACCGCCTCGAAGCTCGGTCTCGCGACCGTCAGGCTCGATAAGACGATACTCCCAACTGGGCTCGCCAGTCCCCACCCGCTTAAAGAAATTCTCATACCAGGGAACATTCTCCGACCCGACATTCTGCACCTCGAGGCGATACCAGAAGTTTTCGCCGCGGCGCAGCACGCGGTCGCGGACCACGACCCGAAGCTCGATCGCGCGACCTTCCCGCTTCGGGACAAAGCCGGGCGGCGCCGGCGAGACCAGCCTCTGGCGATCCTCGATCTTTGCGCGGTAACGGGGATCCTTAGCGGCGAGCCGCTCACGCACGGCTCGCATGACTTCACGATCTTCTTCCGGTACGTCGCGAAGCTCGGGAAATCGGTCCACGGGTGGTTTCGCGGACTCGGCAACGCGCGCCGCCTCCTTCGCCGCCTCGGGCTTGCCGCAGCCGGAGGCGACGAGCAGCGCGAGCAGCAGCACCGTTGTTCTAACCATCGTCATTCTCCCACCGACGCGTAAATTCGGTCGCCAACGCGCGACGGCGGCGCCAATAGAGGATCAGCTTTTCAACCGCGAAGCCGAGCGCCGCAAAAACCGTGACAAGAACCGGAGCGATCTTGATTGCCGCTCCCTGAACAACCCAGGAGGACGCGGCGTACCAGCCCAATAAGAATCCGGCCAATGTTCCGACGCTCTCCGCTTGCACGCCTGACTCCCGGACCTCGGGCAAAACCGAGGCAAAAACCGCATACACGCCCGCATGAACGAGCCAAACCGGAACGAGGGCCATAGCGGCCGGATAGCTGGCGACGATCACGGCGGCAATCCCGCCAATAACGACGCCGATAATGCCCATCGCTGAAATTCCGCGCTTGCCGGCGATCTTGTTGAGCACGGCCGATTCGCCTATTTTAAACTTGAAGATGAGACGACGAATCCCCACTAAAGAAAATGGAATCGCGACGGCCGCCGCGGCGAAGAACGGCCAATCGGCGATCATTTGGGGCAACAGAGAGGGCTCGAAGAAGAGTGCCCCCTGGCTCCACCAAAAGACGGCGACCCCGAAAAAGGCGGAAACGGTCAAAATCGGAACAAGGGGATTGCGTCCCTCTTGAACGAAAGCGTCCAACTCGTGCTTGGCGTCGTTGCCCCAAAGCTTCCTGTAATAGTACGGCCACCCGGAGGCCGCCAATGCGGCGGCTCCGCCCACGCCGGCGGCGAGCAGGTAGCCCAGGCCCATACGCCCGGTCAGCGTCCATAGGGCCTCACCGACCGCGAAGAGCGAAAGCGAAGCAGCATAGGAACCAAAAATCCAGGTCGCCGCCTGCGAGCGCCCCGCCGCGACGCGTCTAAAGAGGAAACCCGCGATGATAACGCCGGCGGCGACGGCCGGCGTTGCCGGCAATAAACCGGGTTCCATAAACACGTCATGGAGGAGAACCGAGTCGACCATCGCATACCACGCCGCGAGAAAAGAAGCCCCTGCAACCGCAACCCCGTACGCCCACCGTTTGATTCGCTCCCGCCGAGGCAACGGCTCCTGCTTTACGACATGATCAACAGGCGGCATCGAGAGTACCTCCTCAGGCGCTTTCCAAGTTGTCAGGTGATCGGCGGCGATAACCGGGACATTGAGGCGCTTTCCGGGAGAGAGATTCGGCAGTTCTTCCGAGTCGGCGCCGTTAAGCGCGACGACCGTGTCTTTCGCGGCGATGGGTTCTCCGCGCAGAAGGTCGAAGCTGTCGCGGGCCCAACGACTGGATTGTGCGCTCGAGGCTTCCGCCTTGCTGGGAGGGCGCAGCCAAAAGGAACGCTCAGACTTAGGTCCGACAAGCCCGAATTCGCGGTAATGGACGCGCCCGGATGCGCTTGCAGGGTATTCGAAACTGCCTTAGAGGCGTTGGGAGTCGAAAATCTGGGGGCTGCGGCCGCACCGGAAACCAGCGCCATGACCGCGAATGCGCAGAGTACGAATCTTGGGGAGCCCATTGCCCCCCTAATGTACCATGGGGCCAAACTTTAGGTTTAGGACTTTCGGGATAAAAAATATGGGAAAAGGTCCCTAATTGGTTGGGCCCTTCCCGGACGAAACGGGTTACGGCAACCCCTCAGGCGCAAGCTCACCCAGTCTGATGAGGCGGACAACGGACGATTCCAGGTTAGCCCGATTTCCGGGAGGAACGCCCCTTCAGGCCGCCGCCCCGATAGCCGAATTGGGTCGCGATGTCCTTAACGATGCCGACAAGAGCGCGCTTTTCCTTGTCCGTCATTTTCTTCATCAGGGATTCAATCACGCGGGCATACGCGTCGCCGGAGGCGGATCCTTCGATCGGCAGCAATTCAGCCGGTCCGACCCCAAGCGCGGCCGAGACCGCCAACAAAGTCTTCAAGCTGGGCACGTTCGCGCCCCGCTCGATCTGGCCGTAGAAGGAGGCTTCGATCCCGGACGCCTCGGCCACTTCGGCCTGCGTGCGCTTTTGCGCCTCGCGCAGCGCGCGCATTTTCCCGCCGATCTCGGCGTATAAAGATTCGTCGCCCATCTACCTATTCAACGAATACTGCAGGCGCAGAGAAACAGACTAAAAAACCTGTTGACTGGCTTTATAACCCTGTTACACTTAGAAGCAGCCTCCGCGCCGACCTCGATATGAAACCCCACGGGAAACGCATGCTAATCGTGGAAGATGATCCCGCGCTCGCCCGAATGTCCGCGCGATTGGCGGCCTCGCTCGGATGGGTCGCGACCGTCGTCGCGAGCCCCTCCTCGGCTCTCGACGCGCTCGCGGAGGGCGCCTTCGATCTCGTGATCAGTGATGTGGGATTGGGCGAGGAAGACGGCGTCGCGTTGGCTTCGGCGCTGAAGCGGCGTACGCCGGATTTGCCCGTCATCATGATGTCCGGCGATCCGGACAATCTCGCTCGGGCGCTGAAGGCGGGTCTGCCCGTCACGTTGGCGAAGCCCTTCGACCGCGGGGCGCTCCAAGCGGCGCTGGACCGGGCGCTGCCGGGGACCTAAACGGCAATCCCGGCCGCATCGGCCAAGGCCGAAAGCAGCTGCTCGGGAGTGAACGGCAGCGGCAAATAACGGTCGGCGCCCGCGCGCAGCGCCTTCGTCCACAACGCGCTGCTCATCTCGGCGGAATTCACGATGATCTTAGGCTTGGGGAAATAGGACAACCGCCGAATCCGGCCGCAGAGTTCGAGTCCGTCCATCTTCGGCATCCGGTAGTTGACGACCAGGACGTCCGGCCGGAAGAGCCGTGCCTCCCGCAGCGCGGCGACCCCGTCTTGGGCCGTGCGCACGAGAAACGGCAGACCGCGCAAACAAACGACCCGCTCGATCAACAGTAAAATGGCGGGGTTGTCGTCGACGATCAGCAAGCGCAGGCGCCGCTCGGACTCCCGACCCGAAAACTGCCCCCCGCGCCTGAAGTGCATCGGATTGCGTCCGCATCGGCCCATCGTGCCCTCCCGATGCCGGAGAGGGGGCCGGCGCTGCATTGAGTGTAGCGGGCAAGCCTCAAAGCGCCAGCGACTTTTAGGCGACATTGTGCGAGATTTTCTTCACAAAAGACCTGCGGCTCCGATTTAAACGACGGGGCTTAAATCCTTCGCACATCCAGGCTAGGGACCCAGTTCCGCCTCAATCAGCCTGCGATTCGACGGGGAGATGAAGTCCGAGCTTTTTCCGCCCAACTGAATCCGCTTCACGAGCTCATCTCTGAACGGGTCGAATTCCTCGACGACCTGTGGATGGGACTTAAGCCGCCCCAAGGGGTAGACTTTGGCCTTGGAATAGGCGACGACCGACTCGAACCTCAAGAAGGGATGCTCTCCCGCTTGAAGTATACAGCTATCGTCGTCAAAGGATTTCCTATCGGTTATATTTGCGCAGAGGCAGGAGTCTTCAGGTCCCGTGGGTGCGGTTATGGCAACCCAAAGATGAGACCACTCCCCCGTCGTGAGATCACGCAAGCGGAAACAGAAGCCGGGCTTGATGGGGCTGGAGGGCACTACTCGGAGGCCAAGAAAGAGGAATCCATGATGTCCAATCTCCTCTGTTCTTCGGCGATCCCCAAAATCTGCTCATCAGACTTCCCTACCCGCTTCAATATCTCCCTGGACGGGATTGGATTGCTAGTCCCCTGCGGGTCCATCCATTCGGGGCAATTGTCGTGAGTGAACTTCACAAGGTCCCACTCAGTCATCGAGCCGAAGCGCTCAAAGATGAATTCAAGGGTGTCGAGTTCGGACTTGGAGAAATCTTCCCCTGGATCGTTTATAAGGCGAACGTCATATCCAGACTTCTTGAAAAAACAACTCCAGAAGGGAAAGTGCTTTTTCTCTTGGACGGCCTCGTAAATCGGACTCGTAACGGGGCCGTAATCCATGGAGACATACTGGCCGCCTGCGATGGGAAAGCCGGTTCTTTTGATCGATTCGCGGTCAGTCAAATAGAGAAGTTTGATCAACTTCATGTAGTTGATCTCTCCTTCAAATTTCTTGGCAAAGAAGGACGCAGCGCGGGTGGCCTTTTTTTCGTCGAAACGGTAGTCGGACACAGAAACACCCGCCCCCAGCTCTCCAGCCTGAGGCGTAACGCTCATATTCATTATTTAGACGCCTTCTCTAGACATGTCAATACCGAGCAGATAAGAGGATAATACCAAAACCGTGATTTTAAGGCGGTCTACAAAACATGCGCGTTCCTTAACAATCCAGGTCCTTCGACCCCTGCGGCGCCGGGCCGTTCGCCCTTTTTCCGAATCTGCGGACGGGCGCATCGTATCGGCGTGAATCGACATTGGCTGCTCGCCGCGGCGCTACTCGTCCTTGCTCCGCTTGCCGGGCACGCCGAGTCCGACCCGTTCTGGGACGGCGCGCTGATCCGCGAACGCGATGCCTCCGCGCCCCCGGCCCGGCAGAACCCCTCGCGGCAAAAACAGTCGGGGAGCGATTTGAGCCCGGCCCGCGCCGAACATCGAGGCCGCATGCGCGCGGTGCCCGCCCCGGCGGCCGACACAGTTCGCGGCATCGCTTCGCGCCGCTCCGCTCCCGAAATTCGCTGGGACCTCGCCGCCGCGCTGCCGCGCGTCGACGCACAACTGCTGAAAAGAAAGTTGAGCCGGGACGCTTGAGGGCGGGGCGCTCCTAACGCCGGGCGCCCTGATTCTAGGATGAAAATAGCATCATTTTCTGCATTGACGCACTGAGGACGCCCGGCTAAACTGATCATGAAGGTCAAGGAAATCATTCGACTTATCCAGGATGACGGTTGGTTCATCGTGGCAAACAAAGGAAGCCACCGCCAGTACAAGCACCCGTCAAAGCCAGGTCGAGTGACAATTGCAGGAAATACAGGATACGACCTCGCACCAGGAACGCTGAACAGCATTCTAAAACAGGCTGGACTGAAATGAGCAAGTACCTGGTCGTTATCGAGAAAGCAGGAAAGAACTTTTCGGCCTTCTGTCCGGATATCCCCGGCTGCATCGCCGTCGGATCGACGAAGCGTGAGGTTGAAAAAAACATTCGCGAAGCGATCTCCCTGCATATCGACGGGCTTAAAGAAGACGGCCTGCCGGCCCCGCCCCACACATCCACCGCCGAATACGTGGCCGTCTAAGGCGAAAATTCTCAAATTGCACGGCGCAGACAGGCCGTTCGTCAGCCGCGGCCCCGCTTCCACTCTTCGAAGAAATCCTCGTACGCCCGAAAGAAATGCCGCTGGAACGCGGCATCGAACTCGCTCGATTGTCCGAGGTCCTTGAGGAATTCGGCGATGCCGATCAATCCGTGGCGCCGGCGCAGCGCGTCGACCATCGAGAGCGACATGTCGTAGGCGAGGCGCGCCTGCTCCGGCGAGAGCCCGCGAAACGATGCGTTCAGCCTCTGCGCGGAGAAATACGAATCCTGCTTCCCTTTGAGGCGGGCCTCGGCCTCGGCGACGCCCTCATCGGAAAACGCCTGCCGGTTCGATCCGGTGTAGTAGAAATCGAAGAACATCGACAGATTCTTGGAGCCGCCGCGCTCCGAACGCGCCCGTTCCAGCAGTTCGCCCGCGCCCGGGATTCCCGGATTCAACCGCAGCGCCGCTTCAAGCGCCTCGACCGCAGGGCCCGGCCGTCCCTGTTCGTAATGGATCTTACCCAACAGCAGGAATGCGTTCGTGTCGGACGGGGAGACGATGATCGCGCGTTCCAAGCGGCGTGCCGCGGCCGTCGGATCGCCGGCTTTATAGAGGTCGAACGCCTCGCGCACACCGTCGTCCGGCGTCTCCTTAGGCGGCACGGTGAAAAGCTCCGATTCCGGAGATTCCGGCTCAAATGGCGCAGCGCCCTCTTTCGCCTCAGTCGTCGGTAGAGCGTCGTGCGGCAAGACGGGGGGACGCCGCGCCGCAAACGCCCACAGGACGGCGCCCAGCACGCCGGCCCCAAGCGCGAGACGGAAGGCCGAGAGGCGAATAATCAACAGATCACCCCAGCGCCGGCAGAAATCGCTCGGCCGAAAGAACGCGCACGCCGTCGACAAAGTGCAGGTGCGAGGCGACCATGGTCTCGCGCAGGTCGGAGACGATCGGAGCGGTCAGGCTGCGGTTTTTCACGGGCTGCGCCCAGTGTCGCCGAGGATTTTCGGCGTGTCAATATTGCATATAACTGCAATTTAGACGCGTCCAAATTGCAGCTTCATGCAAACCGGCCTCGCAACCACAGTCCGCGAGGCGCAGTGCCCTTCGCTCGCGGAGCGCGGGCGCGTTCTCCGCCGCTAACTCAGCCGGCCGACGCGCTTGATCAGATCGGCGATTTCAGGAGCGGGTTCGCGCGCGGCGAGCTTCTGAAATCCCGCCAGCAGTTCGATGCGGAATTTCTCGACTTTCGCATAGACCTCTTCGGCCGGCAGCGCGGGATCGAGGGCGAAGCCGCATGCCTCCGCCGACAGGGTCGCTCCGGAAACACTGATGATGAGCCCTTCCGGGGTCATCCCCGCATCCAATTCTCGGCCGCCGGCCATAAGAGATTCCAAGGTTCCCGCGCCGGGACGATCGAGAATCCAGAGCAAATCGTAGAGATCCTTCTCCCCGCAGCGGCTAATGAGAGCGGCCGTCTTCATTTTCAACAGCGTATCGAAGTCGGCGACGACGACGCCGTCCGGGAGCGTCTCCGAGCGTCCGATTTCATGCAAGCGCGCGTGCAGAGCCGCGTCGACGGTGAAATCGCGATCCCGAAACCGGACGCCCGCCCGAAAGAACTGGGCGGAGTCGGACCGGACGTCGATCTCGGCTCCGATGGAAACCAGAGAGCGGACGGCGAGCGCCGCGGCACGCTGGCAGGCCTCGTCGCGCGTGAACAGGTCCATGTCGTCGGACCTGCGATGCCCGGCGTAGTAGCCGGCGAGGGCGGTCCCGCCTACGAGCATCACGCCCTCAATGCGCTGCGCGAACACGTGCCGGATCGCACCGAGCAAAGGCGCCGGAAGAACGCGCTCGCTTATCGCGGCATCGGGGCGAGGTGCAGCCGCCATACCCTCTCTAGATCCTGCCGGCGGCCGGGCGGCAGGAACTTCATGTAGTCCGGAAAACGGCTCCAAACGACGCGGCCCGCGGCCTTTGCCGCCCCGTACAACCCGTACGCCTCAACCAGGCGGGCGAGCGCCTTCGGTTCGCGCCGCTGTACGGCCGCCGCGAAATCCTCGAGATCGGGATACAGCCGATCCCACAGCAGCGCGGCCCGAATCGCTGCTCGTCGTTCTCCCAAATCCGGCAACGGCTGCGCGAGGTCGGCGGCATCGACGCCAAGAGCCGTGCAAAGCCTGAGCAGGTGAGCGGATTTCACTTCCGCGAAACCGTCGCGCGCGGACTTAAACCACAACGAAACCGCCTGCCGGGACACTCCTGACAGTCTCGCGATGTCACTATGGTTGAGATTGCGAGCTTTGATAGCGATTGACAATGAATCGATACATATCATTTTACTAATAAAATAATACTTAAATAGAATTCGTTTGTCAAGCATACTTGACAAACGAAGGAGCGGCGAACCTCGGTGCCGGCAACCACCGTAGGCGCGGGCCTAGTCCGCGAGGCGGCAGATGTCCTTGGGCTGCGGGGCACGCCCGGTCTGCTTGAGCATGTGCGCGATCGAACCCTCGCCGTTGGCGCCGAGCGGGCCGGTGACGCGAACGGTGCCCAACGGCTCTTCTTCGTGGCCGAGCACCAGGCCGGTGGTGGGGTCCGTGATCTGCTTGCCCAACGAGAAGCAATTGAGCTCCTGGCCTTCTTCGATGCCCATCGTCGGACCGGCGTTCAGGTAAACCGAGTCCCCCCGGACCCCGGCGATGCGGCAGGTCCAAGGCTTCTTCGAAACCTGCGAAACGATGTTTTCGGTGAACTGAACGATGGCCTGGCGCAGCGCCTTGCCCTCGATCGTTTCGTCGTAGCCGCCGCGTCCGCCCAGGCCCAGCACCGAGCCCTTCGCGTTCTTGGCGATGCCCGTGCCGGAATCGGCGAAAATCACCTGACCGGTCTCCGCGTCGACGATGCGGATGTCGACAGTCGCCTCGGCGGTCTGACGCTTAGACTGAACGATCACATATTCCGAGCCTTCCTGCTTGACGCCGAATTCGGACACCGAACCGGTCACGATCGCGTTGAGCCCCAGGATCTGGCCGACCTTGACCACCGTGCGGGGGTCGATCGCGCCGGAGGCCTGCAGCTTCTGCTCGGCCATAATCTTATCGAGCTTGTCGCGCTCGACGACGACGAAACGCCCGGTCTTCGCGAGTTCGGTGACCAAAATGTCCGAGGCGGCGCTTCCCAACCGCGAACCGTAGGCGGTCTTGTTCTCGAATTCGACGACGCCGATGCGGCGCTTGGGGCCGACGTACTTGGAGCTGTGGCGCTTCGTGAGCGTCGCGCTGTCGGTGCGTTCGCGGCGGGCCGAGGTGCGCGGCGCGCAGGACGCGGCGAGGACGACGAGGGAAATCAACGGAAGTAGGCGCTTCATCGTAGGTTATCTCCTTGGAAACGACATCATCGCTCGGTCGACGGCCTGCCGGGATTCCTGATCCATCGGTTTCCCGTAGGCCTTTTCCGCCGCGTTCTCCAGCACTCCTTCCAGAAACGACAGTTCCGCCTTCTTCCTGCTCAACGCCGCTTTGGATTTCTCGAAGCGGCCGGTATTCTTCCAAAGCGTCTCGCCGGATTTCCCGTCGACCACCGACAACTCCAGCTCGACGATCCTGCGGCGAACAAAACCCAGGTTCTGATCGCTGAAATCGTTGACCATCCCGACCACGTAGCGATCCACTCCCAGCGCCGCGGCCACCTTCTCGGAAGCGATGCTCCTCAATTGCCCTCCGTCCGAAATCCCGATCCCGCGCAGCGCGGCGTCGGCTGCCTCCAACGGCACCGGATCCCATCCGAAGCCCGAGAGCTTTTGCTGCGTCAGTTCCCGCAGCAGCTGCGGTCCCCTGAGGCTCGTCGACATGCTGTTAAACGGCAGAACCGCGATATCGCCGCGCAATTCCGGGACCGGCCTCACGACCGCCGGCCTCGGTCCCGCGCACGCCGCGAACGCCGAAGCGAACGCAAGCGCGAGTCCGACCTTCATCCTAAAACTTCTTCGTCGCCGCTTCGACTTCGATCCGGTACGACGAAATGGATTTCACGCTCAGCCCGAAATCGCCCATGGAAGGCAGCGCCTTCGCGAGCTCTTCGGCGGCGACGCCCTCGGTGGTCACCTGCAGTTCCGCCGCGCCGTCGCGATATCCGGCCAAAGCGGCCGTCGCGATGTCGGGCTGTCCGCGCAGCGCCTCGATGAGCTTCTGCACGTCTTCGACCCCCGAAACACCCTTCACCGAAATCGTCACTTCGACGCGCGCGCCCAGCAATTGTCCGAGTTCGTCGGCGATTTCGTCGCCCGCGAGCTTGCCGGCGATTTCCAGCGCCTTCGCCCGGGCGACATCCGGGACCGGATCGAGACCGGAGGCTTCCCGCGTACGGCTCGCGAGGACTTGTGCGGTCTCCGGCTTGATCACCTGAATCTGAATGCGCGAACGGAAGGAATGAAAGCCGCCGAGGTTGACGTCGCGCAGTTCGTGAACGCTCGCGTCCCCGGTCAGCACCAGGTCGGCGCCGAGGTCCCTGCCGATGCCGGCGGCCGCGGCGGAATCGGAAAGATTCTTTCCCTTAAACCGGGCGAGCGCGGCGTCGTCGATCACCTTAAAGCCCTTTTCAAGCAGCGCCTTGCGCAGCGCGCCGGCGGCGCTCGTTTCACGCTCCGCATCCCAGCGGCCCGCGCTCGTGACGAAAACCGCGACCGACGGGTTTCCCGGAGGCGGGGGCGGACGCATCAGACCCAGCTTCTTCAGGTCGCTGCCGACCTTTTGATACAGCACCAGCGCGCGGATGCGGGTTTTGTAGAACCCGTCCTCCTCCCGCTCGTCGATCACGTCGTATTTGCGCACGTAGCCGGACACGTTCGCCAGGATGTTCTGGTCCACGGTCACGGCTTTCGCGACGCGGGTCTTCGCCGAAATGAAGACCCCCACGACCCGTTCAACCGCCTTCTTCTGGGCGTCGGCGAGCGAGGCTCGCTTCGTGCCGAGAAGATCTTTCGGGTCGTGGGGGCTCCATCCCTCCGCCTCGATGACTTCCCCTTCCTCGTTGGGACCGGGCTTGAGCCGGCTGCCGGAGCAGCCGACCAGAGAGACCGTTAGAACGAGGGCGAGCAATCCTCGCGGCGAAAGACGCGGCATCTTACTTGAACTTCACGCCCAGCATCTTTTCGGCGCGCCTTCGCGGAAGCTGGATCGTCACGACCGCTCCGTCGTCACCGGTGAATTCCGTCTTCACGATCTCGGCGCCCTTGACCATCTGGCTGAGAGTCTCGATCATCTTCTGCTCGCCCATGATCGACATGTCCACCGTCTGGCCGGACTCGAGCTGAGCGCCCTTGATTATCGTCAGCAGTTCGTTGTGAGCCTTGATGATCGCAGCGTCGCGGGAAAGCGCGCGCCGCTGGGTCATCGACGGGAGTTTCGGATCGGCCGCGGCGATGCCGATGGCCTCGAAATACTTCCTATGGATCGAATCCTGCGCGATCACGTCCTGAACCTCTCCGTCCTTGACCATTCCCTTCTTGTGGCACGCCGTCATCGCGCCGGCCGCGAAAACCATCGCAAGCACCGCGAGAATCCGTCCGTTGTTGATGCGCATATACTTCCTCCCTTTGCGACTAACGACTCAAGCGTTTTTCGCGCCGACCGCGGCCGACGCGCGCTCCGTGGGTATCACGAAGAAAAAAGTACTTCCCTGCCCCGAAGACGATTCGAACCAAATCCTTCCCCCGTGCCGATCCACGATCTGACGGCAGATCGCAAGTCCCAGACCCGTACCGGGCGCAGGCATCGCGTTCCGGTTGGAAGCCCGGAAAAATTTCTCAAAAACCCGTCTTTGCTCATCCTCCGGGATCCCGATTCCGGTGTCGGAAACCCGCGCGAGAAGGCCTTCGCCCTTATTTTCGAGGCCGACGGTCACCCGTCCCCCCTCCGGGGTAAATTTTATCGCGTTAGAGACCAGGTTGTCGAATACCTGTCCGAGCCATTGGGTGTTTCCGTGGGCCGCCGGGAGCTCTCCCGAGGCGGAAAGTTCGAGCGTGATGGAGCGGGCTTGCGCCGCGAGACGCTGTCCCTCGAGGCATTTTTGGGCCGTCTCGACGAGATCGATGCTTTCCAGCTCGATTTGGACGCCGCCTTCGAGCTTCGAGAGGTCCAGGAGGTCCGTCACCAAAAGGTGAAGCCGGTCGGCGGCGCTCTTGACGATTTTCAAAAACCGGCGCTGCTCGGCCGGAATCTCGCCGGCGTCCCCGTCCAACAGAACGGCCAAAAAACCCTGGATCGAGGTCAGGGGAGTTTTGAACTCGTGACTCACGGTCGAGACGAATTCATCCTTCATCGAATGCATCCGCTGCAGCTCGAGGTTCGTATCCTGAAGTTTTTTGGAAAGCACGGCGCTCTCGATCAGCACCGCCGCCTCCTCGGCGATCACCTGCACGAAGCCGATATGATCCTCCGAAAATAGATCCTTCCTAAAGCTCCCGACCCGCATCACGCCGATGCGCTGGCTTTCAACGCGCAGCGGCACGACCATCAGCGAGCGGCAATTCCACAGCTTCGCGTAGTGTGCGATCACATCGGGGTCGTTCTGAGCGTCCCCGGTGATGAACGGCTTTCCAAAACGGAACACCCGCACCGAAGAGGAATGTTCGTTGGTCAACGGAATCCGGTACATACCGTCGCTTTCGTTGACCCCGAAGGCGCCCGGCAAGGTGACGAGTTCGCCGGTGTCCTGGTCGAAGGTCAAAAACGCGCAGATGTCCGCATCCAGGGATTTCGCGACGATCCCGATGATCGCCGACAAGACGTCCGACTGATCGGGGTGCTCGGAGATGATGTCCGTCACCTCTTGAAGCGTCCTCATCTCCTTCGCCCGCTGAATCAACTGAAGATTCGTCTCGTCGAGGCGCTGCATCGTCACGTCCAATCCGCCCTGAAGCCGCTCTCGGGCGCGATCGAGTTCCCAGAAGCGGGAAGCGCGGTCGGCCATCGACGTAAAATAAGCCGCGAGCGTTTCGAGCGGCTCCTTGTGCCGGTCGGCGGCCTCGGCGTTGGATCCGTACGAAACCGCGGAGATAAGACCCCACAGTCGGTCCCGCGTTCCCCAGGGGACGAAGCGAATCGCACGGGCCCCGCGCACCGACAACAACCGCCCGCAATTTCCCGGGAGTTCGCCGGAAACCTTCCAACCCTGTTCCGTGGAGAAGGCCTTATCCCAGAGGGCCTCCTCGAGTTTTAGATCCGCGGGCTCCAGGGATTCCAGCGATCCCGAACGAACGATCAGGTCTCCGTCCGTGCCGTCGAAAGCGCCCAGGGGCGCGCGGCGGAACCAAACGAACACATCGAGTCCCCCGAACCGGGCCAAGAAGCGGTCCACCCCGAACTGCACGGATTCGGCGAAAGATTCGGGGGTCTCCGGCATGGGATGCGCCTCGAGGAGTTCTTGGGAGAACGCGCCCCGCTCGCTCCATTCCAGCCGCTCTTGGGAATACTTCGCCTCGACGGGGCCGAGCATCCGGAAACGCAGGAACCAATAGACCGCGCCGATGCCGACGATCGTCGACGCGGCGAGCGCTCCGAAAAGCGGGTTCACGCGAAACTCCCCGGTGCCGGAGCGCACTGCAGATCCAAAAACGCGTGCAGATGAAATTTCGGATCGTGCACTCTGCGATAGGGCATCCACGCCAACGGCACGCCCCCCTCGCCGAGCAGATGCTGCACCACGTAGCGGCAATCCCCTTCGTTCTCCGCCAAATCGGCCCCCGGCTGCGGCCCGAGGACCAGTGCTGCGTCCGCACCGCCCTGATAGGCCTCTTCGGCCAGCACGAACGGCACGGTCGGAGCCGGGTCCACGGCGTAAGGCCTGCGAACCGCCTCCGCGAACGGCCACGACCACGAATTAATTTGTCCCGCGACCGCGACCCGGCGAAGCGTCCATTCGGCGTGGGCTTCCTGGCCTTGAGGGTAAAGCAACAGCAGGCGGCGCGCGCCCCCCGCGGGAGACGGTGTTTCCGCGGATTTTTTCTCCAGCTCCTCGGCGGCGATCACTTGCGGCTCGCCGGCCTCCGCCTGAAACAACGTCGGGTGAAGATCGGCGAGCCCCGCAGGCTGTCCCGCTGCGAGGCGCAAGGATTCGAGCGCTTTCGCTCGGCGCAGCGTCCATCCGAGTTCCCCAAAAATACCGACGGCGGACTGCGCGAACGCCGAGACTTCGGCCTCCACGCCGGTCAATCCTGCGCTCTCCATCGCGCCTTTGACCGCCTCCAGCCTCTTGTCGCCGGTCGCGACCTTCACTTCGACCGTGTGGCCGCCCGAAATCCTGATTTCCAGCGCCTGCTCGATCGCAACGATCATTTCCGCTGGGTAGGCGGAAGCCAAAATAATCTGCTTGCCCGCGTCCATAAAGGATTTAAACAACGAGACGAGCTGCGTTCGGTTGTGCTCCGCGATCCCCATGAATTGCAAATCATCGACGATCAACGCGCGCGCCTTCGCGGCGAATTCCTCGAGCTCCTGGAAACGATTTTCCGAAACCGCCCACGCCGCCGCGCGCGCGAGTCTCGAACCGCTGGTGATCCAGACGGGTTCCTCGGGAGTTTGCTGCTGCAGCTTGTCGGCCAAGGCGTGGAGCAAATGCGTTTTTCCGCTGCCGGGAAGTCCCGAAACGAACAGCGGCTGATAGAGCGAACCCGGACTGGTCAAAATCGACATCCCCCCGGCATGCGCGAAGCGGTTGAACGCGCCGACTATGAAATTGTCGAGAGAATGCGAAACGATCCGTTCCGTCACCGCCCCGAACAGAGCCTGGGACGCGAGCTTATGGGAGACGGATTCGACGGCTTCCCCCGGCCCGGCGCCGGCGAGCGGGACCGCTTCGGGCGTGGACGGAGTGATGCCGGGCGCAACCTCTTGGCGCAAGGCAATGGGCGGACCCTGTCCCGCGAACGGGGCCGGACTCGCTTCAGCCGTCGGCGACAGGTTCAAACCGCCCGCCGACGCCGCGGGTTCGGGGACCGGAGATAGAGAAATCGGGACGACGTCGTCGGCCGCGGTTTCTTCGACGGTCGGGACGGGCGCGGGAACCGGGGCGGGCATGGGCGCTTCCTCGACAGGCGCCGGTCCGTCGCCGGACGCGAGGGCGAGCTCAATCGGCAGACTCCCGCCCTCCCCGAAACCGGAGTCCGGCTCCGGCTCCGCTGCGGGAGCGGCCTTGGGAGTGGAGGCCGAAGCGGCGTCGGGATGGATGCTCCGCATTTCCGATTCAATCTCGGAGAGCTCCTCGTCACTGAGCTTCCGAAGCGACAAACTGAAGTTGAACTCGGCGTTCCCCTTTTCTTTCTTCGGGCGGCCGCAGACCGCTCCCAGCTTTCGTATCAGACCGTGCACGTCGGCCAACGACCCCTTGACGAACAAGAGCCGTCGGTTCGGGTCTCCCTTCGTAGGCGACTCTTCGATCTTCCATCGGCTGAGCATTAACCGGACCTCAGCAGCATCAATTCGAGCAGGATCTCGATGGCGGCGGTGCGGCTTCCGATATCGCCGACGGTGAAATTCTTAAAGTAGATGTCCTCATCGTCGCACAGACTCTCGAGGTCCCGCTTTTGGTCCTCGGAAAGCCCTTCGAGAATCGCGATGACGCCCGCCGTGTTCGTTTTCTTAAGGTGCTCTAAAAGTGCCGGGGCTTTCGTCGTCGGGGTCACCGTCGCGACTACCGACCGGTGCAGGTACAGCGGCTTTTTCGAGACGCCTCCGGAAACGGTCCCAATAAAGTGGATCAGCTTTTCAATAGCCTCGCGCTGGCTCGACGAATAGAGATACGCGATCCGTCGGATCTGATCTTTCGGAGTTTTCTCGGGGATCGGTTCGGGATCGATTTGAAGTTCCCCCGCAACGGCCGCTGCAGGCTTCGCGGATTCGGGTGCCGCCGCCGCCTGAGGAGGCGCCTCGGCTTCCGCCCTGGCCTTCGCCTGCGCCTCGGCTTCTGCCCTGGCCTTCGCCTGCGCTTCGGCTTGCGCCTTGGCCTTCGCCTGCGCCTCGGCTTGCGCCTTGGCCTTCGCCTGCGCCTCGGCTTGCGCCTTGGCCTTCGCCTGCGCTTCGGCTTCCGCCTTGGCCTTCGCCTGCGCCTCGGCTTCTGCCCTGGCCTTCGCCTGCGCTTCGGCGTCCGCCTTGGCTCGCGCCGCCTCGACCTTGGCTCTCACCTCGGCTTCCGCTTTCGCGGCGATTTCCGCCGGGGACGGACCTGAAGGAACGGGTTCCGATGGGGGCGAAGGCGAAATCGGCCGTGCCGCCGCCGCATCCTCGGATCCCATCGAGGAAAGGATGTCGTCCAAGCCTTCGAGGATCTCTTCGATTTCCTCGTCGGATTTTCCTTCGGCGCTCATTGAGTCGGGACGCCTCCGGCCTGCTTCATCTTCAACTGAAGATCCTCGGGGTTCGTCGCGTTCTCCAGAACGTCGCCTTCATCCACCTTGCCTTCCTGATACAGGCGGAGCAATTGCTCGTCGAACGTATGCATGCCGTAGTACTCGCCGGCCTCCATCGCCTTGCGGACATCGTTATTCTTGCCTTCGAGGATGTTCCGACGGATGCCGCTGGTCGAAATCATCACCTCGGTCGCGGGAAAACGAGAGAGACCGTCCTTGGAAATAACCAAGCGCTGGGCCACGACCCCCTTGAGCACGAGCGCCAACTGCTGACGGATCTGGGAAATTTGCCGGTCCGCAAAACTGTCGATGATCCGGTCGATCGTTTGAACCGCGTCGATCGTGTGAATCGTCGAAAGGACGAGATGACCGGTTTCAGCGGCGGTCAGCGCGGCTTCGATCGTCTCAGGGTCGCGCATTTCTCCGATAACGACGACATCCGGATCTTGGCGCAGCACGTACTTCAGCGCCTGCGCGAAGGACGCCGTGTCGCGGCCGACCTCGCGCTGGACGATCGTCGATTTCAAATCTTCATGGAAAAACTCGATCGGGTCTTCGATCGTGATGATCCGGTGGTGTTCCCGGCCGTTCATGTAATGGACGAGGCTGTTCATCGACGTCGTCTTCCCCGCGCCGGTAATCCCGGCGAACAGAATCAACCCGCGAGTCTCTTTGGAGAGCCGTTCCATCGCCTTCATGGGGAGGTTCAATTCCTCGAAAGTCCGCAGCTTGATGGGAACGACGCGAAGAGAGAGCGCCACCGTACCCCGCTGGCGGAAAACGTTCACGCGAAAACGCGAGACCCCGGGGAGACTGTAGGCCAAGTCCATTTCGTCGGATTCAGCGAATTGTTTCTGCTGTTCCGGGTTCATGATCGTCTTGACCATTCCTTCGATGTCTTCGGCTGACAACTTCTGAAGTTTGACCGCCGGAACCAGCTTCCCGTGGACGCGAACGGCGGGACTCGAACCGGCCTTAAAGTGGATGTCCGATATTCCCTTTTCGACCATCAATTTCAGCAACGCCGCCAAATCCATCGCCATAGTCCGCCTCCACGCGGTCAAAAAGACCCGCTGCCGCCGCGAGAGACGCGGTGCGCGGTTTAGGGGTCGCCGCCGACGCTTATTGGGAAGTACGTACGATGCGGACGCCCTTCAACGCGAGCCAGTCTAAAGCGAGCGGGCTGACGATCGCGTCTTTCGGAATTGTAAGTCGTTTCATCTGGGGCGTCAATGCCTGTTTTATCTCGTATTCCGTCAAAAAACGTCGTCCGCATAAGGGTTTCAGGCAACCGGGATCCTGATGCCCATCGCGGGGAACGGAAGTAGGCGCGGGAACCGGCACAGGCGCCAAATGCCGCCGCAGCACGTCAATCAAGTCACTTCGCGTAAACATTGATCTAGGGACAGGCCCCACACTTTCTTTACTTTTTGGGGCAGGGGCGGGGCCGTCCCGTCAAATCAGACCTTGATGGAAATCTTTCCCAGATAGGCTTCAAGATCGGCCGCCGGGCGCGGAATGACGTGCACCGCGACCAGTTCTCCGACCCGCTGCGCGGCAGCGGCGCCCGCCTCAACAGCGGCGCGCACCGCTCCGACTTCTCCCCGGCACAGCGTCGTGCACAACCCTGAGCCGATTCGCTCGTAGCCGATCATCTTCACCTTCGCGGATTTCGCCATCGCATCGGTCGCTTCGATCATTCCGACGAAGCCCTTCGTTTCGATCATGCCCAACGCGTCTTTCATTTCAGCCATCGGATTCTCCTCGGTTTCTGCTTCGGTAAATTAGTGTTCGTACGGCGAGTCGTTCTTCTGGGTGCCCCGGGACTCCACTTCCAACCCCGCGTTGCAGGTCGGACAACGCTTGGCCGGCGAATAGGTTCTAACGCATTCGTCTTCACCCGGCCAATACTCCTCGAAAAACATCGGGGCCTTTTTATGGCAGATCATGCAGTACCGGCCATAGCCCGCTCCGCAGCAGGAACAGAATCGCGGTTCCCCGTCCGCGGTGTGCGTCAGCGCCCCGCATGTGCCGCACTGCAAGTCGACGCGGAGCTCGATTTTTCGCTTTTCAGTCATCTAATAATTCCCTCCGCCGGACGGCTTGGCATCGGTCACGATCGCGACGCTCGCCGAAGTGCCGAGTCGGGTCGCCCCCGCCTCGATCATCTCTTTCGCCGCGGCGGTATCCCGAATTCCGCCGGAGGCCTTCACGCCCATCTTCGGGCCGACGGTCTCACGCATGAGACGGATATCCGCGGCGGTCGCCCCTCCGGGGCCGAATCCCGTCGAGGTCTTCACGAAATCAGCGCCGACCTCCTTGGACATCGCGCAGGCGCGGCGTTTCTCATCGTCGTTGAGCAGCGCCGTCTCGAGAATCACTTTCAAAACCTTGCCCCGCGTCGCGTCGCGCACGGCCTGGATGTCGCCCCGCACCAGCGCGTCATTGCCGGATTTCAAGGCGCCTACATTGATGACCATGTCGATTTCGTCGGCCCCGTTGGCGATCGCGTCGCGCGCCTCGATCGCCTTGACCGTCGGCGTCGTGGAGCCCAGCGGAAAGCCGATTACGGTGCAGATCTTCACGCCTGTGCCGCGCAAAATCTGGGCGGCGAAAGAGACGTAGCTCGGATTGATGCATACCGAAGCGAAGCAGTACTGACGCGCGTCCTCGCATAGTCTCGCGATTTCTTCCTGCGTGGCTCCCGGCTTGAGCAAAGTATGATCCACGTAGGCCGCGATTTGGTTGCACTGCTTGGTCGGGTGACAAACCCCGATGCGGTCGGCGCCGATCGCCTTGAGTCCGCTTGCCTTATGGCAATGCGGGCAGTCGGGGCCGTGCGTATGATCTTCGGGCTTGACCGCCGGCACGGATTCGGGGGGGATCGGGTTCCCGCGGGACACGTTCCATCCGCCGAAGACCTTCCCGGCCGTCCCGGTCGTGACCCGGACGCCCCCTTTGGAAACTGTAGGCGACGGACAGCCGCAATCGGTCTTAGTCTTGGCCAGGTACCCTTTTTCCGCCAGCACCCGCACGACGACCTCGATGATATCCTTGAGTTCCTGTTCACGCATAGCGTTTCTCCTTCCCCCGCAGATGCACTGAATCGATAATCCCGCAAATGAGAGTGCGGACCGGCGCCGTCTCGTCTCCTAAAATTTGCCTGGCGGAACCGCCTTCGTCGAGCACGAGCACGATGCTGCCCGGCCCCGACTGCACGCCCCCGTCCAGCGCCAGCACCGCTTCGCCCAAAGGCTTCTCGGTTATCGGATCGATCGGACGCACGAGCAGCAGGCGCTGGTTGTTCAAACTCCGGTGCTTGTACTGACCCCACACGTTTCCAACGACTTCGCCGACGAACATCAGGCGCTCCTCTCCCGCTCGCGGAAATCGCGGACCTGATGGCCTTCGACGATGCCGATCACAGCCGCGTCCACCGGCGGCAGGTCGCTGAAGGCGACGGCCGCTTCGCGCGAGGCGACCCAATACACGAACTCCGAAGAGCCGGACCCGCAGGAGTCGGCGGCGACGACCGGGTCGCCCTTGACCGCGCCGGTCTCCCAATCAAGGGGCTGAATCAAAAGCAGCGTCTTGCGGTCGAGCGTCGCATAGTGGCGCGAACAGGTGACGCGTCCGACGATTCTCGCGTATTTCATCAGCGCATGTACTTCCGTTCGATGGCCAAAATCTTGCCGAGTCTCCGATCGTGGCGTCCGCCGCCGTACTTCGACGCGAAGAACGCGTCGCAGATCGCGTTGAGCGCGATTTCCCCATGGGTCTTTCCGCCGAGACAGACGACGTTCGCGTCGTCGTGCTCCATCGCAAGCTTGGCGCTGACCACATCGTAGGCGCAGACCGCGCGCACCCCGGTGATCTTATTGGCCGCAAGCGCGACGGCGCCCCCGAATCCGTCGAGAAGAACGCCGCGTTCGAACTCTCCGCGGGCGACCGACTCCCCGACGAGTTGGGCCACATCGGGATAGTCCACCGCGTCGGTTGAATAGCATCCGAAATCGGTCACGTCATGGCCATGCGCTTGGAGATACTTCTTGAGCTTCTCCTTGGCTTCGAAGCCGCCGTGATCGGAACCGATGACCAGCCTCGCCATGAGATTACTTTCCCACCGTCTGCAAAAGCTGCGGATCGGCCTGAGGGATGACGATGTAACTGACGAGTTGTCCTTCGGGAACGACCTGGATTCCCGCCGCCACCGCGGTCCGCACCGCCCCGACCTCCCCGGACATCGACACGTAGCCCTTGCCGCCCGGCAGCACCGCCTTCGTCTCGATCAAATGAACCTTCGCGGCCTTCGCGGCCTCGTCGGCCGCGTGGATCGCGGCGATGGCGTCCTTCGTTTCGATCATACCGAACGCCTCCAGCTTCTCGACGCCGACGCGCGTCTCAAGCGTCGCCATCACCTGCTCGTGGACGTTTCTGATGATGAATTTATGGATCAGCGTCTTCTCGGCGATCCGGAGACCGGCGCGCATCGCAGACTCGACCTCGCCGACCGGACCGCGGATCAAAATCGTATATTTTCCGCGGGCGATCACCTTGCCGGCGACGAGATCGACGCCGGCCTCCTTGACCATCGCGTCCGAGGCTTCGACGCCCTTCGCCAGCGAGGATGTTTCGATCAGTCCGATGGAGTATCCGGTTTGCATGTAGTTCCTCTTACACGATCCTGAAATAACCGACGAGACTGCACTGAAGCGGCCGCACGAAATGCGTCGCCTGGGTCAATCCGTCGCCGGTCGGGGTTCCGATCGAAAGCGTGGCGTAGCCTTCGCCCATGCCGAGCCCGTTGAAGTTCGGCGCGTTTTTCACGAAGATCGAGCACGCCATTCGCCGCCCCATCTTTGTGAGATTTTCGACATTCATCGAATACATCGAAGCGGTGTGATGATTGTAACCCTCCGCGTGGTAGGCCAGTTCGATGGCCTTGTCGACGCAGGAGACGGAGGTCACGGGGAGAACAGGCATCAACTGCTCGGTCCAAATCCACTCGTTGTCGTGGTCGACGAACGACCACAGCAGGCGCGTTCCTGCGGGAACGTCCAGCCCGATCCCCCTTGCGATCACCGCGGCGTCCTTTCCGATGTACTTCCTATTGAGCTTCGGATCCTTACAGCCCTTGCCGCCCTCGATGATCACTTCCTTCGTGAGCCTGCCCAACTGCTCTGGGTTCAACTCGTAGGCGCGCGGGTCCGAGCGCAGAGCGGCCAGAAAGCGATCCTTGATCGCGTCGACGAGGATAACTTCTTTTTCCGCCGTGCAAAGCACGTTGTTGTCGAACGAGCAGCCGGTGACGACGCCTCGCGCCGCCTCCTCGACCTTCGCGGTTTCGTCGACGACCACCGGCGGATTCCCCGGACCGGCCGCGATGGTCTTGCAGGTCTTGCCGGAGGTCATCGCCACCTTCACGATGGCGGGACCGCCCGTCACGAGATTGACCGGAATCGCCGGATGAGCAAGCAGGGCTTTGGTGTTCTCCTGCGAGGCCGGCTCGACGACCGTGATGAGGCCGCGCGGACCGCCAGCGGAAACGATCGCTTCGGTGAGAAGCTTCATCGTCGCGCGGCAGCAGCCGCTTGAGGCCGGATGCGGCGCAAAAATCACGCTGTTGCCGCCCGAGAGGATTGAAATCGCGTTATTAATGATCGTCGACGTCGGATTCGTAGACGGGGTAACGGCGGCGACGATGCCGAACGGCGCGTATTCGGTGATCGTCAGCCCCTTGTCGCCGGTCCGCGCGACGGCGCGGAGCGCTTCGGGTCCGGGGGTTTTTTTCGCGGCGAGAAGATTCTTGCGGACCTTATCCTCGTAACGGCCCATGCCGGTTTCCTCACGGGCCATCTTCGCAAGCGGCTCGGCGTTGTCGATCGCGGCCTTGCGCATCGCCGCGATGATCGATTCACGCTGCTCAAGCCCGAGGTCCTGAAACACCCGCTGAGCCGTTCCGCTGGCATCGACGGCGGCGTCAAGATCCTGGAAGACGAAGGACTCCGATGAGCCCGGAACGGAGGACGCCCCGGCGGCCGACGCCGCCGGAGGCGGGGATCCGTTCTGTTCCAAGCGCTTGAGAACCTCGGTTACGACGGTCGCGATCGCGTCTCTATCCATCCGAGCACCCTATTCCGTCACCGTGAATACGCCGTGTCCTTGGATTTCTCGAACACGGTCTTACCGCCCTTCTCGACATAGTCGACGATCGCGCAGATCGTACAGTCCACCGGTTGTCCTTCGGTGACCGACGTCTGGCGCGCCGACGATCCTTGAACGAGCAGGACGAGTTCCCCCTCCCCGGCGCCGACGGCGTCGATGGAAACGAGGGGATGGCCCTTCGAGGCCCCGTCGAGGTCGACCGGCTGGACCAGAAGCAGCTTCTTGCCGACGAGCCGCTCGTCCTTGTTGGTCGAAACGACGGTGCCGCAGACTCTCGCGAAAATCACGGCCGCTTACTTGCGGCGCGCGTCGGCGAGGGTAATCGGCATTTTGCCCTCGAGGTCCGGATGCGGCTGCGGAATCACATGCACGGCGATAAGCTCACCGACTTTCTGAGCGGCGGCTCCGCCGGCGTCGCACGACGCACGGCACGCGGCCACTTCTCCGCGAAACAACACCGTGACGAGTCCGGTTCCGACCTTCTCGTAGCCGACGATCTTCACGTTCGCGGCCTTGACCGCGGCATCCGCGGCCTCGATGCAGGCCGTCAGCCCGCGTGTTTCAATCATTCCAAGCGCTTCCATTCTTCCTCCTGATGCGTCTTCAAACGATGTGTACGAAATCTCCGTTCTTCAGCCAGGCGGCGTTGGCTTCATCCAAATCCACGTGAAACTCCAAAGCGAATTGATCTGAGACCCGGGCGAGGCATTGCTCGAACACCGTCTCGCGCGGGCCGCCGATGCCGGCGCGCACGCGAAGCATTTCCCCGCCCTTGATGCCGAATTTCTCGGCGTCGCGCGGGTGAAAATGGACGTGACGCTGCGCGATGATCGCCGCATCCTCGACGTCCACATGGCCGCGAGGACCATGCAGGCGCAGGGGCGCGGCGCCTTCAAGCTTTCCCGAACCTCGAACCGGAGGCTTGATGCCCAACATCGAGGCGTCCGTTCGAGAAATCTCCACCTGAGTCTTGGAGCGGAACGGCGCCACCAAGCGAATGCGGTCGAGTCGGCCCTTAGGCCCCTCCACATCGACGGTTTCCGTCGCGGCCCAAAAGCCCGGCTGAAGGATGCGGCGGTATTCGGTCGGGTCCTTTTCGCCGAATAAAATCCGCCAATGCTCCTCGGTGATATGAAAATGCCGGTTGGAAATCCCGACCGGGATCGGATGCTTCGACCGCGCGAGACTCGTCTCCAACTCCGAGACGATTTGCGCGGCGGCTTCGGCTCCGAAGGGAAGCATCTCAGTTCGCGGCGGGCACCTTGAATCCGATAATGCGGGAAAAACCGTCGACCTTAAGGCTCGCTCCGCCGACCAACGCCCCGTCCACGTCCGGTTGGGACATCAATTCATCGATGTTGTCGGCCTTCACCGAACCGCCGTAGAGGATTCGCATGCCCTGCGCGAGCGCGTCGCTGTAAAGAGAAGCGACCTGCTTGCGAATGAATAGATGCGCCTCCTGAGCCTGCGCGGGAGAAGCCGTCTTTCCGGTTCCAATCGCCCAAACGGGCTCGTAGGCGATCACGAGCATGGACAAATCCACCGGAGCGAAACCGTCCAGCGCCCCCTTCAACTGCGTCTCCAACACGCGCCAGGTTTGCTGGGATTCCCGCTCGTCGAGAGACTCCCCCACGCAAACGATCGGCAATAGCCCGACCTTCAGCGCGGCAGCGAGGCGGTCGTGAACGGTCTTATCGGTCTCCCCGAAAAACTGCCGGCGCTCGGAGTGCCCGATAATCGCCGCGTCAACGCCCAACTCCTTTAAGGATGCGGCGGCGCATTCCCCGGTGAACGCCCCGCTCTCCGCCCAGTGCACGTTCTGAGCGGCGCAGCGAATCCGGCTGCCCTTCACTGCTTCCGCGACCGCGGCAAGCAAGGTGAACGGAGGAGCGACGATCGTTTCAACGCCCGTCGCCTTCGCGGCAGCGTCTTTGAGACCCTCAACGAGTGCGTTCGCCCCGTTGAGGTCCAGGTTCATCTTCCAGTTTCCAGCGATCAGGGGTCTTCGAAGGGGTGAGCTCATAAGGTTGTTGACAAAATGTCCACAATTCGAGATTTTTACGCACCCCGATTATAACACCCGGACGACCGAGCAGGCAATAGGTCCCGCTTCGAAAATATAAATAAACAATAAAAAATAATGGTTATTTAAAATTCCGTGAAAGGGATGACGATTTCCCGAAGAGCGCCGGGATGATAGTCTTCTTTGTACGAGGATTTCGAGCCGCGCTTCACCCGAAAACTGAGGACCTTGGCTTTGCGGCCCTCCAAAATATCGGAATCAGAGTCTCCGAAATAAAGCACGTAGTTGCCCTTGGTCAGATAGCGGTGCTTGTTCGTGCTTCCGTTGGAGAAAATAAAGTCGTGCGCAAGGTAGCGCCATTCCTTTTGAAGAGCCTCCCCCCCGTAGCTCGGGCGCGCGCTGATGATCGATACCCGAAACCCTAAAATGCGGAAAGTCCAAGCGAGGACGTTCGGCAGCAATTTACGCTCTTCGACATCGTAGCTCTGATTGACGACGGTCCAGAATCCGGGGCTGAATGGCTGATGCGCACTTTTAAACGCCTTCGCGAAGGCCGGCGTGGAGAAAACGATCGTATCGTCGTAGTCGAAGCCGACCCTAAGCTCCCCGATCGTTACCAAGCTGAAGACGAGGCCCCAGCAACTCATAAAGACCAAGGTCTTCTTGAACCAGGTCCATGTCTTATCCGCTTTATCTCGAACCGCTTTCAGCACAATGGCGCCCTCACTTGGCCCCGGCTCTCGCCAGGTCCGGGACCTCGATCGGACTGTAGCGGCGGGCGCACCAAGCCAGCACGTCGCGGACCAGTTCCCTGGTTTTAACCGGGTCCGTCCCTTCCGCGAACGCCGAGTATCCGTCGCCGCCCCAGACCATGAAATCAGCCGCAGTCACGGAGTAGGTTTCATCGTCGTCGAGCTTTCGTCCGCGCACGCGAATCGACGACAAGCGCTTTCCCCGCGGACCGGCTTCATTCCAGACGTATTCGATCCCCGACGTCTGCAGAACGTGCGGCGCGAAGGACACCCCGTGCTCCAGAATCTTGCGCACGCTGGATCCCCGCATATAGAGGGTCATGAGATAGTTGTCGAAGGGCATCATCTCAAAGACGTTTCGCAGCCGAACCGGGCCCTCCGCCAAACCGCTTCGGAGGCCGCCTCCGTTCAAGAAAGCGATATCCGTCTTCGTCCACTTGCGTTCGCAATCGGTCGCCCAAGCGCCTGCGGGAGAAAGACGCCGATGATCGGTCTCAAGCTCCGCGGCCGCCCGCCCGATCACCACGTCCAATTCCCGCCCGACTTCCCGGCGATAGCGTTCGACAATGCGCGCGACATCCGGGTCCTCGCCGACCGCGTCCACCCAAAGCGGGCGCACTTCTCCTGAGCGGGACACCATCTTCCGGGTCTCGTCGTCGAATTCCAAGGTCGCGATCCCGACGGATTTCAAATAGGCTCCCGCGTTGACGATCAGAGTCCCCGAGGGTTCGGCGACGGGATTCGGGATCGCCGCATGCGTGTGCCCCCCCACGATCAAATCGATTCCCTCAACTGCGGCCGCGATCGCGCGATCCCCTTCAAACGGCGGGCGGGAGGCGCTTTCCTGTCCCACATGAGTAAGCGCGATAATGATCTCGGCCCCGCTTTTCCGCAATTTTGCCACGGCTTCCTTCGCCGTCTCGATCTCCCCGGCGAACAAAAGCCCGGCGACGCTGTTGGGGAAAACGCGTTCGGGCACGGTGCGGGTAACCATCCCGAAGATGCCGATCTTAATGCCGGCCACGGTCTTTAGAATATGGGGTTTTACGTAGTCGACGCCCTCCCCGGTCGAAACACGGCGAATGTTCGCCCCGAGCACGGGGACGCTGATCTTCCCGATAAGTTCCCGGAGCGTTTCCTCTCCGAAATCGAATTCATGATTGCCGAGGGCGACCGCGTCGTAACCGAGGGAGTTGAAAATCTCGGCCAACGCCGCACCCCGCGAAAAATTGCCTTCGGGGGTTCCCTGAAACCAATCCCCCGCGTCAAGCACCAAAGACGGTCCTTTCGCGCGCTCCGCGCCGATGACCGCGGCGAGAGCGGCCGCACCTCCGATGACGCGCCCGCCGGCCTTCGGCTCGGGGCGGGACATGATCCAGCCGTGAATGTCGTTGGTATGGACGATTCGAAGCGGGATCGTTTTCGCGCCGACCGCGCTCGAGAACAGGAAAGCGCACAAAAAGGCCGCCGCGCAGCGCGGGGCCCTCATTGCGATTTCACGAGGATGTCGCCGATAATATCGGCGGCCTCGTCGCCGCGGTCCGCCGCGTTAGACAGATGGCGGTACAGTTCGCGCGTCTTCAAAATCGAGATGACGTCGTTCTTCTTGAACAAATCGGCGAGAGCCTGACGGTACAGATGCTCCACGAAGTTCTCCGACTTCTTCGCCCGAATCAAATGCTCCTCGGCGACTCTCGGCTTGCCCTTCAGATGGGACACGGCCTTGACGATATCCTGGCCGGCTTCATAAAGCGATTTCGCCATTTTTTTCAGATGGTCGTTCGTCTCGACCTCGAAAAGAACCATCTCCTCGACGGTGGACTTGGCGTAGTCGATCATATCGTCTATCGCGCGAGAGAGACCGAAAATGTCTTCCCGGTCGATCGGCGTCACCAACGACTCATTGATCGCGTTGATTACAATGCGGCGAAGATCATCGGCCTGTTTTTCGAGTTCGGAAACCCGCATCCCGCGCGCGGGGCTGGGTTCTTCCATGAATTCGTCGAGCGCGGAGAGTCCCTCCAGTGTTTTTTCCGCCTGCTGGAGGAGCAGATGATAGAAGTCGTACTTTTCCCGCCTAAAGAAGAGCACTTCGGCTCATTCTAGCACTTCAATTTCACTAAAACCCAGGCGAGAACGGCGGCGGCGGGAAAGGTGAGGAACCAATTCGCCAGCAATTCGCCGACCGTATCCCAGCGAACGGCCCGCGGGTTATGCCCCGCCCCGACCCCCAACAGGCTCGACGAATTGATCTGACCGGGCGAAAGCGGCAGTCCCACGAGAGTCGATCCCAAAACCAATCCCCATGAAACCGCCAGCGCGGTGAAGCTGTGCAGGGGCTCGACCCGAAAAATATCGAATCCCATCTTTTTCAGCGTCCGCGTGAATCCGAACAGGACTCCGAACGCGAACGCCGCGGAACATACCCCACGGACCCACAAGGGGAGCACGAAGCTTTGAGGAACCCCTCCGGTTTGCAGCGACAGACCCGCCACCACCAGCAGCGCCATGCTTTTCTGCGCCGCATTCGCCCCATGCGCCAGACTCAAGGCGGCGAACATCAACACCTCCGCCGTGCGAAACGAGTGGATCATCCGGCTCGATACCTCCCTCGCCGCGCGGTAGAGGCCGCGAATCGCGATTCCCGCCGTTACCAGGCCGATGAACGGAGTCAGCATCACGCCGAGCATCACCAAAACGGCGTTGCGCCATTGAATCACCTCCGGTCCGCCGAGCGCGAGGAAACCGCCGAGCCAGCCTCCCAGGAGCGCATGCGTGTAGGAACCCGGAAGCCCGAGTCGCCATGCGACGGTCGCCCACGCCACAGCGGCGATCACCGCAGCCACGCAGGCGTCAAAGGGACTTGCCGCAGCGGGGAGAAGATCGAGACGCACGAGGTGCTGACCGAAGGTCCGCGCCACGGCGGATCCCAAAAACATCGATCCAAGAAAGGCAGCGGCCGCGGCGACGACCGCCGCGGATCGTGTCGTCATGCTGCGGGAACTGACGACCGAGGCCGACATCGTTCCGGAATCGTTCGCTCCGTTCAAAAATGCGAAGGCGATCGTCGGCAGAACGATCAGCGGAATGCGAAGATCGAGTTCCAGCCTACTTCCCCTTTTCCTCGAGCTTCCACTTGAGAGCTTGAATTTCCCCGCGCAGCTTGAAAATCTCCTGCATCCGGGTTCCGTCCTGTTGCGCGAGCGTCTGCTGCCAGGAACGGTCCGCTGATTCCGCCTGAGTCCGGAGCATCGCGGCCTCGCGCGTCCTTTCGGCCAGCTGTTCCTCGTAGCGCTCCTGCTCCTGAGCCCATTGCGCCCGCGTCTCAGCGAGGGCCCGGTCGCGCGCCACATCCGCGTCAAACAACCGCTTCTGCACAAGCTTCGCGGAACGCCGCTCCGCTTCCACCTGCCCCGTCATTTCCTCGACTTGTGCGCGCGCGGCGTCAAGCGCCGACTTCAAACCCGCAATCTCGCGATTCTTGCCCTCGATTCTCTGGGCAAGGTCGGCTTTTTCCGCGTCGATATCGAGCGTTTTCTCCGAAACCCCATCGCGCTCGGCGGCGGAACGCGCGGCAAGCGCATCCGCGAGCGCGCGAGTCAACTCCCCGATCTTTCGTTCGAGGGCCATCTCCCGAGAGTCGTCTTTCACGGGCGCGGAAACCGCCGCGGCGGCGTCGCGTTCGCCCACGGCCGCGTTGAAGCGCTCAATCAGACCCCGGCGCTCGCGGCGCATCTCCTTGAGGTCCGCCTTCGTCGAGGCGAGCTCGATCTCAAGAGCTTGAATCCGGGCGGCAAAACGCTGCGCGCCTTGACGCTGGGCGCTGATCTCCTTCAGCAGCCGCGCCAACGCGGCGTCTTTCTCCTCGAGCATCCGCTCCTGGGACTCCTCCGCGAAGCGCGCCTTCCGAACCCCCTCGAGCTCGGTTTCCAGAGCGCGGACGCGCGCGGAGAAGCGGGTCGCGGCCTCCCGATAATTGTAGGCTTCGCGAATGATCCCGCCGATGGCGTCGTCGGTTTCCTCGATCCGCTTAAGTTCCGTCTCGAAATCCTCCCGCCGCTCCTTGTCTTCTTCGAGAACTCGCCGAAATTTGAGGATGCGCTCGCGCAGCTGCGCGAGCATCGCGTCCGCGTCTCCCTGGACGTTCGCCAAGCGCTCGACGAGCGCGGCGTTCTCTTCCTTTAGACGCGCGCCGTGTTCTTCCAATTCGGCGATCTTCTTTTCCAACGGAGAGGCGGCGTCGCGCAGGCGGCGAAGCTCGTCGAGTTCGCGCTCCCGGGCCGCCAAGTCGCGAGAACGTTCGACCAACGCCTCGCCCAAACGGGCCCGAACCGGCTTCACGTCGATGCGGACCGCTTCGCGAGCCTGATCGCAGACGTCGCTGATCCAGTTCCGCCCCGTCGCCACGTGATTTTCGAAGCGTTCGGCCAAAAGGTCGAAGCCCTGCTCCGCCAACTTGACGCGGCTGGCGTACTCCATCTCGAGCATCACCAAGCGCGCGCGGAGTTCCTCTTCGGTGAGCGGTCCTTCGATCAATTTCGCCCGAAATTCCTCCACGCGGGATTCGGCGGAGCGGCGGGCGTCGTCGAGCCGCGCGCGAATGGAGTCCAGCTCGCGCGACAGAGAAGCGGGTATTTTGCCCGCGGTTTCGACGATGCGCGCCTCTGCGCGTCCGATTCTCCGCAATGCGGATTCGATGGCGGCCTGCTCGGAGCGTTCGAAGCGCTTCAGCAACTGTTCGGTTTGTTGTCGTTCGCTCATCGGAACCCGGATTCCCCTTAGTATTACGGGGAATCCCCGACCCGGCCATATCGATTCCGTTAACGCTTTAATTCGGGGGAAGCCCCCCATCGCATCAATTGCTTCGCAGCGAGACCTAAAGAGATTCGAACCAGAGAAGCAGGACGGCGACGCGAAATACCAACCCCGAATCCACGGCGGGATTGGCGTGGCGGACTCCCTCCAACATCGCCGCCAGATGCGAGGAGTCGAAAAGGCCCCGGTCCGGTGCGACGGAGAAGAGACTCGTCAGCCGTTCATTCTTGGGATCGCGAACCCACTCTTCCCAAGGGGCGACGAAGCCGTGTTTGCGCCTCCAAACGATCGGGCGCGGAAGGTACTTTTGAGCGAGCTTGCGGAGAATATACTTGCCCTTCAGGCGACGGATCTTCGTCGACGCCGGCAGATGGAGCGCGTATTCGACGAGGCGGCGATCCAGGAACGGAACCCGCGCCTCCAGCCCCGCGCGCATCGTCGTTTTGTCGACTTTCATCAACAGGCAATCGCACAGTACCGACCGCAAATCGAAAGCCAGCGCCCCGTTGAGACTGTGCGGCGCCTCGGGATCCTTGAGCCAATCCATCGGATCGAGATGCGCCGCGCGGTTTTGAAAGTCCCGGGAAAGCAGTCCTGCGTAGGCGCCCTCGGAGTGATGCGCCGAAGCGCGCGCCCAGGACCCGCGGTCCGCGTGAGGCAGATCTTGAAACACGCGACCCTTGCCCATCTTCCGAGCCGCGGCGGCGGCGAGCCCGCGTCCCCAACGGGGCACCCGCGCGACTTGCTCGGACAGATAGGCGGCCTTATAGCGGTTGTAGCCTCCGAACAATTCGTCGGCCCCTTCTCCGGTGAGAACCACCTTAACGTCTTTGCGGGCGAAGCGTGAGAGCAGCAGGGTCGGCAGGATCGCGGAGTCCGCGATGGGCTCATCGAGAGCCTCTCCTAGGTTTTCAACTCGCGACAGCACGTCCGCGGAAAGAATCAACTCATGGTGATCGGTTCCGAGGTAGCGGGCGACCGTCCGGGCGTGCGAGGATTCGTCGAGCCCCGCGCGAGTCCCGGAAAAGCCGATCGAGAACGTCGAGACCTTTCGTCCCGCCGCGCGGGCCATCAACGCCGTGATCAGAGAGGAATCAACCCCGCCGCTGAGAAACGAACCCACCGGAACGTCGGAAAGCATCTGCCCCCGCACGGACGCGATCAACAGACGCTCCACCTGATCGAGGGCTTCCTTCATCGAAGGCGCGCTGCCCGAGGCCTCCCACGCCGCGCGCTTGGGAAGCTCCCAAAAAGTCTCCAGCTTCATCCCGTGGGCGTTCACGCGCAGAACGTGTCCGGGTGCGAGCTTCAAAATCGAATCGAAGAGTGTTCGCGGATGGTGAACGAAGCCGTAGCACAGGTAGTCGAGCACCGCCGCGGAATCGAGCTCGCGGGAATCCGTCAACTCGAGCGTCGCTTTAAGCTCCGAGCCGAAGGCGATCCGCGATCCGTTGAAGGAGTAGTAAAGAGGCTTCACGCCGATCGGATCGCGCGCGAGGATCAATTCGTTCTTTTTCGCGTCGTACAACGCGATCGCGAACATCCCTTCCAGCCGCTTGAGAGCCCCTTCCCCCTCCCGGGCGAACAGGCGCAGCACGGTTTCGGCGTCCGAGCGCGTCCGGTAGCGAACGCCGCCGGCCTCTAATTCCTCTTTAAGGGCCGGGTGGTTGTAGATCTCTCCGTTAAAGACGACGGTGAAACGGCCGTCCTCCGTGCTCATCGGCTGGGCGCCATGCTCCAAGTCCAAAATCGATAGACGGCGAAAGCCCATCGCGACGGGTCCCCGCGACCACGCGCCCTTGTCGTCGGGTCCCCGGTGTGCGAGACGCTCCCGGGCGCGCTCCACTCGCGCGGGGTCGGCGGAGGAACCGTCGAGCCGGAATTCCCCGACGATGCCGCACATCAGAAGCGCCCCGTTACCGTATAGTGCTTAAGTCGGCGCGCGTCGCGCCACATGGCGGCGTTTTCCAAAAATAAAAAACTCTCCCGGCCGCTCGCGCAGCGCGACACCGCGTCCCGCAGTTCGGTATCGGTAAAACTCACGCCGCGCGACACCCGACGGCCTTCCCAGCGTCCGCCCAAACGCCAGTACCGGGTCTCGCGAGGCGCCTCCTCCGCGCGCAGCGCGTCAAAACCGATCATCAATTTCAAGTCCGATGCGATCTTCGTCAATAACTTCGTTTCGAACTGGCGGCCGCGGGGCATCCAGACGATTCGCCACGGGCCGCGTCCCGAACCTTTGAAATAGCCGTACATCGCGCGCATGTGATCGGCGCTCGGGTAAAACACCGGTGAGGTGTCGTAGACGACGAAGGCGGGAGAAAGCACCGCAAGCACCGCGCCGAAATCGCGCACGGTCTTGCGCAGGGCGGGGGTCATCCGGAACGGGCTGTCCCCCCCTCCGATCTCCCGCGGGGCGCGCACGGCAAAGGTGAATCCGGGAGGGGCTTCGCTCTTCCAGCGCTCGGCCGTCTCGATTTTTGGAAGGCGTGAAGCGGTACTGGTGATCTCGACCGCGTCGAGTTCGGAAAAGAATCGATCCCGCGCGACGGGAAACCCGCAGGTCCCGACCCGAAGTGCGCCTTTCACGACCCGGAATCCGGGAGAGGGCGAACGACGGTTTCCGGCAGAAAACGCGCATAGGCGCGGAGATAGAAAAATACGGCGACGCAGGCGAGACCGTACGCCAATTCAAAGCCGCCGTAACGGAGCCACTGGGACCGGCTCACGAAGTCCCAGGCTTTCGGCGCGTACAGATTCGCTTCGGGCTCCCCCAGAAACAGATCAAAGAGGCCCTTCGCGCTGACCAGGATTCCCCAAAAAAGGAAGATCCAGGAGCTCAAGACTACGAGCCCCCGGATCTTCACTTTCTCGGTCGCGGTTCCCAAGGGAACGAGTCTGGAGATTAACGCTTGGAGTATTGGAAGCGCTTGCGGGCCTTCGGCTGCCCGGGCTTTTTGCGCTCGACCATGCGCGCATCGCGGGTGAGCCACCCTTCCTTGCGCATCGTCTTCTTCGCGTCGTCGCCGAGTTTCGCGAGAGCGCGCGCCACGCCGTGGCGAATCGCCTCGGCCTGACCCGTGATCCCGCCGCCGATGACCTTGGCGCGGACTTCAAAGTCCTTGCCCTGATCGACCTTCGTCAAGGGCAGCCGCACGCTGAGGATATGGCGCCCGCGTCCGCGGAAGAACTCTTCGACCGGTTTCGCGTTGACGGTGATCTTGCCGGCTTCCCCGCCCGGAATGAGACGAACCTGCGCCACCGACGTCTTGCGGCGTCCGGTCGCCATGAGAACGTTCTTGTCAGACACTGAGAGCCTCCACCTTCTGGGCCGAGTGCGGATGCGCTTCCCCCGGGTAAACCTTGAGGCGCCGCATCTGATGCTGGCGCAGCAAAGTCTCCGGAAGCATGCGCTTCACGGCCAACATGATCACCTTGCGGGGATCCTTTTCCATCTGATTCCGGAACGGAGTCACCTTCGCGCCTCTCGGATAGCCCGAGTGCGAGAAGTAGAACTTCTGTTCTTCTTTATTGCCGGTCACCTTGATTTTGGCAGCGTTCGTGACGACAACAAAGTCTCCGCAGTCAACGGAAGGAGTGAAATATCGTTTAGTCTTCCCTCGCAGCAAGTTCGCGGCCTTGGTCGCCAAACGGCCGAGAACGGCGTCCTTGGCGTCGATCAGGATCCATCGCCTGTGCTGCTGGGCGTACTTCGAGTCAATTTGCGTAGTCTTCTGCGGCATAATGAGAAAGTATACCACAGCGGAGCCGCGGGAGTAAAGCGAAACCCGAGCGGCGACAAAAAATAAAACCGTTATTTTTTATGAAGGATTCAGAACGGCGTCGAGCCGACGCTCCAAGGCCCCGGCCCGAGGGCCCCTGGCCTTCTCGACGCGGTCCATTAATGCGGCGCGGTCGCGGCCCGAGGGAAGCGAAATAGGATAGCGCGTTTCGTAGAGGTCGGATCGCCACGGAAGGATCACCGGCGACCCCGGGCTTAATCCCAACGCCGCGACATTTCCCGGTTTTTGCGCGGCGGTGAAATCGGCGATCGCCAAAGGCGTGAAGATGAAATCACTTCTCCGACTGACGATCTTGAGGAAAACATGGAGCACCGGCTCGCCCGGTCCGTCGAGGCGGCCTGCCTCCAGCACGACGTCCATGTTCGCCTCAGGGAATTTCCGCCGCAGCGCGCGCTTGAGCGGTTCACGCGCGCCCAGCGACACCGGTCCGCACGCCTCGCAGGTTTTCGGCCGCGATGCGTCCATGTCGAATTCCAGGTTCGCCTCGCGTTGAATGTCGGCCGCGAAACCCGACACGAACTCGGCGACCCGCTCCGGGGTCGGGGTTCCCGGCTCCGGAGCGGAGAGCGCGCCGCGTTCGGGAGTCGGCCGCGACTACAGCGCGGCGAGTATGCGTTCACTGCCCGCCGCGAACTCTTCGTCCCCCATGCTGGAAATCTGGAAGGGCGTAAATCCCCCCATCACGCTTTGCACCGCGTCGGAAAGCTCCTGCAGGTCGACTCCGGTCTTGCGGTCCAACGCGGCCAGCGCCGTGGAGTCGGAGCGCGCCCGGACCGGATCCGGAGACTCGACCGTTCGTTCCGCGGAAAGGGAAATCGGCGCCGGCTTCACCGATTGCGGCGGGACGGAATCGGCGCCTTCGGCTTTAGCGAGCCGTTCGATAACCGCGTTCACCCGCAATGCGCTTTGCTGCTCGGCCAATTGCCTAAACGCGAGCGGGGAGGCGATCGGAGCATCGGTAAGGCGGTCCGGAAACAGGACGATGCCTCAGCAGATACTCCGGACAATCGCGGCCCTTAAAAGTTTATCTATTTTTATAGATAAACTTTTAAGGAATTGGAAACTCCCAAACGGCCCGGGAAGTATCCGCTGGGATCAAAAAGGGACCGGCACGCTGCTCGCCCGTCTCAGGCGCCGTGGTTCTTGAATGTAATGAAAATCCCCAACGCCACGACGACCACCAACCACGCCGCAAGAATCCCGATCGAGGCCTTTCCCCAGGCCTGCATCCGCGGCCCCGGCGTCCACCGCCCGGGAACCCGGCCCGCCTGAAACGCGACCGCGAGCAGCCACGCCGCGACGCTCACCCCAAGCACGAAGGTCGCGAAGAACAACGCAGTGCTGCCGATGTCCAGATGAACCTGGTGTGCAGCCAGCGTATAGCCCCACTTGCCGAGGTACAGTCCCCGCAGCGTCTCGCGCGAAGCCGCCATCGCCAGAGTCACGATAAACAGCGCCGCGGCCGCTCCCGGAGCGGAAGCCGCGGGGTCCTCCTTCCCGCGAATGCGCCAAAAATATCCGAGCAGGCCGAAACCGAGCAGCGCGGCGACGACGAACGCCGGATTCATGTGGAAACGGAACTCGGATGGAAGCGTCACGAGCCACAGCACGCCGCCGAGCGCCTGGACGGCCGTCGCCCAGAACGCGAGAGACGCGCCCGCGCGCGCCGCCCGGGCCAGGACCGTCTTATCGAAGTCTTCGCGGGGGGAGAAGTACCACGCGTAAAGCATCAGGAACACGCCCGCCGCCGCGACGGCGGGAACGATGAAGTGGGCGAAGCGCAGGGGTTCGAACGCGTGCAAAGCCAGCCCCGAAACCGAAGGGGCGCCGTCCTTGACCGCCCAGTCCGTCCACTTCTCCGGCGCGAGCATCTGAGCGTTCAGCGCGTGCATGATTGCGCCCGCGACGAGAAACAACGCGGCGGAGACGACTCCGGAAGCGCCGCAGTCCCTGGAAACCCGAAGATACAAGATGCCGTAGGCCGCGGTCACGACGCCGACGAAGCCAAGCACCCAAGCGCCCGAGAGCATGTTCGAGGCATACCAGAACGGATCGTAGAGCACCTGCATAAACAACAGCGGCGCCACGCCGAACAGGATCGCCCCGGAGACCGCGGCCGTGCAGGCCTTCGCGAGGCTCCCGGAGAGTCCTTTCCAGAAATCGTCCCCCCAATACCGGCCGTAGATCGAGAGCACGAGAGCCCCGATGGCGAGATTCACGCACAGGATATGGATCGAAAAGGTCAGCACCCCGAGCGTTTGGAAAACGCGGGGATAAAACGGCACGCCCATCGGATCGGCGAGCGCCTGCAGCATCGCGTGGGTGGTCATCGGAGTTCCCCCTTCGAAAGCGCCGCGACGAATTCGGCCAGAGCGCGCCGTTCGGGATCGGTTCCGGCAAACGGCGGCATGTAGGGCATCTGGTCCAGCGAGTACAGAAGCCCCTCCATCATATCCGCGTCGAGCTCCTTCTCGCGGGCGATTCGCGCCAGCGATCGGACCCCGCCCTGCTGGAGACTGTGGCAGGCCGCGCATTCGAGCAGCGCGACCATGCGGCCGGCCTGGAGACGGTTTTCGTCGTTTACCTCGCGGAGATTTTTGGGCACAAACGGAGCGGTCTTAAGAATGCCGCGCTCATTGATCGCCGGGATTTCCGAGCGCACCCCCTTAGCGGGGAGGTCCGCCCCGATAATCTGGTTCGAGTACATGTAATTCGGGATCACCCAGGGCTTGCGGATGAGCTCGCGCGAACGCTCAAACGACCAAATGCCGGCAAACAGCACCAGGATCGAGGCGAGCGCGGGCCAAAACCGCGCCGAGGCCGGCTTGACGATCAGCCAGCCAAAGTAAAGCGCGAGCAGGACCGTAGATCCGATCATCCCCTGACGCAGGCCGGGCTTTACGAGCATCTCGACGATCTCCACCGCATGCGCGGGCAGCGAAGCCCTGTACCAGAAGAAGCACGCCGCGCCGAGCGCCAGTCCTCCGAGGCCGAAAACCGACGCGGCCCGCGCGACGGTGGAGCGCACCTTGGCGTCATATACGCGGGCCGCGATCACGGTGGCATAGGCGGCCGCGATGACCAGCATCGAACCCGTTCGCAGGAACAACTGCGGCCAATAGGTGCGGTTGAAGAAGCCGTCGAAGAAGCCGCCCGTCTGCGGCCACAAGCCGGGGGTGAGCATGAAGGTCAGGATGCCGACGATGACGACCATCGTCGTCCAGGAACCAAGCGCAAAGATCCATCCGATGCGGATGTGCGTCTTGCGGTCGACCTTGTCGAAGGAATACACGTAAACGAAAATCCCAACGACTTCGACGATGAAGAACACCCACTCCGTCGCCCAGCCCCAAACGTAGTTGTGAATGAGCCCCGAGATGGCTCGCGGCGCGGCCAGCGTCGCTGCGAACCAGATGCCGACCCCGCTCAGCGAGCCGAAAACGTAGGAAAAAATAAGCAGCAGCCGCGAATACTTCCGGACGAAATCCAGCAGTTCGGGGCGGTTCTCCCGTTCCGCGCGGCTCTCCAGGTAAACGTTCAGCCACATCGCCCCCACCGACAAATGCGATGGAAGCATGTGAAACGCGGCGATCAGTCCCAAAACAAGGCCGGCGGTGAGACCGGGAACTTCCCAAACGGGATACATAAATCCTCCTCAGTTAGGCTCGATTTCGTCTTGGCAACGGAAATGCCCGCGACGGAGGAATTATTGGACGCCGGCGGTGGGCTGTAGTTTCGGTTTAGGCGCGGGCGCGGCGTCCGGCTGGGAGCGAGGGGCCGTCGCGCGGTATTGGGAGACGACGCCCATCAGAGGATCCGACGGTGAAATCAGATATTTCGCGGAGCCGTCGATGGTCAGAATTTCCAGCGAACTCTTATCCTGCAGCTGCCGCTCGGACAACCGCGTCGCTTCCAGGATACGGCGCTCCTCGGCCTCGGTGATTTCCACATAGCCGGAATCCAGCAACGCCTTCATCTTGGCGCTTTGATCGACCGCCCCGCCCTCGGGCGTCGGGGCCTGCGGCTGAGACCACGCCTTGGGACGCGGCAGCGGTTTCTGAGAGGGAACGGGTTCGAAAGCGCGAGGCGCCGACAGACGCGCGAGCAGGTCTTTCGGCGGCCGCGTCGTTCCGACGATGCGGCCGTTGGGGAATTTCCAAAACGCGGGGATGCGGCGGCGAACCTTGAGATAGACGGTGACTCCCTCGTGGGTCAGCATGCCGTCGTCGGTGAAAATCCGCTTCCCGTCCACCGTCCGGATCTTGTATACCCACTGCCCCTCGGCGCCTTTCGATTCAAAATACTGAAAGGCCTCCTGGGAGAGTACAAAAACAAATTTCCGGTATCCGACGGTCGTCAGATCGAGGCCCTTGTAGCCGTTCCCGGCGCGAAACTCCACGGCCAGTCCCCGCAGCGATCCGAGTTTTTGGCGCAAATACGCGAAAGCCCCCATCTTCTCGGCCTCGCGGCAGCGCATCAGCGCGGTGTATTGGTCGGGAGTCCAGCGCGAGGAATCCGCCGGGACGACCAGACGCCGCCGCATCTCGGTGATAAGGCTCGTTTCCGCGGGGAGCGCGTCTTCTTGCGCGAGGGCGGCGGCCGTCGCGGAAGAACTGATGACCTCGCCCGGAACCCGGCCCCCGCGCGGCTCTTCCTGCGGCGAGCATGCGGCCGACGCCGCCAACAGCGCCGCGGCGAGCAGCTTACGCCGGCTGAGCCGCAAGGATCCGCGGCAACACGACGCCGACCTGGTCCTGGTATTTCCCCTTACGGTCCGCGTAGCTGGTCTCGCAGACTTCGTCGGATTCAAAAAAGAGGATCTGCGCGATTCCTTCATTGGAGTAGATCTTCGCGGGAAGCGGCGTCGTGTTGCTGATCTCGAGCGTGAGAATCCCCTCCCAACCCGGCTCCAGCGGCGTGACATTGACGATGATCCCGCAGCGCGCGTAGGTGCTTTTTCCAAGACAGATGCCCAGCACGTTGCGTGGGATCTTAAAGCGCTCCACCGTGTGGGCGAGCGCGAAGGAATTCGGGGGAACCATGCAGGTATCGCCCTGGAAATCGACGAAGGAATCCTTCCGGAAATTCTTCGGGTCGATCACGGAGTTCAGCGCGTTCGTGAAAATCTTGTACTCGTTGGATACCCGGATGTCGTAGCCGTAGGAAGAGAGGCCGTACGAGACCTTGCCTTCGCCGTCGAGCTTCTCGACGAACGGCGTGATCATCTCGTTTTCGAGACAGTTCTGGCGGATCCATTTGTCGGGCTTGATCATCCTGTTCCTCTAGGCGCGCGGGTTTTCCGTCGACCGCCATGATACCAAAAGAAGGCCGGGTGAAAATCTAAAACACGCCGCGGCAATAAAGCCAGGCCTTCAGTGCGAGCAGCAGCTTGCGCCAGGCCGGGACGCGCACACGCTGAAACTGCACCCGGAAATCAGCGTCCTTGATCCGCTCCAGCAGATCCTCATACACGCACGCCATCACCTCCGCGGGCGTCATCAGCACCCTGTCGTCGGGATGGAGCCGCGCGCGCGCCTCGCGGTAGAACCCCTTCGCGCGTTCGTATTCCCGAGCCATCAGGGCCCGGAACTCCGGAGTGTGCTCGCGCTTCGCGAGCGATTCCGGAGAACAGCCCGCCTCGCGCAGGTCGGAAAGCGGAAGGTAGATCCGTCCCCGCTCCAGATCCTCGCCCACGTCGCGCAGGATGTTGGTCAACTGAAACGCGTTCCCCATCGCGATCGCGTAGGACCGCATGTCCTTTTTCGGAGTCTTTCGGTAGCCGAAAATTTCTACGCACAAAAGGCCGACGGCGCCCGCGACGCCGAACAAATACCGCTCAAGATCTCGAAAGGTCTCGTAGCGGGTTTTTTCGAGGTCCATCCGGACGCCTTTGACCAGTTCGGCGAAGCCCTCTTTCGGCAGGCCGAAGCGCTCGACATGCGGCGCAAGCGCCGCTGTGACGGGATGCTCGGGGCATCCGGCGTACAGGCGCTCGACCTCCAAGTCCCAGAAATCGAGCTCCTCGGCCGCCGCCGCCGCGGCCAGCGTTCCCCCGTCGACGACGTCGTCGACGACGCGGGCGAACCGGTAGACCGCGCCGAGCGCCTCTCGACGCTCCTTGCTCATAAAGAGAAACCCGAGATAGAAGTTCGAACTCTTTTGCGGGGCGCTCGGAGCCTCGGCGGCGACGGTCATTTCACGCGCTTGCGCCGCGGCAGGCGCGGCAGTTTTTGGAGAGGCTCCTCGGACCACTGCAATTCAAGCGAGCCGATCGAAACGGTGTCGCCCTCCTGAATTCCGTTGGAGCGCAGTTCTCGGTCGACGCCGATGCGCTTCAGCGTCATTTGAAGCCGGTGGGCGCTCTCCATGAAATCCGGATCGGCCATCGCCGCCGCGCGTTCGACGAATTTTCCACAGACGCGAAAGTTTCCCCCGCCGAGGTTCACCACGCGAAATCCTTTTTGAACGCGAACCTCTTTGACGCCGCGCCGGACCGGAGCGGCCTCGGCCTCGACGGGCGCGCGATCCAGTTCGGCGAGCACCGCGTCGAGCAGCGGGCCGACGCCCTCACCGGTCGCCGCGGAAATCGAAAACACCTTGCGGCGGCGGTACCGCGTTCGGACCTTGTTGAACGCGTCCTCGTGCTCGGGCAGATCGCGCTTGTTGACGGCGAGCACGCGCGGCTTCTTCGCGAGAATTTTGCTGTGAGCCGACAGCTCGGCCTCGATGCGCTTGACCCCGTCCTCGGCGCTCACCCCGTCGAATCCGGCGGGATCGACCAGATGCACGAGGATGCGGGTACGCTCGACGTGCCGGAGGAATTCGTCTCCGAGCCCCTTCCCCCGGTGCGCGCCCTCGATGAGTCCCGGAATGTCGGCGAGCACGAACGAGCGCCCCTTGTGCTGCACGATTCCCAAATTCGGGGACAAAGTGGTGAACGGGTAGTCGGCGATTTTAGGCCGCGCGTTCGAGACGCGGGCGAGAAGGGTCGATTTGCCCGCGTTCGGGAAACCCGCGAGTCCGACGTCCGCGATGAGCTTGAGCTCGAGCTCCAACTCGACCTCCTCACCGGGTTCTCCCTTTTCGTAAATGCGCGGCGCGGTCTGATGCTTCGTCTTGAAGGACGCGTTGCCGCGCCCCCCCCGTCCTCCCTTCGCCACGATCAAACGCCGGCCCGGGCTCGAAAGGTCCGCGATCGGGCGTCCGTCCCGGAAAACGATGGTTCCCATCGGCACCTGGATTTCCAAATCCTCGGCGGACGCGCCGGTCATGTTGTTGCTGCTTCCGTAATTCCCGGACCCCGCCTTGATATGCGGCCGGTGCGAGAAATCCAACAGGGTCCGGATCTTCGGATCGGCGACGAAAACCACGTCCCCGCCCTTGCCCCCGTCCCCCCCGTTGGGTCCGCCGAATTCCCGGAATTTTTCGCGCAGGAAAGAAAGGCAGCCCTTGCCGCCGTCGCCTCCCCGTACGAACACCTTAACCTTATCGATGAATTTCATCTTGAAACAGGAAAAACAGGACCGGGGTCCTGTTTTTTCACTGTGAGAGTCGTGAGTAGGCGCGCCTTACTTAGACGCGGGATAGACGCTGATCTGCTTCTTCCCTTTTTTAACCCACTCGAAGGTCACGACGCCGTCCACCTTGGTGTAAAGGGTGTCGTCGCGCCCGATCCCGACGTTAACGCCGGGATAGAATTTGGTTCCCCGCTGCCGAACCAAGACCATCCCCGCCTTAACCACCTGGCCGCCGAAATTCTTGACGCCGAGGCGCTGGCCGTGACTGTCGCGGCCGTTGCTCGAAGAGCCCTGTGCTTTTGTGTGTGCCATGAAGCGACTCCGGTAGGCCCCTTAGTTAAGGGAGATGTCCTTGATGCGGATCTCGGTGAGTTCCTGCCGGTGCCCGTTCTTGCGGCTGTACCGGGACTTCGGTCGCTTCTTGAAAACGACGAGCTTCTTGCCCCTCGTTTGGCGAACGACTTCCGCGGTCACCTTGGCCTTCTGCGAGGACTGCTTGTCCTCTTCGGCGGCCCACAGAACCTTAAGCTCCACGGCTTCGCCCTTTTCGGCCGAAAGTTTATTGACCTGCAAAGTCTCACCGGGGGTGACCCAATACTGAGTACCGCCCGTTTCGATGATCGCGTACATAGTACGTCCAGTATAGCAAGATCGGCGACCGAATGGCAAGAAACTCCGCGAACCGGGGACCGAGGAGGAATTTAGTACGATGCTCCCGTGACGGACCGAGACCTTTGTCGAAAAAATCTTGATAAGACCGTCGAATACGCGCGACAGCCCCGCCTGAGACAATTGCTGAATCGCCCGTGGCAGACCGTGAGCCGATCCGTCGTCATGCGAACGCTCAATCAATTTCTCGGCGGGCAGGTGCATTTGGAACGGCAAGCCAGCACCTTCTTCGGCCCCGAGATGACGGTCGTCGTCCCCTCCTCCGCCGAGGATTTATGGCTTTTCGGGGCACCGGTCGCCAGCGACGCCGAGATCCGCCTCACCCGCCATTGGCTTTCGACACTGAAACCCGAAGACACGGTCTTCGATGTGGGGGCGAATCTCGGATACTACGCCCTCCTAGCCGCCGCCTTCTCGGACGAGGTGTTCGCCTTCGAACCCTCCCCGCGCATCCTGCCGACGCTTCGTCGCAATCTCCGCGGAACCGCCAACGCGACCGTCGTGGAAACCGCGCTCGGCGACCGCGAGGGAACCGCGCCGCTTTTTCTCGCGCCGACGCACCTGATCGGGAGTTCGTCCTTCGTCGAAGGATGGACCGACACGACGGAAACGGCGGAGGTCGAGACGACGACTTTGGACCGATTCTGCCGCGAACGCGGCCTGAGACCCGATTGGATCAAAATCGACGTAGAAGGCTTTGAGGAATCGGTTCTCAAAGGCGCCCGGGAAATCTTGACGCACGAGAATCCGACCGTCGCGATCGAGGTTTGGTTCCACCCTAAAAAAGAGGAGCATCGCCGCGCGATGCAATTGCTTCTGTCGCTCGGATACGCCCCCCTTGCCATCGAACCCTCCGGGGAAAGCCGCCCTTTGCAGGCGGTCTCGCTCGAAAACTACTTCGACGCGCTCCGCCTGCGCTACGCGGAAATCGGTGATCACGGTCCCGATATGCTTCTTTTTAAGAAGCCCTAATCCGGTTTCCTCCCTCCCAAAAAACGATCAAAACGGCTCTAATTCGCTCTATAATGGAGGCGACATATTAGGTCCATTCTAGGGTGTTATTAGCTATTTTATTACCATTTAGTGTGTATATTTTACATATTGAGCTATTTTCACGATGCGCAGAGAACTTTGCCGTGTTGCATTTCTCGTCGTAAATCGCACAAAATAGGCCTCCTGCCGGGGGTCCGGGGACGGGCGAAGCTCACTCCCTGGTTCATTTTCACGACGAGACTCCCTCTAAGGCAATTCCATTTATTACTATCTATTACTATATTCTATACGGTTGCCCTCTTTTTCTAGATCGTCCCGCGGTCTATTTTGTCGCTTAAAAATTCGTTCTACCGACGGGGAGTGTTGACATAAAAAAAGTTTTCCGATACACTTACTCGCGGTCACAATTCGCCGTCTACCGACGACAATTTATCCGTACATGAAGGAGGGGCGCTTTTAGGCCTAAGGGCCTACTCGCCTCTAAAAATCAAACCTCCCGGAGGAGCAAAGAGTGAGCAAGATGAAATCCCCGCAGAAAGACCCGGCCGTGAAGAAGGCTCCGAAGGTTCGTTTGAGCGAAAACCAACTCAAGGTCATTAAGGATAAGTACCTTCGGGATGCGCCCACGGTCGAGGCCTGGCTGGAGGGGGTCGCGCACAACATCGCGCTGGCCGAAATTTTGATGCACCCGAACGCCGAGAGGTGGGGCGCGTTCGAAGGGGTCCGCCGCACCGTTCATTCGAGCGCCGCGCCGATCCCGGACGGGAAGCCGACCTCGATGACTCTGTTCCACGAGGGTATTTTCGAGGCACGCGACCGCGACGACAACTTCATGAAGCTTCTCGCGAATCTTGAGAAGATCGCCCGCAAGAACGCCGAAGCCGGCAAGCTGGTCTCGGTCTGGAAAGCGAAGTTCTACAAGATGATGGGCAGTTGGGACTTCCTGCCGAACTCCCCCACGTTGATGAACGCCGGTCGCGAGCTCCAGCAGCTCTCCGCCTGCTACGTGCTCCCGGTGCCGGATTCTATGGAAGGGATCACGAAATCCGTGACCGCCCAGTCTTTGATTCAGAAGTCGGGCGGCGGCACCGGATTCGCGTTCAGCCGCCTGCGCGCGAAGGGCTCGAAGGTCAAGAAGACGCAGGGCGTCGCCAGCGGGGCGATCTCGTTCATGCAGATCTTCGACAAGATGACCGACGTCGTCAAGCAGGGCGGAACCCGCCGCGGCGCGAACATGGGCATCCTCCACTATACGCACCCCGAGATCATGGAGTTCATCAGCATGAAGCTCTCGGCCGGGATCATGGAGAACTTCAACGTCTCCGTCGCCATCGACGCGAAATTCATGGCCGCGGTGAAGGCCGGCGAAGAATACAACCTGATCAACCCGCACGACCAGACGGTCGCCGGGACGGTCAAGGCCCGCGAAGTCTGGGACATGATGGTCGAGAACGCGTGGAAGTCCGGCGACCCGGGCTTCGTCGTCATCGACCGGATCAACGACTCGGGCTCCAACCCGACCCCCGCGCTCGGTCAAATCGAGAGCACCAATCCCTGCGGCGAACAGCCGCTGCTCCCGTGGGAGCCGTGCAACCTCGGTTCGATCAACCTTTCGAACTTCGTGACCGGCCCGATGGCCGAAGGCGAGATCGACTTCGCCCGACTCGAGTCGACCGTCGCGACGACGATCCGCTTCCTCGACAACGTCATCGAGATCAACAACTACCCGCTCCCCGAAATCGAGGAACTGGCGAAGGGCAACCGCCGCATCGGCCTGGGCGTCATGGGCTGGGCGGAGATGCTCGTCAAGCTCGGCATCCCCTACGACTCGCCGGCGGCGATCGAGACGGCCGAGAAGTTGATGAAGTTCATCAACGACAAATCCCTCGAGGCCTCCGAAGAGATCGCCCGCGACCGCGGCGTGTTCCCGAACTGGCAGGACTCGATCTACGATCCGAACGGTCCGCATTTCCGCGGTCACGCGTCGGCGCCGCGCAACTGCGCGCGCACGACGATCGCTCCGACCGGGACGATCGCGATCGCGGCCGGCTTGCAGGGCGGCGGCATCGAGCCCTTCTTCGCCATCGCCTACACCCGCTACAACGCGAAGGCGCTCGACGCGCTCAAGCACAACAAAACCCCCGAGGCGAAGGACGTCTTCTTCGAGGCGAACCCGCTGTTCCGCCAACTCGCCGAGGAAAACGACTTCTGGGGCCTGAACGAGAAAGATCTCTGGAAGAAAATCGACGCGAACCACAAGGCGGTGCGCGGCGTTTCCGAGATTCCCCCGAAGGTGCAGCGGCTGTTCCCGACCTCGCATGACCTGTCGATGGACGCCCATATTCACATGCAGGCCGCCTACCAAAGACACGTCGACAACGGCGTGTCCAAGACGATCAACCTGCCCAACGAAGCCACGACCGAGGACATCGAGAAGGCGTACATGATGTCCTACGAGGCAGGCTGCAAGGGCGTGACCGTCTACCGCGACGGCTCGAAGGCACAGCAGGTACTCAACCTCTCGGCGAAGAAAGCCGAGACCGCGACTCCGGCGGCGCCGGTGAAGGCGCGGCGTGAGCCCACCGACGCCTACGGAGTGAAGTCGGAATACTATCAGGTGAAGACGGGCTACGGACCGCTCCACATCCATATCAACTACAACGAGCACGGCCCGTACCAGGTATTCACGAACATCGCCCCGCTCGGCACGGAAATCGCGGGCCTGACCACGGTGGTCGGCATCCTGCTGTCAAAGTATCTCTCTGAGGGCGGGGATCCGATCCGCATCCTCAAGCACTTGAACGCCGCGAAGGGCGACAAGCCGCATGGATTCGGACAGAAGCGCGTCGACTCGATCCCCCACGGGATAAGCGTTGCGCTGCGCGAGCACCTCAAGCGCACCGGCTGGATCGACGCCAAGAACACCGAGCAGACCAAACAGGTCGACGAAATGCTCGAGTTTACGAAAAAGTTCCAGCAGGTTACGCATTGCCCAAAGTGCTACTCGGCGAACGTCGCCTTCGAGTCGGGTTGCTCGGAACCGAGCTGCAAGGACTGCGGCTACAGCAAATGCTCGTAACCTAAAGCTCTATCCTTCCTCTTTTGGGGAGGGAATGCCGAGGCCCCCCGCTGTTGCCAGCGGGGGGCTTCTCTTTGGGCCTTCGGTCCCATTCGATCCTGCGCCTATTGCCGTCGAGAAATTGGGCCTCCTGACGGCTCACGGCGTCCTGCGTGTGTGGTAGAGTGCCCGAGGTATGAACCGACTGATTCTTTCCGTCGTATTCCTCTTCGCTTCCTTGGTTCCCGCGCAACTTGCCGCGGCGCCGATCCTCTCCCCAGCCTCGGCGCGCTTGGGAATTTCCCCGTCCCCAGGACTCGCGCCTGTTTCAGCGCCGGCCTCTCCCGCGCTTTCGCTCTCGCCGGAGACCGACGCGCTCACCGCCCCGGGCCTGGGCGCGGCCGCTTTATCGGTGCTCGACGCCGCCGTACCCCCCGCCCCGGATTTCGGGACCCTGACCGGCGCGATCACGCGAACGCTTCCCGATCCCGGCCCGGTCAAGAAACTGTGGTTCGTCTACGACGACGAGGCGCAGCGCGAACGCTCCGGGGACATGCTCCGGCGAGTCGCGCAAGAGAATCCGGGCGTCGAGATCGCGCTTTACCCGGCCCGATCCGTCCTCCCTTATGCGCGGGACAAAGACGGAGAAGAAAGCCCGGACACGAGCCGGGAATCCCTCGCGGCACTCGTCGAGCGGATGCGCACCGAGAAAACCGAAGCCGTCCTCACTTCTAATCAGGACCTCTACGAAGTGTTTCGACGAATGCGTGATTTCGAACTCGCGCGGGACATCCCCTTCGGCTTTGTGGGACGACGGCACGCTTCCATCGACATCCCCCGCGCCTCCTTGAATCCCGAGACGCTGAGCGACCCGCTGAAGCTCCCTTACCGGAAATATCTCTCCATCGGGAACGGCGAATCCGGCCTGCTGGCCCCGATCGAAACGGCCGGCGGGACGATGGAGGGGTCGCGGATCGCCTTGGACCAACTCCTGGAAGCCGCGCACAGCGCCGGCCACGGACCCTCCAAATCCGACGAGGACATGGGACTGATGATGCGCCTGGGGACGAAGGCCCTGCTCGTGCTTGCCGGACAGGCCGACAGCCGGGCCACCGCGAAACTTCGCAAGAAAGCCCACGCGCTGGCGGCGTACATCTCCGAAAAGGGCATCGACGCGCTCTCCACCGACGACCCGGAAGCCGTCGCCGCGGTCGGACTGATGAAGCGCATGGGGTATCACAAGAGCCTGCCGGTGGTCTGGAACGGCGCTCAAACGCCTCCGGACGCCTCCGGGATCAACCTGTCGCTCCCCGCCGACGGCCAGCTTTCGGAGGGGCTGGTGCAAGCGACGCGTCTCAAACGGCTTCCCGATAATTTTATGGAGATGGGCGGAGTCTCGGTAAAGGATTTCGAACCCGCGGTCGCCCGCGCGGTGGACCTCGCCGCCCCGCCCTCGCCGCTGGCCCCGAAGGGACGCTACGACGTCCACTTTCTCCTGACCAACGGCAACGGCGTCAAGACTGTCGGAGACTCCAACGCCTTCGGCCATTTCGGTATGGCCGTAACCGATGAAAAGGGAAAGATCCTCGTTTGGACGGTCCAATACAACGACGGCGGTTCCTTCACGGGCGGTTTGGGCGACGGCCGCCAATTGACGCTCGCGGAATACCTGTACAGCCTCTGGTACCTTCCCGGCTCCGCGGGACAGGCCATTCCACTCGCGGAAACAGCCGTCTCCAACGTGGTCGACTTCATTTGGAAGGGCGCCGTGGACCGCGCCGGCCTCGAAGCCATGCGCCGGGTCGCCGCCGCGATCAACGCCAAACACCTGGAAGGGAAAGACAATTACAGCTTTACCAACAGAGACGGCCAGACCAACTGCATCAGTCTCGTGACGCAGATTCTGCGCGCGGCGGGCTTTCCCATCGCCGAATCCGGCGTGCAGGCTCCGGCCGACAAAGCCGCCGAATTCATCACGGGCCTGGGCCGGTCTTTACTGGAAAACCAGATCGGTCCGATGGATTTCGGATTGGTGAGCTTTGAGCGACCGACGCATGCGGGACCGGAACACTACCGCATCCCGAATACCGCGCTCGGCTCACCGCTGTTCACCCGCTCGAAGCCGTGGGGGCGGATGAATTGGAAGGAAAAACTGGGAAGGATCCTCGGATTGATTCCCAACTTCATCCGGTCGTTGTCCATCCCGGGCCGCATCGACGCCTTCTCCGCGATGGCGAGCCAGATCGTGCGCGTCGGCCCCAACAGCCGCGAACTCGACATCGCCCCTCGACCCGAATCGCCGATCGCGCTTCTTCGCGCCTCCGCCCAGGCCGTTCTCCGGCTGCGGGAAACGCGCATCCCTCTGGAACGGAAACTCACCGCGCTTCACGAGGAGTTGATCGAACGGGGCGCCTACTCCGAAACGCGGCGCGAGGAACTGCGTGCCCGGCACCGGGAATTGGAACTACTTCTGGCGCTGAGCATTCTCGACGAACAAATCGCCCAGCGCAGCGTCGATTATTTGAAACTGCGCATCGCCGACCCGTTAGGGCGCTACGCGCGCCGCTTGGACCGCGTTCGCGCGGGGCGGGAAGAGGTATTCGCGCTGCGGCGGCTTATGGAGACCGAGAGGCGGATTCTTAATGAGGATGAAATCGCAAGACTCGACGCGCTCAACGCCCGCGTCGAGCGGGAGCTTCAGAGAATCCGCCTCGATCTGCTAAAAGCCTTCGGTCCGACGGTTCCCCACGACATGGCCCAGATTTCCCGCCAAGTCACGCTCAAAGTCATCGATAATCTGCTGGACAAAAAGAATCCCGACGCGCCGGCCCAGAAAGGGAAGTAGCCGCCGGAAAGCGGGGGGCTTCTCTTTTGTTAGAATCGCGCATGCCGGCATTTTCGACCGTCGCGCTTTTTTTCTGCGTCTTTTGGGCGGTCGTCGGCCCGCTCATTTCCGGAATCGTCGGAGGTCGCCAGTCCGTATTGGGCTCCGGATTTCGTCGCCGCGACCTGAACGTTCGGGAGTATCGAGGTTCCGTCGCTGGACACGAACCCGCTGATCACGCCGCCCTCGGTCAGCGTGAAATTGACGGTCGTCAGTTCGCCGGTCTCAACGACGGCGTTTTCCACGGATTCGACGAAGCGGGTGTCCAGGTTGTTGGGGTTCGCGGTCAGGTAAAGGGATCCGGTCCCCACGGAGACGAAGTAGCGGCCGTTGACCCCGGTCGTCTTCGACTCGCCCCCGGCGAGAATCTTGATCCCCGAAATCGGCGCACCCGAGATGTCTCGGATCGTCCCGGCGACATAGCCGTTTACGGACTGCGTCGTGAGATTGACCTCGGCGTAGTTCTCCAAAGCCCAACTCGGCTCGGTGACGCCGTTCGGGATCCCTGTCGAGACATTCTGAACGATCTCGACCTCGGAGATCGTCGCCGAGTACGCCCCGCTCGCGATCACGACGTTCCAGGTCCCCGTCGAAACCCCCGCCAGCGAGAAATACGCGACCTCCGAGGTCAGCGTGACGGTTGTCCCCAAGATGCCCTCGCTGACGGGGGTGCGCAGCGCGTTCGTCGCCGGGCCCATCAAATCGTCGGCGGTCACGTACGCGTCGAACATCGGAACACCCGCGATGATCGTCGGAGCGGCGTCCGAGGTATTGCGAACCCCGAACAGCGGCATCGGCGATACCACTTGGCAGGCCTCAGCGGTTGATAGGAAATCCGCCTCGTTGTCTCCGGAATCGTAGGCGGGGGCGTAACCGTCGTTGACCGACGCCGGGGACGAGATCCGCATGTAGGACCAACCCGCCCCCATGCCGTCCAGCGAGCACTGCGCGGGCTTCCCCCCGCTTGAAGTCGGGTTGGAAATCTGGGTCCCCTCCCACTTTTGCTGGGTCCCCGCCAAATCCCGCCAACCGACCACATCCCAGGTGTAGTCGTCGGCGACGCGCAGCAGCTCGATGGATCCTCCATCGGTCAATTTCATTTTCTTGCCGGGATAATGCCCGTCCGCGTGGATGTACCTGTCGTTGAGCCAAAAGAAACTCGTGTTCGCGATCAGGTAGTAGCGCCCGGCGGGGACATAGGACGCGACGTAATTGTCGTATCCGCCTCCGACCAGCATGTCCCCGTTGTCGGACCCCGAACCCGTCGTTTCCCGCCAATACTTGATCTTCGTCGACGAACCGTCGACGTCGTTGCCGATGTTGATCGCGTAGGTGGTCGGATTGAACAATTGGATGAATTCGACCTCCAGCGTCGCGCCATCGGCGATGATCGTCGTCGTGGAAAGCGCGAAGCCGGCGATCAGCAGATTAGGGTTGCTCCACGCCCGGCCGGTGATCGTCCCCGTCGCGATCTCGGTCAGCGTGAAGTTGAGCGTCTCGATGTTCGTCGAGCTCAAACTCACCTCGGTCACGAGCGTGTCGTAATACCCCGCCGAAGACGCGCGCAGCGCATAGGTCCCCGGCTGGGCCGAAAAGCCGTAAGTCCCTCCCGCTCCCGTGGTGTCGCTCCAGTCCGCGTTCTCCACGATCCGCACCAAGGCCCCGGCGATCCCCGTTCCACCCCCGTCTTTGACCGTGCCGGAGACCTGAGCGGTCAACGGATCGACGACCGGATTTTCATACACATTTTCCAGGGAAACATATTTCCAGTTCGTCCCCTGCTGCCACATCACATAGACGGTCAACATCTTCATCCCGGTATCCGGATAGTTGTAGCCGACCGAGGTGATCGACCCGTCGGCCACCTGCGCCATCGAGACCAAAACCCCGCGTTCGAAGGTAATGCCGCCGATGCGGATCGTCTCAAGACCGTAATTGAGGTTGTCGTAGTAGATCACCGGGAAAAAATTGGGGCTCGCCGTCGTCACCGTGGTGAGCGCCAGCTTGTAGTACGGCTCGTTTTTGAGGTTTTCGATCTTTTCCTGGGCGAGGTTCGTCGCCAGCGTCCCGGCCCGGGAGACGCGGATCGCTTTGCTGATGTAGGAGAACGAGCCGACGAATCCGAGCACCCCGATGCTCAGAATCGTCATCGCCACAAGCACTTCTACGAGGCTCATGCCCCGTTTCCCTAATTGGATCTTCCGCTAGGTTCCCCGCGGGGCCGAGGATTTATGGAAAATCCTTTCCCTGCAAGTCGATTCAAGTATAGGGTCCTTATAAGTCTAAATCAAGCCGAAGCGCCGTGATTTCAGTCAGTGACCCCGGTCATGACCGCGGAAGCGCCGCGAACCGGCATTTGTTAGAATCGGATCACCATGAAGACGCGCTCGACACGTCCCCCGAAAAGGGAAAGGGGCATTTTCATCGTTCTCGAGGGACCCGACAAAAGCGGAAAGTCCACTCAGGCCGCTTTGCTGACGCGGGCGCTGCTCGACGCGGGGCTTAAAGCGATTCATACGCGCGAACCCGGAGGCACCTCCGTTCCTTTCGCCGAGAAAATCCGCGAACTGCTCCTGGAGCCGGGCAATGTCGTCCACCCCCTCTCGGAACTTCTACTCTACGAGGCCGCGCGCGTTCAGCACGTGGAAGAACTGGTTCGTCCGGCGGTCGCAAAGGGCGCCGTCGTCGTCTGCGAGCGATTCACCCTCGCCACCGTGGTATACCAAGGCTACGCCCGGGGGCTCGATCCCGCGCTGGTCCGGCGTCTGAACCGCGTCGCCGCCAGCGGGGTTCGTCCGGACCTGACGATCGTCCTCGACATCCCTGAATCGCAGTTCCGCAAACGCGACGCCCGGCGCAGCCTTGACCGGCTCGAACTCGAGACGGCGCCGTTCCGAAAGCGAGTGCGGGAAGGCTACCGCCGCGCCGCGAAAAGCGAACCCAAAACAGTTCTCCTGGACGGGACCGCCCCGAAATTCGTCATCCACCGCGATATTCTCGATCGCGTCTCCCGCCGGACCGGACTTCGGATCGCTCCGGTGCCCTTGGAACCTAATTTAGTAGAATCCTCGCCGTGACCCCGGACAAAAGCCCGCTCAAGAACGCCACCCAGTCCTTTGTCTCCGAAAAGATCCAGGGAGAGAGCTCCCCGCTGGACGCGGCGGCCCGCGCCGCCGACGAAATGATCACCGCCGTGGTGCGCAAAACCGCGGGCCGCTCGGGAGCCGTCCCGAAAGACGAAATCGTCCGGGAAGTCTGTCACGGGGCTATCAATGCTTTGCTGCTCGCTGATCTCGATCTGCCCAAAGGCGCGGTCATTTTGCTCGACGGCATGGCCTCGGTCGCTCAGGAAGTCCAGGTCGACCCCCAGGAACTCGTGACCTGGGCGCTCGAAGGGATTTCGCGAATCGCGAACGCCGTCCCGAAGCAAAAGGTCGCCGATATCGCTCACGCGGTCGATGAGCGCTTCATGGGAACGGCCGAAGTATTCCGGGAGCTCTGCCGCAAGGCCGCGGCGCCGTGAAGCTTTCCGAACTCGTCGGCCAGGACCGGGCGGGCCGCCGGCTTAAGGACCTCGTCGTTTCCGAACGCGTTCCCCCCGCCCTTTTGTTCCAAGGGCCTCGCGGCGTCGGCAAAGCGGGCGCGGCGCTCGCGCTGTACGCCGCGCTAAACTGCTCCAAGCGCAAGACGGACTCCTGCGGAGAGTGTCCCTCCTGCGCCTCAGTCGCAAACGGCGCCGACTCCGACCTGCACCGGGTGGATTCCGCCTACCAAGCGGGACTGCGCGACGAGGAAACCGCCAAGCAGCGCAGCATCCGCATCGACACCGTCCGGCACGCGATTGAAATAGCCGGGCTGCGCTCGTTTCTCGGCCGGTGGAAAGCGGTGATCATCGAAGACGCGCATCTGCTGGAAAAGGCCGCGGCGAACGCGATGCTCAAGGCCTTGGAAGAGCCGCCGCCGAAAACGGTTTGGATTTTAACCACGCACCGTCCGGGAGACCTTCTCGGCACCATCCGTTCGCGCTGCCAAACGCTCAATTTCGGACCTCTCGGAATCGACGCGTTGATCGCGATTCTCGGCACCCGCGGCATCGACGAAGCCGCGGCGCGCGCCGCCGCCCCGCTCGCGGAAGGGTCCGCCCGGCGGGCGCTGGAATTGATCGAAACCCCTCCGGCGAGTCCCTCGGATTGGATCTCCGATCCGATGGGACCGTTCACGCTGGCGGACGCGCTCCCGAAAGAACTCCACCTGGCCCGCCCGGTTGCGGAAAAGCATCTGCACCGAATCGCCTGGTTCATCCGGGAGAAGCGCGGGACGCAGGGATACCGCTTTGCGCCCGTCCGTTCGGTCCTGCGCGAGATCGACGAACTCCACGGCGCCCTCAAGTCCAACGCGGATCCGAAAATCATCGTGGAACTCGCCGCGTTTCGACTTCAGCAACTGCACTCGATCGGAGGATTCCCCTCGTGAACCCCGGTAAAAAATTCTACATCACGACGCCGCTCTACTACGTCAACGCCTCCCCCCACATCGGACACGCGTACACGACGCTCGCCGCCGACATCCTCGCGCGCCATCACCGCAGCAAGGGACGGGCCGTGCATCTGCTCACCGGAACCGACGAGCACGGCTCGAAGATCGAAGAGGTCGCACTCGCCGCCGGAGTCGAACCCCGCGCCTACGCCGATAAAATCGCCGCGGAGTTCGCCGAGATGTGGAAGCACCTCGAGGTCCTCCACGACGATTTCATCCGCACGACCCAAACGCGGCATGTGACCCGGGTCCAAGCGGCCTTCGAGCACCTTCTCGCCAAAGGCGACATCTATAAAGGAATCTATAAAGGCTACTACTGCGTCGCCTGCGAGACCTATTGGACCGAAACCGAGGCCCCGCCGGACGGAGACAGCGGCATGCGCCGCTGCCCGAACGAGGGCTGCGGGAAGGAACTGAAGCTCACCGAAGAGGAAAGCTACTTTTTCAAGCTTTCCAAATACGCCGCGCCTCTCCTGGAGCATTACGAGAAGAATCCCGGGTTTTTGATGCCCCGATCGCGCTCTTTGGAAATCGTCAACTTCGTGAAGGAGGGACTCCGGGATCTCGCCGTTTCCCGGACGAAGGTGCGCTGGGGCATTCCCGTCGCCTCCGATCCGAAGCACGTCGTTTATGTTTGGTTCGACGCGCTTCAAAACTACATCACCGCGACCGGCTATCGCCCGCCGGGGATGAAGGACGCCGAAGGCGAGGATCACTCTCAGGAACTGTGGCCCGCCGACATCCATTTCGTGGGCAAGGAGATCTTCCGTTTCCACGCGGTGATCTGGCCCGCGATGCTCATGGCGCTCGGAGCCCCGCTGCCGAAATGCGTTTACGCGCACGGCTGGTGGACGGTCGAAGGGCAGAAGATGTCCAAGTCGAAGGGGAACTTCGTGAACCCGCGGGAGATCACCAACGAATACGGGGTCGATGTTTTCCGCTACCACTTGTTCCGCGAGATGCCGTTCGGCAACGACGGGGACTTCTCGGTTGAGAAGCTTAAGCAGCGCTACAACGCGGAACTCGCCAACGATCTCGGCAATCTGGTCAGCCGCGTGACGAACATGGTGGAGAAATACCTCGACGGCGTCCTCCCCGAAAATCCCCCTGCGGAGAAGCTCGAGACCACGCCCCGGGTCGAGACCGCGGGGCCCGCGGTGGACGCGGCGATCGAGGCGGTCGACCTTCAAGAGGCGCTCAATCGGATTTGGGCGGAAGTCGGACGGCTCAACCGCCTGGTCAACGAGAAGGAGCCTTGGAAGCTGGCGAAAACCGATCCGGAAGCCGTGAAATGGCTGCTCTGCGATTTAGTTTTTTCTTTGCGTTTGATCGGCGGTTGGATTTCGCCGTTTATGCCGGAAATCTCATCGAAGATTCTCGCCGCGCTCGGCGCAGACGGCGGGAAAATCGAAAAAGCCCCCCCGCTGTTCCCCCGAAAAGATTGACGCGGGAACAGGTCCGCCGCATATTGAACTTTCGGACTCCCGGGGACTACACTTAGGACGATGCTCTCCCCTGAGGAAAATCACGCGCGCGCTCTTCTCGGCGCCTCCCGCGCCTACGCGCAGCGCGCGGTGGAACTGCTCTGCAAAGACGCCCGTCTTCGCGACCGCGTGCCTCTCCCGCTGCGGCCCGCGATCGCCGCGGAGATCGACCGCTTCCACTTGTTTCTCATCTTCTCCTCGCTGCGCGACAAGGAGCACCGCGACCGCAGCTTCTTCGAGCGCGTGCACGACTCCCTGCGGGCGCTTTTCGTTGAAACGGAAACCCGCCGCCTGCTGAGTTTGCGCGAGGAACTCGCCGGCGTGCCCGAGGGGCGGCGGATTTGGGAGGACCTCCGTCCCGAGCGGGATCCTCTTGAGCCGTACTACGGGTCCTTCGACGACGGCGGCAAGACGCTCGAGTCCTCCCCGTTCGCAATCGTGGCGCGCCGAGTCTCGGACCGCTTCTTCCGGGAGGACGCCCCCGTCGCGTACGACCTCGTGCTTTCCATCGCGCTCGACACCGCCGACCGTCTGACCCAGGAAGTCGACAACGTGGACGAGGGAACCGGCGCATGAACGAACGGGAAGCGGAAGAGGAATCCGGAGCGGGACGATTCGCGGCGCTCTTGGTGGTCTGCGCGATGGGCGTCGCGGCCGTCGTTGCTGCGTGGATTCTCATGGCCCCTCAGAAACGGGCGTCGGCTCCGGTTGCGGAAGGCGGCAGCGTTTTCGATGAGGCGCGGGCGGGGGATGAACTGCGCGATCAGCTCTACAACCTGCAGGACACGCGCGCCCCGAGAAAGTCGCCTTTTGAAATCCTGCCCGAGCCGGAGGCGGATTCCGACGAGTTTCGCGCCGTCCCGAAGAAAACTCCCGCGCCCGCCTCCTCGGAGCGCGGCGGAGCCACGTGGAAGTTAATGAAGAAGGCGGAAGACGCTTTTTTCCGGATGAAGAATTCCAAACGCTTTAAGGATTCCAAGTCGCTGAACGCCGTGAAACGGGACTTCCTCGCCGATCCGGCGCTGCGCGGCGTCAACGAGCGCTACTATACGAAGCATCGCAACCCCGTCCGCTTCGTCGTGGAAACCGTAAAATCCCCGGCGTTTGGCTCCGTCGCGAAAAAGCACATCGCCGAGTCGGACGTCGCCGCCTTCGTCCACTCGATGATGAGCTCTTCTTCCGTCATGCGGGCGGCGAAGGCGGTTACCCAGGAATTCAGCCTGAAACCCTACATCGACGCGCTGCCGATCCCGGGATTGGGGTCGCTCGGGGCAATCAACGCGAAAGGGAAGGGCCTGACGGCCCCTCCCTCGAGCGCGCAAACGCTAAAGATGATGAATCTCGATCCCAAACTGCTCGAGCTCGAAAAGCAGTTGAAGTCCCCGAAGCGCTAGCCGGCGTCGGCCGGGTTCTCCCCTTCTTCTTCCAGCTCCTTGTACAATTGCGCCAACCGCGCCTCTTCCTCGGGCGTGATCGTCCCGGCGTTTTGCTTCTTCTGCAGTTCGTCGATTTCGTTCTTGCGGGCCTCGCGCTCGTTGGCCAACTGCGTGGCGTCGGCGGAGCTCCCGCCGCAGCCGGAGAACCCGCCCAAAAAACACAACCCCAGCATCAAAGGAATCAGTTTTCGACTCATAATATCCTCGCGATAGAGTGTTGCGCCGCCCCGAACCCGCTGTCAAGGGACCGCGGGTTAAGAAACGGTAGCGGTCCCTTGACACGGAATCTAAATCAAGCAGACTATCTTTATGAGGAAGAGGTGCTGCGCGGCGGCGATCGCCGCGGGGGTCGCGTTTTCAGGATTTGCGGCCGTCTCTCAGGCGGCCCCCAAAAAACCCGTCCCCAAGCCGAAACTTCGTCCGCTCAGCTCTCCTGCCAACTCCGCGTTTCAAAGCGACTTTCCCGAAATGCAGGGAAGTGATTTTCAGACGCTCCAGCCGTACTCCCAACCCTCAGGCGCGGCCTCCGGCCTTTCTAGTTCGGGCCTTTCCGGAGTCGTTCCAACCTCAAACATGAGCACCGGCGCGGGCATCACCGCGCCGGCTCCTTCTCGACAATCGAAGGTTTACGGTCAAATGCGCACAAGCCCCGTCTCGACCCCGCAACAGATCAATTCTCTCAACCATCAACCCGCGGCCGCCTACGGAGCAAGGAAAACGACTCGAAGGCGAAAGAGTACCACGGCAACGCGGGGAAATTGGGAGGCGTGGCCGACAGCGTCACAACCGAGCCGCCCAACTGCACGCCTCGGGAAACCCGATTCTCCCGCCCGAACCGAAGCGGTCTCTCGCAAGCGCGCCACGGACACGGCCGTTGGCGGGCTCAACTAAGCGAAGCCGACGCTGCGGCGAACGCGATGGCCGGGAACATCGCCACGCTCGATTCCGCGGTCCCCAAGCTTCGCGACATCGGCTCGTTCACGCAATCGAAAAACAATTCAGGCAGCGCCGACGCCTATAATCTCGTCGCAGGAGAATGGGCGAAGTACCGGCATTACCACCCGCAGCTGAGAAAGTCCATCGCAGACGGACGGGGCGCCGAACAATCCGCCGAAAACGCGATAAAATCGAGCGAGGGCGCCGCCGATAAACTGGATCAGACCCAACAGCAGGGACAGACCGCGAACCAATCAATCAACGATCTATGCCGTCTCGTAAAAGGCCCGGTCAAGCAGATGTACGACGAGGGCAAGGCGAAGGTGAAAGAAGGAGAAGCGAAGAAAAAGCTCGGGGAAGGCGAAATTGCGCAGGGCGAGGCGCTCAACGCGATCAGCCCCGGCTCCGGGACCTCTTTGATCGAACAAGGCAACAACGACGTGAAGGACGGCGAGAAACTCGTCACAGAAGGCGAAGAGATGAAAAAGAAATCCGTCCAAAAAGCGAAAGATCTCCAGCAAAAGATGAAGCAGAAGGCGCAGGAATTCAAGAGCCGCGCGCGGCAGGCCCGCTCGAAAGCGCAGCAGGCCCGTTCCCCGCACGAGAACGCCAGAAACGCCTCCGGCCGATTCCGCGCTCCGTCGTACATGCCCTGATTCGTTATACTATCCGCATGATCAACCGACGATGGCGCGTCGCCGCACCGCTCGCCGCGCTCGCCCTGGCGACCGCCTGCCAAACCGTGCAGTACACCGGACGCAGCCAATTGCTGCTTATCTCCCAAGCCGAGGAGAAGCAGATGGGGGAGCAGGCCTATAAGCAGATTCTCAAAGACGCCAAACTTTCCAACGACACGGCGAAGGTCGACATGATCCGACGCGTCGGGCGCAAGATCGCCAAGCACGCCGACCGGCCGGATTTTCAATGGGAGTTCAACCTGGTCGAGGACGACAAGCAGATCAACGCGTTCTGTCTCCCCGGCGGCAAGGTCGCGTTTTACACCGGCATCCTTCCCGTGGCGGAGACCGAGGCGGGGGTCGCCGTCGTCATGGGTCACGAGATCGCCCACGCCCTCGCGCGCCACGGCGCGGAACGGGTGAGTCAAGGGATGCTCGTCCAATCCGGCGGCCAACTGCTGAGCGCGGCCGTCGGCGCCGAAACTCCCGCGCAGGCGAATCTTTATCAGCAGCTCTACGCGATCGGAACGGGCGTCGGCGTTTTGCTTCCCTACAGCCGCAAAAACGAGAGCGAAGCCGATCAGATCGGCATGATCCTGATGGCGAAGGCCGGCTACGATCCCGTCGAAGCCCTGCAATTCTGGCAGCGGATGGAAGCGGCGACCCGCGTCCAAAAGGAACGCGGCGGCGACCTGGAGAAATTCCTCAGCACCCATCCGACCAGCCGCACGCGCCAGGATCAAATCAAGGCCTGGCTTCCCGAAATGGTCGAGAAGTACTACAAGCCTCAAAAGGCGAAGTGACCGTCGAGGAACTCTTCGGCTCGGTTCAGACGCGAAGCGTCGGGCGTTTCGGAAAACCAGGCGACCCTTGGAACCTGCTGTGGATCGGTTCCGAAGAGGCCGTCGTGCGCACGCTCGAAACGGGCGGCTGGCATCGCATCCCCCGTTCGATCCCGGCCGCGATCGCGCTGGGGATCGCCGACCTCCTTTCGGGAAAACGCCTGACGCGCTTTCCTCCCATGAATCTCTATCGCGTGGAAGACCGGATTCAGGACCACAACTGGGCGATCCCGGTGCGCGCCATCCACGAGCGCCACCACTTCCGTCTTTGGCGACTCAACGCGAGCAATCCGTCGGGCCGCCCGTTCTGGTGGGGAAGCGGGAACTACGACCTGGACTCCCGCCTGCGGGATCTCTCCCATCGCCCCGACCCGGACATCGATAAGGAGCGCGATTTCATCGGCGCGACGATCGAACGCGGGCACGGGGTCGAATCGACCGAACTGCGCCCTTGCAGGCGAATCCCTCGCGAAGGACGCAACGACAAGGGCTACCCGTTTTATTGCGACGGCCGCGTTCTGGTCGTGACGCTTAAGGCTTCTGAGGAAACAGATGAAGCAGGGCCCCGAACAGTCCCGAAAGGACGTAGGAAAGCGTGATCAAGAACAGCGCGTTCTCGGGGTAGAAGTAAAGCAAGGTCAGCACCGACGCGACCAGCAGCATCAGCCTCACGCTCTGCGGGTTCAACGCGTTCTGCTGCTTGAACGCCCCGTAAGGGACATTCGAAACCATCAGAAAAGCCAACGCGATCATCAGAAACGGCCCCAAAGCGGCGATCAGCGGAACGATGCCCATCAGGAAGGAAAGCGTATGAACGCTCTTTCCCTGCTCGACGATCTCGTAAAGGAGTACGAAGCTCGCCAAGAATCCCGCGGCGGCCGGCGTCGGGAGACCTTGAAAAAATTTCTTCGATCCCTCCCCCGCCTGCGCGTCGGCGTTGAATCGCGCCAAGCGCAGGCCCCCGCACAACGCGAAGAGAAACGACGCCCCGTAGCCGACCGGACCGTAGTCTTTGAGCAGCAGCGCGCACATCATGTAGGCCGGCGTCACGCAAAAGGTCAAGAAGTCCGCAAGCGAGTCGAACTCAACGCCGAAAGAACTCTCCCCGTGGACCAATCGGGCGACGCGTCCGTCGAGCATGTCGAACACGATGCCGCCGAGAATCGCGGTGGAGGCCCCCGTGAAATTGCCGATATGCGCGGACATGATCGCGTAGAACCCGCAGGCCATGTTTCCCATCGTGAAGATGGAAGGCGCCAGAACCTGCCCGCCGCGTTTTAGTTTCGCTCGATCCATTCTGCGATGGGCGTGACGCCCCCCACGACGCGGTCTCCCGCCTTGACCAAAGGCCGCGCTCCGTCGGGCATATGCACGGCGGCTTGCGATCCGAATTGAATCAGGCCGTAGCGCTCGCCCGCCACGGCCGCGTCTCCCGCTCCGATCCAGCAGCGGATGCGGCGAGCGATCAGTCCGGCGATCTGCTCAACGACGATCGTCCCGCGTCCCTCACAGGCGATCGAAACGATGCTGCGCTCGTTGTGGAAGGATTCCGGCTGCTTCATCGCGGCGACGAAGGACCCGTCCACGTATTGAACCTTTTCGACCTTGCCCGAACACGGCAGGCGCTGGACATGCACGTCGAAGACGGAAAGGAAGGTCCGGATCGTGGTGACGCCGCCCGGCCCCTCGCGGGCGACGCTCATAATCACGCCGTCGCCCGAGGAATAGAGCTTGTTGGGGTCGGTCGGCAGGGGCCGGTCCGGGTCGCGGAAGAAATACGCCGAGAACAGCGCGAACAACACGCCCAAGGAGGCGAGCGCCAACCCGGCATTCAGCCCTTTTAGGCGGTATAAGGCGACGCCGGCGGCGGCGGCCGTTGTTCCTAAAATGATGAACTTCCATGCGTAAATCGCTATTTTCATTATGTTTTTGGGCGAGGAGGGACTCGAACCCTCAAAACCTTTCGGTCCACGGATTTTAAGTCCGCTGCGTCTGCCGGTTCCGCCACTCGCCCTCGTCCCCTTCTTCGACATTCTACCTAATCCGGGCAACCGGAGGTCCGAAGTTCCTGAAAAAGGCCCTTGAAATTCCCGGGATCGGGACTACACTAAGAAGCGATGCGCCCCCTGCTGATTTTCGCTCTGGCCGCCTTCTCCGTTCCGCTCGCCCAAGCGGGAGCACCGGGTTGCGGGAATCTCAGCGACAGCGCCGTCATCAAGGCCGCGATGAGCGGAGGCCCCGTCCCCGGTCTGCAGCGCGTTCGACAGGTGATCTTAGAGGCCGCGCGGTCGAAGGGGCTCGGGAACGTGAATTGCGACGAGATTTCCCAAGGCGCGGAAGGACAGGGCCTGATCTGCTACAACGGAAACCACAACGCGGTGCTGGGGATGGCCAACCCGAACGCCGGAGAAGGGGTGCCGCTCGCGGTCGCGAATTTCGGGGACAACAACAGACGCGAAGTCCGGTCCGACGGCTTATACCTCAACGGCAAGAAGAATTTTCACATGGGAACTCCCGGCATGAGCGTACTGGGCACCCAGGTCCGGTTCTGCGAGTCCGTTCTCAGCGGAAACGGAGCAACCCTCCAGAAGATCAGCAACCCGGGAAACGGCGAGGGACCGCGCGCCGTCCCCGCGATCTACTACGGACCGGATCGAGACGAGCCGGTGCTGATTAAAACCTAGCGGAATTTCTCCGGCACTTCCTCGAGCTGCCGCTCAAGATTCCAACCCTCGGGCTTCATCGACCGGCTAAACCACGGCGCGCCGCGCCCGATCCAGGCGGCGCGCGTCTTGCGCGCGAGTTCCGGCGTGCGGTCTTGCCAACCGACCTCGTTGCCGCAGCAATCGCAATGCGTGAAGTAGGGCGTCTTCCCATCAAGTCCCCAGGGCGGGGTCTCGTGACGCCAACCGCAAACGCGGCAGCGGTAGAGCGCGTCCGAAGCGCCGTTCACGGACGCGGTTTCGCCAAACCGCGGCTCGCCAGCGTCCAAGCCGAAAGCTTGTAGAGCAGGCGAGCGCCGACATTCGCGTCCCACTCATCGCCGCCGGGCCCCGGGGCGACCTCGTTGAGATCGAAACCGACGATCGTACGGCCTGAGCGGACGACCGCGCCGAGAAGATGATTCGCCTGGCTGAAGTCCAGACCGCCCGGCACCGGCGTTCCGGTATGGGGACAGAAGCGAGGGTCGAGTCCGTCGATGTCGAAGGTGATGTAGACGGTGTCAGGAAGACCTGCGACGAGGCTTTCGCAAACGCCGTCCCAACGCTCGCCGCGGTATTCCTTCGCCTTCAAGTCGCGGTCGTAATGCACCCTCAAGCGCGCTTCGTTTTTCGCGCAATACTCCGCTTCCTGCTCGCAGAAATCCCGAATACCGACCTGTACCGTCGTCGACAGCCCCGGAATCCGGTCCAGCACGTTGCGCAAAATGGACGCATGCGACCACGTAAACCCCTCGTACGCGTCGCGCGTATCCGAGTGAGCGTCGATATGCAGAATGCCCATGCCGGGATGCCGCTCGGCGTGGGCCCGAATCGAGCCGAACGGCGTCGAATGGTCTCCGCCCACCAGGCCGACGATCTTGTCCGCGTCGAGCAATTCCTTCGCGGCCGCATAGACGCGCTCGTTGAGTTCGGCGCCCGCCGTGTTGACGCGCTCGAGCACCGATTCGAGTCCCTCCACGGGTCCGCCGGCCGCGATGATCCTCTCGGCATCGGGCCGCGTTCCGTCGTTGAGCGCGCGGATCGCGGGATCTTCGGGCCTGAGAAACAAGCCCGCTTCGTAGGGGTTCAGAACGTCCGCGTCGTAGAGGTCGATCTGCGCGCTCGCCTTCGCGATCGCCGCGGGTCCGTCGGCGGTGCCCCGCCCGTAGGAGGTCGTCACCTCCCAAGGGACGGGCAGATACACCAAGGCCGCCTCGCTTTCCGAGAACGGAAGACCGAATATTCCTTCGTCGCCGGCGGCGGCGGCGTTCGGATCGAAGTCCGCGGGAAGCGGGCTCACGTCTTCCGGACGCCCCCGTGCGTGAGCAAAGCGGGATCGAGCAGCCGATCGAGCTTCCCGTTGGCCAAGGTCGTCATCTCCGCGGCCACGTCCTTCACCTTGCGGCCCTCCGCGTAGGCACGCTTGGCGATCTTCGCGCCGAGGTCGTAGCCCGTGATCGGGTTGAGCGCCGTCACCAGAATCGGATTCATCTCCGCGAGGTCGCCGACCTTCTTTTTATTGGCGATGAACCCCGCGATCGCCCTGTCGGCGAGCAGCACCGCGATGTTGGCGAGCAGTTCGATCGACTGCAGCAGGTCGAACGCCACGACCGGGAGCATCACGTTGAGTTCGAAGTTTCCGGACTGTCCCGCGATCGCGATCGTCGCGTCGTTGCCGATCACGCGTGCGCAAACCATCGTCGTCGCTTCGGGAATGATCGGGTTGATCTTTCCGGGCATGATGCTCGAACCCGGCGCGAGTCCGGGGAGAACGATCTCGCCCAGGCCGCAGTTCGGACCCGAATTCATCCAGCGCAAATCGTTGGCGATCTTCATGAAGCTCACGGCGATCACCTTCAATTGGCCCGAAAGCTCGACGGAGGCGTCCTGCGCGGCGAGCTTCTCAAAACGGTCGGGGGCGGCCTTAAACGCGATCCCGGTCCGCCTCTTGAGTTCGGCGGCGACCTTTGGACCGAAGGCCTTCGGGGCGTTGATCCCCGTGCCGACGGCGGTCCCTCCGATCGCGAGCTCCGCGACGCGCGGGAGAGAGGCTTCGAGCCGCTTCACGCCGTTGGAGACCTGGGTCGCCCACGCGCCGAGTTCCTGGCTCATGCGCACGGGCATCGCGTCCATCAAATGCGTGCGCCCGGTCTTCACGACCGAGTCGACGCTGCGGGCTTTCGCGCGGATCGTCTTCTCCAAGTGCTTCAGGGCCGGGATCAGCTTCTTCGTCGCCTGGAGGTGAGCCGCGACGTGGATCGTCGTCGGGATCACGTCGTTGGAGGACTGCGACATGTTCACGTGATCGTTCGGATGAACCTTGGCCTTCAGATGCTTCGACGCGAGCGCGGCGATCACCTCGTTGGCGTTCATGTTGGTGTTCGTCCCCGAACCGGTCTGAAAGACATCGAGCGGAAACTGGTCGTCGTAGTCCCCCGCCGCGACCTGCCAGGATCCCTTCTGCACCGCGGCGGACACGTCTTTCTTCATCAGTCCCAAGTGAGCGTTCGCGGCGGCACAGCAGCCCTTCACCAAGCCGATCGCCTCCAGAAACGCGCGAGGGAACCGCTGGCCGCTGATGGGAAAATTGCCGATATTACGCTGGGTCTGAGCGGCCCACAACGCGTCGGCCGGAACCTGCATCTCCCCCATGCTGTCGCGTTCGATTCTGAAGTTTTGTTTAGCCATCGGGATACCCTCGTAGACGAAGTCTGTCCGCATTCTATAAAAGGAGCGGGCTGCGGGGTTGACGGAAGGTCTCTATTAGTTGATAATTTGTTATCAACTCATGAGGGCCTTTCGTCTCCGCCGCGCATTCGTACTGGCAACGCTTCTTCTCGCGAACCAGTCTTTGATTCCCATTCTGCACGAATGGCGCGTCGGCCTCGTCGAATCCTCATTTCACCACTCTACGGAGAGCACCGACCCCGACTCCGCGGTCTCGGACAAGAACGCTCACAAGCATCATACCGAGACCGACTGCGCGTTCTGCCTTCTTCTGTCCCGGGGCGGATCCCCGCTGCACACGACGACCCGGCTCCACCCCCGCGGGGCGCCGCGCGCCGCGGACCTTCCCCCACTCTGCGATTTGACGCAGTCCCCGGCGCTCCCTGGAGCGCCGCCCCGCGGCCCACCCGCCCTCGCCTGACTTCCTCCTTTCGTCCTCACGGACGCCCGCGCGCCCTCCATCGGTCGCGTCGGCTACGACAGCAGCGAATCCGTCTTTGGAGAAATCTATGCGAACCCTCTTGATCTCGATACTCCTGCTCGCCCCGCTTCGCGCCTCGGCCCAGCAGACCCCTCCGGTCGCCGACCGGCTGCAGGAACTCGAGCGCAGACTTGAGAAACTCGAAGGCGCCCCGGCAAAAACCTCCCTAAACGCCTTCAACCCCGCGATCGGCCTCGCGCTCGACCAAGTCGGGCGTTTCGCCGACGACAAGGCGAACTTCGAGTTCCGCACGGCGGAGCTCAACCTCGAAGCCCCGATCGACCCGTTCACCAAGGGCTGGGCGATCATCAACGCCGGCGCCTCCGAGGTCGAAGTCGAGGAGATGGCGCTCCAGACCACGGCACTCCCATGGAATCTCACGGTGCGCGGGGGGCGCCTCTTCGCCGACTTCGGCCGTATGGGTCACTTCCACGACGACGCACTGCCGGTCACGGACCGCCCCGCCTCCATCAATGAGTACATCGGCGGAGAATCCCAGGCCGACGGCATCGAGACGAGCTATCTGCTGCCGTTCGGTCCGTACCTGGCGGCAACCCTCGGCATGTACAACAAGATCGGCGGCGAGAACGATCGCGAGGCCAACGACCCGTCGCGCAACCTCGCCAAGTTCACCTACCTCGGGCGGCTCGCCACGTCGTTCGAGCTCGGATCCGACCACACCGTCCAACTCGGCGCGGGCACCGCCTATACCCCGCGGCGCACGGTTACCGAGGACCTGGCGGCGAGCGGAAACGCCGTCGCCGAAGTGACGAAGAAGAATACCTGGCGCACGCTGAGCGGAGTCGACCTGACCTACCGCTACGAACCGACGAGCGGCGGCATCTACCGGGGACTTCTCTGGGGGACGGAGGTGCTGGTCAACAACGAGCGCCGCTTCGACGACAGCACGCAGCTTCCAACCGACCGGACCCGGGCCTTCTCGGGCTACTCGTTCGTACAGGCGAAGTTCGGCCGCCGCTGGCGCGGCAGCGTTCTTTTCGACCTGACCGAAAACCTCGACAACCCGCGCCGAAACGCGAAGACGCTCACGCTGACCGCGACCTGGTACGCGACCGAGTTCCAACGGCTGCGGGCCTCGTACGCGCGCAGGACCGACACTGTTCCGGGCTCGCGCCGCAACGACATTGTGACCCTGCAGTGGACGGCCTTCATCGGCCGCCACGTGCACGGCTTCCGCGACCGCTGACCCCATCCTCATGGAGAAATCGATGAAACTTAAATTCCTGCTGCTTCCTCTGGCCGCGCTCGCTGCGGCCGCGCCGCGCGCCGAGGCGAAGATTCGCGTCGTCGCGACCGTTCCCGACCTCGTCGATATCGTCGGACGGGTCGGAGGCGATCGTGTCGCGGTCCAGGGCCTCGCGCGCGGGACCGAGGACATCCATCAGATTCAGATGCGGCCGAGTTTCGTGACCCGGCTTAACCGCGCCGACGCGGTGGTCTATCTGGGCATGGGAAGCGAGCACTCCTTCTTGCCGGGACTGCTCGAGGTCGCCCGCAATCCCAAGATGAGCGCGGACTGGACCCGCACCTGCGCCGGTTCCGGCTGCATCGACGCCTCGACGGGGGTCCGGGTGCTGCAAAAGCCCGACACGCTCAGCCGCGCCGAGGGCGAGATTCATCCCCTCGGGAATCCGCACTACAACATGGGCGCCGACAACGGCCCGGTGATCGCGCGCAGCGTCGCCGACGGGCTCAAGCGCGTCGATCCCGCGCATGCGAAGGACTACGACGCGAACTTGAAGGTTTATCTCTTGGAGCTCGACGCGAAGCTGAGCGAATGGAAAAAGAAGGCCGCGCCGCTCAAGGGCGTGAAAGCCGTCTCTTATCACAAGGACACGGCCTATCTGGGCCGCTTCACCGGCATTGACTTCGTCGACACGGTCGAGCTCAAACCCGGCATCGCGCCGACGCCGACGCATCTGGAGAAGCTCGTGCAAAAGATGAAAAAGGAAAAGGTGTCTTTGATCGTGCGCGAACAGGAATACGAGTCGAAGACCTCCGAATGGCTCGCGCGGGAAACCGGCGCCAGGATCGCGGTGATCGGCACGATGGCCGGCGCGTTCCCCGAGACCGAAACCTTCGCGGGCGCGATCGAACACAACCTCGACGCGCTGCTCACCGCGGCAAAAATCGGGAAAGATGTAGAATGAGACGGTGGTGAAAACCCCGACCGGACCCTTGATCCGCTTCAAGCGCGCCTCTCTCGGCTACGGCGGCGCCGCGGTCGTCGAAGGCGTGAACCTCGAGATCCGACCGGGTTCCTTTTGGGGCGTACTCGGCCATAACGGCTCGGGCAAGACGACGGTCCTGAAGACGATGCTGGGGCTGATCCCCTGCCTGCGCGGCAAGGTCGCGCGCGGCGACGTCCGCTTCGGGTATGTCCCGCAGAAAGAGAAGCTCGATCCCATTTATCCGTTGTCCGCATTCGACGTCGCGGTGATGGGAACCTACCGGCGCATCCAACCCGGCCTGCTGCCGGGGCGCTCCGCGTCCCAGGGACTCACGCGGCGCTGCCTGCGGGAATGCGGCGCGGCGAATTTCGCGGGGAAGCCCTACAGCGCCCTGTCGGGAGGGCAGAAGCAGCGCGTTCTGATCGCGCGCGCGCTGGCCGCCGAACCGAACCTGCTTGCGCTCGACGAGCCCCTAGCCGGCATCGACATCACCACGCAGCACGCGCTGCTCGAACTGCTCAAGACTCTTAAGGAGACGCACGGCTTGACGATCCTGATGATCAGCCACCGCGTCCGCGCGGAAAAGGGCTTGTTCACCGACATCGCCTGGGTCGACGAGGGCCGCGTTGAGACCGGACCGGCCGAGGAAATGCTCAGCTCGGGCCGGCTCAGCGAAGTGTTTCGAAGCGAACTGTGATGGAAACGCTCGCGCACATCTTCAGCCCCGGCTTCCTGCTCCATCACGCGGTTTACGGAAGCCTCGTGGTCGGACTCGTCTGCCCGCTGGTCGGCGTGTACTTCGTGCTGCGCAGGCTCGTGTTCTGGGGGATCGCCTTGCCCCAGGTCTCGGCCGCGGGCATCGCGTTCGCGTTCATGCTGCAGGGACTGGGCTTCGGATTGCTCAGCGGAGGCGAGAGTCATGAGCGGCATTTGGCGATCGCGGCCGCCGTCGCGTTCACCTTGGCCGCCGTCCTCGCGCTCGCCGCGCTGGAGCGCAAGGGAGACGGCTCTTCGGAGGGGCGCGTCGGGGTGCTGTACGCTCTCGCGGCGGCGGCGGCGATCCTTTTTGTCTCCTGGAACGCCGCGGGCGAGACGGAATTGATGGGACTGCTGCGCGGCGAAATCGTCTCGATCTCGGAGTCGGACTTTCACGCGATGCTCTACTGCTTCGCCGGGGTCGCGTTCTGCATGCTGACGTTTCAGCGCGAGTTCTCTTTGGTGTCGTACGATCGCGACATGGCGGTCGTGCTCGGACGGCGCGCCCTCGGCTGGGATCTGCTCCTCTACCTGATCGTCGGCCTGACGGTCTCGCTCGGCGTGATGACCGTCGGACCGCTGGTGATCTTCGGGCTTCTGGTGATCCCGCCGTTGGCGGCGCTGCCGTGGGCGCGGGGGATGCTCTCGTTCTCTCTGCTCTCGTCTCTCTGCGGAGGGACAAGCGCGTTCGCGGGTTTCTGGCTCTCGTATACGCGAGACCTGCCGCTGGGGCCCGTGATCGTCTGCGCCGCGTGCGCAGCGCTGGCCGTCTCCTCCGCTCTGCGGATGCTGATTAAGAGAACCTGACGCAGCCGGCGAACCCGCGCTGCAGCGCCGCGCGGTCAAGGTCCGTGCCGATAAACACCATTTTGGATTCACGCGCCGCCGTCTCCCAGGCGCGCCCCTCCTGCAAATCGTTGAGCATTTGCACCGCTTCGAATACGAAGCGCTTGTCGGCGCCGGGAAAGGCGAGGATTCCTTTTATCCGCAGCATCCGCGGCCCGTACTCCGAGAGAACCCCCGCGATCCAATCGATGAACAGGTCCCGATCGAGATCGCCCGACGCCCGCACGCCGACCGACCCGATCGCGTCATCGTGCTCGAATCCCGCCTCGGCATGCTCCGCGCTCGCCGCCGCCCGGGAAAGATCGAACGCTTCGATATCGAGAATCTCCGTGAGAGCGACGGCGGCGTGCTTGGCGCGCAGGCGTTTCGCCCCGGGATTCATCGCCCCCAACCAACGTTCGAGTCCATCCAGCTCCTGCGGGGAAGCCAGATCGGTTTTATTGACGATCAGCGCATCGGCCAGCGCGATCTGCGCCTTGGATTCGCCTCGGTCGTCGACTCCGTCGAGCGCCTGCCGGGCGTCGACGACGGTGAGCACTGCGTCGAGACGAAAATGCCGCTTCGCCGCCCCTTCGATCAAAAACAGCTGAGCCACCGGCCCGGGATCGGCGAGACCGGTGGTCTCGATCAGCACCCGGTCAAACCGATCGCCCGCCTCCATGCGGGCCGCAAGCGTTTCAAACGCCGTTGTCAGGTCGCCTCGAACGCTGCAGCAGACGCAGCCGTTGGTCAGTTCGATGACGTCTTCCTGCACCGCGGAGATCAATTCGGAGTCAACGGCGATCTCCCCGAATTCATTTTCCAAGACAGCGATGCGAGCCCCGGGATGTCCCGCGAGAATATGGTTCAACAGCGAGGTCTTTCCGCTGCCGAGAAAGCCCGAGAGGATCGTAACGGGTGTTCGCATTGTAAAAAATATAGGAAATAGTTGCATTTACAGCAAATCGAGGATTCTTCGATATCTCTTCGTGTTTCAGCCTGCCGCGCGCATTATGCTGAGGGCATGACGCCGAACTCCGACAACCGCTCCAAGACCGCCGCCTTCCTCACCCACGAACTCCGCGCCCCGTTGACCTCGATTCTCTGCGCGCTGAAGCTGCTGCAGGAACAGGAAGGGAATGCGGTCGAATCCCCGTCAAATCACCTGTTGGAGGTCGCGCTGCGCAACGCGGAACGGCTCAATTTGCTCATCGACGATGTCATGGACAGTTCCAAAATTCAGGCCGGCCGCATGCGCATGAAGCCCTGTGCGAGCGATCCGACCCGCATCGCCTGCGACACGGTTCTCTTTCTGCAGCCCTGGGCCGAACACAAACGGATCACCCTAAGCGTCCGCGCGAGCGGAAATCTCCCGCAGGTCCTGACCGACTCCAAACGAACCGTGCAGGCGCTGACCAATCTCATTTCCAACGCCCTGAAGTTCACGCCCGAAGGGGGCGCGATCGTCGTTTCCGTGGAGAGGGGGACCCGGGATCTCGCGGGCAGCGTCGTCTTCTCGGTTTCCGACACCGGCCCGGGCCTGTCGCCCGATGAAGTTAAGAGCGTCTTTCGCTACTTCGTGCAGGGGAAGAAGGGCGCACAACGCGAGGACGGAACGGGATTGGGTCTGCCCTTGGCGCGGTCGTTCGTTGAAATCCTCGGCGGGATGATGTGGGCTGAAAGCACCCCGGGGAAGGGCGCGACCTTCCGCTTCACTTTGCCGCAGGTTATCGGGGACGCGGGGCGTCCAGTTCCCGCATCTTGCGGCGCTCACGCCAATACCAAAGCCCGCCCGTGACGAAAAACCCACCGAGCGCGGACATCGAGCCGCTGTCGATAAACACGAAATAAAGGAAAAAAGAGCCCGCCGAAAAGAACAGGGCCCAACGAAGCGCGAGTCGAGAGCGCGTCTTCACGACGCGGCTCCTATTCGTCGGCTCCTTCCGACTCCGGCGGACTCGGCCGGAAAGGCTCCTCGGTCGCCGCCCCGCTGCCGCCGGGAATCGCGACCTTTTGATCGTCTTCGACGTTCACCGCCCCGTAGTCCAAACCCTGCCCCCCCTGGGGAGGCCCGTCGGGCGGCTCTTGAGCGTCGGACGGTTTTTGCGCGTCGGGCGGTTCTTGCGCGTCCTCGGGAGGGAAATCCTCGGAAGCGGTTTCGCTCGAAGCGGGAGGATTGCGCTCCTTGGAACTCTTGCTCGAAACCGGTTTCTTAGGGCGGCGCTTGCGCGGCTTATGCGTGAGCTTCTTGCGCTTCTTTTCCTCTTTTTTCTTCTTGACCGCCTTTTCTTCGTCCTTCTTCTTCTGAGCCCGCGTCGGACGGCCGTTATGATCGAACAGATAATGGCTGCCGTCCAGTTGGGCGGGAGCGATGTACTTCGACCGTTCGTAGACCTCGTCGCGGTCCTCGGCGCGAGGCGCGGAAGAAAAGGAACACAGGATCGCAAGCGCGAAAATCAGCCTCATCTTGACAGTATACCCGCGTCCCGAGGCGCCTTCAAGACGCGGACGTGACCCCGGTCACTCACTAGAGTCGCCTGGACAACGCGCGCGGGCCGGTTACACTGGTGATAGGACGTACCGGAATTCGCGGGACCTTCGCAGAGAGGGTCCCACCGGGGAGGCCCCTCATGGAATATCTCAATGTGAACCAATTGACGAAGGAGATGGTCGTCGCGCGGTTGTCGGAACTCACCGACCCCGTCGACGCGGCCGTCGAAATTCTTGAAAAGACGGTGATCGTCGCTCTCAAGGACGTCGAAACCCTCAAGCAGGGACATCGCCAAACCGTCATCGGCGCCTGCGAGGGGACCTTGACCGCCCTGCTGCTCAAACAGATGAACCTGCGCGTCGCGTCGGTGAAAATCCTCCACGCGATGGGCCGAATCGCGCACAGAATCCATCAGGACCCGACCGAGTTGTCGACCCTCGCCCTGCACGGGGTCGCCGATCTCTACCGCTTCGTGTCCCGCGGAGAAATCGACGCGATCCGCGCCGCCATCGACGCCGAATTCATGGGCGCAGGCGACGCGCTGCGCGACCTGATCGACGTCGAACGGGGGAAGGACCCCGACCGCACCCAGCCCCTGAACCGCTAGCCGGGGGTCGTTTCTGCTAGAATGGGGGCGCCGATGCGCCAATACCTGGACTTGATGCGCCGCGTCCTCGATGAGGGCGTCGAAAAGGGGGACCGGACCGGAACCGGGACCCGGAGCGTCTTCGGGCATCAGATGCGCTTCGATCTCTCGGAAGGCTTCCCCCTCGTCACGACGAAGAAGCTGCATCTTCGTTCGATCATTCACGAACTCCTGTGGTTTCTCAAGGGCGACACCAATATCGCCTATCTGCGCGAAAACAAGGTGTCGATCTGGGATGAGTGGGCCGACGAAAACGGAGACCTCGGACCGGTCTACGGAAAGCAATGGCGCTCGTGGCCGACGCCGGACGGACGGACGGTCGATCAGCTTTCCGAAGTGATCGCGCGCATCAAACGCGATCCGGATTCCCGCCGCCACATCGTCTCGGCGTGGAACGTCGGGGAACTCGACAAGATGGCGCTTCCCCCGTGCCACGCGTTTTTCCAGTTCTATGTCGCCGAAGGGAAACTCTCCTGTCAGCTCTATCAACGCTCGGCCGACGTGTTCCTCGGCGTCCCTTTCAACATCGCGAGCTACGCGCTCCTGACTGAAATGACGGCGCGCGAAACGGGACTGCGGCCGGGGGACTTCGTCCATACGCTGGGAGACGCGCATCTCTACAACAACCATTTCGAACAGGCCCGCCTGCAGCTGACGCGGGACCCGCGTCCGCTTCCGCGCCTGAGGCTCGATGCCTCCGTCAAGCGCCTGTTCGACTTCCGCTTCGAACACGTGGGCATCGAAGGCTACGAGCCCCACCCCGCCATCAAAGCCCCGATCGCCGTATGATATTCTCTCTGATCGCCGCGGTCTCGGACAACGGCGCGATCGGAAAAGACAACGCGCTGCCTTGGCGCATTCCCGAAGACCTCAAACGCTTTAAGACGCTGACCTTGGGACACACCGTCGTGATGGGACGCCGCACCTACGAGTCTATCGGGAAACCGCTCCCCAAGCGGCGGAATCTGGTCCTGACTTCCGACGGCTCCTGGTCGGCGGCAGGCGTCGAACGCTGCGCTTCCCTCGCCGATGCGATCGAAACGGCGCGCGTCGCGGGAGAGACGGAACTCTTCGCGATCGGAGGAGAGCGCGTCTACCGCGAAGCCCTCGCTGCGGCGGACCGTCTCTACCTGACGCGCGTCCGGGGGGAATTTCCCGGCGACGCTTTTTTCCCCCCGTTCGACGAAACCCGCTTTGCCGCGCTCGAACGCGACGAACGCGAAGGGGATCCCCCCTTCGCGTTCGTGGTCCTCGAAAGAATCCCCGTCTGAATCAGCGGAAGAAGTAGGAAACCGAGACGAAGCGGTAGCCGTCCCAGCGATCCTCTTCCGGAATCTCGTGAATCCGCGACCCGATCATCGTCGCGCCGTGTTCGATCAGCCAGGCCACCCGCTCGGCGAGGCGCTTTTCGATCTCTTCTTGGGTCTTTCCGATCCGCGTCACCTGTCCAACTTCGGGACCGAGATAGACCATCATCCACGGCTTGGGTTTTTGAACGACCGTCACCGCGCCCTCGACGATGTCCCAGTCGATGTCGGTACCCTTGGCGAGTACGCGCGGCTGCGTTTCGCGCTCGCGGGTTTCCTTCTTTTCGGTCAGGTAATAGACCGCGTAGGTCGGGAGCAGGTACTCGAGCTGAAGCGGCCCGCTCAAAACGATGCGCAGCCCGGCGGAGCCCATCGCGCCCGTGATCGCGTCCATATTCGCGCGCAGCGCCGCCTCGTCTTTCGGCTTGAACTGCCGGCTGTCCGCGACGAAGCGGCGAAGGACGAGTCCCTTGGGGGCGGTGTACGGGATGAAGTACATGTCGCCGTCGATGCGGGCCTGCCCGACGGAAACCCCCGCCGCCGCGAGAACGCCGGTCCAATAGGAAACGGCTTCCTTGTACTCGGCCTCGGATTTCGCGAAACCCAGAAGAGTGTCGTCGCCGCACTGAACCAGGAGATGCGCCTTATCCATGCGGTCGGAAACGGCCGCCTTGACCAAGGGCACCGGCGCCTCGGAGGCGCGGATCAACGCGGGGGAAACATAGCGGAAGGGCGCTTCCGAAGCGGAAGCCGAACCGGAAAGGGAAAGGATGAAGCAGAATACGACGAGTCGCCGCGGCATAAGCCACCTCCGTACGGATCTGCCGGAGTATAGCATGATCCGGCGAGACCCTTCAGCGGCAGACTTGTCTCACGCAAGATGAGCCTGAACAGACGCCTGTTTCTCACGCAAGATGAGCCTGAAGCAGGCGCTGTAGGGCGTCGGCGCGGCGTGCTAACTTGGATCCATGATGATCATCATGG
>Ga0210006_1000008_pt1 | contig 204841 bp, 205 predicted proteins | sample CryGey02umfilter_2_FD_185452 | JGI IMG/M metagenome (GOLD analysis project Ga0210006, IMG submission 185452) | Groundwater microbial communities from aquifer in Utah, USA - Crystal Geyser 4/10/14 0.2 um filter (SPAdes) (version 3) | ecosystem: Environmental > Aquatic > Deep subsurface >... | reverse complement strand
CAACACCAGCATCCTTGAAGGCATGAACAACCGAATCAAGGTCATCAAACGCATGGCCTATGGGTTCCGCGATAACGAATACTTCTTCCTCAAAATCAAAGCCGCCTTTCCCGGACTTCCGCGATGAACCTTTCTTTTTCACCCATCTGCGGACATCGTGATGCGCTGCTATACTGCATTCAGCCCTGATTGAAGGATTCAAAGGGGGGATCTATGACAGAAGCAGAGATTTTTGAATTGATACGCCGCTCCATGGAGCAGGGTGTTCCGCTGAACGAAACACAGAAAGAGATCGTCCGGCAATGGATCAAGCAACGGCTGTCAGCCGAAACCGCTGCCGGCTTCAAACCCTTGCCGCCGGAGCCGCCACCCACGCTGCCATGGTGGCGGAACCTCAGGATCCTCGGCCGCCTCGGCCTGTATGGCGCGCTGGCCTATCTGCTGATCGCGGCTCTCTATGACTCGACCGTCACGCAACCGCCGATCATCAGCGGCAGCGGCCCGTGCAATGTGGCGGCGGGTTCGGTGGTGGTCCAAGCCGATCCGTCTGCTGTCGGACCGAATGCAGCGCTCAAGGCAGCCATGGAGGAGATCAACAGCAAGTGCGCCTCATCGGGCCTTGCCTGCTCCACAGGGGGCACCTGTCCGACATGCGCGCCCGATCCGGCAGTGCAGAATGCCGAGATCAAAACCCGGGTGTTCTGGTACACCGCCGAGGTGAGTGCCACCTGCCAGTGCTGGTGCAAGTAAGGCAGGCCCGCTGATGCCTGCGTATTCCGGCCCCTGTGAAAGCAGGGACTTTTTTTGCTGTCAGGGACTTTGATCATGGCCTGTATCTTGCTGCGCATTCATACCGGGGTTTCCTAATTTACTTCAGGGGTTGCCATCATGTCCGAGTATCAGTTGTCCGATCTGATCGATATAGCCGCCATGCAGCGCCTGATGGATCACTTCTACAAGGCGACAGCCATCCCCGTCGGCATCATCGATCTGGATAACAACATTCTGGTGGCTACAGGCTGGCAGCCCATCTGCACCAAGTATCATCGTCAGAATCCTGTCACCTGTGCGCGCTGTCATGAAAGCGACCGCTTTATCACCCGGCATCTGCAGGACGAGGATGGCTATGTCGAATACAAATGTCTGAATGGCTTGTGGGATGTTGCCGTGCCGATCCGCATCAACGGCAAGCATCTGGCCTCGCTGTTTGTCGGGCAGTTATTTACGATGACGAGGAACCGGATCGCGAGGTGTTCATGAAGCAGGCGGCAGAATTCGGCTTCGACGAGACCGGATACATGCAGGCCTTCGAGAAGGTGCCAAGGTTTTCCCGGAAGAACATGAAGGACATCATCGCCTACTATGTCGGATTCAGCAGTCTGATCGCCGAACTCGGCTTCAAGAACTACCAGCTTGGCAAGCAGGTGGATGTGTTAAGCGGTCTGGTTCCGATCTGTTCCCATTGCAAGAAGGTCCGGGACGATCAGGGCTACTGGGAGCATATCGAGGACTATCTCACCGAGCACTCCGGTGCGGTGGTCAGCCATGGTCTATGTCCGGATTGTGCCCATGAGCTCTATCCCAATCTTGAATGCACCCAAAAACATAAGCATTAGCCCGGGCAGCTTGCCCGTGTCTCCCCCGGATGACGATTGATGCTCCGATGTCGGGGGCTGATCGTCGCGTAGTCATTTCACCTCTTATCCAAGCGTCATCCCCGCGATACACTGGAGCATCTTAGGGGGGTGGACATGGCGAGGCGCAAATCCAGAAAAGACTCATCGTTGGGTGATCTGATATCACTTCCTTGGTGGTTTAGTACCAGCCTTGCCGTACTCGTCTTTGTCGCTTTCCGGGTCGTTGTCCCATCCATGGAGATGCAAAGCTTTGTTGGCAAGGTTTTGCAAGCAGCGCTTCCAAATCTGGCTTGGCTCATCTGTTCTGTGTTACTGCTCGCTGCTACGTTTTCTGCAATCAGATCAAGGAGAGAAGGCACGTTTGTGGTCAACAAGCAAGCGGACTTGGCAGCTAGCCCAAAAATCAAACCCGCTCAGAAAATTCATAACAATCAGGAAGCGTCAGCAAGCAAAGCTGCGCAAGCTGATTCCAAGAATGCTGCCCACATTACGGCCACTGAAAAGCCATCTACCTGGACTCAAGACCTCCTGTGTGATCTTGAATGGAAGCGTTACGAAGAATTATGCCGGGCTTATTTTGAGGCCAAGGGATTTATCTCCAAGCTCAGCAGAGTGGGTGCGGATGGTGGTGTGGATATCCATCTTTTCAAAGGAGGTTCCGAGAAGCCTATCGTCCTCGTTCAATGCAAAGCCTGGAACACATACAAGGTTGGCGTGAAGCCGGTCAGGGAGCTCTTTGGTGTCATGGCTGCTGAAGGCGTTCCTCAAGGTGTGTTTATGACTACGGGTGAGTTCACCGATGAAGCAAAGGAATTTGCCAAAGGGAAAAAGCTTGTTCTGGTTACTGGCTCCGCCCTAATCCAATCAATCAAAGCCATGCCTGAAGAAGTTCAAGCCAAGCTCTTGGCGGTTGCCACCCAAGGCGATTACACCATCCCAACTTGCGCGAAGTGCGATACCAAAATGGTTCTAAGGACGAGTAAGAAAGCCGAGGGCGATGGGAAAGATTTTTGGGGGTGCACTAATTATCCTCGATGCAGGATGACACTAAAGATGCGTGCGGCGTAACAAGTAGAGCTAATGCCCCGAGTTTAGGAGTGGGGCGGACCAAGGTAAGTGTCGGGAATTAAGAGTAAGCAAGCCGAGCTGCTGGGATTTCAGGGATTAGAAGCCCCTTTTTTGGGGGTGAAAACAACCTCTAAGAATTAGAACGAATATCGCTACCAATTTACAGGAGGCGCTTTGTGCGGCTCCTTTTTTATTTTCTAGATCGCAATAGGAGCGCGGATACCGGGGTGGGACTGGTAGTCGCGGAGTTCGAAGTCTTCGAAGGTGAAATCGAAGATCGAGGTGATGGCCGGATTCAGGTGCATCGTCGGGAGCGGGAAGGGTTCGCGGGCCAGCTGGGTTTCGACCTGCCCGGAATGATTGGAGTACAGATGCGCATCGCCGAAGGTGTGCACGAAGTCGCCGGGTTGAAGATTGCAGACCTGCGCCAGCATCATCGTTAGCAGGGCATAGGACGCTATATTGAAGGGCACTCCCAGGAAGATATCCGCGCTGCGTTGATACAGCTGGCAGGAGAGTTTGCCGTCGGCCACGTAGAACTGGAAGAAGGCATGGCAGGGTGCCAGCGCCATCTTGCCCTGTTCAACATTGGCCTGAGGGCTGATGGATTCATCGGGTAGATCGGAGACATTCCATGCGGAGATGATCAGGCGGCGGGAATTCGGGCGGGTCTTGATCTGCTCGACCAGTTCGGAGATCTGATCCACACGCCGACCGTCCGGGGTCGGCCAGTTGCGCCACTGGTAGCCATAGACGGGGCCCAGATCGCCGGTTTCCGTGGCCCATTCGTCCCAGATCTTCACGCCGTTGTCGCGCAGGTAGGCGGTGTTGGTGTCGCCTTTGATGAACCACAGAAGCTCATGGATGATGGATTTCAGGTGGCATTTCTTGGTGGTGACCAGCGGGAAACCCTCACTCAGGTCGAAGCGCATCTGATGGCCGAACACCGATTTGGTGCCGGTGCCGGTGCGGTCGCCTTTCTGCACGCCGTTGTCGCGCACATGGCGCATCAGATCGAGATATGCATTCACCGGTTTCCTCCCGCGGATCGTTCGTCGTAAGCCGGCTCATGCTGCCGCCCGCAGCGCAAGCAAACAACAGCGGGCGATGAACAAAGCAGTTGGCAAACGCAGCGATGCGTGCAACATGTGGCGACAACTGTCGATTGGAGAAGCCCGATGCATGACTGGAAAACCTCAACCCTGATTTTTGCCGTGATGCTCGGCGGCATGGCGATCACTGCTGTGGCCGAAGATATGCCGCTCGCGCCGACGCAAGCAGCCCCGGCACAGCAGGCCCCTGTGCAGATCGACCCGGTGACGGGCCAGCCGGTTCCGCCTGTGTTCCCGACCATTACCATGCCCGGCGCGCCGGGGGCACCCGTGGCACCTGTAGCTGCCGCGCCGAATGCACCCGCGCAGAGTGATGCGATGGCTATCGAGGATGAAGAGGCTCCCGCCGCCGATGCACCGCTGGCCGACCCGTTCGGCACGCCGGAACCGCAGGCAGTCGGTGGACCGAAGACCGCTACCGACAAGATCGTCGAAAAGTTTATGCTGCTGGATACCGACGAATCCAAGTCCGTCTCCATGCAGGAATATCTGGTGATGGTGCAGCAGCGCGTGCAGGCTCGTTTCGAGGCGATGGATGCCAACCATAACGGCGAGATCAGCGAGGATGAATACCGCACCTTCTGGAAGACCCGCATGACCAAGTGGTACCGCTTGCAGCGCTGATCGCTGAAGATCAATCAAACTGCCAGGCGAAAAGCTGGGTTACATGCCGGCTTTGGTGATGGTCAGGGTGATGAGCAGATCGTTGCGCTTGTTGAATTCGTTGACGCTGAGCAGGGCGGTGGAGAAATCGGCTGCGGCGCTGCCGGAGGAGGCGAGGGTGATGTTTTCGCCGAGATTCACCGTCACCTCGGTATCCGCTTCTGCAACCATGAAGCGCTGACCGGCGGCGGCCTGCCCGACTCTGGGCTGGGCATTGATGCGGATCGGCACATTGCTCGTGGCGGGCGGCTGGCCGACGGACAGCGTGCTGCCGGCATCGATCAGCATCTCGGTTTTGGCTTCCATACCGCTGTCCGCAGCATCGTTCCTGAGCCAGGGGTGGATGTTCACACGCACGCGGTCTCCCGGCAGCAGTGTGGCCTGCACATCGAAGCCGCCGGTGACATCAAGCATCTCCACATTGTTTTCGGACACGATGCCGTGCGCCGTCAGATACTGGCGCACGCCTGTATCCACGGCGCGGATCTCGCCCGCCTCGATATGGCCGGAGGCGCCGGAAGAGGTGCGCAACATGAAATCGCGACGGTTATCGCCATGCCGTGATGCGGCTCCGGCATCGATCTGCACCCAGCCGCCGGGCAGGGCGGCGGAAACCCTGCTGCCGCTGCTGGAGTATTGCTCGGCAAGCTGCACCCGCACGGCAAGCTGCACGGGTGCTGTATCCAGCTTGCGCAGGAATGCGCGTGCCTGTTCGATATGTGCCGCATCGTCGGTGATGATCAGCAGACGGCGCGAAGGCATCTGCGCGATGCGCGCATCATTGGACAGCTGGGTCTGCACGGCGGCTGCCGCTTCATCCAGCGGCAGGTGCATCACCTCGATGGTTTCAGTGTCGGCAAGCGCAGGGGCAGTGAAGGAAACAAGAGGCAGCAGGGCTGCCAGCATCAGGCGAACAACACGCATATTCATACTGCCCCCTTGTCCGCGAATACCGCGATCCGTTCGTCGATGCTGGCGGGGTCCTCATGGATGATGACCTCGGCATCCGGGAAAGCGGCCATGATATTGGCCTCCACCTCATCGGAGATGCGATGCGCCTCGATGAGCTTAAGGTTGTCGTCCAGCTCCAGATGCAGCTGAATGAACTGGGTGGTGCCCGATTTGCGGGTGCGCAGGTCGTGCATACCGCGGGTTTCCGGATGGCTGTGCACAATCTCTTTCACCATGGCCCGGTCTTCCGGTGGAAGCTCCCGATCCATCAGGTGATCCAGCGATTCACGCATGATTTCGATGGCGCTGTAGAAGATGTAGGCGGCGATAGCGAGGGCGAAAACCGGGTCGGAACCGTTCCATCCGTATACCGTCAACAGCAGGGCGACAATCACACTGCCGTTGATCAGAAGGTCAGTCTTGTAGTGCAGGTGATCGGCCTTGATGGCTGTGGACCCGCTTTTTCTGATGACATGGCTCTGGAAAATGACCAGACCGAGAGTTGTTACAATGGAGAAAATCATCACCGCGATGCCGAGGGTGGCTGAGCCAAGTGTTTGCGGGTGAATCATGCGATTGATGCCTTCGAGCACCAGAAACAGGGCGGAGCCGCAAATGAACGTGGACTGACCGAGGCCGGCGAGGGATTCCGCCTTGCCGTGCCCGAATCGGTGCGTCTTGTCGGCCGGTTCCAGCGCATGGCGCACGGCCAGCAGATTGATGATGGAGGCCAGTGCATCGAGGCAGGAATCGATCAGTGTGGCGAACAGGCTGACCGAATCGGTCATCAGCCAGGCAATCAGTTTGGCGGTGATCAGTGTGCAGGCAACGCCGGTGGAGGCGTAGGTGGCCAGGCGCATCAGGCGCGCGGACTCCGGGGTGCTTTTTGCCTCGGGGTTTTGCGGGCTCGCTACTGTGGAATTCATGCGGCCTATTGTGAATCAGCGGGGCTGCGGAAGAAAGACCCGATGGGCAGAAAAGCGGATACGCGACGGCGGTACCCGGCGTAGTGCGGATGTGCGGCCAGCATGCGGCGCTCCTCGAAGATGCTGCCGATGATGAAGTAGGTGCTTACGGCCAGCGCGACATGCAGGCTGTTGATGCTGTGCACGGGGCTGGCCAGCATCAACAGCACGAAACCGGTGTACATCGGGTGGCGCATGTGCCGATAGATGCCGCTCTCGACGAAGGATTCACCGCCTTCCGGCAGCGGTTTCAGGCCGAGGAACACGGCGGCATCGAAGGCGCGGAAGCTGAGCAGGATGACCATCAGTCCGGCTGCCTGCAGGGCATATAGCGGTACGGCGGGCATCCCTGTAAAGGCATACAGCGGGGCATCCGGCAGGGAGTGAACAAGCCACAGCCACAGGGCGGTGAGCACCGTGGCGAGGATGGAGTAGAGCAGGCGGTAGGTGGAGGGCATGACTCCGCGGGCGGCGGCCCATGCCTTGCACGGGTTTCCGGCCAGCAGGGAGTGGGACAGGCCGAAGGTGAAGGCGGTCAACCAGATGATGGCGGCGGATGGGATCATGCGCAGGGTTCTAGCATATCCGTGCAGTGTTTTCTTCCTCCGTGCATTTTTTGACTTTGGGCCCCGCTTGCAGTTGTGCCGGCCCATCCACAAGCGCGAGTCAAAAACCGAAAGACCCCCAGAACTCGACTTCTGCTTTTTTGTGTCTCTGTGCCTTTGTGGTGAAGATTCTAGAACGCCTGATTGGTGCCGAAGTAAAAGCGGAAGCGGCTGGTGGCAAGACCGTAGGCGACGTCGGTACGGAAGGTGCCTTTGACCAGCCAGCGCAGGGTCAGGCGGGCACCGGCGCCGACACCGACGATCACGTTCTTGCCGAGTGCCGGTCTGCCCTGATTCCATATCTGTCCGATATCGGTGAAGCCGACAAGGTGGAAATTACTCTCCGGCTTGATCGGTACACGCGCTTCGATATTGCTGTATGTGTAATAGGTGCCCTGCAATTCACCTGGCAGGTAGCCGCGCAGGCCGCTGTTGTTACCGATATCGAACAGCCCGTCCTGCGCCACGCTACCGGTGGCCCCTCCGCCGCTGATGCGGAAGTCGAAGGTGCTGCCGCCGTCGGTCAGCGGAATATGGCTGCTCAGCGAGGAACTCTGGCGATAGACATTGATGTTCGAGCCGAGGCTCTTGTGTGCGATATCCCAGTTGTAGTCGAACTGCGTGCCGGTCAGCCAGGTGATGCGGTCGTCGACGAACTGGTAAGCGATGCCTGCCTGAATGGCATTGCGATGTTTATCGATGACGGTGGGCGAAGCCGGGCCGGCGATCAGCGTGAAGTTGGAAATCGAGCTGGAAAAGCCCAGAGAGCTGCTCCACCCCTCGCCGGGTACAGGGCCATGCGCCATGGATAGTTTCGCAGCCCAGCCGACGTTCTTTTCCCTGTACTCGCTGGCCAGCAGTGCATTCTGGAAGGTGTCGAACACCCTGCGGCCGGCGTTGGCCGACACGCCCATGTCCACCGAGCCGTCGCCGATGCGTCGCCACAGATAGCTGCCCGAAACCGTGGTGCCCTTGAGTGCAGAGAAGTTTTTGCCGGTTTCCTCGCGCGTGGCCAGCCGCAGGTTGTGGTTCAGGCCCCACAGATTGTGCTCGGTGAAGGTGATGCCTGCAGTGGTCTTGCCGATGTCGGAGCGCGAGCCTTCAGGCAGCAGGAACAACGACCAGCGGTCGCGCACCCGGATGTGTACCACGCCCAGATCGTCCGGAGGGGTGACCGTCACCTCGGCGAACAGGCCGGTGTTGCGCAGGCGGCGTTCAGCGGTGGGTTGGAATCCGTCCCGCCAGGTATCGCCGGTAGTGAAGGGGAGTTCTCGCAGCACGGTGACCGGTCGGGTCTTTTGCAGGCCGCTGATGGCGATGTCCTGAATGACACGGGGCAGGGTCGGGGCTTCATCCTCATTGGCGTAATGCGTGTAGGAGTCGGCGGCCAATAAAGCGGAGGGACCTGCAAACAGCAGGCAGGAGATGGCAATCATGATCAAGCCGGGTCTCACCATAGTCCCTCGCTCCCGTATCGGGCTGCTCAATATAGCGCGCTTATCGCGAGGATGCACTTTCGGCTTGTGATGGCTACCATCGGCGCCGCGGAGCGGTCCGGATGGTCGCGGTATCGGCAACGGTATCGAGGAAAGTCCGGGCTGCATTGGGCAGGATGCCGGATAACGTCCGGCGGGGGTGACCCCGGGAAAGTGCCACAGAGAGCAGACCGCCCTGTACGTGTACAGGGTAAGGGTGAAAGGGTGCGGTAAGAGCGCACCGCCTGAACCGGCAACGGATCAGGGCATGGTAAACCCCATCCGCAGCAAGGCCAAATAGGGAAGCAACAGGCGTGGCCCGCGCTGCTTCCGGGTAGGCTGCTTGAGGACGTCGGCAACGGCGCTCCCAGATGAATGACCGTCAAAGGCTCAGGCCTGAACAGAACCCGGCTTACAGGATCGCTCCGCAGTTTTCCTGTCGCAGCCCCCTCCGGGGCTTTCTGCCGCCGCTCAGCTTCGCCGCTTGGTTTTGTGCGGCTTGCAAGGTTAAGATACGTCGAACGGAGGTGCCTATGAGCATCGAATTTGCCGGAGCCGCCAAGGCGCGGGAGTTGCGCGGGTATTTTTCGCGGCACGGGCGGATTTACATCGTGGTGAACACCACCGGCGACGATGTGCTCGTGCCTGAGCATCTGCGCGGCGACCCGGCCCTCAGGCTGGTGCTCAACGTGCGCATGCCGCAGCACATACACATTGCCGACGACTTTCTTGAATCGGATTTCACCTTTTCGGGCAGTCCTTTTCATTGCGTGATCCCGATGCATGCCATCTGGGCGGCCTATATGCCCGAGCAGCAGCTGGAGAACGGCATTCTCTGGGAAGAGGACGTGCCTGAAACCATCCGTGCCGTGGTCAGCGCCGTGCGCGGCATGCGCGATGATGATGCTGAAGGGTCAACGCAGGCCGCCGTGGCTCCTTCCGGACATGGACAGGCAGGCACAGCCGCCGCCGATGCAGACACCCCGGCTCCGGCAGGCCACCGCGTGGGTCATTTGAGGGTAGTCAAATAACATATTCACAAGTCATGACTGGAAGTTTGTTGAGCGCCAGCTGTCGCGCCGTGCTCGGCCTGGCAATGATGCTTTACTGCATCGTTCCGTTTGCCGCGATGGCACAGGAAGCGGATGCACGGCTCAGTGTCGAGGTGACTGCCGATGCCGCGATGCAGGGCGCGCCGGATACCAACGCCCTGCTGGCCGGCGCCTTGCCGCTATTGTGGGACAGGATCGTGCCGCTGGCCCAGCGGGCGCGCGCCGATGCACTGGGAAAGAACAGTCGCATGGTGGCCCGCATCGTGCCCGGGCGCGATAGCACGCTGGTCGAATTCGACGGCGAACGGGTGTTCGCGGCGCTTCGCGAGGCACATATTGCCGCCCTCGTCGCTCCGCCGCGAATTCATCTGCTGATCAGTGTGCGCAATGTTCCCGGACAGGAGATGCAGCAGACAAGCCAGCTATTGATGCAAGAGGCCGCACGTACGGCAGCTCTGCGCGGGATCGAGTTGAACGACAGCGGGGCGGGCCTGGTGCTGGGCTGGCAGTGGCTGGATGCGCTGCATGCCGAGCTTTCGGTGCGCGGCCAGACCAGACTCGCCGAATTTGCCGAGACCCGCGAGATCACCGATGCCGATTCCCTGCCTGCTTTGCAGGCCTGGCTGGATGAGGTGCTGCTGAAGGCGCGCGATGCCTATGCCTTCGACCCTGATGCGGCTTCCGGGGAGGCGATGGAAGGACGGTCTGCGGATCAAGCCACCATCGAGATCAGCGTGCAGCGTGACGGAAGCCTGCTGGAACAGGTGGCGCTGGAGGATGCGCTGGCTCGCGACCCGCGCGTGAGCCGGCTGTTGCCGCTCTCCCTGAGCAGCGGTATGCAGCGCTATGCCCTGCGGCTTGAGAGCGGCGATGCCACCTGGTTGAGTGAATGGTTCGCAAGACGCGGATACCGGCTGGACCGGCAGGCCGACGGCAGCCTGCTGGCACGATAGGGGTGATACATTGAGCGCAGGCGACTGATGGGTCAGGTCATCAACATCCCCAATACGCTGACCCTCGGGCGCATTCTGCTGACTCCCGTCATTGTGTATTTCATCCTTGATGACCAGCCGATCAATGCGCTGATCTTCATGGCCGTCGCCGGATTCACCGATATGCTCGACGGGGCCATCGCCAAGCACTTCAATATGAGAACCACGGTCGGGGCCTATCTCGATCCTCTGGCCGACAAGCTGATGCTGGTCAGTACCATCGTCTGTCTGTTCTACATGGACGAGGTGCCGCTGTTCGTATTTCTTGCCGTGGTGTTCCGCGATGCGATCATCATCGGCGGGGCCGCACTCTATGAACTGGTGACCCGGCGCCTGCGCATGGAGCCGACACTGCTTTCCAAGGCCACGACCACGGTGCAGATCTTCTATGTGCTGATTGCGCTGCTGCATATGGCCTATGGATTTCCCGAGGGCCTGATGCAGTTTGTCGTCTGGCTGACCTTTGTCATCACGGTGGTTTCGGGTGTGCAATACATGGTGCTGTGGACGCTCAAGGCAGTGCATATGGAGGATAGACAATGATGCTGGCAAATCGGTCCTGGCAGTGGTGGTTGAGTGTCGGTCTTTTCCTGCTCGCTGTGAGCGGCATCCTGTGGCTGCTCTCCGGCGTGGCGGGTCCGCTGCTGGTGGCCTGGCTGATGGCCTATCTGCTGGTGCCGCTGGTCGACTGGCTGCACGGCAAGGGCATCGCGCGCAACATCGCCGTACCGCTGGTGTTCGTGTTTGGTCTTGGAGCATTTGTGTTGAGCGTGGCGCTGCTTGTGCCGCCGCTGATCACGCAGACCATCCATGTGGTGCAGGCCTTGCCGGATATCGTGCTGCGCCTGAAGGATCAATGGGCACCCTGGGTGCTCTCCAATCTCGGTGTGGATATCGGTGGCGACCTGGAGCGCTGGAGCCAGTGGCTGCATGAAGAGGTGCGGGCACTGAAGATGGAGAACCTGTCACCGTGGGCGCATTGGGGATTAAGTGCCGTAACAAGCATGCTCGGCACGGTGCTGAACCTGTTCAAAGTGATTCTGGTGCCGCTGTTCTCCTTCTATCTGCTGTACGACTGGGAGAAGATCGGCAACATGGTGCGCGACCGCCTGCCTCACGGCAGCCGCGAGATGATCCTGCGCCTGACCGGCGAGATCGATACCATGATCAGTGCCTTCCTGCGCGGCCAGTTCTCCGTCTGTCTGATCCTTTCCGTGCTGTACAGCATCGGCCTGTATATCGCCGGCATCCCGTTCGCACTGGCCATCGGCCTGATCTCGGGCCTGCTGGCATTTATCCCTTATGTCGGGCTGATCGGCGGTTTCTGTGCGGCCAGTATGATGTCTCTGTGGACCTTCGGCGGTGATTCTCATCTGCTCGCTGTGCTGCTGGTGTTCACCGTGGTGCATATCATCGAGGCCTTCTATCTTGCCCCCAAGGTGCTGGGCGACAAACTTGGCCTGCATCCGTTGGTGATCCTGCTGGCCCTGACCATCGCCGCCGAACGTTTCGGCTTTGCCGGCCTGTTGATCGCGGTGCCGGTGACTGCGGCAGCCACGGTGCTGCTGCGTGAGATCGACCGGCGATATCGGGAAAGCCAGAAGCTTGATTCAGTTTGATGCCTAGTCCGAAGGAGTGTCCCGGCCTGATGGGACCGGTCTGATGCGCCAGCAACTGCTCGATATCCATCTACCTCCGAGTTATGCATGGGCCGAATGGGTGCGCCATGCAGGTGTCGAGGCCGCGCACAACCGCCTGGCTCTCTGGCTGGTGCATGGCGGCAGACTCTGGTTGAGCTCTGATGCCCCGGCGGGCAAGACCCATCTTTCCCATGTGTTGAGTGTCGAGCATCCGCAGACAGGGCTGCTGCAGGTGCAGGCGGCCAACGGGCAGTCATCCACAAGACAGGTGGCAGGCTGGCTGGAAAGCTTGAATCATGCCGCATGGTGGCTGATCGATGTGCCATCGGTGCCTTTATCAACGGCAACGGCCCTTGCGTTGTTCCATCTGCTGGAGCGCAGCCGCGAGATGCAGCGCCCTCTGGCCCTGATGTGGCGCAACGCGGATACCAGCGGCCTGCCGCCGGAACTTGTCACCCGTCTGGCGACGCTGGAAAGGATCGAGATGCGCCCGCCGCACAGCGATGCGGAGCTGCATGTCGTGCTGCAGGCGGTGGCGGCCTCCCGGCAGTGGAATATCGACGATGCGGTGATCCGCCTGATGCTGACTTATCTGCCGCGCGATCTTGCATCATTGATCGATGCCATGGGACAGATGGAGAAGGCCTCGCTGTCCGAGCGCAAACGCCTGACCTCCCGCTGGGCCAGCCGCCAGATCCGCGATATCGGCGACGACCTCGCCGCAGCAAGGCAATCCTCATTGTTTTCCGGGGAATAATTTTCAGTCCCATCTGAACCCCTCTGGGTTCAAGCCTTTTGCCTGTTATATCCGCTTTTGATTCCGGGTCCCACTTGTAGCTGTGCCGGCCTAAGAGCATGCCCGGCGGGGCCTTGCGCAAAAAAGCGGCCTTATTGCCGGTTTGCGCCCGTCGGGCGTGTGCTTGGGCCGGGAGTTCACAGCTACCCATGGGTGCTTTTTCTTGCTTCTTCTTTGAGCACGCAAAGAAGAAGGAAAGCACCACTCATCTTCCAAGTTGAATCCGTAGTTCCCTGAAGCCCTTTGCTCACAGTCTTCTTCTTTCTTGTGTGGCCAAGAAAGAAGCAAAGAAGGCCACAAGCAGCTGTGAACCGGCACAGCTAGAAGTGGGACCCGGAGTCAAAAGCGGAACCAGAAGTCAAAGCGGACATGACGGGCAAAGGCGGGCAGGCATAAAAGAAGCGGCCTCCGGAGAGGCCGCTTTCGGTTTAGCCCGGACGGGGGCTGATTACATCATGCCGCCCATGCCACCCATGCCGCCCATGTCGCCGCCGCCAGCCGGGGCTTCCTTCTTCGGAAGCTCGGCCACCATGGCTTCGGTGGTGATCAGAAGGCCAGCGATGGATGCTGCGTTCTGCAGCGCAGTGCGTACCACCTTGGTCGGATCGATGACGCCTTGTTCAACCAGGTTGCCGTAGGTTTCGGTTGCAGCGTTGTAACCGAACTCTGGATCCTTGCTGTTGGAGACTTCATTGACCACAACCGAGGCTTCATCGCCGCAGTTGACCACGATCTGGCGAAGCGGGGCTTCAACGGCACGACGCACGGTAGCAATACCGACATCCTGATCGTGGTTGGAGCCCTTCATGCCGTCGAGTGCCTTGCGGGCACGGATCAGGGCAACACCGCCACCGGCAACCACGCCTTCTTCAACAGCAGCGCGGGTAGCATGCAGAGCATCGTCCACGCGATCCTTCTTCTCTTTCATTGCGACTTCGGTAGCAGCACCGACCTTGATGACAGCAACACCGCCGGCAAGCTTAGCCAGACGTTCCTGCAGCTTCTCCTTGTCGTAGTCCGAGGTGGTTTCCTCGATCTGCTTGCGGATCTGGGAAACACGGCCTTCGATGTCTACCTTGCCACCGGCACCATCAACGATGGTGGTGGAGTCTTTGGTGATCTTCACATTGGCAGCGGAGCCGAGATCATCAAGTGTAGTGTTCTCAAGCTTCAGACCCAGCTCTTCGGAGATCACCTTGCCGCCGGTCAGGATGGCCATGTCTTCCAGCATCGCCTTGCGACGGTCGCCGAAGCCCGGGGCCTTGACGGCTGCAACATTGACTACGCCGCGCACCTTGTTGACCACCAGCGTTGCCAGAGCCTCGCCTTCGATGTCTTCAGCGATGATCACCAGCGGACGGCCCGAACGTGCCACGGCCTCAAGTACCGGCAGCATGTCGCGCATATTGGAGATCTTCTTCTCGTGCAGCAGGATGTACGGATTCTCGATGTTGGCTTCCATGCGCTCGGCATCGGTTACGAAGTACGGGGACAGATAACCACGGTCGATCTGCATGCCTTCAACAACATCCAGTTCGGTTTCCAGACCCTTGGCTTCTTCAACAGTAATCACGCCTTCCTTGCCGACCTTTTCCATGGCATCGGCGATGATCTGACCGATCTCGCTGTCGCCATTTGCCGAGATCGTGCCGACCTGAGCGATCTCCGACTGATTCTTCACCGGCTTGGACAGCTTGCCCAACTCGGCGACGACAGCAGCCACGGCCTTGTCGATCCCGCGTTTGATGTCCATCGGGTTCATGCCTGCTGCCACGGATTTGATACCTTCCTTGGCGATGGCCTGAGCCAGTACTGTGGCGGTGGTGGTACCGTCACCGGCGATGTCGGCGGTCTTGGAAGCGACTTCCTTGACCATCTGTGCGCCCATGTTTTCAAACTTGCCTTCCAGTTCGATTTCCTTGGCGACGGACACGCCGTCCTTGGTGATGCTCGGTGCACCCCAGGACTTTTCGATCACAACATTACGGCCTTTCGGTCCGAGGGTAACCTTTACTGCGTCTGCCAGCTGGTTTACACCGTGCATCATCTGTGCGCGGGCATCTTCGCCGAAACGGATTTCTTTTGCTGCCATTCTATAGTCTCCTATGTCTTGTTTGGGTTCTGTTCAGGATTTGATTCGAGTACGCAGGCGAGTGCTCAGGACTCGATCACGCCGAGGATGTCATCCTCGCGCATCATCAGGAATTCCTTGCCGTCGAGCTTGATTTCGGTTCCGGCATACTTGGAGAAGATGACCTTATCGCCGGCCTTCACATCCAGCTGGCGGACATCGCCGTTCTCCAGAATCTTGCCCTTGCCTACGGCAATGACTTCACCTTCAACCGGCTTTTCCTTGGCGGTATCCGGGATGATGATGCCACCGGCGGATTTTTCGACTTCGTCCAGGCGGCGGACAATGACACGATCATGTAAAGGACGAACCTTTGTAGACATCGTTGTAGCTCCTTCGTTTGGTAAATGATGGGTGGCGCAGCCACCGTGAGTATCTATGTGGGGACCGGCGTGAGCCGATTCAAGCCCCCCCGGCGGAAGTTTTTAGCACTCCCGTCGAGCGAGTGCCAATGATGGGACGAGCGGGCCGACTGTCAACCGCCCGCATCGCGGGGCTGCTTGTGAGCAAGGGACAATGCGCTAGGCTGATTCGCATGCATGCCACGAATCTTCTCGACGCTATCCCCGCACACTTGCCGGAAGAAATCACGCAGACCCTGCTGACGGCGGACGGCCTGCGCATCGAGCGCATCGTGTCCACCGGACAGTGCTCGCCCGAGGGATTCTGGTACGATCAGGACGAACATGAATGGGTGGTATTGCTCAGTGGCACTGCCGGGCTGGAGATTCAGGGTGAGGGTGTGCACAGGCTGAAGGCCGGGAATTTTATGCTGCTGCCCGCCCGTCGAAGGCATCGCGTGGCATGGACGGATAGCGATCAGCCCACGGTCTGGCTGGCGGTTTTCTATCGCTGAACGGGCACTGCTCAGCCCTTGATCAGTCCGCCGCCGCCCAGCTTGGAGATGTCGGCGGCACCGGGCAGTACGATGCCGGAGGCCGCTTCGCGGCGCATCTCTTCCAGTTCGCGCATGGTATCTTCAACGGCCTGTTCGGCTGCGGGACCGAAACCGGCTGCCGCTTCACCGAGGGTCGCCGCCACGATCTCGAAACTCAGCGGTAAGGCACCGCCCGGTGTCATGATGTGCGCCCGACCGGAGAAGCGCACCTCGCGGGTGTCGTCGTCCGAACCGTCCGGCTTGATCGGGATCAGCTTGCGGATGCTGCCCATGCGCAGGTCGGTGAACATCTCCTCGCGGTAGAGATCCTCCGCATGCATTGTCATATCCAGTTTCTTTTCGCTCATGGCCGCGTCCCCTTGCGTGATGGCGGCAGGATAGCAGGGGATGCCGGACGCGTCTTGCCGGGGGCTTGAAAGCTGTTTTCGACATCCATACAAACATCTTACCGGGGGATGAATCCCGGAATACAGACATTGATTGGAGGTGTTGTTATGACCCTGACGCGTTGGACTCCATGGCATGAACTGGAATCCATGAACCGGCAGCTGAGCAGATTGCTTGAGGATGGCGGTAGCCATTCAAGCAGCGAAGGTCTGGTGCACTGGGCGCCGACGGTGGATATCCGCGAGACCGAGGATGCGCTCATCGTGCAGGCGGAACTGCCCGGCATAGACAAGAAAGACGTGAAGGTGGAGGTGCATGAAGGTGTGCTGGCCATTTCCGGCGAGCGTCGCTACGAGAAGGACGTGAAGGAAAAGAATGTGCACCGGGTGGAGCGTTCCTACGGTGGTTTTGCCAGAAGCTTCAGCCTGCCGGCCAATATCGATAGCGGGAACGTGCAGGCCGAAATGAAGGACGGTGTGCTGGAGGTGCGGCTGCACAAACGCGAAAGCGCCAAACCGAAGTCCATCGAGGTTCATTGAACCCTCACGGCATCACTGACAAACAATCGGGCTCGCCCGTGTAAAGGGCCGCATATGCGGCCCTTTTTTATGCCATACTAGACCCGCTCGGAGGTGAACGATGGGTGAATCGACAAGGATCGGTCTGGCGCTGGGAAGCGGGGCTGCGCGTGGCTGGGGGCATATCGGTGTGATCCGGGCGCTGGCCCGGCACGGTATCCGGCCGCATATCGTCTGCGGCTGTTCCATGGGTGCACTGATCGGAGCTGCCTATGCCGCGAGAAATCTTGACGGGCTGGCGCAGTGGGCGGCGAAGCTGAGCAACCGGCAGGTGCTGCGTCTGATGGATTTTTCACTTTCCAGTGGTGGCCTGATCCAGGGCGAGCGGCTGATGGATGAGCTCGCTTCGTTCGTGGCCGACGAGTCGATCGAATCGCTGGCCATTCCGTTTGCGGCGGTGGCCACCGATCTGGATAGCGGGGCGGAGATATGCATGCGCGAGGGCTCGCTGTCGCAGGCGGTGCGTGCATCAACCGCCCTGCCCGGCCTGTTTGCGCCGGTGTGTCGCGACGGGGTATGGCTGGTGGACGGTGGACTGGTCAATCCGGTGCCGGTGTCCGTGTGCCGTGAACTGGGGGCGGATGTGGTGATCGGGGTGAATCTGAATACCGGCATCGCCGGAACCAGAGCCCGTTTTGCCGGACGTGAAACCCGCCTGTCGCTGAGCCTGCCGGAGAATGAATTCTTCCAGCGTATCAGCGAGGGGCTGGCACCGTTCAGGGAGCGCATGCAGGAATGGCTGCCCGACGAGGATGACGGGCCGCGCCGCCCGGGTCTGTTCGAGGTCGTGGCTGGCTCGATTGATATCATGCAGGACCGCATCACGCAGCAGCGCCTGAGGGAGGATAAGCCGGATGTGCTGATCGAGCCGCATCTCGGGCATATGGGTATCATGGAATTCGACCGTGCAGGCGAGGCGATGGAGGAAGGTGAGGCTGCTGTCGAAGCGCTTGCGAAAGCAGGCGGTTTGAAGCTCTTCGGCTGACACTGACATGGATGTCCGGAAACCGGACATCCATGCTGCGTTACCCCTCCGGGGAATCGGTTGCATCTGGAGCGTTGAGCTACTCCGTCGGCGTAAAGGCTGAAGGCTCCTGCGTGGCCATGTGCTCGTAGGTGTTCCAGCGCCGCTCCAGCGTGGCCTGTGCCTGTACCATCAGGCGTTCGGCCTCTTCCGGATTGCTGCGCAGGATCTGTTTGTAGCGCATCTCGTTGTAGGCGTATTCCTTCAGTTTGATGCGCGGACGCGGCGAATCCAGCACGAAGGGCTTCTTGCCCGCGCGTCTCAAGGCCGGGTTGTAGCGGATCAGCGGCCAGTAGCCGCTGGCCACAGCCAGATCCTGCTGGGTCAGGCCCTGGGTCATATCAATGCCGTGCGCGATGCAATGGCTGTAGGCGAGAATCAGCGAGGGGCCGTCGTATTCCTCGGCCTCGCGCATGGCCAGCAGGGTCTGCTGCGGGTTGGCACCCATGGCGACGCGCGCCACATACACATTGCCGTAGGAGATGGCCTGCAGGGCCAGATCCTTTTTGCCGACACGCTTGCCGGCAGCCGCGAACTTGGCGGTGGCAGCGGTCGGCGTGGACTTCGAGGCCTGACCGCCGGTGTTGGAATACACCTCGGTATCCAGCACCAGCACATTGATATTGCGTCCGGAGGCCAGTGCATGATCCAGTCCCGATGAACCGATGTCGTAGGCCCAGCCATCACCACCCACCAGCCAGACGCTGCGGCGCAGCAACTGGTCGGCGATGGTCAGCAGTTCGCGGGAGGCGGGGGTGTCGATCTCGGCCAGCTTCTTTTTCAGGGCTTTGACGCGCAGGGCCTGCTTGTGCATCTCCGAACCGATGTGCCGCTCGGTGTTGCACAGCGCTTCGATGAATTCGATATCCAGATAATCCGCACCCAGTTCGTGCAGGCGTTGCTTGGCCATGCGCAACTGATGATCGGCGGAGATGCGCATGCCCAGACCGAATTCGGCATTGTCCTCGAACAGGGAATTGGACCATGCGGGGCCCTTGCCGTCGGCATTCTTGCTCCACGGGGTGGCCGGCAGGTTGCCGCCGAAGATGGATGAGCAGCCGGTGGCATTGGCCACCAGCAAGCGTGGCCCGAACAGTTGGGTGAGCAGGCGGATGTAGGGTGTCTCGCCGCAGCCGGCGCAGGCGCCGGAGAACTCGAACAGAGGCTCGAGGAACTGCGCGCCGCGCACCGAAGAGAAATCGATATTGGCGCGCTCGTTATATGGCAGGGTCTCGAAGAATTCGATGTTCTTCTTTTCCTGCTCCAGCAGCGGGGCCTTGTCACTCATATTGATGGCCTTGAGCGTCGGGTCGGCCGGATCCAGCGCCGGGCAGGCATGTACGCACAGCTCGCAGCCGGTGCAGTCCTCGACATAGATCTGCAAGGTGTAGCGGGTCTCGGGGAAGCCGCGCGCGCTGACCGGTGCGGAATGGAATCCGGCATCGGCCTTTTCCAGATGATCCTCATGGTAGAACTTGGCACGGATCACGCTGTGCGGACAGACATAGCTGCAATTGCCGCACTGGATGCACACATCCGGCTCCCACTTGGGCACGAAGTCGGAGATGTTGCGCTTCTCCCATTTGGCGGTGCCGGAAGGATAGGTGCCGTCCACCGGCAGCATGCTCACCGGCAGGGCATCGCCGTGTCCGGCCAGCATGGGACCTGTCACCTGCTGTACGAATTCCGGTGCGGCGGCAGGGACGGCAGGATGCATGGAGCGTACGCTGTCGGCAGTGGCCGGCACCTGAACCTGATGCAGATGATCCAGTGCCGCATCTACAGCTACGAAATTCTGTTTGACCACATCAGCCCCTTTGCGGGCATAGGTCTTTTCAATGGCGGTTTTGATCTTGGCGATCGCCTCGTCGCGCGGCAGCACGCCGGAGAGTGCGAAGAAGCAGGTCTGCATGATGGTGTTGATGCGGCCGCGCATGCCGGTTTCCCGCGCCACGCTGGAGGCATCGATCACATAGAAACGCACCTTGCGGGCGATGATCTGCTGCTGCACGGGCAGCGGCAGCGTGGCCCAGACTTCATCGGCGCTGTGCGGTGTATTGAGCAGGAACACCGCGCCTTCGGCCGCCTTGTCCAGCATATCCACCTCGTCGATGAAGGTGGCCTTGTGGCAGGCGATGAAATTGGCCGACTCGATCAGGTAGGGGGCGTGGATCGGATGCGGCCCGAAGCGCAGATGGGAGATGGTGTGCGAGCCGGCCTTCTTCGAGTCGTACACAAAATAGCCCTGGCAATACAGCTCGGTGCTTTCGCCGATGATCTTGATGCTGTTCTTGTTGGCCGATACGGTGCCGTCCGAGCCCAGTCCGAAGAATAGCGCGCGGGTGACATCCGACGGCTCGATGCTGAACGAAGGGTCATAGCTCAGGCTGCTGTGCGTGACGTCATCGTTGATGCCGATGGTGAAATGGTTCTTCGGCTTGTCCCTGCCCAGTTCGGCATAGATCGCCCTGACCATCGCCGGGGTGAATTCCTTGGAGGACAGGCCGTAGCGTCCGCCGATGATGGCCGGCATGTGCGGGAAGCTGCCGTCGGCCACGCTTTCCACCATGGCGGTGACCACATCCAGATACAGCGGTTCGCCGCCGGAGCCCGGTTCCTTGGTGCGGTCCAGCACAGCGATACGCTTCGTCGATGCCGGAAGGGCAGTCACCATATGTTTCGCGCTGAACGGACGATACAGACGCACGATGAGCACGCCGTACTTCGCGCCTCGGGTATTGAGCACGTCGATGGTCTCGCAGACGGTCTCCGCCCCCGAGCCCATGATGACGATCACCTCTACGGCATCCGGTGCGCCGTGGTAGTCGAACAGCCGATACTGCCGGCCTGTCAGCTTGGCAAGCCGGTCCATGCAGCCCTGCACGATCTCCGGTGTCGCGGCATAGAAACGGTTGACGCTTTCGCGACCCTGGAAATACACATCGGGATTCTGTGCAGTGCCGCGGATGAACGGATTGCTCGGATTCAGTCCCCGGTCGCGGTGCGCGAACACCAGCTCATCGTCGATCATGGCGCGGATGTGCTCATCCGGGATCAGTCTGATCTTGTTGATCTCGTGCGAGGTACGGAAGCCGTCGAAGAAATTGATGAAGGGGATGCGTGCCTCAAGGGTGGCTGCATGGGTGATCAGCGCGGCATCATGCGCTTCCTGTACGGAAGATGAGGCCAGCATGGCAAAACCGGTGGTGCGCGCCGCCATCACATCCTGATGGTCGCCGAAAATGGACAGGCCCTGCGCGGCCAGCGAACGGGCGGCGACATGGAACACCGCGGCGGTTAGCTCGCCGGCGATCTTGTACATATTGGGCAGCATCAGCATCAGACCCTGCGAGGCGGTGAAGGTGGTGGTCAGGGCACCGGTCTGCAGCGCACCGTGTGCGGTACCTGCGGCACCGCCCTCGCTCTGCATCTCGATCACGTCCGGTACCTGTCCCCAGATGTTCGGCTTGCCCTGCGAGGACCAGTTGTCGGACAACTCGGCCATATCGGTGGACGGGGTGATCGGGTAGATGGAAATGACTTCGCTGACACGGTAGGCGACATGTGCCACTGCCGTGCCGCCATCCATAGCGACTTGTTGTGCGGGTTTGATGTTCCGGCTCATGCCTTGCCTCCCTGAGAGGAAGTGTCCATGACCATCTCGATGGCATGGCAGGGGCATTGTTCGAAGCAGGTGGCACAGCCTGTACAGCGGTCGTAGTCGTACTGATAGCGGTTGCCTTTGCCGAGCTTGATGATGGCATCCTCCGGGCAGGAACCGTAGCAGCCGTCGCATTCAAAGCAGTTGCCGCAGGACAGGCAGCGGCGCGCTTCGAACAGAGCTTCAGATTCGGACAGTCCCTGCATGATCTCCTCGAAACCGCCGAGGCGCTGTTCCGGGGCCAGTTCCCCCTGCTTTTTCTTCGGCGCTTCGGTGCGGTACCACAGGTGCAGGTTCTCGTGACCGACGATGGGGTGTTTATCGGGCGCGGTGTAGCTGGTGCCGCGCAGCCAGGCATCGATGTGGCGTGCCGCCTTCTTGCCGTGCCCGGTGGCGATGGTCACGGAGCGCTCGCTGGGCACCATATCGCCGCCGGCGAAGATGCCTTCCGCGCCGGTCATCATGCCGGGATTCACGATCACCGTGTCATCGCGGTTGAACTCGATGCCCGGTACCTGACGCAGGAAGCCGGTATCGGTGTCCTGCCCGACGGCCATGATCAGCGAATCGGCCTCCAGGGTTTCAAAGCGACCGGTCGGCTGCGGGCGGCCCGCATCGTCCAGTTCCATGACCTCGACCTTGAAGGTGGTGGCGTCGATCTCCTTGATGGTTCTCAACCAGTTGATCTTCACGCCCTCTTCGATGGCCTCGTCGGCCTCGAAATCATGCGCCGGCATACTGGCCCGGTCGCGGCGGTAGATAATCACCGCTTCGGTGGCGCCGAGTCTTTTCGCGGTACGCGCCGCATCCATCGCGGTGTTGCCGCCGCCGTAGATGGCGACGCGGCGGCCCAGATACAGCTCCTCGCCGTTTTCCACACTTTTCAGGAAACTCACCGCATCCATGATCTTGGCCGCGTCACGGCCGGGGATGTCGATGTTCTTGGAGAGGTGCGCGCCGACGGCCACAAACACGGCATCGAATCCGCCCGCCTGTTTTTCCGCCGCGACATTCTCGACACGATGATTGAGCACGATCTTCACGCCCATGTCCTCGACGCGCTTGATCTCGGCATTGAGTTCCTTGCGCGGCATGCGGTAGGCGGGGATGCCGAAGTGGATCATGCCGCCGGCGAACGGGCCTGCCTCATGGATCTCCACCTCATGGCCGAGGCGCCTGAGATGGAAGGCGCAGGACAGACCGCTGGGTCCGGCGCCGATGATCAGTACCTTCTTGCCACTGGCTGGGGCATTGAAGCTCGGTGTCCAGCCTTTTTCCAGCGCCAGATCGCCCAGAAAACGCTCGACGGCATGGATGCTGACCTCCTGATCGGTGAAGGCGCGGTTGCAGGATGTTTCGCAGGGGTGATAACAGACGCGGCCGTGGATGGCGGGGAAGGGGTTGTTCTCGATCAGTTTCTGCCAAGCCGCTTCATATTTCCCTTCCTGAGCCAGGGCCAGCCAGGCCTGGATGTCCTCGCCCGCCGGACATGCATGATTGCACGGTGGCAGGAAATCCATATACACCGGGATGCGGCTGCGCTGGGCGCCTGTTCCGGCATCGTGTTTGGTGAGGTCTGGTTGAGCGGTCAGGTCCATCTTGGGCATCGGCAGGGCTCTCTTCGGGGTGGTTTGATACGCCAAAAGCAGCAGACATCTTACTACCGCGTGTGTGGCATGACCATCCCCGCTTCAGGGATTTGTTGCCAGCCGTTCAGCCGCCCGCGGCTCTGGCCTTGATGCCCTCGGATTCCAGCAGGGCAAGCAGCTTGTCGCGATGATCGCCCTGGATCTCGATGCAGTCGTCCTTGAGAGCACCGCCAGTGCCGAGTTTTGTCTTCAGGCGCTTGAGTAATTCCTTGAGCGGCTCCGCCGGGAGGTTCAGGCCGCTGATCACACATACGGTTTTGCCACCGCGCCCCTTGCTTTCGCGACTGATGCGCACGCCCTGCCTGGCGGGGTTCTTGATGGATGCCGCAGCGGGTGCCGCCTTGCCTGGCTTGTTCTTTTTGCTCTGTTTGTCCATTGCTTTACCGATCTGTCCGTGCTCGGTGGAATACACCAGTCGTGCTTTCTCAGTCATGTGTGCTCTCCATCATGTTTTGTGCTGCCCGGTGAGTGAGACGATAAGACACCCGCAGGATGATGGCAAAGCGCCGGTATGTTCCGGTGAGAAGGCCTGCCCGGGAGGTGTATGATGTTGCAAGCTGTATTTTCTTATATTCTGGATGTGATCGTGCAGGCGGTGCGTATGTCGCTTGCCGTGTTGTTCGCAGCACTGCTCAATCTGCTGTTGTTTTCGGCGGACACGATGTCACTGGCGATGTTCAGGGATACAGGTATGGGCGGGCAGTTCTCGCAGCAGCATCCGGCATTGTTCGGGATGTTGAACAGAGTCGTCGAGTTGGTCCCGTATTGGCAGAGCTCGCTGCAACTGGCATTTGTGGCTGTTTGCGGCACGCTGGCCGTCGCCGTTCTGGCCCAGTTTCTGGGGCTGCGCCGTCTGTTGTTCGATCCGCTTCCCGTGTTGCTTAAGGCATTGTGTGCCTTGCTCCTGGCTGTGCTGATGGCCGCTCCGCTTGCTCACTACGACGGGCGTCTGGCCTATCTGGATTATGTCTGGCTGCTGTTTCCCGGAACGGCCTGCGTGTTGTTGCCGGTGGTGACCGCATCGCGCGAACTGGTGCCGGATATGTCCGAGTTTGTTGCCTGAGGATGCTCAAAGCCCCCTTCCAGGTGGAAGGGAGCTCAATGCAATGGAATCAAAACTGAATGGAATCGAAACTGCAGAAACTGCAGGGAACTCAGACAGCGTGAGCTCAGGCTGCGGGAACTTCGATGGCGAAGATAAACGGCTCGCCCATCTGGCCGAAGGTGATCTCATGCCGGCCCGGCGTGAGGCGGATGGTGTCGGGTGTGCTGCCGTAGCCGATACGCTCTTCATCAAGCATGCAATAGTCGCCGTGATTGATCACACGCAGTTGCAGGCCGCCCTCGCGACAGGCTTCGATGACCAGATGCTTCTCGCGCAGCTTGCGGCTTTCGTCGGGCAGGCGGACATCGGGCATGGTGCGGCTGCTGAACAGCTCGGTGACACTCACTGGATTGATATAGGCGCCGAATATCCATGGCAACTGGCTCACGCAGCAGGAGCTGTTGCAAAGCGTGCGCTTGGCCTTGTTGTTGACGCCGTGCAGCACGGCGTAATGCGGGGTTGCGGCTTCGACCTTCTTGTCGGCATCGATCAGGGTGGATTGCAGGCGGGAGAACAGTGCGCCGAGCAGCGGCATCAGGCGGTTGCCCGGACCGTTGACCAGACGGATCAGGCTGCCGCGGTCGATGATCTCGGCACTGCCATCGGTCAGTGCACGCACCGTGGCCGTGCGCTTGTTGGATGCACCGGTCAGGGCCAGTTCGCCGGCGATCTCGCCGGGCCCCAGCCGCGAGGTCAGCTGACGCTTACCCATGTGATTACGGCACACCTGCAGCCATCCTTCCTGAATCAGGTAGGCAGCTTCGCCGACATCGCCCTGTTGCATCAGGATGTCGCCTTTGTGGAATCGTAATGTGCGCGCCATGGTGCTCTCCTCGCTGTGTATGCTCCGGCTATACTTGCGGTTGCTTGAAATCTGCCACCCGGCGGTATGCCGACGGAAGGGGATGGCAGCAAGGCCGCCGGGTGGGAAGGCTCAATATGTCCATGGAGCGGCCAAAAACTGTGATCCTTGTCGCAATTATGGATATTCCTTTTTTCAACTCAGGTTGCCGCTGTGATTCCGGTGAGGCATGATGCGCCCCCAAAGCTTACAGGGAGTGTTCATGTCCGCGAAACAAAGCAAGACATCCAAGGCCGCTCCGGGCCTGACCCACGAAGGTCGCGACTACAGCGCCGAAACCCTGCACGCCATGCACGATTCCATGCTGTTCATCCGCCGTTTCGAAGAGAAGGCGGGGCAGCTCTACGGCCTGAAAAAAATCGGTGGCTTCTGCCATCTTTGCAACGGCCAGGAAGCTGTGTGTGTGGGTGTGGAACATGCCGCGCAGCCGACCGACTACATGATGACCGGCTATCGCGATCACGGCCATATTCTGGCGCGTGGTGCCGATCCGACAGCCATCATGGCCGAGCTGCTCGGTCGCGCAGGCGGCATCGTGAAGGGCAAGGGTGGTTCGATGCATATGTTCGACTCCAACCTGAACTTCGCGGGCGGTAACGGTATCGTCGGCGAGCAGGTGCCGATCGGGCTGGGCTTCGGCTTCGCCTCCCGCTACCGCGACGACGGGCGCGTCACCCTGTGTTTCATGGGCGACGGCGCCATCAATCAGGGCGCGGTGTACGAATCGTTGAACATGGCCTCGCTGTGGAAGTTGCCGGTCGTGTTCGTGGTGGAAAACAATCAGTACGCCATGGGCACCTCGCTTTCCCGCGCCTCGGCGGAAACCCATCTGTTCAAGCGCGGTATCTCCTTCAAGGTGCCGGGCATGCATATCGACGGTATGGATGTGCTGGAAGTGGAGCGCAAGATGAGCGAAGCCATCGAGCATGCCCGTTCCGGTGAAGGTCCGATCATTGTCGAGGCCATCACCTATCGTTACCGTGGCCATTCGATGTCCGATCCGGCGACCTACCGTTCGCGTCAGGAAGTGGACGAATGGCGTACCGGGCGCGACCCGATCGCCCGTCTGCAGGTGCAGATGATCGAAGCAGGTCTGGCTACAGAAGCCGATTTCAAAGACAAGGACCGCGACATCAAGAAGCAGGTCGCCGAAATTGCCAAGGCTGCCGAGGATATGCCGGAGCCCGACGCCGCAGAAATCTGGACGGATGTGTATACCGATCCGATTGAGGGTGCGTATCCCTATCCCGGACAGGTGGGTTGAGCATGTCGAAAATCACATACCGTGAAGCATTGAATCAGGCCATGTGCGAGGAAATGGCGCGCGACGAGCGCGTCTTCCTGATGGGTGAAGAGGTGGCCGAATACAACGGCGCCTACAAGGTCAGTCAGGGCATGCTGGAGAAGTTCGGTCCGAAGCGTGTGATCGATACGCCGATCACCGAGCTTGGCTTTGCCGGTCTCGGCGTGGGTGCCGCGATGGCAGGACTTCGTCCGATCATCGAATTCATGACCTGGAACTTTGCGATTCTGGCACTCGACCAGATCGTCAACGCAGCTGCCAAGATGAAGTATATGTCGGCCGGTCAGTACAGCGTGCCGATGGTGTTTCGCGGCGCGGGCGGCTCTGCCGCGCGCGTGGGTTCGCAGCATTCGCAGTCGCTGGAGAACTGGCTGGCCAACGTGCCGGGCCTGAAGGTCGTGATGCCTTCCAATCCGGCCGATGCCAAGGGTCTGCTGAAAGCGGCGATCCGTGACAACGATACCGTCTGCTTCATCGAGAACGAGATCAATTACGGTGATATCGGCGAAGTGCCGGATGAGGAATACATCATTCCGCTGGGCAAGGCCGACATCAAACGCGCCGGCTCGGATGTGACCATCGTGGCGCATTCGCGCATGACCGGCTTTGCATTGCAGGCGGCCGAAGAACTGGCCAGGCAGGGTATTCAGGCCGAGATCATCGATCCGCGCACCATCAAGCCGCTGGATGAGAACACCATCCTGACCTCGGTGGCCAAGACCAATCGTTGCGTGGTGGCCGAAGAAGGCTGGCGTTTTGCCGGTATCGGCGCCGAGATCTCGGCACGCATCATGGAGAAGGGTTTCGATCATCTGGATGCCCCGGTGGCGCGCGTCACCGGCAAGGATGTGCCGATGGCCTATGCCGCCAATCTTGAGCGCATGACGCTGCCCAGTGTGGCCGACATCGTTGAAGCCGCCCGCGTGGTCTGCCACCGCGCCTGATAACAGACATTCTGTTCACCACCAGGGATATGAAGTCCGGTAAACCGCTTCGCTCCCTTCGTGGTCAAAGGGACCGAGGATAAATTATGCCGATTGATGTATTTATGACCCAGCTGTCGCCGACCATGACCGAGGGCAAGATTGCCCGCTGGTTGAAGAAGGAAGGCGACACGCTGACCTCCGGCGATGTGATGGCCGAGGTGGAAACCGACAAGGCGACCATGGAGATGGAGGTCGTTGATGAAGGCGTGCTGCACGCCATCCTTGCTCCGGAAGGCTCGCTGGTTCCGGTCGGACAGCCGATCGCGGTGATCGCCGATGACGGCGAAGAGATTCCTGCCGATTACAAGCCGGATGCCGGCAAGCAGCAAGCTGAGGCACCTGCCGCACAGCCGGCCCCTGCAGCTGTTGCAGCCGCAGCTGCCCCCGCTCCTGCAGCAGCGCCTGCACCTGTGGCTGCATCAGATCCTGTGGCTCCGGCCCCCGCGCCCCGTGGCGGTCGCATCAAGGCAAGCCCGCTGGCCCGCAGGCTGGCCAAACAGAAGGGTATCAATCTGGCAGCCATCACCGGCACCGGCCCCGGCGGACGCATCACCAAGGCCGATGTGGATATGGCCGGTAAGCGCGGCATCAGCCTCGGCGCCGGCGCGGCCGGCTTTGTCGCTCCTCCGGTTCGTCCGTTGCCGGCAGGCCCCATGCCCTATCATGAGGACGAGTACGAGCGCGTCGAGAATTCCATGATGCGCAAAGCCATTGCCCGTCGTCTGACCGAATCCAAGCAGCATGTGCCGCATTTCTATCTGACCATCGATGCCGCCATGGATCGCCTGATGGACCTGCGTGCGCAGCTCAATGAGGCGGCCAACGGTTCGTTCAAGCTTTCGGTGAACGATTTCATCATCAAGGCCGTTTCCAAGGCGCTGGTCGATGTGCCGGCGGCCAATGCCTCGTGGACCGATACGCATACCCTGCAGCACAAGCACACGCATATCTCGGTGGCCGTGGCCATCAACGGCGGGCTGATCACGCCGGTAGTGCGTTTCGCCGAGCAGAAGGGCATCGTGGAGATTTCCAACGAAGTGAAGGAGCTGGCTACCAAGGCACGCCAAGGCGCACTCAAGCCCGAGGAATATACCGGCGGCACCTTCTCAATCTCCAATCTGGGGATGTACGGCATTAAGAAGTTCTCGGCCATCGTCAATCCGCCCGAGGGTGCGATTCTGGCCGTGGGCGGCACTGAAGACCGCGCCGTGGTGGAGAACGGCCAGGTGGTGGTGAAGAAGATGATGAGCCTGACACTGTCCTGCGACCACCGTGTGGTGGACGGGGCCGTGGGTGCCGAATTCCTTGCCGCGCTGAAGAAGCACATCGAAACCCCCGCCAGCGTGCTGATCTAACACAACACTGCGGACGCATGGGCTCGGCCCGTGCGATTTCGCGGACAAGCTATTGAGGATTCATTATGCCGATTGACGTTTACATGACCCAGCTTTCACCGACCATGACCGAGGGCAAGATTGTCCGCTGGCTGAAGAAGGAAGGCGATGAGCTTTCCTCCGGCGAGGTGATGGCTGAGGTAGAGACCGACAAGGCCACCATGGAGATGGAGGTCGTCGATGAAGGTGTGCTGCACAAGATCCTCGCGCCGGAAGGCTCGCTGGTCACGGTGGGTGCACCGATCGCGGTGATCGCCGAAGACGGAGAGGATATCCCCGCGGACTACATGCCGGATGGCAGCGCCATGGCTGCCGCGCCTGCCGCGGCACCGGCCGCAGAAGCGCCCGTATCGCCGCAGCAGGTCGTGGAAACACTGGCTGCCGCTCCTGCGCATGAGGATGACGAACACGAACTGAATCTGAAGCCTGCAGGCGTGTTCAATGCCGATGGCGAATACGATGTGGTGGTGATCGGCGCAGGCCCCGGCGGTTATGTGGCCGCCATCCGCGCCGCGCAGCTCGGCCTGAAGGTCGCCTGCATCGAGTCCACCCATCTGGGCGGCATCTGCCTGAACTGGGGTTGTATCCCGACCAAGGCCCTGCTGCGCACCGCCGAGATCATCAATGTCATCGAGCACCACGGCGACGAGCTGGGCATCGGCGTGAACAAGACCAAGCCGGATCTGGATGCGGCAATCGCGCGCAGCCGTGGCATCGCCAACAAGCTCTCCGGCGGTATCAGCTTCCTGTTCAAGAAGAATAAGATCACCCATATCGAGGGCTTCGCATCCTTCGCCGCCGGCAACAAGCTGATGGTCAAGGGCGCAGACGGTGCCGAAAAACAGGTCACCGCGAAACATGTGATCGTGGCGACCGGCGCGCGCGCACGTGCCTTCCCCGGCATGGAAGTGGACGGCGAAACCGTCATCACCTACAAGAAAGCCCTTTCCATGGAGAAGCTGCCGAAGAAGCTGCTGGTCATCGGTTCCGGTGCCATCGGCATGGAGTTCGCCTATTTCTACAATGCCATGGGTTCCGAGGTGACAGTCATCGAGGCCGCCCCGCAGATCCTGCCGCTGGAGGATCATGAGATATCCAGGGTGGTGGACCGTTCGTTTAAAAAGAACGGCATCAAGATCATCACCGGCGCGATGGTGAAGTCCGCCAAAAAGGTGAAGACCAAGGGTGTCGTCGAATACGAGGCCAAGGGTAAGGTTGAAACCATCGAGGGAGATTGCGTGCTGGTCGCAGTCGGCGTGATCGGCAATACGGAAAATATCGGCGCCGAGAACACCTCCATGCAGATCGAGCGCAACACCATCGCCGTGGATGACTGGTATCGTACCGATCATCCTGGCGTGTATGCCATCGGGGACGTGGTCGGTGCGCCGGCTCTGGCGCATGTGGCATCGCATGAAGGCATCGTTTGCGTCGAGGCCATCGCCGGCGGTCATCCGCACAAGGTGGATTACGGTAATGTGCCGGGTTGCACCTACTGCCAGCCGCAGGTCGGTTCATGCGGCAAGACCGAGAACCAGTGCAAGGAAGAGGGCATCCCTGTGAAGATCGGCCGCATGTCCTATGCCCCGAACGGCAAGGCCATGGGTCTGGCTGAGACCGAGGGCATGGTGAAGACCATCTTCCACGCCGAGACCGGTGAACTTCTGGGGGCGCATATTGTGGGTGCCGAAGCCACGGAGCTTATCGTCTCCCTGCAACTGGCCCGTACCTTCGAAACCACAGAAGCGGAAATCGCACATCATATGTTCCCGCATCCGACGCTCTCCGAGATGATCCACGAATCAGTGCTTGATTCCGAAGGTCGCGCGATTCACATCTGAGTGATTTAGAATCACGTTTAACAGGGGAGCTTCGGCTCCCCTTTTTTACTTTCTTCACTGGATCGCGGTACGTCGTATTGATTGCCTTCGTCACTGGATGAATGGTTGCCGGAAGATCATCTGGTAATCAGAAGTGACATAAGTATATGGCGCGAATCAAGTCCGACGGACTGCTAGCTACTTTTCATAACCTGAAATGAATCCAGTGCTGGTGCAATATGCAGAAACCGGAAAGCATAACTTGCTCCTATTTCTCTTTTGGCGGCAGGATAGTCATTCGACTCTAAGGACGGTAAGCAGATGATGCATCAGCGCGCGGTTTTGGCAGGGGGATGTTTCTGGGGTATGCAGGATCTGATCCGCAAAATACCCGGTGTGATTTCTACCAGGGTGGGGTATACGGGTGGTGATGTTCCCCATGCCACCTATCGCAATCATGGCACCCATGCCGAGGGCATTGAGATCATCTTTGATGCTGAAGTGTTATCGTATCGCAAGCTGCTGGAGTTCTTTTTCCGGATTCACGACCCGACCACGGTGAACCGGCAGGGCAATGATGTCGGCTTGTCCTATCGCTCTGCTATTTATTATACCAATGAACAACAGAAGCAGGTGGCCGAAGAGACCATTGCCGATGTGAATGCCAGCGGCCTGTGGCCGGGCAAGGTGGTGACGCAGGTTGAACCCGTGGGGGATTTCTGGGAAGCCGAGCCTGAGCATCAGGATTATCTGCAGCTGACTCCCGGCGGCTATACCTGCCACTACCCGCGCCCGGATTGGGTTTTGCCCGAGCGTAGTCAAACCTAGACCGCAGTGATTGCAGCATTCATGGCTTGTCCGTTACAACCCACCTTGGGCCTTACCATTTCTCCTTGCCATTCCTAAGGCGCAAGGAAATTTTCATTCCCATCCATGAACGAAAGGAACATCACTGAATAGGGCACTACCCTTTTAAGCAAGGTCACCGGATGGGTATCAGCGCAGCAGCAGGCGGTGCATGGTGGCGATACACAGGTCCATGATGCAGGTCAGGTTGCCTGCGGTGGCGACTTTGTATGCATCCTCGTTGACGATACCCTGTTGCAGCCACAGGGCTTTGGCGTGGATGGAGACGGCGGCTTCGGCGACGGGCGGAGTGGACTCCGGCTTGCGGAACACGTTCACGATGTCCACCGCTTCGGGGATGTCGGCCAGTGCGGGGTACACCTTGCAGCCCAGGATGGTGTCCGCTTGCGGATGCACGGGGATGACGTTGTAACCCTGCTCGATCAGGAAGGCCGCGATGCGGTGGCTGGCGCGGTCCGGATCGGGATGGCAGCCGACCACGGCGATGGTTCTGGACGTTTGCAATAACGCGCGCAATTCATCGTCGTCCGGATTTTTCCATGTTCGCATTGCAAGCTCCTGTTCAGCCCTTGGTCGGCTGTCGAGTGTACGGACTTACAGGCAATGATGGCTATGGGCGGTTTTGTATATCACCCGTCGGACCATACATGGTGGCGGGACTTGCCGGCATGCTTGGCGGCATACATCGCCTCGTCAGCATGTTTCAGCAGGCCTTCCGGTGTGCTGTTATCTGCGGGATACAGGGTGACGCCGATACTGGCGGAAACATGAGCCTCATCGGGCCCGATCGGGATGGGTTGTTCGATCGTGTTCAAGATCCTGCCGAGCAGGGGTTCAATATCTTCTTTGCTGACCAGATCGCCGAGCAGGATGACGAATTCGTCTCCGCCCAGTCTGGCGACAGTGTCTTCCGACCGCAGCAGGTCGGATAACCGACGGGAAACAACACGCAGCAATTCGTCGCCGGCATCGTGGCCCAGTGTGTCGTTCACCGCCTTGAATCCGTCCAGATCGATGAAGCAGACAGCCAGAAGTCGTTTGTTCCGCGCATGGTGGGCGATGGCGAGCTTCAGGCGGTCTTCAAGCAGACGCCGGTTGGGAAGGCCGGTGAGCCTGTCGTGGTTCACTTCCAGCTCCAGAACATGCTGCCGCTGGATCAGTTGCGAGATGGAGGTGAGTACGCCGGCGAAGTTCTCGATATTTTCCTGCGCATCCCTGACGGTGGATAAGGTCAGCCACACGGCCTCCGAATCCCCCTGTCCGTTGATCAGCACGACTTCACCGCCCCAGTGGCCATTATCTCTGGCCAGGGACCATGTGTCGGTTCCATCCTCACGGCTGTTAAATAACGATGGCTTGATGCTTCGGATGTCACGGCCTGCGAGTTGTGCGGGATCGATGGCCACATCGCTGCAAAAGGCCGGGTTGGCATCGATGATCAGCCCATCGGCATCGGTGATGAAAATGGCCTCCATGCTGCTGTCGATGACGTTCTTCGAGAGTTGCAGCTTTTGCTCGGCGCGCTGTCGTTGCGCGATCTCGCGGATCAGATCCAGCGTACGAGAGGAGAGCGAGTCGTACATCTTGAGGATGGCCTCGACCAGCAGTCGTGTTCCGCCACTCATCTCATCCGCCGCATGCGACTTGGCCTGCTCTGCAGTCATGCCCTGTTGCACGGCCATGATGATCTTTGCCATATGTCTGTCCGTATCGAGGATATGAAAGGCCAGCCAGTGGGTGAGGAAGGAAAGCACGTCATCAATGATCTCGATATTGCTGAGATTGCCGAGTTCTCCCTTGGCCTTGCTGATCTCATCCACGAAGTCCCGATGGGTTTCCTGGTGCGTCGTGGTCAATGTGTCGACGGGCAGATACTGCAGCCAGATTTTCTCTTCCGAGTCAAAATGGTAGATGGTGTAGTCGGTCAGTTCATCGAGTACCTGGTTGATGGTCAGCTCGCCCGAGTCGGTGGCGATCTTCATGGCGAGCTTGTTGACCAGCATGACCAGCTTCTTGTGCTGTTCATCGATGATCTCAATCCCGGTTCCGAAGTTGTCGTCCCACGGGAATATCTCGGATATCTGGATCATGCTTGCGACTCCTTGCCATGAGCTGCACCAGTATGCACTGGTTGATTATCATTAAGAAAGAACGATGCCACACCATGAGCCCGTAGATGTTTTGTGTGAATGTTGAAGAATTCCGTTTGCGTTCATTTTTCAGGCATGTACACTCTCGCCATGCAGGAAGACAGTATTCGAATCCGGATTCTCGATGCCGCAGCGCGGCGCTTCACCGACTATGGTTACGGCAAGACCACCATCGCCGAGATTGCGGGCGATTGCGGCATGAGCAGCGGCAATGTGTACCGCTATTTCGAAAGCAAGGAAGCCATCGCCATCGCCGGTGTGCAGCAGAAGCTGGAGGAAAAATCCATCGCCTGCGAAACAGCCACCGATACCTTGCTTCCTGCCATCGAGCAGTTGCGCCAGTACCTTTTCGCCCGGCTGCGTTTTACGCATGCCTTCAGTTGCGGCGGTTCGCATCTGCATGAACTGGTGCAGCTGATCACCGAGCGTCACCGCGATGTGCTGAATCGCTACGACGAGCGCGCCATCGACTGGCTGGAGGCCATCGTGCAGCGCGGCATCGAGCGCGGCGAATTCCGCGGTCAGCCCGCCAGGCGCTCTGCGGCCTCCATCTTCATGGCCAGCATCATGTTCTGCGTGCCGATCTTCATGCATGAGCCGCTGGATGTGCTTGAGGAAAGGCTGCAGGCTGTCATCGATTTGTTGCATGAGGGGTTGAGGGTATGACGATGCTACGCCCGATTGGATTGCTGACCGCTTTCATCCTGTCCGCCTGCGTGATGGGCCCGGATTTCAAATCCCCGGATACCCCGAAAACCGATAGTTATTCGTCTGCCGATCTGAAGGCGGAGAGTGAATCCGGGCAGAAATTTGTTGCGGGGGCCGCCGTATCCGCCGACTGGTGGACGATGTTCAAGTCGAAAAAACTGAATGCGCTGATAGCGCGCGGTCTGGACAACAGTCTGACAGTGGTGGCAGCCAAGGCACGCCTGCGCGAGGTGCAGGAAAACCTCAATTCGCAGGTCGGCGCGGTATTGGTGCCGAGTGTGGATGCCAATGCCTCGAGCTCGCGCAAGAAGATTTCCGGCACATCGTTCGGCGGAACCTCGCGCACCTACACCCTGCACAACGCCTCGGTATCGGTGAGTTACGGCATCGACTTGTTCGGGGCCAGCACGCGCTATCTCGAAACGCTCGAAGCGCAGGTGGACTACGAGAAATACCAGATACAGGCGGCACGCATGACACTGGCGGCCAATATCGTTACCGCCGCTGTGCAGGAAGCCTCGTTGCGTGAGCAGATTGCCGCGACAGACAGCATCATTGCAGATTCCCGGGCGCAGCTGGAAATGATCGAGCAGCGCTTTGCGCTTGGCGCTGTGGCGCAATCCTCTGTGCTGGCCCAGCGCAGCCGGCTTGCGCAGGTGCGCACGGCTCTGCCGTCGTTGCGTAAGCAATTGCAGCAGAACCGGCATCTGTTGAATGTTCTGGTCGGCGATCTGCCTTCGGAAAGCAGCCTGCCCGAGTTCACCCTCGCCGAATTAACTCTGCCCGCCGAACTGCCGCTGTCCCTGCCTTCCGAGCTGGTGCGCCAGCGGCCCGATATCCTGGCCTCCGAGGCGATGCTGCATCAGGCCAATGCCAATGTCGGCGTGGCCACGGCCAACCTTTATCCGCGCATCACCCTGACCGGCAGCTTCGGCAGTGAGTCGCGCACCGTGGCCAATCTGTTCAAGGGTGGCAGCACGGTGTGGGATGCCGGAGCGGGGCTGGTGCAGCCATTGTTCCATGGTGGCGAATTGCGTGCCAGGAAGCGCGGTGCCGAGGCGGCTTTCGAGCAGGCCGGAGCGAACTACCGCAATACGGTGCTGGGCGCCTTCCGTGATGTCGCCGACACCCTGCTGGCGCTGGAGATGGACGGGCAGAGCCTGCGCCTGCAACAGGATGCGGAGAACGCTGCGCAGGAATCGCTTGAACTGTTGCGCCGGCAGTATGCGGCCGGTGCCGCCAGTCAGCTTGAATTGCTCAATGCCAGCCAGGATTACCAGCAGGCGCGCATCGCCCGGACACTGGCATCGGCTGCACGTTTTGCCGACTCCGCAGCGCTGATTCATGCGCTGGGCGGTGGCTGGTGGAATGAAGTTTCGACAGAAAAAACAGATAACCAAACCCATGCAATGACGGAGAACAGACCATGAAAAAGCGCATGTTGATCATGCTGGCGATTGTCGGCACCTGCTTTGCATTGCTGGTCGGCTACAGGATGTTCGGGGCCTACATGATGGGCAAATGGCTGGCCGGCAACGGCCTGCCGCCCGCCACGGTGACCACGATGGTGGCGGGTGTGCAGGATTGGCAGCCGGAGATTCGTTCGGTCGGCACGCTGCGCGCCAGAAATGGCGTGGAGGTCGTCGCAGAGATAGCCGGAACGGTACAGGCGCTGCACTTCAAATCCGGTGATGCGGTCAAGGCCGGAGAGCTGTTGATCGAACTGGATGCCGATGAAGAGCAGGCACAGCTGGATGCAGCCGTGGCCGCAGCGGAGCTTGCAAAGAGTATCTTCGAGCGCGACAAGGCGCAGTTCAAGGTGCAGGCGGTCAGTCAGGCTCAGCTGGATCTGGATGCGGCCGATGTAAAAGTGAAACAGGCCGAGGCTGCGCGTCTGCGTGCCGTGCTGGGCAAGATGCATATCCGTGCCCCGTTTGCCGGTCGCCTGGGAGTCAGCGCGCTCAGTCCCGGTCAGTATGTCCGGCAGGGTGAGGTGCTGGTCAGTCTGCAGGCCAACAATCCGGTTCTGGTGGATTTCAGTGTGCCGCAGCGGCAGGTCGCCGAGTTGAAGGTGGGACAGCGTGTGCTGCTGGGTAGCGACGCTTTCAAAGGTCGCGATTTCATCGGGGAAATCAGTGCGATTGATAGCCGGGTGAATGCAAGTACCCGCAATGTGCGCATCGAAGCGAAGGTGGATAACCCGAAGGACGAACTGCTGCCCGGCATGTATGCCGAGGTGCGCGTGCAGGTCGGCGAAAGTCGCAGCCTGTTGACCTTGCCGCAGACTGCGATTTCGTTTAATGCCTATGGTTCGACCGTGTTTCTGGCGCGTCCGGCCAAGCCCGCTGAAGGGAAGGCTGCTGCTGAGCCGTCGGCTGATGGCAAGCCGGCCATGCCGTTGGCCGAACAGGTGTTCGTCAAAACCGGACTGACACGCGGCGACCAGATCGTTGTGGAGAGCGGTATCAACGAAGGTGATCTTGTGGTGACCAGCGGGCAGATGAAGCTGAAGAACGGCACGCCGCTGATCGTGAATAATAGCGTGCAGCCTGCCTTCGAGTCCGATCCGGCTCCGCAGGAACAATAAGGCTATTTTGTGAAGAACTTCACCGATCTGTTTATCCGCCGGCCCGTGCTGGCCACCACCATCAGTCTGCTGATCCTGGTGCTCGGTCTGCAGGCCATCAAATTGCTGCCGGTGCGCCAGTTCCCCGAAACGCAGAATGCAGTGATCACCGTGAATACTGCTTACTACGGCGCGGATGCGAAGACCGTGGCCGGCTTTATCACCCAGCCGCTGGAAACAGCCATCGCACAGGCCGGCGGTATCGATTACCTGTCCTCGGTGAGTGTGAGCGGCAGTTCGACGATTACCGCCACACTTCGTCTGAACTACGACGCCAATAAAGCGCTCACCGATATCAGCAGCAAGGTGAATGCTGTGCGCAACCAGTTGCCCGCCGAGGCTCAGCAGCCGGTGATCTCGGTGCAGGTCGGCGAAACCGTGGCTTCGATGTATATGGGCTTCTTCAGCAAGGATTTGCCCAATAACAACCTGACCGATTATATGCTGCGGGTGGTCAAGCCGCAGCTGGATGGGATCGAGGGCGTGCAACGTGCCGATATTATCGGCGCCCGTCAGTTCGCACTGCGTGCATGGCTCGATCCGGAGCGTATGGCGTCACTGAACATCACGGCAGCGGATGTGTATGCGGCGCTGGCCGGCAATAACTACCTGACCGCACTCGGCACCAGCAAGGGGCAGATGGTCAGTGTGGAACTGACCGCAGCCACCAGCCTGCACTCGGTGGACGAGTTCAAGCAACTGGTGATCCGTCAGCAGGACGGCACCATCGTGCGCCTTGAGGATGTAGCCAATGTGGTGCTGGGAGCGGAGGACTATAACCTGACCACGGCCTTCGGCGGGCGCGATTCGGTGTTTATCGGTGTGAAAGTCGCACCCGATGCCAATGTGCTGGAGGTGATCGACCGCGTACGCGCCGCCTTCCCGGATATTCAGGCCCAGATGCCGACGGGACTGACCGGCGAGATCGTCTATGACGGTACGAAGTTCATCCACAGCTCGATTGACGAGGTGATGAAAACCCTGATCGAGGCGCTGCTGATCGTGACGGCGGTGGTGTTCCTGTTCCTCGGCAACTTCCGCGCCGTGGTGGTGCCTGTGATTGCCATTCCGTTGTCCATGATCGGGGCGTTTGAGATCATGCAGGCACTGGATTACACCATCAATCTGCTCACCCTGCTGTCTCTGGTGCTGGCCATCGGACTGGTGGTGGACGATGCGATCATCGTGGTCGAGAACGTTGACCGGCATATGAGGGAAGAGCATAAAACACCGTTTGAATCCGCGCTGCTGGCCGCGCGCGAACTGGGCGGCCCGATCATTGCCATGACCGTGGTGCTGATCGCGGTTTATGTTCCAATCGGATATCAGGGGGGGCTGACCGGTGCTCTGTTCGGCGAGTTCGCCTTCACTTTGGCCGGGGCCGTGACCATCTCGGGCATTATCGCGCTGACCCTCTCGCCGATGATGGCCTCGCGGATATTTAGAAAAGAGCAGGAAGACACCTGGCTGGTACACAAGATCGATGCCGTGTTCAGCCGGTTGCACCAAGGCTATCAGCGCCGCCTGCATGGCTCGCTGGATACCTGGGTGGTGCAGGTGGTGATGGGCGTGCTGCTGCTTTTCATCACGGTGTACCTGTTTTCCACCGCCAAGTCCGAGCTCGCGCCGCAGGAGGATCAGGGGCTGGTGGCGGCACATATGCAGGGAGCACCGAACGCCACGGCGCAGCAGATGCAGCTGTATGCCAGGCAGGTGTTCGATCTGTCCAAGGAACTGCCGGAGTATGACCAGATGTTCCAGCTGACCGGCATGCCGACCATCAATCAGGGTATCGGCGGCGTGTTGTTCAAGCCGTGGGATCAGCGTGAACGCTCGGCTGCCGAATTGATGGGGATACTGCAGCAGAAGTGGAGCACCATTGCCGGTGCGCATATCGCCGCCTTCCAGTTTCCCTCGCTGCCGGGAGCCGGTGGTCTGCCGCTACAGTTTGTGATCAAGACCACCGAGAATTTCGAAAGCCTCAACGAGGTGGCCAGTCAGGTTGTGGGCAAGGCGCAGGCATCGGGTATGTTCTTCTTTATCGATTCCGATCTGAAGATCGACAAGCCGCAGGCCACACTGCAGGTGGATCGCGATCTGGTCAGCACGCTCGGACTTACCCAGCGCGATGTGGGCAATGCGCTGGGCGCGGCGCTCGGCGGCGGTTATGTGAATTATTTCTCGATTGAAGGGCGCTCCTACCGCGTGATTCCGCAGGTGTTGCAGGCGCACCGGCAGAATCCGGAACAGGTGCTGGATTACTATATCCGTGCTGCCGACGGGACGGTGATTCCTGCCTCTACCGTGGCGACGATTTCGCACGAGGTGGTGCCGGAATCCATCAATCGCTTCCAACAGTTGAATTCGGCGACCATTCAGGGCGTGTATGCGCCGGGTGTGTCGCAGGAGCAGGTGCTGAATTTCATGCGCAATGCAGTCAAAGAGGTCGCACCGTCGGGTTATTCGGTGGATTATTCCGGCCAGTCGCGGCAGTTCATGCAGGAATCCGGCGGCTTTGTGTTCACCATGATGTTCGCCATTGTCATTGTGTTTCTGGCGCTCTCTATTCAGTTCAACAGCTTCCGGGATCCGATCGTGATTCTGGTGTCGGTGCCGATGGCGCTGATGGGTGCGCTGCTATTCATCAATCTGGGTGTGACAACCATCAATATCTACACGCAGGTGGGTCTGGTGACGCTGATGGGGCTGATCAGCAAGCACGGCATCCTCATCGTGCAGTTCGCCAACGATCTTCAGCTGACCGGCAAGAGCAAGCGCGAAGCCATTGAGGAGGCGGCGGCGATCCGCCTGCGTCCGATCCTGATGACCACGGCCGCGATGGTGCTCGGTGTGCTGCCGTTGGTGATGGCCAGCGGTGCGGGTGCGGCAGGGCGGCAGGCGATGGGAATCGTGATCTTCACCGGACTTTCCATCGGCACGCTGTTCACGCTGTTCGTGGTGCCTGCGGTGTACATGTTGCTGGCCACAGACCGAGCGAAGCTGAAGGAGCTGCCAGTCTAGCCCCTGTTGTTTTCGCCCGCCCGCGTTGTATGCTCAAACAGGTTTTCAGACTGTTCACGCCAAGGGAGAGGGAAATGAGTGCGTTGCAAGCGTTGAATAAGCAGTTCGGTATCAAGGGTGGTCTGGTGTTTGTGGACGGTCCCGGGGGTATGCCGGTCGCCGAGATTCACAACGACCTCGGTGAGGCTGCCATCGCATTGCAGGGCGCACATGTGCTCAGCTTCCGCACCCGCGGCCAGAAGCCGATCATCTGGATGTCGGATGCGGCCAAATATGCACCGGGTAAATCGCTGCGCGGCGGCGTGCCGATCTGCTGGCCGTGGTTCGGGCCGCATATCTCCGATGCTTCCCTGCCGGGGCATGGTCCGGCGCGCACCGTGGACTGGAAGCCGGTGGCCTCCAGGGCACTGGATGATGGCGCGACCAGCATCAGCTTCGAGATGGTGGAGAGCGAAAAGACCCGTCAGCAGTGCGCTCATGCACTGCGCGTTCAGCTGCATGTGACGGTCGGGTGCAGTATCTCCATCGACATGGAAACCACCAACCTCGGCAGCACTCCGTTCACGCTGGGTGAAGCCCTGCATACCTATTTTCAGGTCGGCGATGTGAGCCATGTGCATGTCGAAGGACTGCACGATTGCGAATACATCGATAAGATGGATGGCGGCAATCGCAAGCGTCAGTCCGGCAATCTGGCTCTTACCGAAGAGACCGACCGCATCTATCTGGGAACGGGCGATCAGGCCGAGATCATCGATCCGGACATGGATCGCAGGATCGTCATCAAGAGCTCCGGAAGCGCATCCATGGTGGTATGGAATCCGTGGGACAAGACCGCCGAAAAGATGGGTGATCTGGGTCCATCCGGCTATCTGAAGATGCTCTGTGTGGAAACCACCAATGCCGCCGACGATGTCGTGCAGCTGGCAGCAGGGGCCACGCATCGCTTGCGGGCCGAATATTCCAGCCAGCCTCTGTAAAGCTCCGATATGACCGGTGCTGCGACGGGCTGCTGCCCCTGCGGTTCGGGGCGTCCGGAAGATGCCTGCTGCGCGCGCTATTTTGCTGATTGTTCCGCGCCCGATGCAGAATCCCTGATGCGTTCGCGCTACACCGCCTACGTGCTGGGGCGGCACGACTACCTTTATGCCACATGGCATGCCTCCACGCGCCCGCAGGCAGGCTCGCTGGGCGGCACGCAGTTGCACTGGATCGGCCTGCAGATCGTGCGTGCGCAATCAGGGGGTGGTGGCGGCGAGGTTGAGTTCATCGCCGGCTTTATGGATCGCGGCAAGGCGAAGATGCTGCATGAAACCAGCCGCTTCGTGCGCGAAGGCGGGCGCTGGTGCTATGTGGATGGCGATTGCAGGGTGAGCGATATCGGGCGCAACGATGCCTGCCCGTGCGGCAGTGGCAGGAAGTTCAAGCAGTGTTGCGCGGCGAAGGCCGGCGCATGAAGGGAGGCAGGATGTTGTTGACGGGACTCGCGGTGGTTGCAGTGGTATTGATCGGTTTGTTTGCCGTGCGTGGCTGGCAGTCGCAGACACCGCCGGCGCTCGGGCCGGTTGACGGGCATCTGCGCGCCTGTCCCGACAAGCCGAACTGTGTGAACAGCGAGGCTCCGGCAAGCGATGGCGGTCATGCCATCGCGCCTTTGACTGAAAGCGATTGGCAGGCTGTCCGGCGGGCCGTTGAATCGGCGGGTGGAACAGTCATGCAGGCGGATGATGATTACCTGCATGCCACCTTCGCCTCGCGACTGTTCCGTTTCGTGGACGATGTCGAATTGCGCAGGGATGCGGCAAGCGGCTTTGTTCATATCCGCTCGGCCTCGCGCGTCGGGCATTCGGATTTCGGGGTGAACCGCAAGCGGGTGGAAGCCATCCGCGAAAGACTCAAGCCCTAAGCGAGCACCACCGCGGTGCCGCAGATACTGACCATCATCATGCTGCCGTCCTTGCCGACCACCTCGTAATCGATATCGATGCCGATCACGGCGTTGGCACCCAGTTCGACGGCGCGCTGCTCGATCTCTGTGAAGGCGATCTGCCTGGCCTTGGCCAGTTCCTTTTCGTAGGCACCGGAGCGTCCGCCGACGATGTCGCGGATGCCGGCGAACATGTCGCGGAAGATATTGGTGCCGAGGATCGCCTCGCCGACCACGATGCCCTTGTATTCGCTGATTGCTCTGCCTTCGATCGAAGGCGTGGTGCTGAAGATCATCTGAACCTCCCGGACTGATGTTGCGGGCAGGCTGTCAATCGGCGTGGTAATCGTAAAGGCTGTTTACAGGGTCGTTGTTGGCACCGGCCAGTATGTCGTGGCTCAGGTCGAGCATGAATGCCAGGTCGGCAAGCGGTACGTGCACATTGCGCTCGCTGACCCATTTGAGCATCGCCATCCGGTCGTTCTGAAGCAGATCGTGCAAAGCCATTTTATACCCCCTTGTGGGCTTGCATGCCGCGAACGGCATCGCCTGGGTGGCGAACAATAGGGCGGTGCTGTTACATCTGAATGACACCGGTTTCCCCCCGAAATCCCCGGAATTCGCTCCGTATAGACGCTCCGGACACTTATTACCCACTATCAACCACCCATCGGCAGCCCAGTCTGCATATGGAAAAACCTTGCTTATTACTCGGTTTGGCAGCCCATCTCTTTGAATTATTGGCGGAATGCGGTTGACAATAAGTCTTATATGGGCAATATTGGCGCGAAGTGGGTAATAGTGGGTTAATGCCCCAACAGGTACCTGCAAGCATCCCCTAGCGCGAAGCGTTAGCGGGGGAGGGTAGAGCCAGAATGTTCCAGGGTGAGTTCAAAAATTCGATGGATGCCAAGGGGCGGGTGAATATCCCCGCCTCCTTCCGCGACACCCTGCGCAACCGTTACGGCGACGAGACCATCATCATCACCCGCGATTACGACGGTTGTCTGCATGCCTATCCGCCCAAGGAATGGGAGCGCGATGTGCTCAGTGTGGTGCGCAATCTTCCCGCTACTGATGCATGGCGTCGCGGTTATGAGCGCTTTGTGGTGTCGCCTGCCGTCACCTGCCTGCCCGACAAGCAGGGGCGGATTCTTCTGCCGCCGACCCTGCGGGAGTATGCCGGTCTGGATAAGACCGTGTTGTTCGCCGGTGGCGCCGGACACTTCGAAATCTGGGACGTCACGCGCCGCGATGCGCAACTGGAGCTGGATCTGGCCATGCTGAGAAATGGCCCTCCACAGCCCTGATGTGGGCCGCCATGCGCCGGTTCTGCTCGAACCTTTCGTTGATGCCTACTGTGCAGATCCCGATGGCTGTTATGTCGATGCCACCTTTGGTCGTGGCGGGCATGCCCGCGCCGTGCTTGAACGCCTGTCGCCAAAAGGCCGGCTGCTGGGGCTCGATCGTGATCCCGAGGCGGTTCGCGAAGGTGAGCGGCTGGCTGCGCAGGATGGCCGATTTTGTATCCGCCACGCCGCGTTCGCCGATCTGGATGCGGCGCTGGATGCGGCCGGCTGGGGGCAGGTGCACGGTGTCGGTTTCGATCTCGGTGTTTCCTCCCCGCAGCTGGATGATGCCGGGCGCGGATTCTCGTTTTCCAATGACGGCCCGCTCGATATGCGCATGGACAGCAGCAGCGGCAAACCGGTGTGTGAACGCTTGCAGCGCATCAGCGAGCGCGAGCTGGCCGATATTATCCGTCGCTTCGGTGACGAGCGGTTTGCCGGGCGTATCGCCCGCGCCATTCTCAAGGCTGTGCAGGAGGGTGCCATGACGCGCACCTCCCAGCTGGAGAATGTGGTGTTTCACGCCGTACCCAAACAGGGGCGGTTCGGCGGCGCGCATCCCGCCACGCGCACCTTTCAGGCCCTGCGCATCTGGGTAAACGATGAGATGGGCCAGATCGACAGCGGCATCAAGGCAGCTATGCGTCGTCTGCTTCCGGGCGGGCGGCTGGCCGTGATCTCTTTCCATTCCGGCGAGGACCGCAGGGTTCGCGATCTGATCGAGGCCGAGGTGCATCCCTGCATCTGCCCGCCGGATTTTCCGATCTGCGCCTGCGGTCGTGTGGCCTCCATGCGCTGGGTGCAGAAGAAACCGATTCGCGCAACAGACGACGAGGTGGCTGTGAACCCGCGCAGTCGTTCCGCCTTGTTGCGTATCGCCGAGCGTCTGTCATGACCGCCGCACCGCGTCTTGTCCGTCCCTGGCTGCTGCTCTGCCTAGCTGTGGTGATGCTTGCCACGGCCCAGGTGGCTGTGGCGCATCAGCGTTTGACGGTGGCCGGCGAGGCCAACCTTTTGCAGCGCGCTGTGCAGCAGGCCGGCGATGAGGTGAATCGCCTGAATATCGAGCTGGCCATGCTGACCCGTCCCGAGCGCCTGCGCGAGCTGGCGATCAATGAGCTTGGCATGCGTCCGCCGACAGCAGCCCAGGTGGTGAACCCGTGAGTAAGCCGGATATCTTCCTGCGTCGCCGCATCGATGCGCTGACCGGCATGATCGTGCTCGGTCTGGTGTTGCTGCTGGTGCGCGTGGTGGATCTGCAATGGGTGCAGGCCGACCGCCTGCAGGATCTGGCCGACAAGCAGCGTGAACGTCAGTACACGGTGCAGGCGCCGCGCGGGCCGGTGCTCGATGTGCAGGGGCGCGTGCTGGCCGAGAGTATTCAGGTGCCGTCCATCGCCGCAGTCGGTCGGGATGTGCCGAAAGACAGGATTCCGGAGCTGGCTAGGGCACTGGGTCTTCCCGAGACGCGTGTGGTTGCAAGCCTGAAGCGTCCGGGCTTTGTCTGGCTGGCCCGGCAGATCGATCCGGCCAGGGCGCGTGCCGTCGATGCGCTGGATATTCCCGGTGTTCGTGAAGAAACCGAATGGCGCCGGTTCAACCCGCTTGGCCCGGCCACCGGGCATCTGCTGGGTTTTGTCGGTATGGACGGGCACGGTCTGGAAGGTCTGGAACACAGTCAGGACGATCAACTGGTCGGTGTGGAGGGTCGCAAGCATGTGCAGCGCGATGCGCGAGGCCATTACCTGCCGGGAGCGCGCTGGCTGAACGAACCGAAGATGGGTGGCAAGGTTCAGTTGTATATCGATGCCACCATACAGAGCATGAGTTATGCGGCGCTCGCCGAGGGAATCGAGGCGCAGGATGCCAAGGGTGGTTCGGTGGTGGTGATGCGGCCATCCGACGGTGCAGTGCTGGCCATGGTGAGCTGGCCGGGCTTCAACCCGAACGACTACCGCAATTATCGTCCGAAGGACTGGCGCAACCGCGCGGTCACCGACATGTTCGAACCGGGCTCGGTGCTCAAGCCGTTCGCCGCTGCCGCCGCTTTGCAAACCGATCACTGGAAGCGAGATTCGCTGATCTACTGCGAGAACGGCAGTTATCGGGTGGCCGATTATGTGATCCACGATGTGCATCCCGAAGGCTGGCTGGATATGACCGGTATGCTGGTGCGCTCCAGTAATATCTGTGCTGCCAAGATCGCGCTGGATATCGGCTCGCAGAAATTGGGAACGATGCTTGAATCTGTCGGTTTCGGGCAGCGGCCCGGGATCGGTTTAAGCGGTGAATCTCCGGGTATACTGCCGCCTTTCGATGGTTGGGGGCCAGTAGAAACCGCCACCATTGCCTTCGGTCAGGGGATTGCCGTGACGCCGTTGCAGCTTGCAGCGGCATTTTCCGTTTTAGCCAATGGCGGTATGCATGTGTCTCCGAAGTTGATTCATGGCGATGAAGTCGAGCCGCCTTATCGCGTGATGAGCGAGCAGGTGGCGCGCGTGGTGATGCGCATGATGGAGCACGCCACGGGGCCGGACGGAACAGGTATGAATGCCGTGCCGGTGGGATATCGCGTGGCCGGCAAGACCGGTACGGCGCAGAAGCCGTCGCCGAGGGGCGGATATTCCAAGGGTAAGTTCACAGCCGTGTTCGCAGGGGCTGTGCCGGCCGATGATCCGCAGCTGGTCATCGCCGTGATGGTGGATGAGCCGCAGGGCAGTATCTACGGCGGCACCGTGGCGGCACCGATCTTCCGGCGCATCGCATCGGCTGCGCTACCCTATCTGGGTGTGCCCCCCGAGAAGGAATCGCAATGGCAGGGCATGCTGGCTTCGGTCGAGCAGCCGAAGTCCGAACCGGGCAATCAGGGCGAGGTGCCGTCGCTGTACGGCAAATCGCTGCGCGAGGTGCGCCGGCTGGCGGTGCAGAACGGCTATCAGTTGCAGGTGCACGGCAGGGGTTGGGTGGTGCGTCAGAAGCCGGTGGCCCTGAGTCATCTGGATGGCAACGGTGCGTTGGAGGTGTGGCTCAATGAGTGACACGAAGCGCGCCCCGCTGCTTGAGCTCAAAGAAATGATCGGCGATCTGCCGGCCCGCATGCTCTCCGAGCTGGCGGCAGGTGCCGGTGAGTTGAGCGGCGATGCACTGGTCTGCGGCATGTGTGACGACTCGCGCAGCATCAGGTCGGGCGAAGCTTTTCTGTGCATGCCGAGGGCGGTCAAGGATGCGGCTGTTTATGCGAAGGCTGCGGCAGAACATGGCGCGTCCTGCATGATCGTTGTGGGTGTTCATGAGATCGACAGTTCATTGCCGCAGCTGTTGTTTCCGGACATGGAGAGTCTCGGTGCCTTGTTGCGTCGCTGGTTTGCCACGCAGAAGACCAAGGTCCGTTTGTTCGGAATCACCGGCACCGACGGCAAGACCAGCGTGGCGTGGATGTTGCGCGAGGCCTGCCAACGCCACTTCGGCAGGAGCTGGGCGGTGGGTACGCTGGGTTGGGTGCGTGAAGATGGCAGCTTTGCCGATATCGGCAATACCACACCGTCGCTTCTGACCCTGCATGGATTGCTGGCTGCGGCGACACGGCAGGGAGTGGCGGCGATGTGCTGCGAGGTGTCATCGCATGGTATCGCGCAGGGGCGTATTGCCGGTCTGCCGTTCAGCGGTGCTGCATGGACGACGCTGGGCCACGATCACCTGCAGGATCACGGCGGATTCGAGGCCTATGCCGCGATCAAGCAATCGTTCATCGCATCCGTGATTGAAAGCGGGGCCTGTGCTGTGGGCAATGCCGACCAGCCAGGCGTGCTTGAGCGTCTGCCGCGCGGCGCAACGCGTTTCGGGCATGGTCTGTTCCGTGACGATGTGGAACTGGCCTGGGAACAGGAGCTGCCGGGTATGCTGCGCTTGAAGCGCAAGCATGCAGAGCTGGTCATCGACGAGATCCCGCTGGGCGAATTCCATGCGGTGAACATAGCCTGTGTGGCCCTGATACTGATGCAGGCCGGGGTGGGTTTCAGTGAACTTCCGGAACTGCTGACCGGCATCAGTGCACCACCGGGGCGCATGCAGGCGATGAATATCGGTCGCTGGCAGGTGTATGTGGATTATGCACATACCCCGGAGGCTCTGCAGGCATGTCTGCAATCGGCCCGTCGGCTGGCCGAAAAGCATCTGATCGTGGTGTTCGGATGCGGTGGCGAGCGGGACCGCGAAAAACGTCCGCAGATGGGGCGCATCGCCGTGCAACTGGCCGATGTGGTGTGGTTGACCTCGGACAATCCGCGCGGCGAGCTGCCAGAATTGATCGCCTCGGAGGTCGAATCCGGCATGCCGCACCCGTATCCGGCCGAGGTGCATCTGGAATTGAATCGCGAATCAGCTATCCAGTCGGCGGTCGCGGCGATGCAGCCCGGTGATGTGCTGGTGATCGCCGGCAAGGGTCATGAGGACTACATGGAGATCGGCGGCAGGCGGCTGGCGTGGAGCGATGCGGGTATCGCATCGGATGCGCTGCACGAAAAATCCGGTATGACGGAATTCAGGGCATGCGCATGAGCGGCCTCGACCTGCAAACCTGCACCGCCGGGCGCTGGCACGGTGCGCCGCCCGTGATGCTCACCGGTGTGACGACCGATACCCGCAGGCTCAACCCCGGAGATGCGTTTGTGGCCCTGAGCGGTCCGAACTTCGACGGCCATGCCTTTGCCGCCGAAGCGGTGCAGCGGGGTGCCTCGGCATTGATCGGCGATTCGGCCGGTATGCGCGTCTGGCAGGGGATGCATGTGCCGCAGCTTGAGGTTGGCGATTCTCTGCTGGCTTTCGGCGATATCGCGGGCGGCTGGCGCAAGAAGCTTTCCCTGCCGGTGGTTGCCATCACCGGCTCCTACGGCAAGACAACGCTGCGCTCGATGCTTGAACATATGCTGCAGCACAAGGGGCTGCGTCTGACGGCCACGCGCAGCAACGACAACAATCTGATCGGTGTGCCGCAGACCCTGTTGCGTGTCAGCACGGAGGATGATGCCGCCATCATCGAATGCGGCATCAGTGAGCCCGGCGAGATGCAGCGCCTGGCCGGTATGGTCCGCCCCGATGTGGCAGTGATCACCGGAATCGCAGCGGCGCATGCCGAAGGGTTGGGAAGTCTGGCCGGTGTGGCTGCGGAAAAGGCCTTGCTGCTGGATGCGGTTGCAGCCGGTGGTTGTGCTGTGCTCGGGCATGGTGTGAAAGCACTGCTCGGCAACAGGACACTGCCTGATGGTGTGATGCTGCTTGATATGGACAGCGACGATGATGCCGTTGTGCGCTGGGAGATGAACGGTTGCGCCGTGCGTCTGCAGCGCGGCACAGAACAGGCGGCACTCGAGCTTGCCCTGCCGGCCAGGCACTGGGCTGCAGATGCCGCACTGGCTGCCAGTATCGTTATCCGCCTCGGTCTCGCCACGTTGTGCGAATCGGCCGATGCCATGCAGAACTGGCAGCCGGTGGGCGGTCGCTTGAAGAGCCTGAAGGGAACGGGCGGTTGCACCGTGCTGGACGACAGTTACAACGCCAACCCCGTTTCGATGCAGGCAGCGCTCGATACCCTGCGCAGCCTTTCCGGACGGCGCATCGCCGTGCTCGGCGATATGGCCGAGCTGGGCAGGGATTCGGCAGCACTGCATGCCGGCCTGCGCGTGGATGGCCTGGATGCGGTGCTGCTGCTCGGCGCGCAGATGCGGTATCTGGCGGCAAGCCATGCCGGTGCGCGGCACATGGATGATGTCGGGTCGGTTGAAAAGGCTCTGCGGGGGATGGGATTGAACGAAAACGATACGCTGCTGGTCAAGGGAAGTCGCTGCATGCGTATGGAGCGGGTGATTGATGCTCTGAAGGAGGGTGGTGATGCTGTTTAATCTGCTGTATCCGCTGCACGAGCAGTATCCGATCTTCAACCTCTTCCAGTACATCACCTTCCGCACGGTGTATGCGCTGATCACTGCGCTGGTGTTGTGCTGGATCATGGGGCCGGGATTCATCCGCCGCATGAAGACCTATCAGGTCAAGGGGCAGCCGATCCGCTCCGACGGTCCGTCCACGCATCTGGCCAAGGCCGGGACGCCGACCATGGGCGGCGCCCTGATCCTGCTGGTGCTGACCATCTCCACGCTGCTGTGGGCGGATATGGGAAACGGATTTATCTGGCTGGCACTGTTCGTCACCCTGGGTTACGGGTTGATCGGTTGGTACGACGACTACCTGAAGATCATCCGCGCCAATCCGAAGGGTCTGGCCGGTCGCTGGAAATTGTTCATGCAGGTGTTGATCGGTGGTATCGCCGCCTATCTGCTCGTGCAATTCACCTCCCCGGTGGTGGATATCCCATTCTTCAAGACGCAGTGGGATATGGGCATCTGGTACGTCCCGTTCGTCGTGCTGGTGCTGGTCGGTTCATCCAATGCAGTGAACCTGACCGATGGTCTGGATGGTCTGGCCGTTGCGCCGACCTTCATGGTGGCCATCGCGTTGGCCGTGATCGTATATGTGACAGGGCATGCGACATTCGCCGATTACCTGCTGATCCCGTATGTGCCGGGTGCTGGCGAACTGACCATTTTCTGCGGGGCGATGGTCGGGGCATGCCTCGGTTTCCTGTGGTTCAACACCTATCCGGCGCAGGTGTTCATGGGTGATGTCGGCGCGCTGGCGCTGGGCGGTGCGCTCGGTTTCGTGGCATGCGCAGTGCATCAGCAGCTGCTGCTGGCCATTGCCGGCGGCCTGTTCGTGCTGGAGGCCGTCAGCGTGATGGTGCAGGTGGCCTCATTCAAACTGACCGGCAAGCGGGTGTTCCGCATGGCACCGATCCACCACCACTTCGAACTCAAGGGCTGGGCCGAGCCCAAGGTCATTGTCCGCTTCTGGATCATCGCATTTCTTCTGGCACTCGTGGCCCTGTCCACGTTGAAGCTGCGATGAGCGACGTTATGAACACCTCCTCCCCCGACGTGGCGATCATCGGCATGGGCCGCACCGGTTGCTCGGTGGCCCGCTTCCTCGATGCGCGGCACATTGCCTACATCGCTTTTGACGAGAAAATGACAGTGCTGCCCGGGGATATCGCCGGCACCCTGCGCAGCGGCGCCTTGCAGGGCAGTGTTCTGAAACAGTTCGGGCGCTTGATTGTCAGTCCGGGCATCCCATGGCATCACCCGGCACTGGAAGAGGCGAAGGCTGCCGGTGTGGAGCTGCTCGGTGATCTCGATTTCTTTCACGAGAACTTCCACGGAAGCCTGATGGCGGTGACCGGAACCAACGGCAAGAGCACCGTGGCGCATCTGATGGGCCAGATTCTGGAGGTGTTACCGGGCGGGGTGGAGATTGGCGGCAACATCGGCGTTCCGATGCTGGATATGCTGTCCAAACCGGAGCTTTCACCGCGTGCGGTGTTGGAGCTGTCCAGTTTTCAGCTGGAGCGTTGCCGCGGTATTCACCCCAGCTGGGCGGTGTTGTTGAATATCCAGCCGGATCATGCAGATATGCATAGCAGTATGGTCGAATATGAGGCCGCCAAGCTGCGCTTGTTCGAGCAGCAGTGTCAGGGCGATATCGCGATGCTGCCGGTTGATCAGCACTGGAACGACACAGCCTGGCATCTGGGCGAGAAGGGCGTGGAGGTGCGGCGTTTCGGAGCGGTACAGCACAGTGGCGAGGCCTATGCCGGTCTGCTCGGTGAACCTGGTAACCGCCGTATCTTCTGGCGCTGCGGGGATAAGGTGCATGAGATCGCCATCGATCAGGTGAAGGTGCGCGGCGAGCATCAGCAGATCAATCTGGCCGTGGCCGCGCAGGGCGCTGCCGATGCCGGGGTCTCAGCCGCAGTGATATCCGAGGCCCTGACGGCATTCCGCGGGCTGGATCATCGCCTGCGCTATGTCGGCAAGGTGTCCGGCAAGGCCTGGTATGACGATTCCAAGGCCACCAATCCGGATGCCGCTGTGGCCGCTCTCAACTCCTTCGACAAGGTCATCTGGGTGTGCGGCGGCCTGACCAAAGGGCTGGATCTGATGCCCATGATGCCGGAGGTGCAGAAGCATGTGGCGCTGGCTTTTGTCATCGGTGCCGATCCGCGTCCATTTGCCGCCATGCTTGAAGATGCGGATGTGAACTACCGCGTGGTGACGCATATCGACGAGGCTGTGGTGCAGGCCGGTCGCAGCAGTCTGGACCTGCCGGTGCTGCTCAGTCCGGCGGCTGCCAGTATGGACCAGTTCAAGGATTACGCCGACCGCGGGCGCAGTTTCTGTGCCGCCGTGGCTTCGCTGGAGAAGAAGCCGTGAGGCGCCTTGCTCCTTTCGATCCGGTGCTGCTGACCTGCGTGCTTGCCATGCTGGCTTCCAGTCTGTTGATGGTGGCCAGTTCCAGCATGAGCATTTCGGCAGTGCGCTATGGTGATGCCTATCGGATCATCGGGCATTGGGCGGTGTATGTGCCCATAGGCCTGCTACTGATGTGGGGCGTATCGCGTATCGAGGCGGACTGGTGGAAGGCCATGATCATGCCGCTGCTCGGATTTGCACTGTTGTTGATGGCGCTGGTGCTGATCCCCGGGATCGGCATGGAGATCAACGGCGCACGCCGCTGGTTCTCGCTGCTCGGACTGACCCTGCAACCGGTGGAACTGCTCAAGCCGGTGGTGGTGATCTACATGGCCTACTACATGACCGCCTTTCCCGAGCGTATGAAATATTTCTCGACCGGACTTGCCCCGATGCTGGTGGTGCTGCTGGTCGCAGTCGTATTGCTGCTGGTGCAGCCGGATTTCGGCAGCTCCGTGCTGCTGGTGGCCCTGTGCGTGAGCATGTGGTTCGTCGGTGGCGTACCGCTAAGGCATCTGAGTCTGATGGTCGGCAGTGTGGTACCGGTTGGTATCATCATCATGCTGGCCGAGCCGTATCGCGTGAAACGCTTCCTGAGCTTTGTCGATCCTTGGGCCGATCCGCTGGGCAGCGGCTATCAGTTGCTGCAGTCGATGGTCGCCTTCGGGGTGGGCGGGGTGCATGGCGCAGGTCTTGGTCAGGGTGTGCAGAAGCTGTTCTACCTGCCGGAGCCGTTCACCGATTTCATTTCCGCTGTCATCGGCGAAGAACTCGGCATGCCTGGCATGTTCGCGCTGATCCTGCTGTTCGGCGTGATGTTGATGCGCGGTATGCAGTTGGCCCGCAAGACCCCGGATGTGTTCCAGCGGCTGATCGTGGTCGGCTGTGTGACGCTGTTGGCTACCACCTTCTTTATCAACCTCGGTGCCGCCATGGGCGTGATGCCGACCAAGGGCATGCCGATGCCGCTGATGTCCTACGGCGGCAGCGCGCTGTTCGGTGCCTGCATTCTGCTCGGCCTGATCTTTTCCGTGCAGCGGCATCAGGCGCAGAACATGCAGCGCGACGGCGGCAGGGCACATGAAGCCCGCAAGCCGTTATCCGGGGCGAAGGCATGAACGGCATGCAGCATCCTTCCTCTTCCCGGCAGCTGTGCATCGCCGGTGGCGGCACCGGCGGGCATGTGTTCCCGGCGCTGGCGCTGGCGGACGCGGTGCGTCGCCGCTGGCCGGATATGAAGGTGTCCTTTATCGGTGCAGAGCGCGGCATTGAGGCGAAGCTGCTGCCCGAGCGCGGCGAAGAGGTGTTCCTGTTGACCATGCACAGCGTGCAGGGCGCAGGTCTGGCTCAGAAGTTGCGCGTGCTGGCTTGGGAGTTGCCGCGTGCGGTGCTGGCCATCATCCGTCAGTGGCGCGGCAACAAGCCGCAGTTGCTGGTCGGCGTGGGCGGGTATGCCAGCGTGGCCGGCGTGCTGGCCGCCTTTGTGGCGCGCATCCCTGTGGTGCTCTACGAACAGAATGCCGTACCGGGGCTGGTGAACCGCAAGCTGGCGAAGTTCAGCCGGCGGATCATGCTGGGCTTTGCCGATGCATCCGGACTGCTACCAAAGGATAAAACCGAATTCACCGGTAATCTGGTCAGTGCGGCGATCCGCGCCGTGCGCCGTTCGCTAAAGCAACCGCCGCATCTGATCGTGCTGGGCGGTTCGCAGGGCGCCACCGTGTTGAATGAAAATCTTCCCGATGCCTGCCGCCTGCTGCTTGAAAGCGGGCGCGAATTCCGGGTCACGCATGTGGCCGGTGCCGCCGGGCGTGTGCCGCAACTGGTGGCTGCGTATGCCGGGGCAGGGGTGGATGCCGAGGTGCTGGATTTCTGCCGCGATATGCCGGCCTTGTATGCCACAGCCGATCTGATGCTGGCCCGCTCCGGTGCGATGACGGTGTGCGAAGCGGCGGCTGTCGGCCTGCCTTGTATCTTCGTGCCGCTGCCGCATGCCGCCGACAATCATCAGTTCCATAATGCCGCCTCGCTGGTGGCAGCAGGTGGAGCACTGCTCATCGAGCAGCAGGGCATCATCCCCGGACGTCTGGCAGGCGTGCTCGGCGAGTTGCTGTTCGATCCCCGCCGGCTTGAGACGATGAGCAAGGCGGCGCGCAGCGCACAACCCGCCGATAGCGAGGCGCGCATGCTCGGTGTGCTCGGCACATGGCTGGAGGTGGCAGTATGAAAGGTCGCGTGCAATGCATCCATTTCACCGGCATCGGCGGTATCGGCATGAGCGGCATCGCCGAAGTGCTGCATAATCAGGGATACTCGGTGCAGGGCTCGGATGCGGCGGAAAGCCCGAATGTCGAGCGCCTGCGTGCACTGGGTATCGCCGTGTTTGTCGGGCATGCTGCCGGGCAGCTTGGCAAAGCCCAGGTGGTGGTCGCATCTTCGGCCATCAAGCCGGACAATGCGGAAATCGTCGAGGCGCAGGCCCGGGGCATCCCGGTGATCCCGCGCGCCGAGATGCTGGCCGAACTGATGCGCATGAAACAGGGCATCGCGGTGGCCGGAAGCCATGGCAAGACCACCATCACCTCGCTGATCGCCCACGGTATGGAAGTCGCAGGACTGGACCCGACCTATGTAATCGGCGGACGTCTGATCGCCAGCGGGGATAATTCGCGGCTGGGCGAAAGCCCCTATCTGGTGGCCGAGGCCGATGAAAGCGATGGCTCTTTCCTGCGTCTGTCGCCGACCATCGCCGTGGTCAGCAATATCGATCCCGAGCATCTGGATCACTATGGCGATTTCGATCACCTGCTGGCCGCGTTCCGCCAGTTCGTCAATTCCGTGCCGTTCTACGGGCGGGCGGTGCTGCATCATGAGCATCCCAATGTGGCACTGCTGCGCGACGACCTGCATAAGGCCGTGAGCACCTACGGGCGCAGTCCGCAGGCCGATTACCATATTCTGGATATTGAGACACGCGCCGGCGGTCAGCGCATCACCTTCGGTTATGCCGATGGCGGCGAGCAGGTCAGTTTCGAGCTGCCGATGCCGGGATATCACAATGCCGAGAACGCGCTGGCAGCCGTGGCCGTGTTGCGCGAACTGGGTATGGATATGCCGACCATCTGCAAGGGCATGCAATCTTTCTCCGGAATCCAGCGTCGTTTCCAGACCATAAAGCTGGGTAGCGGCACGCTGGTGGACGATTACGGCCATCATCCGGCCGAGGTCATGGCAACCCTGGCGACGGCACGGCTGAGCTGGCCGGATGAGCAAGTGCTGGTGCTGTTCCAGCCGCATCGCTACACCCGCAGCCGCGATCTGATGAACGAGTTCCTCGGTGCCTTCGACGATGCCGCCGAGGTGGTGCTGCTGCCTGTTTATGCAGCCGGCGAGAAGGAAATCGACGGGGTGAACAGCGAGATCATGGCAAGCGGCATGCAGCAGCGCGGTCATCGCAATGTGCGCAGCTGTGCCGATCTGAACGAAGCGCGCGAGATCGCAATCAAAGGACTGGCCGAAGGGCGGGTTGTGCTGCTGATGGGGGCAGGCTCGATCGGCGGTCTGGCGGCATCGCTGCGCAAAGACCTGGGTAGTCCGGCGGGCGGTCAACGGTCATGAACGACTGGGTGAATATCCTGCAGGGCTACGGCAGCGTGCTGCAAGACGAGCCGCTGGCCAGCCACACCACGCTCGGCGTGGGCGGGCCGGCGCGCTGGTTCTTCCGTCCGGAAAATCAGGATGCCCTGTGCGCCGCGATGCTTTGTATTCCCACGGGGATCGCGCTGCTGCCGCTGGGTCGTGGCAGCAACCTGCTGCCGCCGGATACCGGCTTTGACGGTGTGGTGCTGGATCTGAGCAATCTGAATCATATCCAGGTGTATGAGAGCACGTTGACTGCCGAATGCGGTGTGCGCATGAGCCGGGTGTCGCGTATCTGTGCCGATCACGGGCTGACAGGTCTGGAGTTCATGGCCACGGTACCCGGTGATGTGGGTGGCGGTGTGGTGATGAATGCCGGTGCCTTCGGGCAGCAGGTGGCCGATTGTCTGACCCGCATCCGCGTGGTGCGGCGTGACGGCGAAGTGCAGGAATTGCAGGCCTCGCAGCTGGAGATGTCCTATCGGCACACCAGGTTGCCGCACGGTTCGCTGGTGGTATCGGCTGAGTTCACGCTGCAACAGGGCGACGGCGAGGCGGTGCGCGAAAATATCCGCCAGATGAGAAGCCGGCGCAGCCTCACACAGCCGCTGGAGTTGCCGAATTGCGGTTCGGTGTTCAAGAACCCGCCGGGCGATCATGCCGCGCGTCTGATCGAGGCCGCAGGGCTGAAAGGGCATCGTATCGGCGGGGCGAGTATTTCCGCCAAGCATGCGAATTTTATTGTCAACGATAACGAGGCATCGAGCGGCGATGTGCTGGCCCTGATCCGGTTGGCACAGAGTACTGTGAAAAAACAGTTCGGGGTGAATCTCGAGCCCGAAGTACGCATGCTGGGAGAGTCGGCATGAATGCCGCAGTGTTGAACTCCACTGCCGCCGGACGTGTCGGTGTGCTGATGGGCGGCGTGTCCAGTGAGCGCGAGGTTTCTTTGCGCTCCGGCAAGGCCGTGCTGGCTGCGCTTACACGGGGCGGCGTGGATGCAGTCGGCATCGATCTGACCAGCGACTGGGTCGCACAGATCCGTGACGCAGGCATCAATACCGCCTTCATCGCCCTGCATGGCACCTGGGGCGAGGATGGCTGTGTGCAGGGTCTGCTGGAGATACTGCGCATCCCTTATACCGGCTCCGGTGTCACCGCCTCCTCGCTGTGCATGGATAAGGCTTTGACCAAGGCCGTGCTGCAGCGCGCCGGGGTCAAGGTGCCGGTGGATATTCCATTGAGCGTGTCGGGGCCCTTGCGCTATCCGGTGTTCGTTAAACCTGTGGCCGAGGGGTCCAGCGTGGGCCTGCACAGGGTGAACAATCAGGCCGAATGGCAGGCGCTGGGGATCGCGGATGTGCACGGCTGGATGGCCGAGATGCCGGTCGCCGGTGTGGAGATCGCCGTGGCGGTACTGGGCGGCGATGCGCTGCCGCCTGTCGAGGTGGCGCCGAAATCCGGCGTGTACGACTACGCCTCGAAATACACCGCCGGAGCCACGCAATATTTCTGTCCGGCGCGGCTGCCTGCCGAAACCATGGGCCTGTGCATGCAGCGCGCAGAAGAGGCTGTGCGCGCCACCGGATGCGAGGGTGCGCCGCGCGTGGACATCATCGTGTCCGATGGCGGTGAACCGGTGGTGCTTGAAGTGAATACGATTCCCGGCATGACCGAAACCAGCCTGCTGCCCAAGTCGGCTGCCGCTGCCGGTATGGATTTCGATGCCCTGTGCATGAAGCTGCTGCAGACAGCCTCTCTGAAATCGCCGCTGGATGGCGGCGGGGAGGGGAGGTCATGAGTCAGACGAATCGTCGTCGCGCTCCGACCCGTTCCGTCGTTTCGCCCAGACGCGTGCTCTTCGGGCTGCTGCGCGGGATGGCGCTGGCCTCGGTTGCCTGCCTGCTGCTGGCTGCGGGCTGGTGGCTGAATCAGGCGCTGGCGGTGCAGTCATGGCAGGTGCATGGCGTTCCCGAGGCACTGGAAACCGCCATCGACAAGCAATTGAACGATATGCAGCCGCTTGATCTGGCGCATGCATGGCCCTCGCTGTTGCGCTCCCGTTTGCTGGACAGCCTGCCGGATCTGGCAGAGGTGAATATCTCCCGACACCTGCCCGACAGGCTGGAGATCTCGGCCAGCATGCGCATGCCGGTGGCGCTGTGGAGCGATACGTCGGGCACGGTGCAGCTGGTGGATGGTCATGGTCTGGCATACCGCCCGCTGAAACCCGGCGAGGGACTGGATCTGCCTGTGTTGCGCGTTCCCGCCGATGAGGTGAAGCAAAGCGTGGCGCTAATGCTGCGCCTGAAACAGATGGACGATGCACGCTACGCGACCCTCAGTGAATGGATCGCTGAACCGGATGGCTGGAAACTGAATTTCGACCGAGGGCGCTGCTGGTTGTTACCCAAGGGTGATGGCGCTGCCGAACGTATCGGGCAGGTGATGGCCCTGATGCAGGATCATCGCTGGAAAGATGGCGACTGGCGGGTGGATGTACGCGCATCGACACGCTGGTTCATACGCAAATCAAAACTTGGAGGCATGGTATAATGTCCAAGCACGATCAGATATATGTCGGACTGGATATCGGCACCAGCAAGATCGCCTGCGTGGTCGCCGAGGCGGGCCCTGACGGCAGACTGGACGTGATCGGTATCGGTACACACCCGTCGCACGGTCTGCGCAAGGGCGTGGTGGTGAATATCGAGAGTACGGTGGAGTCCATCAAACTGGCGGTCGAGGAAGCCGAGCTGATGGCCGGCATCGAGATCAAATCCGTATTCACCGGTATCGCCGGCTCGCATATCCGCGGCTACAACAGTCACGGCGTGGTCGCCACCAAGGGTGGCGAAGTGACCGCCGAGGATGTTGATCGCGTGGTGGATGCGGCGCGCGCCATGAAGATCCCGGCAGATCAGAAGATCCTCCACATCCTGCCGCAGGAATACATCATCGATGCGCAGGACGGTATACGCGAGCCCATCGGCATGAGCGGTGTCCGCCTCGAGGTGAAGGTGCATATCGTCACCGGTGCGGTGTCCTCGGCACAGAACATCATCAAATGCTGTAACCGTTGCGGCCTTGATGTGGCCGATATGGTGCTCGAACAGGTGGCTTCCAGCGAGGCTGTGCTGAATCAGGACGAAAAGGATATCGGCGTGGCGCTGGTGGATATCGGCGGTGGCACCTCCGATATAGCGGTGTTCCTCGACGGAGCCATCCGCCACACGGCGGTGATTCCTATCGGCGGTGATCATCTGACCAACGATCTTGTGGTCGGTCTGCGCACCAGTGCCCGGGAGGCGGATCAACTGAAACGCAAATACGGCGCATGCATGGTCTCCATGGTGTCTCCGGAAGAGCAGATCGAAATTCCGAGCGTTGGCGGACGGCCACCTCGGCCGATGCCCAGACAGGTTATGGCGCAGATTCTCGAGCCGCGAGTCGAGGAATTGTACGAACTGGTGAAGGCCGAGCTGACGCGCTCCGGTTATCAGGAATTGCTGGCCGCGGGGCTGGTGATCACAGGCGGCAGCAGCTTGCTGGAAGGTATGGTGGATCTGGCCGAGGAAATTTTCGATATGCCTGTACGTTTGGGTCGTCCCGATGGCGTGGGCGGGTTGGTGGATGTTGTCTCCAGTCCGATGTATGCCACCGGAGTCGGCCTGATTCGTTATGGCTTCAACTATCGGCAGACATCGTCGGTCGCTGTGGGTCGCGGCGGTCCGTCGGTGCTTAGCCGGTTCTTTGCAAGGGTGCGGCAGTGGTTCGGGGATGATGGTTGATGCATGGGTGATTGAGCGACGGGTGGCGGAATACAAGGCAATGGATTTGGCAGAATGAACAGGAACAGGGCAGCCGGTGGCTGATACAAATAACGAAAGGGAAAATCAGGAGGAGATTATGGATACACTATTTACTTTGGATGACACGCTGGGCCAGTCGGCCCGATTGAAGGTGGTCGGTGTCGGTGGCGGCGGCGGCAATGCACTGAACAATATGATCAGCCAGAACCTGCGCGGGGTGGACTTTATCGTCGCCAACACCGACTCGCAGGCTATTCAGATGAGCCGGGCGGATATCAAGATCCAGCTGGGTACGGACATCACGCGCGGGCTGGGCGCGGGTGCCGATCCGCAGACCGGTAAAACCGCAGCGGAGGCCGAGAAGAACCGCCTGCGCGAGGTGCTGGCCGATACCGACATGGTGTTCATCACCGCAGGCATGGGCGGCGGCACGGGGACCGGTGGTGCGCCGGTGATTGCAGAGGTTGCCAAGGAACTGGGCATCCTGACCGTCGCCGTGGTCACCAAGCCGTTCAATTTCGAGGGCAAGCGTCGTCTACGTCAGGCCGAGGCCGGCATCGCCGAGCTGTCGCGCAATGTGGATACGCTGATCATCATCCCGAACCAGAAGCTGATCGGGGCGGTCGGCAAGCACACGACCATGCTGGAGGCATTCCGCAAGGCCGATGATGTGCTGTTGCAGGCTGTGAAGGGCATCGCCGAGCTGATCACCCATACAGGCTACATGAACGTCGACTTTGCCGATGTGAAGGCCGTGATGAGCGACACCGCCGGTATGGCCATGATGGGCAGCGGTGTGGCAAGCGGCGAGAACCGTGCATGCGAAGCGGCTGAGCGCGCCATCTCCTCTCCTCTGCTGGAGGATGTCGATATCCACGGTGCCCGCGGCATCCTGGTCAATGTCACTGGCAACGAAGATATGACGCTGGCCGAGTACGATGAAGCCGTGAGCATCATCCATAACATGGCCGATGAAGATGCCAATATCATCTGCGGTATGGTGTACGACCAGTCCGCCGGCGATGAGATGCGCGTGACCGTGGTGGCAACAGGGCTGGCCGGCGAGGCCGGTGTGCGTCTGACCAGTGTCACCAGCCACAAGGAACCGGTGAAGGCACCGGTATCCAGCATCATGATGGGCGGCGGTTTCGAGGCCGCTCCGATGGGTGGCGCTCATGAGTCCATGCCGATGGGTGCGCGCAGTGCAGTTGCCGCTGTCTCCGGTCAGAATCTGGCCTATGACGAGGAAACCCTGCAGGTGCCGACATGGATTCGCAGGCAGGCGGATTGAGGTAGAGCAAAGGCAAACCATTCGTCAAACAAGGCTTTGCGGGCAGCGTGCAATATGGCACCATGCGCGGGGTTTGTGGTATGCGTCACGTATACCCTTCCCGACACGGGTAGTCTGAGCACGCCTGTTAAGCCGGATACGATTGTTTAAACAGACCCGGAGGTATCCATGATTCCGCAGAGAACCCTGAAGCATCCGATTCGATGCAGTGGCATCGGCCTGCACTCCGGGCATAAGGTCGGACTTTGGCTTCGCCCTGCGCCGGTGGATGCCGGCATCGTGTTCCATCGCCTGCATGACGATAAGGTTACCGAGATTCCTGCACGTTCCGAGTTCGTCACCGATACCCGCATGTGCACGACGCTGGGCCGCGATGATGTGTATATCGGCACCGTCGAGCATCTGCTTTCAGCCCTTGCCGGTCTGGGTATCGACAATGCTATTATCGAAGTGGACGGTCCTGAAGTGCCGATCATGGATGGTTCTTCGGCACCCTTCGTGTTCCTCATCCAGTGCGCAGGTATCCGCGAGCAGTCGGCTGCCAAGAAAGTGATCCGCGTGCTGAAGAAGGTGACGGTGCAGGACGGCAACCGCGAATGCAGTCTGCATCCGGCGCGCGGCTTCAAGATCAGCTACCTGCTGGATTACGATCATCCGCTGCTGCGTCATCGTGAAGCGCATATCGATTTCTCCACCCAGGCTTACACCCGCGAAGTGGCGCGTGCGCGCACCTTCGGGTTCCTGCACGAGATCGAAGCCCTGCAGAAGGCCGGTCTTGCGCTGGGCGGTTCGCTGGAGAACGCCATCGTGCTGGATGCCTTCCGCGTGGTGAACGAAGGCGGCCTGCGTTACGAGGATGAATGCGTGCGCCACAAGATTCTGGATACCGTCGGCGATCTGTCGCTGGCCGGTCTTCCGGTGGTCGGTGCCTTTGAAGGCGAGCGTACCGGTCATGACATGAACCACCGTCTGGTTTCGGCCCTGCTGGCCGATGCCTCGGCATGGTGCATCGAAGAGCTCAAAGCCGAGGATTCGGCCGTGCAGTCCATGCAGGAGCAGACGGCCGCTCAACCGGTTTAACCCGCAGCTGTCTTCATACGATCAAATAAAAACGGGCTGGATAATCCGGCCCGTTTTTATTTAGAACTGCCAACTCCGGCAGTAATCAGTATTTGGTCAGTGAGCCGTCGATGTCGTCGATCCAGCGGATGATGCCGCCCGACAGATTCATGACATTGTCGTAGCCCCTGGAGCGCAGGAACTCGACCGCCTGCGCGGAACGGCCGCCGAGCTTGCAGTGCACCACCACCGGCATATCGCTGGGGACTTCGGCATAGCGTTCGGCGATCTGGCCGAGCGGAATCTTCGAGGTTCCATCGATGGCGCAGATCTCGATTTCGTGCGGCTCGCGCACATCCAGTACAAACAGCTTGTCGCTGTCGTCCAGCATGGTTTTCAGTTCCTTCGGGGTGATGTCGTAGTCAGCCAAGGCTTCCTCCTGTCGTTGTGTCTCGGTGGGCGGCAGGCCGCAAAATTGTTCGTACTCGACGACCTCGTGGATGACGGGATGGTCACCGCAGGCCGGGCACGAAGGGTCACGGCGCAGCTTAACCTCGCGGAATTTCATGTCCATGGCATCGTACAACAACAATCGTCCGGACAGGCTGCTGCCCTTGCCGAGGATGATCTTGATGGCTTCGGTGGCCTGTATGACCCCGATCACACCCGGCAACACACCCAGTACACCGCCCTCGGCACAGGAGGGCACCAGGCCCGGCGGAGGCGGCTCGGGATACAGGCAGCGATAGCAGGGGCCGTCCTGATGGTTGAATACTGTGGCCTGCCCTTCGAACTGGAAGATCGAGGCATAGATCAGCGGTTTGCCCTCCAGCACACAGGCATCGTTGACCAGATAGCGTGTCGGGAAGTTATCGGTGCCGTCCACTACCAGATCGTATGAGCGCACGATGGCGCGTACATTGTCTCGACGGATGCCCTCGCCATGCAGGTTCACCTTAAGATGCGGGTTGATGCCGATCAGTTTGTCGCGGGCGCTCTCCACCTTCGGGCGACCGATATCGGCTGTGGAGTGGGCGATCTGGCGTTGCAGATTGGAATCGTCCACCACGTCGAAATCCACCAGGCCCAGTGTACCCACGCCGGCAGCGGATAGATAAAGCGCGATCGGGCTGCCCAGTCCGCCGGTACCGATACACAGCACCTTCGCTTGCTTGAGCTTTTCCTGACCTTCAAGGCCGACCTGCGGCAGGATGATGTGGCGGTTGAAGCGTGCAAGTTCTTCGGGGGAAAGGATGCTGTTCATCAGCCGATTATGGCGGCAGGGGATGGCCTGTTCAATGCGTCCTTGTTCAATTCGTCGGGCCGGGTGTATAAATGCGGCATGGGAACGGTGGACGAATCGGTCAGGGGGCATCGCGAACGACTCAGGGCGCGCTTCGCCGGGCACGGTTTTGAAGGTTTTCGCGATGACGAGGTTGTCGAGTTGCTGCTTACCTACGCCATACCGAGAATCGACGTAAAGCCGGTGGCCAAACGCCTGATTGAAACCTTTCACACCCTGGCCGGGATATTTGATGCTCCGGTGGTGGAGTTGGCGCAGGTGCCGGGCGTGGGGGAGAAAGCGGCGGTGTTCCTGAGTATCATCAAACAGGCCGAGATGCGATATCTGGCTTCTGATTTGCCGGGGCGTTCAGTGTTCGACAGGCCGGAGAAGGTCAAAGCACATCTGCGCTTTTTGCTGCAGTCGCGCGGCATGGAATGCTTCGGCGCGGTGTTTACCGATCAGCAGCATCGCCTGCTGGCCACACAGATCATGTTCGAAGGCACGGTGGACCGCACTGCGGTGTATCCGCGCAACCTGATGAAGCGGGCGCTGGAACTCGATGCCAAGGGCCTGATCCTGTTTCACAATCATCCCGGTGGCACAGCGCGCGCCAGTGAAGAGGATATGGCGCTGACCCGGCGTATGATTGAGGCCTGTGCCCCGCTGGATATCAAGCTGCTGGATCATTTTCTGGTGGCGGGAACGCAGGTGCTGTCTTTCAAGGAAGAGGGGTGGCTCTAGCCAAAGCCGGATATTTTTTATTCTGGGAGCGATCTTGGCGATATTAATTGTTGTTTCCCTAAAAAAGCCGACTTATAGTCAGTGCTCGTTGTTGGGTTTGATTTCTGGGGCGGGGGATCGGTATGCTTGAATTTGCATGTCTCATGGGCGGGGCGCTGTTGCGGAGAATGCTAAGCGGCCTCGCGTGTCTATTATTGTTGCTCCCATTTTTTATGTCGGGTAATCAAGCTGTTGCCGGTGATGGTCATCGAAAGGACAAGTCGAAAGACCATGCCTATACCGCACATGTTGAAACCGATGACGAAGACAGAATGGATTCAGGGAAGTCCAATAGAAGGCGTGAATGGCATGAAGCTGATGATGTCCTGCCTACGGCAAACATTAGCGGTGGCAGCGTTGTTGAAGGACTGTCGGGTAAAACCCGTCTGATCTTTGCTGTTACCCTGAGCGGTCTGGCTGACGGCCATGTGGATGTGAGGTATGCAACAGTAGACGGCACGGCACGTGCCGGTGCGGATTACAGCCCGGTCAGCGGCACACTGACGATACCTGCAGGGAGTACCACTGCGATTATCAAGGTGGATGTGAAGGGGGAGTCCGTACCCGAATCGGATGAAACCCTGATCATGACGCTTTTCTCACCGTCCGGAAACCTTTTGCTGGGCTCAGCAACCGCAACCGGTACCATTATCAACGATGATGTCTCCCGCATGAATGATACCGGCATCACAATATTGGCGGATGCAGTGAGTCTTTCGCCTGCTGTTGCAACTTCTGTGTTGCTAGGCCAGGACGCAGCATATGGGCGGGATGCTGATCCGTTTCTAAACAGTAATGCGGATGGCCGGGCCGGATTCACTTTTACCAAATTGGATAGCACAGGTGCCCCTTTAGCCGACCAGACAGCGATTTACAGCATCACCCCATGGGACTGTGTACAGGATAATGTCACCGGCCTGATGTGGGAGGTGAAAACACCGGCAGGCGCAGGTGGCCTGCGGGACTCCACCTACGAATACTCCTGGTACAATTCCGATCCAACCTCGAACGGGGGATTTGCGGGAGGTTCAAACCTTGGAATCTGCGCGGACACTGTGAATTGTGATACTGAGAAATTCGTTGCTGCAGTGAATGCAGTGGCTTTGTGCGGTTATACCGATTGGCGGATGCCTGGTAAGGAAGAGCTGAATTCAATCAAGGATTACGGGGTCTCGACAACCGGCTTTTCCATTGACTTGAACTATTTCCCCAACACGTTCAAGGCATGGTACTGGTCTGCAACATCAGCCTATCATCCGGTTCTTGTATGGGGCGTAGGTTTCAGTTATCCCGATAATACTGGTCTGGGCAAGAAAGACTGGATAGATCATGTCCGTCTCGTTCGCGATGGGGGTGTCAGATGAAACGGGAGAACGATATGAGCGAGTGTCGGTTTGAAGATTGTGACGGGCGCAAGGGAGGCCGTCGCTTGCTGCAAGTCAGTGGTGTTTTTTATGCGTTTGTTGCCATGTTTTTATGGAGTTGCCCGGCCGTGGCCGCACAGACATGTCAATCGACGATTGTTGCCAGTACGCCCACTTCAGATTTCACAGACAACGGAGATGGAACTGTGACGGACTCGGATACCGGGTTGATGTGGAAACGTTGTTCGGAAGGCAAGGTATGGGACTGGGCAGGTTGTGCCGGTGCTGCCTCGCCATTAACCTGGCTGGGAGCTTTGGAATGGGTCGCACAGGTGAACAGCACTGGCGGGTTTGCAGGATACACGGATTGGCGTGTTCCCAATGTCAAAGAGCTGAATTCAATCATGGAAGAGCAGTGCAACTATCCGGCGTTGAATACGCAGGTTTTTCCATCTCCGGGGGATTGGTACTGGTCGTCTTCCCCCTTTGTCGCCGATGCGAATCAGGCTTGGGCCACCCAATTTTATAACGTCGGTTTTATCGAGGTCAGGCCAAAACTATTGTATGCAAATATCCGTCTTGTGCGCGGCCAATAGGAAAGCAGTGCTCCTGGCCGAATCGGATCGGCTGATTTTCGTAGCTGGGTTACTGAGTGAGAAAAGGCAGCCCGCAGGCCGCCTTTCCATTTTGACATAAAGGGCTTAACCCTTCAGCTTTGCCAGCACCTCGTTCTGTGCGGCCGGATCACAGACCTTCTGTGGTGGCATCTTGGTCTTGGCCTTGTCGTCGCCGGTGAACTTCTTCACGGCGTCTTTAGAGTTGCACATCCACTCGCGCAGCTTGGCTTCATCCCAGTTCCAGTTGGCATCCGATAGGCCGGGGCCGTACTTGAATCCCTCGAGCTTGCCGGCCGGGCGTCCGATGATTCCGCCAAGTCCTGGGCCGACTTTGTTGCTGCTATCGAAATTATGGCAGGTCGCACATTTTTGTTCCGCACCTGCGTGGGACGTGCCGGTTATGCCGACAGTGGCAAGCAGTGCGATTGCTGCAATGGTCATTGTATGTTTCATGCATTTCTCCCTAGGGTGAATGTGATCGATGATGCTGATCGGCAAACTGTCTGAGGATGGAGATCAGGCATGTAAAATCCCCTCCATGAACGTTTCCCGCAAGATACCATATAGACCCGATGCATGCCTGTCACTATGGATGCGAAACAGCTTGAAATGCATGCCGCGTAAGGAATTCGGATGCAGCACTAATTTTTCGTGCTGTCAGAGGGAGTAACAGTATCAGATATGCGGTAGACAGCGATGCCTCCCAGCTTGGGTTGTAACAGGTACTGGCCGACAAAGCCGCCGATATTCCAGCCGAACAGTTCGTAGCCGGGATGATATTCCAAGGGCCTATCCCACAAACGATGACCAATGACATGTCGTTGCTCCCATTTTTCGGTATCCAGGTTGAGAGACTTGTGCAATTTGCCAGAGGCCACAGCCTCTTTGTAACGCTGACGACTCCAATCGGCAGGGAGTAGTGAAAGGTAGGGTTGGAATTCCCAGTGGCTCAGTCGCGGACGAAACGGAATGCTGCAATCGTAGATGCGTATGCCGCCCCAGTAATCGCTGACATAGAGTTTGCCATCGTGAATCACCATGTCGTTGAGCATGTCTCCCTGATGCAGTAAACGCTCATCAAACCAGTCATCCTGAAAGGCGGGAGGGGTATCGGCGGTGTTATGCACCCGGCGCATATGCTTTGTGTCGGATACGTCGATGACGGCAATGTGTGGAGAATCCATATCTTCAGCGCCCTGTATGACATACAGGTAATCGCCGTTCAATGCAGTGCGCCGCCCCGAACCCTGCCATGTGTATGGTGCTCGCGCGCCGATACCCTGCTCAGAGTAGATGCCGGTGATTTGCATGCGAGCCGGATCAGATATATCCACGGAAACAATGCCGTTGTCGGCCACGGCGAACATGCGCTGTCCATCCGTGGCAGAGCTACCGAAGGCTAAGGATAGTTCTTCGGGTAGAATCATGTTGCCAATCTGGCGTGGATGGAGCGGATTGCCCATGTCGAAGGCTAGCAGGCTGATCTGTTGTTTCCCTGTTCGCAGCCATTCATAGAAAAGATGCCTCCATTTCTGCGGTGGCATAAGCGGTTGCCCCGGGAGTTTCCATTCACCCGCCTCGGTGGGATTTGCTGGATCGTGTATGTCGATGATGCGCCGTGATGCATGTTTGCCATAGTAGAAATAAGACCCACTGATGCCCACGGCATAGTCGTCGAAACGCCCCGGACGGTAATACCCCTTGATTCCGATGTGCAGGGGATCTGAAGCGTCGAGGATCCCTACCGTCCCTCCCCACTCCAGATTGAGAAGTCCGATATTTTTTTCAATGAGAAGTTGCTGGTTTTCACCGGCGCTCATGAATAGTGCGCCGCGCTGCGGCAGGTCCGGCTGGCTGATATCGAATCGCCAGAGCCCGTAATACTGGTCGGTTACATAGGCCGCATTACCGGCCAGAGTAATACGCTGCATATTGCTGCGCCCCCACGTCGCGTGCCTGATGTGTTGCAATTGCCCATCGTGCCAATGGAAGACATGCATGCCGCCATCCGGACCGTCGTAACCGATTCCGGACTCGAGCACATAGGCCCAATCGCCTTGTGCAGCCAGAGACGTCGCATGTCGCATGTCCCCTTCGTTGCTTTGGGCCAGAAGTCTGGGTGCGTAAGCCTCGTTCACATCAATCAATTCCAGAGAACTCCCCTGAACGGTTAGCCAGGCATGCCCCTGCTCAATGCTCAAGCCGGTGATGTTGCCTGTCGCCTGGTAGCCGCTGATTCGACGCGGGCTGGTGGGTCGATCCAGCGCATAGATATCAAGTCGGCTGCCCTGGATGATATAGCCGTAGCCTTCAGCGATTGTGCTGAACATTGGTTGTTTGCCAAGGTGATACACCTGAATGTCTTTTGCATCGGTCACATCAAGCATATACAGCCCCGGTTCGGGTATGGCGGGGTTTACAGGCCAATCTTTCCAGTTGCCTTCCGGTTTGATGGATAGGTACAGGTATTGCCTGCCATCACGCTGCAGGCCAACCATCATCCTCCCGTGATCGGCAGGCGGTGGCAGCCTCCAGCGACCGATCCGGGTCAGTTTTCCGTCCGCATCCATATCGAACATCGTGATACCGTGATAATTGGCAAGAACATAGACCCGGTTACCCAGCATCACCATCGCCGCATTGGTGTTCCCGGTGTCGAAGGTCTGTTCGATGTGTGGCGCGGAGACATCGCGCCAGTTGATGTTTTGTAGGCCGCGCCAGGTTTCGCCGTTGCTTAGCAGCACATGGTTGCCGCTTGTCGCCACGGAAACCGGCCAGCCGTGAGGTGTCGGCAGAAAGGCAAGTCGTTTGACTCCCTGAATGTCCAGGCTTCGGATTTCGGGTATCTGGCCGGTTGACGGGAAGAATGCCAGCAGCAGGCCGCAGCTCAGCAGCGCAAGCATCAGGCAAGCACGGCGAAGAAGTGAGCCAAGGTATCGCATTTATTGAGCCTACGGCAAGGCAAATCGCCTGGCCAGTGCAAAAAAGCACGGTGCGATGTCGCGCCCCCGGGGGTTGAAAGGTTGTCGTATAATCAGGCGGCGATATTGGATTCCTGTGTATCGTCGTCTTGTCTGCGGCTTAGCCACCATGTGGTGAAACCCATGAGGGTAATCAGCAGCGCCAGGTTTGCGGTTCTGGCAGGCCTGGCACACCGGGCGCCATTATCGTTGACGTGTCGGTCACGCCATTGATGGTGACGCTCGAGATCACCGGGGCTGCCGTACTGCTCCACCATAAACCGACCGCATCGCCCACCGGGCCATTGGTAGTTAGCGTGGCACTCAGAGCGCTTGCAGAGGTTGCTCCGCTCGGGGTTTGGGACGTAACGAGTAGATTGGGTGCGTCGGCGAACATGGCCCCGGTGATGGGAACCGAGGCTCCGAGCAAGGCTGAGAAATTATACGTCCCTGCACTTCCATTCCCGGATGCCAGTGAGTATTGATAGACATAGCCGGCTCCCAATCCTGCGAGTCCACCCGGCGCGGTGGCTGTAGAAGCGTACACAGACCAGTTAACGCTCATCGAGTCCGAACCGCCGTTCAAAGCAAACAGGCTTGTGCCGGAATACAGCGGGGCTGCCTGCGCTTGGGACGGGGTGAACAGCAGCGGCATCAGCAGCAGTGCGGCAAGCGTGAGAGTCTTTTTCATTGAGGTTCGTGCGGATCCTAATGGCAAGTCCCGAATGTAGGAACGCGGGAGATTTTGGTCAATAACCATAACAGGTGACAGGGAAAGGCAGGATTCAGCGTGGTGGCGTGGGCTTTTCACAGGGCAATGCGGGCGCATACCGCATGTGGGGGCAATCCATGCAAACAAAAAAAGGGGCGCGGTAACGCGCCCCTTGGGGTTCTCGTTGCTGTCGTGCGATCAGGCGGCGATGCTTGCTTGCAGCTGTTCGTCATCCTGACGACGGCGCAACCAGAAGGTGGCGAAGCCCATTAGGGTAATCAGCAGCGCCCAAGTCTGCGGCTCCGGTGCGCCAGGGGTGGCGGCACCAGCACCGGCAGCACCGGATGGGCCGATGCCGCTAATGGTGACGTTATTAATGGTGACCGAACCTGACGTGACCGGGGTGACGTTGCTGTCCCAGAATAAATTAACAGCCCATGTGGATGCGGTGGCAGTGGCCGGGGTTACAAAAGTCGACTGCAGGGATGACAATCCGGTTACTGGAACTCCACTGCTCGGTGTCTGGGTGAAATTTGTTATACCGGGGGTCCTGCTCGAGCCACCCTGTGTAATTGAAGTGACACCGGTCAATGCGGTAAAGTCGAAGGTTTGCGCGGAGTTATTGCTGGTGCCAATTAATTGGTATCTGTACCTATAGGCCGCCCCGTTGGTTCCTGGGTTGTCAATAGCCCAGTTCATGGTAACGAGGGTGGAATTCGGCAGGGTATAGATAGCGGTGCCTTCATAGAGAGGTGCGGCCTCGGCTTTAGTGGCCAGCAGCAGCGGCATGAGCAGCAGGGCTGCGATCATCATTGGTTTTTTCATAGGTTCATTCCTATTAGACAAATTTTGCGAAATGTGACGATGGCGAGGGGGGGGGTGTCAAGAAAAGCTTTGTTATTGTAAGGGCATGGTTTGCCAGATGGCTGCAAGGCGCTCCCGGGCCATGCGGATTTCATTCTCCCGGTGGCCGCTTTGCCCGAGCGGGGTGGAGATATGCACCACGGCGATGCTGTCCAGGCGGCGCATGGCGCGGGCCAGCATCTGGTGCAGACGGAATTCCATATAGCCGTGCACCCAGCGACCATCGACCCGATAGGCGAACCAGTCCAGCCGTGTGGTATGCATGCGCGGTAATTCTTCAAGGATTTCATTCACTACCGGTACCTGGGGGGCTGTGGTTGAGTCAATGCTATGCAGTTGCTCAGCCAGCATGCGCCAGCCTTTGCTGCGATAGCAGAAGCGCGGGTCGTCCACATCACGTCCGGGGCCGCCCAGGCTGATGATCATCTGTCCGTCAACAATATCACCCGGATTGCTCAGCGATTGCATGCGCACCACACGTACGATGGCGCCGGCTTGCATGGCGTCCTGTATCTCTTTCGATGAGGCATCGACCACGCCCGATTCTATGCTCTGCCAGTCGGCCGGGGTTTTCCATTCGGGTAAAACCACGCTCGACTTCTCGCCCGGAATGGCGAAGGACAGGATGCCGACAAGCAGCAGGGCAAGTCCGCCGAGGTGCAGCGATCCCGGGGGCGAAGCCGTGAATGCAACTGCACTGTCCTGCCAGAGTTCTTTCAGGATGCACGGGATCCCGGCCAGGGGCACAGCTTTGGTCCTGAAGCTATGCGCAGGCTTATCAAGCCATGTCAGCAAAAGCGCCGCCTCGAACACAATCAATAGAAAGGGTGAAATATCTTCCACCCATATCATCGCCCATTCATGGCTCCAGTAGTGACCTATGCCAAGAGCGGTTACCAGCCTGATGCCATTGCCGCAAAGAATGATGATGAGAACGACCAGCGGATGCAGCCAGCGCTGGGTGATGCTGCCCCAGCCCATGCCCATGAAATAAATGGCGACGGTGAGCACGGCGACAAAGGAGCGCATGCCGGAACAGCCTTCCTCGACAACCAGCTTGAATCGCCCCGAATCCAGCGTAACGCCTTCCTGCCAGACAGGCAGGCCCAGAGTGTCGAGGATGAAACGGGCCATCGTTGACGATACCTCCTGCAGCGGCAGCGCCATGTATTGCACGATGCTCCACGGCCAGGGGATGGACAGCAGGGTGAAATAAAGCGGTGCGGCAACATATCCGAACCGTTTTGCGCCGAGACGCCAATGCAACAGGCCGAAGATGGAAAACATCCAGCCAAGCGCTTTCAGGGTGGCAATATCAAGGCTCAGTCCCAGCATAAGTATGAAAGCACCGGTTGGGAGCATCAGCGGCTCCAGGGTTGTCAGGAAAACAGGCCTCAATGTGTTTCGCCGGACTCCTGCGCTTGTTACTTCCTGCTCTTGTTCGGATGCAGAGAGTCGCCAGATCGCCAGCCCCACCCCCCAGAGCATGACCATCCATCCGTGGCTGAAATAGGGGTCGGTGGCCCATGATTGGAGAAACCACGGGGCTATGTAGTATGCGGGGGCGCTAAGCAGGGCCGCACTCAACCACCAGGCTGCAGGATTGAGTCGTTGAATCAGTGCATCTAACATCGGCGGGAGTGTATCCAAGTGCTTAAGAAACAGAAACACAGATCAAGAAAGACAAATAAGTTAACACAGAAACGAAAGCAGAAACGCCTATTGGTAGGTATAAAGCTGCTGGTTCTGGTTTCGCTGGCTGTTGGTCTGGTAGGTGTTCTGGGCTGGTCTGCCTGGCAGATGACACCTGGAAAGAAACAGCAGAATCTGATCGAGCATGCACGCGAAATGATGGAGCAGAAGGCATGGGGTGAGGGTGTGGTTGCTCTGCGCAAGGCTCTGGACATTTATCCGGATGACAAGGGTGTGCGCTACATGCTGATGTCCAGTTTGTTCGCAGACGGGAAGGTGGAGCAGGGCCTGTCTGAGATGGAAACTATCCTGTTGATGCAGCCCTATGGCGACGATGCTCACCGTCAGCGATTTTCGGAATATTACGGTTTTGCGCGTTCGGCCATGAAGCCGGAGAGATTGCTGGCGATGGCCGGGCGGATACGCCAGTCGCTGCCAAAGGATGTGCAATGGATGGCCGAGATGCTGGAGGCCCGCGCTGCCTATCAGGCAGCCGACTATGAGCAATCCGCCAGCTTGTTTGCCCGGCTTGTCGATGCTGATGCTCAGAATTATCTGGCAAAGCTGGATTGGGCGCAGAGCCTGCTTGCTGCCGGCAAGGCGGCTGAGGCCGGCGCCTTGTTCGCTGTGCTGCTCGAAGCGGATCCCGACGCCATCGATGCCCTCAACTGTTATGCCGCCGCGCTGACCCAGCAGGGCAAGTCGGATGCCGCACTGGATGTGTTCATTCGCGCTTCGCTGGTCGGCCAGCCTCCGGCGCTGCAATCGCTGCTCAATGGCGGAATGTTCGCGATGAAAATGGGTAAAACGGCCGAGGCGAAAAAATACTTCATCGACCGTCTGTCCAAGTTCTACCCGGAGGACCGGCAGGGCCTGATCGTGCGCATGTATTTCGAGGTGCTGAGCGGTGACAAAGGAGTCTTTCTCGGTCTGCTCGACGGCATGCAGCCTGTGAGCAGTGCATCCGAGTTCAATGCCCTGGTGCAGTGGTGTATCGCCCGCGGCCAGCCTGTGTGGGGTCTGGAGTTGCTGGATGAGCGCAAGCCGGTGGATCTGGACAGCGACGACGCTATCACCAATCGTATCATGGCCATGTTTGCCCTGCGGCGTTACGGCGAGGCCGCGAAAATGGTCGATGGTATCGCGGACAAGGACAGGAAGTCGCTGGTCGAAGCGGAACTGGATGTACGTGCCGGCCGGCTGCAGGAGGCGGAGAAGCGGCTCGTCACCCTGATCGAGGCGGGCAAGGTGCATCCCGGTCCTTTCACCGCGCAGGCGGAGCAGGGGCTGATGCGGATCCGGGCCATGCAGAAGGCGCTGGATAGTGCCGATCTGCTGCCGCGCGCCAGAGTCCTGCTGGGCCAGGGGCGCGGTGCCGAGGTGCTGGCGCTGCTCGATGGGGTGAAAAAACCGGATGCCGATCTGCAATTGCTCGGTGTGATTGCCCTGATGCAGTTGAACCGCAAGCCGCAAGCGTTGACGCAGCTCGAAGCCTTGCGCAAGCTCTATCCTGAGCACGGTGATGTCTGGCTGGTCTGGGCTCGCGCCAAGGCCGAAAGCGATCCGCAGCAGGCGCTTTCCGGCTTGCTGGGGGCGAGGACGAGTCAGGCGGACGGCCCCGGGCTGGAGAGCCTGATCGGCGAGCTGCAGTACAAGCTCGGCCAGCAGGCGGAGGCTATCGAGACATGGGCGAATGTGTCAGCGCACTGGCCGGGTACACTGCAGAGCAATGTGTCGATGTTGTTCCGTGCGCAGGCTTACATGGTTCAGAAAGATTGGGCCAGGGCCATCGATCTCTGGCAGCAGTTGATGAAGGTCGCGCCGGATGATCCGGCCACATTGAACAATTTTGCCTACAGTCTGTTGCAGGGTGGCGGTGATCTCGGGAAGGCCGAACAACTTGCTGCTCGGCCTCTGACCATCATGCCGGGCGATGCGGCGATTGCCGATACGCTGACCGAGGTAAGAAAGGCAAGAGCATCGGATGCGAAAAAGGCAGGTGGTTGATGTCCGCTAGAATTAAATTCTAATGATCAGTTCTCAGGAGGGATGTTTTGATATTGGCAGGTATTCATGCGGTGAAGCATGCTCTGGAATCCGACGAACCGGTCAGCGAGCTGGTTATCGAGCGCGGCAAAGGCGAACGCGGTAAAGGGCATCCGCGTCTCAATGAACTGATTCACCTTGCGAAAGTTCGCGGCATCCGTATTTCATTCCAGCCGAGACAGGCCTTGGAGCGACTTGGCGAGGGTGTGGCGCATCAGGGGGTTGTGGCGCGCGTCGCGACTGCCCGTAAACTTGATTTCAGCGTATGGCTCGAATCCCCCGGAGCATCGGAAGCTCGGCTTGTGCTGTTGCTCGATGGTGTGACAGATCCTCACAATCTCGGGGCCTGCGTGCGCAGCGCCGAGGCTGCAGGTTGTTCGGCGGTCATTGTTCCCAGAGATCATGCGGCGGATGTGGAATCGCCTGTCGCCGCCAAGGCGGCATGCGGTGCGATTTCCCGTCTTCCTGTGATGACCGTAACCAATCTTGTGCGAGCCATGCAGCAGTTGCAGGAAAAGGGATTGTGGCTGATAGGTCTGGCAGGCGAGGCCGAGGCTTCGATATATCAGTCGGACCTGAGCGGACGCATCGGTGTGGTGATGGGAGCAGAAGGCAAGGGTATGCGCAGGCTGGTTCGCGAGCAATGCGACTCCGTGCTCAGTATTCCTATGCCGGGCAATGTCGAATCGCTTAATGTGTCGGTAGCTACAGGGGTGACCTTGTTCGAGGTGGTACGTCAGCGCTTGCAGGCGGTCAGAAACACGGCTGAGCCGGCCTGAGCAATGTGATATCAGGCAGCTTTTTTATCGTCTCTGGCGGTTTCGGTGCCGACGCGGACAAAGCTCTTGCCGCAGTACTGGCAACGGCCGCTGCCGTTCTTCAGGTTGATGTAAACCAGAGGGTGCTGCCCGTTGTCTGAACATGAAACGATGGGTTCTGTTACTTTGATTGTGGCTGTCACTTATACCTCCCGAATACTTGTGCCGGCTACGAATGAAGGCGCGCATTGTGTCGGGCGGGGCCGCGATGTCAAGTTCGGGGCCGGAAAATTATCTTATCGCAGGGAGTGCAGGTATGCAGAAATTGGACAGGATTCTGATCGAAGGGCTGGAAGTGCGCACCGTGATCGGCATCTATGACTGGGAGCGGGAGATCCGCCAGACGGTGCGTCTGGATATGGAAATGGCCTGGGATGTCAGCCGCGCGGGAAAGAGCGACGACATTGCCGATACGCTGGACTACAAGGCGGTATCCAAGCGCCTGATCGCCTTTATCGAGGCCTCCAGTTTCGGCCTGATCGAGGCGCTGGCCGAGGCCTGTGCACGTATTCTGATCGATGAGTTCCATGTGCCCTGGATGCGCCTGAAGCTTTCCAAGCCCGGAGCTGTGCGTGGCAGCGAGAATGTCGCCGTGCTGATCGAGCGCGGTAGCCTGCAAGCTGAGTGAAGCAGACCTACCTCATCGGCATGGGCTCGAATATCGAGCCGGAACGCTACCTGTGCTCTGCGGCAGCAGCCATCCGCGAGCGCTTTCCCGGGGTGCGTTTTTCAGCCGTGTACCGCTCGGCAGCCGTGGGTATGCAGGATGCGGCGGACTTTCTGAATGCCTGTTGTCTGCTGAGCAGCAACAGCTCACCTGCCCAGATGCAGGTGTGGCTGAAGCAGCTGGAGGATGCACACGGGCGTGACCGCTCGCACGGTTCCTGGCGGCCGCGCACCCTCGATCTGGATCTGCTGATGGCAGGGGACGAGGTGCTGGACGACGAGCTGTTCTGTTATGCCCATGCTTATGTTCCGGCGTGCGAATTGAGCATTATTCCGCATGCCGAAGTGGATTCGGAAGGTCTATTGCGAACCTCCCTGATGCTTTGATCATGCGGCGGCTTTCCAATGTTTGCTTGTAAAACCAACGCTGCTGTTTACACTTCCCCAACCCGTTTTTTCACCCTTTAGGAGATACGCATGCTGCTGGTGGTGCCCGCCGAAATACGCGACAACGAGGCTCGCGTTGCGGCAACTCCCGAGACTGTCAAAAAATTCATCGCGCAGGGCTTTGCCGTGCAGGTGCAGGCCGGTGCCGGTCATGGCGCTCTGATTGCCGATGCCGACTACGAGGCCGCCGGTGCGAGCATCGTCAAGGATGCCAAGACGCTGCTTAAAGCCGCCGATGTGGTGCTCAAGGTGCGCCCGCCGGAGAAGTTCGAGATCAAACTGCTGCCTGCCAGGGCCGCGGTGATCAGCCTGTTCGCGCCGTTCACCAATCCGCTGCTCAGCGATTATGCCGCGCACGGCCTAACCTGTTTCGCGCTGGAGATGGTGCCGCGCATTTCGCGTGCGCAGAGCATGGATGTGCTGTCCAGCCAGGCCAATATTGCCGGCTACAAGGCCGTGCTGATGGCGGCCGAACACTACCGCCGTTTCTTCCCGATGATGATGACCGCTGCCGGTACCGTGCAGCCGGCGCGTGTGCTGGTGATGGGCGCCGGCGTGGCCGGTCTGCAGGCGATCGCCACGGCCAGAAGGCTGGGCGCGATGGTCGAGGCCTTCGATGTGCGTGCCGCGGCGCGCGAACAGGTGGAAAGCCTGGGTGCGAAGTTCGTCGAGGTGCCGGTGGAAGAGGATGCCGAGGATGCCGGCGGCTATGCCAAAGAGGTGAGTGCAGAATACAAGCAGAAGCAGGCCGAACTGATCGCCGAACATGCCGCGAAATCCGATATCGTGATCACCACTGCACTGATTCCCGGCAGGCCTGCTCCGGTGCTGGTCACCGAGGATGTGGTCAAGGTGATGAAGTCCGGTTCGGTGATCGTCGATATGGCCGCGGGTATGGGTGCAAACGGGGTGGGCGGCAATTGCCCGCTTACCGAGCTGGACAAGACCGTGATCAAACACGGTGTCACCCTGCTCGGCGAGAGCAATATCCCCTCGCTGGTGGCCGCCGATGCCAGCCAGCTGTACGCGCGCAATCTGCTCAACTTTCTGATGCTGATGAGCGATGGCGAGGGCGGGCTGAATACCGTGCAGGAGGATGAAATCATCGAGGCTGCGGTGCTCTGTCGCGGCGGCGAATTCCTCAAGCCGCAGTTCCTCAAGGGAGGCAAGGCATGAATGCCGAGATGAGTCAGGCCGCTGCCGCGGTTGCAGAGAGCGGCGCACATGGCGCAGCCGTCGATCCTTTTGTGTTCGGTTTCACAGTGTTTGTGCTGGCCGTGTTCATCGGTTATCACGTGGTCTGGAATGTGACCCCGGCACTGCATACCCCGCTGATGAGTGTCACCAATGCCATCTCCGGCATCATCATCGTCGGTGCGATTCTTGCCGCCGGACCATCGGAGATGAACACCGGCAGCATCCTTGGCCTGATCGCCGTGGCGCTGGTGGCTGTGAACATCTTCGGTGGTTTTCTGGTCACGCAGCGTATGCTGGCCATGTTCAGAAAGCGCAAATAATGTGCGCATCAGTTAGGGGTTAAACATGTCTGCAAATATGGTGGCAATGGCCTATCTGGTCGCTGCGGTTCTTTTCATCCTCGCGCTCAAGGGGCTGTCCAGCCCGGTGTCGGCACGACGCGGCAATCTGTTCGGCATGATCGGCATGGCGCTGGCTGTCGCTGTGACCCTGAACATGCCGGGCGTGCACAGCTACGGCTGGATATTCCTCGCCATGCTCATCGGCGGTGGTGCCGGTACGTTGATCGCGCGCAGCATTCCGATGACCCATATGCCGCAGCTGGTGGCCGCCATGCATTCGCTGGTCGGTCTGGCCGCGGTACTGATCGCCACCTCCGCGCTGTATAATCCGGGCGCTTACGGTATCGCCGCAGCCGATGGCAGTCTGCATATGGCCAGCCGCATCGAGCTTTTCCTCGGCACCTTCATCGGGGCCATCACTTTCACCGCTTCCGTGGTCGCCTTCGCCAAGCTGCAGGGTCTGGTGTCCGGTCGTCCGCTGGTCTTCGCAGGGCAGCACTGGGTGAACCTGTTGCTGGGTATCGTGATGATCGGCTCTGGTATCGTCTTCTGCGTGAATGGTGAGTGGACGCCGTTTTTGATCATGACCGGCATCGCGCTGGTGCTCGGTGTGCTGTTGATCGTACCCATCGGCGGTGCGGATATGCCGGTGGTGGTCTCCATGCTGAACTCCTATTCCGGTTGGGCTGCCGCAGGAATCGGCTTCACACTGGGTAATAATATGCTGATCGTGGCTGGCGCGCTGGTCGGTTCCTCCGGTGCGATCCTTTCCTACATCATGTGCAAGGCGATGAACCGCTCGCTGTTCAATGTGCTGCTCGGCGGGTTCGGCGGTGCTACGGCCGCTGCCGGTGGCGAAGAGCGTGAGCAGCGCCCGTACAAATCGGGAGCCGCCGAGGATGCCGCCTTCCTGCTGCAGAATGCCGATTCCGTGATCATCGTGCCCGGTTATGGTCTGGCCGTGGCGCGTGCGCAGCATGCGCTGAAAGAGGTTGTGGATGTGCTGACCGCCAAGGGTGTGAAGGTGCGTTTCGCCATCCATCCGGTGGCAGGCCGTATGCCGGGGCATATGAATGTGCTGCTGGCCGAAGCGGATGTGTCCTATGATCTGGTGCAGGAGATGGACGAGATCAATCCGGAATTCGTCGATGCCGATGTGGCGCTGGTGATCGGCGCCAACGATGTGACCAACCCGTCGGCCAAGACCGATCCGACCAGTCCGATCTACGGCATGCCGATTCTGGATGTGGACAAGGCCAAGCATGTGGTGTTCGTGAAGCGCTCGATGGCTGCCGGTTATGCCGGTCTGGACAACGATCTGTTCTACATGGACAAAACCATGATGCTGTTCTCCGATGCCAAAAAGGCCTGCGAATCCATCCTGCACGCTTTGAAGTAGAGATAAGTCCTGCGTTCACCCGATGGCTTGATAATACCTATCCCTATCTGGAAATACGGTGAAAAAGGGAGATGTAATGTCAGAAAAGCCCCGCTATCCAGACGAATCAGAAGTTAAGGTTGAGCGGACATCCTTTTCCATTTCAATTCTTGTTTTGTCGACGTTGGCGATTTGGTCTTTCTATTGTTATGTCACAGGTTTTTCTGACATTCTCAATAGCTAAACCCGCTCTGTGAAGATAAGCAATCCGGTGGTGACCGTAGAGCAGTAGGTTAGGTTGGCGCGACGCACCCGGCAACCATCCTGCGCGTTTTATAATGAAGTCCCTCCGGGTGGTTTATAACCTTTAGGGGTTGGTGTCTGCAGGCTCCCTGTTAAGGACCAGAGAATCTTCGGCGGCAACCTGCTCGGCAGTCCGATCCGGTTTCGATGCGTCGGGCTGCATCTGTAGCTGCTGCATCAGGCTTGCATGTTGCTGGTTTCCCCGCCATTGATAAACAATCGTATAGGCCATGACCTGCTGCACATAGCGGCGGGTTTCGTTGAACGGGATGGCTTCCACCCATATGTCCGGCAACTCGAACGGCGTGCTCTTCAGCCACTGCCCGACCCGGTATGGCCCGGCATTGTAGGCGGCGGCGGCAAGCGCCAGATTGTCGTTGAAACGCGACTTCATATCGGCCAGATAACGTGAACCGAGCTGGATATTCGTCTGAGGCGTGAACAGCTGGCGGTGCGCGCCCGAAAGTCCCATTTGTTTTGCCACCATCTTTGCCGTTCGCGGCATCAGCTGCATCAGGCCGCGCGCGCCGGCGTTGGAGGTGGCCTGCGAATTGAAGATCGACTCCTGCCGGATGATGCTCCAGATGGATGATGGTTGCAGTCCGGTCTGGCTGGCAGCCAGCATGACCTCTCCCTGGAATTGCAGCGGAAAGCGCTCGGTCAGGGCGTTTTCGGCCCTGCCTCTGTAAGCGGCAAGGATCGCCTGATCTGGCCAGTCCCAGCTTGCAGCCAGACTGGCTGCAACCCGCCATGTCTGTTCGTCAGCACCTGCAAGCGCGCTGTTCCATTCACGCCCGGCCTTGTTGTTGCTGCCCAGAGCCAGCCACTCCCGGGCCCGCAGCATGCCGGGCCTGTCTGCAAGCTCTTGCAGCGCATGCTGCGAGGTTTCGAGGGACTCATGGTTGAATCGATAGGGCAGGCCGGCCCGTTCGGCGGCAAGGAAGCTGTAATAGCCACGCCCGAGAGCCAGCTCTGCATAGATGGACTGGGCTTCAGTCTGCGTTCCCATGGCGTCCAGCGCACGTGCCTTCCAGTATTGCCAGACATCCAGTTGTTGTTCGTCCGGAGGCATGCGGGCAATCATCCTGCTGACATTCTCCCAGTCCTGCTGCAGCAGATACAGACGGGTCTGCCACGATCTGGTTTCCTCATCGCTGCTGTCTTCAGGGAGCTCCGCCAGCCATTTGCTGGCGATCAGCAAGTGTTGCTTTGCCGCGCGCAGGGCAATTTGTTTATGCAAAGAGGCAAACAGGGATGGATCGATGCCGGCGATGTTCAGATGCTTCATCTGGTGCAGCGTGGCATGAGCCTTGATCGGGTCCTGTCTTGCCAGTCGCTGCATGCCATCGCTGAAGATCGCGCGCGGCAGATCGGCGGACATGCGGGCCGGGTGGGAGAGCGAGGCGGGCCAGTGCTCGAACTGTTTCTGCGGCTTGCTCTGCAGCTTCCTCCAGTAGCTCAACCACTGCTTCTGCTGCTTTTCCAGCCCGCCGCTGATGGCCTCGACCACCTTCCACTGGCGGGAACGGGCCAGCCGAATGATGTGCTCCCACTGCTCCTCGGTTGTCGGGTGGCCGCTCGCCAGCCAGGCCTGATGCAGGGGCATCGTCATGTCCGGTTGCTTGCGCAGTCGCGGCCAGATGCGGCTGTATTCACGCAGGGCTTCATCCTGTCTGCCTGTGTACCAGTCGCTCATCATGGCCAGTTCGGGTCTGGCTTTGCGGAGTCCGGGGTGCTGCTCAAGCAGATCCCCCAGCATCGCCCACTGTTGGCGGGCAGCCAGGCTTTCGGCCCATGCTTTGCGCAGGTCTCCGGCTTCGGGGATGTCCGCACGGCTTTGCAGTACTCCGGCTACGGCCTTGTCGGTGCCTTCGTCTGCGCTATCGAGCTGCTTCCAGACTTGCCAGATTTCGAGGTAAGGGGTGAGCGGATATGTGACGAGTTGTTGCTTCAGGGTGTTGAATTCATGCAGTTGCCCGGCATCAAGCGCTTGCCGCGCCTGCATGAACAGTTCGCGTTGTTGCTGCAGGTCGGCTGCCTGTGCGACGGGGGCGCAGGCAAACGACAGGAGGATCATCAATAATACAAAACGCATGGCCACCCCTTGCTTCCGCTGCACGCAGCATAGGGTGCTTTGAGAAAAGATGCCAGATAGCCTGACTCCGTCGCTTCGCTGCTGGAGTGCGGCGGCGCGGGGGGTTATGCTTTGCCATCCCATTTTCAGAACATGAATGACAACCGACGAGGCTTGAACCATGGACATTGACGTACACAAGGTGGCGATGCTGTCACGCATCCGTCTGACCGATAAAGAGGCGGCGCATCTCGGCCCGCAGCTGGGTAATATTCTCGGATATATCGAGCAGCTCTCGGAGGTGGACACCACAGGTGTCAAGCCGACTGCGCATCCGCACGATGTGGCCATGCCGCAGCGGGTCGATGCCGTGAGCAATGCCAACCGCCGCGATACCCTGCAGAAGCCCGCCCCCAATACTGAATCCGGACTGTATGTCGTCCCGAAGGTGATCGAGTAACCATGCCATTTTCCACCCTATCCGACCTGAAAGCCCGGCTTGATGCCGGCGAAACCACAGCTGTCGAGCTGGCGAAGCTCTATCTGGCCCGTATCGATGCATATAACGGCGAACTCAATGCCTTCGTGGATGTGGATCATCAGCACATCCTCGATCAGGCGAAGGCTTCCGATGCCCACCGCGCCAAGCACGGTGCACGCGAGCTCGAGGGCCTGCCGATCGCCATCAAGGACATCTTCTGCACGCAGGATGGTCCGACCACCTGCTGTTCGAACATCCTCAAGGGCTTTCATGCACCCTACGATGCGCATGTCATCACTCGCCTGAAGAACGCCGGCGCCGTGCTGCTCGGCAAAACCAATATGGACGAGTTCGCCATGGGCTCATCCACCGAGACCAGTGCCTTCGGCCCGTGCCGCAATCCCTGGGACACCGCGCGCATTCCGGGCGGTTCCTCCGGTGGTTCGGCTTCCGCCGTGGCCGGCGGTCTGGCACCGGCAGCGCTGGGCACCGATACCGGTGGCTCCATCCGTCAGCCGGCTGCGGTCTGCGGCATCACGGGTTTGAAACCGACCTATGGACGCGTATCGCGTCGCGGCATCATCGCCTTTGCCTCCTCGCTGGATCAGGCAGGCCCGATGACCCGTACCGTGAAGGATACGGCGATGATCTCGGCAGTGCTGTGCGGGCATGATTCCGGCGATTCCACCTCGGTGGTGGATGCACCGGCAGTCGATTGGCTGAAGGCCTGCGAAGGCCGCGACATGAAAGGCCTGAAGATCGGCAAGCCCAAGGAATATTTCGTCGATGGCATGGATGCCGCTGTACGCAAGTCTGTTGAGGATGCGCTGGCAAAGTGCGTGGAACTCGGTGCCGAGATCGTCGATATCTCGCTGCCTCATACCAAATACGCAGTCGCCGCCTATTATGTGATCGCCCCGTCCGAGGCCTCGGCCAATCTGTCGCGCTACGACGGTGTACGTTTCGGGCATCGCTGCGAGAATCCGGATGATCTGCTGGATATGTACACGCGCAGCCGTGACGAGGGCTTCGGCGATGAGGTCAAACGCCGCATCCTGACCGGCACCTTCGCGCTGTCCTCCGGTTACTACGATGCCTATTACCTGAAGGCGCAGCAGGTGCGCACCCTGATCCGTCAGGACTTCCTCGATGCCTTTGACAAGGTGGACATCATCGCCACCCCGACCAGCCCGATCCCGGCCTTCAAGATCGGCGAAAAGGCTGACGATCCGATCACCATGTATCTGTCCGATATCTTTACCATCGCACTGAACCTCGCGGGACTTCCCGGCATGAGCCAGCCTTGCGGTTTCGTGGGCGGCCTGCCTGTCGGTCTGCAGTGGATCGCGCCGGCATGGCGCGAGGACGTGCTGCTGGCAGCCGGCAGTGCATATGAGGCAGCGACGGACTGGACGACAAAAGCCCCCGCTTCCTTCGGAGGTGCAGCATGAGTTGGGAAACAGTCATCGGACTTGAGGTCCATGTACAGGTCAACACCAATACCAAGGCATTCTGCGGCTGCTCCACGTCCTTCGGGGCCGAGCCGAACACGCAGACCTGCCCGGTCTGCCTCGGCATGCCGGGCCAGTTGCCGGTGCTGAATATGGAGGTGGCGCGCAAGACCGCACTGACAGGTCTGGCCATTAACGCCACCATCAATCTGGAATCGAAGTTCGACCGCAAGAACTACTTCTATCCGGATCTGCCCAAGGGCTACCAGATCAGCCAGTTCTCCATCCCCATCGTCGAGCACGGTTATCTGGATATCCCCGTGGCCGATGGCGAGAAGCGTATCGGCGTCACCCGCATCCATATCGAGGAGGATGCCGGTAAGTCCATGCACGAGGGACTCGAGGGCGTATCGCATATCGATCTGAACCGCAGCGGCGTGCCGCTGATGGAGATCGTTTCCGAGCCGGATATGCGTTCGGCCGATGAGGCCGTGGCCTATCTCAAGCAGCTGCACCAGCTGGTGCGCTTCCTGGATGTGTCGGGCGCAGATATGGAGAAAGGGCAGTTCCGCTGCGATGCCAACGTGTCGGTGCGTCGCCCGGGCGAGCCGTTCGGCACGCGTGCCGAGCTGAAGAACCTGAACTCCTTCCGCTTCATCAAGCAGGCCATCGAATACGAGGTGGCACGCCAGATCGAGCTGATCGAGGACGGGGGAAGCGTGGTGCAGGAAACCCGCCTGTACGATTCGACCAAGGGCGAGAGCCGTTCGATGCGCGGCAAGGAAGAGGCGCACGATTACCGCTATTTCCCCGATCCGGACCTTCCGCCGCTGCGTATCTCGCAGCAGGAAGTGGACGGAATCAAGGCCGGCATGCCGGAGCTTCCCGGTCAGCTGCGCGCCCGTTTCGAGTCCGAGTTCGGGCTGTCCAGCTACGATGCCGATGTGCTTTCCCAGACACGCGAACTGGCAGGCTGGTACGAGGCACTGGTCGCAGCCCATCCGGCCGATCCGAAGCGCTGTGCGAACTGGATGGCCAATGAACTGCTCGGCCGTCTCAAGGAGCAGGGCTCGGATATCGTGGATTCGCCGGTCTCGCCGCAGCAGCTGGCAGGACTGCTCGATCGCATCGCCGACAACACCATCTCCGGCAAGATCGCCAAGGATGTGCTCGATGCCATGATGCAGGGCGAAGGGGATGCCGATACGGTCATCGAGGCCAGGGGGCTGAAACAGGTGACCGATACCGGTTCCATCGACGCCATCATCCTGCAGGTTATGGCAGCCAACCCCGAGCATGTCGAGGGCTTCCGCAGCGGTAAGGACAAGCTGTTCGGTTTCTTTGTCGGTCAGGTCATGAAGGCATCGAAGGGACAGGCCAGTCCCGGACTGGTCAACGAACGGTTGAAAGAGCTTCTCAAGGGTTGATGTCTTGAAGCGGCGGTGGCTGCGCAGGGGCTTGTTCGGCGCACTGCTGCTGGTGGGTGTTGCGTTCATCGTGGCATTCATTCGTCTGGATGATGCCGCCTTGCATGCGCAGGTCGAGGCCCAGCTCGAGCAGGTGACCGGCAGGACGGTCCATGGCGGCAAGACCCGCCTGAGCCTGCAGCATGGCGTCAGCCTGAAAATCAGCAATCTGAAGCTGGACGGGCCGGGTGGCGACTGGGAGCTGCAAGCGGATGTGGTACGCTTCGATCTCTCCATCGGCTCGCTGCTGATCGGCGATCTGCGGGTTTCCGGGGTGGATATGGTACATCCGGTACTGCGACTGTCCGGGACTATCCCACCTGCCGAGTTGTTTTCCGGGCCGCTGGTTGCACGGCTGATGCAGCAGACACCGTTGCTGAGCTTCCGTCAGGGCCGGATCGAGCTTCGCGACGAGGTTCTGGCTGACGAGGTGGCGGCCACATTGCGACGCATCGATCGCGAGCAGCAGACCACCTGGGAAGTACAAAGCCGCTATGCAGGCGGTGATTTTTCATCACAGGGATATATCCGTTCCGGAAACGGTGCCGGGGACAGGGTTTTCGGCCGTATTTCCGCGACGCAATTGCAGCTGGCGAATATTGCCGGGTTACCGCTTCCATCGTTGCACTACGATGTCCTTGATGCCTCGCTGACGTTTAGCCTTGATGCAGCAGGTCAATGGTCCTGGTTCGGAAACATGTTGACCCGGGACGAACATGCCGAGTTGCCGGAGTTGTCATGGCGAGGCAAGGTGAGCGGCAGCAGTCTGGAAGATTTTCGCTTGCACGATGCCTTTGTTCAATTCGGTGAGAAGACACGGCTTGTTCTGCTCGGTGGTTGCGAGTCGGGACATCCCTGCGGACTTGAAATTGAAACCCGTGCTGCCAATCCCGGACTGATTCTCAAGGCGGGGGGGATTGATATTCCGTTGCAGGGCAAGCTGGATGGAAGGGTTGAACTCAGCGAGATGGGCGATGGTTGGAACCTGAACGGCAAGGTGGCACTGCGCTCGATGAAGTGGGGGAAAACCCATCTGCCGGATTCGCAGATGGAGCTCTCCGGGCTGCATATGGAGTCGCCGGAGCGATTCCTGCTCGGACATGCCGTGATTCAGCCCGTCGATACATCCCTTGGATCGATCGAGATAACACGGCTGCAACAGAAGGATGACGCATTCAGTGTTTCCGCCCGATTGCTTGAACTCAATGGCATATGGTCCTCCATCGGCGGCGTCCTGTTACAGCGTTCCGGTTTGACGGCTGCCACGGGTGAGCCAGTGCCGATTTCCGGTTCCGGCATCATGAATGGTTCTGTGGATTGGATGGCGAAGGACGGGGATAGCAGTTTGCACTTTGACCTGACTGCGGCTGATGCCGCCATTGCTTTCGGAAAGGCTTTCGCCAAGCCGGCGGGGGTGGCTGCCGGCTTGAGCGGTACATACCGGTGTGAGCCGGAGTCCAGCCGCTTGGAACTGGTCGGGGTCCGGTTGGGGGAAAGCAAGCTGGGTAAGTTGCAACTGGCCTTCTCCGATGCGCCCCTGCAATTGTCTGTGGCCGGTGCACAGCTTGATTTGGATAAGCTGAAGGCTCAGGGCGTGCTGCTTCCCGGGGTGCTGGCAGGATGGCGGGGGGCGATCAGGGGTGATGTGGCAGATGTCGTGGCCGGTGCCGGGATGGACATGCGGACCCGGCTTGCAGCAGCCAGCGGCCATCTGCAGCTGGATCGCTTCGGTTTTGAAGACCAGTCGTTCAGCGGCCCGCTCGGTCTGAAAGCAGGGCATCTGAAAGCGGAGAAACTGAACTGGCAGCGGGGCACGGATTTTGCCGAGCTTACAGCCGATCTTGATCTGGGGAGATTGCGCGGCAGCGTGAATATCCTGCGTGCCGGATTCAAATGGAGCCCCGAGGCATCCTTGCCGGACTGGCTGCGCGAGGCCGATATCCGCGGGCGCTTCAAACAAACCGATATGCTGTGGAACGATAATGTCTGGAAGGGGATGAAGGGGGGCTTCGTCGCCCGCAAGGCTTCCCTGAAGCTGGATCATGTGAGCGGGGGGCTTGAAGGCGGTCTTGTGCAGAGCCGCAGCATGGAGATCAAGGGCGTGCCCGGCGGCATCCATTTTTCAGGTCTGCTGGGGATGAGTGCAGTGCGTCTGAATCAGTTGCAGGGGATGTCCGATGCAACGGGAGCGACGATGAACGGCTACATCTTCGCCAATGCCCGGCTTGCCGGTTCCCTGCCTGTGGGTAGCGGGCCGTGGAGAGGCAATGGAGATATCGAGATCCATCGGGGGCTGTGGAAGGAAGCCAGGGCTGCGCACCATATTCTGTGGCTTGACGATGCGGCAGCGAAGCTGGTCGATGGAGACCGGTTCGACAGGTTGAATGTGCGTTTCCGTTTCACCGACGATGCACTGCAATTCCGCAGGCTGGTTTTCAACAGGGACAGCATGACGGCAAAAGGCGAGGCGACCCTCAGTGCACAGGGTGATGTGAGCGGTGCACTGGATGTGCGGCAGGGTGATGTATCACTGCGAACCGGACTCGGTGGTCGCTGGCCTTCGCTGAACGGCTTTCTGCAATCCGCGGCCGGGCGATAAAGCGGACAGGTCGGGTAGAGGATCCGGCTTACTTGCTCTTCAGGGTTTTCAGGTAGGCGATGACATCGCGGCGATTCTGCGCTTCCTGCATCTCGGGGATGGTCGGCATGGTAAGTCCGTAAGGGTCGCTTTCGACCAGAGCCTTTGCCGTTTCATCCGTTTTGGCGAATTCCGCAGGACTTTGAAGCCATGTAAACACCCATGCCTCATCATGCCGGTCCATGACATCGAGCAGTCCGGGTGCGCCGACAGCGCTGTCTTTGAAGCTTATGTGATGGCAGTGGCTGCAGATGTTCTCGAAGATGACCCGGCCATGTTCTGTGTCGGCAGGGGTGGCATCTTCAGCGGAATGTACGGGCGGGGACGACATCAACAGGCACGATGTCAGTACCGCTACCGCTGCATATTTCCCGGATGTCCTCATGGTTCCCCTCTTCATCGAGGTCACTTTAGGCGAGAGTCGGCTCTCCGGCAAGTCCCGCATTGTGCACCCCTGCTGCGCGAGGCTTTTGACACTGCTTCCGGCAGGTCTATTTGCCACCAATGACGGCATGGGTCATCATGCGCCGCCTGATGATCCATGCTTCCGGAGTAAAGCCATGAGTGTTTCGAGTTTGACTGCCCTGTCCCCGCTGGACGGCCGCTATGCGGGAAAAATCAATGCGCTGCGTCCGTTCTTCAGCGAATACGGCCTGATCCGTTCGCGCGTCATTGTCGAGGTACGCTGGCTGGAGATGCTTTCCGACCATCCGGGCGTCCCTGAAGTGCCGACGTTTTCCGCCGAAGCGCGCAAGGCACTGCATGCCATTGTCGATGACTTCAATGAAAAAGACGCGGCGCGCATCAAGAGCATCGAGATCAATACCAACCACGATGTGAAGGCGGTGGAATATTTCCTGAAAGAGAAGGTGGCGGATGTCGGGGAGCTCGAAGCGGTTTCCGAATTCATCCATTTCTCCTGCACCTCAGAGGATATCAACAACCTGTCCTATGCGCTGATGCTGGATGGCGCGCGCCGCGAGGTGCTGCTGCCGGCCATGGACAAGGCCATCGCCTCGATGCGCAGCGGAGCACACGATATGGCCGCTGTCCCCATGTTGTCGCGCACCCACGGACAGACCGCCAGCCCGACGACCATGGGCAAGGAATGGGCCAATGTGGCGTATCGTCTGCAGCGCCAGCGCGACCAGTTCGCCGCCGTTCCGGTGATGGGCAAGATCAACGGTGCGGTGGGCAACTACAATGCGCATCTGGTCAGCTATCCGGATGTGAACTGGGCGGAGACTGCAGAAAACTTCGTCACATCGCTCGGTCTGGCGTTCAATCCCTACACCACGCAGATCGAGCCGCACGACTACATCGCCGAATTCAATGATGCCGTATGCCGTTTCAATACGATTGTGCTCGATTTCGCCCGCGATATCTGGTCCTACATCTCCATCGGCTATTTCCGTCAGATCACCATCCCTGGCGAGGTCGGCTCCTCGACCATGCCGCACAAGGTCAATCCCATCGATTTCGAGAATGCCGAGGGCAATCTGGGCCTGGCCAATGCGGTGCTGGAACACCTGTCCTCCAAGCTGATGGTCTCGCGCTGGCAGCGCGATCTGTCGGACTCCACCGCGCTGCGCAATCTCGGTTCCGGCTATGGCTATACCCTGCTGGCCCTGCAGTCGCTGCAGCGTGGTATCGGCAAGCTGGATCTCGCAGAAGAGGCGCTGGCCGCCGATCTTGATGCCTCATGGGAGGTGCTCGGCGAGGCTGTGCAGACGGTGATGCGCCGCTACGGCCTGCCCAACCCTTATGAGCAGATAAAGGAACTCACCCGTGGCAAGGGCATCACCCCGGAGGCCATGCATGCCTTCGTGCAGCAGCTGGAGATTCCCGATGATGCCAAGGCACGCCTGCTGGCGCTGACCCCCGGCACCTACACAGGCAATGCCGCCGATCAGGCCAAGGCCGTCTGACGCAGGGACATCCCCTGCTTTTAATGCAATCAAAACGGGCCGCTTGCGGTCCGTTTTTCATTTAAGGTGACGTTGATTCCGACCGGTCCAGGTCCGCCGGGAACGGCCGGTCAGGGTGAATCGAGGTGGCGGACCGACTGTCAGGCCGTGGCGGGTTGGGCTTCAGGATTGCAGGGGACCAGAAGGGATTCGAAGGTGCGGGAGGCGGCTTCCCAGGTGTAGTTCAGGGCATAGGCGCGGCAGTCGGCGCGCTTGAGCTTCAGGGCGGCGAGCGCGGCGGCCTTCAGGTCGTTGTCGAGGCAGCCGACTTTTTTGCTGGTGATGACATCGATCGGGCCGGTCACCGGATAGGCGGCGACGGGCACGCCGCAGGCCAGCGCCTCCAGCAGTACCAGACCGAAGGTGTCGGTGCGGCTGGGGAAGATGAAGACATCAGCACAGGCGATGTGTGCGGCCAGATCCTCGCCGGTCTTGAAGCCGACGAAGCAGACCTCCGGATGCTGCTTCTTCAGCTTTTCCAGATCGGGGCCGTCACCGATGACCAGCTTGCTGCCGGGCAGATCGAGATCGAGAAAATCCCCGATATTCTTTTCCACGGCCACGCGGCCAACGTACATATTGATCGGGCGCGGCAGGCCGAGATCCACCCCCTGCTGCGGGCGGAACAGCTTCGTGTCCACGCCGCGCGACCAGAGCTTCACCCTGTCGCCGAAGCCCTGTTCCTCAAGCTCCTTTTTCACCGTGGCGGTGGGCACCATGATTGCCTGCGAGTGGCCATGGAACCAGCGCATCACACCATAACCCCAGGACAGCGGAACCGGGATGCGCAGGCTGACATATTGCGGAAACTGCGTGTGGTAGGCGGAGGTGAAGCGAAGCTTGCGCTTTTTGCACCAGCGGCGCGCCGCCATGCCCAGCGGGCCTTCGGTGGCGATGTGCAGGGTATCAGGGGCATAGGCATCAAGCATGCGAGTTAGCCTGCCGCCCGGCATCACGGAGAGCCGGATGGAGGGGTAGGTCGGGCAGGGAACTGTTCTGAATTGCTGCGGTGTGAACATCTCGACCTGATGGCCGGATTTTTCCAGTTCGTCGCGGGTGTACAGGATCGAGTTGACCACGCCGTTGATCTGCGGGTGCCAGGCATCGCTAACGATGGCGATCTTCATGCGTTTTCTCCAAGGGGCGCGCTGACGCCGCTTCTGCCTGGGATATGCTTATCCGCAACGCAGGGAATGCCTGCCCAGTCAGCCGGCGCGAATTGCAGCAGCAGCTTGCGTTCGCTGCTCCATTTCAGCAGGGATAGCGTGCCGTCCGTTGTTTCCACCAGCGCCGTGCAGCTTTCCACCCAGTCGCCGCAATTGCCGTACAGCAGGCCGTTCAGCGGCGCGATCTCGGCATGATGGATATGTCCGCAGATCACGCCGTCCACCTGATGCCGGATGGCCTGGCGGGTCACGGCCTCCTCGTAGCTGCTGATGAATTTGACGGCGTTCTTCACCTTCAGCTTCAGATAGGCGGAGAGCGACCAGTGGCCGAAACCGAGATGCCGGCGGAACCAGTTCAGCACAAGATTCATGCTGAGCAGCACATCGTAGGCGGCGCTGCCCAGCTTGCCGATAAAGCGGCTGGCGCCGATCACGCCGTCGAACTCGTCGCCGTGCAGCATCAATAGCTTTTTACCGTTGGCCAGCGTGTGCTCGGCCTGTTTCTGGATGCTGATATTGCCGAATTCCAGTCCGCAGTATTCGCGCAGCTTCTCGTCGTGGTTACCGGGCACGAACACCACCCTGGTTTTATGCTTGGCTTTGCCGAGGAAGGCGCGAATCGCATTGTTGTGCTTCTGCGGCCAGTACAGCCGGCGCTGCATGCTCCACATGTCGATGATGTCGCCGACCAGATACAGGTGTCTGGTTTCGGTGCAGCGCAGGAACTCAAGCAGGTAGTCCACCTGACAACCGTTGTGTCCGAGATGGATGTCGGAAAGCCAGATGGAGCGGAGTTTCAGCGGGTTGTCGGGAGTGATGTCTCCCAAGTCGGCATGCAGCATAGCCGGCAGGCTGTGCATGTATGATGTCAGGCTTGTGTCAGGCCGGTGTCATCCCTGTGTCAGTTGAGCAGAATCACCAGCCATGAGCAGGCGGCCAGCAGGATGGCGCAGAACACCGCCGCCGAACCGATGTCCTTGGCACGTCCGGAGAGCTTGTGGTGCTCGATACCAATGCGGTCCACGGTGGCCTCCACGGCCGAGTTGAGCAGCTCGACGATGATCACCACCCCCCAGCTTCCCAGCAGCAGCAGACGCTCCAGCGGGGATACATCCAGCCACAGTGCGACCGGGATGAGCACAAGCAGAACGATCATTTCCTGCCGTATGGCCTGCTCGTATTTCCAGGCCCAGCGCAGGCCCTGCATCGAGAACCCCGTGGCCTTGATGACGCGCTGCACGGGATGGGGCCGTCTGTTCTTCGGGTAGCTTTGCTGCTGTTCCGGCACGGGCGGCTCCAACCCTGGAATTATTTGCGTTTGATAAAGTGCAGCAGGGATAATTGCGGCGAGCGCGGTGCCTCGATGGGCACCGGGTAATTACCCGAGAAGCAGGCATCGCAATGCGCCTCGCGCGGCTTGCCGACCGCCCGGTACAGGCCTTCGTAGGACACGAAGGCCAGCGAGTCGGCACCCAGCGCCTTGCACATCTCCTCGATGTTCATCTTGTTGGCCATCAGCTGGTCTTCATCCGGTGTATCGATGCCGTAGTAACAGGAATGTTTGGTCGGGGGGCTGGAGATGCGCATATGCACCTCTTTGGCACCGGCCTTGCGCACCATTTCCACCAGCTTGCGACTGGTGGTACCGCGCACGATGGAATCGTCCACCAGCACGACGCGCTTGCCCTCGATCAGTTCGCGGTTCGGGTTGAGCTTGAGCTTCACGCCGAAATTGCGGATCGACTGTTTCGGCTCGATGAAGGTGCGGCCGATATAATGGTTGCGGATCAGGCCCATCTGGAAAGGCAGGCCGGCAGCGTGGGCGAAGCCCATGGCCGGCGGGGTGCCGGAATCGGGAACCGGAATGACGATATCGGCGTCGGCCGGCGATTCTTTGGCCAGTTCTTCACCGATGCGGTAGCGCGCCTGATAGACGTTCACGCCTTCCAGATTGGAGTCCGGACGGGCGAAATACACATATTCGAACACGCAGAAGCGGGGCTCGGGGTGCTCGAAGAGCATGTAGCTTTCGATGCTGTTTTCCTCGATGACCACCATTTCGCCGGGTTTGACATCGCGCACATAGGTCGCGCCGATCAGATCGAAGGCACAGGTCTCGGAGGACAGTACCCAGGAGTCGTCAAGCTTGCCGAGCACCAGCGGGCGCAGACCATGGCGGTCGCGCACGCCGACCAGACGCTTCTCGACCAGCACCAGCAGCGAAAAGCCGCCCTGCAGACGCAGCACGGCCTCGGCCAGACGTTCGCGCATGATCTTGGCCTTGCTTCTGGCCACCAGATGAATCAATACCTCGGTGTCGGAGGTGGACTGGAAGATGGAGCCCATGGCCTCCAGCTCGTGGCGCAATTCGTGTGCATTGACGATATTGCCGTTGTGGCACATGGCGATGCCGCCGTGTGCGTATTCATACGAGAAGGGCTGGGCGTTGCGCAGGCCGGAATCGCCGGAGGTGGAGTAGCGTACATGGCCGATGGCGCGGTGACCCTTGAGTTTCTTGAGCGCGGATTTGCTGAACACATCGGCTACCAGACCCATGCCGCGATGCGAATTGAACTGCTGCCCGTCGGTACACACGATACCCGCCGATTCCTGACCGCGATGCTGCTGGGCGTAAAGGCCCAGATAGGTCAGATTGGCTGCTTCCGGGTGGTCGAACACGCCGAATACGCCGCACTCGTCGTGGAAATGATCGTCCAGTGGATCAAACTGCGTGTCGCTCACTGCATACTCTTCCTGATGATGGATTCCAGTTGCTGCTGGTCGGGCAAGGGGATGTCGAGCGCCTTGCCGGGTTCTGCCTTGTCTGCCGGTTTACTCTGCGTAGCGGCCGGCGTCTTCGCGCCGTCCTTGCCCTGACGGGAGAACGGATAGCCTTCGGGAATGGCCTTGCCGAGCATATTGCCCATCTGCACGGCATACGGGGTGAGCACGCTGTTCTTCATCCAGACGGTGTCGGGTTTGGCATAGGTGGTGTAAACGAGGAAAAACAGGCTGATCAGCAGCAGGCCGCGGGCCAGTCCGAACACCATGCCCAGGGTGCGATCCGAAGCGGTCAGGTCGGCCATATCCACCAGCTTGCGGATCAGTGCGCCGATCAGGGCCACGACCAGCATCACGCAGACGAACACCAGGCCGAAGCCGGCGAGGCTTGCCGCCGTGGCGTTGGGTATCCAGTCCTGCACCATTTCGGTAGCCACACCGGATGCACGGCCGGCCACGATAAAGGCGGCCACCAGGCCGATCAATGAGATGATCTCGCGCACGAAGCCCCGCCACAGGGACAGCACCATGGAAAAGCCGGCGATAGCCAGCAATAGATAGTCGAATAAGTTCAAGCTAGCCCCGCTTGTGCAGCCTCGGCCATGTTGCGCACGGCTCGATACTGTACCTTGGCATTCGAATCAGGCGGCAGTGTAGCAGCGAGTTTTGTTTCCTGCACCCTTGCATGGTTGTGTCTCGGCAGCAGCAACTGGGTGAAACCCATGCCGACGGCCTCGCGCACCCTTGCCTCGGGCTGCCCGACCGGACGGATCTCGCCGGTGAGTCCCACCTCGCCGAAGGCCGCCATATTCGCCGGCATCGGGCGCTCCTGATAGGCGGAGATGATGGCCAGCATCACGGCCAGATCGGCGGCTGGCTCCATGATGCGCGCCCCGCCGACCACATTCACATACACATCCTGTTGCCCGAGCGGCAGTCCGATACGGCGCTCCAGCACGGCGGTCAGCATCGAAACCCGTGCATTATCCAGCCCGACAGAGCTGCGTTTGGGTGTGGAGTACACACTCGGGGCCACCAGTGCCTGCACCTCGACGAGCAGCGGGCGCGTGCCCTCCATGCAGGCAAGGATCACCGAACCGGGCACATCCACGGCACGCTCGGCCAGAAAGATGCGCGAGGCGTTCTGGATGCCGATCAGGCCTGCATCGCCCATCTCGAAGATGCCGATCTCGCCCGACGGGCCGAAGCGGTTCTTCACCGCACGCAGGATACGATGCGCATGTCCACGGTCGCCCTCGAAATACAGCACGGCATCCACCATATGCTCCAGCACTCTGGGGCCTGCCAGCGAGCCGTCCTTGGTGACATGCCCGACCAGCACCATCGCATGGCCCATCAGCTTGGCGCTGCGGATCAGCGCTGCCGCGCAGTCGCGTACCTGCGCCACCGTGCCCGGTGCACTGCTCAGTCGGGAGGATACGGTGGTCTGGATGGAATCGATGATCACGCTATCGGGTCGGGTCTTCTCGATGGTGGCGAGGATCGACTCCAGATCGCAGCTGGCGGCAAGCACGATGTTTTCGTGGATCGCCTTCAGGCGTTCGCCGCGCATGCGCACCTGCCGGGCGGATTCCTCACCGGTCACATAAAGCACGCGACCGGCCTGCGCGAGATGATGCGAGGCCTGCAACAGGAGTGTCGATTTGCCGATGCCGGGGTCGCCGCCGATCAGGATGGCCGAACCGGGGACCAGGCCTCCGCCCAGCACGCGGTCCAGCTCCGGCATGCCGCAGCTGCGGCGCGGGGTATCTGTGGTGCTGATATCGGTGATGGGGGTGGTGCTCAGGATCCCCGAGCTGGAAGATGAAGATGCGGCGAAATCCTGCCGGACCTCTTCGCTGATGGTGTTCCATTCCTGACAATCCGGGCACTGGCCCATCCATTTGCCGTGCTCCGCCCCGCAGGACTGGCAGACAAACACATTTCTGATTTTTGCGGATTTGGCCATGAGCCGCATGCTAGACCATTTTCGCGCGATTAAGGAATGTCTGCCGGAGGGTCGGACGGCGGTCATGCATGCAGTTTTTGGCTTGATAATTGCTGGATATACAAACCTTCTAGCGACAAAGCCGAGGATAAGAGTACGAGGAGAGTCTATGCTGGATCACATCGTCATCGGACGACAGCCGATATTCAATCGCGATTTCCGGGTTGTCGCCTACGAAATCCTGTACCGCAATGTTGATGCCTCCCTGCATGAGAACAAAACAGCCCAGGTTGCGGTCAATGCCCTGATCGATATCGGTGTGCACCGCATCGGCGGCGCGCTGCCGCTGTATCTGAACGTGGAAGAGGACATGTTGCTGCATGGTGGCGATCTGTTGCGCGCCTTCTCTCCGCAGCAGGTCTATATCGAGATCCTTGAAACCGTCCGTCCGGATGCTGCGGTGCTTGAGGCCTGTCGTCAGTTGAAAGCGGAGGGTTATCGATTGCTGCTCGATGATGTGCTGTCTGTGCAGCAGGCACAGCCTTTCATCGATCTGGTGGATATCATCAAGGTGGACTGGCTGGATGCGGACGATCCTGCCGGAATCGTGCGCAGCCTCAGGCGTGAGGGGCTGCAGTTTCTGGCCGAAAAGATCGAGGACTACGATATGGCCCAGGCGGCAGAAGATGCCGGCTTCGATCTTTATCAGGGGTACTTTTTCTGCCGCCCGGATCTGGTGCGTGGCGTCCGGCCGGAGGGTTATCGCTTGTCCTTGTTGCGTGCCATGCAGCATGCCATGTCGGCGGAGTCCGTTAACGAGATATTCGCTGTGATCCGCGAGGATGTGTCGCTGTCCTACCGCCTGCTTAAATACATCAATTCCGCCGCATTCTCGCTGCGCTGCGAGGTGCGTTCGATCGAGCAGGCGCTCAGCCTGCTGGGATTGAACCATATCCGCCGCTGGCTGATGCTGCTGACCATGAGCGCGCTGGGCAACCACAAGCCCAGGGAGTTGTTCCGTCAGGCGTTGTTCCGCTCGCGTTTCCTTGAAAGCATGGCGCAGTGTCTCGGCGAGGATGAGATCAGTGACGATTTCATGCTGGGGCTGCTATCGATTCTGGATGCCCTGCTGGATTGCACGATGCAGCAGTCACTGGATGAGATCCGCATTGCTCCGGAGGTGCACGACGGCTTGCTCGATCCGCAGTCGCCGATGGGAAGAAAGCTGGCGGTATGCCTTGCCATCGAGCGCGGTGACTGGGACGTGATTCACAGCTTCAAGCAGAATGGCACCAGACTCGATGGCCGGGAACTCAATCTGATCTGTACCGGGGCCATCGAATGGGCTGATGAACACATGGCTGCGCTGGAGGCTTTCTAGCTGGTTTCAGGCCTTTGCAGCAGTCGTATCGGGCAGTTGACAAGAAAAAGGGATTGCGTACATTTCGCGACCCGAATAAAGGGCAGTGCCGCATGAGAGCAGTGCTGCGCAAGGAGTAAGAATTGGCTAATCATGTTTCCTCAGCAAAGCGTGCCAAGCAGAGCGAGAAGCGCCGCTTGAACAACCGCAATCGCAAGGGTGCGATGCGCACCGCCATCAAGGGCGTGCTTGCCGCTGTCGCTTCCGGTGATGCCGAAGCCGCTGCAAATGCACTGCGCAAGGCCACCTCGCTGATCGACAGCGCCGGTCGCCGCGGCACGATTCACAAGAATCAGGCCTCGCGCCGCGTGTCCCGTCTGAGCGCCAAGGTCAAGGGCATCGCTGCCTGAGGCTTCTGCCGACCCGATTGAAAAAGCCCGCCGATCGGCGGGCTTTTTTTGTCTGTCAGGAGCAGTGTTCAATCCTTTGTTTCTCCCCCGGTGGTCAGTTCGCCGCCGATCTTCTCCAGGGTTTTCTTGCCGATACCCTTCACATGTTCAAGATCATCCACACTCTTGAACGGGCCATGATCGTTTCTATAGGCCACGATCAGTTCGGCTGTTTTCTCACCGATGCCATGCACCTTCTGCAATTCACTGGCCGATGCGGTGTTGATGTTCACTGCATCACCTGCCCATGCGGAACCGATGGCCATGCACAGCGCCAAGGCAAATACCCATATCATATATCTCATGATTTCTCTCCCTGATGGTTGAAGTATGCGGGCGGCCCCCAGCCGTATCCGCTGGAAAAAATTACGACCGAAGGAGAAAAATATCATTCCCATGAATATGGGAGGCGATGCCGGGCGATCTGACGAAGTGTTGCGGTTGGTGCCGGTGAATTATTTCAGTTCGTCATCCGGAACAATGCGCAGCGGTACGATATCGCTGCTGCCGACAATGATGGGGGAGGCATCGGCGCGAACGCATGCTCCGGCGTATCGTCCCTCCACCATGAAGGTACTGATCTGCATGTGGCGACCCTCGAGCTGCGGCAGGCCGAAGAACTCCTGATACATCGTTTCGCGCTTGTCGAATCGCCCGCCGGTTTCATCGAGCACTTCATCGCCATGTCCGACAATGCTGATATTCGCTCCGCAGCGGCCCACGATGGGTTTGGCGACATAACCCTTGCGGCGCAGGTCGTCCGTCAGGGCGAATTGTGCATCCAGCAGGTTCGGATGACCGGGAAAAAGCTCCCAGAGGATCGGAAGAATGGCTTTATTACTGGGCACCAGTGTCCATAACGGCTCGAAGACCTTGACCTCACGGCGCAACAGCACATCGACCAGTCGCGGTTTCGGGTGACGTTCGATGAGTTGCTCGGGAAGCAGGGGTTCGTCGTCCTCGGCACATTCATCGCGCAACTGATCCAGTGCGGTTTCCCAGGCCCAGGTTTTCCATGCCCGGCGGATCGGCAGCCCGTCGCGGTCCACCACGCTGCCGTCAGGGCCCCAGCCGAGTTCGCTTAAGCCGCGGATCACCTTGCAGGGTATGCCGGCCTCTTCGATGGCCGCTTTCATGAACAGCGCGTGGTAGGTCTCTTCCGGATCTTTATCCAGCATGATGTGCAGCACATCGCCGATGGCGCTTTTTTTCCAGGCGTGTACCAGCATTTCATGCAGATGACTGCCGGGGTCGCGACCGTCCGTGCAGTCGTTGAGTCCGGCCCATGTCCCCTGCGCCCGGCCGCACTCCATGTAGCAGGATGCCGAGTCCGCGTTGTATTCGTAAACCTTCAGGCCGCGTTCCGATACTGAAAAGTCCAGACGACCGGTGATCATATGGTTGCGCCGGTTGTTCCATGATGTGCGCAGCCGCGGCCACAGTACGCGTGGAAAACCGAAGCGCTCCAGTATGGCATCGTTGTCCAGCACATGATCGGTGGCCTGCATGAACATCGCATGCATCTCGTTGCTGGCATGGCGGATTTCTTTGAAGGCTGATTCGGAGATGCGGCAGTAGTCGTGCTGCAGAGCCGGATCGCGCGACAGCACATAGCCGCCCATGAAAGCGACAAAGGCCTTGTCTTCAGCATGCATGGCAGTATCCGGGATGCTTCTGGCCGGCTGCTGAGGCGCAAGTTTTGCAACCTGTAGATTCAGCATCGCAGGGTTGATGTCGCTGAATATCTCCGCATGTGTGTCATCGTCTGTCTGGATCACCCAGCCGAGAATAGCGGCATCGTGGTAGGTGCAGTCGATCCAATAGCTGCCATCGGCAGCAACGCTTGCAGGAAGCTCGCGGGAATAATGCTGTCCGTCGGCCCAGATCTGATGGCCGACATTCTGCTCTGCAATGCGGATGCGATCCGGAAAAACCTCGGTGACGATGGCGACATGTCCCGTATCCTCGAATTCGCCGCCTTCCTCCCAGATCAGCATGCAGCCGGGTTCGGGCGGGCGCTTTGCACCGTTCCTGAAGGAGCGCAGCGGCAGCATGGTATGATCGCGCAGCGAGCGCAGGCTGCGCAGGTGGAAGATGTCGTAGGCCATCGGGATATTGTCGAAGATGCAGCCCGTGTTCAGGTACAGCCAGCGACGGGCGAACTCCACACACTGCCATTTGTATCCCATGAATATGCCGTCCACATAGCTGCGGTAGGACTTGCGGTCGGGGAAACTATCCTCGCTGGCGGAGGCATAATCCGAGGAGTACACCGGCACGTTGCCGGGGGCATGGCCCAGCAGGGTGTTGAATGCGGCGGGTTGCTGCGCGTTGTGCTCCGGGAGTTTACTCATGGTCATTGCGATTATAGTTACCGCAGGAAGGAAAACCATGCCTCGCGTATTGCGGTTGTTCTGTTCAGACGATCACAATCTGGTGACCCAAACGCCCACATCGAGGTCCACCCCCGGCAGGCCGATGAACGAGCCGGAGACCGGTGGTACCCATTCGGGCGATCTGGCAACCGCCACGGCAAAGTGTCCATGACCTGCGAGGTCGCCCCCGGTCGGATCGAACCCCGTCCATCCGGCACCCGGCAGATAGACCTCGGCCCAGGCGTGCGTGGAGCCGTAGTTGAATGCGGAGGGTTCGGTATGCAGGTATCCGCTGACAAAGCGTGCCGCCATCTCCAGATTGCGCGAGGCCGCCATGAACAGGTTGGCGAAGTCGCGGCAGGAGCCGGTGCCGCGCGACAGGGTTTCTTCGGGGCCCTGCACCCCCGGCTCCTCCCTCAACTGGTAGTGCAGGGTTTGATGGATATGGCTGCAAAGGCGCTGCAACAGGGCGAAGCTTTGAATCTTTTCGCCCGGCTGCCACAGTCCGGCAAGCCAACCGGTCAGCAGCGGGTTTTCGTGCGCTGATGGGGCATGCATATAGGGCGAAAGTACCAGCCAGTCCTCGTTGCTGTAGGCGAAGGGATAATGCATGGCGTAATCGGCGACCAGAAAGTCAAAGGGGTTCTCATTGAACTGCTGAATGATCACCTCGCTTTCGATCAGCAACTGGCTGGCGGGCGAGGCAAAGCTGGCGATGGCCACGGAATTACCCTCCACATCGCGCAGCCAGCGCAGCGAGGCGGCAGGGGTGATATTCAGACGGGATGATTCGATGCGCAGCTCATGATTCTCACGCGGGCGAAGCCGCAGGGTGTGCGGTTCAAGGGCCACGGGGCCGGTGAAATTGTAATAGGTGCGGTGCAGGATCCTATAGCGCTGCATATATCATACCTTGCGCTGTCTGATCCGGGCCGGAGGTTTTTCTTTTGTAGCCGATGTGTCGCTGCTCATGTGCTCGCAACGTAACACCCGGGGCGATTTTTAGATATGAGCTGAATGGCCGTTTGCGATAGGGTGGGGCGTATGGGTGATGCTATCAGACATGTATTGATTCTCGGTTGCGGCTATGTCGGCGAAAGACTGGCAGTCGCCTGTATCCGGCAGGGCATGCAGGTGAGCGGTACAACGCGCTCGGCAGAACGCGCCGCAGAATTGCGGGCCATGGGTGTGCAGGCGGTCTTCGCTGCAAACCCACTGGATATTGCCGATGCCGTGCTGGCAGACGTGGATGCCGTGGTCGATTCGATCCCGTTAAACCGCTCCGCATCCGCTGCGCATGCCCCTCAATGCGAATGGTTGCCGCTGCTCGCTCCGAAGCTCACAGGGCTGCGCTGGGCCGGTTATCTCTCCACCACCGGGGTGTACGGGGATGCGGGCGGAGCATGGGTGGATGAATCGTGGCCGTGCGATCCGCAAAGTCCGCGCGGGCTGGAGCGTCTGGTGGCCGAAGAATGCTGGCTGGGGGCTGTCGCCTGTGCAGAGGTGTTCCGCATCGCCGGCATCTACGGACCGGGGCGCAATATACTCGACCGGCTGCGCGCCGGTGGTTTCCGGGCTGTGAACTGGCAACCGCCGCGCTATTCCAATCGCATCCATGTGGACGATATCGTAGGGGCTCTGATGGCGGCCATGCAGGCACCGCGTGCCGGGCGCATCGTCAATCTGGCCGACGATGAGCCTATGCCGCATGCCGAATATGTGACGCAACTGGCACGCTTGATTGACGCACCGCAACCCATCCTGCTCACTCCCGAAGAAGGCGAGGCGCAGCTGCCGCCATCCGTGCTGGAGTTCTTCCGGGACAACAAGCGGGTGAGCAATCGGCTGCTGCATGCCGAACTATTGCCTGAACTTGCGTATCCGGGGTTTCGTGCGGGTCTTGCGAGCCTCCACTAAGCCCCGCTCCTGTGGTGATCGGAATCCTGGAAGCAGGATTAATGGGCCGAGCGACGTGTCCAGTTGCGGGTCTGGATGGCCTGCATGCAACTGCTCGCGTCCGGGAAGAACTCCAGAGACAGGCGCTTCACATGCCCCAGAATCCAGTGGCCGATGAAGTATCCGCGACGGTTATGCATGATGCCGTATTCCACGTTCATGTCGGCACCTCCTTTCAAAATTCTCTCCTGCCTGTGCTTCGCATATTTCATGCCCAAATCAGCAGCCAGGTCATGAACATCAGCATCAGCCCGGTAGCGATATACAACAGCCACGGGGCTTGTTGCGGCGCTTGGGAAAGCTTCATTTCATGCGTCTTCATGGGCCTATCTATCGCCGCATCGCAAGCCGACTTGAGCCGGTTGTTCATATACACCGGCGGCGGCTAGCCTGACGGCATGCATGCAGATGAATTCCAGGCGCTGGCAGAGGCAGCATTTGCCGCCATGCCGGCACAATTTGTCGAAGCCATCGATAATGTGGTGGTGCTGACCGACGATTATCCGGACCTTGCGATCCAGCAGGAGATGCAGCTTGAATCTCCGCTCGATCTGCTCGGTCTGTATCAGGGCTGGCCCCTGCCCGAACGCGGCAGCGGCTATGGCGGGCATCCGCCGGATGTGATCCACCTCTATCGCCTGCCCATCCTCGATTATTGCCGCGAGCACGGTGAAGATATTGCACACTGTATCCGGCATGTGCTGATCCACGAGATCGGGCATTACTTCGGATTCAGCGACGACGACATGCAGGCGATCGAGCGGTCTTGAACACGTGTTTAGCGCGAAGGCTGTGTCGAACAGGCGGACGTGCGCTTTACTCTGAGGCCTGATAGATTTTCGCCACATTATTTGATGGAGGGACCCTGTGGGTATTCTTACCGGTAAAAAAGGACTGATTCTTGGTGTGGCCAACGATAAGTCGATTGCCTGGGGTGTGGCGCAGGCCTGCAAACGCGAAGGTGCGGAGATCGGCTTCAACTATCTGGGTGACATGATGGAAAAGCGGGTGCGTCCGCTGGCAGAGGAGGCCGGAGCGACATTCATCGAGCCGCTGGATGTGTCTGACGATGCGCAGATGGATGCTTTCTTCGCCAAGGTTGAGCAGCACTGGGGCATGCTCGATTTCATGGTGCATTCGATTGCGTTCGCCAACAAGGATGCCCTGCGTTCGCGTTTTTCCGAGACCACACGTGCAGATTTCCAGTTTGCACTTGATGTGTCCGCCTATTCCTTTATCGCCTGTGCACAGCGTGCAGCCAGGCTGATGTCCCCCGGCGGCAGCATGGTGACGATGTCCTATCTCGGCGCTGTCCGCGCAGTGCCGAACTACAATGTGATGGGTGTCGCCAAGGCTGCGCTGGAGGCTTCGACCCGTTATCTGGCGCAAGATCTCGGCCGCGACGGCATCCGCGTCAATGCCCTGTCGGCGGGCCCGATCCGCACGCTGGCGGCTTCCGCTGTCGGCGATTTTTGCAAGCTGATGGACAAGAGTGCGCGCGGCTCGATGCTGGGCCGCAATGTCAGTCAGGATGAGGTGGGTAATGCCACTGCATTCCTGCTCTCCGATATGGCCTCTGGCATTTCCGGCGAGGTGCATTATGTCGATGCCGGCTTCCATGTCGGTGCCGGCGATCCGGGTGTCGAGTAAGGCGTGTCAGGTTCCAGCTTCGGCCAGATATTCCGTGTCAGCACGGCAGGTGAATCGCATGGGCCTGCCCTTGTCGCTATCGTCGAGGGTTGCCCTGCGGGTCTGAGCCTGAGCGAGGCCGATATCCAGCCGGATCTGGATCGCAGAAAACCCGGGCAGAGCAAGTACACCACGCAGCGCCGCGAGGATGATGTGGTGGAGATCCTTTCCGGCGTGTTCGAGGGCAGGACCACGGGTTGCCCGATCGCTCTGCAGATCCGCAACACCGATCAACGCAGCAAGGACTACGGGGATATCAAGGACAAGTTCCGTCCGGGGCATGCCGATATCACCTATTTCGAAAAATACGGCATGCGCGATTATCGCGGCGGCGGGCGTTCCTCGGCTCGCGAAACGGCCATGCGTGTGGCAGCCGGTGCTGTTGCCCGCAAGCTGCTGGCCGACAGCGATGTGTTCATCACCGGTTGGGTGGACCAGATCGGTACGGTGCGCGCCGACCCCGCCCGCTTCGATGCCCGGGAGATACTGCGTAACCCGTTCTTCTGCCCGGATGCCGTGGCAGCCGGCGAGATGGCGGCGTTCATGGACGCCCTGCGCAAGGAAGGCGATTCCATCGGTGCGGGTGTCGTCGTCGAGGCGCACGGCATGCCGACAGGGCTCGGCGAGCCGGTGTTCGACAAGCTCGATGCCGATATCGCCAAGGCGATGATGTCCATTCAGGCGGTGAAGGGTGTGGAGATCGGCGATGGTTTCGCCTGCATCGAGGCCAGAGGCTCGGAATTCGGCGATGCCATCCGCAAGGAAGGTTTCGTGACCAACCATGCCGGCGGCATCCTGGGTGGCATCTCCGATGGTGATACCGTACGCGCCCGACTGGCCCTGAAGCCGACGTCCTCGATCCTCAAGTCGCGTCCGACCATCGATATCCACGGCAACGAAACCGATATCATCACCAAGGGCCGGCACGACCCCTGTGTCGGCATCCGTGCCGTGCCGATCGCCGAGGCCATGCTGGCGCTGGTGCTGGCCGATCACCTGCTGCGCCAGCGTGCCAGCCGGCTGTAGGCTGCCGGCTTTTTTTTCCAATCCGCACTGTGACAGGATCCGAACTGGCAAGCCGGCTGGATGCTTTTCTGACGGGGCTTCCCGTACAGGATATTGCAGCCCGTGCCGCTGTTTCGACAGGGCGTGATGCAGCTGGCATCGCACAGATTCTTGAAACCTTCCGTAATGAAGCGCGCGCCACACTGGCGCTGGTCGAGGATTACCTGCGGCCTGAGCTCCGCCTGCTGGAAGTAGGGGCGGGGCTGTGCCTGTTCAGTGTGTTTCTATGTCGCGAGGGTTATCAGATTACGGCACTGGAGCCGGCCATGGGCGGCTATTCGCTGTTCGATACCCTGCGCCGCCTGATTCTGGAGTTGCATCATGAGGTGACCCTGCCGATGCTGACCTGCCCGGCAGGGGAGTTGCATGAGGAGCGCCATGGTCACTTCGATCTGGTGTTCAGCAATAATGTGGTCGAGCACATTCCCGACTGGCAGGGCGCACTGACGGCCATGGCCGGTGTGTTATCGCCGAAGGGCTTCATGCTGCATGCCTGCCCGAACTACTCCGTGCCCTACGAGCCGCACTACGCTGTGCCGGTGTTGCGCCGTTTGCCGGGCCTGAGCCGGAGTCTGTTTCTGCCACGTGATGCCGATGCGGAGATCTGGGATTCGCTGAATTTCATTTCTCACCGGCAGGTGCGTCGCTTCGCCGCGCGGTCCGGGCTTGCAGTGCACTTCGAACGCGGTCTGATCTATCGCGCATTGGCCCGTGTGCAGTCCGATCCTTTGTTCCGCGAGCGGCATCAGGGCTTGATCGCCGGTACTGCCGACATGCTGGCGAAGACCGGATTGTTGAAGATATTACAGTATCTGCCGCCGGCCATGTCCACGCCGATGGTGTTCAGTTTGCGTAAAGCAGAGGGGGCTGCCTGATGGCCCAGATCACCACCGGATTCCGGGCTATCTTCTCGCATCCTGCCGTTTACAACCTGGCGCAGCGGGCGGTGGGTGCCGAGCGCGCCAGACGCATGCTGGTGCGCGACTACTTTCCGCCGATGCAGGGTAAATCCATACTGGATATCGGTTGCGGTACGGCCGAGATCCTGCGTCATCTGCCCGAAGAGATGCGCTATTCCGGGTTCGATGCCTCCGAGGCATATATCGACAAGGCGCGTCTTGAGTTCGGTCAGCGCGGCGATTTCCGTGCCGAACTGGTCAGCGAAGCCACGCTGGACGGCATGGCGCAGTTCGATGTCGTGCTGGCATTCGGCCTGCTGCACCATCTGGACGACGATGATGCAGTCAGCCTGTTCCGCCTTGCAGCGCATGCGCTCAAGCCCGATGGCATGCTGATCACCATGGATCCGGTGTTTGCACCCGGTCAGAACCCGTTGGGCCGCTGGTTGATCAGCCGTGACCGCGGACGCTCGGTGCGCAGCCCCGAGGCTTATCATGCGCTGGCCCGTTCAAGCTTTCCGCTGGTGAATCATCATCTGCGTCACGACATGCTGAATATTCCCTACAGCCACAGCATCATGCAGTGCACCCTGAGATGATGCGTCTTTCCGGCGTGTCCGACGGGGCTTCTGTTATGCTCGCTTCATGTGATAACGTCCACCTATGCCGCTGATCTCCGTCATCATCCCCGTTTATAAGGCCGAAGACTGCCTGCACGAACTGTACCGGCGACTTGTTCCGGCGCTGGAAGGCGTCAGCAAGGACTTCGAAATCGTCATGGTCGAGGACTGTGGCGGGGACCGTTCCTGGGACATCATCGGAGAACTGGCCAAGGCTGACACGCGCGTGCGCGGTATCCAGTTCTCGCGCAACTTCGGGCAGCACTATGGCATCACCGCCGGTCTTGATTATTGCACCGGCGACTGGGCGGTGGTGATGGACTGCGATCTGCAGGATGCGCCGGAGGCTATCCCCGAGCTGTATGCCAAGGCGCAGGAAGGCTTCGATGTGGTGCTGGCCCGGCGCATCATGCGCAAGGACGGTCTGCGCAAGACCCTGGGTTCACGACTGTTCTACAAGTTGTTCGCCTATCTGGCCGATATGGATTACGACCCCGAGGTGGGCAATTTCCGCATCATCTCACGCAAGGTGATCGACGGATGCTGCAGCATGCGTGAAAACCTGCGCTTCTTCGGCGGCATGATCGACTGGCTGGGATTTCCGACTGCCAAGATCGACAGCGAACATGGTGAACGCTTTGCCGGCGAAACCTCCTATACCTTCGCCAGCCTGCTGAAGCTGGCCAGCAATACCATCATCGCTTATTCAGACAAGCCGCTTCGCCTGTCCGTTCAGTTCGGTTTTGCGCTGGCGGGGCTTGCTTTTGTCGCCGGTATCGGCCTGCTGATCTATGCCAGCATCTACCATGTGCCTATCATGGGCTGGAGCAGTCTGATCGTGTCGCTGTATTTCATCGGCGGCGTGATCATCGCCAACCTCGGCATCATCGGCATCTATCTCGGCAAGACCTTCGATGAGTCCAAGAAACGTCCGCTGTATGTCGTGATGCATGATACCGCCGGCACCGATGCCTGATTTTCTCCGCCCTTCGCCGTGGGATACGGCGGTGTTCGGTATGCCGTGTTTTGACATCACCGATGTGTGCGAAGACGCGCTGGCATATGCCGCGTCCACGCCCGGGCATTACACCATCAAGATCGATCCTCTTGCCGATAAGGGGTTGCTGCAGCGCCATGGCTTTTACTACACCGACACCCTGCTGGAGCCGGTATGCGATGCGGGCCGGTTCATCGGGCATGAGCATCCGGATGTCAGCGTGGGCCTGACAGCCGATGCAAAGAGCCTGTTGCCGATGTGTGCGGACAGCTTTGTTTACGGGCGCTTTCATCGTGACTTCAATCTGCAGGCCGGGGCGGCCGACCGGCGCTATATGCGATGGCTGGAGCAGTTGTGCCGTGAGGATACGGTTCTCGCACTGCATTATCAGGGACAGCTTGCCGGCTTCATCGCCGAACGTGACGGGGCGCTGGTTCTGCATGCGCTGGACGCACGCTTCCGCGGTCGCGGTCTGGCCAGATACCTGTGGTCGGCGGCCTGTCGGCATCTTTTCGATGCGGGGGCAACCGAGTTGCGCAGTTCGATATCGGCTGCCAACCTCGCTGTGCTGAATCTGTATGCCTCGATGGGTTTCCGGTTCAGGCATGCGGTGGATATCTATCACCGGCTGAGCGTGTAGATCGTGCCGATGAAGGCAAGGCTCACCCCCGAGCATTATAAGTGGCTGGTACTTGTTGCCGGGCTTTTGATGCTGCTTCCCCTGCCGCTGATGCAATATGTCGGCGAGGAAGGCCTGATGGCCATGAAGTCCTACGAGATGCATGTGCGCGGTGACTGGCTGCATCCGTCCATCCTGGGTTTTGTCTGGCCGCATTCGCCGCTCTGGCACTGGCCGGTGATGCTTATCTGCGGCCTGATCGGCTGGGAGCATGTCGATATCGCTATCCGTCTGGTTTCGGTGATGGCAACATGGCTGACCGTCGGCATGGTCGGATGGTCGGCAACGTGGTTGATGCAGGGGCGCCATACACAGATCGGCTGGCTGGCTGCGCTGGTCTATCTGAGCATGGGCGAAATCTGCTTCTGGTACGGCTGGCTGGGTTATCTGGATGCCACCTTCGGTTGCTTCACCTTTTCCGCCATCGTCACCCTGTGGCGGGCGCTGCGCGATGAGCATGTCGGCTGGCTGCTGCTTTCCCTGCTGTTTATTTCGCTGGCCTTCATGACCAAAAATATCACCGCCTATGCCCTGTTCGGCATTGCGGGGCTGGTGCTGATGTGGCGCTTGGATCGCTGGAAGCTGTTGCTCAACCCCCTGTTTGTGCTGCCGGTGCTGGCCGCATTCAGTGTGCCCCTGTTATGGCAGGAGTTCGTGGTTCTCAAGGGAGCCAGCACAGCGACCACCACGGTAAATGATGCTTTGAGGAATTTCGCCGGCTTCGGCATCGCAGCCTACCTGAGCCACTGGTTAAGCTATCCGGCGGTATTCATGCTGCGCGCCATGCCGCTCACGCTGTTTTTTGCAGGTCTTTGGTTGCTGCGCAGGGAACGTTTCAGCTCCGATGAGCAGTTGATGAGTCTTCTGATGGTGATTGTCGCGTGCCTTTTCCCCTTCTGGTTGTCGGCGGGCGGTTCGCCGCGCTATCTGGTGCCGCTGTACGGACTGGTGGCGCTGTTGCTCACCGGTGTGTTGTTGCAGCTCGATGCCCGGCGCATCCGGCAGGGCTTGATGCTGATGCTGCTGGTTGTGGTATTGAAGGTGCCATACAGCCTGTTCGTCCTGCCGTATATCAAGGACGGTATGCCGGAGCGGGATGTGAAGCAGGTAGCGCGTGAAGTCATGCAGATGACCAGCGATGATGTCCCTCTGTATAGCGAGAATGATGTCTCCACCGGACTGGCGATTGCCGCTTATATCGATGTCTGGCGGCAGGACCGCCCGCCGGTCACATGGAATCTTGATCGTAAGCTCAGAGCATATGTGCTGGCCGAGGTGGAAACACCGGCACTGGGTCGTCTGGTGAAAACCTGGCGCTTGCGTGGCGACCATGTTTACCTCTATTCGCAGGGGGAGGAATGAACATGACGGGAAAGTCTGATGCGATGATTCCGTTCAACCGGCCATATCTGACCGGGCAGGAAACCGAGTACATGCTACAGGCGCATGCCGGGGGGCAACTGGCCGGCAACGGTCCGTTCACCAAACGCTGCCATGCCTGGCTTGAAGCGCATACAGGTTGTCACAAGGCACTGCTGACGCACTCCTGCACTGCGGCACTGGAAATGGCTGCTCTGCTGCTGGAACTGAAGCCGGGCGATGAAGTGATCATGCCTTCATATACGTTTGTTTCCACGGCCAATGCCTTTGTTTTGCGTGGAGCTGTTCCGGTGTTTGTCGATATCCGCGAGGATACCCTGAATATCGACGAAGCATTGATAGAGGCTGCCATTACGCAGCGCACCCGTGCCATCTGCGCGGTGCACTATGCCGGCGTGGCCTGCGAGATGGATACCATCATGGAGATTGCTCGCAGGCATGATCTGTTTGTGATCGAGGATGCGGCTCAGGGCGTGATGGCCGGTTACAAGGGGCGCGCTCTGGGCAGCATCGGTCATCTGGCCGCATACAGTTTTCATGAAACCAAGAACATCATCTCCGGCGAGGGTGGTGCGCTACTGATCAACGATGCCAGATTTGCCGATCGTGCCGAGATCCTCTGGGAGAAGGGCACCAACCGCAGCAGTTTTTTTCGTGGCGAGGTGGATAAATATACCTGGGTGGATGTCGGCTCGTCCTTCCTGCCCGGTGAATTGATCGCAGCTTTTCTATGGGCGCAACTGGAGCATGGCGAGGAGATCACCGGACGCCGGCTGGCTATCTGGCAGCGCTACCATGAGGCTTATGCAGGTCTGCAAGCTGCAGGTTTGCTGCGGCGACCATGTGTGCCCTGCGGGTGTGAACACAATGCCCATATGTATTACCTGCTCCTGCCGGATGTGGAACAGCGCAGCGCTCTGATCGAGGCATTGAAGTCCGAAGGTATCCACAGCGTGTTTCATTATGTGCCGCTGCATCAGGCACCCGCAGGCAGACGTTTCGGGCGTGCGTGCGGTGAGTTGGAAGTGACCGTTGATCTGGCTGAACGGCTGCTGAGGCTGCCCTTGTGGGTGGGGCTCGAGTCGCAGCAGGATCGCGTCATCGAGGCAGTTCAGCGCAGGCTTGGCGCATGACTGTCCGCTTGCGGACCGGTGCCCTATACTCAGCCCGGCCGGATATTTCCGATGGAGAGACAGCATGATACTGGTGGTCGGTGACATTATTGTGGACGAATTCGTCATGGGGGATGTGTCGCGCATCTCGCCCGAAGCCCCGGTGCCCGTGGTGCATGTCGATAGCATCGAGCGTCGTCTGGGCGGTTCGGCCAATGTGGTGCGCAACCTGCATGCCGTGGATGCGCACTCGGCCATGTTCGGGCTGATCGGCGACGATGAGCCGGGACGCTGGGTGATGCAGCAACTGGGCGAGATGGATTCGGAATCCGCTGGTGTCGTGGTCAAGAAAAACAACCGCCCTACCGCCATCAAAACGCGGGTGATCGCAAGGCACCAGCAGGTGGTGCGTTACGACCGCGAATGGATCCAGCCTGCCTCCGAGGAGAGCCGCAAGGCCATCATCGGGCGTGTGCAGGCAAGTCTCGGGAACGCGGATGCGGTGATATTGTCCGACTACGGCAAGGGTGTGCTCTCGCCCGACACCATGCGCGAGCTGATGCCGCTTTTGGCCGGACACATCGTGTGTATCGACCCCAAGCCCGTGCATACCGATTCGTATCGCGGGGCGACCGCCATCACCCCGAATCTTTCCGAGGCGGCAGCGATGTCCGGCATGGCGGCTGTGAACGAAGACGCGCATGTCGAGCAGATGGCACGCAAGCTCTATGAGCAACTGCAACTGACCTATGTGTTGATCACCCGCTCCGAGAAGGGCATGACCCTGTTCGACGGCGGTGTCTGTCACCATATCCCGACAGCGGCACGCGATGTGTTCGATGTGACCGGTGCGGGCGATACGGTGATCGCCGTGTTCACAGCCTGTCTGGCGCGCGGCGATGATGCGCTGACGGCGGCGAAGAACGCCAATCTTGCGGCCGGTGTGGTGGTCGGCAAGGTCGGTACGGCCACGGCCACCTGGGCCGAGATCAACGCTCACCTATGAAGATCGCTATCGGCATTCCCGCCCGCATGGGTTCCACACGCTTCCCCGGAAAGCCGTTGGCCCTGCTGGCCGGTTGTCCGATGATAGAGCACGTGATCGAGAAAGCACTGGCCTCGGGTCTGGGCGAGGTGTTCGTCGCCACCGACGATGCGCGCATCGCCGAAGTCGCAAAGCAGGCCGGAGTTCGGGCTTGCATCACACGGCCCGATCATCCCAATGGCAGCAACCGGCTGGCCGAGGCTGTAGCGGACATGGACTGCGATATCGTGGTCAATGTGCAGGGCGATGAGCCGTTGATCGACCCGGCTGCCATCCGTGCCGTGGTCGAGCCGTTCCGCAATGATGCCTTTCTTCCCATGGCCACACTGGCGCACCCGCTGCGTAACCCGGAAGACCTGCACGATCCCAATGTCGTCAAGCTGGTGAGCAATGCCAAGGGACGTGCGATGTATTTCAGCCGAGCGCCGATCCCTTACCCGCGTTCGGGCACGGTAACGGCCCTGCAACATGTCGGGCTGTATGCCTATCGCAAGGAATTCCTGTTGATCTATCCGCAGCTTACCCCTTGCGAGAGCGAGCAGGTCGAACAACTCGAGCAGCTGCGCGTGCTGCATCACGGCTACGATATCGCCGTGAGCGTCGGCGATTTTCACTGCATCGGTGTCGATACCCAGGCCGATCTGGCCCGCGCCGAAACTCTGTTAGCGGCATCATCGTGATGGATTCTGTTGCCGTTCTGCGCTTCTGGTTCGATGAGCTTGAATCGATGCAGTGGTGGAAGAAGGACGAGGTGCTGGACCGGCAGATCGAGTCCAGTTTTGGAGAGGTTCACCGCGCTGCCACGCAGGGAGAGCTGGAAACATGGCGCGATACGCCGGAAGGGCGATTGGCGGAGATCATCGTGCTCGACCAGTTCTCGCGCAATATCCACCGCGATACCCCGCTGGCTTTCGCCTTTGACGGCATGGCGCTGCTGCTGGCTCAGGAAGCAGTGCGATGCGCTGCCGATCAGCAGGTGGCCTTCGAAAGACGCGCCTTCTTCTATATGCCCTACATGCACAGCGAATCCGCCGCCATCCACGAACGCGCGGTCGAGTTATTCGGTCAGCCCGGCGCCGAGTACAACTACGAGTTCGAGTTAAAACATAAAGCCATCATCGACCGCTTCGGTCGCTTCCCGCACCGCAACGCCATTCTCGGGCGCACTTCCACACCCGAAGAACTCGACTTTCTCAAACAGCCCGGCTCATCCTTCTGAGCTTCTTCGCTCGTCCGGGTTGTTTGCAGGCTTCTTGCAGCGCTTTTTCATTGGGTTTTAATCGGTTCTGCACACCATAGCCTGAGCAACTCAGGAGGGATCATGGTTTCAGCCATCAAAGCATTTCTAAAGCTCGAATCAGCGGGCGGTATTCTGCTGATCTTTGCTGCATTTCTTGCTGTTGCGCTGGCCAATTCCCCGCTGTCGGCTTATTACGATCTATTGCTTGATACCCCCGTCGAGCTTCGCATCGGTGCGCTGCAGATCGCCAAGCCGCTCTTATTGTGGGTCAATGATGGATTGATGGCGATGTTCTTTTTTGTCGTTGGTCTGGAGTTGAAACGGGAGATGCTTGAAGGGGAGCTTGCCAGTGTCCGGGCCATTGCCCTTCCTGCCTTCGCGGCACTTGGCGGTATGCTTGTGCCGGCGTTGATCTATGTGTTGTTCAATGGCCACGACCCTGTTGTCCTGGAGGGTTGGGCGATCCCTACAGCGACCGATATAGCATTCGCCCTTGCCGTGCTGACCCTGCTGGGAAACCGTGTTCCTGTGGCACTGAAAACATTTCTGGTGTCGCTGGCTATTTTCGATGATGTGGGCGCGATCATCATCATCGCCATCTTCTATACCAGCAACATCTCGGCGCTGAGCCTGATCATCGGGGCGGTCTGTATCGCAGCACTGACACTGCTGAACAGAATGAATGTGTACAGACTCATGCCCTATCTTCTGGTCGGTCTGGTGATGTGGGTGGCGGTGCTCAAATCGGGCGTGCATGCCACACTGGCCGGTGTGCTGCTGGCGATGTTTATCCCCCTTGCCCGTGATCCTGAATCCGGTCGCTCACCACTCAAGGCGATGGAGCATGATCTGCGCGGCATCGTTGCATTTGCCATTCTTCCCATCTTCGCCTTCTCCAATTCAGGCCTGAATGTAAGCGCCATGGGAATGGATGAGATATTGCATCCGGTGACCATCGGCATCGCACTCGGCCTGTTTCTCGGCAAACAGCTCGGCGTATTCAGCTTTGCCTGGCTGGCGGTGAAAACAGGGCTGGCCAAGCTGCCTGAGAGTGTGAACTGGACGCAGATTTACGGCGTTTCCCTGCTTTGCGGTATCGGCTTCACGATGAGTCTGTTCATCGGTTCGCTCGCTTTTGAAAACACCGGAGGCAACCGTATGTTTGATGAGCGTCTGGGCATCATCGTGGCCTCCACCCTCTCAGCCCTCTGCGGCTACTTCTGGCTCAAGCATGCCTTGAGGAAAGAAACATAGCGCCCGGCTGTTTGATCAGCAGGTGGCCTTCGAAAAGCGCGCCTTCTTCTACATGCACAGCGAATTCGCCACTATCCAGGCCACCTGCTGATCAAATGAACGCGCGGTCGAGCTTTTCGGCCAGCCGGGTGCGGAGTACAACTACGAGTTCGAACTGAAACACAAGGCCATCATCGACCACTTCGGTCGCTACCCGCACCGCAATGCTATTCTGGGTCGGGAATACACCTCTGAGGAGCTCGAATTCCTCCAACAGCCCGGTTCGTCCTTCTGACCGCTGGAGCCCGGGGCCAATATAAGGCATCGGGTTGATTCCGGATCATGGACGAAAGTGGGTTCGAGAAATCCGGTGAAGTTTGGTGTTTCTCGCGCTTTCGGGATGCGCATTGCAGAAACCTGATGATCAGGCTGCATAAGACCCGTCGGCAGAAACCGGGCGGCACAACGGTCCGGGGCATCTCGGTGGTCATTTGTATCGGTATGCTCGCCATATACCTCAACATCCGGCGCTCGAGCAGCCGGAAACTCCGAAAGAGGAGAACAGGGAGTGACCAATCCGCAATGAGCGGATCCGGCGCCCGCCTGAAGCGGCATCAGAACTTGAGTTCGAGAACCAGCTTGAACATTCCGTTAACACTTCCCTGGGTAAGGCCGAAGAGGTACCCCAGTTGATATTCGAATCGGTGTGCCACCTCTCCGAAGAGCACAGGCCCGAGTTGATGCGACTGCTGTCTGGGCGAATTGAGGTTGCCGACAGGTCCCATACTGCCGTAGGCCTCGAAGCCGGGACGGAATTCCTCTGTATACTTCCATTTGCTCTGCCATGCATAACTCAGCGCCGTTGCCTGCGTCGCCAGTGCGCCAAGTTCCTTTTTCACGGTGACATTAAAGGTGTGTTTCATGGACGGGATATATCCCTGTGAGCCCAGAGATTTCTGCAACAGGATTTTTATCTCGGCCACATCCGGAGCATTTTTCTTCGCATCCGGAATCTGATATTCGAAGTACAGACCGGCATCCAGCCAGCGTTCACCATGCTCGAACAACTGGTAGATGTTCTCCCATTTCAGACGGTCATAGGCGAAACCGCTTGTCGCCGGGTCCAGATAGACGGCATTGATGGCTGATTTCCATTCCTCGGTCACGCCGTAAGCGATCTCAATCTGATGCTTGCTGCTATTGTTCACGGCAGGATCGCCATCGCGGTTAACATCCACCTGATATTCTATCTCCACTTCGCCCTTCTGCACCAAAGGCGAATACACCGTAACCGCATGGGCCACTTCGCTCATTGATAGTGTCAGCAATGTGATTGCTATGGCACTCCGGCAGTGTGTCGTCTGACGACTATTCAATCCTTCCTCCTTGTGTATGTCTAACGATAATCATTATCATTATACGTCGTAAGTCAAGGAATAAGAAAGGCTCGGGTAATCAATCGAACGTCCGGGTGATAAGCAGTGGTCGGTGGCAGGTGATGTTTGTGTGACGAGAAGCTGAAATACGCTGTCAATAGGACATTCCGTCAAACGCGTGTCATCGTTGTCCACTGTGGCGGATTCCATCCTTGCTTCAGGCTTGATCGTCTATTCACCAAGGCATAGCCGTCATATTTTCAGAAGCGATGTTTCCGGGAATCGCTAATGATCGCAGGCGCAAAGCCCCTGCGGGCGCCGCATGGATGACAGCATCAAGGGTTGGTATCTGACCCTGCTTCTTTGCCGCGCCCGTCATCCGGGTGCAGTTGGCGGTGATGATGCGTGGCAACGGCAATGTAGCGATTGCTGCTGACAGCTTCATGGTTCTGGATGTTTTGCTCCATCTTGCCAGGTATCATCAACATGGGCGTGCGCAGCAAGACATATTGCGGAGTGTCGGGCGTCGGTCCGACACCTGAATGAGCCTGTGAAGTTGAGGAGAGAGGGGGGTTAGCTGACGCCGGGGAGAAGCATGGCGACGGAGGTTTCGCGGCCTTCTTCCACAAGGATGTTGTAGGTGCGCGCGGCAGCCCTGGAATCCATGAATTCGTAGCCGATGTGGGCATCGTCCAGCGCCTGCATCACGGCAGGGTCGGGGAAGGTGGTTCGGCGGCCTGTGCCGATGAGTAGAACTTCAGGCGGGTGTGAGAAAATCGCCGCCAGATGCTCAGGTGTCAGTTCGGAGAGTTTTTCCGGGCCCCACGGTGCGGTGATTTCGTTGCGGTGCAGCACCAGACTGCTGGTGATGCGGCGCTCGTCGAGTTGCAGGTAGTTATCATCGTAGCCGCGGAACATGAGTACCCCGCGACCGCCGCCACCGAGTTGGACATCGCCGCCGATGTTCAGGCTCAGGGGCGTGCCTCGAGCCGCTTGGCTTCGTCCTCATCCATCTTGAAGGTGCCGTGCATGGCCAGCATGACGGGGCTGGCGATATAGATGGAGGAATAGGTACCGACAAGGATGCCGGCGATCAGCGCGAAGGCGAAATCGTGGATCACTTCGCCGCCCAGGAAGAATAACGCGAATACCACCAGCACGGTGGTGAACGAGGTCATGATGGTGCGGGAAAGGGTCTGGTTGACCGAGGTGTTGACCACCAGCGATTCATCATCCGGATGCTTCTTCTTGCGGTTGGCCGCGAAGTTTTCACGGATGCGGTCGAACACCACGATGGTGTCGTTCAGCGAGTAACCGATCACGGTCAGCAGGGCGGCGACCACGGGGAGGGTGAATTCCTTGCCGGTCAGCGCGAACAGGCCGAGCACGATAGTCACGTCGTGCAGCAGGGCGGCATCGGCACCGAGCGCAAAGCGCAGCTCGAAGCGCACCGTCACATAAACCAGAATCGCCAGCATGGCGATCAGCACGGCCATGATGCCGGCGCGGGTCAGTTCATCACCCACCTGCGGACCGACGAACTCCACGCGGCGCATCTCCACGGCATCGGCACCGAAGCCCTTGCCAAGCGCATCGAGAATGGCGGTGCTGATGGCAGCGGATTCCTGACCGTCCTGATTCTGCACGCGGATCATGATTTCTTCCGGTGAGCCGAACTCCTGAATGATGGCCTGGCTGTAGCCCGCGGGGGTCAGGCTTTCACGGATTTCAGAGATCTGCGGTGCCTTGCTGAACTGCACCTCGACCAGCGTTCCGCCGGTGAAGTCGATGCCGAAGTTCAGGCCCTTGAAGATCAACAGGCCGATAGAGAGCGCGATGAGCAGGCCGGAAGCAGCCATGGCGATCTTGCGGCGACCGATAAAGTCGATGTGGGTGTTCGGATTGATCAGTTGCATGGTATTTACCTGCTTCCTAAATGCTCAGTTTTTCGATGCGGCCGCGATTCTCCAGCGACAGGGCGACGATGGCGCGCGTCACCATGATGGCGGTGAACATCGAGGCGATGATGCCGACAGACAGGGTTACGGCGAAGCCCTTGACCGGTCCGGTGCCGAACTGGAACAGCACGATGGCGGCGATCAGGGTGGTGATATTGGCATCGACGATGGTGGATAGCGCCTTGTCGTAGCCGCCGTCGATGGCTGCGAGCGGAGTTTTGCCAAGTGCGAGTTCCTCACGGATGCGCTCGAAAATAAGCACGTTGGCATCCACCGCCATACCGATGGTCAGCACGATGCCGGCCATGCCGGGCAGGGTGAGTGTGGAGCCGATCATGCTCATGGCGGCAACAATCAGCAGCATATTGAACAGCAGCGCGACGTTAGCCACGATACCGAAGGCGCGGTAGTACACGCCCATGAAGATCAGCACGAAAATGCTGCCGATGATGATGGAGTTCAGGCCCTGATCGACGGAGTCCTTGCCGAGGCTCGGTCCGATAGAGCGCTCCTCGACCACCTTGACCGGGGCGGGAAGCGCTCCGGCACGCAGTACAATGGCCAGATCATGTGCCTCGGCAGGTGAGAAGCTTCCGGTAATCTGCGCCGAACCACCGGAGATACGTTCGCGAATCACCGGTGCAGACATCACCGAGCCTTCGAGAATGATGGCGAAACGCTCACCGACGTGGGCTGCGGTAAGGCGGTCGAACTTGCGTGCGCCCTTGCCGTTGAATTTCAGGGTGACCGCATATTCATTGAAGCGTGAGTCAATGGAAACGCGCGCATCGGAAACCTCGGTGCCGGAGAGTTCGGTGCGCTTCATCAACAGGTAAGGCTGTTTGTAGGTTTCGCCGGCGCGTGTTTCGGTGGCGCCATACATGATAATATCGCCGGCCGGGATATTACCCTGCAGGGCCTTGTCCAGATCGCCTTTCTCATCCACCAGCTTGAACTCCAGCTGGGCGGTACGACCGATCAGGCTCTTGGCGTGGGCCGTATCCTCATAGCCGGGGATTTGCACCAGAATGCGGGTGTCTCCCTGCTTGACGATAACCGGTTCGGTGGTACCCAGCGCATCAATACGGGTGCGTATTACCTCGATGGCCTGATCAATGGCGAATTTCTTGATTTCAGTGGCATTGGCCTTGATAATGGTCAGCAGGAAATGACCTTCCCCCTGATCGACCTGCACATACCCCGGCAGAGCATCACTCAGCAGCTTGGCGGCCTGTACGGATTCTGCGGCATCCTTGATCCGGATGTTCAGGGTCGTGCCCTTGGCCTCTAGCGAGTTGTAGCGGATTTTTCCGCCGCGCAGGGCCTGACGGGCCGAGTCCACATCCTCTTCAACACTACGCTCGACAGCTTTATCGACATCCACATCCAGCACCAGATGTACGCCGCCCTTCAGATCAAGGCCGAGATTCAGCGATTTGCTCAGGCCGGCCGGCCACCATGACGGAGGCGAAGTCAGATTAGGCAGGCTGCCCATGGTCGATACAATCAGTACGGCAAGTATCAGCCAGAGTTTCCAACGTGGATATGCGTGCATGGTACTTCCTTTGATTCTGTTTTCGCGGACCTTTAAAGCAGTCCGATCAGTCGGCCAGAGAGGTGATGGTGTCGCGTTTGACAGTCACACGCACGTTTTCAGCGATATCGATGCGCACGGTATCTTCCTTGACGTCCTGCACGGTGCCGAGTATGCCGCCGGAGGTGACGACCTTGTCGCCCTTCTTCAGCTCGTTGATCATCGCCTGATGTGCCTTCAAACGCTTCTGCTGCGGACGGATGAGCAGGAAGTAGAAGATGACGATGATCAGGATCAGCGGGACCAGCTGGGCGATGCCGCCGCCTGCCGATTCGCCTGCCGCCAGTGCGTTCGGCGACAGGGCCAGCAGAATGCCGGCTGCCGCAGCGCTCCGGGTGATCGTGCGACCAAGAAAACGGTTGATGTGGTTCATAGGTTTAATTCTCCCGAATGTGCATGCAGTCTGCCCTCATTTATGCGGCACCTGCATGGTAGGTGGACAGGAACTGATCGCGGAAACCTGCCCATCGATTCTCCTCGATGGCCATCCGCGCCCGTCGCATGAGCGCGCAATAGTAGTGAAGATTGTGCATGGTGTTCAACCTCGAACTTAACAGCTCGCGGCTGATGTACAAGTGGCGCAGATAGGCACGTGAAAAATGGCGGCAGGTATAGCATTCGCAGCCTTCCATGATCGGTGCCGCATCCTCCCTGAAACGCGATGCCTTGATGTTGAAGGTGCCATGGTCGGTGAACAGGGTGCCGTTGCGCGCATTGCGGGTCGGCATGACGCAATCGAACATGTCGATGCCGCGATCGATACCCTCGATCAGATCGGCCGGTGTACCCACGCCCATCAGATAGTGCGGTTGAGCCTGCGGCAGGTGGGCTGCCAGCGCATCGAGCATGCCCATCATCTCGTCCTTCGGCTCGCCGACCGAAAGCCCGCCGATGGCGATGCCCTCAAAGCCGATATCGAGCAGTTCCTGCAACGATTCCAGACGCAGATCGCCGTACATGCCGCCCTGCACGATGCCGAACAGCGCCTGCGTATCGTTCACCGGCAGGTGCTCGCGGCATTCGCGCGCCCAGCGCATGGACATCAGCATCGAGGCACGCGCTTGCTCTTTTTCCGCCGGGTAAGGGGTGCATTCGTCGAAACTCATGACGATATCGCTGCCCAGCTGGCGCTGGATATGCATGCTCTCTTTGGGGCCGAGGAAGAATTCCGAGCCGTCGATATGCGAGCGGAAGCGCACGCCGTGCTCCTCGATCTTGCGCAGATCGCCCAGCGACCAGACCTGGAAACCGCCGGAGTCGGTGAGGATCGGCCCGTTCCAGCCCATGAAGCCGTGCAGGCCGCCGAATTTCTCGATCAGATCGCCGCCGGGACGCAGCATCAGGTGGTAGGTGTTGCCGAGGATGATCTGCGCACCGAGCCCGGTCAGATCGTGCGGCGTCATGCTCTTCACCGTGGCCTGTGTGCCGACCGGCATGAAGGTCGGGGTTTCAATGCTGCCGTGCGCAAGATGCATGCGGCCTCGACGGGCAAAGCTGCCCTCTGCGCGGGCCAGAATCTCGAATTGAAGGGCGGACATGGCGGCGCAGCCTGACATGCACTGGGTGCGGTGCAAGTGTTGATGGTTCAGGCCTGCCCCGCCGTGGGCGCCGACCTGCCGGCTTTGTGAGCGCTGTCACGCCTATGCAGCATAATACGGCTACGTTACGGCGATGACTTTGTCTGAAGTGCGCGATACCATCCCGAATCGAAGGGAAAAGGACATGCTTGGTCAGGGATGGGAACACCCCGAGATGCATGAGCTTGCAATAGAATCCTCCCCGAAGGTTTTGCCGCGAACGGCAAAATACATCTCGCTGCTCAGCGGTTTCATGTCGATTTCAGCTTGGCGTAATCGGGGTATAGGAAGCAGGATGAAAATCGAGCTTGTTGATATCGGGCATGAGCAACGCCGGGCGGTGGAAGGATTCATCCACGAGCGGTTTGCTGATAAATACGGTGCCGATGTAAGTCATTTCATGCCGCATTTGCTGCGTCTGTACACCGATGCAGGCGAAACCATCGCGGCTGCCGGTTATCGTCCGGCCAGTGACGGCCGCCTGTTTCTTGAAACCTATCTCGACAAGCCTGTCGATCAGGTGCTTTCCGATATGTATGGCCATCCGGTTTCCCGCGATGCGATTGTCGAGGTCGGCAATATGGCCGATTCCCATCCCGGAACCGGTCGCGCCGGCATCACAGCCTGGACCGCCTATCTCTCCGGTATGGGTTATACCTGGTGCGTGTTCACCGGCGTGAAGATGCTGCGCAACGGTTTCCGCCGTCTCGGTATCGAAACCCAGATCATCTGCCCCGCCGATGCCTCCAGACTGGATGCCGAACAGCGCAAACGCTGGGGCACTTACTATGAGACCGATCCGGTGGTGATGAGCGGCAATATCATGAAGGGATACTGGGCGCTGCGCTTTGCCCGCGAGGTGTTGCAACCCTTGTGGCGCGTGGGCCTGCAGGAAGGCAAACGACATTTGCGAGAGCAGCGGGGTAGATGATGGCTTTGAAGGTATTGCAGTCCGTCCGGCATTTTGCACAAACCGAGCCGCACAAGGCAGCGCTTTCCGACGGCGCGGGCAACGATACGGGCTATGCCGCCCTGCATGCGGAGATCGAGCGTGCGGCAGGAATCCTGCAACAGGGCTCACCTGCTGCGGTCGGCCTACTGATGGACAACACCCCGGCATGGGTGGTTGCCGATCTGGCGGTGCTGCATGCCTCGATTCCCTGTGTGCCCCTTCCGTTGTTCTTCTCACCGCGTCAGATCGCCCATCTGATCGCCTCCGCCGGCATCGAATTGATCATCACCGACCAGCCCGAATCACTGCGCTATATGCTGGCAGCCATCGCTGTGGCGGTTGAGGACGAACAACAGGCGGAACTGGCTGGGCGCAGCGTTAGTCTGTTCCGGCTTCCGCCGGCCAAAGCAGGGCTGATTCCGGAGGGCGTGGCCAAGGTGACCTTCACATCCGGCACCACGGGCGACCCCAAGGGGGTCTGTCTGAGCCTGCAGTCCATGGAAACCGTGGCGGCTTCGCTTCAGCAGGCTTGTGCCGCCGAGGCTGCCGACCGGCATCTTTGTGCCCTGCCGCTGGCCACGTTGCTGGAGAATATCGGCGGTGTTTACGTACCCTTGCTGACCGGATCGACCTGTGTGTTGCCGGGGCTTGCGGGGGTCGGTCTGAAGGGTTCCTCAGGTCTTGATCCTGCAGTGTTTCTGGGTGCGCTGATCAAGCATGAGATTGCCACGATCATTCTGATTCCTCAGATGCTGCTGGCCCTGGTCGCCGCAGTCCACGCCTCCGGTAAGCGCCCGGTGAAGCTTCGTTATGCGGCGGTCGGCGGTGCGCCGGTTTCCCTGCAGCAGTTGCAGCAGGCGGAAGCGCTCGGCCTGCCGGTATTCGAGGGTTATGGCTTGTCTGAGGCCGGTAGTGTGGTGGCGGTGAATTCGCCGGGCGCGGTACAGGCCGGAGCCGTCGGTAAGCCCCTGCCGCATGTGCGTCTGAAATTCGCCGATGACGGCGAGATCATGGTCGGCGGTGCGCTGTTCTCGGGCTATCTGGGACAGCCCGGCACGGCCCCGCAGGACGGCTGGTATGCCAGCGGGGATATCGGCCATCTGGATGATGACGGATTTTTGCATATCACCGGTCGGAAGAAACATATTTTTATCACGGCATTCGGGCGCAATGTGTCGCCCGAATGGGTTGAAAGCGAACTGACTATCCAGCCGGGTATTGCTCAGGCCGTTGTGTTCGGTGAGTCACGGCCATTCAATGTGGCGGTCTTGACTCCTCGGGATGGCGTCGATAAAAACCGTGTGCAACAATGCGTCGACGCTGCCAATGCCCAATTGCCGGATTATGCGCGTATCAGTCGCTGGCTGCTTGCCGATGCACCGTTCTCAGTTGCGAACGGCCTGTTTACGGGCACAGGCAGACCTCGTCGCGAAGCCATTTTGAAGGTTTATGGCGAACGAATGAATTCCATTTACGGAGAATGATATGAGTCAACAACAATTCTATGACGAATTGCTGGCAGCAACCGAGGATGCTCGCAGGGAACTGCTGTCGATTCCGTTTATCCAGAATGGTGCGGCAGGTGATATTACACTGGAAAGCTACATTGCTTTTCTCGGTCAGGCTTACCATCACGTCAAGCATACCATCCCGTTGCTGATGGCGTGCGGCGGTGCGTTGCCGGGTCGTCTGGAATGGTTGCGTACAGCCATCGGTGAATACATCGAAGAGGAAATGGGCCATCAGGAGTGGATTCTGAACGACATTGCAGCCTGTGGCGGCGATAAAGAGGCTGTACGGCATGGTATGCCGCATGCCGAAACCGAAATGATGGTCGCTTATGCCTACGATATTATCCATCGCCGCAACCCTGTGGGTTTCTTCGGCATGGTGCTTGTGCTTGAAGGAACCAGCGTGTCGCTGGCTACTCAGGCTGCCGAGCGTATCGAAACCTCGCTGGGTCTTCCCGAGAAGGCGTTCTCCTATTTGACCTCGCACGGTTCTCTGGATGTCAGCCATGTGGATTTCTACGAAAAGCTGATGAATCAGCTGGTGGAAGAGGACGATAAGCAGTCGGTAATCCACTGTGCCCGCATGATGTACAAGCTTTACGGTGATGTATTTCGCAGTTTGCCCCTGACTACATTGTCGGGAGTACAGTGATGGAGTTGCGTGACAAGAATATCGTCCTGACCGGGGCAGCCGGTGGTATCGGAAGTTTGCTGGCAGCGCGTCTTGCTGAACGAGGTGCGCGGGTCGTGCTGGTGGATGCCAATGAAGAGGCCCTCAAGAAGGTTTCTGTCGGCATCAAGCACAGCAAGACCATTGCAGGAGACCTGTCTTCCGCCGAAGGGTGTCTGGCTGTTGCCGATGCTGCGAAGCAGGCATTCGGCAGGATCGATGTGCTGATCAATCTGGCCGGCATGATGAGTTTTCGTTGTTTTGAGGATGAAGATGTCGATTTGATGGATCGTATTATTGAGGTCAACCTGCTTGGTGCGATGCGACTGACGCGGCATCTGCTGTCCGGCATGGTGGAGCGCAACGACGGGCGGATTATCAATGTCGGTTCGGTGTTCGGTTCCATTGGATTTGCCTATTTCTCGGCTTATTCGGCCAGTAAATTCGGCCTGCGCGGTTTCTCCGAGGCACTGCGCCGTGAATTGTATGATACCGATGTAAAGGTAATGTATGTGGCGCCCAGAGCAGTGAAGACCCCGCTCAACACGGGCCGCATCATGCGCATGGGTGCCGAAACCGGCATGAATATGGACGATCCCGAACATGTGGTAGGCAAGATTCTTAAAGCTGTTGAAAATGATCGTAAGGAGGTCTACATCGGATTTCCCGAATCGATGTTCGTGGGGATCAATATGCTTTTTCCCCGACTGGTCGATAAGGTGCTTGCCGGGCAGAATCGTATTGCGAGAAAATTCGCCAAGGAAAAAGGTAACTAGGGAGTTACAGATGAAATGCTTTGCTTCGCCGTCCGGCTGTCTGTTGGCTGTTTTGATGCTGTCCGCGCAGGTTTTTCCTGCACATGCCGATGAGGTCAATGATGCAGTGCTCGATCTGCAGCACAAATGGGCTACAGCCAACTATGGAACGGCTGATGCCGAGAAAGAGGCCGTATTCAAGTCGCTGGTGGATAGCGCATCTGCACTGAATGACAGATACCCGCTTCGTGCCGAGCCGAAGATATGGGAAGCCATAATTCGTGCCGGTTATGCCGGAGCCATGGGCGGTGTGTCCTCACTGTTCAAAGCGATGCCGCAGATGGAACAGGGACGTGACCTGCTGCTGGTAGCAGAGAAAATCGATCCGCTGGCCATGCACGGTTCGATCTACACCACGCTGGGTAGTTTCTACTACATGGTGCCGGGCGGTTTTGTAGGCTTCGGAGATGACGACAAGGCGCTGGAATACCTGAACAAGGCGATCGCTCTGGCTCCCGATGATATGGATGCCAACTACTTCATGGGCGATTACTGGCTGGAAAAGAAGAAATACAAGAAAGCCCTGCCGTATTTCGAGAAGGTGATCGGCCTGCCCGATGTGGCTGACCGACCGGTTTACTCGAAGGGAAGAAAAGCCGAGGCCGTGGAAAAGCTGGCCAGAGTGAAAAAGAAGTTGAACATCAAGTAGGCGCCGGCAGGCGGCTTCAGATTTCGCGCCCCCGGCCTGACCGGGGGTGTTTTGTTTTGCAGCACGGTAAGCGGCGATTTTACCCCGGCCCTGCCTGATGTAGGGTGAGCGCGCAGCAGAGGGAGCCATGGCCAAAGCGAAGAACAAACAGCTGAAGGAACTGACAACGCAGGACGCGCTGCTTCTGGCCGCGGAGCGTCCGCGTGCCCTGCGTAATTATCTGCGCAAGCTGCACGCCAGCGAGCTATGCACCCTTCTGCTGGGTTGTCGTGACGACGATGAGCGTCTGGTTCTGCTTGAGCGTATCCCGCAGATGCAGCGCGGCGATGTGTTGCTTGAGCTGCCCGAGGGTATGCAGGAAGACCTGCTGGCGCGATTGGCACCGAGCGAGATCGAGGATGTGCTGGAGCATCTGGATTCCGACGATGCTGCCGACATTCTGCAGGCCGTGGACAAAGAGGTCGCCGATGAGGTGATCGAGCGGCTGGAGCCGGAAGACCGTCGCGGTATCGAGGCCCTGATGGGCCATGATGAGGAAACCGCCGGCGGCCTGATGCAGGCCGAGCTGTTCAAGGTGCGTTCCGACTGGACCGTGGAAAAGGTACTGGTGGTGTTGCGCCGTTTCGGTCATGAGATCGAGAACCTCAACTATGTTTATATCGTGGATGACAACGGCAGATTCGTCGGCGTGGTTCCTTTGCACAAGCTGTTGTTCAGCGAGCCGGAGTATCCGATTGCCCAGATGGTGAAGGGTGATTTTCCTGTGGCGCATGCCGGGCAGGATCAGGAAGCAGTGGCGCAGTTGTTTGAAAAATACGATGTGCTGGCCGTTCCGGTGGTGGATGACGACGGCATGCTGGTCGGACGCATCACCGCCGATGACATCCTCGATGTGATGCAGGAAGAGGCCACCGAGGATATGTACCGTCTGGCAGGTCTGTCCGGCGATGACGATATATCCGAGCCTGTCGGTATCACCGCTTACCGGCGGGGTGTCTGGCTGACCGTGAATCTGGGGACTGCGGTGCTTGCTTCGGCCGTGGTAGCCATATTCGAGGGAACCATCTCGCAGATCGTGGCGCTGGCCGTGCTGATGCCGATCGTGGCCAGCATGGGGGGCATCGCCGGCACCCAGACCCTGACCGTGATCGTGCGCGGTATAGCGCTGGGGCGCGTGACGTTCGCCAACGCCCGGCGCTCCCTGATCAAAGAGGTGTCGGTGAGCATACTTACCGGCGCGGGTTTCGCACTGCTGATGGGTGTGGTCGCCACCTTCTGGTTCCCTGACCTCGGCATCAAGCTGGGTCTGGTCATCGGTGCGGCGCTGTTTATCAATCTGATCATGGCAGGGCTGTCAGGAGCCATGATTCCGCTGACGCTGCAACGCATGAATATCGATCCGGCGCTGGCATCCGGCACCATCCTGACCACGGTCACCGATGTGGTCGGATTCTTCGCATTCCTCGGTCTGGCGACCGTTTTCCTGCTTTAACAAACCCTGCTCTTAACAGGGCAGGCGATCAGAATTCGTATTTCACAGTGGCAGTCATGCTGCTGACATTCAGTCCCTGGAACTGCGTGGCGCGGCGTGTGGCGTCGGCCTCGCGGGCATAACTCACCCATTCGGCGCCCACTGTCAGGTTGTTGCCTATATCGGCCTGCACACCTGCACCGAAACTCAGCGAGATGTTGGTTTTCTTCAGCTTGCTGGCCGTGCCTATCTGCAGGGAGGAATGGTTGACCGTGAAGCCGGCCAGTCCATACAGGGAAAAATCGCCGGTCACATCGATATAGGGCCGGATGAAATGCGCCACCAGCCAGTCGAGCTGCATCTTCTCGTTGTTCCTGGTGGCCTGACCTGCAGTGCCGATGCGGATCTCGGCACTCAAATAAGGCATGAACTCGTGGCCCAGCTGCACATAACCGCCGACAGCGCTCTTCTTGCCTGCACCCGCATCCATGGAGAATGAGCCGATGCCGACACCGGTGTAGTGACCTTCGGCACTGGCAGGGGTGATACAGACAAACAGCGCGGCAGCGATTGTCGGCAGGCGAAGTGATTTGATCATGGGTTGTGTCTCCGGATTAAGGATTTCATTCAGTGTGCGCATGCTGTCGGTGAGTGGCAGGGGTGTAAAGGCAAAGCGGCGGGTGCCGGCTTTGACCGGGGGAGGGGGCGCGGATAGTCTGCGCAGCCAATCCGGAGGTAGCCCGCATGTCTGCAACTCAACATCATCATCTGATCATTCTCGGTTCGGGACCTGCCGGATATACCGCTGCGATCTATGCAGCACGCGCCAATATGAATCCGGTGATCATTCAGGGCAGCCAGCCCGGCGGTCAGCTGACCACCACCACCGATGTGGACAACTACCCCGGCTACAAGGACGGCGTGCAGGGTCAGGAGATGATGGAGGATTTCAAGGCACAGGCCGAGCGTTTCGGAACGGAAATCATCTGGGATCACATCGAATTCGCCGATTTGTCTTCGCGGCCATTCAGACTCAAGGGAGAGGATGGAGAATACAGCTGTGATGCCCTGATTATTGCTACCGGCGCTTCGGCTAAATATCTGGGCCTGCCGGGCGAGGAAGCTTTTGCCGGTCGCGGTGTGTCCGCCTGTGCAACCTGCGACGGATTCTTCTATCGCGGTAAGGAAGTAGCCGTAATCGGTGGTGGCGATACGGCTGTCGAGGAGGCCATTTATCTGGCCAATCTGTGCAGCAAGGTGACGGTTGTGCATCGTCGCGACGAATTGCGTGCCGAGAAGATCATGCAGGATAAATTGCTGGCCACCCCGAATGTCGAAATGGCCTGGAATTCCGTGCTTGATGAGATTGTCGGCGATGACTCGGGTGTAACCGGAGTGCGCCTGAAATCCACCGTCGACGGCTCAACGCGCGAGGTCGCTGTACACGGCGTGTTCATCGCCATCGGACACACCCCGAACACCGGATTCGTCGGGGAGCAGCTGGACAAGGATGCGGCCGGCTATCTGAAGGTGCAGGGACGCAGCACCATGACCAGTGTGGAAGGCGTGTTTGCGGCAGGCGACGTGGCCGATCCGGTGTACCGTCAGGCGATCACAAGTGCCGGAGAAGGATGCAAGGCGGCTCTGGATGCTGAGCGTTGGCTGGGCTCGCAGGGCTGAGTACCGCGCTTCAGGAAGGTAGCTCCAGCCGGACAACGTTGTTGTCCGCTTCTCCGCCATTGAAGGCAACCACCCGATTGCGTCCCTGATGTTTGGCCTGATACACGGCCTGGTCGGCGCACTGGATGGTATCCATCAGGCTGCTGCTGTCGTCCGGGAAGACCGCCACACCGATCGATACGGTTTTGGACAGGGTGCAGTTGGTGACCTTGAAGGTTTTCCGGCTCACACGGGTGCGCAGGCGTTCGGCGATCTCCACTGATTTTTCCCTGTCCGCATCCATCAGCAGCACGAGGATCTCCTCGCCCCCCAAGCGGATGACATAGTCGCTGTCGCGCATCTCCTTGCGGAAGACATCGGCGATGCCCTTGAGAACCATATCGCCGGTTTCATGCCCGTAGGTGTCGTTGACGTCTTTGAATAAGTCGATATCGCATAGCAGAACACCAAGCGAGGTGTTGCGCCGCCTGATCGCCGCAACCAGTCCCGGCTTGATCTCATCGAGGAAGCGGCGGTTGAACATGCCGGTCAGCGGGTCGTGGATGGAAATGTCCCTGAGGATCTTCAGCAGGCGCTTGGAGCGTAATTCCGGAGTGATGACGCGCAGGATGTAGCGCAGGGCGGGCGAGCACGTCATGCATCCGCTTTGCTTCGGCTTTCTCGTAGAGGATGGTGATGACAGTCCGGCTATCCTCTGAATCCACGATCGGGATACAGAAGTGCTGTAGCGCGGTGTCGTTGTTGATCTGCCCGCAGGTCCGGCAGCATGCATCGGGGTGCTTCGATACATCGACGATATGCCCGTCCGGCAACTTCCCGTCCAGCGCGGGGGGGCAGGCCGAATGCTCGACGCCGCTATCCGTGACGATCCAGTCTCCGGGAAGACCGAGCATGATCAGCGGTTTCAAGCCGGATGCATTATCCGTTGATTCGAAGATGCCGAAGCGGGTCAGGCCGAAATCGTTCTGCAACACATGCGCCAGCCTTGCAAAGGCCTCTTCAAGATTGCGATCCTCCTCCAGCGAACGTTTCAGCCGGTTGGAGAACAGCATCAGGTCCACACCGTGTTTGGCGCGGGCGATCATATTGTTGTGGGAGTCATCGGGCAGGTGACCGGTGATCATCTCGATCTCGCGGGCGATGCCGCCGATATGCCGTTCCAGTGTACTGAAAAAGGCGTTGCTGCTTTCGACGATCTGCCGCACCTCATCGGTGTCGGTGCGGATGTCATGCAGGCGGTGTGTGAAATCGCCGCGCTCGCCACGCTCCATGGTATCGGCGATCTGCCTTGCGGTATGGCTGACGGGGGCGGAGAACTGGCGCAGCGCATAGGCAAACATCACGCCGCCGATAGCGATGAACAGCAGGGCGAACATCGGCAGCAGCCTTGCCTCGCGCAACTCGTCGGTCAGATCGACCTGCACGGAAAAACCGCCCAATACTGTTCCCGCCGGCACATGATGGCACTGCAGGCAGTTGCTTCCCTGATAGTTTCTGGCCTTTAAAGGGCCATTGAAGTGCAGTACTTCATGGCTGCCGACCTGCTTGATGATTTCCGAGCGTGAGCCGCTGCGCAGCATGGATGTTTCGGAACCGTCGATCGGTTCGGAGTCGCTCTGGCCCCGGCCGAACTGGTTGCTGACCGCGGCTCCCCTGATCATGCGCACCTCCAACAGGCCGGGCATGGAGCGGAACTGCTGCATCATCGGGCTGGAATTCATCGAGTGGCCCTTGGCGGAGACATTGCTGAGCATGGCTGTTTTGACCATCTGCACGACCAGAAGGCCTTTCTGGTGTGCGTGCTCGGTCATCATGTTGTTAAGGTACAGGTAAGCACCCAGTGCGGAGGCGCTGAGCAAGAGGAATACAGGCAGAGTGACTGAAAGCTGGATTCTGCTCTGTAATCTCATCGGGAATTACAAGGCCGGGCGGTCTTCCGAGTGGAGCGAGATTCTGCGCACGCGGATGATAAAACTCAGACACATGGCCAGCATCAGGGTCAGGCGCGGATAGATCAGGCGTTCGTTCGCTACCAGCACCATGCCAGCCTCCTTATAGCCTTGCCGCAGTCTGGTCGGGACTGCGGCGTTTCGGTTTGGCTTTGGTTTATCTATCGCTGTATCGTTGAGCGACTTAAGCCTTGCCGCATGGCTGATGCGGAATTCCAGCATGCTTCATGCCACCAGAGCGATGGGATCGGTATCGATCTGTGATGCAAGTCTGCTGTTTGAATCAGGCGGTGTGGTGCCGGTGCAGCTTAGACGTTGAAGCGGAAATGCATCACATCGCCGTCTTTGACGATGTATTCCTTGCCTTCAAGGCGCATCTTGCCGGCTTCCTTGGCTCCCTGTTCGCCCTTGCCGGCGATGAAATCGGCATAGGCGATGGTTTCGGCACGGATGAAACCCTTTTCGAAATCGGTATGGATGACAGCTGCGGCCTTGGGAGCGGTGTCGCCGCGATGAATGGTCCAGGCGCGCACCTCTTTCACACCTGCGGTGAAATAGGTGATCAGATTAAGCAGCGTGTAGGCCTCGCGGATCACGGTGTTCAGGCCCGGCTCGGTGAGACCGAGGTCGGCAAGGAATTCGAGTTTGGATTCGGCATCCATTTCCGAGAGTTCGGATTCGATCTGCGCCGATACCACCGCCACGCGCGCCCCTTCTTCAGCGGCGTGCTTGCGTACTTCGTCCACCAGTTCATTGCCGTCGGGCAGCGAGCCGTCGTCCACATTGGCGATATACAGCACAGGCTTGCCGGTGAGCAGACAGAGATCGGCAATACTTGCCGATTCATCGGCGCTCAGGCCGTGGCGACGCACGGTATGGCCGTCTTCCAGAGCCTTCTTCACCTTTTCATACAGCGCCAACAGGGCGAGCGCATCCTTGTTGCCGCTCTTGGTCTGCTTGCTCACGCGCTCGATGGCCTTGTCCATGGTTTCCATGTCCTTGAGCATCAGTTCGGTATCGATCACTTCGATATCGGACAGCGGATCCACCTTGCCGGAGACATGTGTGACATTGTCATCGGCAAAGCAGCGCACCACATGCGCGATGGCGGCGCATTCGCGGATGTTGGCGAGGAATTTATTGCCCAGTCCTTCGCCGCTGGCCGCACCGGCCACCAGACCCGCGATGTCCACGAACTCGACCACGGCATGCTGCACGGCCTGCGGTTTGACGATGGCGGAGAGCGCATCGATACGCGCATCGGGCACCGGCACGATGCCGACATTCGGATCGATGGTGCAGAAGGGATAGTTGGCCGCCTCCGCGCCACCGCCGTTCAATGCGTTGAACAGCGTTGATTTGCCCACATTGGGGAGGCCGACGATGCCGATACTCAGAGCCATGATGTTGTGTCCTTTATTGGTCTTTCAAATGCAGATGCATATGGTTGCCGGCCAGCGCCAGATTGCCGTCCAGCACGGTGGGCATCTCCCTGAGCAGCGCGGCGAAGATGCGCGCTTCATGCTCGCGGTCTGTCGCATCGGCTTTGCCCAGCACCCAGGGGGTGACTTCCTGACCTGCAGGCGGGCGGCCGATGCCGATCTTCAGGCGATGGTATTCGGCATCCGGCAGATGCTGATTGATCGAGCGAAGGCCGTTGTGTCCGCCGTGCCCGCCGCCGGTGCGCATGCGGAACTTGCCGGCAGCCAGATCCAGATCGTCATACACCACGAAAATATCGCTGGTCGGCACATCGTAGTAGCGCGCCAGTTGACCGACGCACTCGCCGCTGTTGTTCATGAAGGTTTGCGGTTTGACCAGCAGCACGCGGTGTTTTCCGGTCTGCCACTCGGCAGTCTCGCCCTGAAAACGAGGGGCTGCGGCAAAGCGCAGCCCCTGATCCTCGGCCAACACATCGACAAACCGGAAACCGATATTGTGACGTGTTGCTTCGTACTTGTTGCCCGGATTTCCCAACCCGACGAGCAGTTGCATGCCCGGTCCGGTTATTCCTTCTCGGTCTTGGCTTCGGCCGGTGCAGCAGTCACTTCTTCTTCGTCAGAAGCCTTCTCGACCTTCGGTGCAGCAATGGTCAGCACGGTAAAGTTCACTTCATGCTGTGCGGTCACGCCGTCCGGCAGGGTCACATCTTCAATGTGGAGGGACTCGCCGATATCCAGAGCACTGATATCAATATCGATATGCTCGGGGATGCTGTCTGCACGGCAGGTGAGTTCCAGTGTGTGGCGGATGATTTCAACCAGGCCGCCCTTCTTCACACCGACACAGGTATCGGCATGGGTGACATGCACAGGAACTTCCATATGCACCTGGTCACTGGAGGATACCCGGAAAAAATCGATATGGATGGCTTCGTCGCGTACCGGATGCCACTGCACATCCTTGACCAGCGCCTTGTTGGAACCGCGCGAACCCTTCACATTGATCTCCACAATGGAGGTGTAGAAAGCTTCTTTGTCCAGCAGCTTGGCAGTGGACATGGCATTCAGGGTGATGGCCAGTTCAGGCTTGTCGCCACCGTAGATGACAGCAGGCATCAGGCCTGCGCGACGGATGCGGCGGGCTTCGCCGCGGCCGGTTGTTTCTCTCAGTTCAGCTTCAATCACAAAATCAGTCATGGGTATCTCTCCTTATTGATGCACCGACGGGTCGGCCCGTTACGGTGTGTCCGCCGATGAAGTTTCAAAGGCGAACGGGCGCGGGAGTATAGCCTGCAACTCTGCGAATACAACGCTTCGCGGTGTTCGGCTGGGTCGGGAGGAAATAGGATGTACATCCTGTTTCACAACAAATGTGCGTCGGGGTCGGGTCTTGTTTCGAGCATTATTTCCATCCCCTCCCTAATCATCTGCTCACCGTAGAGCGGGGCAGATTTGCATAGTCCGCAATGGCCTGCATGGTGCATGCCGTACCCCGCTCCACTCCGCACCGGGACCTTGCATGTGCCGCAGTGATTACATCGCGTCGAGAATCTCCTGCTTCTTCTTGTTGTACTCTTCCTGAGTGATGATCCCGCGATCTTTCAGACTCTTCAACTTTTCAAGTCGCGCGGCGTCATCACGCGAAGCTCCGTTCGTAGCAGGGGGTGCCGGAGCATTCGTCTTCACGGTCGCGGGCTTGTCGACCGTCGGCTGTTTGCTGTTGTCCGGCTGAGCGACCTTGGCAGCTTCCGCGAAGTCAGCGGGCAAAGGGAAGTCGGTTGGTTGGACCCAGACTTGCCCTCGAAAGGCGATATAGACCGCCTTTTGACCTGGTTTCAGCTGATAGCGATTGCTCGACGGCTGAACGATCGTGATCTTCTGACCGGTCTCGTCGAGAAAAGTAACTTTCCACCCCTTAGCTTCAACTGATGCGAAAGGCCCAACCCAGAATACCCCGGCCGAGTTATAGATGCTCTGGGGTTCGACAGATACCACGGTGACATCCCATTTTTTGGCCATGTTGGGGTCTTTGGCATAGTGATATCCGACGGTCATACAACCACTTAGAAGATAAGCTGTCAGTAGAACGGCGGCTAAGATCGGCTTCATGCTCTTGAAACCTCCGAGAAAAGTCGGCCACATAGGGCGGCAAGCAAACTCGAGGCCATCGAGGGAAATGAAAGAAATGGGGTCAGGCTTCCAGAAAGAAATGGGGTCAGGCTTCCATAACTTGATATTTCTCTGGGGTTCATCTAAAAAGTTCATCTCTCTTTGTTCGATTGGCTTATTTTCAAGGCAAGGATAGGCGATCTTCTACGAAACAGCAATTTTCATTTTTTTGCAAATAGACATCATCAGAATGCGCTCATCCTACCCTTTATAGATATCAAGTTATGGAAGCCTGACCCCGTTTGGCCTCCAAACGCTCGGTCGATCCGAGCTCCGGCAAGGAGCGTCGCCATCATCTTGACGAGAAGGTGTTGCAACGGGCTGTGAAACAGGCCGTGCGGCAGAGCGGGATCAGTAAACGTGCCAGCTGTCATACCTTCCGCCATTCCTTTGCCACACACTTGCTGGAGCGCGGTTACGATATCCGCGCCGTACAGGAATTACTCGGTCACTCGGATGTCAGTACGACGATGATTTACACGCATGTCTTGAACCAGGGCGGCAAAGGGGTCCAGAGTCCACTGGACTCGCTTTAGCGGGGATGCGCTGGTTGTGCTCAGTCGTAGAGGCTGGAAACCGACTGGGCGCTGTAGATGCGGCTGATGGCTTCGCCGAGCAGCGGGGCTGCGGTGAGCACGCGCACCTTGCCGGTGTCCATGATGCGCTTCGGCTGGGCGATGGTATCGGTGATCACCAGCTCATGGAGGCGCGAATTGGCGAGACGCTCCGCGGCGGGGCCGGAAAGCACGCCGTGGGTGGCATAGGCGGAAACCTTCGATGCACCGCGGTCCAGCAGGGCCTCGGTGGCGCCGCACAGGGTGCCGGCGGTATCCACCATGTCGTCGAGCAGGATGCAGTGACGGCCTTCGATATCGCCGATGATGTTCATGATCTCGGCCTGATTGGCCCTCGGCCGGCGTTTGTCCACGATGGCGATATCCACATGCAAGCGCTTGGCCAGCGCACGGGCACGCACCACGCCGCCGACGTCCGGCGAGACGATCACCACATCGTCCAGCGGCCGCGAGCGGATGTCCTTCTGGAAGATCGGGGCGGCGTAGATGTTGTCCACCGGGATGTTGAAAAAGCCCTGAATGGGGCCGGCATGCAGGTCCATGGTCAGCACGCGCGTGGCACCGGCTGCGGTGATCATGTCAGCGACCAGCTTGGCGGTGATCGGCGTGCGGCTCATGCTCTTGCGTTCCTGACGGGCATAGCCGAAGTAGGGGATGATGGCGCAGATCTGCCGGGCGGAGGCGCGCTTGGCGGCATCCATGAAAATCAGCAATTCCATCAGCATATCGTTGGCCGGCTGCGAGGTGCTCTGGATGATGAAGGCATCCAGACCGCGAATGGTTTCACCGATCTGGATGAAAATTTCAGCGTCGGAGAAGCGGGTGATATCCAGTTTTCCGGGGCTTATGTGCAGATAATCTGCAATATCGGCAGCCAGCATCGGATTGGATGTCCCCGAGAAAAGGCGCATATGCTTTTCCATCATGGTTCGCTCTCCTGTTTTGCGCGCATCTACCGCTGATTATTTCAATCAATCGGCATTGATCTGGTTGGGGCGGCAGGATTCGAACCTGCGCCTGACGGGATCAAAACCCGTTGCCTTACCGCTTGGCTACGCCCCAGTAGGTCTTTTCCAGTCTGCCAAACGCATATCGCTATGTGTTAGCGGGTGACAGTCCAGTAACTTGCCGGTATGAGTCCATGCGGCAAGTTGCTCCGCAGCCAGACGTTCAGCCAGCTTTTCGGATTGTGTACTGCTCTCGCAAAGCGCAACGCAGGCTGTTCCGCTGCCGCTCATCCAGCTTGTTTCCTGCTCCCTGCGCATGGCCGTCAGCATTTGGGCCATATCCGGGCACATTAGCGCTGATACGGCTTCCAGATCGTTTTCACCCACCGGAAGCTGTGTGCCGCAAAGCCTTTCAGCAGAACCTTTCAAACCGGCGCGCATGTTAGCTTTCACCCCCTGAGGGGTCAATTGACCCGGGAGGAGCCCGTGTGCGTTGTCAAAGCGGGTAAAAACCTCTTTGGTGGACAGCCCCACGCCCGGATGCGCCAGCACGATATGTGGCAGGTCGTGATGTAGCGACAGGGCGGTGAGCCTTTCTCCGATACCCGCCGCCATGCTTGCCCGCCCGAACAGGAAGCACGGGATATCGGCTCCGAACGGGGTGGCGAATGCAGCCAGTTCACTGCCTGTAAGGTGCAGCCCCCAAAGCCGGTTGGCGGCCAGCAGGGCGGTTGCGGCATCGGAAGAGCCGCCACCCAGACCCGCCTGCGCCGGCAGGTATTTCTCGACATACACATGCAGACCCTGCGCGACATTGTATTCCGAGCGCAGTGCCTGCAGCACACGGAACACCAGATTGTGTTCGCCGTTCAGTGATGCGTCGGAACAGCTGACATGCAGATCGCTTGCGGTATCGATATGCAGCGTGTCGCAGGCATCGACATACACGAAGCTGGTGTCGAGCAGGTGGTAGCCCTGCTCCGTCAGGCCGGTGATACGCAGGTGCAGGTTGATTTTGGCCGGTGCAGGAAGTTTAAACATCCGGCTGTTTCCCGGGAGTCACGGCGGCACCGGTTCTCTCGCCGTTGATAATCATCAGCGTCGCCCGACGGCCGTGCCGGATATCGCTGAGTTCCAGACGCTGTGTCTGCGGAAACCAATGGATGCGGACGATACCGCCCGACTGACGTCTTTCCCATGCATTTGGCCCGGACTGACGGAAACCGGCAGGGATCCGCCCGGCCAGGAAGCGGGACAGCACATAAGGCGACACGACTATGCCGTGTTCGGCGAGTTGTTGCATGCTGACCTTGCGCCAGTCGGGGGCATTGCTGTCGCGCAGTTGGATATCATTACGCTGCCAGCGCAGTTCCACGACCGTGCCGCTGGCCGCGTGCGTCAGACGGGCGTGCCCCGCTGATGCTGAATCGGCCTGCCAGTGCAGCATCACCTGCCAGCGCCGGGTCGGCTCGATGACCAGCAGTCTTGCATTGAGCGAACGATACGGGCCGATGCCCGCCGCCTCTTCGGATATCGGCAGCGATGCGCAGGATGAAAGCAGCAGCAGGGTAGCGAGAGCGGGAACGAAGAGGCCGCGCCTCATCACATGCCTTTATCGATCTTGTTCTGCATGCTCCGGCTGTCTTCGTGGCCGAGCTTGATGGCATCTCTCCAGGTGCTGCGCGCCTGCTCGGTCTGGCCGTTCTTCCACAGGATATCGCCCAGATGTTCGTGCATGACAGGGTCGTTGGGGACATGGTCGATGGCCTGACGCTGTACAGTCAGCGCTTTGTCGTATTCGGCGCGCTGGTAGTGCACCCAGGCCAGCGAGTCGAGGTAGTAGCCGTTGTCCGGACGCTCTTTCAGGGCGCGGCGGATCAGCTGCTCGGCTTCGTCGAGACGCACACCCTGTTCGGCATACAGATAGCCCAGAAAGTTCAGTGCCTCGATATTGTCCGGCTCAAGGGTGAACAGCTTTTTGATCTGGTTCGCGGCCTCGTTGTATTGCTTCAGGCCTTCGAATGCAGCGGCACGATTGAACAGCAACTGCACCTGCACATCATCCAGCGACAAGGCCGGCTCTGTTTCGCTGAGCAGCTCTTTGTATGCCTTCTGGCGCATCAGGGCTGCTGAAAGCACCGTGTAGGCACCGGCCATTTTCGGCTCGCTGCGGATCAACTGGCGCAGGGTGACCAATGCGGCATCGGTGCGATCGGCACGCAGATCCATCGCCGCCATGCGCAGTTGCGCCTCGGCAAAGTTTTCGTCGCTGGACTTGATGCGCTGGTAGATATCCTTTGCCTTTTCACCCTGTCCGAGGGACTCGAAACAGGCGGCCAGATAAAATCGGGCACGCGGATCATCGTGTTCCTTGAGCACCCTGCGGAAAGTATCGGCAGCCTTATCGTAATCCCCCTGCTGGTAGTGCAGCAGGCCGAGAGCGGTCAGTACATCGACGTTTCCACCCGTGCGTTCGGCGATATCCTCGTACACGGCGATCGCCTCGGCGCCGCGCTTCTGCTCGACCAGCATCCGGCCAAGCGCGTTGCTTACGCCCAGTGCATCCGGATGGCCGGCCAGATGGTGGCGCAACACATTCTCGGCCTTCACAGGTTTGCCCTGACGCAGGGCCAACTGACTGAGCATCAGCGCGGGGCCGGATTCGTCGGGCTCGAGTTTGATCAGGGTGTTGAGCGCTTGTTCGGCCTTGTCGAGCGCGCCCTCATGAATAAAAAGCTGCGCCTGTATATGATAAAGCTGCGGATGCTCGCCGCTTTGCAAGCCTTCGGCGATGGCCTGATGCGCATCCTCGTAGTGTTTGCCGGCGGTGAGCAGGCGGATCAGCATCAGCCGGGCCGGATAGGTGTCCGGAGCATCGTGCAGAATCGCCTGCAGGTTGTGAATCGCCTGCTCAGCCTTATTGTCGAGAATCAGAATCTGCACCTGGAACATGCGTACCGAATTGCGATCCTCGACGGAGAGCTCCGGCATGTCGAGGAGCTGTTGTACCGGCTCTCTGGCCTCTGCAGCCCGGCCGTTTTGCAACAGTATTTCAGCCAGTTGCAGGCGCGGCAGGACAGCCTCGGCGTCTTTTTCAGCGATGGCTTTCAGGAAGCCGATGGCAAGCGGTGCATTGTCATCTTCCATGGCGCGCGATGCGGCAAGATACAGAAAATCCACATCCATGCGCGAGATGGGTATGTCCTCTGCTCCGTCGGGTGCGATACCGCTGCGGCTGGTCTGCGCGGTGGCGGCACAACAGGTCAAAAAGAAAAAGGCCAGCAGGCTGATACTGCGTTTCATCATGGCTGTGCACCCGCGCTGTCTGCTTCGATGTCGATATGCACTGCGGCGAAGCGCTCGCCGGTGACATTCAGCGCCCAGCAGCGTGTGTCGGCAGGCTTACCCTCGCAGGTGCTGACGATGATGTAGGCAAAGCCTTCCCATGCCGCGGCCAGATCGGTCGGCGAGGGCCTGGCCGGGCAGTCCGGATGGCTGTGATAGATGCCGATGATCTCGCGGTCGCTGCCTGCCAGTTCGCGATCCACGGCCTGATAGCCCTGCGGATCGAGCATGAAGCGGTCGGCAGCGCGTTCGGTATTGAGATTCGCTACCTCGCGGGCCTCATCGATCCCCCAGCCCAGCGGGTTCACGCGACCGAGCAGCAGGCCGCATGCCTCCAGCGGATAATGCCGGGCAGCCGAATCGTGCATGCTGCGCATGGCGGCAGGCGAGATGCGGCAGGACTCTGTCGAAGGCATGTCGGCGAGTACATCCAGATAGGATCGCGAGCGGAATCGTTCCGGCTCGGGTATGGTTCGCACAACGGTGGGGGTTTCCTGCATTTTCTCTCCGGTTTATCTTGATCCAAGCCAACACTAGCGTGAGCAAACTGCTTGCCAAGTATGACGACAACACGAATGCTGCAAGCCACAAGATGCAAACATTCCCAGGAGGATCCCATGAAGTTTTCTAATCTGGCATTAACCGCCCTGTTGCTGGCGGCTTTCCCGCTGGCCACACAGGCTTCCGCGCATGAAGGGGTTGCCCGCGGCGGCGTTTCCTTTGCCGAACCGCTGGACGGCGCCGCAGTCCCGGGCGAATTCAAGGTCGTGATGCAGGCGGAAGGCATGGCCGTACAGCCTGCCGGCGAGATCGTGGATGGCACCGGTCATCATCATCTGATCGTGGACGGCGATTGCATCGCCGAGGGTGCCGCTGTGCCCAAGGACGACACGCATATGCATTTCGGCAAGGGACAGATAGAAACCACGCTCAAGCTTGCTCCGGGCGAGCACACCCTCACGCTGCAATTCGCCAATGGCAAACATCAGTCCTACGGCAAGGACTGGTGCCACACCATCCACGTGACCGTCGAATAAACGGTCGCATCCGTTGCACTGAGAGGGCTTCGGCCCTCTCTTTTTTTGCGCTGTTTTCGAGACAGTTTCGGGCTAGCCTCGCGGCATGCTGTTCCGCCTGATCCTTTACCGCCTGTTGCAGGCCCTTCCCACCCTGCTCGGTGTGGCAACGTTAGTGTTTCTCATGCTGCATCTGGTGCCGGGAGATCCGGTGGATGCGCTGCTCGGCGAGATGGCCCTGCCGGCGGATCGCGAGGCGCTGCGCCATGCGTTGAATCTGGATGCGCCGCTATGGACGCAATATCTGCATTTCATGACAGGACTGGCCGTCGGGGATTGGGGTTCAAGCCTGCTGGATCATCGCCCGGTACTCGAACTGATCGCCGAGCGTGTGCCTGCCACGGCAAAACTCGCCGGAGCCAGCCTGCTGCTGGCCGTGCTGATCGCCCTGCCGCTCGGTTTCTGGGCCGCGCGCCATGCGGGCAGGAAGCAAGACGTGGTCGCCATGGGATTTTCCCTGCTCGGCGTATCCATCCCCAACTTCTGGCTCGGTCCGATGCTGATGCTGCTGCTCTCCGTTGTCCTTGGTTGGCTGCCGGTGTCCGGTATGGATCAGCCGGGAAGCATCATCCTTCCGGCCATCACCCTGGGCACGGCACTTTCGGCCGTGCTCTCGCGCATGGCCCGCTCCAGCTGGCTGGAGGCGATGAGCAGCGATGCGATCCGCACCGCCCGGGCCATGGGGGTTGGCGATACATGGCTGTGGTGGCGGCATGCCGGACGCATGGCCGCGATCCCGGTGCTGACCATGTTCGCGCTGCAACTGGGCGCGGTGCTGGGCGGGGCGGTGATCACCGAGACGGTGTTCGACTGGCCGGGGCTCGGTCTGCTTACCATCGAGGCCATCCAGCAGCGCAACTATCCGCTGGTGCAGGGATGTGTGCTGCTGATCGCATCCTTCTATGTGCTGGCCAATCTGGCAGCCGATGTGCTCGCCATGCTGATCGATCCGAGGCAGCGGCGCGCATGACGCGGATGCATCCATGACCCCGATGATGTCGCGTCCTGCCATGCGGCTGGCGCTGCTCTGCCTGTTGATCCCGCTTGCCGTCTGGTTCTGGGCCTTGCTGCACGGTGCCGACGGGCATGCCGTCGATCTCGATGCGGTGCTTGCAGGCATCAGCGGGGCGCATCCGCTGGGCTGTGACGCGCTGGGTCGCGATGTGCTGGATCGTCTGGCCGAGGGTTTGCAGCTTTCCCTTGGCATCGGCTTGCTGGTGGTCGGGATCGGTGCAGTTCTGGGTATCTGCATCGGCATCATGGCCGGCTGGTTCGGCGGGCTGGTGGACAGTCTGCTGATGCGGCTGGCCGATATCGTGCTTTCCTTTCCCGGTATCCTGCTGGCCATTTCACTGGCGGCGATGCTCGGTCCGGGGGTGGATAAACTGGTGCTGGCGCTGGTCGCCGTCGGTTGGGTCGGATTCGCCCGTCTGTCCCGCGCGCAGGTGATGTCGCTGAAGAACACGCCGTTCGTCGATGCCGCCGTGTCCTGCGGCTCGGGCACCTTCTACATCGGTGTGCGGCATCTGCTGCCCAATATCGCAGCCCCCCTGCTGGTCGAGGCCAGCTTCGGTCTGGCGGCGGTGATCATCGGCGAGGCGGGGCTCTCCTTCCTCGGCATCGGCGTGCAGCCGCCGGATGCCTCGCTTGGTACGATGATCCGCGAGGGCACGAGTCTGATGCTGGTTTCCCCATTGCTGGTGGTATGGCCCGGTGTGGTGCTGTTCCTGCTGGTGATGGCGGTGAATCTGCTCGGCGATGCTCTGCGCGACAGTCTTGATGTTCGAGGGGATGTGAGATGAGTTCAGAGAGTTTGAAAGGACTCAACCGGCATCTGCTGATCGGCCTTGAAGGTCCTGAACTCGATGCACGGGAAGCAAAGATGCTGCGCGAGTTTCCGCCTGTCGGGGTGATCCTGTTTGCGCGCAATATCGAATCGCCGGAACAGGTGAAGGCGCTGCTGGATAGCGTGCGGCAATGCACAGGCGAGGCAAGCTGGGCGGCGATCGATGAAGAGGGGGGCAGGGTGCACCGCATGCCGTGGGCGCCGTTCCATCCGAGAAGGCCTGCCTGCGACTACGGCCGGATGCAGGACCGCAATGCGGCGATCCGGGCCGTGTACGATGATAATCTGTACGCTGGCAGGGCCTTGCAGCAACTCGGTTTCACCCACAACTGCGCCCCGGTACTCGATCTGTTCCATCCCGAGGGTCACGGCATCATCGGGGAACGAGCCTACGGTCCGGATGTTGATACGGTCGCAACCCTGGCCCGTGCCAGTATGCTCGGTCTGCGCGACGCGGGCATTGAAGCTGTCGGCAAGCATTTCCCCGGGCATGGCCGGGCCAATGCCGATTCACATGTGGCCGTGCCGCAGGTGGAGGCGTCGCTGGATGTCTTGCTGGCCGAGGCGCAGTCCTTTGCCCGTTTGATTCAGGCGGGGTTGCAGCATGTGATGACCGCGCATGTGATTTATTCGCAGGCGGATGAACGCATTGCCACTCTTTCCCCGTTCTGGCTTCGCGAGGTGCTGCGTGGACGCTTCGGATTCACAGGTCAGATCTGGAGCGACGATCTGAGTATGAAGGGCGCGGGTGATGATGTGCCCGCAGCGGCCCGGGCTGCGCTGGTTGCGGGATGCGATGTGCTGCCGGTCTGTCAGCCGGAAGGCGTGCGACAGGTATATCAGGATTTGAGTGAAGGCGTGATAGGATCGAGCACATGATTCTGGACCGCTATGTGCTCCGCCTGTGGTTCGCGCCGTTTGCCGCCGGGTTGATCCTTGCGACCGGCGTGCTGCTTTTCGGCCGGGCGCTGAAACTGCTCGCGCTGGTGACCGATAGCGGCGCACCATGGGGCCTGCTGGCCGAGCTGATGGTTTTCGTGATGCCTTATTTCATCCTGCTCACCGTGCCCATCGCCTTTTTCCTTTCCATGCAGAATCTGATCGCCGGACTGCAGCAGGGCAGCGAGATCGATGTGATGCGATCATCCGGCATGTCGTATATGCGCATCTGCCGGCCGGTGATCGTGATGGCGGGTGCCCTGTATCTGTTGTTGTTCTATCTCTCGATGTTTGTGCTGCCGCAGGGGCAGCTGGCATTCAACAATGTGCTGCGCGAGATCTACAGCCTGAAGGGGTCGCCCGAGTTCACGCCGCAGCGTTTCTCGCGCGATGTCGAGGACATCACCTTCTATGTGGACGGCAGGGATGCCGAGGGACGGTACCACGGCGTGCTGCTGGAAGACGGGCGGCCCGGCGGTCCGGTGTTTTATGTCTCCGAGAGTGCGGAACTTGTTTCCACCAACAGCGGTCTGCGCATGCATATGCATCAGGGGACGCGGCTGGAAGGCGAGGGTGATAGCCAGCGCATGCTGGCCTTCTCCAATTACGATGTGGATATCCCCATCGACAGCCTCGGGGCAGTGAAATATTCCCGTTCCGGCGATCATGTGATCATGATGACGCCGACTCAGTTATGGGACGACATCCAGCAGACCCATGCGCCGGAAGCGGTTGCCGAATGGCAGCGCCGGTTGATCCTTCCCACCACCATTCTGGTGCTGTGCGCCTTTGCCCTGCCCTTGTCGCTTGCCCCGAAGCGCTCGGGGCGCACAGGTTCCTTCCTGCTCGGCATCGGTTTGCTGATCCTGCTGTACAATGTGCAGCTCGTGCTGCACCGGCAGGTGAGCATGGGCTCGCTTTCCGGCTGGGCGATGTGGGCCGGGCAGATCGGTTTTCTTGTGCTGGGTCTGTTACTCTGGCGTCGAGCCGAGCAGGGGGCTTTGCCGATGTGGTTGGTTCAGGGCGGCGAGATGTTTTATCTGATGCACCAGCGTTTCATGCACTGGGTGGCTCACCGACTGGGCAAGAGCTGAGTGTTTTCCTTTGTCCCGGACATCCCGGGCGCATCACATGCCGCTTAAATCCTTGCCATGCGCAGGCGTTCTTCAAACTCGCGCCAGACCCATTCGGCCTGCATCTCCTTCAGGCACAGGCTGACGCTGTCCTGACGCTGCTCGCAACCCTCCAGCTGACACGGGACACAGCCCTGCCGTCCCTGCAACAGGGATATATGGCCCTGCCGCTGAATACCGTCGGGCGAGGATGCTTGCCACGGTGAATCGCCCGCAAAGCCGTTCGGCCAGGGGCCCCAGATGCGCGGGTCGGTCGGACCGAACAGGGCAATGACATTGGCGTTGCCTGCTGCGGCCAGATGTGTGTTGGCGGTATCCATGCCGATATAGGCTTCGGCATGATGCGACAGGCAGGCAAGCTGTCGCCAGTTGAAGCGACCGGCTGCGACATATGCATGGCTTTCAGAAAAACCTTCAATCAGTTCATGTGCCGTTGCCGCTTCGCTCGGGGAGCCGCTGATCACCACGCGCAGGCCGTTTTGTACTGCTGCATCGATGATTTCTCTCCAGGCTGCCTTTCTCCACCATTTATACGGCCAGCGGGCGAAGGGGTGAAGATGGATGAAGGCTTCGTCGCGCGTCCATGGAAGGGCGGCGAACACCCCGTTCGCATCTGCATCGGACCAGTCCATCTGCACATCGCGGCAGGCAGGCAGGCCGCTTGCCGCTGCCAGATCGCAGGCCAGAGCAACCATATGCGAGCCCGGTGTGTAATCCGACCAGACACGTGAGACGGCCCGCTTCCATGCCTCCTGCGGGCGGTCGGCGGCGATCAGCGCATGCGTGCGGCGCGATGCGGCAAGCGATAGCAGCATCGAGCGGTCGGTGGAGGGGAGGGCGAAGGCTATGTCGTATTGGCGCAACAGCTGCCTGCCCAGAGCGAGCTGTTCACGCCACGGGGTGCCGGCCCGGATGGTATAGACACGGTCGGCGCAGGACTGTGCTTCAAGGATGGATTCGGTTCCGCCGGCAACCACCCAGTCCACATCGTATCCGGCCTGCTTCAGCGATCCGGCCAGCGGTGTTGCCAGCAGGACATCGCCGAGATACCGGCAGACCACCAGCAGGGCGCGAATCTTACAGCCTCACGTAATAGATCAGGGCGAAAAGCAGGATGCCGGGAATGAAGGCCGCTGCATTCTTATGCTCGCGGTGCTGGATCACCAGCGCCCATGAGAAGGAGCCTTTGGGGTGCGGTGCAGGGGTCAGACGCGGGAAAAACAGCGGCACCTCCTGCGACCAGCGGCGGTAGTCCTCGCCGAACAGTTTATCCATATGTGCGGCTTCTTCGCGGATGACGGGGCGGTAGATCATGGCAAAGGCCAGCAGAGCAAGCACGCCCACCCAGAGATTGCCGCACATCACACAGAAACCGATCATCAGAAGCAGGTTGGCTACGTATAACGGATTGCGGGTATGGGCATAGGGGCCGGCCGTGGCCAGCTCGGCATTCTTGTCGATGTGGCCGCTCGACCACATGCGTCCGGCTTCGCCGAGTACGACCAGCAGGCCGCCGATCAGCAGCAGCATCGGGGTCGGTCTTGCCATGACGATCAGCAGAATGGCGACGGGGGCGGTGGCCACGATACGGTGGCTGGCGAACCATGCTTCAAGTTTATTGTACCAATCCGGAATCACAGTTCCTCCATCTTTCAAAAGCCGCATGTTACACGCAGTACAGGGTTTGTGTCTTGTTTATGACGCTTGTTGCTCCATCACCGGGCTTTTTCCCTTGCTCCGGCCTGTCCGGCGGCGAGGGCCAGCTTGGCGTAGCGGTAGTAGGTACCCTCGAAATTGCCCAGCGCGATGACAAAGCCGGGCCATCCGTCGAGGAAGCCGAGTTTGAGCACATAGATACGGAAGAAGGCCCACAGGCCGCGCAGCAGCGCCTTGCCCATGCCCGATGTTTTGCCCTGCTGCAGCATCTTCTGCATGCCGAGGGTCGAATAGCGGTTCATTTTATGGATGATCTGATCCAGATCGCGGAACGAGAAGTGCAGTACATCCGATTTCAGGTAGCCCAGGCGACCATGGATGTCGAAGCCTTCGTGCACCATGTCGTCGCGATAGATCAGCGCACCCTTTTTGAACAGCTTGGGCTGGCAGTAATCCGGATACCAGCCGCAGTGGCGGATCTCCCTACCCATGAAGTAGTTGCGCCGCGGGATGTAATACAGGTCGAACTCCGGCCCCCCTTCAAGCGCGGCAAGGATCTCGGTCTGCAGTGCGGGCGTGCAGCGCTCGTCTGCATCGATACTCAGCACCCAGTCGTGGGTGCACAGCGCAACCGCATCATTGCGCAGCTTCCCGAAACCTTCGAATGTGAGCGTCTCGATGCGGCAACCGAGTTCGCGGGCGATGGCAACGGTGTCGTCGGTGCAACCGGTGTCGATGACCACGATCTCATCCGCCCACGCCACGCTTTGTACGGCAGCCGCTATCTTGTCCGCCTCGTTAAGTACCGGGATGAACACGGAAACAGGGTGAAGTTTTACCGGTTTTGTACTGCTCATAGTTCGTCGAGCCCTTGAATGGCGCGGATGCGTTTCTCGGCAAGGCAGCGGCTCAGGATGTCGTTGTTCTCTCCCAGGCGGTCGCGCGAGGCCTCTTTGTGCCACAGGTGCAGCACCGGCATGCCATACAGGTTCTTGCGCTTCACTCCGGCATGGAAAAGCCGTGCGGCGAAATCCGAATCTTCGCGTCCCCAGCCTTCATAGGAGCTGTCGAAGCCGTTCACCTGTCTGGCATCGGACGTCCAGAAGGCGAAATGACAGCCGCGGATGCCGGGTAGTTTTTCACTTTCCGCCGAGGTGAACGCCGGCATCAGGATCGGGAACAGACGGTTGATATGTCCACGCATGCGCCATTGCAGCCATCGCATGAGGGATTGATCCGGATTCCATGCTGTGTCTTTGCCAAGCGTGGCGGCTTTGCCAAGCGCGGCGGTCTTGTCTTCGGAGATCAGCACGCGGCTGCCGCGGATGAGGATGCCCTGTTCGGCGATGGATTTATGCGTGGCCACCATATCGGGCAAGGGTACGCAGTCGGCATCGGTCAGCACGATGTACGGTTCTTCCACCACGTTGATGGCGCGGTTCAATGCCAGAGCACGGCGATATCCCTTGTCCTCGTGCCAAAGGTGACGGATGGCGATGTCGTGGCGTGCACGGAAGGCCTCGATCACGGCGGCCACCTCCGGCCCTGAACCGTCATCGGCGATGTAGATGCTGAAAGCCCGGTCGCTCTGCCGGGCATATCCTTCCAGCGTCATGGTAAGAAAGGGGGCGGCGTTGTAGGTAGAAACGATGATCGCGATGCGGTCGGGTACGGTCCGGCTCATCGTTGTTCCGCGCCGGTTTGCAGTTCCGTCAACCATTGCCAGTAGCCCCTGATGCCATCCTGCATGGTGATTTGCGGTTGCCAGCCGAACGTGGCTTCGGCCTTGTGGATATCGAGCACGACCTTGCGCACATCAAAGCTGCGAGCCGGCTGAAATTCGATCTGTGGGGTCAGACCACTGACCGTCGCGATGATGTCGAGCAGGCTGCGTATCGAACAACCTGTGCCGCTGCCGGCATTGAAGATGCCGGTATGTGTGCTTTCCCCTGCCAGCAAGCAAAGCCGGGCCAGATCCTCGACATGGAAAAAATCGCGGACAATGCTGCCGTCGCCCCATATCTGTACGGGTTGGTGATGCATGATGCGCGACATGAAGCTGGAAATGGCGCCCTGGATGCCTGTCGGATTCTGTCGCGGGCCGTAGGGGTTGGCTGGACGGATGACCACTGGCTGCAGGCCGTAGAGTTGCTGGTACATGAACAGGTATTTCTCGATGGCGAGTTTCACGATGCCGTAGGAGCACACCGGGTTCAACAGCTGTGTCTCGGGCGTAGGGGTCACATCCGTGTTGCCGTACACGGTGCCTCCGGAGGAAAGATAGACGATTCTTTTGACCTCGTGTGTCCGCATATGGTCCAGCAGATGCAGCATGTTGATCAGGTTGCCGCGGATATCGGCCTCAGGATCGCGATTCGATGTTTCAGGCACGCTGGTGCTGACGGTGTGGAACACGATATCCATGCCCAGAACCGCTGATCCGAGCGCTACTGAATCGGAGAGTTCCGCAATACGGTATTCGACTCCGTTCAGCGGCTTCCTGAATTTCTCACGGGAATGATCCAGCACGCGAACCTGATGCCCGGCTTTCAGCAGGGCATCCACCAGATGCGAGCCGATAAAGCCGCATCCTCCGAGCACGAGTACTTTCATTGAGGCAGCTTAGCGCGGTATGCGCGAAAAGTCAGAGGTCGGGGTGGATTCACCGGCTCACCGGGGTGTATTGCTCCAGATCGGCCACGATGCGGCCGATTTTCACCTTGGCAGTCATTTTCAGAGGAATGTGGCGCGCATCGTCGGTGAGCCACAGCTTGACCGTACCCATGCTGGAGAAGATGCCCTCGGTTTTCAGACGCGGAATGATGACCAGCACATCAACGGTCTCGCCCCAGGGCGCGAACATCTTTTCCCGCTTCAGCACATCCACGACCACCTCGTACTGCTTGCGTGAATCGAAGATCGGAATGCGGATCTGCATGCCGGGTTCAAGCTTCATTTTACGTACCGTGAAGAAGGCATCGATGGCATTGAGGTGGCCTGCCGGCACATCATAGCTATCGGTCGTTCCGCTCTGTGTGTGGGTCACCCGATTTTCCCGCCACAAAAAGTCCACCCGCTTGGTGGAATGATATTTTCCTTCGTTCTGCACCACATCGAACAGTGTGCTTTGCAGCTTGTCCTCGCGGCAGTCGCCTGCAGAGATGATGGTGTCGCGCACCTTGTGGAACACATCGAGGAAGCTGTTGCTGGTGCCGCGCGAGGTGATGCGGTAGCCCGCATCGTCGGACGCGATGCTCATGTCGGCGGTACCGGCCTTGACGAATTCCCAGCCGACGGAGAACTGCATGCTTTCGCCGTTGAACGGCAGGCATTGAGCCTGTGCCATGCCCGGAAACATCACCAGGAAAAGCAAAGCGGAAATGATCGGGCGCATGGGAACCTTAAGACGTGATTTCATGGATGGCCGCGATGATAGCGTCGGCGCGGATCATATCCATGCAGATAAATGCCCCGCACTGGCGCTTGAAGCAGGGGCCGCAGGCCGGATTGGATTCGATATGCAGGTGGCTTTCACCCAGTGGCGCCGAGCGCCAGGAGGCGGACGGGCCCCAGAAGCTGACCGTCGGGGTGCCCAGCGCCGCCGCCAGATGCACCACGCCGGTGTCCGGACCGACCACAGCCGAGGCCCGGCTCAGCACACCGCACAGCGCATCCATGCTCAGCCGGTGTTCCGGAATAAGCGCGTCCGGCACTTCTTTTCTGATGCTGAGGGCCACTGCCTTATCCGCCGTGCTGCCCCAGCCGAGAACAGGAATAAACCCCTCATCCAGCAGTTTGCCGGCGAGTTGCTGCCATGTGCTTACCGGCAGTTGCTTGGTTTCCCAGCCGCCGCCGGTGTGCAGCCAGATATGAGGCTTGCCGGCGATCTTCCAATGCTGCAGCAATGCCTCGCCGGTTTTCAGCATCAGCTCGCTGGGTATGGCCTGCGGCGGGCTGTAAAGCATGGCTGCCGCGCTGTCCCCGAATGGTGCTGCGGCGACCCGGCGATACTGCTGCACGACATGCCGTTCATCGGCATGGAAAGGAACCGGACGGAGAAACAGACGCGATACCTTCTCGCGCAGATGCTTCTCGTCCATGCCGTACACGGGGGAGCCGGCAAGGGCTGCCAGAATGGCCGACTTGCCGAGGCCCTGCAGATCCAGCACGGCGTTGAAATGTTCGTTCCTTAAAGCACGGACCGCCCGCCATGCGCTTCGTACGGGAGACTTACCGCGCAGTTCCACCTTATGCACCTTCACCTGCGGCGGGAAGATATCCGTGACGAACCCGTAGCGCGCATCCACCAGCCAGTGCACCTCCTGCACATCCGGTCGTGCCAGCAGGTCGTGCAGCGCGGGCAGGGAATGGATGATGTCGCCGAAGGCGGAGAGTTTGACGATAAGTATTTTCATTCGGAAAACGCCGCGGCGACTTCTTCCGGAGCGATATTGGCCATGCATGGTTGTCCTGCAACAACGCATTCGCGCTTCAGGCACGGACTGCATGCCGCAGGATGATAGATCAGGTGTACATGCGGCCCGGATGGTGCGGTGCGCACCGGATCGGTTGCGCCGAATACGGTGACCACCTGTTTACCCATGCCGGCGGCCACATGCATCAGGCCGGAATCGTTGCACAGCAGTCCGCGCGAGGCACTCAGCAGTTGCAGGCATTGCGCCAGCGTGGTGCTGCCGGCGCTGTTCATGCAAGGTCCCTGAATGCTGGACAGTACCTGAGCGGCGATCTCCCGTTCGGCGGGGGTGCCGAGAGCCAGTATGTGCAGGCCGCGCCCGGAGAGCAGCTGTGCCACCTTCGCCCAGCGTTCGGCAGGGTAGCGTTTGGCTCCGCCGAACTGGGCGCCGGGGGCGATGCAGACCGTATTACCGGCATCCAGCCCGTTCTGCTGCATCCATTGCCGGCCCGCCTGAATGTGTGCATCGGGGCAGGCAAGGTGTACTTCCGGTTGCTTGACCTCGATGCCGCAGAAGATGGCCAGATCGTTGAAGTAGGTGCGGTGGTGGCCGGTGAGCATGTCGATGCGCGGCGTCAGCGCATCGCTGAGCAGCAGGCTGCGCCATTGCCCACGATAGCCGATACGGCGCTTTGCCCCGCTTTGCACGGCGCGAACGGCCGAACGGAAGCTGTTGGGGAAGACGACGAAGGCATCGCCACCGTGGCTGCCTTCGGGGATGTACTCAGCGCCCGGCAGGTTCAGCCAGGGCAGGATATCGGCCAGCCATGGCTTGCCGGTCAGCTGAATCTTCTCTGCCTGTGCTCCGCTGGCGAAGGCATGCATGGCCGGCTGTGCCATGATCACATCGCCCAGCCAGTTGGGGGCGTGCAGGACCAGATGGTCGCACCTCAGGCCCGGATGATTGCCTGTGCCCTTGTTCATGGTGCTGCGTTTGTTTCCGCTTGAGTCTCTGCATCCTGCTTTTTCCTGCGGCACACCAAGGCATATTCTCTGGCCATGCTGCGTGTTTCCGCGCTGCATACCTCGTCGAGTTCCATGGACTTCTCGATGTCGAAATGTCTGGCGATAGAGCGCTCGATAGCGGACAGGGAATAGGAATAGGGGTGGGTCTCATCTCGCAACGGGCTGAAATAGTTTTCGAAAAAATAACGCAAACGGGCGATGGGCTTCGGAAACACCGCGATGCCGATGATCAGTGTGCCGGATGGCTTCAGCAGACGCTCCATTTCGTTGAGCGCCAGTTCGGGATTGAGCACATGATCCAGCCCGTTGATGCACAGGATGATGTCGAAGCTCGCTGAATCCTCCGGCACCTTTTCGGCGGCCAGTGCCATATGTCTTCCCTTGGGAAGCTTGCCCGGGTACATGCGCCGGTAGGCATCCAGCATCGGATCCAGATAGTTCTTTTCGCCTTTGTCGATCAGCCGTGCTGTGCAAACCGCGCCGCAGCACAGATCCAGGATGCGGGTTTTTGCATCGATCTGGGGACGGTGCCCGTCAAGCAGGGGAAGATAACAACGCTTCATGCGCTCCAGCTCGATAGCCAGCAGGTCCTCCTGCTGCCAGAGCTCGCTGAGCAGCTTCTGGGAATCCAGCCAGCGCGCCTTGCTTACGCCCTTATGGCGTGCCATAAACCACCCCGGTGATGTCTTTATTGTGCTCTTCCAGCAGTTTCCAGCGCTGATGGCTCCACAGCCACATCTCCGGCCGCAGGTTGATGGCCGGCTCGAAGCTCTTGCCGATATCGCGGGTCAGCTTGTAGACAAAGGCCTGCTCGCTGAGTGCCATATCGGGGCGTTCGATGGTCCAGATGTCGAGGCGGAACTTGAAGCCCCTGCCGATGCGGTGCAGTGCCACGCCGACCAGTGGCGCATCGTATTTGCGCACCATGGCGGCGGGCAGGGTGAGGGTGTTGGCCATATGTCCGAGGAAGGGAACGGGCATGCCGTCACCGATGTGCTGGTCGATCATCAGACCGATCAGGGTGCGTCCCTTCAGGGCGCGCACCAGCCAGCGCAGCGGATCCTGCCGGGCATGCAGGGTGGCGCCGAAGCGCTCGCGGCGCTCGCGTACAAAGGCCTCGGCGACCGGCTGGCGCAGCGGGCGATAGAAGAACTCGATATCGAAACCGAGCAGCGAAAACATCAGGGCGCCCAGTTCCCAGTTGCCGTGGTGGCAGGCGGCAAGAAACACCCCTTTGTTTTCGGCCAGCGCTGCGCGCATATGGTCTTCACCTTCGACGCTGACATGGGCAAGCAGGTATTCCCGGCTCTTCATGAACACATGCGGCAGCTCCAGCATGGTGCGGCCGAGCTCGGCGAAGGATTCGCGCGCGGTGCGGGTGCGCCAGGCGCGCGAACGGTCCGGATACACACGGGTGAGGTTGCGGATGCTGATGCGCCGGTGTCTGGCATCCAGATAGAAGGCAAGCCGGCCGAGGCCTGCTCCCAGACCACCGAGCAGTCGCACCGGCAGCAGGCTGGCCAGCCGGAAAGCGCCGCGCAGCAGCGCGGCCTTCAGGGCGTCCATCAAGCGGCCAGAGACTTGGCCTCGTCGATCAGCATGACCGGGATGTCGTCGCGGATCGGATATTCAAGGCTGCACTTGGCGCAGACCAGGCCGTCCTTGGCCTTGTTGTAGTCCACCTTGCCCTTGCATTGGGGACAGGCGAGGATATTCATCAGTTCTTTGTCCAGCATGGTTGCTCCGCGACGGGGATACGTCGCCTGTTATTTTTTTCGGTGGCTAAGCATGGTCCCGATGATGGCCTCCGGCAAGCCTTCGTCCCCGCGTCCGGCGAGCGGCAGTACGAATAAAGGTTTGTCTTTCGGCCACAAGGGGAGAAGTTTGACCGCATCTTTTTCCGTGGTCAGCACGGGGAGACCGGGGGCCAGAAGGTGTGCTACATCGCCTGCCGTGTAGCGGTGATGATCGGGAAAATGCATCGTGCTGCTCACAGGCACCTGCTTTGCAGCTGCCGAGAAAAAACGTCCGGCGCGCGCGATACCGGCCACAACCAGCCAGGAATCGGTATCCGGGAGCTCGCCGCCACTGAACGGGCGGATCGGCTGCGCTTCGGCCTGCCAGCGCCATTCGTGTTTGCTGCTCAAGGGTTCGGCCTGCCGGCTGCCGGTGCGCACCAGCAGATCGGCGCGTGCCAGCGCTGCGGGTGTTTCGCGCAGCGGGCCCGCAGGCAGCAGGTGGCCGTTCCCTGCACCCTCGTCGGGAATCAGCACGATATCGCAGCTGCGCCCGAGCTGGCGGTACTGGAAGCCGTCATCGAGCACGATCACATCACCCAGCTTCTCCGCCAGCCTGCATCCGGCTACCCGGTCCCTGCCGGCAATCACCGGAGCGTGGCAGCGCAGTGCCAGCAGCAGGGCTTCATCGCCGACCTGTCCGGCAGCGTCGCCCGGAAGGATGCGTCTGGGGTTTTGCAGATTGCCGCCATCGCCACGGCTGAGTACCACGGGGCGATAGCCGCGCCGGGTCAATTCTTCACACAGCCAGATGACGAACGGGGTTTTGCCGGATCCGCCGACCGTTATATTGCCGACCGAGATCAGCGGGATGGCGGGCCGGGTGGCGGCGCTTGCCCGCCGCGCCAGATTGCGCCGGTTGATGATGGCATAGATGCGGCTTGCCCAGCGCAACAGCAGCGGAGGCGGCGTGTCACGCCACCACATGGCTTCGACGCGCATGGCTGTTTCTCTGAAAAAGCCTCGCCTTGCAGGCGTTTGCGTCAAGGCTCCACCTCTGCAGTCAGCGATGTGTTTTCCAGCCATGGTTTGATGGCCTTGAGCATCTTGCGGGTGACATCCGCTCTGTCCTGCATGAAGACAGCAGCATGCGCGTGCAACTGACGCAATTCGTCCGGGTGCGAGATGAAGCGCTGCACGCTGGCTTCCACCTCTGCGGCATCGGCGCACTGCACGGCGGCACCTGCATGACGCATGTCCTGCATGATGGCCGTGAAGTTGTGCATGTGCGGTCCGGTGATCACACCCCTTCCACAAACCGCCGCTTCCAGCGGATTCTGCCCGCCGTGCGGGATCAGGCTGCCGCCGATGAACACGATATCGGCGATGCTGTACATGCCGCCCAGCACACCCATCTCGTCGATGACGATGGCATCATGATTCCTGCCTGCCGCGCCTTGCGACCAGCGTGCGGTACGCAGTCCTGTTGCCGTCATGCTGTCGATCACCGGGGTGAAACGCTGCGGGTGGCGTGGCACCAACACCAGCAGCAGGTTCGGGGCGGCCTGTTTCCATGCCGCGAACATGCGGCACAGGGTCTCTTCCTCGTTGTCGTGCGTGCTGCCGGCCAGCAGCAGCGGGCGCTTTCCGCTCGCATCCACTTTCAGGCGCAGGGCCTCGCTGTCCACCAGCGGCGGGCGCACGGCGTATTTCAGATGGCCGACACAACGGATGCGCTTCTTCTTCACACCCATGCTTTTCAGGCGTTCGGCATCGATATCGCTCTGTGCCAGAAACAGTTTCACACCCTTCAGCCAGTGCCGCCACAGCCAGCGGGTGGCACGGTAGCGAGGAAAAGAACGGTCCGAGATACGCGTATTGATGCCGACCACAGGAATATTGAATCTGCGGCAGCTGCGCAGCATGCCGGGCCAGAACTCGGTTTCGCAGAGCAGCAGCAGGCCGGGTTTCAGGTGGGCGATCATGCGCCGCATCAGGCCGGGGAAATCCCAAGGGAGATAAGCAAGGCTGACAGTCCCGCCGAACAGGCGTTGTGCATGTGCAAAACCGGTGTCGGTGACCATCGTAAGATGCACTGTATGCCCCATATCCAGCAGACCTTCGATCAGTGGTGCGACAGACGACACCTCGCCGACCGAACAGGCATGCACCCAGATCGGGCGCGCCGCTTTGCTCTCTGGCAGGTCAAGGGTGAGGTGCTGTCGCCAGCGGGAGGGTATGTTCAGATCATTACCGGTCATCGGCGGCATGCATGCGGCGGATGCGCAGCAGATCGACGAACATCTTCATCGGATCGAGCAGCATGCGCACCTTGGAATTCGGCTCGTTCACCCAGCGCACAGGGATCTCCACGGTGGTGAAGCCCAGCTTGTGTGCCAGAAACAGAATCTCCACATCGAAGCTGAAGCCTTCCAGCTTCTGCCGGCTGAACACCGCCTGTGCCGCTTTGGCAGTGAAGGCCTTGAAGCCGCATTGCGTGTCCTGCATGTCGAGTCCCACCATGCTGCGCATCAAAAGATTAAAGGTCTTGCCCATATGTTCGCGCAGCCACGACTGATGCTGGCTGATATCGGATTCCGGATGCTGACGGGACGCTGCCACCACATCGGCACCGGCATGGATGGCCGGCCATACCTTTGCCACCTCGCTGACATGCGTGGAATGGTCGGCATCGAGAAACACGCGAAGACCGCCCTCCGCCTCCAGCATGCCGCGGCGAACAGCAGCGCCCTTGCCGCGATTCTCCGGCTGGCGCAGCAGTTTCAGTTCGGGCATGGCCGCCTGCAGGATCAACACTTCATCACAGGTGGCATCGGTGCTGCCGTCGTCCACCACGAGGATCTCAAATGAGCCTCCTGCATGCGCCTTCAGCCAGGCACGCGCATCCTGCAGAGTGGCCGGCAGGCGCTCGGCCTCATTGAAGGCCGGGATGATGATGGAGAGCTTCATGGTGCCGATGATACCTCATTTTGCAGTATGAACAGCAGATAGCCGCCCTGATCGATCTGCGGTTGAATTCCGGCCAGCCATGGCAGCTCGGGCAGGGATTCGCTGCGCAGCATCAGGGCGAACGGGCGCGGGGTGGCGGCCAGTTGTGCGGAGCCCGGCTGGTTGAGTACAAGCTTGTAGTTGCGTCCCGCATAGAAGGATGCCGACGGCGCGTTCAGGTTATAGCTGTAGAAGGGCATCTCCGCCGGCAGGCTGGCCACGACTCCGGCGATCTTCATGGTCGGCGCCTGCATCAGGCGGCTGGCAAAGGTGCCCAGTCCGGAAAGCAGGGAAAACTGCATCACCATGCCGGTCACTGTCAGGGCGATGATCAGTCGCGAGTGGTGGCGGCTGGACATCAGCCAGATCAACACACCCAGCAGCAGGGCGCCGAAAATGGAGATGGTGTAGGGCGGGGTGATGCCCTGGCTCAGGATAGCCAGTGCCCGCGGGTGATGGGTGAAGCCTTCCAGCCATGGATAGAGCAGCGGAAAGGCAAGCAGCAGCACAGCCACCGGCAGCAGTACCAGCAGGGTTGCGCGAATCATGTTTCTTGCGCGCCAGGGTTCGGGGCTTGCTTGCATCCACACGGCGGCGATCAGCATGGCCACGCCCGGATAGATGCAGGAGATGTAGTGCGGCAGTTTGGTCTGCGCGAAGCTGAACAGGATGATGACCAGCAGCGTCCACAGGATGCCGAGACGGGCGATCAGCGCTGCCCCGTCGTTGCCGCGCCGCATGTCCCAGGCGCGCGAGAACACCCAAGGCAGGGTCGCCAGCCACGGCAGCACCGAGATGACGAACACCAGCAGGTAGTAATGCCAGCGGCCACCGTGCCCCTGCATCGGATTCATCGCGCGCCCGATGTTCTGCACCCAGATGAATTCATACAGGAAGGCCGGGCCGTGCATGGCGAGGATCATCAGATACCACGGTGTCGCCGCCAGCAGGAAGATGGGTATCGCGCTGAGCCACGGGATATCCCTGAGCAGTTTCAGCAGGTTTCCGGAGAGCAGCCGCTCGGCGAGGATGATGAGCAGCGGTACGACCACGCCGACCGGCCCCTTGATACTCACCGCAGCACCCATCATGGCTGCGCACCACAGCGCGTGCCTGCGTTCCCCGCCGGTCACCCACAATGCGAAATTCAGCAGGCAGGCTGCGATGAAGAAGTTGAGCACCGCATCGAGGATGGCGGCATGTGCCAGAAACCCGACCTCCAGCATGCTCAGGAAGATGCCAGCGGCGGCAAAGCCCATGCGACGGCTGTGCAGTCGGGTGCCGAAATGCAGCAATAGGAGTGCGGTGGCGAAGCTGAACAGGGCCGAGGGCAGGCGCGCGGCAAAGGCATTGTCGCCGAAGATGGAGAAGCACAGGTCCATCATGTAGTAGGTGAAAGGCGGCTTTTCGAAGAACTGCAGGCCGTTGGCCGTCGGCACGATCCATTCGTTGTGATGCATCATGTCGATGGCGGTCTGCGCATAGATCGTTTCGTCGTAGTCGAACAGCGGCGCCATGCCGATGGTCGCCAGCGTCAGAATGCCCCAGCCGAGAAGCAGCGCCCACATGATGCGGGGCGGAAGTCGGTCGGCGGATGGCAGCATCATCGAACTCTGCCCGAGTGTCAGTCAGCGTTCAAATACTCTGCACGCGCCGAATTGGCCGGGTTGGTTGGAGATTCAGGCCGCCTGACGGGGTTGGGGCATCCATTGATAGCGGATGGGCTGATCTTCCTCGACGCGGATGCATTGCATGCCGAGGCGGGCTTCCACATTCAGGGCCACCGGGGCCTGCAGGTTAGCGGTGACCCATTGCTTGTCGGCAAACGGATTGAGCACCAGCATCCAGAAGGGCGGCTCATCGCCGGTCAGTTGCAGGCATTCGCGACGCTCCTGGCTGATGGCGGGCGGCGGGCCGAGGCGCTCTTCATCCCACGGGGTCAGCAGGAAGGCGATCTCCGGGCAATCCAGCGACTGCATGCAGATGATGTCGCCGTGCCCGTCGTAGAGAAAGGCGAAACGGGTTTCGCCGGGAAAGCCGGCCATACCCTGCGGGAAATGGAAGGATTTACCGGCTTTATCTTCGTTGTTGGCGTCGGTTTCACTGGAAACCTTATGCAGATGTTTTTTCATGATTCGACCCCTTTGAGCCAGCAGAGCGCATCGCCGCTGCTCGACGAGCGGTTCTCCGCCTGAATGCGTTGATAGATTTCCAGCCTGTGTACCGGTATCTCCACCGGCGCCTCGATGCCGAAGCGCACATGCGAGCCCTGCTGCACCTCCAGCACGGTGATGCGCACGTGATCGCCGATGTGGAAGGATTGGCCGCACTTGCGGCGGATGACCATCATTTCAGGAAGTTCACTAGGCTCAGGCTGCGCAGTGTCGCGACCTGGGAATAGGATGCCTGCAATGCGATGCTGCTTTGCTGAAGTCTGGCCACAGTGGATGCGATATCGATGCCCTCGTGATCCGTCAGTCGGGTATCCAGCGACAGGCCGATATCGGCATACAGCTGCTGTTGCAGATCCATCGAGCGCACGCGCGCACCCACCTCGGCAATGATGTCGATGATACTGCCACCGGCCGTGTTGAGGTCTCCGAGCGCTGTCTGGATGCCCGTCTGGTTATCGGCGCGCAGGGCGTTCTCAAAACTCTTCATGGCTGCGAACATCCGGGTGAAGGCGGTGTTGTCGCCTCGGACATTGCTGCTCACCGTCTGCGTGGTGGTGATGGCGACGGTACGGTCCTCTGCATTGCCGTTGTAAACAATATTGCCGTCCACATCCTTGACGAAGGCATCGTTGGCCGTTGCCGTGCCGGAGAACAGCGATTGCCCGTCCAGCCGCTGATTGGCATAGGTGAACAGTGAATCCTGCAGATGCACGATCTCGGCCAGCGCCCCCTGCCTGTCGTTGGTGGATATCTGTCCCGAGGCCTGCTGTACGGCCAGAGTCTGCGCGCGCACGAGTATCTGCTGCATGCTGTTGAGCATGGACATGGAGTTATTCAGCCGGGCGCTTGCCGTATTGATGGCCTGCTGGCTGCTGGCCACGCCCTTCTGTCCGCGGCGCAGATCCAGCGAGGTCTTGTAATCCAGCGCCGCCTCGGCGGGACGGGTGAAGCGTTTGCCCGAGGATATCTGGGCATTACCCTGATTCTGCAGCTCAAGCTGATGCTTGATGCCGGCTAGCAGCCCGTCATAACTTTGCTGGATATTGACTATCATCCTCGCCTACCTTACCAGCGAGAGCAGCGAGTCCAGCATCGAATTGCTGGTGGTGATGACCTTGGCTGCCGCCTCGTATGCCCGCTGGAATTTAATCATATTGACCAGTTCTTCATCGGTGTTGACCCCGGAAAAGGCCATCAGTTGCGCACCGAGCGACTGCGATTCGGCATCGCGGAAGATGCGCTGCTGGGTGGCCGCCTGCACATGGCCGGCATAATCCATGGAGACCGTGGTGCTGCGTTCCTGCACGGTGGCGGCGGTGGTGCCGTCGACCGAAAGCGAGGTATTCTGGAAGGCGATGATCTGCAGGGCAACGCTGTTGCCGCCGGGATTGTTCACCGAGGTGGTCGCATCGATGGCTCCGGCCGCGATGTGATTGGCATCGGCCTTGATGCTCGCCGAGATATCAAGATTGGCGGCATTGTCGCCGTGAAAGAAGGTGCCGATCTCGTAGGCGGCGAGCACATTGCTCGTGTCATTGGAAAATCCGACGCTGCCGGTCCCCGCATCGATCACGATATGATTGGTCGCATCGAGGGTGGCGGTGATGCCGGCCACGGCGTTCAGGTCCGTCACCAGCTGGTTCACGGTGGTGACGCCGGCGGTGATGCTGATGGTCGTCCCGCCGGCCGGTTGCGGCGTGCCTGCGGCATCGTACACATGCACCTGAAAGCCGCCGCTGACGATCTGGCTGGCGAACGGAACATTCTGTCCTGCGGCATCCACGGCGCTGGCTGGTACGCTGGCCGCCATCTCGGAGGTGACGATGCCCGGCAGGGTGAGTCCCGCGCCGCTGGCATGCAGCTGGTTCACACCGAAGCTCAGATTCGCGGCCAGGCTGTCCAGCTGGGTGATGTAGGTGCCCAGACGGTTGTCGCGCAGCGTGATGAAGCCGCCGATCTCGCCACCCGTATCGAGTCCCGAAAGCTGGGCGGTAGAGCCCTCGATCACTACGCCGGTGAAGCCTGCGCCGGCTGTGCCGCCGCGCGCCAGATGGCGGGCGTCACTGTCCTGCACCAGCAGGTCGCCGCCCATGCTCTGCACCAGAATCTGGTCGCCGCTGCCGTTGACGATCTGCACCGGAATCAGGCCGGAGAGGGTACGTATGGCCAGATCCCGCTGGTCGCGCAGATCGTTGGCCAGATTGCCGGTACTGTTCTCGCGGGCGGCTATCTGGGTATTCAGCGAGGCGATCGAATCGAGTGCCTGGTTGACCTTGATGATGCTGTTGTCGATGGACTCATCCGCACTGGTCTGTGCCAATACCAGCTGGCTGCGCATGCTGCCGAGCTGATTGGCGATGTCCGTGCCGAAGGCGCGCACATTGTTGCGCTGGGCGGCATCCTGTGGATTGTTGGCCAGGAACTGATAGGCCTGAAAGAAGTCGTCGAGGCTGGAGGCAAGGCCCGGCGCATCCAGACTGCCGAAGATGTTCTCCACCGAGACCAGTCCCTGCTCCAGTGTCTGCGAATAGGACAGGTAGCTGCTGTTGGTATCCAGTGCCTGATTCAGGAAGGGATCAACCGCCCGCTGTATATCTGCCAGCTGTACGCCGCGGCCCAGATGGAAGGCACCCTGCGATTCCGGCAGGGCACTGGCCAGTGTGGCCGTCTGCCTGGAATAGCCGGGCGTGTTGACGTTGGCGATATTATGCGAGATGACATCGATGGCCTGCTGCTGCGCTTTCAGCGAGCTGGCTGCGACGTTCAGGGCTGCACTGATCATGGCCGTCTTGGTCCGTAGGTCTGTTTGGTTTCGATCGCGCCGATATGCTGCAGTACACCTACCGCCACATCGTGCGCCGCTTTCAGATACAGGCGGGATTCGTTGCCGGATGCATGCACGCTGAGCATGCGCTGATACAGATTACGACGCAGCGCCTGCAATTCGTTGATCGTGTCGTTATCGGCATCTTCCGGGGTATGCAGGTCGATGAAGGTGGACAGGCTCATCTCCGGCGGAGCACCGCAGCGTGCCAGCAGTTTGCGCGTCTGGGCCTCCATGGCCTGCATCGCCTGATGCGAGCGGGCGCGCAGGTCGGCCAGTTGGGAAAGGGTGTCGGCATCCAGATGCCGGGCGGCAAGCAGTTCGCGTTCGCCGATCTGTTCGAGATTGCGTGCGCAGGCATCCATATTACGCAGCAGGCTGCACAGTTCAGCGGCATGTTCGGGTTGCATTTTCATCAGCAGTTCACCATGACCTTTCCGACAGCGCATTGACGATGATATGCGCCGCCACCTTGGCGGAGTCGGCTTTGTAGGTACCCTTTTCGATGGAGGATCGGATCTCCTCGATGCGCTCCATGCGCACCTCCGGCATATCGGCCAGCATCACCCTGGCTTTTTCACGCAGGGCTGCGGCATCGGCCACCTGTACAGTGCCGGCCGAATCCGCTGAGGACGAGGCGGAGGAACGCGACTTTTTACCCGTGGACTTGGCCGTTGCGATACGTCCGGCCCGGTCCGCTCCGTTAATGCGTACCATGCTGGCCTCCTTCGATGGCTATCTGTGCTTCAACCTTTAACGGGTCTTCGACCTTTACCCGACTTCCGTTCAGGGAGATTCCCTGCTTATCGCCGTTTTGCGCGATCGCTTGAGTTTGTTCTCCTGCGACCTGCCGAGCGGCGGGATAGATGCTGCTCAGCTGGCGATACAGGCTGGTGGCGATACCCATGCGGCCCTGCTTGCCGATCGAGTCGGCGATCGCCTGATCCATCATGCTGGTCGAAACATCCTCGGCGAAGCCTTTCTTCAGCAGACCGGAATCGGGGATGGCCTTGCGCATGGAGCTGAGCATCTGCTCGACGAACAGGGCCTCGAACTGCCGGCTGGTCTTCCACAGGGGATCGTTATCCGGCGGCATGGCCCCGCGATTGCCGCCAGCCGGATTCAGCTGATGCACGCGTCGTGCGGGCGCATCCATGCGGGCGGGCGACGATGCGGACTTTCCCGCATAGGCGGTGTCCTGCCGCATCACCTGACCGATGACGGTCTCGACAAGATCTTTCACAGCACTCTCAATTCGGCATGCAGTGCGCCGGCCGCCTTGATGGCCTGCAGCACGGCGATCAGATCGCTCGGCGTGGCTCCCACCGAGTTCAGGGCCGCGACCAGATCGCTCAGCGATACCTTCTTGGGCAGCACGACCAGTTGCGCATCCTCTTCATTCACCTTCACATCGGTGCGGTCCACGGTGGTGGTGGAGCCGGCGGCAAAGGCCTTGGGCTGCGATACCTGCGGGCTTTCGGTGACCGACACACTGATATTGCCGTGCGCCACGGCGACGGTGTCGATGCGCACCTCGCTACCCATGACGATGGTGCCGGTCTTTTCATCCATGACCACCACGGCCGGATGGTCGGTGGTCACTTCGATGGCTTCGAGCATGGAGATCAGGCCGACGGCATCGCCGGAGGGATTGTTCACTTCCACCGAGCCCGAATTCAGAGCGCGCGCAGAACCATCGCCGAGCACGCTGTTGATCGAAGCAGCCATGCGTCCGGCCGTGGTGAAGTCAGGCTGGCGCAGGTTCAGCACGATCTTCGGCTGGTTCATCTGCAGGGTGTTGGGGGCCGCGATCTCGATGCGTGCGCCGTTGGGGATGCGTCCGGAGGTGGGATGGTTCTTGACCACATCCTTGCCCTTGCCGCTGGCCGAAAATCCGCCGACGGACATCGAGCCCTGCGCGTAGGCGTAGATCCTGCCGTCGCCGCCGAGCAACGGGGTGATCAACAGGGTGCCGCCGCGCAGGCTCTTGGAATCACCGATACTGGAGATGTTCACATCCAGTTCCTGACCGGGGCGCGCGAAGGGAAGAAGTTCGGCGGTGACCATGACCGCAGCGATGTTCTTCGGCTTCAGGCTGGCCACGCTGACCTTGTCGCGCAGGGAAACACCCATACGTTCCAGCATGGACATGATGCTGTACACCGAGAACGGGGCCGCGGTGGCCGAATCGCCGGTGCCGTTCAGGCCGACCACGATGCCGTAGCCGATCAGCGCGTTGCTGCGGATGCCTTCGACATCGGCGACATCCTTGATGCGCTCGGCTTGTGCCGTGCAGGGTAGCAGCAGCACCGCAAGCATCAGGATGCTGAAGATCTTCGGAAGCGGGATGTTGTTCATGTCATGCTCCTCTGTGCTCGCCTAGAAGGGCCAGATCTGGTCGAGCGTGCGCCCGGCCCAGCCTTCATGCGCCACGCTGGCCAGTTCGCCGCCGCCGCCGTAGCTGATGACGGCCTGCGCCACCTTGGACGAGGAAATCGTGTTGTCCGGGGCGATATCGTTCGGACGGACCACACCCTCGAAGGTCAGTTCCTGCGGTTGCTGGTTGATGGTCACCTGCCGCCTGCCACGCACCCTGATATTGCCGTTCGGATACACCTTGGTGACCACGGCGGTGACGCTGGCGGTCAGGGTGTCGGAATTATTAGTGCTGCCGGAGCCGTCGAAGGTCTTGTTGTTGGCCACATCGAGTGCTGCGCCGGGATTGAAGTTGACGTTTTTGTTGGACAGCGAGGTTTCATAGCCGAGCAGGGCATTGACCTGTGTGGTCTGTGCGGAGGCGCGGCTCTTCTTGGTGCCCAGTGAGCGCGTGGCGTTGGTGGATTCGGAAACCAGAATGGTCAGCAGGTCGCCCACCTGACCGGCCTTGGCGTCGGTGAACAGGCCGCGATTGCCGCTCCATAGTGAGCCGGTCTTGCTGGCATCGGGCAGTTCTTCGTTCAGTGCCTGCTCCACCTCGCCGGCATGTTTGTCGTGGGTGACGCTGTAGGCGGTCGGCATGCAGGCGGCCAGCATGCCGGAGCCCAGCAGCAGGCAGAGATGCAGGGCGGTTTTCGATGGTGCATTCATGATGCGCCTCCTGATTCGACGCGTGCGGTATTGGCATCAAGGATGGTGGCCTGGATGACCTCTTTGCTGCTCATGTTCTGCACCCGCACCCGGTCGCCGATGCCGGCGTTCCTGAGCATCTTGCCGGTGGCCGTGACCCGGATGCCGCCGATCTGGCGGATCAGTGTGATCTGGTCGCCGGACTTGAGCAGCGCGGGGCGCATGGTGTTGGTGGAGAGCAGCACCTGACCTGCACGCAGCGGACGCGTGGTTTTCGTACCCAGCAGGGCATCGGCACGGCTCCACCATGTACCGTTGATACCGGCCAGATCGCTGCGGCTGCGTTTCAGCATGGATGGTTCGATGCGGGCATGCGCAGGGATATCACGACCGGCCACCATGGCCTGAGTCCACCAGTGCACGCGCACCGGCACATACCAGCGGCGGGTTTTGGCTCCGTTACCCTGTTCGGCGATCAGCGACAGATTGGCAGGATAGTTGGCGATATGAGGCAGACGCCACGTGATGCGTCCGGTGGTGTCCGGCCAGCGGGTCACGCTCTGCAGTTCGGCTCTGGCTCCCTGATGCACGATGCCGCCGGCGAAAAAGGCGTTCAACGAGTCCTGCATCGCCTGATCGACGGCATGTGCCGGGGGGCTGCACAGCAGCAGTGCGAGCAGCAGGGGCAGGGTCCGGAGACGCAGAGTGTTCATCGCATTACCGCTTGATGTTGCTGACCATCTGCAGCATCTCGTTGGCGGCCTGAATGGACTTGGAGTTCATTTCATAGGCGCGCTGGGCGGCGATCATGTTGACCATCTCTTCGACGGTGTTGACATTGGACATCTCCAGCGTGCCCTGTGCCACCGAGCCCAGTCCGGAGAGGCCGGGGGTTCCAGTGGTGGGTGAGCCACTGGCCTGGCTTTCCTGAAAAAGGCTGTGGCCGATGGCGGTCAGACCGTCGGGATTGGCGAAGTCGGCCAGTTGCATCTGCCCGATGGTGGTCTGCACATTGCCGGGCTGCACCACGGACAGCGAGCCGTCCTGTGCGATATTGATGGACAGTGCGTCCGCCGGAATGGTCATGGCCGGTTGCACGATGTAGCCGTCCGGAGTGACCATCTGGCCCTGGCTGTCCACGCTGAACGAGCCTGTGCGGGTGTAGGCCAGAGAGCCGTCCGGCAGCTGTACCTGAAAGAAGCCGCGCCCTTCGACCGCCATATCCAGCGGGTTGCCGGTCTGCTGGAAGCTGCCTTCGGAGAAGATGCGGGAGATGCCTGCGGTACGCACACCCAGGCCCACCTGCACGCCGGTCGGCACCTGATTGCCGGCGCTGTTCTGGCTGCCCGGTGAAGTGATCTGCTGATACATCAGATCCTGAAAATTCGCCCGGCCGCGTTTGAAGCCGGCGGTGTTGACGTTGGCGAGGTTATTGGAAATCACATCCACATTCAGTGCCTGTGCCGTCATGCCGGTGGCCGCTGTCCAAAGTGATCGCATCATATCCGTTCTCCTGTACTACCGTATTCGTTCGTTGAATCTCTCATCACATACCCTGCACCTGTCCGACCTGCTGGGTGAGCTGGGAGGACTGGCGGTTGTATTCCTCGATCATTTTGACCGTGGCTTCATAGCTGCGCAGCGTGGCGATCATCTCCGCCATGGCGAGTACGCTGTTCACATTCGAGCTCTCCAGCGCGCCTTGGCGCACCGTGACATCGGTCGCCGGTGCGGTGTTTGTCACGGGTGTCCTGATCAGCGCATTGCCGATGCGCTCGATGCCGGCGGGGTCGGTGATGCTCACCAGTCCGAGCTGCGCGACCACGCTTCCGTTGACTATCAGTTCGCCCTGATCGGTGGCCTGCAGACGTCCGGCGGGCAGCTGGATCGGGGTGCCGCCGGCATCCAGCACATGCTTGCCGTCCTGGGTGAGCAGATTGCCTTCGGCGTCCTGCGTGAAATTGCCGGCGCGTGTATAGGCCTCTTCGCCGGGCGCGGCTTCCACGCGGAACCATGCCTTGCCGAGGATGGCGAAATCGAAATCGCTGCCGGTCTGCTCGATATTGCCGGAACTGGTATCGACGAACTGACTGCCCATGGACTGGAAGGCGGCGGGGGCGGTGTCCGGGTTGCCGGTCGGGGAGGCCTTGCTGGTGAACACGGTTTCAAACGAGGTGCGGCTGCCGAGGAAGCCGACCGTGTTGACGTTGGCGAGGTTGTGGCTGATATCGTCCATCTTCTGTTGTGCCATCTGGCCGCTGACGCCTGCTACGAAGAAACCGCTGCTCATGGTTCAACTCCCTGCTATACCGGTTTGGTCAATATCCTTACGCAAGACAGGTGCCAAGCGTGAAATGGCACAGGAGCTAGGGAAAATAAGGGATTCAATTCCCGCCACCGTAGCCGGGCGGCAAATGTTGCCGCTTCGCGGCTGCCAGTTTTTCCTCCAGTCGCCGGTCGGTGGCATAGAGAAACACCAGTAGTTCGGCGATCAACTGGTAGGCGTAGTGGGGGATGGATGAGCCGTTGGGTACGCGGGCCAGCAGGCCGGCCAGCGTGGTGTCCTGATGGATGTAGATATGCTCGCGGCGGGCCAGTTCGAGGATGCGGCGGGCCATTTCACCGATGCCGGCTGCCAGCACCTTCGGAGCGCCGGCTTTTTCCGGCTCGTAGCTGATGGCGACTGCCGCCGGCCGGCCGGCCGGCTTGTTGCCCTCAGTGGGTTCGGTTTTGTCGGCCATGGCTCTTGGCTACACCGTGCGCTCGGTCAGGCCACCGGGTCCGGAATCCGGCAGACCGGAGTTGATCTCGGCCTGCATGCCCGGAAATCCGGCGCGGTGCTCCGCGAGCCAGTCGGCGAAATCCCGGCGCAATTCATTCAGGCCGGTGTCCGCCACGGTGTGCAGGTTGAGATTCCAGCCTCTGGTGGAAACCTGCTGTGCTTGTTCCGGCGCCATGGCCTGCTCGGGCTGCTGATCGATCGTGCCCTTCAGGGTGAAGGTGATCCCGCCCAGATGATCAAGATCGACCCGCCCGGAAAGGCTGAAGGATTGCTCGTCGACCTTGCGGTGCAGCATGCCGCGCGGCTGTTCGTCCTGATCGTCGTACCACAGCAGGGTGTTGCCGTCGGCGGCGGCCTCGGCATTCCATGGCAGACCCTGCCTGCCGTCGCCGCGCTGCGCGGTGGCAAGATTCGGCCACTCGGAGGCAGCGCCGGCCAGCAGTGCAGCCGCAGTTCCGCCATGCCCCGCTTTCGCATGCCGCGTGGCGGCGCCTTTCACAGGCTGGTTCTGCTCGGCTTCCAGCATCCCCGCCAGCATCTGCAGCACCTGCACATCGGTGAGCAGGGCGAAGCGCGCCGGCATCTGCCGGTTGACCAGCATCAGCCAGACCTCGCCCATCGGCGTGGCAGGGGGAACCTGTGCAAGCAGCCGGTAGCTTCCCAGCATGAGCAGCGCGGTTCCCGGAGCATCGGTGGGCACGAGCCTGGCGGTGATGACACTGCCGTCGGGCCATGGCAGACGGGTCTGCGAACCGGCCTGCACCAGATCGGGCATATTCAGCATCACGGGCGTGATGATGGGGAACAACGCTTTCTACCTGCTATCCCTTTCGCCGGAACGCTGTTCGTGCAGACGCAGCAGAAGGTTGATACGGGCCAGAGGCATATCCAATTGTGATGCGATCTGTTCGGCGGGTTGACCGAGGCTATGCAGATGGATGATGCGCTGCACATCGCTCTGCCCGTCTTCTCTGCTATCTGTTGCCGCGGCAGCCGTCGCTACGGGCTGTTCAGCTGCAAGCAGCGGTTCAGCTGAGGCTGCCTGTGCAATGGCAGCTTCCCCGACCGGGCCTGCGGGCGTGGTCTGTGCCTGGCGGTAGGCAGCATGCATCGGATGCGACAGACCTTGCGGGGCTGGCACAGCGGATTCGACGGTTTTGTTGTCAGCGGATGGGGCTGTGCTTTTGTGTTCCCTGCGTCCGTCTTCCTGCACCGGCTTGCTCCGCTGCAGCCGCCTGATCTCCTGCAGGGCGTTTTCCAGATGCCGTGTCGCCTCTTCCAGCTGCCCGGAGGTGGCGGCCAGCATATCTTCGACATTTTTTTGACGATTCATGCTGCGCGCCCACATCAGCCACAATCCGCCAACGGCGGCGATGATCAGCAGATTGAACAGCATGCCGAACAGGCCGGCCGGGTCGGCGCTCAGGCTGGAGATGAGTTCGCTCATGCTCACCTGCTCCCCGGAAGTTCAAGTCCGAGCAGGCTGCGCATGCGCAGCACCATCTGCGAATGGATCTGCGAGACGCGCGATTCGGTGAGATCGAGCACCAGAGCGATCTCCTTCATATTTAGTTCCTCGTAGTAGTAGAGAGTCAGCAGGACGCGCTCGCGCGGCGGCAGCGACTCGATGCAATCGGCCAGCCTGTCGGCAAATTGACGCATGGCGGCCTGATGCTCCGGCATGTCGTCGGCTGAGCCTTCCAGCGACTCCATGATGTCCAGACTGTCGTCGTCCTCGCTGAACACCGGCATGTCGTCGAAATACACCACAGCCATGCCGCGGACCTGTTGCAGGCGGTTGCGGTATTCCTCGACGCCGATGCCGAGATGCTGGGCGATCTCGGCCTCCTCTGCCGGACGACCGTGGTTGTGTTCCAGTTCCATCATGGCGTGCTGCAACTGTTTGGAGGTATCGCGCAGGCCGCGCGGCAGCCAGTCGAATTCGCGGATGTAGTCGATCATCGCGCCGCGCACCCGGTAGGCCGCGAAGGTCTTGAACTGGATATCTCGCGTATGGTCGAAACGTTGTGCGCTGTCCAGCAGGCCGAGCACGCCGGCATCGATCAGATCGTCCATCTCCACCGAGTTCGGCACCCGGCGGATCAGCTGGCCGGCGTGATAGCGGATCATCGGCAGGTATTCCTCGAGCAACTGCTCGGGTGTCCGACTGCCGTCTTCCCTTGCGGTTGCATAGGCGGTCGCGGTGGTCATGACGACGGCCTTTTGTTCTGTTCTGCGCCTTTCTTCTGTGCAGCGGACAGCAGGGTGTTGAGCCAGGCCAGCAGCAGCCCCATCCATGCGCCGCACACCGTCAGCAGGCCGGTGCGGTATACCGAGTCGGCCATCTCAAGATTGAACAGCAGGGTGATGACGACGCCGGCCAGAAGTCCGAGGCACGCGCCATACAGGCTGGCAAGGTGCATGGGCATCAGCGCGTTCCTCCCTGTTGTGCGGCTTGCAGCTCACTGTCGAGCGCCGCGTGCAGGCTGTGCTCCCAGAAGAAGCGCAGGCCCCCGTTTCGCGAATTGTCGCGCGGCCTGTCAATGATGCGATCCAGTGCATTGAACAGGCCGGGAGGAAGCTTGTCGGGGCTGGAGAAGATCGACTGCGACTGGATGGCCCGGCGCACGACGGGGGAATTGTCCAGATGACCCATGAAGTCCAGATACACATCCAGATAACGGTCGGCGACGGAGAGCAGACGACGGAACACGATCTGGCTCTCCACCTCGTCGGCCTGATTGATGACCACCATGAAGCGATCGATATCGCGCTGTCTGGAGAGCACCTTGATCAGGGCATAGGCATCGGTCAGCGAGGTCGGGTCCGGGGTGAGCACGATCAGCACGGATTCGGAGGCGGAAGCGAAATACAGCACATTGTCGCCGATACCTGCACCCGTATCGATCACCACCATATCGTAAGCCCTGCCCAGCGAGGACATCTCATCGAGGATCAATTGCTGTTGGGTCGTCCCCAGCGTGGTCAGTTCGTGCAGACCGGAACCGCCGGGCAGGATGTCGAAGCCCCGGCCGGAGGGAAGCACGATATCCTGCAGGCCGCATGATCCCTGCAACACATCATCGATGCTGTGCGGCGCGGAAAGCCCCAGCATGACATCGGCGTTGGCCAGGCCGAGGTCGGCATCCATCAGCAGCACGCGCTTGCCGCGCGCAGCGGCACGTGCAGCCAGTTGCAGGGAGAAGAAGGTTTTGCCTACGCCGCCCTTGCCGCTGGCCACAGCGATCACCTGCGGTGCCGTCTGTGTCCGGTCAGCTGTGCTGTCTGTATCAAGACTCATGTCGACTCCTTTCGATGGTTTCGCTGCAACAGCGTGGCCAGGGTCTTCGGATTCAGCCATCCCATCTGATCGGGAACAGATGATCCGAAGCTGCAGTAGGACAGCGGCAGACCCGAGCGCGCGGCCCAGTTCACCACCTTGCCCGCCGTTGCCGTCTCATCGAGCTTGCCGGGCAAGAGATCGGTGAGATACAGACCTGCGGCGACCTCCAGTGTGGCCATGCCATCGGCCTCATCCAGATTCGCCGGCAGCAGCAGCATGCGTCTGGTCGGGGCCAGTGCCTGCCACGGCGGGCCTTGTCGCCGGCAGCTCTTGCGATTCGCCTGCGACCATCCTTCGCTATCGATTAGCAGCAAGCGTGCCGATTCTGTTTTTTGCAGGATTCCGGCTGCGTCTTCGCTGCGGCGCAGGGCATGCAGCTCGATGCCCAGCACCGATGCGTAGGCCGCTAATCCCTCCAGTCCGCCCATGCGTTCGGTATCCGTGCTGACTAGCGCGACCTCGATGCCCTGCATATGAAAATGCGTGGCAAGATTGGCGATCATGGTGGTTTTCCCGCCGCCGCAGGGGCCGGTGACGAGTACCGTTTCGCGCTGTTTCTGCGGTTGCAGACGCTTGCCCCAGCGCAGGCAGCGTGCGCGGGCCTCGCCCGTTGCAGCCATGGCCGGGGCGAGGTCGTGCGCATGGGTGGGAGCGACAGCGCAGCTTAATAAAGTGTCAAAGGCCCGACGTTCGTTCTCGTCATGCAGGCTGTTGCGCAGCGTGTCGGTCTCCATGCGGCCGAGTCCGCTGACGATGCGCTCCAGATGCTGCATCGAATGTTGCAGGCGGTGATCCAGATCGGGATGCGCGCTTGGCTGTGCGGCCGGTTTCATCTCTTTTTTTGCTTGTGAACCTGATTCCCCGTCGCGTGCGGCGCGCACCTGCCAGATGGCATTGCCCTCGTCGTCATGCCCGCGGTTTCGGTCCAGGATCATGGCCTCGGGACCGAATTCCTTGCGTACCTTGGACAGGGCCAGATGCAGCTTGGGGGCGGAGAAGGTGCGTATCTGCATGTTACAGGCCTATTTGATCGAGCGGATTGACGGTGATATTGGAAGGCACTTCGGCAATCGAAAGCACGGCGATGCGCGGCATGATGCGGCCCAGTGAGCGGGCCAGCGAGGAGCGCAGTTGCGGATTGGTGAGGATCACCGGGATATCCACATCGTGGCGCGCGACGGTGTTGGTGATCTGCGTGGCGAACCGCTGCCACTGGTGGATATCCATGGGCAGCGAGAAGCCGCTCTGATCACCGACGCGCTCGCTCATCGTTTGCTCCAGATGCGGGTCGATGGTGAACACCTTCAGTTCGCCCTGCTGGCTTAAATGCTGCTGCACGATGGAGCGGCCCAGCCGGGTGCGCACGCGCTCCACCACGGCATCGAGGCTTGCATTGGCGCTGCCGCCGTCGGACAGGGTTTCCAGAATGGCCATCAGATCGCGCACCGGAACCCATTCGGCCAGCAGGCGCTGCAACACATTCTGCAGCAGGCCGAGCGATACCTGCGAGGGAACCATGTCCTCGACCACCTTGGGATGGCGCGTGGAGAGCTGGTCGAGCATCTCGCGCACCTGTGCCCTATCCAGGATCTCATGGGCGTTCTGGCGCAGGATCTCGGTGATATGCGTGACGATCACCGTGGCCGGATCGACCACCGTGTATCCGGAAAGCTCGGCCTGCTGGCGCATATCGTTGCCGATCCATAATGCCGGCAGGCCGAAGGCCGGTTCCTGCGTGGCGATACCCTGGATCTCCGGGCCGGAATGCTGGCCCTTCAGAGCCAGCAGGTTGCGCGGACGGATCTCGCAGCGGCCGACTTCGGCACCGCGGATCAGCACGCGGTATTCGCCCACGCCGAGTTGCAGATTGTCCTTGATATGCACCGGCGGCAGCACGAAGCCGATATCGCGGGCGATCTGCCGGCGCACCGCCTGCAGGCGGTCGAGCAGGTTGCCGTCGCGGCCCGATTCCACCAGATCGATCAGACCGTAGCCCACCTCGAGACGGATCGGATCGAGCACCAGCAGGTCGGAAAGCGGTGTCTCGGTCCTGGTCTCGGCCGGTTTGATGCCGGTTTCCTCGATCACCTCTTCCTTGCCTGCCCCGGTATGCAGATACCAGGCAGTGAATCCGAGGGCTGCGGAGAGCAGCAGGAAGGGGAAGAAGGGCAGACCGGGCACCATGGCCATCAGCAGCAGGGCACCGGCGGCGACCATGTGCACGCGCGGATTCTGGGTGAACTGCTCCCCCAGATCCGAAGGCAGAGTGGCCGAGCCGCCTGCGCGGGTGATGATGATGCCTGCGGCGGTGGAGATGACCAGCGCGGGGATCTGCGAGACCAGACCGTCGCCGACGGTCAGGATACTGAACACGTTCACCGCATCGGCCATCTGCATGCCCTGCTGCATGGTGCCGATGATCAGGCCTGCGAAGATATTGATGGCGGTGATGATCAGGCCTGCGATGGCATCGCCGCGCACGAATTTCGAGGCGCCGTCCATGGCACCGTAGAACTCGGCCTCGCGGGCCACGTTCTCGCGTCTGGAACGTGCCTCGGAATCGTCGATGAGGCCGGAGTTCAGGTCGGCATCAATGGCCATCTGCTTGCCGGGCATGGCATCCAGTGTGAAGCGGGCGGCCACCTCGGCGATACGCGTGGAACCCTTGGTGATCACGATGAAATTGATCAGTACCAGGATCAGGAACAGGATCAGACCGACCACGGTGTTGCCGCCGACCACGAACTGACCGAAGCCCTCGATGACGTGTCCTGCGGCACTCGGGCCTTCCTGACCGTGCAGCAGGATCAGCCGGGTGGAGGCCACATTCAGGGCCAGCCGGAACAGGGTGGTGAGCAGCAGCAGGGAAGGAAACACCGAGAAGTCCATCGGCTTGAGTACATAGATGGATGTCAGAAGTATGACGATACCGAGGGTGATGTTAGCCGCCAGCATGACATCCATCAGCCAGGTCGGCATCGGCACCATCATGATGAGCAATACGCCCAGCACGCCGATAGCCAGCACCACGTCCGCATTGCGGCCCATGCGCTGGAAAGCGAGTACTGCGGTTGCCTGCATGGCTTCTCCCGTATCCTATGAATCCGTCATTCAGTAGTGAGCGGCTTTCATCCTGAAGATCTCCGCGAGGATCACGGCGACCGCTTCGTACAGATCTTCAGGGATCTCGTGGCCGATCTTGACACTCTTATACAAGGACCTTGCCAAAGGCCGGTTCTCGCGCATCGGGATGCCGTTCTCGCGGGCGATCTCCTTGATCTTCTGGGCGATCACCCCCTTGCCCTTGGCCAGCACGCGGGGTGCGCCGAGGCCCCCCGGCTCGTATTTCAGGGCCACGGCGAAGTGCGTCGGGTTGGTGATCACCACATCGGCCTTGGGCACATCGGACATCATGCGGCGGCGGGCCATTTCCTGTTGCAGCTGGCGGATCTTGGCCTTGATGAACGGGTCGCCTTCGGTGTCCTTGTTCTCGTCGCGCAACTCTTTCTTCGACATGCGCAGGCCCTTGGCATGCTCCCATCGCTGGTAGAGCACATCGGCCATGGCGATGAAGAAGAACACCAGCGCGGTGAGTGCTGACAGATGCAATACACTGTTGATGCCGAGCAGGGTGATCTCCTCCACCTGCAGGCGTCCCGCTCCGATAAAATGCGGCAGGATGTCGCTCATCACCAGCCAGCATGTCAGCGAAATGACGCAAAGCTTGATGAGCGATTTGAGGAACTCGGCCAGCCCCTTGGTGGAGAACATGCGCTTGAGGCCGCTCATCGGATTCACCTTGGAGAATTTGGGCTTCAGGGTTTCGAAGGTGAACACCGGGCCGGTGATCACATAGGTGGCGATCACTCCCAGAATCAGCATCGGCACGATGATCGGCAGGATGAGTGCCGCCATGTCCACACAGATGTCGGCCAGCAGGCTCTGCACGCCGGGACCGTCGGCGCGCAGCATCGACGGGGTGGCCGAGAGATAATGTTGTGTCATCTGCAGCATGCGATCGCCGGTGAAGGCGGCCACGCCGGTGATACCGATACCGGAAAACACTAAGAACGCGATGGCTGTGGATGGCTCCCTGCTGATTGGAACCTGACCCTTCTTGCGCGCATCCTCGATGCGCTTGGGACTCGCGTCCTCTGTTTGTTGGGATTTGTCCTGTTCTTCGGCCATGGTTCAGCCTCCGGCCAGCGCGTGCAGGAACAGCGGTATCTGCGTGGCGAAGGTTTTGAAGTTATCGCCGATCAGCGAGATGAAGGCAGGCAGCGACAGCGCGAAAACGATCAGCCCGAGCGAGATGGTCAGCGGGAAGCTGACAAAAAATATCTGGATCTGCGGCACGGCGCGAGACAGCAGGCCGAGCGCGGCATAGGTGAGCATCATCAGCAGCAGGATCGGTGCGCTCAGCCGGATGGACAGGCTGAACAGGTTGGCGGCAGCGGCGTTCAGTGTATCCCAGCCGTGGATGGACCATGCATGCCCCATCGGGAACAGCGTGAAGGAATCCGCCAGCGAAAGGATCATCGCATGATGTGCGCCCACCGCCAGCCACAGCAGCATGGCGAGCACCACGGCGATCTGCCCGACGATGGCGATCTGCGCGCTGGTCGAAGGGTCGAACACATTGGCGATGGCCATACCCATCTGGTAGCTCATCACCTGACCGGCCATCTGGATGGCGCCGAACATCAATTGCGCGAGCAGCGCGATCATGCCGCCGATGAGCAGTTCCTGACCGGCCATCAGGCCGAGCAGAAGCGGGCTCATATCCATCTCCGGCAGGGTGCCGCGCACCATCGGAAACATCAGCAGAGTAAGGATGGAGATCATGCCGATCTTGGCCTGCGTGGGCACCAGCTGGTGGCCGAGCACGGGCAGAAACAACACCATGCTGGAAACGCGCAGCAATACCAGCAGCCCGGCGACGATATCCGCTTCAGCCGGAACCGGAGGCAGCAGCACGCTGTGCTACCTCAACAGCCCGGGGATACTTTCGATCAGGTTGCGGGTGAATTCGACCATGGTCTTGGTCAGCCAGGGGGCCGCCAGCACCATGCTGCCGAACACGGCGATGATCTTCGGCACGAAGGTCAGGGTCATTTCCTGAATCTGCGTGACCGCCTGAAACAGCGAGATGGCCACGCCGACCACCAGCGCCACCAGCAGCATGGGAAGGGAAAGCAGCAGCACCATACGCAGTGCGTCGGTGCCGATATGAATAACAGTATCCGGGTTCATGGCCCTGTAGAGCAAACCACGGGCCAAAGCGGATATTCAGCCCAAATATTTATCCGGATGCCCGACCGACAGATTGCGGCCAGAAGCGGTCATTCGCCTTTGCCTGTCATGTTTGCTTTACCGGGCCCCGCCTGATCTGTGCCGTCCCGGGCGCTTGGTCGGCGGGAATGAGGCGGGTGGAGGCTGCCGGCCGCCTCCGCCGGGCGAGTGTCCGGGACGGAAGTTCACAGATCACTGTGGGTGCCCTTTCTTGCTTCTTCTTTGGGCATGCAAAGAAGAAGGACTTTAATCTCAGGCACTGCAACAAGAACCGCCGGTTCCACGGTACACAGCCTGCCCGATAACCCTTCTTTCTTGCTTGCCCAAGAAAGAAGCAAAGAAAGGCCCCCGCAAGCGACAGTGGAACTTCCGTGCCGCGCACCTGTTCATCGGAGGCGGGCCGGCAGACAAAACGCCTTTACCCGCCATGTCCCGATGAACAGGCACCCGGCACGGCACTGTCACGGCGGGACCCCGTAAGTCAGAATCGAACATAACAGGCAGGGTCAAAATCCAATGGATGTCTGAAACTGGCCGACTTTGGCCTGTCAACATCTTCGCTTCAGGAGCGCAGCACCTCGGGGAGGATGAAGATGACGTTTTCCTCGGCGGTTCTCAGGCGCTCAATATTTGTGTCGGCCCCCAGTTCGTGCAGGCGGGCCAGCAGGCCCTGCACCAGCTCTTCCGGTGCTGATGCGCCGGCGGTGACACCGATACACCTGGCTCCATCGAGCCATGCTTCATCGATATCATCGGCTGTATCCACCAGATAGGCGCGCGCGCCCTGGCGTTCGGCGACTTCACGCAGGCGGTTGCTGTTCGATGAATTTTTCGAGCCGATCACCAGCACCACATCGCACTTCTCCGACATGGCCTTCACGGCCTCCTGCCGGTTGGTGGTGGCATAGCAGATATCGTCGCGCTTCGGCCCCTGGATGGACGCGAATCGCTTCTGCAGGGCGGCCACGACATCGCGGGTATCGTCCACCGACAGCGTGGTCTGCGTGACATAGGCGAGTTTGGATTCATCCTGCACGACCAGCGTATCGACATCGGCAGGGGTGGCGACCAGCAGCACGGCACCTTCCGGGGCCTGACCCATCGTGCCCTCCACCTCGGGATGCCCGGCATGGCCGATGAGGATCACCTGATCGCCGGCGCGATAATGCCGGATCAGTTCCATGTGTACCTTGGTGACCAGCGGGCAGGTCGCGTCAATCACCTGCACATCGCGCTGTTTCGCCGCCTGCTGCACGGCCTTGCTCACGCCATGCGCCGAGAAGATCAGCAGCGCGCCGTCCGGAGCATCCTCCACCTCGTTGATGAACACCGCACCCTTGTTGCGCAGATTCTCGACGACGTATTTGTTGTGCACGATCTCATGGCGCACATACACCGGCGCACCGAAGCGCTCGATGGCCTGCTCGACCACCGCAATGGCCCGGTCCACACCGGCGCAGAAGCCGCGCGGTTCGGCCAGGATTACCCGCATAGTTGCGTCACCCGTCATGGCTGCACTCCAATAATAGCGATCTCATCGAACAATAGGGGGTGCTTGCGAGAATTGCGAGTACGGCGGCCGGCTCGCATTTCACCTGAACAGGCCCTATCATGCCCGGCCGCATGGACCGCAAACAAGGCTGCGGCAGACTTTGAACGAGGAGACTCTCATGTCCTACAGCATCAATCCGGGCGATTCCGCCCCCGATATTGAATTGCCTGTCTGGCCCCTGGGACAGATGAAGCTCTCCGATCTGCGCGGCCGCTGGGTGGTACTGTATTTCTATCCCAAGGATAGCACTTCGGGATGCACCACCGAATCATGTGGTTTCCGCGATGCCGAGGCCGACTTCTCCGGCGTGGATGCATCCATCGTCGGTGTAAGCCGCGATTCTGTCGCTTCGCACCGAAAGTTTTATGAAGCTCAGTCACTGAACTTCCCGCTGATCTCCGATGGCGATGAGATGCTGTGCAGGGCCTTCGATGTCATCCAGAAAAAGATGAACTACGGCAAGGAATATCTCGGTGTGGAGCGCTCCACCTTCCTGATCGGGCCGGATGGCGTGATCCGCGAGGCATGGCGCAAGGTCAAGGTGGACGGCCATGTGGATGCCGTGCTGGCGCGTCTGAAGGAACTGCGCGGCTAAGGGGCCGGATATGCTCAAGGGTATGCGCATCCTGCTCGGCATCAGCGGCGGCATCGCCGCCTACCGTGCGGCCGAACTGGCCCGCCTGATGATCAGGCAGGGGGCCGAGGTACGCTGCGTGATGACGCAGGGGGCTTGCGAATTCATCACCCCGCTCACCCTTGAGGCGCTGACCGGGCAGCAGGTGCATAGCGAGCTGTTTGATCTGACGCGAGAGCGCGAAATGGGGCACATCAATCTGGCACGCTGGGCGGATGTGCTGGTCGTGGCACCAGCCACGGCGGACATCATGGCGCGTTTCGCGCATGGCATCTGCGACAATCTGCTGAGCACACTGTATCAGGCGAGGCGCGGGCCTGTGCTGCTGGCCCCTGCGATGAATACCGTGATGTGGCAGGCACCGGCAACACAACGCAATGTGCAGGCATTGCAACAGGATGGCGTGCATATCGTCGGCCCTGCTGTGGGTGATCTGGCCTGCGGAGAGACAGGTGCCGGTCGCATGAGCGAGCCCATGGATATCGTCGCCGGCGTGTATGGGCTGCTGCTCGATCAGAGCCTTGCCGGGCAGCGCTGGGTGATCAATGCGGGACCTACGCGTGAAGCGTGGGATGATGTGCGCACGCTGAGCAACCGCGCCAGCGGGCTGCTCGGCTCGCTGATCGCCGAAGAAGCGACGATGCGGGGAGCGGTGGTGCAGTTGATCGCAGGGCCCGGAACGCCGGCCACGCCCGGAGTGCAGCAGCGCCGGGATGTTGAATCGGCAGAGGATATGCTGGCGGCCTGCGTTCGCGCGGCAGTCGGTGCGGACCTGTTCATTGCCAGTGCAGCAGTCAGCGACTACCGCTTTGCCGAACCGATCAATGGCAAGCTCAAGCGTGGTGCGGCTAATGACGGGAACGGATTAACCGTGCAGTTGCTGGAGAATACCGACATCGTGGCAACCATCGCCGGCATGGATAACCGGCCTGAAACGGTCGTGGCCTTTGCCGCCGAGGCGACGGATCATCTGGAGAATGCGCGCGGCAAGCTGCGCGCCAAGGGTGTGGATGCGATCTTCGCTAACGATATCAGCCGGATGGGCGGGTCGCGTGGCGGCGGCTGGTGGCTTACCGCTGATAGTGAGTGCAAGTCCGGTGAGATGGGCAAGGCGGAGCTGGCAGCATGGATCGTGCAACGCGTGATCGATATGCAGTCGGGTAAACAGTAAGGGGTTGAAAGATGGGTGAACAGGTAGTGAACATCGGTATCTGCAGGTTGTCGCATGGTGAGGGCATCGATTTGCCGCATTTTGCCAGCGCACTGGCTGCCGGTGCGGATATCCGCGCGGCGGTGCACGGCGAGGTGGTGCTGCATCCGGGAGAAAGAAAACTGATTCCCAGCGGTTTCGCGATGGCCCTGCCGGCCGGTTTCGAGGCGCAGATACGTCCGCGCTCCGGGCTGGCCTTGAAGCACGGCATCACGGTGCTCAACACGCCCGGCACCATCGATGCCGATTATCGCGGCGAGGTCGGGGTGATCCTGATCAATCACGGCGACAGCGATTTTCATATCCTGCGCGGCGATCGCATCGCGCAGATGGTGATCGCCGCACTGCCGGCGGTGAGTTTCGTCGAAGTGGATTCGCTGGATGATACCGAGCGCGGCAGCGGCGGTTTCGGCAGTTCGGGCAGGAAGTAGGGCCGATCGGACGCATATGCTTGCACTGCTTGATTCCAGACGTCTGCGCTATCTGCTGACCGCGCTGCTGCGCATCGCGGCATCTGCGAAGCCCGTATCGGGCAAGACACTGGCGGCCATGCTGCAATGCCCGGCGCGATATCTGGAGCCGGATATGCAGTCGCTGGTCGCAGGCGGGGTGCTGCTCTCCCGGCGCGGTGCAGGCGGCGGCTATACGCTGGGCAGGGCTGCCGCGCGCATCACGCTGCTGGATATCCTTGACTGTCTTGATGAAGCAGTACCCCCCGAAACCGAAGAGGAGGTTTGCCGCTTGCATGCCTCGGTGGTGATTCCGCTGCTGGGTCAGGCCGCTGACGGATGCAGGAAGGCATTGTCCGCCTGGACGCTTGCCTCGTTTCTGCAACAGGCGGAGCGCGAAGGCCTGCTGCGCGGGCTGGAACTGCCTGTCAACTTTTCCATTTAATCCGGCATATACGTGATCCATACAGCTGCCTCTCTCCTTTATGAACGCGGTGAGGAACTGCTCGCCCGTGTCGTTACCCAACAAGGGCGCAAACCGCGTGTCGCGGTGATCAACGGGATGGTGCATGCGCGTTTGAAGACTCTGGCGGAACTCGCAGAGGAATTGGTCGTGCAGCAGCACCGGCGCGACACATGCCTTGATCTGCAGCGTGCCGGGCACACCATCCGCCGCGAGATTACCGAAACAGGGTTCGATCTGGTGCTGGTGCTCGGCGGCAAGCAACGCGAGCAGACCATGGGCTGGCTGGCGGCTGCGGCACGCTTACTGGCCGGCAGTTCCGCGCCTCATGGCGGAACGCTGCTGTTCTGCGCGGCCAATGATATGGGTGCGAAGGGCTATGAGCGGCGGCTTGCAGAGCTGGGCGAGATCTGCGTGAGCAGCAAATCCAAGTGTCGCATATCCATGTTGCACGGCGAGTCTGTTGCTCATCCCGGATGCCTTGATGCATGGCGTGAGGCTGCCGAACCGCGAAGGCTTGAGGGTGGAATGATTTCCTGCCCCGGCGTGTTCAGCTGGGATCGTGCGGATACGGGTTCAAGACTGCTGCTGGAGCATCTGCCCGGAGACCTTGCCGGGCGCGGCATGGATCTCGGCTGTGGCAATGGCTACCTCTCGATGCATGTGCTGAGCTCATATACCGGGTTCCGTGAATGGCATGCGGTGGATGTGGATGCCGTGGCCGTGGAATGCGCGCAGCAGAATCTGGCTGCGCTGTCCCTTGCTAAGGGGGTGCATGTGCAGACCCACTGGCTGGACGCCACGCGCGAGAAGATGCCGGGGAATATGGATGTGGTGTTGCTCAATCCACCGTTCCACAAGGACAAGGCCGATCTTGTGTCGCTCGGGCAGTCCATGATCGAAGCAGCTGCGCGCAGTATGCAGCCGCAAGGCAGCCTGTTTCTCGTTGCCAACCGCCATCTTCCCTATGAGTTTCTGCTCTATGACACCTTCGAATCGGTACTCCCGCTATTTGAGGGTGAGGGTTATAAAATCATCCGCTGCGACGGGGTTTCAGGTTGATTACAAACAATAATCTTGAACCGCAGAGTACGCAGAGTTTCGCAAAGTAAAGATGATGGACTGAATGCTGCAATCATTCAGCTTGGTTGCTTGCCTGTTCTGATTTTCCTTTGCGAAACTCTGCGTACTCTGCGGTGAAAAGGTGTTGATTATTGCCTCAGGCGAAGTTGCCGGATTTGATGACGACCTCGTAGCATTTCACGGGTTCGTCGCGGTTTTTGACTTTGATGCTGCCTTTTTCGCGCATCAGGATGGCATGCTTGGTGTAGGCATGGGTCTGCTCGCCGACGATCACCTCCTGACCTTCGGCCATCTGTTCCAGTCGGGCTGCCACGTTCACCGTGTCGCCGATGACGGTGTAGTCCATGCGGTTCTTCGCACCGACGTTGCCCACCACCACACTGCCGGTGTTGATGCCGATGCCGACCTGGAACACCGGCAGGCCGCGTGCATTGCGCTCCTGCATCAGCTTGCCGAGATACTGCTGCATCTCGATGCCGGTGCGCACCGCGGCCAGCGGGGCGGCGGTTTTATCCGCCTGCGGGGAGAATACGGCCATCAGTTCATCGCCGACAAATTTATCCAGGATGCCGCCGTGCTTGAAGATGATGCCGACCATGGCATCGAAGTATTCGTTGAGCATGGCGATGATCTCTTCCGGCGTCATGTTCTCGGACATCGAGGTGAAGGAACGGATATCGGCGAACAGCAGGGTGGCCTCGCAACGCTCGTTCTTCAGCGGGTCTTCCTGTTGCGAAAGGATCATCTGTTCGATGACATCGTTGCCGACATATCGCGCCAGATAGGCGCGCACCACGCCTTCGCGTTTCAGTTTTTCCTTCAGTGCATCCATCTTGGCGGTGTGCTGACGTACCCGGCTGACCAGTTCGGCGAAGTTGCGTTTCCCCTTGTCCACCTCGGCGGCCAGGCTTCGTACATGCTGCTCGATCTGATGCAGTTCTTCGGGGGCGGACTTGTCCAGCTCTCCGGCTTCGCGGCGTTTGCCCGAGGCGATCAGGCCGGTGATGTCGGCCAGTTGGCGGCCGTGTTTTCCCTGTCCGAGCAGCAGAAACAGGCCGGCCAGGATGCAGATCGCGGCGGCACCAGCCAGTGCAAGGGTGGTCGGTTCGGGGGATACGCCATTCAGGATAAGGATGGAGGCGGCCATGACTGCGGGCACCAGTCCCAGCAGGGTGAAGATCAGTCCAGCGCGCATGTTCCGGACAACCGCGAATCGTTCATGTCCTCTCCCGTGATGCCCGCACTGTGATGCATGCCGGGCAGGCGTAATCATGCATGCAATCGCCTGATTATGTAAACCGGAGAGGATATTTTAAGCCCGCGTTATTTTCCCGTATGTGCCGGCATGGGAAACAGCTCGATACGGAAATCCGTGCCGCGGAAGGAGAGGGTCACCCCGTTGGGGGTGATGGACAGCAGATTCAGGCCCTGCGGCAGCATATCGCCCTCGCGCTGGATGTGACCGTTGATAAACACCATGCGCGAGGCAGGCCTTGCATCATAGATATGCCCCGAGATATCGATAGGAGGAAGCGATTCCTGCACAGCCACGGGAAGCTTGCTGAGCAGCGGTGGCAGCGTGGCCTCCGCATTCGGCGCGGGTCGTATGTCGGGCATGGGGATGGCGCCTGCGCTACCTGTCGGTGCAGGTTGTTGGTTGGCAGGTGGTTCGAGGGCAGGTGGGGAGGCGGGCTGCGGGGCTTCGGTTGCAGTTGCGCTCACGGGTTCCGGCGTTGCCGTGGAGGCTGGTTGCGCAGCCGGCACAGGGATTGCAGCGGCCTGTGACTGTGCAGCTTGCGGCGGAGATGTCACAGGCGGTCCGGGAAGCATCGTGGCCGGTGCGGGTGCCGGAACCGGATTCGGCGTTGGCATCGGCATTGCGGTGGTTTGCGTAGCTGCCGGTTGCGTGTCTGTAAGCGGCGCGCCTGCATGCTGTGAGCTGGCCGGATCGGCGGGCATCAGCAGATAGAAGCCCCCGAACAGCACGGCGGCAGCGGCACCGCCGAACAGCGCGTACTGCCAGCCGGGACGATGCGTCTGCGTGCTGCCCAGCACATGGCTGCTGTGGATGTCGGGTAATTCGCCCTGCCGGGCCTGCATCTCGGATTTCTTCAGGGCATCGAGGATGTAGGACATCAGCGCACCGCCGCCGTCTGCGATGCCCGGATCAGTCGGGGCCCCGGTTCGTTCAGCTCGGTATTCAGCCGGATCAGGGTCTGCGCACCGGCCACGCCATCGGCCAGCAGGCCGGCATCGCGCTGGAAACGACGCAGGCGCGGCACCCATGTCCCGTCGTAGATACCGGAGATATCGCTTTCTGCGCTGCCATCCAGTCTGGCCAGACGCTGGTTCAGCCATTTGGCCGAAGGGCCGGCGGTGCCGGGCACGATGTCGCTGCGATAAGCCGGCGGTGTGCGCCACAGGATGGTGAAGCGATCCAGCCAGTGCTGGCGGAATTGTGTTAAAGGCAGGTCGAAGGTTTTTTCTCCAGCTACGACCCGCACCGAATCCCCGTCCAGCGCGATCACCGTGATATAAGACATGCCGCCATCGTCGCGGTGCCAGTCGATCACCGCCGGGCGGTCCAGCAAACGCAGCCTGCCCAGATCGCCGGAGATGCGCTGGCAGGCCAGCCCCTTTGAGGATGCGAAGTCGCAGGGTTCGATATCATCCGGAAGGCGTATATCCCAGGTGGAAAAAAGATCGCGGAATGCGCCATGGTAGTCGTGCAGGAAACCGCCTTCGACCGGAGCGGGCGGGGCACCGGTCGGTGTTTGCGGAACAGAGATGGGGGCGACGGGTTCAGCAGGAGCTGCCGCCTCCGCCTGTGCCGCCTCGGATGCGGCGGGGAGAGCCTCCGTTGTTGCCGCGCCGTCATCGGCTGTTGCCGGGGCTGGCGGCTCTTGCAGGGATGCAACGACCGTGACCGTGCCGGGCTGCGTCACGGGTTCAGCGGCCTGACGTTCGGGCAGGCTTGTGTCGCGGGTTGCGACCGGCACGTCTGCCGCTTCGTTCGCTGATGGGGCGCTGGTTGCAAGCGGGGCGATCGGGTCGGCCTGCGGTGTCATCCAGCGACCGAACGACCATGAAGCGACGGCCAGCAGCAGCATGCCGGCCACGGCCCAGGCCATGCCCGGCCTGAAGCCGGGGCTGCTTGTCGCTGTTTGTTCGCCGAGCACCTCGCGGGCAGCCTGCCGGATCATGCTGCGCTCGATGCGCGCGACACCCTGTGCAAAGGCGCCGAGCATGGCGCGGTCGCAGATCAGGTTGATCAGGCGCGGGATACCCTTGCTCTGGCGATGCAGAAAACGCAGCGCGGAAGGTGCGAAGATGGCCTGATCGCTACCGGCGACGGAAAGCCGGTGGCGGATGTAGGCCTGCATGTCGGCATAGTTCAGCGCCTGCAGGTGGTAGCGCGCGGTGACTCGTTGCGAAAGCTGACGCAGTTCGGGCGTGTTCAGCTTGTCCTGCAGTTCGGGCTGTCCCAGCAGGATGATCTGCAACAGCTTTTTCTCGTCGGTTTCCAGATTGGTCAGCAGGCGCAGCTGTTCCAGAACATCTGTGTCCAGATTCTGCGCCTCGTCGATCACCAGCACCGTGTGCCGGCCCGCCGCATGCCGCTCCAGCAGATAGTGGTTGATGGCATCCACCAGCAGGCGGTTGTTCAGCTTCTCCGCGTCATAAGAAATACCCAGCTCGTCGCAGATGTTGGCCAGCAGATCGACCACGGAGAGGCGCGGATTGATGATGAAGGCCACGTCCGTATCGCCCGGCACCTTCTCCAGCAGGCAGCGGCACAGCGTGGTTTTGCCCGTGCCCACCTCGCCGGTGAGCAGCACAAAGCCGCCGTCGTGCCCGATGCCGTAGAGCAGATGCGCCAGCGCCTCGCGGTGCTGATCGCTCATGAACAGAAAACGCGGATTCGGCGCAATCGAGAAGGGCGCTTCCTTCAGTCTGAAATGCCGGGCATACAAGGTGCTCATAGGGTCGCCAGCATGAGGCAAAAGCCCCTGTATGTCATGTCCCGGTCGGGGCTTTGCCGGCCTCCTGCTGAATCCACAGGCCGATGTCACGGAACAGTTGCAGGTGATCGAAGGGAGGTCTGCGCCTGAACGGATTGAGCCAGAAATGGCTGCCGATCAGTTCGTAATGATCGGCGGAGAGACTGGCGACATGCTCGCCCCATACCGCAGACGTCACGGATACCTGCGAATCGTTCGCCCCCTCCGCCGCCGTGAGCTGCCGGCCGTACGGGCGCACCCACCAAGGCTGGTCGCAAAGCGGTCTTGCCGCCGAATAGCTGCGGTAGATCACCCCCGGCATATCCGGCGTGGCTGCATTGAAACGATCCATGGCGGCAGGGGTGAGGTCGGCCACCGAGTGGATATGCCGCCACGGCGAAAAAGGCGAGGCCATGGCCTGAGCTGCAAGGATGGAGCCGCGATGCGGGCTGGAAAGCGTGGTCAGCGAGACAACCTTTTCATGCCCGCCCAGATGCGTGATATAGCGCCGCGCATCGATTCCGCCCATCGAATGCGCTACCAGATGCAGCGGCCCAGGAATGTCTTTCAGGTACCCCGCCAGAAACGCGCCGCGCACAGCCACCGGCTCCCCCCACGGTAATGCCGGAATGAGCACCGTAAAGCCCATGTCCTGCAGCATCTTCGGTGCTCCGTGGAAATACTCCCACCACAAGAACCGCGCCACCCCGAACATGCCGCGCAGCAGCACAATCGTCGGCTTCGCCATCAGTAACCCTTACCCCGATTCATGCATCAAGCATGCAACGCGCATGAAGTCCTGTCACTTGTGGGCGATGAGGATGCGGCTGAAATCGTCAGAGATTATGATGACTTTATGGAGCTTGTGAACGAGTTGGCATCCGAAGATCAAAAGCTCACTATCGGCTTCGGGAAGCCGGAGGTGGACGTCTGGTTTTCAAGCGGTTCAGTCGGGCTCGGCGAATCTGCAAAGGCCGGACTCGTCCGGATCATCCGCTGCCTGAAAAGTTCTGATATCGGCATATTGCATCTCAGAATCGAAGGGTAAGCCGATTTCGAGCGACGTCACCTGCATGGCGAAACCATGAATGAGACCACCGGGGAACCGGATCCATCGTGGCTGGATTTACAGGCCATCGAGCTGCGAAGCCAGCGCCTCAAATCCTTCCTTGATCAAATGTTCCTTCAGGGCCTCTAGGTATCTTGTTTCGGAAACCCGGAGCGCTTCCGGGCTGCCATCCCAGTAATCGATGTCCACAAAGCCTTCGGTAATATCGATGCCTTCCTGTTCCCTCATGTAATTGTCGATGTCGGAAGCGTAGGTCACGCCATAATAGTCATCGATACCATAGCCATGCCGGTCTCTGGCATATTCAACGAGCTTTTCCGGCTTCGGAGAGCCGCTGCTCATCGTGGAAAACAGGGCATGGAATACTCGCTCTCTGTCCTCGCATCCCCCTCGCATGCACGATAAATTTCGAACGTTCTTTCCTGCTGTCGATCTTCCCGACCATCCGACTATGGACGGGAACATGCAAACGACAAATGCCGGCGCGCCGCTGTTCGCCAGATCTCGGTGATGTTTCTGACAGGACGAGATCGAAAGGGGACGCTACCCTTTTTGAATGTCCGTTGTTCGCGGGGTCAGCTGTCGAGGACTTCGCGGATCTTGGAGCGCAGGGCTTCGGGGGTGTAGGGCTTCTGCAGGAAGCCGGACAGGCCCTGACCGGTGAACCGGGTGGTGGTCTCCTGTTCGTTGTAGCCGGAGGATAGCAGCACCTTTACATCCGGGTTGATGCGCTTGAGCTCGGCAAAGCAGGTCCGCCCGTCCATGTTCGGCATGGTCATATCCAGCAGCACGGCGACGATCTCCGCCTGGTGTTCGCGGTAGGCGGCCACACCCTCCACACCATCCGCGGCGGTCATGGTGGTAAAGCCGAAGTCCTCCAGCATCAGGCGTGCGGTTTCGCGCACCGGGAGCTCGTCATCGACGATCAGCACCATGCCGCAGGCGGGTGAAAGGGACTCCGCTGCCGCGGGGGCTGTTTCAGCCTCGCCATCGCCCGCGCTGGCCGGCAGCAGCACGCGGAATGTCGAGCCCTTACCCGGCTCGGAGATCAGGCGGATGGCGCCGTGATGGCCGCGCACAATGCCGAGTACGGCACTCATGCCCAGCCCTCTGCCGGTGAATTTGGTGGTGAAGAACGGATCGAACAGCTTCTCCTGCACGCTTTTATCCATGCCGCTGCCGTTATCCGTGACCTCGAGATAGACGAACTCTCCCGGCTGCACATCATCGGCCGCGTGCGCGCTGCGCAGCTCATTGGCATCCGCTTCGGTCAGGCCGGTGCTGATGGTGATGTCGCCGTTTCTTTCGCCGATGGCATCGCTGGCATTGATCAGCAGATTCATGATGACCTGCTGCATCTGTGCCAGATCGACCTGCACATCGGGAAGGTGATCCGTCAGCCGGAAGTGCAGTGTCACATTCTTGGCGATGGAAACATGCAGCAGGTTGCCGATCTCCTCGACCATATGCGACAGGTTGATATGCCGCACCACGAACCTTCCCTTGCCGGAGTAGGCCAGCATCTGGCGGCACAGGTCGGCGGCGGTTTCACTGGAGGTGACGATATTGACCAGATGCTGACCGACCTCCTCCGGTCGCTTGAGCAGCTTGCGTTCGGCCAGTGCGGCATTGCCGAGGATAGCGGTCAGCAGATTGTTGAAATCATGCGCGATGCCGCCGGCCAGTACGCCGAGGCTTTCCAGCCGCTGCGTGTGCTCCATTTTGGCCTGCTGTTCGCGCTCCATCGTCACATCGCGCGCCACGGCGACCACGCCGGAGAACTGGCCGTCTTCGAACATGCCGCGGGTGCGCACCTCCATGTCGTGCGCCTTGCCGGCATGATCGCGCATCATGATCTCGTAATGGGTTTGCTTGGCCTCGCCGCGCACCTTCTTCCCGAACATCTCCAGCGCCACGGCGAGTGATTCAGGCGGCAGGAATTCCTTGAACAGGTGACCCTGGATGTCTTCCATGGGAAGGCCGATAAACTCCAGTCCCGTGCGATTGACGGTTTGCACCCGGCCCTCTGCATCAAGGCTGAAGATGATGTCGCTGGCATGATTCACTGCTGTGATAAGCCTTGCCAGTTCGCTCATGCGGCGTTTTTCGCCGGTCAGATCGTGCATGATCACCTGAATCGCAGGCCTGCCGTTCCATCGCACCGGTACGGCACCCAGGCGGGCATCGAAGCTGCTGCCGTCGGGTCGGAGCAGGCGTTCCTTGCTGATCGGCGAGGCATACCCCGATTGCAGGACTTCATCCATCCACTGCCGGATACCCTCTCTCTTTTGCGGCGGGAAGAACTGCGACATCCGGCTTTCGAGCAGCGTCGGGCAACTCTGGCACATCAGATCCTGTGCGGCAGGGTTGGCGAATACGATCACATCATCGACAAGCACCACGATGCCATCGGGCAGGATGTTCAGCAGGTTGAGCAGGTTGGTTTCGTTGTCCTGTGATTTTTTCCATGCCTGTCGGGCTTCAGCGCGCTCGGCGAGGAATAGAATTCCCGTCTGCAGCAGCGCGCCTGCTGTGACCAGTGCGCCGATCAGCAGGGTGATGGACATCCCTGATTTGAGATCAACCGCGTTGCTGTTGCTCACGAACGTGGTCGCGGCCATGCCCATGTAGTGCATGCCGGAGACGGCGATACCCATGAATGCGGATACGCCGATCTTCAACCGGGTCCGCTCCAGGATAGGGATCGCCCGCAGCCGGTTGGCGATCCACAGGGCTGCGGTCGAAGCGGCGATGGCAATGAGCAGGGAGAGCGCGACCAGCCAGAGGTTGTAAACCATGCCGGCGGGCATGTGCATGGCCATCATGCCGCTGTAGTGCATGCCGGCAATACCGAGCCCCATGTACGTGCCGGTGAGTGCCAGCCTGACGCCGGAAAGGCTGCCACGCATACGGAAGGGAAGGATGCCGAGCGTGGAGAACGCGATGGCGATGATCAGGGACAGGGCGCTCAGCGGGATGTCGTAGTGCACCTGAAGAGGCAAACGCAGCGCAAGCATGGCGATGAAGTGCATGCACCATATGCCGCTGCCGAGACTCAGCCCGAAACCCAGCGACCACAGGTTGGCCGCGCGTCTGCCGGTGGAGAAATAGATACGCGGGACGGTGGACACCGCCACGAAGGCGGCGCCGCAGGCAGCCAGAATGGAAATGGCAACCAGTATCAGATTGTATTCACCTGTAACTTCCATCATCCCCCTTGTTGCGCTGCATTCATCCTAGAAGGCGAAGCTCTGTAGCAGCGAGGCGGTGATCAGGTGCCAGCCATCGACCAGTACGAACAGGATCAGTTTCAGCGGCAGCGAGATCATCACCGGCGGCAGCATCATCATACCCATGCTCATCAGCACGCTGGCCACCACCAGATCGAGCACCACGAAGGGGATGTAGATCAGAAAGCCGATCTCGAAAGCGGTGCGCAACTCGCTGATCACGAAGGAGGGAATCAGCACTGTCAGCGGGGTGTCCTCGGCATTCACCGGCTTCTCGGACTTGGCGGCATGCAGGAAGAGCAGCAGGTCGTCCTCGCGGGTCTGCTTGAGCATGAAGTCGCGCAACGGAGCCGTGGCCCGTTCCAGTGCCACCTGCTGGGTGATCTGCTCGTTCAGGTAGGGGGTGAGGGCGGTATCGTCAATTTTCTGCCATACCGGCATCATGATGAACATGGTCATGAACAGAGCAAGGCCGACCAGTATCTGATTGGGCGGGGTCTGCTGGGTGCCCATGGCCTGTCTGAGGAAGGCGAACACCACCAGGATGCGTGTGAACGAGGTGGTCATGATCAGGATGGACGGGGCCAGCGCCAGCACGGTGAGCACGGCGAGGATCTTGATGCCGTTGAACCAATCCTGCGGATTGTCGGCACCATCCAGACCGATGGAGAAGGTGGGGATATCGGCTGCATGAGCCGGGGAAGCCAGCAGCAGCGCCGCTACAGGCAGTACGAATAGCCAGGCGGACAGACGGTTTGTCAGGGGTTTCATGTCCCGTCTCCGGATTTCTTGCGCCATTGACGGATGGACCGGACTTGCGCGGTGCTTTTCTCTTCGCCAAGGCTGGCGATGGTGGTCATGCCGCCGGGGGACAGGCCGATCAGATAGCTCTTCCCGCCGTGTGCCAGCTCGATCACGCTGTGTTTGGCATCGATGCCGAAGCGCTGCACGATGCGCATCGAGCCTGCGCCTCCCTGTGCATGGCGCTGTTGCTGCAGGCGCTTCATTATCCACACCAGCAGGCCGAACAGGGCGAGTACGACGGCCAGTCCGGCGACGGATTGCAGCATCAGCGTCAATAAACTGTCTTGCATGACGAGGGGCCGGTTATCCGAGCGAACGGATGCGATCACCCGTGGAGGTCACCTCGAGGATACGTACGCCGAGCTTGCCGTCGGCCGATACTACCTCACCCTTGGCGAACACCTTGCCGTTGGCGCAGATATCCACACTGGCGCCTGCTTCCTTTTGCATATCCACCACGGTGCCGCGCGCCAGACGCGCCACCATGTGCAGCGGCATATTGATGCGACCCAGCTCCACGCTGACCTGCAGCGGAATATGCATGATGCTTTCGAGATTGGGGGATGCCCCATCATCGACCGGCCCGTTTTTCGCAGCAGTGTCTTGTTCGGAACTCATGATTTGCCTCCGGTTTTCTTGATTGCGACGATCTCGGCCGCCAGCGAGCCGTCGCGCTGTCCGGCCATGACCTGAAACATCGGTTCGGACTCGACCCACAGCGTCACCGGGTCTATTTCCCGTTTGTAGATGGGCAGATGATCGCCGGGCTTGAGGGTGAGGAAGTCGCGCACCAGCATCGGAACCGTGCCCATCTCAAGGCGGAGCTCCACAGGTGCATCCTGCAGACAGTTCAGCAGATCGCGGCTCCACGCCTCGTCCATGCTGGCCGGTGCCTCCTGCGCACTGTTGCGCAACTCATTGAGAATCGGTTCGAGGTAGGTGCGCGGGTAGCAGATGTTCAGATTTCCCTGCACATCCTTGCACAGTTTGATCTGGTAGGTGGTCTTGAAACAGGACTCCCTGACCGATGCCACGCCGAGGAAGTCCACATCGGTTTCCACCTTGATGAGCTTGAATTTGATCGGGTGGATAGGTTTCCAGGCTTCTTCCAGCATGCCTTTCAGGGCATTGGCGAAACGCACGGCAAGCCTTTCTTCGACCGGAGACAGCTCATCCATGCCGTTATGCGCCTCGCCATTGCCGCCCAGCAGCGCATCCACATAGGTGACCACCAGACGGGTATCCACGATCACCAGCATCAGGCCGAAGCCTTCGCAGTCGAACACCAGATATACACGGGAATCCTCGGAAGTGATCAGCTCTTCGTAGGGTGCTTGCGTCATACCATCGAGATCCAGCGTGATGGTGCGCTGGAAGGTGTCGTTCATGTGTTCGCGCAGGTGTTCGCAAAGATGCTGCTGGATCACCGCATACAGCGGATAACGCTCCGGCCCTTCCGGCCCTTCGCTTTCGTAGCTGAACGCCTCGACATGCTCCGGCTGGGGGATGGGGGGAAGGGTGGCGAAGATCGCCTGCGCCTGTTCGTTCGGCGCAATCTTCTCCATCAGTGCCGCAATCTCTTCCGGCTCCAGAACGGGCTGACGAGGGTTCTCACTCATTGTGACACGAAGTCCGTGAAGAAAAGTTTGCGCACAGGATTGCCGCCGACCGCCTTGTTGATGCGATGCACCAGCTCTTCTTTCAGCTCGTATTTGCCCAGCGGTGTGCTGATGTCATCGTAGTGTTTGCCGGACATGAGCGTAATCAGCAGGTCATTGATCTCGGATTTTTTCTCCTCGATCTTTATCTTGGCTTCTTCGTTACGCAGCGAAAGCTTGATGGTCACCTTCAGGTAGCGATTCGCATCAGCCAGATTGACGGTGACATCATCCAGCTCCATCTCCACTGCCGGACCATCACCCGGATCAACGGCTTCCGGAATCAGTGTGTCGGCAGTCGGTTTGACTGCTTCGGTGGGGGCGGGTTTATCCATCTGCATCAGCGTCCAGGTATTGAAACCGCCGATACCGAGCAGTAGTACGAGCAACACCAGATTGATGAGCGGCAGCAGGCCGCCTCCTCCGGATTTCCCGCCGCTTTCCTCGCCTTCTTTCTTATCGTCCTTGGCCATCGTCCACCTCCGTGTTTCCGCTGTTTCTGTTCTCTTCGCTGTAGAGGACAATATCCACGCGTCTGTTCTTGGCACGCCCATAGGGTGTTGCCTCGGTGGATACCGGTCGTGAAGAGCCGTATCCCGCCAGCGACAGGCGGTAGGTATTCACGCCCTCGCGCTCAAGCACACGCAAGACTGATGCCGCTCTTGCCAGTGACAGGCTCCAGGCATCCGGATACGGGCTGTCGTCGGGTAATTTTCCTGTGTCGCTATGGCCTTCCACGCGGATCATGCCCGGCGATGCGGAGAGCATGCGAGCCAGTCGCTTCAATGCTTCATCATGCGCCGCATTCAGATCGGCCCGGCCGGGTTCGAAGAGCACAGCATCGCTCATGCGCAAAATCAGCTGGTCGTTCAGGATGATGGCATTCACCTTGTGTTCCAGCGTGCTGTTCTGCAGCACCTTGCGGGAGTTCTGCCGCATGGCGAGCATCAATTCGCGCGGCTTGACGATGCGCTGCATTTCAAAGGGACTGATCATCTGCATCTCGGTTTTCTCGCCGGCATTGAGTACCGAGACTGCACGCTTGAAGTAGGTGGATATATCCGACAGGCCGGTCTTATCCAATGTGGACATCGACACCAGAAGAATGAAGAAAGTCAGCATCAGGCTGACCAGGTCGGCGAAGGTGCCCATCCACGATTCCGGATTCGGCAATACTTCCGGTTCCTGTTTCTTCTTGCGGGCCATGGCTTATAGTCCTTTCGGCGCGACAGCGGGGCGCGAAAACGGCTTGAAGTTCTTGTCGGTGATGGTGTCCTGTTGTTCATCGGTCACCGGTCTGAATTTCAGGGCGATTTCCACGCGGCGGCTCAAATCTTTGCCGTTCAGGATTAGCGGATGCTGGTCGCCCATACCGGCTACCACCATTCGTCCGTTAGCTACACCGCGGCGGGAAAGTTCTGTGAAAATGGCCATGGCACGAGCTGCGGAAAGCTCCCAGTTGGAGGCGTACAGCGAGCCGCGCGTCGGCGTTTCATCGGTATGCCCCTGAATCATGATTTCAATGACCTCCGGTCTGCTGAACAGTATGGCCAGTTCATCCATCAACGGAATGGCAGCCGGCGACAACGTCACCTTGCCGGGCTCGAAGGCGATGGCCTGTGTAAGCCGCACCTGCACATTCTCCTGATCGAGCTGCAAAACGTTGATGGCATCGCTGGCGCCAAGGGCCTTGGCCACATCTGTCAATGCTTTGGCGGTTCGCTTGGGTGCATGCTTGCCATCGACAATGTCCCGGCTGGGCATGCTTGGCCCTTCGCCTTCGCTGAGGTTGGCACCTCTGGGCAGAGGGCTGAAGGTGCCGGCCAGAGAACCGAGTGCAGCCAGGCGCTTCTCGTCGACAATCACAGCCATCGAGGTAAGCAGAATGAAAAAGGCCAGCATTTGCATCATCAATTCCAGAAACAGAGCCGCGCCCGGGTCTTTCGGTGCCGGGATAGGTTCGGGGCGCTTTTCGCGTGCCATATCGGGATTCGCGGGCGGGCGGCTTAATCGAATGCCGACTTACGATCTTTCGGCGGCAGATAGCCAAGCAGTTTCTGTTCCATAACGCGAGGGTTCTCGCCTGCTACCAGTGATTGAATACCGGTCAGGATGATCTCGTGCAGCATCACCTCATCCTTGCTGCGGCTCTTGAGCTTGGCGGACATCGGCAGGGCGATGATGTTGGCGATCAGCGCACCGTAGAATGTGGTCAGCAGGGCGATGGACATCGACGGACCGATGGATGACGGGTCGGACATGTTCTGCAGCATCAGCACCAGACCGACCAGTGTGCCGATCATGCCCATGGCCGGGGCCATGGTGCCTACCTGTGCCATGATGTCCGCACCCTTGGCATGGCGGGCACTGAGCTTGTCCATCTCCATGTAGAGAATTTCTTCTATCTCGCCGGGCTCCTGACCGTCAATGGCCATTTGCAGGCCCTTGGCCATGAACTGGTTGGAGATGTCGCCCATCTTGCTTTCCAGCGCGAGGATGCCTTCCTTGCGCACCACCTGGGAAAGCTCGACCAGCTCGGTGATGGTCTCGCTCGGGCTGTTCATCTTGTACATGAAGGTTTTCAGGGTCACGCCGATGAGTTTCAGCACATCGGCCAGCGGATAGCTGACCAGCACCACGCCGATGGTGCCGCCGATGACGATCATGATGGAGGGAGGGTCGATGAAGCTTGGCAGTCCGCCGCCGATGGCGAAGCCCACCAGACCGAAGGCCAATAGAATGCCGATGAGGGTTGCGATATCCACAGATCCGTCTCCTTGTCGCAATGTGGCTCAGCCATCGGGCCGGGTCCGACCACCATCAAGCAAGAAGCGTGCTAATTTGGCCTGCAAGCCGGAAAGCATGTTTTGAGGATATGTTTCACTTGCAATTGCACCACTCAGATTTGATTCGCGGCTCAATATCTTCCCGTCTTTGCCTGTTATGTCCGCTTTTGACTCTCGGGGCCCACTTGTAGCTGTGCCGGACCGGAAGTTCACAGAAACCCGTGGGTGGCCTTCTTTGCTTCTTTGCTTCTTTGCTTCTTTCTTGGCCACTCAAGAAAGAAGAAGGGTTTGGGCAGAGTTTCTGCAATTCACCGACCGGGTTCATAGGTCAGATGAGCCGTTCTTTCCTTCTTCTTTGCTTGCCCAAAGAAGAAGCAAGAAAAGGCACCCACAAGCAGCGGTGAATTTCCGGTTCGCTGGCTTGTTTTTCGGTCGCAAATCGCGAGTGAGGCCCGCTTTCTTTGCGTAATTCCCGAAAAACAAACCAGTGAACCGGCACCGCTACGGCAGGGCCCGTAGGCAAAACATGACGGTCAGATTCAAAGGCAGGATGGAGCAGGCAAAAACGGGAAGGTCAAAAAAGAAGGGGGCGGGAAGGAATCCGCCCCCTGCGCGTGCCTATCCAGGGCTTACCGCTTGACTTGCATCAGCGACTGCAACATCTGGTCGGTGGTCAGGATGGTCTTGGAGTTGGCCTCGTAACCACGCTGAACCACGATGAGTTTGACGAACTCGTTGGCCAGATCAACATTCGACTGCTCAAGACCGAACGGGGCGATGGTGCCCATGCCGCCGTTGCCGGGCTTCTCCAGCACCGGGGTGCCGGATGCGATGGTCTCCTGCAACAGGTTGTTACCGACATGGTTGAGCACATCCTCGTTGGGAAACTTGGCGAGGGCCACCTGATACAGCGAACGCCGCTGACCGTTGGTGAACACACCGAAGATGGTGCCGGAGGAGTCGGTTTCCAGTTTATCCAGGAAGCCCGAGGTGAAGCCGTCGCGCACCATCTGCCGGGTGGCGAAGCTACCGGCCATCTGCACGGTGCCGTCCAGACCGGTGCCGGTGACTGCCTGCGCATCGGTGGTGGTGGCATTACCGTAGTTCATGGCGACCAGGCTCGGCGTGGCATTGGTCCAAAGGAATGTCAGTGAGGGAGATGCCTCAGTGACCAGTTCACCATTTGCGCCGAAGACCAGCGATTGTGTGCCGACCGCTGTGACCACGCCGGATACATTCACCGTGGATGCGGTGGGCAGGGTCTGGCCTGCGCCGACGCCGATCTCCTTGGGTGTGCCTGCCGTGCCGCCGGTGACATCACCGCCGTCCACCGTGGCGTGCCAGTCCCACACGGCGTTGCCCGTGGCATCCAGGCCCATCTTGGTCATCTGGATACTGACCGCATGGGTCTTGCCCAGCGAGTCGAAGATGTTCACCTCGGCCTTGTAGTGATAGGTGGCCGGGTCGGCGGGATCAAATACCGTACCCGTGGCAAGCGGTACCGCGTTGGAGTCCAGAGAAAGACTCGGATCCACCGTCGTGGTGGCCTGAGCCTGGGCGGCCAGATTGGCGAAGGTGATGTCGCGGACATTGCCGACCGCGATGCCGGTCACCGGATCGGTGGCCCAGCCCTGCACCACATTGCCCTGACCGTCGATCAGATTGGAATCCTTATCGAGGATGAAGGCGCCTGCACGCGTGTAGGACAGCTGGCTGCTGGCCGGGTCGCGCAGCGCGAACAGGCCGTTGCCGTTGATGGCCATATCGGTCGGGTTGGTGGTGCTTTGCACCGAGCCCTGCGCGCCGTCGCGGGTGATGGCGCCGATGCGCACACCGTTACCGACCTGGTTGGCGATATTGGAACGCGTCACACCGAGGGTCTGAGAGAGCACATCGGAGAACACGATGTTCTGGCTCTTGAAACCCAGTGAATTGACGTTGGCGATATTGTCGCCGATGACGCGCACCGCTTCACCGAAGGATGAAAGTCCGCTGGCGCCCGTGAACAATGCATTATAAATACCCATGATAGCCTCCTGTTGCTATTCATTCGTCCGCTTACGGGCGGATTTCCGTGATATCTGCTGTGGCTGCGGCAATGCCGCCGACCACCAGTTCGTTGCCTGTGGTCGTAAAGCGCACGGCTTCCACAATGCCGCTGCGCGAAACTGTCGGGGTCATCGGAGTACCGGACATATCCGAGGCGCTCACAGTGATGCTGTAATCGCCGGCCGGGGCTGTGGCACCGTTGTCCATCGAGCCATCCCAGTTGAACGGATTGACGCCTGCCGTCATGCCGCCGATCTGTGCGGTGCGTACCGGGTTGCCGGTGGCATCCGAGATCGTCAGGAAGCCGATGCCTGCATCGGCCGGCAGGTTGACGTTGAAGCTCTGCGGTGCGACGCCGTCGAAATGCACCTTGCTCTGATTCACGGTGACTGTGTGACCGAGCCATGTGGCGCTCACATCATTATTGCTGCTGCCCGTGCTGCCGCCCCTGGCAACCAGTTCCTTGAGCAGGGTGTTGGTACTGGTCTGTTGTTCCACCATATTGAACTGGGCGAGCTGGCTGGCCATCTGGGTCGGGTCCTGCGGCTTCAGCGGATCCTGGAACTTCATCTGTGCGACCAGCAGCTTGAGGAAGATGTCCTTCTGACCGAGATCGGTGCGAGCCTGCTGATTGGCAGCGGTGGTTGCAGTTGTCGTAGTCTGATTTACACCTGAAATGGCCATCGCTGTCTCCCTTGCCTAGATGTGGATGCTCAGCCGTGAACCGGCGAAGGCCGGTGCATCGGGGGCATTGCCTTCGACCGTGTTGCCGGCCCAGTCATTGTTGTTGGCGCTGTCGGTGCGTGCGGCATATTCAAAACCCTGTTGCTGATGCCGTCCCTCAGAGCCGGTGTGCAGCGAGAAGTTGTCGAGGTTCAGGCCCTGCTGTTCGAGTGCGGCACGCAACTGCGGCATGTGCTGCTCGATGACCTGACGGGTAGCAGCGCTTTCCACGGTCAGATGCATCTGCAGATGTTTGGCTGCATCGGTTTGCAGCGAGATATGCACCTTGCCCAGATGCGCCGGCTCCAGTTGCAGTTCGAGTTTCGTGGTGCCGTTGGCTGCCGACAGGGCGATGTTCTGCATGGCCTCCATCGGGCGCATCGGATGGGCCATGCGTACAGCACTCTGCTGCTGCAGATCGAAGGCCTGCTGCGGCTTGCTGTCGCTGGATGCGGCGGCCATCAGGCGGTTGTCGGGGGCATCGTGTCTGGCGTCCTGCCCGCCGCTGTGCTGGCCGGCTTCGGCAGCTACCGCTGCGGCTGTCTGTGCGGCTTGTGCTGTGACCCCTTGAGTCGCTGCTGCGCTGTTGCCTTGCTGTGTCTGTGCATGATGGGTCTGCACTGTGAACTGTCCTGCGGTCTTCGCATCCTTGCCGTTGAGTTTGGCATGGTTGTCCTGAGCTGACTTGTCGGTTATAGCGGCAAGCTCGTCGCGGATGCGCTGGATGGCATCGGCATCGAGTTGCGGGGTCTCATTGTCAATGACGGTGGTTTGCGTTGCAGCTTTGGTATGATGATCCTGAGCAACCGGCTGAGCTGGGCCGCGGCGGGTGGTTGCGCGTGCGGCAGACTGTGTGTCCCCGGATTCCGGGCGGACAGGCTCGCTGCCGTCATTCGCCTGCTTCACCGTTGCAGCTTTTTCCCCTGCGGCCAGAGGATTGATTCTATCCGGGGTCTTGTCGGCAGCCCGGTCTGATGACTGCACGCTGTTGGGTGCTGCAGCCTGAGTCCGGGCAATGCCGATCTGGGGATTCGAATCGTTCAGGTGTTCCGCCGGAGTCCTGGTCTGTGCCGTTTGCGACCGACCTTTGATGTTCCTGGTCTCGATTTGCAGGGGTTCTTCTGCGCTCTTCCGGCCGTTATTGCCGCTCGACAGCTTACCCTGACGCGATGCTTCCTGATGTTCTCCGTCTTCATCTCCCGTGGCGGCAGGCTTGTCGGCATGTGCAGCCAGCGGGCGGGTGGCAACGTCAACAGCTACAACCTGCGGGGTTGTTGTCTGAGTATCGGCCTTGGCGGTCTTCTTGCCGGAGGCAGCCTTCAGTGCTGCGGCTTCATCTTCCAGTCCCTCGCCCTTGTGTCCCTTGAGAGCATTGGCGGCGGCTTTGGCCTTCAGGTTGATGAGCTGCGGATGAGTGATGGAGGCCGCACCGAACTTGCCGGCTTTCACCTGAGCTGCGCCTGCGATGCCTTTGCCGGCCAGTGCCTTGAACAGATTTGCAAACACATCCTGTTTGCCGGTCTTACCCTTGGCGGCGGTGAGCATGACGCTCTCAGTGGAGGATTGGATTTGTTCTAACATGCCGACCCTGTTGCACGAATCGGGCCAATGTACTATGTCATATAAATCAATGACTTAAGCTTGATGAAGGTGGCATAATGGGAAGAAGTTGCCGCCCTCCGGGGTAAGTTTTTCCTCCCCTGCTGCGGCAATATCTGCCGCTTTTGCATGCGGCGGTTCAGATGCTCAGGCTATGCGCTTAAGATGTTTTTTATTGTTCTGCTGAGTTCTTCGATGCCGTAAGGTTTATGCAGTACAGCTTCGTCTGATTGCATATCGGCCAGTCGTTCCTCTTCCCTGTTGTAGCCGGTGGTGAAAATGACTTTGATGTCCGGACGGATCTCCCTGATCCGCTCGACCGCCTTCATACCGCCCATGCGGGGCATCATGATATCGGAGAGCACCAGGGAGATGTCATCCCTGTGTGCCTTGAACATCTCGACCGCCTCCAGACCGTCCAGCGCCGAGATGACCCTGTAACCCAGCGATTCAAGCACTTGCCTGCCCACATCCAGCATATGTGCATCATCATCGGCGAGCAGGATAAGTTCCCCGTTCCCATGTTCCGGGCTTTCCTGAAGCTGTTGGGATACTGCTGTCTCATGTTTCTGAAGAGGCAGGTAGAGCCGGAAGGCACTGCCTATGCCTTCGATGCTGTCCACCTCGATGCAGCCCTGATGAGTTTGTACGGCACCAAGCACCATGGACAGACCGAGCCCTGTTCCCTGTCCGATCTCCTTGGTGGTATAAAAGGGTTCGAAAACATGCGGTAACCTTTCAGCAGAGATGCCGATGCCGTTATCATTGATGGCGAGGCAGGCGAACTCGCCGGCTTCGAGTTCGGGATGCCTGGCAAGGAATGCCGCATCCGGCGAAAAACCATGCAGGCGCACCGTGATCGTCGGATTCGGTGTATCGCGGCAGGCATCGCGTGCATTGTTGAGCAGGTTCATCACCACCTGTTGCAGAAGGTTGGCATCCCAGTTGACCGGCAGTGTGGTTTCTTCGATTTCCACGTCGAGGGTGATGTCCTCCGGCAGCGAGATCTTGTGCATTTTGAGGGACTCTTTTGTGTGGTCAGACAGGTCGAAGGAGGTTTTCTGGACGATGCCTTTGCGCGCGAAGGAAAGCAGGTTCCTGATCAGTTCCGCAGATCTGAAGGCGAGCTTCTCGATGGTATCCAGTTTGGCCGTGACCTCAGGCATGTCGGCGACCTTCGAGCGTGCCAGATACAGGTTGCCGGTCATGCCGGCCAGGGCATTGTTGAATTCATGCGCGATACCGCCGACCAGTGTCCCGAGCGCTTCCATCTTCTGCGCCTGATAGAATTTGGTCTCAAGCTCTTCATTCTCGCTCAAGTCCTGTTGCAGGCCGACGAAATGGGTGATCTCGCCCGATTCGTTGCGGATCGGTGAAATGGTCATCATGGCTGGATAGAAGGAGCCATCTTTTCTGCGGTCGATGATTTTCACGTGCCAGACCCTGCCGCTTGATATGGTGGACCACATCGTTTCATAGAACTCTGCGGATTGCTGACCGCTGTTGAGTATCTTCGGGTTTTTCCCGATCACCTCTTCGGCGCTGTAGCCGGTGATGGTGGTGAAGGAGGGGTTCACATATTCGATGATGCCATCCCGGTCGGTGATGAGGATGGATTCGCCGGCCTGCTCGACCACCTGCGCCAGCTTGCGGGATGCCTCTTCCGACTGCTTGCGTTCGGTCAGATCGAGCCCGAAGGCGTAGTTCTTTTCCCCGAGGGTGACGAAGCCCCATAGGATATTCTTCTTCGAGCCGTCCTTGCAGGTGACCACGGTTTCCATGGGTTCGATCTCGCTCTGTGTCTGAATCGCGAGTTCGACTCTGGCCTGCCATTCCGTCTCAAGCTGCTTGCGATAGACCTCGTCGGGATAAGCCTTCGGCCACCATTCAGAAACCGATGGGATTTCCTCAAGGGTATAGCCGAACAAACGGATGAAGGTGGGGTTCAGGTAATCGGCGGTTTGCTCCTGACCCGTGGAAACATAAATGGCCAAAGGTATGGTTTCCGCCATAGCTCTGAAGGTGGATTCGCTCTCCTGAAGGGCCTTTTCAGCCTGTTTGCGTTCGGTGATGTCGGTGAACACAGTGGCGAATTGATGCGGTCCGGGTGAGAAAACCGAGATGTCGAAGTGGCGATCAAGCGGCGGGAAGTAGGTATCGAAATGGTAAGGATCGCCGCTTTCGGCCACAGCTCCGAACTCTTCCAGATAGGGCGCGGGCGTGACGCCGTACACCTTGCTGCCCAATTGTCCTTCGACTTGCGAGGCAACAAGACCTGTGTGGTGCTCGTAGGCGGCATTGATATCAAGGATGCGGTAATCGATCGCGCGGCCCTCCGCATCGTAGACCATTTCATGCAGTGCCAGACCCTCGTTCATATTACTGATCAGGGATTCGAACTTTTCTTCCTTCTCGCGCAACGAAGATGTCAGATGATTGGCCAGTTCTACCGCCCGGCGCTGGGTGTTGACCAGGCTCCAGATCAATACGATCAGCAGCAGGCCGATCAGGCCGATGCCGCCCATTTCACGATTCAGCGAAGCGGTTTCGGCAGGTTTCGCAAAGCCGGGCAGTGCTACAAAATCCAGCAACCAGGAACGCCCGGCGATGACAAGCATTTTGTCGGTATGGGCCAGATAAGGTCCTTCCTGCGAGTCTGCGCTGCCGGTAGGCAGGCTGTCGTAGAGCAGGGCATCCGGATCCTCGGATCCGGGCGAACCGGCCCTCTGCTGATCGTAGATGCGCAGTCGTAAGCCCTGATCGCGATTCCTCAGCATGCCCTGCAACAGGTCGCTCATGCGGTAGGGGCTGTACACCCAGCCGAGCAGGGCCTGTTGCCGCTGCACGACGCTGTCGAGCGGCACGCCTTTCCGGTAGAACGGAACATACAGCAGCGTGCCGGCCTGCGGTGCTTCGTCGGTTTCCTGCACCAGCAGCACCTTGCCGCTCAAGGCCGGAATGCCGGTATCGCGGGCGCGTGCCATGGCCTCGTGGCGGGTGGCCTCGGCGAACATGTCGTAGCCGAAGGCGCGCTGATTGCGCCAGTCGAAGGGTTCCAGAAAGATGATGCCGGTGTATGTGTCGCGTTTGCCTTCCGGCCAGATGCGGTAATCGGGGAAGCCCTTGCTGCGGATCTGCTGCTCGTGTGCGGCCAGCTCCGCAGCTGGAACCAGAGCGGCGTAGCCGACACCCTGGATGCCGGGGTATTTCAGGTTCAGTTGCAGGTTCTCGACGTAGGTATGCCATGCATCCCGCGATACATGCTCCGAGGCCATGAAAAAGCTGCGGCCGCCTTTGAGTACCTGCTCATAGGCATCCATGTGGCTGGCAATGGCGGTGGTGAGTTCCGTGACCTCGATCTGGAAGTCTTCGTTCAGCTGCCGCTGCTCGATTTCATGCAGCAGATTCCACAGATAGATGATTACCCCGGAGACCAGCAGCAGGGTCAGCAGCAGGGTGGCAACCAGAACGAGTTGATTACCGGAATTTTTTAACGACGGGTCGCTTGGCAAATAAATTCCTTTATTCGTTGATAGCCGTTGTCATGTCTTCACAATACGCCTTTTAACGCGATGCTTCAAACGGGTTTTTCCGCTTGTGTTCTACGGTATATCGCGGCTGGAGCGGTATGGTTTAGCGCGGTCAAGTTTGTGCCGCCGGTGCCGATATGCATTGAATGCACTGCATGAGCGAAGGAGCGGAGATCAAGTGATGAGTTCACCCCTCGTAGATGGATTGTTCGAGCTGCGCGCACTGCTGAAGAACGGTGATCTTGATGAGGCGCAACGCAAGCTGCGGCTGTTGATCATGGAGGCGGAAAAGGGCGGCGGCGATAAGCCGGCCGGGCCCGACCCGCTGGCCGGGAGCATCCGCGACTGGCTGTGCGGCTTTCTCGACGATGAGCATGCCGTCGAGCTGGCCAGACCCGACAAGCGGCAGCGCGACGACAATGCCTTCGCGCGGCATGTGGCGGAGCGGCGGAAGGTGCTCGAACAGGGTTTAACGGCTGGCGAATCGGTCGCCGGGATTGTGCGGCTGTGCGAACTTCTGGGTCACGACAGCGAGGCGGATAATCTCACAGACGGCCTCAGGCAGTTACAGCATTTCCTGCGGCATCACCTGATCATGGATGAGAAACTGCGCGTCGAGGTTTCCGTGCTGGGCCAGTTCCTGGCAGATTCGCTCGGCCATCTGGAGGAGATGACCAGTCATCTCGGGGATGAGGATTCGGAGTTGAATCAGGCCCGCAGCATCCTTTCCCAGCCATTGGCCGAAGACCCGAAGACGGCCTACGAGCAGTTGAGCAAGGCATGCGAATTCCTCACGTCCGCCGGGAGTAAACTGGACAGTGCGGTGCAGAGCGTGACCGAGCAGATGAAGAGCCATGTGCAGGAAGTGGACAGCCTGAGAAGCCGCCTGAGTGAATCCGAGAGAGAGGCCAGAAGCGACCCGCTGACCGGATTATCCAACCGCCGCGAACTGGAGGCCTGTTTTGCGAAGCTGGGCGATGAATCCGCCACGCTGCTGATGCTGGATCTGGATCACTTCAAGAAGATCAACGACACCCACGGGCATGATGTGGGGGATGAGGTGCTCACGGAGACCGGCCTGCGGCTGGCGAACACCATCCGCGGGGACGATATCGTGGCGCGTATCGGCGGCGAGGAATTCGTCACGGTGCTCAAAGGTGTAGGCGGTGCCGCTGCCGGCAAGATCGCCGAGCAGATCAGGCTGGCCGTGTCCGCGAAGCCGATCGCCACCGCCGCTGGCGAACTTCCCGTCACCGCCAGCGCCGGAGTCGCCACGCGCCAGGCCGGCGAGAGCATCGAATCCTGCCTGAAACGCGCCGATCAGGCGCTGTATGCCGCCAAACAGCATGGCCGCAATCGCACCAATCTGGCTGACTGAACCCCGGTCTTCGCCGGAGAGCCTCGCGGACGAATGGCCGCTACCGCCCGAGCCCCGACGGTCAGTGAATTCTATTCCAGGCCGAAGGCTTATGCGTGCTGCCGATAAACCTGAAGTACATTCCGTAACTGCATGATTTTGTCGGTGGCCTTTTGCAGTTGTTCGAGGTCTTTTATCTCCATCGAGATGTGCATATCCGCCATATGCGTATCTTTATTGGATAAGGTCTGAATACTCAGTACGTTGACCTTCAGGTCGGAAAGGATGCTTGTGATATCTTTTAACAGCCCTGTGCGATCGATGGCCTGTATGGCAAGGCTGATCTCGAATGTCTGCTGCTCATGGTCTGCCCACTCGACAGAAACGAGTCGCTTTTGTTTATCATGTTCCAGATTGAGTATGTTTGTGCAATCCGGGCGATGAACCGACACCCCGTGGCCCCGGGTGATAAAGCCGATGATCTCATCACCGGGAACGGGTTTACAGCAGTTGGCCATATAGGTTAACAGCTTGCCTGCGCCGCAAACATTGATCGATGGGTCCGCACTGCCTGCTTTTTTGGGTTTGGGCTTAAAGGGAAGTGCCTTTAATGATTCGTTGGCATAAATCTGGTTCAATCCCTGCGTTAAATGAGCGGATGTGATATCGCCGCGCCCGACCCTGGCATGCCACTCTTTTTCACTGTTCACTCTAAAGTGGTTGAGGGCTTTTTTGATATCAGGATTGGAAATGTGCATGCGTTTGAGTTCGCGATCGATCGCGGTCTTACCATCCATCACATGTTGCTCATAATCCTGATGCCGGAACCAGGCTTTGATTTTCGCACGTGCCTTGTTGCTGGTGATGTAACCCAGATTCGGATTCAGCCAGTCTCTGCTCGGAGCCGCCTGATTGGTGGTTAAGATCTCCACCTGGACACCATTTTGCAGTGGCGTGGTCAGCGGTACGATCTGCCCGTTCACTTTTGCGCCCCGGCATCTGTGCCCGACTTCCGTGTGGATGCCGTAGGCAAAATCAACAGGGGTTGCACCTTGCGGCAAGTCAATGATCTTGCCGTCAGGACTCAACACGAATACCCGGTCGGAGAACAGCTCTGTTTTAAAACTGTCCAGGAACTCCTCATCATCACTACCGGTTGTTTCCAACAACTTGCGGATCGAATGAATCGTTTTTTCCAGCACATCGTCCTGTTTGGAGCGTTCTTTATAACGCCAGTGCGCTGCCACACCGAATTCCGCAAACTCGTGCATGGCTTTGGTTCTGATCTGGATCTCGACCGGTTTTCCCTCAGGCCCGTAAACGGCTGTATGCAGACTTTGATAGCCATTCGGCTTTGTGTTGGCGATATAATCATCAAACTCTTTGGGAACATGATGCCAACGCCCATGGATCAGTCCCAGTGCGGTATAACACTCTGCGATGGTGCTGACCGTGATTCTCAGGGCCTGGACATCAAACAATTCAGAGAACTGTTTGTCTTTATGCGTCATCTTCGACCAGATACTATAGATATGCTTCGGCCTGCCATAAACTCTGGCGTCGACCCCGGAACTTTTCAGCAGGGTATCAATTTCAGTGACAACCTTTTTGATGTAGGTCTCGCGTCCGCCCCGTTTTTCTTCCAGCATGGTTGCAATGCGCTTATAGGTGTCAGGCTGCAGGTAGCGGAATGACAGATCTTCGAGTTCCCATTTCAGTTGTCCGATACCCAGGCGGTTGGCAATGGGGGAAAAGATCTCAAGTGATTCTGAGGCAATGGCTTGCTGTGTCTCTTCATCTGCTTTGGATAGCTCTCTGAGCCGCTGTACCCTGTATGCAAGCTTGATGAGCACCACGCGCACGTCATCAACCATGGCTAACAACATTCTTCTCAGGCGCTCGGATTGCTCATGACCCTCGGATGGACTTGCTTTGAACCCATGCAGTTTTTGCAGGCCGTGAACCATGTGAAGCACTTCGTCAGGAAACTCATGTTGAATGCGCTTGTAGAATTCGGGGGAGCGCAGGCGGCTGTCACTGAGCAGGCATACAATGATCGTCGTTTCATCAGCACTTAACCGACTGAGCAACATGGCGACATCGAGACTGCTCGGCATGGGAGAATCGACATTCTGCGCATGCCGCACATACTGACATGCCTTTTCAAGCAAGGCGGAGCTATGGTTCAGATGAGCTGAATTTGAAATGAGAAGGTCGATATACTCTGAGACAGAGTATTGCGCTGTGATATTCTGCTGTTGCTTTGCATCTTTCATAACTGTGGATTGATTCGCTCTACCTGCCGGTGATCAGATATTCCTCACTCTACTTGCATATCACAGGCAGGAACATATTTTAAAAGCAGTGAAGTGCATGTGATCCATCGTCCTGCAACATTTGCACTTGGTCATCCATGGCTCCGACGTCACCCCATCTTGAGTAGCAGTCCCGTTTAGAGTCCGGACCTCACTGTAGCCGATTTTGCAGCTAATTGCTTTGCATAGGCGGCAGGTGTCAGACCACCCAATACTTTCTTCGGTCGCTCCT